>JAESFT010000036.1_pt1 | contig 362949 bp, 366 predicted proteins | sample 9269451 | NCBI WGS metagenome assembly JAESFT01 (sample SAMN14502557, study PRJNA617106) | algae metagenome | isolation source: Scytonema hyalinum WJT4-NPBG1 and co-occurring heterotrophs from well... | place: USA: Mojave Desert, Joshua Tree National Park, California | collected 2006-05-25
ACCACCAACACCGACCGAGCCCAGGCCTTGCCCGGATGGCTACACACCTACAACCATCACCGCTCACACACCGCGCTCGACGGCCAACCACCGATCACCCGCGTCCACAACGCAGCTGGGCATTACAACTAGGCCCGGCGACCTCGCCCGGCCGTCCGCCGGACCCCCTCGGCCAGAGCAGGAGAGGCTACCCTAAGCTCTGACCCGTGGACGCAGCAGCGGCGGGGCGGCTCGATCGGCCGAGGGCGACGGCTCCGACCTGCAGCGACCTGCGCGTCCGCCTCGGCGTCGACACCGCCGGCACCGCCTCGGAGATCCGCTCCTGGCTGCTGCTCGAACGCCCCGGCACCTGGCCCGAGGGCGTCCGCGACGCCGCCTTCGCCGCGGCCCTGCCCCGGGACCGGCACGGGCTGCTGGAGCAGCTCGCCGAGGAGCAGCAGCTGCGCCCGCTCCTCGTGCGCCGGCCGGGGCGGGCGGGACGCCGACCGGTCGAGGAGCCGGCGCTGCTGGTGGGCTCCACCGCGGACGGCCGGCGGTGGCTCGAGCGGCTGCCCGCCCGGGCGCTGCCCGACGTGGACCTCGAGGCGCTGGCCGCCGGGCGGCCCGGCCACGGCGAGCCGGTCGAGGGCCCGCTGTTCGCCGTCTGCACCAACGGCTCCCGCGACCGGTGCTGCGCCGTCCGCGGGCGCCCGCTGGTCGACGCGCTGGCCGCCGCCCACCCGGACCGCACCTGGGAGGTCACCCACGTCGGCGGCTGCCGCTTCGCGGCCAACCTCCTCGTGCTGCCCGACGGCGTCGTGCACGGCGGCACCACCCCCGAGGACGGGCTGCGCATCGCGGCCGCCGCCGTCCTCGACGGACGGGTGGACCTCGCGGGCCTGCGCGGGCGGACGGGCACGAGCGGCTCCGCCGGCGCGGCCGAGGTCGCGCTCCGCCGCTCGCTCGGGCTCGACCGGCCGGCCGACGTCGAGGTGCTGGCCGAGCACCCCCACGGCGACGCCGGGGACGACGCGGAGCCCGGTGGTGCCGACGTCGTCCTGCGCGCCGGCGACGACGTGTGGCGCGCGGTCGTCCGCGTCGTCGACCTCGGCGTCCACCCGACCGTCTGCCACGGCGACGAGGAGTTCACCGCCACCCGCGTCCGCTCGCTCGTCCGCGACCCGCGGCCCGCGACCCCGCACCGCCCCTGACCGGGAGGCTCCCGTGGACCGCCGCACCGCGCTGCTCGCGCTGCTCCCCCTCGCCCTGCTCGCCGCGTGCGGGCGGGGCGCCGAGGGCACCGCCGCCGTCGAGGACACCGCCGCCGAGGCGCGGACCCGCACCGTCGTCGACGCCCGGGGGCCCGTCGAGGTGCCGGCCGACCCCCGGCGGGTGGTCGTCCTCGACGGCTACGCCGTCGACGCGCTGGGCGCGGTCGGCGTCACGCCGGTCGGTGCTCCCGTCCCCGACCTGGGCGAGTACCTGCAGCTGCCCGACGGCGTCGCCGACATCGGCCCGGCCGACCCGGTCGACGTCGAGGCCGTCGCCGCGCTCGACCCCGACCTGATCCTCGTGGCCAGCGAGCAGACCGACGTCGACCTCCGCGCGCTGGGGCAGCTGGCGCCGGTCGTCGTCGCGCCGCACGACGACAGCGGCGACTGGCGGGAGGCCTCTCTGGTCCACGCCGACGCCGTCGGCGAGCGGGACGCCATGGAGGCGGTGCTCGCGCAGCTCGACGAGCGCGCGGCCGGGATGGCGCAGCGGATCGCCGCCGGCGGCGTCGGCCCGGTGACCGTGGCCCGGGCCGACCCGGACCAGCTGCGGCTCTACGGCCGCGCGTACTTCTCCGGCACCGTCCTGGAGGCGCTCGGTGTGCCGCGCCCCGCCGGCCAGGACGTCGTCGAGGACAGCCCCATCCGCATCTCCTACGAGCAGGTCGGGAGCGCGGACGCCGACACCGTCTTCCTGTACCGGCTCTCCGGCGAGGACGCCGCGAGCCGGCGGGAGGCGCTCGCGGCCAACCCGCTGTGGCAGCGCCTGCGCGCGGTCGCCGCCGGGAGGGTGTTCGAGGTCGACGACCACTGGTACGGCAGCGGTCCGCAGGCCGCGCGGCTCGTGCTCGACGACGTGGAGCGGGCCCTGCTCGGCTGACCGGCGGCGGGACCCGCGGCTCACAGGACCGCGACGGCGCCGATCACGCCCAGGAGCAGCAGCGTCAGCGCGGCCAGCCCCGCGGTCTGCACGGCCGCGCGGTTCCGGGCGGGCGCCCACAGCAGGACGGCGGTGGCGGCCGCACCGACCACGAGCCCGCCCAGGTGGGCCTGCCAGGAGATCCCGGGGACGACGAACCCGAGCACCAGGTTGACCGCGACCAGCCCGACGACCTGGTTGACCGGCCGGCGCAGGCGCAGCAGGGCGACGAGCAGGCCCCCCATGACCGCGAACACCGCTCCCGAGGCTCCCGCCACCAGGCTGCGCCCGGGGAGCAGCACCATCACCGCGGCGGCCCCGCCGAGCATGCCGATGAGGTAGACGGCCAGGAACCGGCCGCGCCCGAGCAGCACCTCCACGTCCCGCCCGAGCATCCACAGGGCGAGCATGTTGAACGCGATGTGCAGCGGCCCGAAGTGCAGGAACCCGGACGAGACCAGCCGCCACCACTCACCGGCCGCCACCGCGTCGGGGATCAGCGCGAGCGCGAGGAACAGCTCGGAGCGGTAGTTGTCGGCGATGCTGGCCGCCTGCAGCGCGGTGCCGGCGAACGCCAGCAGGTTGAGGACGATGAGCACGGGCACGGCGAGCGGGCGGACACCCGTGGGCGCGCCGGCGGGCGTCACGGCCCGACGGACGCCCCGGCCGCCCTCGCGGACGCAGTCGACGCACTGGTGGCCCACCGAGGCCTCGCGCAGGCACTCCGGGCAGGACGGCCGGCCGCAGCGGGAGCAGGACAGCCCGGTGGCCCGGTCGGGATGCCGCACGCACACCGCCGGGGCGTGCGGCGGCAGCCCGGCCGGACCAGTGGTCACCCGGAGATGTCCACCTTCTGGATCACGACGTCGGTCAGCGGGCGGTCGGACCGGTCGGTGCTGGTGGCGGCGATCTTGTCGACGACGGCGCGCGACTCGGCGTCGGCCACCTCGCCGAAGATCGTGTGCTTGCGGTTGAGGTGCGGCGTCGGGCCGACGGTGATGAAGAACTGCGAGCCGTTGGTGCCGGGCCCGGCGTTGGCCATCGCGAGCAGGTAGGGCCGGTCGAACTGCAGGTCGGGGTGGAACTCGTCGCCGAACTGGTAGCCGGGGCCGCCGCGGCCGGTGCCGGTCGGGTCACCGCCCTGCAGCATGAACCCGCCGATGACGCGGTGGAAGACCGAGCCGTCGTAGAACGGGCCGGAGTCGCCGCCGCTGGCGTTGGGCTGGGAGTACTGCCGCTCCCCGGTGGCGAGCCCGACGAAGTTGGCGACGGTCTTGGGGGCGTGGTCGCCGAAGAGGACGATGCGGATGTCGCCCTCGGACGTCCGCAGCGTCGCGGTCTGCTTGGAATCGGTCACGGGCCCATCGTGCCAGCCCCGCCGTCAGAGCGTCGCGCCGAGGAAGTCCGACACGAGGTCCTCGTACGCGGCGGGATCGGCGTTCCACGCCGCGGTGTGCTCCAGGTCGGGCACCTCGACGTAGCGCAGCGGCCAGTCCAGCCGCGGCGCGGCGGCCGCGAGGTCGCGGCTGGCCTGCACGGGGACAGCGGTGTCGGCGTCGGTGTGCACGAGCAGCGTCGGCGGGCGGACGGCCGGCGGGCGTCGACGCAGGTCGAACCGGTCGAAGTCGATGCCGATGCGCCGGCTGGTGATCGTCGTGGCCAGCGGGGTGAGCCCGGGCGGGAGCCGGCGGTTGCGGGCCTGCAGCCGCAGGGTGGCCCGCCAGTCGACCAGCGGCGCGTCCCAGACGACGGCGGCGACGTCGGCGGCGTGGGCCCCCCGGTCCAGGTAGGCGCCGGTGATGGCGCCGCCCATGGACCAGCCGCAGAGCACGATCCGGCGCGCCCCCGCGTCGCGGGCGAACCGGACGGCGGCGGCGACGTCGATCCACTCGGCGTCGCCGAGGTGGTCGCGCCCGTCCGGGCTCCCGGGCGCCTCGCCGTCGTTGCGGTAGCTCGCGACGAGCACGGGCAGGTCCAGCGCGTGCAGGGCGGGCAGGATCCGCAGGCTCTCGCGGCGGGTGGCGCCGCGGCCGTGCACGGCGACCACCCAGGTGTCGCCGCCGGCCGGCACGTGCCACGCCGGCGCCGGGCCCAGCGGGGTCGGCACCGCCACCTCGGTGAACGCCAGCCCGCGGGCGGCGGGGTCCGGGTCGTACGGGCCGGCGTCGAGGACGGCCGGGCCCGGGGCCGGGCGGTCCCCGCCGGTGAGCGGGCGGTCCACCTCGGCGCCCCGGTCGGCCAGCACCGGGCCGATCCGGGCCAGTCCGTCGGCGGTGCGCAGCCCCCAGACGCCGGGCTGGCGGGCGAGGCGCGACCCGGCGAGCGTGACGACGCCGCCCGCCACCCGCAGCACCCGCTCGGGCAGCACCAGCTCGCGGCGCGTGTCGAGCAGCACGTCGGAGTAGAACCAGCCGACGCCCGCCCCCAGCACCGCCCCGGCGCCGAACCCGGCCGCCGTCCCGAGCGCCCACCCCCGCACCCCGTCGCCCCGCACGCGCCCCATCCTGGCCCACGGGCGACGGGTCGGGTCCACCGCTGCGGAGGGGTGGCGTTCCCGACGGCGGGTCTCCCGGCGCCGCGCCCGATGACGTCCGGGGTCATCGACCGCACGACCGGTCCGCCCGACCCTGGTGGCATGACCACGACACGCAGCCCCGCCCCCACCCACCACCTCCTGCGCACCGTCCTGCGCCTGGACGCCACCGCGTCCGGCGCGCTCGGCGTCGCCGGCCTCGTCGCCGCCCCGGCGCTGGGCGACCTGCTCGGCGCCCCGGCGCCGGCCGTCCTGGGGGTCGGTGCGTTCCTCGCGGGCTCCGCCGGGGCGCTGGTCGCCCTGGCCGCCCGACCGGTCCTGCACCGGCCGCTCGTCCGGACCGTCGTGCTCGGCAACGCCGGCTGGGTCGGTGCGAGCGTGCTGGTCGCGATCCTGGCCCCGCTCACGACCGCCGGCGTCGTGGTGGTGCTGGTCCAGGCCGTCGCCGTGGCCGCGTTCGCCGCCCTGCAGGGGCTGGGCCTGCGCCGGCTGCGCTGACGGCGCTCCCGCCGGACCGGCGCGGCGACGTCGCGTCCCGCCGCGGGACGGACCGGGGATCACGCCGAGCTGGACCGTGCCCACCGCCTCCCCGGCCTCCTCGGCGCACACGAGCAGCTGGTGATCGTCGGCGTCGACGTCGGCGAACGCCGCTCGTGGGCGGCGGGGTCGGCGGATCCACGGACGGCGCCGAGCGGGTCGTCGGCCAGCAGCGCGACGAGGGCGGGCAGATCGGTGCGGGTGGCGCGGCGGATCACGCGGGCCGCAGCTCGTCGCCGACGCGGACGGGACCCGGCGCCACGACGGGCCCGCCGACCGACAGCGTGCCGCCGTGCTCGCGGTGGATCCGCCGCAGGACGTCGCGGTCGACCCCGATCCCGCCGGGCTGGGCGCGCGTGACCATCACGCACCGCGGGACCGGTGTGACGATGTCCAGCCGCGCGGCGCCCAGCTGCACCGACCGGCCGACGAGGTCGTCCTCCCCCGCGCCCTCCACCACGACGTTGGCGCGGAAGCGCCGGCGCTCGCGGCCGGCGAGCGTGCCGGTGGAGATCACCGTGACCGACGCGGTGCGGCTGTCGTGGAAGGCCTCGCGCGACCCGTCGAACGGCTGCCAGTCGCTCTCGTCCTCGGTGTCGAACGGGTTCTCGTAGCGGCGCTCGCGCGGGTCGTCCGCCCCGCGCAGCTCCACGTCGCGGCCCAGCCAGGCCGACAGCGCGGCGTCGTCCGCGGCGACCGTCCCGTCGGGCAGCGTGATCTCCGCGGTGCCGTCGGCGCGGAGCCGGGCCGAGGCGAACAGCAGCTCCTCCATCCGGCGCGCGGTCAGCCCGAAGCCGGTGTCCCGGTCGAAGATCGCCCAGGTGCGGTCGCCCGCGAGCCCGCGCGGCCCGAGCTCGGCGGCCTCCACCTGCTCACCCTGCAACGACTTCACCGGGAACCGCCACAGCTCCGCCACGCGCACGGGCTGCACCCTACGGCGTCAGCGCGGGCTGATCTCCCCCATCGGCCCCCAGCCGTCCACCTGCGGCGCGTCGACGTAGATGATCTGCGGCTGCGCGGCGACGAGGTCGGGGGCCTTCTCCACGAACTCCGCGAAGTGCGCCGTCCTCGTGTGCGCCGCGCCCGCGTCGGCGTCGCGGAAGCCCTCGACGCACACGAACTCGTCCGGGTCGGCCAGGCTGCGGGAGAACTGGAAGAACAGGCTGCCCTCCTCCGCGTTGACCGCCTTCGCGTAGGAGTCGGCCAGGGCGAGCCACTCGTCGGTCCGGTCGGGCCGGATCGGGAACTTGATGTTGATCAGGATCATGGTGGCTCCTCCGCCGTCGGCCGGACCCGATCGTCCCGCCCGACCCGGACCGGGTCAAACAGGTGTTCCACGTGGAACGTCCGGTTCCCGGGTGCCGCTCAGGCCAGGTCGACGGTGTCGCCGCGGTGCACGACCCGCAGCCGGTCGGCGTGCCCGCGGGCGCGCATCGCGTCGACCATGTGCGACAGCGGGGAGCGGAAGACGCCGTAGTCGTCGTAGTGGACGGGCACCACCACCCGAGGGTCGATCATGTCGACGAGGTCGGTGCCCTGCTCCGCGTCCATGGTGACGAGGAACCCGAGCACGCGGGTGCCGCCGAGGTGGGTGACCATGACGTCGATCGGGCCCAGCCGCTCCGGGATCGCGCGCAGCACGGGGCGGCAGAGCGTGTCCCCGGTGACGTAGACGCGCAGCGCGGTGGTGCCGTCGCGCTCCAGCTCCAGCACCGACCCCATCACCGGCGGCAGCGCCGCCTGCAGCGGACCCGGCGCGTGCCGGCCGGGCACGGCCGTGACGTGCAGCGCCTCCGCGCCCCGCGTGGTCGTGAACCGCTCCCACGTGTCCAGGGCCTGCGCCGAGCGCGTCGTCCGCCGGCTCAGCCGCTTCGCCGCGTGCCGGGTGGTGAGCACGGGCAGCTCGGGCGGGAGCCAGCGGCGGGCGACCCGGTCGAAGTGGTCGCCGTGCAGGTGGGACAGCACGAGCGCGTCGAGCTCGGGCAGCTCGTCGGGACCCAGCGCCGGGTCGGTCCGGCGCTTGGTCCACAACCCGTTCCCCAGGTACGCGCGCTGGCCGCGGCGCAGGAAGTTGGGGTCGGTGAGCAGCGTGAACCCGCCGAGGCGCAGCACGGTGGTGGCCGTGCCGACGAACGTCAGGGAAGCGGAGGGCGACATGCCCGTCGGACTACCCCGCCCGCACCGATGAGATCCTGCCGCCCCCGACGTCCCCACCCCGACAGCGACGGCACCGGACAGCGACGACAGCGACGACACGGAGGAGCACGACCATGGGAACGATCAAGGTCCACGAGTTCACCACCCTCGACGGGGTCATCGGCGCCCCGATGTGGACCATGGACTACGAGTTCACCGACGAGATGGCCGCCTCGATCGGGGCGCTCACCGACGGCGGCTCGGAGGCGATCCTGCTGGGCCGCACGACCTGGCAGGAGATGGGCCCGGCCTGGTCGTCGCGGACGATGGAGGACGACCCGGGCGTGCCGTTCTTCAACGGCACGCCCAAGCACGTCGTCTCCGGCACGCTGGACAGCGCCGAGGGCTGGGAGAACTCCACGGTCCTCGGCGCCTACGACCCCGGGCGGATCCGCGCGTTCAAGGACGGCGTGGCCGGCGGCATCTACGTCAGCGGCAGCGGCACCCTCGTCCGGGCGATGATCGCCGACGGGCTGGTGGACGAGCTGCACCTCTACGTCTACCCCGTCGCCGTCGGCGAGGGTCCGCGCCTGTTCCCCGACGGCGGACCGCGCACCGCGATGCGGCTGACCGCGGCCGAGGGCTTCGGCAACGGCGTCGTGCACCTGGCCTACGCACCGGCCTGACCGCACCGCCGGTCCGCGGCCCGCTCATCGGGAACCCGGCGGAACGGGATCGGACGGGTACTCCCATTCGACGGGAACGCTCCGGTCCCCCCCGCTCCCGTTCCGGACGGATCGGGGTCGGAAAACACTCAGGGTGATCGGTCCGTCACGATTCTCCCGCCGATTCCGGGACGCCGGGCGGCGCGGACGCGGCGGACCCGTTCCACCTGATCGCTCGGACAGTCGTGCGTGCCACCTGCATCACATCCGCTCCTCACGATCCGGGACCGTCCGGGCGCAGAAAGTGATGATTGCGATCCCGACGTGCGGGTAAGAGCTCGCGCCCCCGGTTCTGCGAATCGCCCGAGCGACCCGCGGAGGAACCCTTTCCGCACCGACTCCGCGGGGGCGTGGGTATGGTGCCGTGACTCCGGAGAACCGGAGCGTGCTCCCCGGCATGACGAAGGACACTGCGCGATGCTGGCGTCGGCTCTGAGCCTCCTCCCCCGCGGCTACACCCTCGACGAGGACGACTGGCAGCGGCGTCACCGCCTGCTGCTGTGGGTCCTCGCGGTGCACGTGCCGCTGATCGCCGCGTTCGCGGTGGGTTCGGGGAGGCCCTGGACCACGCTGGTCGCGCTGCTCGCCGTCCTGGCGGTCTGCCTGGCGGCGGGGCGCGTGCTGCGGCGGTACCGCCGCGTGGCGTCCATCGCCGTCACCGGCGGCCTGGTCTTCTGCTCGTCGGCCCTGGTCGGCCTGACCGGCGGGGCCATCGAGGCCCACTTCCACTTCTTCATCATCATCGGGTTCATCGCGCTCTACCAGGACTGGGTGCCCTTCCTGGTCAACGTCGCCTTCACCGTGATCAGCCACGGCATCGGGTCGGCGTGGCAGGGGAACCTGATCTTCGAGCACGAGCACGGCCAGCAGGACCCGTGGCTGTGGTCGCTGATCCACGGCCTCGCCGTGCTCGCGGCGTGCGTCGCGATGATGATGTTCTGGCGGGTCACCGAGGACCAGCAGCACGCCAAGGACGCCCTGGCCCGCGAGCTGGCCGAGACCGAGATCGAGCGGCGGCGCTTCGCCTCCGACCTCCTGGTCAACCTGGCCCGGCGCAACCAGAGCATGCTGCAGCGGCAGATGGAGATCATCAACCAGCTCGAGGACTCCGAGCGGGACCCCGACGTGCTGGGCGAGCTGTTCCGCCTCGACCACCTCACCACCCGGGTGCGCCGCAACGCCGAGAACCTGCTCGTGCTGTCCGGCGAGCAGCCGCCGCGCGTGTGGCGCAACCCGGTCGGCCTGCGCGACGTCGTGCGCGCCGCCGTGGCCGAGACCGAGGACCTGACCCGCGTGGTGATCGAGGTGGACGAGCGGCCCGCCGTGGCCGGGCACGTGGTCACCGACCTCACCCACCTCCTCGCCGAGCTCACCGAGAACGCCGTGCGGTTCTCCCCGCCGGACACCTCGGTCACCGTGCGCTCGCGCCCGGGCCGCGACGAGACCGTCGGGCAGGTCGTGGTCATCGAGGACTGGGGCGTCGGCATGCCGCCCGAGGACCTCGCCGACACGAACGCGCTGCTCGCCACCCCGCCGGACGTCGATCTGGCAGTCCACCAGCGCCTGGGCTTCCACGTCGTGGCCCGGCTCGCCGCCCGCCACGGCGTCGGCGTCGTCCTGCAGCCGACCCCCGGTTCCGGCACTACCGCGGTCGTCACGGTGCCCCGCGCGCTGTTCGTGGACGGGCCCGCCCGCCCGGTGGAGCCGCCCCGCACGGCCCAGCGGCTCGACCGGTCCGACGAGCCCACCGCGGCGGCACCGGTGCGCCGCGCCGACTGGCCCGGCTGGTGGGAGGGACCGCCGCCCGAGGACGGCGCGGCCGGTCCGGTCCGGCGCAGCTCCGTCGCCACCGAGGAGCGCCCCGCCTCCCCGCGGACGGCCACCGCGCCGAGCCCCGTCCCCCGGACCCCCCGACCGGCCGTCGAGCTGCCCGCCGCGGACCGGCCCGCGCCCCCGCGCGCGGGATCCAGCACCGGGCTGCGGGTGCGCGTGCCCCAGGCCAGCCTGGCTCCGGGCCTGCGGACGGCGCCGCACGCGGACGGCGCCGAACCCGCCCGGATGGACCCCACGGCGGCCAGCGCGCTGTCCCGCTACCAGGCCAACCGCCAGGCCGCCCACGACGACCTCGACCGCGAGGACGGCCCGTGACCGGGCCGGCCCGGGACGGGCGCACCGGACCGGCGGCGGGCGGGGAGCCGACGTGACGGGCGACCACCGGCTCGACTGGCTGCTCGCCGAGTTCGTCCGCGCCACCCCCGGGGTGCGGCGGGCGGTCGTCGTCTCGGCCGACGGGCTCCGGCTCGCCGTCTCGCCGGGCGTCGACGAGGGCCTGGGCGACCAGCTGGCCGCCGCCGCGTCCGGGATCACCAGCCTGGCCCGGGGCACCGCCCACCTGCTCGACGGCGCCCCGGTCACCCAGACCATCCTGGAGATGGCCGGCGGCTACTTCTTCGTCACCGCGATCAGCGCGGGGGCCAGCCTCGCCGTCCACGCCGACCGGCGCAGCGACATCGGGATGATCGGCTACGAGATGACCATGCTGGCCGGTCGCGTCGGCCACGCCCTGACCCCCTCCCGACGCGCGGCGGAGCAGTGGTGACCGAGGACGAGCCGGGCCGCGTCGTGCCCGTCTACGCCCTGACGGGCGGGCGGACCCGCTCCGGGGCCGAGGACCTGCCCATCGAGGCGATGGTGACGCTGGTCGAGGACATCGGGTCCCCGGGCCGGCTGCAGCACGAGCACCGCGCCATCCTCGACCTGGCCGCCCGGCCCGTCTCGCTCGTCGAGGTCGGGGCGCACCTGGGCGTCCCCGTCGGGGTGGCGCGCGTGCTCGTCAGCGACCTCGCCGCCGCCGGCTACCTCGCCGTGCACCTCCCTCCCCCCACCAACCCCGACGGGCGGCCCAGCCCCGAGCTGCTCACCCGACTCCTGGACGGCCTCCGTGCCCGCTGACCCCGCTCCCGTGGCCCTGAAGATCCTCATCGCGGGGGGCTTCGGCGTCGGCAAGACCACGCTGGTGTGCGCCCTGTCGGAGATCGACCCGCTGCTCACCGAGGAGGCCCTGACCACCGCCTCGGTGGGCGTCGACGACCTGCGCGCCGTGCCCGCCAAGACCAGCACCACCGTGGCGATGGACTTCGGCCGCATCACCGTCGACGACCAGCTCGTCCTCTACCTGTTCGGCACGCCGGGCCAGGACCGCTTCTGGTTCATGTGGGACGAGCTGGCCCGCGGGGCCGTCGGCGCGATCGTGCTGGTCGACCTGCGGCGCATCGACGAGTGCTTCGCGGCGATCGACTACTTCGAGAGCCGCCGGATGCCGTTCGTCGTGGCGGTGAACAGCTTCCCCGGCACCGACGAGCACGACCGGGACTCGGTGCGCGCCGCGCTCGCGGTCGGCCCGGACGTGCCGATCGTGCGCGTCGACGCCCGCGACGGCGACGCCGCGCAGGCCGCGCTGGTGCGGCTGGTGGAGCACAGCCTGCAGCGGGTGACCGCGGGGATCTGACCGCGCCCGGCCCCGCCTCACCCCGCCGGTCGCGGGGTCACGAGCGCAGGCAGGCCGTGGACGGGCCGCAGGGTGATCCTGGTGGTGCGGGCGACGGGCCCCGGCGGAGCCGTGAACTCGAAGTCGCGCACCAGCACCGCCAGGGCGATGACCCCCTCCAGCATCGACAGGGACTGGCCGATGCACGCCCGCGGGCCGCCGCCGAAGGGGAACCAGGCGTAGCGGTGCCGGTCCCGCTCCACCTCCGGGGCGAAGCGCTCGGGACGGAAGCTCTCGGGCTCGTCCCAGAACCGGGGATGGCGGTGGGTGACCCACGGTGCCAGCACCACCTGGGCCCCCGCCGGCACGTCGTGGTCGCCGAGGCGGTCGGGGCGCGCTGCGCTGCGACCGATCAGCGGGGCCGACGGGTAGAGCCGCAGGGCCTCCTTGAGCACCATCGTCGTCCACGTCAGGGCGGCGGCGTCCGCGGCGGTGGGGGCACCGCCGCCGACCACGTCGTCGACCTCCGCCCGGACCCGGCGCTGGGCCTCGGGGTGCGAGCCGAGGAGGTGCAGCGCGAAGGCCAGGGCGATCGCCGTGGTCCCGTGCCCCGCCAGCAGGAAGATCAGCACCTGGTCGCGGACCTCCGCGTCGGTCAGCCGCTCCCCGTCGTCCCGGGCGTCGAGGAGCAGCCCGAGGAGGTCCTGCTGCGCGCCGGGACGGGCCCGGCGGCGGGCGATGATCGTGTCGCAGAGGCCGTACAGGGTGCGCTGCGTGCTCGTGATCACCCGGTGGGAGGGCGTGGGCACGGCGAGCGGCAACCGCAGCGGCGCCATCCCCCGACGGTGGACCGCACCGCTGAGGGGCGCGGCGCTCCGGATGACGGGGATCGCCTCGCGCACGTCGTCGCCGAACAGGACCGCGCCGATGATCTGCAGGGTGAGCCGGGTCATCTCGTCGTGCAGGTCGAGCCGGCCCGTCCCCCGAGCCCGCCACCGCCCGGCGTGCTCCTCGACCACCGCACTCACCGCGTCGGCGTACCCCGCGACCCGACGGGGCGTGAACAGCGGCTGCAGGAAGCGCTTCTGCCGCTGCCAGTCCTCGTCCTGGCTCGTGAGCAGCCCGTTGCCGAAGATGCGTCGCACCTCGGTGTTGAACACGTTGTCCTTGCGGTAGTCCCCGGCCGCGACCGCGAGCACCCGGCGGGCCGCATCGGGGTGGAAGAACACGTGCAGGTCCTGCCCGACGCCGGGTGGCCCCACCCGGAACCGGACGGCGTCGCCGAACTCGGCCCGCGCTCTCTCGCACGCGCCGAGCAGGTCGCGGCGCAGGTCGAGGGCCGAGCCGGTCAGGAAGGACCCGGGGACGACCGGCGGGAGCCCCCCGGCAGCAGCGGGGCTCACGGCCGCTCCTCCCCCCTCGGCGCGGCCCGGCCGACCTGGATGGCTGGGACGGGATCGTGACCGGTGTGCACGCAGTCCTCCTCGGGGAGATGGTGATCGCGGCGGAACCCTGCGGCCGCGTGGCTCCTCGTCCGAGGTTGGCACGTCGGCGGCCGTGCGCGTCGGCGACGCGACCGCAACGAGGCCTCCATCAGACGTTCGGTCAACGCACCTCGACGAGATCGCCGCGCTGACCCGCGACCTCCTCGGCCGGGTGCACCCGGCCCGACGGGCTACGGCGCCTGGGCGAGGAGGTGGGCCGGGTCGGTCGTGTAGGCCGCCATCCAGGCCGGCCGCAGCCGGTAGTAGACGATGTCGTTCCAGTCGGTGTCGCCGTAGAAGTCGCCGTAGTGGCCGCGCAGGTGCTCGTGGATCGGCGGCCAGTCGGGATGGGTGGACCCGTCGGCCGAGACGAGCTCCTCGACCTCGCCGTGGACGAACACCCCCAGCTCCTCGCCGCGCACGTGCGCCGCGCTGGCCGCCGGTCGCGCCCGCAGGTGGCGGGCCTTCGCCGCGCCGCGGGCCGTGCCGAAGACCCAGCGCCCGTGCAGGAAGTGCCCGTCGACGGCGCTGACGCGCGGCTCCCCCTTCGCGGTGACCGTGGACAGGACGAGGACGCACATCCCGGTGAGCACCCGGGTCAGCTGCTCGGCCGTCAGGCTGCGCTCGGCGCTGATGATCGACCGCAGGTGCGCGGTGGACCGGCCGAGCGAGGCGTCGATGAGGGTCTGCAGGTCCCGGAGCTCCGGTTCGGTCTCGTACACGCCGTCAGGATGACGCGGAACCCTGACACGACCTGGACACGAATCGCACCGGACGGAGCGCAGCAGCGTCCGAGCGACGGTGCGCCACCAGCACGCGACGGACCGACGGAACGGCGTCATCGCGGAGGAGACGAGCGGCGGGCCACTGCCTATCGATCCGACACCGGCCGCGGGTGAGCCTCCGCTGCGGCACGTGCGTGGCACGAGGGGCCCGACGGCACTACCGATCGAGCCTGTTCCTGCTGGTGGAGACGAGGGGAATCGAACCCCTAACCCCCGCCTTGCAAAGGCGGTGCTCTGCCAATTGAGCTACGTCCCCGTCGGCGAGCAGGTTACCCGCTCGCGGGGACGGGCCAGGTCAGCGGGTGGTGGCCTCGTGCCACAGGTCGGCCTCCGAGCGGGAGGAGCGGACCTTGGCGAGGACGAGCGCGCCGGCGGCGACGGCGAGGGCGACGGTGAGGAGCTTCTTCATCTTCGGATCCCTTGCGTACCGGCGGCGGGGAGGGCGAGAGGGGGTGGGCCCAGGAGGACTTGAACCTCCGACCTCATCGTTATCAGCGATGCGCTCTAACCACCTGAGCTATGGGCCCCGAGGGGCACAAGGTTACACAGCCCCCCGTCCGCACCCTCCTCGGGGTCAGTCGCGCTCGGAGAGCGTCACCTCGACGCCGCCGACCAGGTCGGCGGAGACGTTGTAGACGAACGCGGCGATGGTGGCGGCCACCGCGAACAGCAGGCTGTTGACCGCCCCGATCAGCGCCGCGAAGCCCAGCACGCTGCCGGCGCTGATCAGCGGGGCGGCGCCGGCGTCGGCCTCGCCGGAGACGAGGTCGGCGTAGGTGCCGTTCAGGCGGTCCCACACCCCGACGCCGTCGAGCACCCCGTAGAGCACCCCGACCGCCACCAGCCACACGAAGAACAGCACCACGGCCAGCACGAGCGCCAGCTTCAGCACCGACCACGGGTCGAGGCGGCGCAGCTGCAGCGCCGCCTGGCGCGGCGGGCGGTTGCGCACCGCGCGGACCGCCGCCCAGCTGCCGCTCTCCCCCACCGTCTCGTCGGTCGGGACCGGACGGCCCGGCACCGCCAGGAACGCGGTCGGCCCGTCCGGGATCGGCGACGACGACGGCGGCGGCGGGGTCTCCTCGCCGGGCACGCGGCTCCACGGCGGCGGCGACGACGCCCCGGTCGCCGGGCTGGGCGACCACGAGCCCGCGCTCACCGGGCGCAGCCCCGGCTCGGACGCGACGGACGCCGAACCGGAGTGGGACCGCGCCCCGACCGGGAACGTCGTGCGGATCGTGGGCGGTTCCGCCGCCGCGCGGGCGTCCACGAGCGTGGGGGGTTCGGAGGCGTGCTGGTCGGCCACCGGCCGGGCGTCCACGAGCGTGGGGGGGTCGACGGCGTGCTGCTCGACCGCCTCCGGAGCGGCGCCGTTCCGGGCGGCCTGCCCGTCGCCGTTCTGGCCGGCGCCGTTCTGGCCGGCGCCGTTCTGGCCGGCGCCGTTCTGGCCGGCGCCGTTCTGGCCGGCGCCGTTGGACCCGGAGGAGCCGTTGGGCCCGGAGCCCTTCGACCCGACCTCCTGCTCGGTCTCCGGCTCGGCCCGGGGCGGGGCGGGGTCGGGCCGCACGGCGTCCTGCGGGCCCGCGCCGGGCTCCTCGACCGGGGGCGGCCCGTCGGCGCGCGGCGCGGCGGTGCTGCCGCCCCCGTCGGCACCGCCGTCGGCGGGCCGGTCCCGCCCCCCGGCGGTCGAGCCGCCGGGGACGGGGGTCGGCTGGTCCGGGTCGCGCTGCGTGTCACTCACGGGTCGAGCATCTCCTCTTCGCACCGCGTCATCGCGCCGGGGCGTCAGCCGGCCAGCTCGGGGTCGTCGGCGTCGTCCTCGACGTTGCGCGCCACCGCCAGCAGCGTGGAGCTCTCGCCCAGGTTCATCAGCCGCACACCCTTCGTCTGCCGGCCCGCCTTGCGCACCTCGCGGGCCGACGTCCGGATCACCCCGCCGGTCGAGGTGATCGCGTAGAGCTCGTCGTCGAGCCCGACGATGAGTGCGCCGACCAGGGTCCCACGCCGCCGGTCGTACTGGAGCGTCAGAACCCCCTTCCCGCCGCGGCCCTGCACCGGGTAGTCCTCGATCGGGGTGCGCTTGGCGTAGCCGCCGGCCGTCGCGACCAGCAGGAACATGTCGTTCTGCACCACCCCGAGCGACAGCAGCCGGTCGCCGGAGTTGAACCGCATCCCCAGCACCCCGGACGTGGCCCGGCCCATGGGGCGCAGCACCTCGTCGCTCGCGGTGAACCGGATCGACTGCCCCTCCGCGGAGACGAGCAGCAGGTCGTCGTCGGCCGAGCACAGCACGGCGCCGACCAGCTCGTCGTCCTCGCGCAGGTTGATGCCGATCAGGCCGCCGGAGCGCGGCGAGTCGAAGTCGGTGAGCCGCGACTTCTTCACCAGCCCCGTGCGCGTGGCCAGCACCAGGTACGGCGCCGCCTGGTAGTCCTTGATCTTCATGACCTGCGCGATGTGCTCGTCCGGCTGGAACGGCAGCAGGTTGGCGACGTGCTGGCCGCGCGCCGAGCGGTTGGCCTCGGGCAGCTCGTAGCCCTTGAGCCGGTACACCCGCCCCTTGTTGGTGAAGAACAGCATCCAGTCGTGCGTGGAGCACACGAAGAAGTGGGCGACGATGTCGTCCTGCTTCAGCGCGGCGCCCTGCACGCCCTTGCCGCCGCGCTTCTGCGCCCGGTACAGGTCGGTCTTGGTGCGCTTCGCGTAGCCGGTCTGGGTGATCGTGACGACGATGTCCTCGACGGCGATGAGGTCCTCGTTGGTCACGTCGCCGTCGTCGGCCACGATCGTGGTCCGCCGGTCGTCGCCGTGCTTCTCCACGATCTCGACGAGTTCGTCGCGCACGATCTGCCGCTGCCGCTCGGGCCGGGCCAGGATGTCCTGCAGGTCGGCGATCTCGCGCTCGATCTCCGCGAGCTCGTCGATGATCTTCTGGCGCTCCAGGGCGGCGAGCCGCCTCAGCTGCATGTCCAGGATCGCCTGGGCCTGGACGTCGTCGACGTCGAGGAGCTGCATCAGGCCGGAACGGGCGACGTCGACGGTCGCCGAGGCGCGGATCAGCGCGATGACCTCGTCGAGCGCGTCGAGCGCCTTGACGTAGCCGCGCAGGATGTGGGCCCGCTCCTCGGCCTTGCGCAGCCGGTAGCGGGTGCGCCGGACGATGACCTGGATCTGGTGGCGCACGTAGTTGCGCACCATCTGGTCCAGCCGCAGCGTGCGCGGCACGCCGTCGACGATCGCCAGCATGTTGACGCCGAAGCCGTACTGCAGCTGGGTGTGCTTGTAGAGGTTGTTCAGCACGACCTTCGCGACGGCGTCGCGCTTGAGCGTGATGACGATGCGCATGCCGACGCGGTCGGAGCTCTCGTCGTTGATCTCGGCGATGCCGGCGAGCTTGCCGTCGCGGTGCTGCTGCGCGATCGACTCGATGAGGTTGTCCGGGTTGACCTGGTAGGGCAGCTCGGTGACCACGAGGATCGTGCGCCCGCGCGCGTCCTCCTCGACCTCGACGACGGCGCGCATCCGCACCGAGCCGCGGCCGGTGCGGTAGGCCTGCTCGATGCCGTCGCGGCCGACGATCAGGCCGGAGGTCGGGAAGTCGGGGCCCTTGATGCGCTCCATGAGCGCGGTCAGGAGCTCCTCGTCGGTGGCCTCCCAGTTGTCCAGCGCCCACACCACGCCCGCGCCGACCTCGCGCAGGTTGTGCGGCGGGACGTTGGTGGCCATGCCGACCGCGATGCCCGCGCTGCCGTTGATCAGCAGGTTCGGCACCCGCGACGGCAGGACGTCGGGCTCCTGGGTCTTGCCGTCGTAGTTGTCGGAGAAGTCGACGGTGTCCTCGTCGATGTCCCGCAGCATCGCCATCGCGAGCGGGGACAGCCGGCACTCGGTGTAGCGCATCGCGGCCGCCGGGTCGTTGCCCCGGCTGCCGAAGTTGCCCTGCCCGTCGATGAGCGGGTACCGCAGCGCCCACGGCTGGGCCAGGCGCACCAGGGCGTCGTAGATCGAGCTGTCGCCGTGGGGGTGGTAGTTGCCCATCACCTCGCCGACGACGCGGGCGCACTTGACGGGGGACCGGTCGGGCCGGAAGCCGTTCTCCCCCATCGAGTACAGGACGCGCCGGTGCACCGGCTTGAGCCCGTCCTCGACCAGCGGCAGCGCCCGGCCGACGATCACGCTCATGGCGTAGTCGATGTAGGAGCGCTGCATCTCCTGCTGGATGTCGACCGGCTCGGTGCGGTCGCCGCCGGACGCGGGCAGGGCGGGATCGAGCGTGTCAGTCACGAGTCAGTCCTTCCACGGCCCTCAGACATCGAGGAACCGCACGTCCTTGGCGTTGCGGGTGATGAACGAGCGGCGCGACTCCACGTCCTCGCCCATGAGGACGGAGAACAGCTCGTCGGCGGTGGCGGCGTCGTCCAGGGTGACCTGCAGGAGCACCCGGTGCGCGGGGTCCATCGTGGTCTCCCACAGCTCCTTGGCGTTCATCTCGCCGAGGCCCTTGTAGCGCTGGATGCCCTCGTCCCTGGGGAGCTTCTTGCCCGCCTCGCGGCCGGCCTCGAGGAGGCCCTGGAGCTCGCGGTCGGTGTAGGCGAACTCCGCCTCGGCGCCGCGACCGCCCCACTTGATCTTGTAGAGCGGCGGCTGCGCCAGGTAGACGTGGCCGTGCTCGACCAGGGGCCGCATGAAGCGGAACAGCAGGGTGAGCAGCAGCGTGCGGATGTGCTGGCCGTCGACGTCGGCGTCGGCCATCAGCACGACCTTGTGGTAGCGCAGCTTGGCCAGGTCGAACTCGTCGTGGATGCCGGTGCCCAGGGCCGTGATGATCGCCTGGACCTCGGTGTTCTTGAGGACGCGGTCGATCCGGGCCTTCTCGACGTTGATGATCTTGCCACGGATCGGCAGGATCGCCTGGAACATCGAGTCGCGGCCCGACTTGGCCGAGCCGCCCGCGGAGTCGCCCTCCACGATGTAGACCTCGGACCTCGACGGGTCGGTGGAGCGGCAGTCGGCGAGCTTGCCGGGCAGGCCGCCGATGTCGCCGGCGCTCTTGCGGCGCACCAGCTCGCGCGCCTTGCGCGCGGCCGCGCGGGCCTGCGCCGAGGACACCGCCTTGTTGACGATCGTCCTCGCCTCGACGGGGTTGCGCTCCAGCCAGTCGGACAGCCACTCGTTGCTGACCCGCTGCACGAACGACTTGATCTCGGTGTTGCCCAGCTTGGTCTTGGTCTGCCCCTCGAACTGGGGCTCCTTGACCTTCACCGACACGATCGCGGCCAGGCCCTCGCGGATGTCCTCGCCGGACAGCGCCGGGTCCTTGTCCTTGAGCAGCTTCTTGTCCTTGGCGTACTTGTTCACCGTAGAGGTGAGCGCCGCGCGGAAGCCCTCCTCGTGGGTGCCGCCCTCGTGCGTGTTGATCGTGTTGGCGAAGGTGTAGACCGACTCCGTGTAGCCGGCGTTCCACTGCATCGCGACCTCGACCGCGTGCCCGGCGCCCTCGGCCTGGTAGGACACGAGCTTCCTGTGGATCGGGTCCTTGGACTTGTTCAGGTGCGCGACGAAGTCCTCGAGCCCGTTGGGGTAGCAGTAGGTGAACTCCTTCACCTTCGCCACGTAGCCCTCGGCGTCGGGCTCCTCCGCGTCGGCCGAGTCGCCGTTGCGCTCGTCGCGCAGGACGATCGTGAGCCCCTTGTTCAGGAACGTCATCTCCTGCAGGCGGCGCCGGATCGTCTCGATGTCGAACACGAGGGTCTCGAAGATGTCGCCGTCGGGCCAGAACGTGACGGAGCTGCCGGTGCGCGTCGTCGGCTCGCCCTTGCGCAGCGGGCCGGGCACCGAGCGCGCGTAGTGCTGGCGCCAGACGTGGCCGTCGGTGTGGATCTCGACGTCGAGCGCGACGGACAGGGCGTTGACGACGGAGACGCCGACGCCGTGCAGGCCGCCGGAGACGGCGTAGGAGTCGCTGTCGAACTTGCCGCCGGCGTGCAGCACGGTCATGACGACCTCGACCGCGGGCTTCTTCTCCACCGGGTGCATGCCGACCGGGATGCCGCGGCCGTCGTCGGTGACCCGGACGCCGCCGTCGTCCTGCAGGACGACCTCGACGCGGGTGGCGTGGCCCGCCATCGCCTCGTCGACGGCGTTGTCCACGACCTCCCAGATGAGGTGGTGCAGACCGCGCTCACCGGTGGAGCCGATGTACATGCCGGGCCGCTTGCGGACGGCCTCGAGCCCCTCCAGGACGGTGATGGACCCTGCGTTGTAGTCGCTCTTCTTGTCCGGCACGGGCCGCTGAGTCTCCTCGTTCGATCGGGCCCGTCCCGGGGAGCTCGGACGGACCGCTCGACCGGGCGCCGCTGGGGCGCCCGGAACCACCCCTCCATGGTACCGGTGCAGTACGACAGGAACGGCGTCGGGACGCGCCTGGTTGCGTCGCAGAACGCCGATCCCGGGTCGAACCGGGTCCTGACGCCGGGCGCAGGGGTCGCAGCGGGCTCCGGACGCGTCACGGCGCCCTGAGCGGCCGTCAGCCGTACGTGTCCCGGGGTCCGCGCCCCTTCACGTTCCGCGGACCGTGCCGCCAGCTCGGGCCCTGGGGGCCGACGACGCGGATCCGGCGGACCACGTCCCGCCCGACGGCCGCGGCCAGCCGCGTGACGAGCTGGCGCTGCAGCGTGCGCAGCTGGGTCGCCCACGCCGTCGACTCGGCCTGCAGCACGAGCTCCCCGTCGCGCAGGGACAGGGGCGTGCAGTGGTCGGCGATGTCGGGCCCCACGAGGTGCGGCCACCGGCCCAGCACCGTCGCGTCGGTGAGCCGGGGCGACCAGCCGCGGTCGAGCGCCACCCGGGAGACGACCCGGCCCAGCGGCTGCGGGTCGCGGTCGTCGGGGCCCGGTCCGGACCAGCGCCGGCGCCGGCTGCGCTGACCGGTCGGGCGGATCGCGCGGGCCTCCGTCGCGCGCTGGGCCGCTCGCGCGGCCGACGCCTGCCGCGCGGCCCGCAGCGCCTCCCGGGCCAGATCCGCACCGCGCCCGGCGGTCGGGACCCCTCCGTCCACAGGGGTGGGGACAACCTGTGGAGAACTCGGCGGGACGGGCGGTCGACGGGGTGCGTCGGACGGTCGTCCTCGCCGGTCATCACCAGTGCGACCGGAGTTATCCACAGTATCCACACCTTCGTCCACAAGTGGTCGCGATCACAGCGGAACGCCTGACGAGCCGGTTCGCGGGAGGGGGATCACGGAGCCGCCGCTCACCGCGAGGCGCACCCCGTCGAGGCCCTCGGGCACGTCCTCGGGGACCGCCGCGGTGACGAGGACCTGCTCGGCGCGCCGGGCGACGGCGGCCAGGGCCCGGCGGCGGTGCGCGTCCAGCTCGGCGAACACGTCGTCGAGGACGAGGACCGGCTCGACGTCGTCGGCGCACAGCAGGCGGTAGGAGGCCAGGCGCAGCGCCAGCGCGAGCGCCCACGACTCGCCGTGGCTCGCGTAGCCCTTGGCCGGGCCCTCGCCGAGCCGCAGGTCGAGGTCGTCGCGGTGCGGGCCGACCAGGCACACCCCGCGCTCCACCTCCTGCCGTCGGACGCGGGCGAGCTCGTCGAGCAGGAGGGGCTCCAGGTCGGCCGGCCGGGTTGCCGGAAGGCCACCTTCCCGCAACGCCGTTGCGAGAAGGTGGCCTTCCGGCAACGGGACCGACGAGCGGTACGCCAGCCCGATCCCCTCGGAGGTGGGGGCGACCTCGGCGAAGGCCGCGACCGCGTGCGGGGCCAGGTCGGCCACGAGCGCCAGCCGGCCGGCCAGCAGCACCGCCCCGTGGTGGGCGAGGTGGCCGTCCCACACGTCGAGGGTGGACAGGTCGGCGCGCGCCTGCCGGGCGGTCTTGAGCAGGGCCGAGCGTTGCCGCAGCACCCGGTCGTAGTCGGCGCGCACCGACGCGTAGCGGGGGACCCGGGCCACGAGCAGGTCGTCGAGGAAGCGCCGGCGCTCGGCGGGGTCGCCGCGGACCAGGGCGAGGTCCTCGGGGGCGAACAGCACCGTGCGCAGGATCCCCAGCAGGTCGCGCGGCTTCGCGGGCGCGCCGTTGCGGCGGGCCCGGTTGGCCCGGCCCGCCGCGATCTCCACCTCGACCTGCAGCTCGCGCCCCAGGTGCGCCACCGTCCCGCGGACGACGGCGCGCCCGGCGCCGCGGCGGATCAGCGGGGCGTCGGTGGCGACGCGGTGCGACCCGAGCGTGGCGAGGTAGCCGGCGGCCTCGACCAGGTTGGTCTTGCCGACCCCGTTCGGGCCCACGAGGACCGTGACGCCCGGTCCCAGGTCGAGCTCGGCGGACTCCCAGGAGCGGAAGTCCGTGACCGCCAGCCGCCGCAGGTGCACTACTGGGTCGAGCCGCTGCCCGAGCTCGGTCCGGCATGGTCGCCGGGGGCCCCGGCCGGGCCGGTCGAGCGCACGGCGTGGCCGCCGAACTGCTGGCGCAGCGCCGCGACGGCCCGCATCGCCGGGGAGGACTCCTGGCGGGAGGTGAACCGCGCGAACAGCGCGGCGGAGATCACCGGCAGCGGCACGGCGTGGGTGATGGCCTCCTCGATCGTCCAGCGCCCCTCCCCCGAGTCCTCGACGTAGTCGTCGAGCTTGGACAGGCCGGCGTCGTCCTTCAGCGCGAGGACGAGCAGGTCGAGCAGCCAGGAGCGCACGACGGTGCCGCGCGACCAGGCCTGCAGCACGCCTGGCACGTCGGTGACGAGGTCGGTGGCGCTGAGCAGCTCGAAGCCCTCGGCGTAGGCCTGCATCAGGCCGTACTCGATGCCGTTGTGGACCATCTTCGAGAAGTGGCCCGCACCGACCGGCCCGGCGTGGGCGAAGCCCTCCTCGCGGGGCCCCTCCGGGCGCAGCGCGTCGAAGATCGGCATCGCGCGCTCGATGTGCTCGGGCGACCCGCCCGCCATGAGGCCGTAGCCGTTGTCCTTGCCCCAGATGCCGCCGGAGACGCCGCAGTCCAGGTAGCCGATCCCCTTCGCGTCCAGCAGGGCGGCGTTGGGGGCGTCGTCGGTGTAGCGGGAGTTGCCGCCCTCGATGACGAGGTCGCCGGCCTCCAGGACGTCCCCGAGGGCCCGCACGGTGGAGCGGGTGGGCTCGCCCGAGGGCACCATCACCCAGACGACGCGCGGCGCGGTCAGCGCGGCGGCCAGCGCGGTGAGCGACTCGACGTCGCTCACCTCGGGGCGGGGGTCGAAGCCGACCACCTCGTGACCGGCGGCGCGCAGCCGGTCCCGCATGTTGCCGCCCATCTTGCCCAGGCCGATGAGTCCGAGTTGCACGGCGGAGCGCTCCTGTGGGTCGAGGTCAGCCCGGCAGGCGCACGGGCATCAGCAGGTGGAGGTACCCCGGGTCGGGCGCCGTCTCACCCTCCGCGGGGGGCGGCGGGACGGGACGGACCAGGGCGGGGCGGTTGGGCGTGGTGAACGTCAGCTGCGCCCGCTCGGTGTGCAGGGCTCCCAGCGAGTCGAGCAGGTAGGAGGGGTTGAACGCGATCGTGAGCGCCCCGCCGTCGAGCTCGCAGGGCAGCTCCTCCTCGGCGCTGCCGACGTCGTCGCCGCCGGCGGTGAGCCGCAGCCCGTCCTCGCCGAACTCCATCCGGACCTGGGCGACGCGGTCGGTGACGAGCTGGACCCGCTTGATCGCCTCGGTGAGCGGGCCCACCTCCACGATCGCGGCCGTGGTGTGGTCGGCCGGGATCAGCTGGCGGAACCGCGGGAACTCGGCGTCGAGCAGGCGGGTGGTGGCGCGGCGACCGCCGCCGGTGATGCCGAGCATGCCGTCGCCGGCCGACAGCGCGATCTGGACGGCGCCGGCCCCGGAGAGGGTCTTCGCGACGTCGGACAGCGTGCGGGCCGGGATCAGCACGGCGGTGGACTGGGCCGCGTCCTCGGGCTCCCAGTCGAACTCGCGCACCGCGAGCCGGAAGCGGTCGGTGGCCGCGAGGGTGAGCCGCCCGCCCTCGATCTCCAGCCGGATGCCGGTGAGCATCGGCAGGGTGTCGTCGCGGCCGGCGGCCACGGCCACCTGCGCGACCGCGGAGGCGAGGACGTCGCCCGGGACCGTGCCGGCCTGCTGCGGCATCGCCGGCAGCTGGGGGTAGTCCTCGACGGGCATCGTCGGCAGGCTGAACCGGCTGCTGCCGCAGGTGATCGCGGCGCGGGCGCCGTCGACGACGACGTCCACCGGCTTCGACGGCAGGGCCCGGGTGATGTCGGCCAGCAGGCGCCCCGAGACGAGCACGCGCCCGGCGTCGCCGATCGTCGCGTCGAGCTGCACGCGGGCCGAGGTCTCGTAGTCGAAGCCCGAGACGGTCAGCCGGTCCCCGTCCCCGCCGCTCACCGCCTCGACGAGCACGCCGCCCAGCACCGGCACCGGGGGCCGGGCGGGCAGGCTGCGGGCGACCCAGGCGGCGGCATCGGCCAGGACGTCGCGTTCGACCCGGAACTTCATGGGGAGGACCTCTCGCTCCGGCGTGGGCTCGTGCTGGTGGTGCGGGAGCCGTGGACCGACGGCGGGCGGGGAGGACCACCGTAGAGCCTCCCCGGCGGGGGTGTCACCTCCGGTCCCGCCCGCCCTCCGGCGGCCCGCGACGCCGTTCTCCCCACCGTTGTTCTTCTCGTAGTACCTGGGGAGAGAGAGAACAGCAGTAGTAACAGCACCTGTGGATCGTGTGGACGGACGCCGTCCGCGCAGGTCGGGCGGCGTGGCGGGGTGTGGACCGAACCCGTGGACGGGCGGTGGACGGTTCGGCGCCCCTGTGGACCGCGCCCGGCGGTGCCCGTCCGTCCACCATCCGTGCACAGTCCGTCCACAGTTCCGGGGCGATCCGTCCACCGGCCCGCGGATCACACGTCCACAGAGTTGTCCCCAGATGTGGGTGGAGGAGTGCACGCCCGGGGACGCAGCGCGACCGGATCGGTGCGGCCGCGGCGGGTTCGCCGGGGTGGGGGGTCCGCGGGTGTCCCTCCGCGCCCATGAGCAGGAACGCTCGGTGACCGGTGGGGTCGCGGGTGGACCCGGGCGGGGAGCCGGGCGGACCGGCCGGGACGTCGAGCGGTCGCCCGGCGCGGTGGACGGCGCCCGCAGGGGTGGCGGGCCGGCCCGGTCCGGGGACGCCCCGGCGCGCCGCCGTGACGCGGGGCGCGGTTCCGGCGGTGCGGGTGCTCCGGGCCACCGGGTTCAGCCGCCGCGGGTGATCGCGTCCGCGGTCGCCACCACCTCCGCGGCGGTCGCGGCCCGCACCGGCAGGTGGGGCAGGAGCGCGGCGACCTCGTCGAGCTGCACGCCGGCGTCGCGCAGCACGTCGAGCAGCCGGTCGGCCTGGTGCGGCGGCACCGGCAGGTCCAGCCCCGCCTCCCGCACCGCCGCGTCGGCGACGAACACCGCGCCCGCGAGCTCGGCGGGCACGCCGGTCCCCGGCTCCGAGGACGGTCCGGCGGACGGCCCGGCGGACGGCCCGGGGGCCGCCGCGCGGGTCGCCCGCTCCGCCGCCCGCACGAGGGACAGGGGCAGCCCCTCCGCCTCCACCTCGACCAGCGGCTGGTCGCCGAGCGCGGCGAGCACCAGCTGCTCGGCCTGCACCCGCAGCGGCGTCTCCCACTCGGCGGCGCGCACGACGGCGGCGAGGTCGGTGCCGTCCTCCCCGAGGTCGTCGAGCAGCTCGGCCCACGCCGCGGGGTGGTCGGTGCGCGCCCGGTCGGCGACGGCCAGGCAGGTGTCGAGCACGAACGGCTCCACCAGCTCGTGCTCCAGGTGGTCGGCGAAGGGGGTGCCGTCCTCGTCGAGCGCGGCCAGGGCGTCGCGGAAGCTGCCCGGGCGGGCGTCCTCCTCGTCCCCGAGGGGCAGCTCGGTCTCCGCGCGCACGCCGAGGGTGGTGCCGGTGCGGACCAGGCGCCCGGCGCGCCGCACGACGTGCGGGCGGTCGGACAGCCCGACGCTCCAGGCGCAGGCCTCGGCGACGAGCGGGGCGGTGCGCTCGCGGAGCACCTCGCGGGCGAGCAGGACGAGCGGGTCGACGTCGAACACGGGCACCGGTTACCCCGCCCGGGGCGCCCCCGGCCCGGTGACCCGCTCCCGGGCGGCGGGCGCGCGCCCACCGGGGCGACCCGCGCGGCCGGCGGCGCGCGCGGACCGCCGGCCGCCCGTCAGTGCCGGGCGCGCTGCTTGATGCGGGCGGTGAGCTCCTGCACCTGCTCGAAGGTCTTGCGGCGCTGCGCGATCTCGTTGCGGATCTTCTTGTCCGCGTGCATGACGGTGGTGTGGTCGCGCCCGCCGAAGGTCTCGCCGATGCGCGGCAGCGACAGGTCGGTGAGCTCGCGGCACAGGTACATGGCGATCTGGCGCGGCTGCGAGTGCGCCTTGGTGCGGCCGGGTCCGCACAGGTCGTCCATGGTCACGCCGAAGAACTCCGCGATCACCCCCATGATCACCGAGGTGGTGATCTCGGAGGCGCCGGAGTCGGGGATGAGGTCGCGCAGCACGATCTCGGCGAGCTGGGTGTCCACCGGCTGCCGGTTGAGCGAGGCGAAGGCCGTGACGCGGATCAGCGCGCCCTCCAGCTCGCGGATGTTGCGCTCGATGCGCTCCGCGATGAAGGACAGGACGTCGTCGGGGACGGCGAGCCGGTCCTGCGCGGCCTTCTTGCGCAGGATCGCGATGCGCGTCTCCAGCTCGGGCGGCTGGATGTCGGTGATCAGCCCCCACTCGAAGCGGGTCCGCATCCGGTCCTCGAGGGTCTCCAGGCGCTTGGGCGGCCGGTCGGAGGAGACGACGATCTGCTTGTTGGCGTTGTGGAGGGTGTTGAAGGTGTGGAAGAACTCCTCCTGCGTCCCCTCCTTGCCCTCCAGGAACTGGATGTCGTCCACCAGCAGCACGTCGATGTCGCGGTAGCGGCGCTGGAACGCCACCTTCCGGTCGTCGCGCAGCGAGTTGATGAAGTCGTTCGTGAACTCCTCGGTGGACACGTACCGCACCCGCATCCCGGGGAACAGCCGCTGCGCGTAGTGGCCGACGGCGTGCAGCAGGTGGGTCTTGCCCAGCCCGGAGTCGCCCCAGATGAACAGCGGGTTGTAGGCGCGCGCCGGCTGCTCGGCGACGGCGACGGCCGCGGCGTGGCTGAACCGGTTGGAGGCGCCGATGACGAACGTGTCGAAGATGTACTTCTCGTTGAGCCGGCTCCGGCTGCGCGGCGCGGCGCCCGCGTCGGCGGGGGCGGGCCCGGAGTAGGTGGGCCAGACCTCGGTCGAGCGGGACGGCGGCGTCCCGTGCCCGTCCAGGTGCCCGGGGTCGGTGCCGCGCTCGGGTCCGCTGTCCCCGCGCTCGGCCGGGGCGTCGCGGTCGCCGTTGCGGTCGGCGTGGGAGTGCTCGGGGTGCTCCAGCGCCGCGCGGACGCCGTCCGGGCCGCCGAGCAGGGCGAGGCCGGGCGGGTCGGGGACGTCGGTGCCGCTCGACGCGGCCGAGGCGTCCACGACGACGGCCAGGTTGACGGCGACGCCCAGGTGCGGGGCCAGCGCGTCGCTGATCGGCTGGCGCAGCACGCGCTCGATCGCGGTCTTGGCGAACTCGCTCGGCGCGGCGAGCAGCGCGGTGCCGTCGATGAGGCCGAGGGGTCGGGTCAGCCGCAGGAACGCCCGCTGCTGGGACGACAGGGCCGGACCGTCACCGGCGCCGCCGGAGAGGTCGGCGACGACCTGGTTCCAGACCTGCGCGAGATCGATCCGCCCCGTGCCTCCGGGATGGTCGGCCACACCGATCCCCTCCCGTCCTCGTGCGCCACGGACCGGGACGGCACGATCCGTCCCCAGAGTTGTCCACAGATGTGAGCAGGAAGGTACGCGGGCCCGGGAGCGCTGCTCCCACGGGCCCGTGCCGTCCTGGTGCGGGTGCGCCCCGGTCCCCCCGGACCGCGCACCGTGAGCGGGCACGCTAACAAGGCGGCTCCCTAGTCACAAGACACCCTGCTGCGCGACGTGCAGAAGAGTGATCCGGGGTGGTTTGACCCCCCGTGAACGGGCTGCGTACCCTGATGAGCAGGAGTGCCGCAGGTCCTGCGGCGCCGAACGCCGATCACACCGGTCGAGCGGGCCGGCCCCCCGGTCGGCCCGTGCCGTCGAGCAGGAGAGCAGCACCGTGAGCAAGGGAAAGCGCACCTTCCAGCCGAACAACCGCCGCCGCGCGCGCACCCACGGCTTCCGGCTGCGCATGCGCACCCGGGCCGGGCGCGCCATCCTCGCTGGTCGCCGCCGCAAGGGCCGCGAGCAGCTCTCGGCCTGACCGGGCCGCGCCGGTGCTGCCGGCCGGGTCGCGCCTGACGACCGCGGATGAGTTCGCGGCCGCCATCCGGCGCGGTCGGCGCAGTGGTCGGGCGCGTCTGGTCGTGCACCTGCGCATCGAGGGAGGCGAGGACGTGCCCCGCGCCGGCCTGGTCGTGAGCAAGGCCGTCGGCGGCTCGGTCGTCCGCCACCGGGTCGCCCGGCGCCTGCGCCACCTCCTCGCGCCGCGGCTGGCCGACCTGCCCGCCGGGTCGCGGGTCGTGGTGCGGGCGCTGCCGCCGTCCGCGGCCGCCTCGTCCGCCGAGCTGGGCACCGACCTCGACGCGGCCCTCGGGTCCGTCCTGCGCAAGGGGGGCCGGGCGTGACCGGCGGTGGGTGGCGACGACGGGTCCTCGGGGCCCCGGCCCGCCTGCTGGTCGTGCTGCTGCGGGGCTACCAGATCTACGTCTCCCCCGCCTTCCCCCCGGTCTGCCGCTTCCACCCCACCTGCAGCACCTACGCCATCGAGGCGCTGCGGCGCCACGGTGCCCTGCGCGGGTCCTGGTTGACGCTCCGGCGCCTGCTCAAGTGCGCGCCGTGGCACCCTGGCGGTATCGACCCGGTCCCGGCGCGGCCGGACCACCACGAGGAGCGAGCTCGGTGCTGAACTTCATCTACTACCCGGTCTCGTTCATCCTCTGGTGCTGGCACAAGGTCTTCGGTGCCGTCCTGGGCGCTGACAACGGCTTCGCCTGGGCCCTCTCGGTCGTCTTCCTCGTCTTCACGCTGCGCGCGATCCTCTACAAGCCGTTCGTCAGCCAGGTGCGCTCCATGCGCAAGATGCAGGAGTTCCAGCCGGAGATCGCCAAGCTCCGCACGAAGTACGCGAACGACCGGCAGAAGCAGGCCGAGGAGATGCAGCGCCTGCAGCGCGACCACGGGGTCAACCCGGTGGCCGGATGCCTGCCGGTGCTGGTGCAGGTGCCGGTGTTCATCGGCCTGTTCCAGGTGCTGCGCAACTTCACCCCGCTCAACAGCGACGGGTCGGTCCGCACCGAGAACTACTTCTTCGGTCAGGACGAGGTCCGGTCGTTCCTCGAGGCCGACTTCCTCGGGGCGAAGCTCGGCGCGATCGTGCTGCCCGGCCTCGCCGGTCCCGGGTCCAGCCTGGAGGCCCAGGGCACCACGCTGGCCAACATGCTGATCGTGATGATCCCGCTGATGATCGCGGCGGGCATCTTCACGCACATCACGGCCCGCCACTCGGTGGCGCGGCAGACCGCGGCGCAGGGCGAGAATCCGCAGACCGCGATCATGAACAAGCTGATGCTGTACGTGTTCCCGATCGGCGTCGTCGTCGGTGCCCCCTTCCTGCCGCTCGCCGTGCTCCTCTACTGGGTGGCCAACAACCTGTGGACGCTCGGCCAGCAGTACGTGGTCTACAAGCGCATCGACGTCGAGGAGTCGACCAAGCGCGACCAGACCGCCGCCGTGCAGAAGGCGCGCGCGCCCAAGCCCGGGCAGAAGCCCGTCCGCCCCGAGCCGTCCGCCCCGGTCGCCCCGGTCGACCTGGACAAGCCGGGCAAGACCCCCGGCGCGAAGCCGGTCGCGCGCCGGACGCCCAGGACCCCGAAGTCGCCGACCTCGCCCAACGGGTCGTCGGCGGTCCCGACCAACGGTTCCTCCGCCTCCGGCGGCTCCCCGGCCGACGGCTCGGCGAACGGCGCGGCGAACGGCTCCGGGAACGGTGCGGCGAACGGGTCCGGCTCGAGCGCCGCCGCCCCCGCGGGCGCCGCCGGGAAGGGCGCCTCCCGCCGCACCGGCGGCTCGCGCCCGCCCGCGCGCCGCAGGCGTCGCTGACGCGCAGAAGACCACCACGGCCCCGCGGGGCCGGACGGCGTCGCCGAGCTCCGCCGGCGGTGCCGCACCCCCTGTGGAGAGGAGACGCATCGTGCCCACGACCGCTCAGAACGGCACCCCCGAGGACCACCTGGTCCGCGAGGGCGACATCGCCGGTGACTACCTCGAGCGCCTGCTCGACGTGCTCGACTACGACGGCGACATCGACCTCGACGTCGAGGCCGGCCGCGCGGTCGTCAGCATCGACGGCGGCGAGGACCTCACGAAGCTGGTGGGTGACCGCGGAGCCGTGCTGGAGGCGCTCCAGGAGCTGACCCGGTTGGCCGTCCAGCAGGAGTCCGGCAACCGCAGCCGGCTCATGCTCGACATCGCCGGCTGGCGCCAGTCGCGGCGCGACGAGCTCACCGAGCTCGGCACCCGCACGGCCAACGAGGTGCTGACGGCGGGCGAACCGGTGCGGCTGCGGCCGATGACGCCGTTCGAGCGCAAGGTGGTCCACGACGCCGTCGCCCGCGTCAAGGGTGTGTCGAGCGAGAGCGAGGGCGAGGAGCCCCGCCGGCAGGTCGTCGTCTTCAAGAATGCCTGACCCGTTCGGCGACCGCCTGCCCCTCGCCCGGCGCTACGCCGAGCACCTCGGGACGACCGGGGTGGAGCGCGGCCTGATCGGGCCGCACGAGGTGCCGCGGATCTGGGAGCGCCACGTCCTCAACTGCGCGGTGGTCGCCGAACTGGTACCGGACAACGCCCGGATCGTCGATATCGGCTCGGGGGCGGGCCTGCCCGGGATACCGTTGGCCCTGGCCCGGCCGGATCTGCAGATCGTGCTGCTGGAGCCGCTCGCCCGTCGGGTCGAGTGGCTGCAGGAGGTGGTCGCCGATCTCGGCCTGGAGGTCCGCGTCGACCGCGGCCGCGCCGAGGAGAAGGCCGTCCGACGGCGGTGGGAGGGAGCGGACGTGGTCACCGCCCGTGCCGTCGCCCCCCTCGCCCGGCTCGCCGGGTGGGCGCTCCCCCTCCTCCGGCCGGGGGGCGTGCTCCTCGCCGTGAAGGGTGAGTCCGCAGCCGCCGAGATCGAGCGCGACGCCGTGGCCGTGCGGAGGGCCGGCGGCGGGACGGCCGCTCTCCGGAGGTGCGGCGCCGGCGTGGTCGACCCGTTGACCACCGTCGTCGCGGTGCCGCGGCGGGACAGGCGATGATGTGCGCGTCCGGCGGCGGCGAGGAGGGTTCGTGGGCGTGACCGAGCAACAGGTTTCACGTGGAACACCGGAGTGGACGCCGATCGCCGAGGAGGCGGCGGCCGCCGCGCGGGTGCTGCACCCGGACCGGCACCGCATGCCGCGCCCGGTCCACCGGCGCGTGCTGACCGTCGCGAACCAGAAGGGCGGCGTCGGCAAGACCACCAGCACCGTGAACCTCGCCGCCGCGCTGGCGATGCACGGAGTGCGGGTGCTCGTGATCGACCTCGACCCGCAGGGCAACGCGTCCACCGCCCTCGGCGTGGACCACCGCGTCGGCACACCGTCGGTGTACGAGGCCCTGCTCGGCGAGATCCCGCTGACCGAGGCGGCCGTGCCGAGCACGGCGTCGCCGAACCTGCTGTGCGTGCCCGCGACGATCGACCTCGCGGGCGCGGAGATCGAGCTGGTGTCCCTGGTGGCGCGGGAGGGGCGGCTCAAGCAGGCGCTCTCGCCGGAGGTGCTCGACGAGCTCGCGGTCGACTACGTCTTCGTCGACTGCCCCCCGTCGCTGGGCCTGCTCACCGTGAACGCGCTCGTGGCGGCCGACGAGGTCCTCATCCCGATCCAGTGCGAGTACTACGCGCTGGAGGGGCTCGGCCAGCTCCTGAGCAACATCGACCTCGTGCGGTCGCACCTCAACACCGACCTGCACGTCTCGACGATCCTGCTCACGATGTACGACGGCCGCACCAAGCTGGCCGACCAGGTCACCACGGAGGTCCGCAGCCACTTCGGGCCGACGGTGCTGCGGACGGTCATCGCCCGCAGCGTCAAGGTCTCGGAGGCGCCGGGCTACGGCCAGACCGTGCTCGCCTACGACCCGGGTTCGCGGGGCGCGATGAACTACGTCGACGCCGCGCGGGAGATCGCCGAGCGCGGGGCCGCCGGGCGGATCCGCATGGACGGGCGGTAGACCGTGGTCGCCGAGCGCAAGCCGACGGAGCGCAAGGGCGGGCTGGGTCGGGGCCTGGCCGCCCTCATCCCCACCGCTCCCGCTCCGGAGCTCCCCATCTCCGGTCCCGCGGCGATCGACATGTCGCTGCGCCGCCGGGAGCAGCTGCCCCCGGACTGGCGCGGGCCCCTCCGCGACGAACCGGTCGACACCGGGCCGGGCGCCGTCACGGGCGCCGAGTACCGCGAGATCGACGTCGCCGCCATCTCCCCCAACCCGCACCAGCCCCGCACCGCCTTCGACGAGGAGGCGCTGACCGAGCTGGAGCACTCGATCCGCGAGTTCGGGCTGCTGCAGCCCATCGTCGTGCGGGAGGCCGGACCGGGGCGCTTCCAGCTCGTCATGGGCGAGCGCCGCTGGCGGGCCACGCAGCGGGCCGGGCTCGACCGCATCCCGGCCATCGTCCGCACCACCGCCGACGACGTCATGCTCCGCGATGCGCTGCTGGAGAACATCCACCGCGTCCAGCTGAACCCCCTGGAGGAGGCGGCGGCCTACGAGCAGCTGCTCGCCGAGTTCGGGGTCACCCACGCCGAGCTGGCCGACCGCCTCGGCCGCAGCCGTCCGGTCGTCACCAACACCATCCGCCTGCTGAAGCTGCCGGTCCCCGTGCAGCGGCGCGTGGCCGCCGGCGTGCTGTCCGCGGGTCACGCCCGCGCGCTGCTCGGCCTGGACGATCCCGCCGCCCAGGAGGAGCTGGCCGCGCGGATCGTCGCGGAGGGGCTCTCGGTGCGCGCCACCGAGGAGGCGGTCGTCCTGCTGCGGCGCGAGCAGCCCGCGGTCAAGCCGCTGCGCCGGCGACCCCTGCAGGCCCCCGGGCTCCAGGACCTCGCCGAGCGCCTGTCGGACACGTTCGAGACCCGCGTGAAGGTCGAGCTGGGTCGGCGCAAGGGGCGGATCGTCGTCGAGTTCGGGTCAGTCGACGACCTGGAGCGGATCGCCGGTCTCATGTCCCCGCCCACGGGCTGACCGCTCCCGAAGTGGACGTGTTTCACGTGGAACACGTCCACTCCTGGGCCGTGGAACGTTGTGTTTCACGTGGAACACGGCGCTGGTTGCTCGCCCCGCCAGGCGCGTCGCTGCCGATCGTGGCCCCGCCGGGAGCGATCCTCACGGGATCGGGAGGCCCGGGGTCGGTCCGGTGCCGGCGGCCGACGAGGCCGCCTCCCGTCGCGGCGGTCCGCGTAGAGGGCACCGCGTGGTCCGTGCTCCTGACCTAGCGCCACTGGTGCACCGCCGTTGGATGCTCGTTGACCACGAGGACGCCGAGGACCTGGCGCAGGGATGCGTTCCTGCGGGCGTGGAACGAGTGGGAGCGCCCCACAGCGGTTCGCGACGAACGCCCGCCCCGACCCGCCGGAGGAGCGCAGCCACCGAACGCCCGTACCCGCCGAGCTGCCGGGCGCAGGCTCGGAGGTGCGGTACCTGCAGCCCGGCCGGACCGGATGCTCCCCGGGGGACCGCGGACCAGTGGTGGCGCGGGAGACCATCGGGTCGGCGCTCGTCGTCCAGCACCTGCCGCCGGCGAGCGGTGCCGATCCTCCGTGACCTCCTCGCCCGGCCGGTGACGACCGCCGACCGTCGTCGAAGCTGTGCAGCGGGCGCGCACGACGAGGCGCGAGCAGCCGCCCGACCGGGGCGCCCCCGCTGCGCACGAGCTGTCGGAGGACGAGGGGGCCGCGGTGGGGCCCGGGAGGCCGCCCACGAGCGCAACGACCCCGACGGGCTCCTCCCCCTCGTGCGCGAGGACCCCGCTCCGCGGTGCCTCCGGGTCCCGGCGTCCTGGTCGCCGCGGAGCCTGCGACGGACGCCCGGGTCCCGACGGGGTCCGGCTGGCTCGGACACGACGACCGGCGCTGCACCGTCATGACCGCCGACCCCGCGCGTGCGGTCGTGGAGCACGTGTGCACCCCCGGCCAGCCTGTGCACCGGCTGTCCACCGTCGACGAGGAGGTCGATGGGTCCCGCGCCACCGGACGACGATGTGACCGACCGGGAACGCGGACACCACCGTGCCGGCGGGCGTCAGGAAGGACCTCGGCCCGGCCTCACGAGTCGAGCACGCCGCCCGTGCTCACCGCCTCGTCCCGCACCGGGTCAGCACCACGCCCCGGGGAACGTCCGCGTCTCCACCGGGTCCAGGTCCCCCCGGCCGTCCAGCGCGGTGGAGAACGGTGTGCCGCCGCCCAGCGGCACCGGGTGGTGGACGATCTCGTACTCGTCCACCGGCCCGGCCCGCCCGGCCGCCCCGGCGAGCGCCGCGCCGCCGACCCTCATCGGCCCGCCGTCGTCGGCCTCGAGCCGGGCGATCTCCGCGGCCGCGTCGCCGGTGACCGGGCGGGCGTTCCGGTCGACCTCGGCCATCTTCGGGGAGAACACCACCTCCGGCGTGTCCCGCCAGTTCCGCGCGGACTCGACCTGCGCCGGGGTGGCGCCGGGCCGCCGGTCGGCCGGTGCGAGCTCGTCGCCTCCCACAGCCTGCGCCCGCACAGCAGCAGCCCGACCGTCGACTCCCGGTCGAGCCACCACTCGAACAGCTCGTCGCTCCGCCGGCCCGACCGGTGTCGTCGCCGGGCGCGGGAACCCCATCGGTGCGGTCGGGGGCGTCAGTCCCGTGTTCCACGTGAAACAGCGCGTTCCACGAGCCCGGCGTACAGCTCCCCCAGGTCGGCCCCGGACGCGGTGACGGCGATGGGCAGCAGCGACGTGTCGGTCAGACCGGGCGACACGTTCACCTCGAGGATCTGGACGCGCCCGTCGGCGTCGACGACGGCGTCGGTGCGGGACACGTCGCGCAGGCCGAGCAGGCGGTGCGCCGCGACGGCGCTCTCCTCCAGGCGCGCGATGACGGCGGGGTCGAGCCGGGCCGGGCAGTGGAACGCCGCGGCGCCGGGCGTGTAGCGGGCGGTGTAGTCGTAGACCCCGCCCGCCACCTCCACCTCGACGGGGGGCAGCGCGTACGGCCCGTCGGGGCCCTCGACGACGGCCATCGCGACCTCCGTCCCCGCGACGAAGCGCTCCGCGAGCACGGCGTCACCGTAGGCCAGGCAGCTGACCATGGCGGCCGGCAGGTCCGCCGCCGTGCGGACCACCTGGGCGCCCAGCGCGGAGCCCCCCTGGTCGGGCTTGACCATCAGCGGCATGCCGAGCCGCTCGGCCATCGCGTCGAGCACGGCCCGGGCGCCGAGCTCGCGGAAGGTGATGTGGGGCAGCGCGATCCACTCCGGGGTGTCCAGACCGGCGCGCGCCAGCTCGGCCTTCGCGGTGGGCTTGTCCCAGGCCCGCCGGCAGGCCGCCGACGGGGTCCCGACGAAGGGCACGTCGAGCAGGTCGAGCACCGCCTGCACCGACCCGTTCTCCCCCTCGCCGCCGTGCAGCGCGATGGCCACGGCGTCGGGCCGGTCGGTGCGCAGGCGCTGGATCAGCGAGGAGTCGGCGTCCCACTCCACCACCGACAGGCCGGCGTCCCGCAGCGCGGCCGCCAGCCGTCGTCCGGAGCGCAGGGACACCTCCCGCTCGTGGGACAGGCCTCCGGCCAGGACGACGACGCTCCGGGTGCTCACCCGGGCATTGTCTACGGGGTGTGCGGGAACGGGGTCTGCGGCCCCGACGACGCGCCGCCGCCCAGCCGCACCGGGGTGCCGAACGTGCGCATGACGTCCAGCTCCGCCTCCAGGACGCCCGCCAGCCGCCGCACGCCCTCGGTGATCCGCTCGGGCGTGGGGTAGCAGTAGGACAGGCGCAGCTGCCGGCTGCCGAAGCCGTCGGCGTAGAAGCCGGTGCCCGACGCGTACGCGACCCGCGCCGTGAGGGCGCGCGGCAGCATCGCCTTCGTGTCGACGCCCTCGGGCACGGTGAGCCACACGTAGAACCCGCCGTCGGGCACGGTCCAGCTGCACCCCTCGGGGAGGTGCGCCTCCAGGGCGCGCAGCATCGCGTCGCGGCGGTCGCGGTAGGCCTCGGTGTAGGTCTTCACCTGGCCGCGCCAGTCGTGGCCGGCCAGGTAGCGCGACACCAGCATCTGCGTGAACGACGGCGGGCACAGCGTCGCCGACTCCGCGGCGAGCACCAGCCGGTCGCGCACCGCGGGCGGCACGAGCGCCCAGCCGACCCGCAGGCCGGCGGCGAAGGTCTTGGAGAACGAGCCGAGGTAGATGACGTCGCGGTCCATCGACCGCAGGGCCGGGTGGACGGTGCCGCCGAACCCGAGCAGGCCGTAGGGGTTGTCCTCCACCACCGCGACGCCGTACCGCGCGCAGATGTCCAGGACCTCGTGCCGGCGGGCGAGCGCCAGCGTCACGCCGGCGGGGTTGTGGAAGTTCGGGATCGTGTACAGGAACTTCGGGGTGATCCCCTGCCGCGAGAGCGACTCCAGCGCCGCGCGGAGCAGGTCGGGCACGAGCCCGTGCTCGTCCATCGCGACGTGCACGACGCGCGCCTGGTAGGCGGCGAAGCTGCCCAGCGCCCCGACGTAGGACGGGCCCTCGGCCAGCACGACGTCGCCGGGGTCGCAGTAGATGCGGGTGACGAGGTCCAGCGCCATCTGCGAGCCGACGGTGACGACCACGTCGCCCGGGTCGGCCCGGATGCCCTCGCACGCCATGACCTCGCAGATCTGCTCCCGCAGCTGCGGCACGCCCTGGGCCGACCCGTACTGCAGCGCGACCTGCCCGTCGCGGGACACCAGGTCGGCGACCTCGACGGCCAGCGCCTCCAGCGGGAGCGCGGCGATGTTCGGCATCCCCCCGGCGAGCGAGACCACCTCGGGCCGGCTCGCCACGGCGAACAGCGCCCGGATCTCCGACGCCGTCATCCCCGCCGTGCGCGCCGCGAACCGCTCCGCCGCCGGGCGGGCGGACTCGTGCGGGACGGGCAGCGGGACGTCGGACACGGGTCCTCCAGCGGGGCTCGGTTCGGAGGAGTGTAACCGGGACGGGTGGCGGGCAGCCCTTCGTCGTCGGTGGGGCCCCTCTCGCCGCCCGCGGGGTACCGGTCCGACCTGCATCGATCTACCCTGGGGGAGGTCGGCGCAACGGCGGCGGCACCCAGCACGGTTCTCGAGCCCCGCCGCCGGAGGTCCTGTTGTCCTGGCACGCCGCCCCGATCACGCTGGACAACCTCGACGACCTGCCCAAGCGGTGCCGCCGGTGCGTGTTCTGGGAGCTGTCGGAGACCCTCGGCCGCCAGGCGGTCGACTTCGGTTCGGTCGAGCTGGAGAAGGAGGCCTGGGTCTCGGAGATCCTGCTCGAGTGGGGCTCCTGCGGCCGCATCGTGCACGTCGACGGCGCGCCGGCCGGCTTCGTCATGTACGCGCCCCCCTCGGCCGTCCCGCGCGCCGCCGAGATGCCCACCGGCCCGGTGAGCGCCGACGCCGTGCTGCTGACCACCATGCAGGTGGTGCCGGAGTTCGCCGGGGAGGGTCTGGGCCGGATGCTCGCGCAGGCCGTCGTCCGCGACCTCACGCGCCGCGGCGTGAAGGCCGTCGAGGCGTTCGGCGACGCGCGTCCCGGCACCGAGCCCGGCTGCCTCATCCCCGCCGACTTCCTGCGCAGCGTCGGGTTCAAGACCGTCCGCCCGCACCCGCGCTGGCCGCGGCTGCGGATGGAGCTGCGGTCGGCGATGACGTGGAAGGAGGACGTGGAGGCCGCGCTGGAGCAGCTGCTCGGTCAGATCACCGTCCCCATGCAGGCCCCCGCCCCGGTGGAGCGGGTACCGGCGCGCTCCTGACGGGCCGCAGCCGCCTGCTCAGGGCGTCCTGAGCGGGCCGTCGGCGCACGCACGGGAGGGCCGGGTCCCCCGGACCCTCAGATGGCCTGCGCCCCGCCACGCTCCAGCTCGTGGGCCAGGACGTCGGAGAAGGTGAACGTGCCCGTCGGCTGGTCGTTCTGGCCGAGCAGGTAGAGCCGTTTGACGGCGACGAGGATGCCCTCGGCGACGACGTCCCGGAAGTCCGGGTCGACCAGCTTGCGGCGGTCGCCCAGGTTGCTCAGGTAGCCGATCTCGATGCGGACCGCCGGCATCCGGGTCAGGCGCAGCAGCTCCCACGTCCGGCCCTGGGTGCGGCAGTCGGCCATGCCGGTGCGGGTGAGCAGCTCGCGCTGGATCAGCCCGGCGAGCGCCTCGCCGACCGTGGACGTCGCTCCCGACCCGTTGCCGAAGTGGAACGTCGCCAGCCCCTGCGCGTGCATGCTGCGGTGGGCGTCGACGTGCAGCGACAGCACGACGTCGGCGCCGGCGTCGTTGGCGAACGCGGCCCGCTCGACGTCGGCGGGGCAGGTGTCCTCGCGGCGCGACAGCAGGGCCTCCATGCCCGTCGCCGTCATCCGCCCGACGAGCCGGCGGGCGAGGTCCCACACCAGGTCGGCCTCGGCGAGGCCGCCGTGGGCGACCCCGCGGTCGTTCCCGCCGTGGCCCGGGTCGACGACGATCCGCTTGCCCCGCATCCGCGGCCCGGACTCGCGCAGCCGCTCCTGCTCGCGCAGCAGGTGCGGCCGTCCGCCGGTGACCTTGCGCCCCAGCTGCTTGAGCGAGCGCAGCGTGGCCGGCCCGCACACGCCGTCGGGGACGAGGCCGTACTCGCGCTGGAAGGCCCGCAGCGCGGTCTCGGTGCGCTCGTCGAAGACGCCCGCCGGCCGGCCCGGGTCGAACCCGAGCTCCAGCAGCCGCTCCTGCAGGGTGGTGACGTCGTCACCGCTCATGGGCGCGGAGATCATGAGGGCCAGCATGCGGTCGCCCAGCGCCCAGCCGGCCTCCCGCATCGCCCGGCGGGTGTCGGGTCCGACGATGCCGTCGGTCATGAGGCCGCGGCCCTGCTGGAACGCGCGGACGGCCTCCTCGACGTGGACGTCGAAGTGGTCCTCGACGACGCCCGGGGCGGGGTCCGGCAGCAGACCGAACCGGCGCAGGGTGGTGCGGACCTCCGCGACGGCCCGACCGCTGTCCCCTCGACGCAACAGCTGCATGCACTCCTCGCTCGGTGTCGCCCGCCGCAACCCGGCCGGGCGGGGCGCCCCATTGTGCCCTGCCCGGTCGGGCGGGCCCCGCAGCGGCCCACCGCGCGGCGTGTCCGGCCCGTGATGAACGCGTGCGCCCCGCTCCCGGTGGGAGCGGGGCGCACGCGGAGTGCCCGGGATCAGGCCAGGTAGTCGGCCAGGTCCGAGAGCAGCGCGGCCTTGGGCTTGGCGCCGACGATCTGCTTGACCGGCTTGCCGTCCTGGAACACGATCATCGTCGGGATCGACATGACCTGGAAGTTGCGGGCGGTCTCCGGGTTCGCGTCGATGTCGAGCTTCGCGACGGTGAGCTTGTCCTTGTTCTCCCCGGCGATCTCGTCGAGCACCGGCGCGACCATCCGGCACGGCCCGCACCACGTGGCCCAGAAGTCGACGACGACCGTCTTGCCGCTCTTCAGCACGTCGGCGTCGAACGTGTCGTCGGTGACGTCCACGGTGTTCTTGCCCATCTGCATCTCCTGTTCGTGGGGTGGTGCCGGTCAGCTGACGACGGCCGCGACCTGCTCGGACGCCGTTCCGTAGCCGCCGCCCGCCATCTCGGCGGTGACGGCGCCGTCGGCGAGCCAGCGCTCGGCGTCGATCGCCGCCGAGCAGCCGGAGCCGGCGGCCGTGATGGCCTGGCGGTAGGTGTGGTCGACGAGGTCGCCGCAGGCGAACACGCCGGGGACCTCGGTGCGGGTGCTGGGCGACGCGACCCGCACGTAGCCCTCGTCGTCGAGGGGGACCTGGTCCGCGACGAGCCCGCTGCGGGGGTCGTGGCCGATGGCCACGAACATGCCCGACGCCGGCAGGTCGCGCTCCTCACCGGTGCGCGTGTCGCGCAGGGTCACCGAGGTGACGGCACCCTCGCCGTTGACCCGCACGACCTCGCTGTTGAGCGCCCAGCGCATCTTGGGGTCGCTGCGCGCGCGGTCGAGCATGATCCGGGAGGCCCGGAACTCCTCGCGCCGGTGCACGATCGTCACGCTGCGGGCGAAGCGGGTGAGGAAGGTCGCCTCCTCCATCGCCGAGTCGCCACCGCCGACGACCACGATGTCGCGGTCGCGGAAGAAGAACCCGTCGCAGGTCGCACAGGCCGAGACGCCGCGGCCGAGCAGCTCCTGCTCGCCGGGGACGCCGAGGTAGCGGGCCGCGGCCCCCATGGCGAGGATCACGGCGCGGGCGCGGTACGTCTCGCCGTTGGCCACGACGGTCTTCACGTCACCGTCCAGCGACACGCGCTCGACGTCCTCGGAGCGCAGGTCGGCGCCGAAGCGCTTGGCCTGGCTGCGCATCTGCTCCATGAGGTCGGGGCCCATGATGCCGTCGGTGAAGCCGGGGTAGTTCTCCACCTCGGTGGTGGTCATGAGGGCCCCGCCGAACTGGGTGCCCTCGAACACCAGCGGCGCCAGCTGCGCGCGCGCTGCGTACACCGCGGCGGTGTACCCCGCCGGTCCGGAGCCGATGATGATCAGCTCGTGCACCACGTCGGTGCTCACTGTGGTCCCGTCCTCCCCTGTCGACGACGTCCGGTCTGCTCAACACGATCGCAGGACCGGATGTTCCGCGCCGCACCGGCGCGGCCCTCACCCCCCGATCACGGCGTCGATCACGGTGTCGGCGAGCGTCCGCGAGCAGGCCTCGTCGACCACGACCGCCCGGAACCGCCCCCGCTCCCCTGTCGTGACGACGAGCAGGACGCCGGGGGTGCCGTCGAACCGCACGGGACGTCCGCCCGCGACCCCGCCGGGCATGCGCAGCCCCGCCAGGCAGGCGACCGGCTCGACCGGCCCGAAGTCGCGCGACCCGAGCGCGCCGCGACCCACCGCCCCGAGGTCGGCACCGGTGACGGCGGCCGTGGTGCGGGGGTCGGGCCCGCCCGTCGCCACCAGCACCCCCGCGCCCAGCAGCGCGACGAGCAGCGCCGCCGCGGCGAGGAGCACCGGCCGGCGCCGCGACCGCACTGTCGGGGCCGGCGCCGGGGGGTCGAGGTCGGCCAGCGCCGCCGACCAGCGCGCCGCGACCAGCGGCGGCACGGGCGGCGGGGCCAGGGCCCCCAGCTCGGCCCGGGTGGCGGCGAGGGCGTCGAGCACGGCCGCGGAGCGCGGGTCGGCGAGCGCGGCGGCGCGCACCGCCGCCGCGCGGTCGTCGTCGAGCAGGCCCGCGTCGAGGTCGGCGAGCCGCTCGACGTCCGGGTCCGGGCCGGTCACGGGGTCTCCTCCCGCAGGTGCCCCAGCAGCCCGGCGAGCCGGGCCCGGCCGCGGGCGCAGCGGCTCTTCACGGTGCCGGGCGGCACCTCCAGGACCTCCGCGGCCTCGGCCACGGACCACCCCTGCACGTCCACCAGCACGATCGCCACCCGCTGCTCCACCGGGAGCGCGGCCAGCGCGTCGGCCACCGCGAGGCGCGTGGTCAGCTCGGCGGCGGGGTCGGGACCGGGGGCGGGCAGGTCGTGCTCGGGCCACGGCGCCGTGACGGGCCGCGCGGCCGCACGCCGGATCCGGTCGAGGCACTGGTTGACCAGGATGCGGTGCAGCCACGTGCGGACCGAGGCGTCCCCGCGGAACCGCGCGGCGCCGCGGTGCGCGGCCAGCAGGGCGTCCTGCACCGCGTCGGCGGCCTCGTGCGGGTCGCGCAGCGTCTGCACGGCCATCCCCCACATCCGGTCGGTGTGCCGCCCGGCCAGCTCGGCGAAGGCGGTGCGGTCGCCCGCCCGGTGCGCGGCGAGCAGCTCCGCGTCGGTGGGCGGGATGGGCACCCGCCGAGGCTAGGTCGGGCGCCCCTCCGCCCGTGGGCGTTCGGGAGAACCGGCCCCGGTCAGCCGGCGCGCTGGAAGGCGATCTCGCCGACCGAGGTGCCGAACCGGCCGTCGCGGTCGCCCAGCTCGGTGATCCAGACCAGCACGTGCTCGACGGCGGGGCTGCCCTCCAGGCTGATCGTCGTGGCCCCGTCGTCGAGGGTGGTGGCGCCGGCGATCACCTCGGTCTGCCCGACGGTGGAGTCGGCCGACGGGGCCGACCGCACCTCGACGACCGTGCCCGGGCTGGACGAGGTGATCGTGACCTCGGAGAGCTGCACCGCCGAGGCGAACGACGACATGACGCCGATGCCCGGGGCGTAGACGGGGAACTGCTGCTCGTAGGCGCTGGTGTCCCAGGACGTGGCGGGGTCCCCGTCCACGACGCGGCTCACGCGGTTGGCGTTGTCGGCGTCGCCCACCTCGTCCACGACCGCGGTGTCCGCCACCGTGGCGGGCCCGCCCGCCGGCTCGTCGGCGGGTCCGGGAGCGGGGTCCGCCCCGGCGCCGGGGTCGGCCGGGGCGGGGCCGGTGTCCTGCGACCCGACCACGATCTGGGGGCCGCCGGAGGTGTCGGTGAACAGCGACACCACCTGCACCCCGACGTAGCCGAGCACCACGGCCACGGCCACGGCGAGCGCGGCCAGCGCGACCCGCAGGCGCCGCCGGCGTCCGGGGTCGGTCGGCGCGCGCGCCCCGGGGTCCTGCCACACGTCGTCGGGCGCCGAGGGCAGGCCGTCCCGGGCGGGCGGGAACAGCGCGTGCCGGTCGTCCTCGGCGACGGCCTCGTCGAGCAGCCGGCGCACGGCCGCGGCGGTGCGCACGTGCCCGCCGGCCGACCCGGGGCCCAGCGTGCCGGTGGCGACGGCGTCGAGCTCGACGGGCACCCCCGGCCGGAGCGCCGACGGGGGCTCCAGGGCCCCGCCCGGGGCTCGGTCGGCGGCGGGCAGCCCCGCGCGGGCGGCGTCGGCGCCGGACAGCGGCCACCGCGAGGTGAGCAGCGTGAACAGCACCGCGCCCAGGCCGCGGACGTCGTCGGCGGGCTGGGTGTCCGGGCGGGGCAGGGCGAAGCAGACGCGGGCGCGGCCGTCGGGGGTGATGCGGATGCGCTGCGGGTGGTCGCAGCCCAGCACGAACCCGTGCCGGTGCGCCTCCTCCGCGGCCGCGGCGAGCGGGGCGACGGCCCGGGCCGCGGCGAGCGGCTTGAGCATGCCCTCGGCGACCGCCTCGGCCAGGCTGCGGCCGCTGACCCACTCGGTGACGGCGGCGCCGAGCACGTCGGGGGGCAGGCCCGGCGCGCCGGGCGAGAGCACGTCGAGCAGCCGGGCGCAGCCGGGGTGCTCGAACGACCCCGACCGCAGCGCCCGGACGATCATCTCCTCGGCGCGGTGGGCGCCGGTGGGGTCCTCGTCACCGCCGATGGCTCCCCGCTCCGGGGCGAGGGCGCGCAGGAGCGTGACGGCGACGTCGCGGCGCAGGACGGTGTCCTCGGCGCGCCAGAACTCGGCCCCGGCCGCCAGCTCGGCCCCGACGCGGCTGCGGAGCCGGTAGCGTCCGGTCAGCATCGTGCCCGCGGTCGTCGCGGGGGCTGGACGGGGCACCGGGACGACTCCGCCCGGCGGTCCCGACGGGCGGCTGACCACCTCGCTCATCGCCCTCCCCCGTGCGGACCCGGAGGGTGCTGCGCGCGGGCGCCCTGTCGTTGCTCCGCTCGCCGACGGTCGCTCACCGCAGATCCTCCCCCGGGCCGCCACACCCGCGCCACCGCTCCCCGGGGCAGCCTACCGTCCGCGGTCGGCTCCGCGCCCGCCCCGCGCCCGACGGGCGAGGCGGAGCACGCGGTCCACCGCGGGGTCGGCCTCGCGGACCCGCAGCAGGCGCATCGCGGTCAGCATCGCCGGGGCGGCGACGACCAGCGCGACCACCAGCGACGTCCACGCCCGCAGGGGCGCCGGCCAGCCGTCGGGGATCGGCAGCAGCGTCACCACGCCGTAGGCGACGAGCGCCCCGAGCAGGGACGCGACGGTGGCGGACGCCATGGTCGACAGCACGTCGCCGCTGGGCACCGAGCCGAGCCGGCGGCGCAGCAGCACCTGGCCGACGACGGCCCCCACGACGAAGGACAGCGCGTTCACCGCGGCCAGCCCCAGCACCACCTGCGACGGCGGCAGCAGGGCCCCGCACAGCAGCAGGAGCGGGATCTTCACCCCGATCGTGACGAGCTGGATCAGCGCGGGCGTGCGGCTGTCGGTGAGCGCGTAGAACACCCGGATCTGGAGCATGGTGATCGCGAAGGGCAGCAGCCCGAACGCCGACACCGACAGCGCGGCCCCGATCTGCGCGGCCCCGGCCTCGTTCTCCGGCGACCAGGCGAACAGCGCCGCCGCGATGGGCCCGCCGAACACCGTGATCAGCGCGGAGACCGGCAGCAGGAACACCGCCGAGAGCCGGCTGCCCAGCGACAGGTCGCCCACGACGTCGGCGGTGCGGCCGTCGGCCGCGGCCCGGCTCATGCGCGGCATCAGCGCGGTGAGCAGCGAGACCCCGAGGATGCCGTACGGGACCTGCAGCAGCAGCCACGCGTTGGTGTAGACGGCCGGGCCGCCCGGGTCCGCGGCGATCGCGACGCGCTGGGTGACCACCAGGCCCAGCTGGCCGATCAGGACGTACCCGACCACCCAGCCGGCGAGCCGGCGGGCCTGCGACAGCCGGGGGTCCCAGCCGAACTCCGGACGGAAGCGGAAGCCGGTGCGCCGGATCGCCGGCAGCAGCACGACGGTCTGCGCGACGATGCCCAGCGTGGTGCCGATGCCCAGCACCAGCAGCTTGGGCTCCCCCATCCGGACGGGATCGAGGCTGATCTCCCCGGGGACCAGGACGAACACGCCGAGGACCACGAGCACGACGACGTTGTTGACCACGGGCGCCCAGGCGAACGGCCCGAAGACCTGCCGGCTGTTGAGGATCGCGCCCAGGATCGCGCCGACGCCGTAGAAGAAGATCTGCGGCAGCAGCAGGAAGGCGAGCGCGGTCGTCAGCGGTCGGGCCGCGGGGTCGGCGCCGGCGTCGATGTAGAGCGCCGTGAGCAGCGGTGCGGCCACCACCGCGACGGCCGTGGCCAGCAGCAGCGCCGTGCCGGCCAGCGTCAGCAGGCGACGGGTGTACCGCTCGCCGCCGTCGGGGTCCTCCTTCTGCGCCCGCACCAGCAGCGGGATGAGCACCGCGGAGAGGACCCCGCCGATCAGCGTCTCGTAGACGATGTTGGGCAGCGTGTTCGCGATCGTGTACGAGCTGTTGACCAGGCCGATGCCGAGCACCCCGACCAGCAGCACCTGGCGCAGGAAGCCGGTGGCCCGGCTGACCAGGCTGGCCAGGGCCATGCGGCCGCTGGAGCGCCCGAGCGAGGGCCCGCGGTCGTCGCCGTCCTCGTCGTCGTCGAGGACGATCGGCGCGAAGACCTGGGTCATCTCGTCGTCGCCGGGCGGCGGGACGTAGCGCCGCCGGGGCAGCTGCCGGGTGGGCAGGTCGCCCAGCGGGTCCGGGCCCGGGCGCCGCGCCGCGGCCCACGGCGGGGGCACGGGGGGCAGGCCGGGACCGGGCGCGCCGGGGCGGAGCGGGCGGGCCGGCCCGCCGCGCTGCGGCTCCCCGGCTCCGGGCGGGCGGCCCGGGGGTCGGGGGCCGGCGCGGCCCGGCGGCACCCCGCCGGCGGGCGGGTGCGGGGGGCGTCCGGGCGGGACGGGGGGGAACGGGCCCGGCGCGCCCGGGCGGGGTCCGGGTGCGCGGGGGTCCGGGCCGGTCGGGCGCGGTCGGCCCGCGTCGGGTCGGCCGGGATCGGGTCGGCCCGGGTCGGGGCGCGGCCCGGGTCGGGGCGGGCCGGTCGGAGGCCGGTCGGCACCGGTCGAGCCGCGGCCGGGCGACGCGGGCACCGGGCCGGTGGTCCGCGGCGGGCCCTCCGCCGGGTCGCGCCGTCGTCCGGGCGGCCCGGCCGGGGGCGGCCCGGCGGGCGGCGGTGCGGCGGACGGCGGGCCGGGGGGGCGGCCGTCGGCGCCGCGCTGCGGGTCTACGGGAACTCCGGTCGCCGGGGTGACCTCGCCGGAGCGGCCGGCGTCCCGCGGTGCGGGGCCCGGGCCGTCGGCGGGGGGACGGTCGTGGGCGGTGGTCCCGCGGGCCGGTGCACCGCCGGCTGCGGCCGGGGGGGCGCCGCCAGCGGGGTCGCCGACCGCGGGGGCGTCGCCGGTGGCGCGGCGGGCGCGGAAGCCGGGCCCGACGGGACGGGTCGGATGGGGCCAGTGCGGGGGCCAGGCGGGCTCGGTGCGCTCGACGCGTCCGTCGCCCGCACCGGCACCGTCGACTCCCCGGTCGACCCCTCCGGCCGGGGTGGCGTCGTCGTCGCCGCCGGCTCCGAGCGGATCCGGCGCAGGATCCTCCGGCCCGCCAGCACCACGAGCAGCACCCCCGCGGTCCCCGTCAGCCACAGGGTGATTGTCCCGTAGGCGGTGGAGCGCACCTGCAACCGGCTGGGCGGACCGAGCCGGGTGCCGTCCTCGGAGAGCACCGCGGCGTCGACGGTGAACACCCCGGAGCGCAGCACCTCGGCGCTGGCCTCCACCTGCCGGCGGCCCAGCGGCGGCACCTCCACCGGCGGGATCGGCGCCACCCGCAGCCCGGAGGTGCTGGCCAGCTCCACGCGCACCCGCACGCTGACCGGCAGGTCGTTGGCCACGGTGAGCAGCAGCGGGGAGTCGGACGTGCCGAGGGCGTAGGGGGTGGGCGGTTCCAGCACCGACACCGACCCGCGGATCGCCGCGACGCGGTCCGCGGCGCCGCCCACCGCGTCGGCGGCCTCCTCCGGCCGGTCGCGCCACGCGGCCGACGCCACCCGGACCGTGCCGAGGCGCAGCAGCCCGAACAGCTCGTCGGGGTCGACGATCCGGTCGTCGTCGAGGACCGAGGAGCGCAGGTCGTCGAGCTGGGCCAGCAGCCCCCGCAGCGACCCGAGGGTCTCGGGCGCCACCTCGGTCGCCCCGAGCGGGTACGCCAGCGCGGTCGCCGGGCCGGTGGGGCCGCTCAGCGCGGCGTCGAGGGGTCGGCCGGTCAGCACGCCGGCCTCCACGAGCCCGGCCACGCCCTCCAGGAGCGCGCCGGCCGCGGCGCCGTCGACGTCCCAGCGGTGCGGCGGGGCGAGCAGCAGCGGCCCGGCACCGGCGCCGGCGCGGAAGGCGAGGGCGCCGAGGACGTCCTGCGTGGCGAGCGGCCCGCCCGCGGTGGTGGCGGCGGCGGCCTGCCCGCCCCCGCGCCCGGGCGGCGCGCCGGGGTCGGGATCGGCCGCGTCGGCGAGCAGCGCGTCGGCCACCAGCCCCCGCACCCCGCCGCCCAGCGGGACGGACCCCGCGGTGGCGTCGACGCCGTTCGCGGACACCACGACGGCCTCCGTGCCGGAGCCGGCGAGCACGTCCAGCGCCGCCTCGTCCAGCAGGCCGTCGTCGGGCCAGGTGGTGGCCGGGAGCACGGGGGTGCCGAGGACGTCCTGCGCGATCGCCCGCCCGGCCGTGACGGCGTCGGCGGCGGCGCCGTCCAGCCCGGCGCGGGTGAGGGCGACCAGGTCGGCGTCGGCGAAGGGCAGCGCCACCACGCAGCGGCCGGCGACGGCGGCGACGACCGCGTCCAGCCAGCGCCCCGCGGCGTCGGCCCCGGCCCCCGGCTCCGGGGGCCCGCCGGGCCGCAGCACGTCGTAGCCGCCGCGCATCGCCTCCGCGGTCTGGAGCAGGTCGGGGTCGACGGCCGTGCAGACGGCGTCCCGCGCGGCGGCCGGGGCCTCCCGCAGGGCGGTGACCAGCCCGTCCAGCCGCCCGCCGGGCGCCATCGAGGCGGCGAGCGCGTCGTCGGCCAGCAGCGGCCGCGCCCCGGGGAGGGTGGTGAGCCGCCGCGGCCGGTCGGCCAGGGGGTGCAGCAGCGTGACCGGGACCGCGGCGCCGTCGGGGGCGGGCACGGGCGGCGGGCCGTCCGGGTCGGCGGGCAGCCCGAGCACCGGCAGCAGCATCCGGACCGCCGCCAGGCGGGCGCGGTCCCCCCCGACCGGGGCGCCGTTGACGTTGACCAGCAGCTCGTGCACGCCCGTCGTCGACAGCGCCAGACCGGTCCCGGGCGCGCCCCGCAGCGGCACGGTGAGCCGGACCGGGACCGTCCCCCCCGGCTCCAGCGCGACCGGGAGCTCCTGGAACGGCGGGGCGGCGGCGTCGGTGGCGGCGTCGCCGGCCAGGGCGTCGCGGACCGCGGCCTCGCCGCGCAGCGGCTCCCCCCGCTGCACGCGCACGGCGAGGTCGCGCACGGCGACGTCGCCGGTGTTGCGCAGCGTCCCGCTGACGGTGAGCAGCGCCGGACCGTCGACGGTCACGATCCGCGGGGTGAGCGCGTCGAGCTCCAGGACGAGCCCGACGTCCCCGGCGGGCTGCGCGGACGCGGCGCCGGGCGCGGCCGCCAGCAGCGCCAGCACGGTCGCGACCAGGGTCGCGACCAGCCCGCTCCTCACCCGTCCCCCTCGCCGGTGCGCGTCCGCGGCGCTGCGTCCGGCCGCGGGCTGGGCTGCCCGCTCACGCAGGGTCGTCCAGCAGCTCGGTGGCGCGCCGGATGAGCCGGCGCTCGTCGGCGTAGGCCAGGCGCCCCTCCAGCTCGCGCAGCGGCACCCAGGCCACCTCCGAGACCTCCACGTCCTCGTCGGACAGCTCGCCGCCCAGCGCGCGCAGCAGGAAGTGGTGCACGGTCTTGTGCACCCGGCGGTCCTCGGCGACGAACCAGAAGTCGATGGTGCCCAGCGGTGCGACCACGGTGCCGATGATGCCGGTCTCCTCCTGGACCTCCCGCACCGCCGCCTGCTCGGCCGTCTCACCGGCCTCGATGTGCCCCTTGGGCAGCGACCAGAGCAGCCGCCCGCGCCGGTCGAGGCGCCCGATGACGGCGGCCGACCCGGTCAGGTGGTCGACGACGAGCCCGCCGGCCGAGGTCTCGTCGACCGTCCGGAGCCGGCGCCTGCGGTCGGGTCGGCGCTCGGCGCCTGCGCGCGGTACGGCCGTCCGTTCGGTCGAGTGACCGCCGCGGCGCCCCCCCGAGCGGCCGCGGGATGTGGACATGCGCCGATGGTAACGATGACGTCGCGGCGGCACCGGTGTCCCGGCGCCGCCCGCGCGCCGCCCGGGACGCCAGCCCGGCGGTGTCCCGGAGATCCGGAGCGGTGAGCGCCTACACTGGCCCGTCGTGCCCGCCCCGCCCGCCGATCTCGCCCGCTCCCAGATGGATGCGCTCGTGGACCTCGTCGCCGTCCCACCGGTGGCCGACGAGCTGGCCGCGCGCTTCGCCGCCGCGGGCCACCGGCTCTACCTCGTCGGCGGCTGGGTCCGCGACGCGCTGCTGGGCCGCGGGTCCGACGGCGACGCCGACTTCACGACCGACGCCCGCCCGGAGGCGGTGCTCGCCCTGCTGGAGGGCTGGGCCGACGCCGTCTGGGACACGGGCATCGCGTTCGGGACCGTGGGCGCGCGCCGCCGGGGCACCACCGTGGAGATCACGACCTTCCGCGCCGACGCCTACGACCGCGTCACCCGCAACCCCGTCGTCGCGTTCGGGGAGTCCATCGAGGACGACCTGGTCCGGCGGGACTTCACCACGAACGCGATGGCCGTCGAGCTGACGGGCGAGCGCACGTTCGTCGACCCGCACGGCGGCCTCGCCGCCCTGCACGCCGGCGTGCTCGACACCCCGGCCACGCCGCAGGAGTCGTTCGCCGACGACCCGCTCCGGATGCTGCGCGCCGCGCGGTTCGTCGCGCAGCTGGGCCTCACCCCGGCCCCGCGGGTCGTCGAGGCGATGACGGCGATGTCCGGGGAGATCGCCCGCATCACGCGCGAGCGGGTGCAGGCCGAGCTGTCCAAGCTCGTCCTCGGCGCGCACCCGCGGCGCGGGATCGAGCTGCTCGTGGACACCGGCCTGGCCGACCACGTGCTGCCCGAGGTGCCCGCCATGCGGCTGGCCACCGACGAGCACATGCAGCACAAGGACGTCTACACGCACTCGCTGGTGGTGCTGGAGCAGGCGATCGCGCGCGAGACCGGCGGGCCCGACCTGGTGCTGCGCCTCGCCGCGCTGCTGCACGACATCGGCAAGCCCGACACCCGCCGCCGGGAGCCCGACGGGCGGGTCAGCTTCCACCACCACGAGGTCGTCGGGGCCAAGATGACGCGGCGGCGGCTGCGCGAGCTGCGCTACCCGAAGGCCGTGGTCGACGACGTCGCGCAGCTGGTGTTCCTGCACCTGCGCTTCCACGGCTACGGCAAGGGCGAGTGGACCGACTCGGCCGTACGCCGCTACGTCACCGACGCCGGCCCCCTGCTGGACCGCCTGCACGCGCTCGTGCGCAGCGACTGCACCACCCGCAACAAGCGCCGCGCCGCGGCCCTGCAGCGCTCCTACGACGGCCTGGAGGAGCGGATCGCGGCCCTGCGCGAGCAGGAGCAGCTCGACGCCATCCGCCCCGACCTCGACGGCAACGCGATCATGGAGGTCCTGGGGATCCCGGCCGGCCCGCGGGTGGGGCGGGCCTACAAGCACCTCCTGGCCCTGCGGATGGAGCACGGCCCGCTGGACCGGGAGTCGGCGGAGGCGGCCCTGCGCGCCTGGGCGGCCGAGAACCCCTAGCCGCCCGGCTCCCGCGTTGCAGGAAGGCCACCTTCACGCCGGCTCGTTGCGTGAAGGTGGCCTTCCTGCAACAGGGCGGCGGCGGAGCACCGCGTCGTGGGCCAGCAGGCCCGCCCCGTAGAGGGCCGCGGCCGCCACCAGCAGGGCGGGCGCGCGGCCGTCCGGGGGGCTGAGCAGCGCCGTCGCGGTGATCGCCAGGACGTAGCCGGCGTTGAAGACGATGTCGTAGAGGGCGAACACCCGCCCGAGCACGCCGTCGCCGGCGTCGGCCTGGACCGCGGCGTCGGTGCAGAGCTTCACCACCTGCCCGGCCAGCCCGACGACGAACGCCGCCGCGAGCAGGGCGGGCACCCCCAGGAGCGCGGCCAGCGCGAGCTGGGCGGTCCCCGCGACGACGAGCGCGAGGCGGACGGTCCGCGGGCGCCCGAGCCGGCGCACCAGCGGCGGCGCCACCAGCGCGGCGCAGCCCAGGCCGGCGGCGGCGAGCGCCACGGCCGCCCCGACGCCCGCGAGCCCGGCGACGCCGCCGTCCCCGGCGGCCCGGAACAGCAGCAGCGTGAGCAGCGTCGACACGCCGAACGCGAGCCGGTGGGCGGCGAGGGCCAGGAACGCCGAGGCCACGCTCGGGGTGCCGACCACGGCGCGGGCCCCGTCGAGCAGTCCGCGGGCCACGGCGCGGGCGGTCGTGCGGTCCTCGGCCGGACCGGGCCCCAGCGACCCGCGCGGGAAGCCCGCCGCGACGAGCCCGGCGAGCAGCGGTGCGGCCGCGGCGACGGCGGTCGTCAGCCCCGACCCGCGGTCCCCCGCCCCGACCAGCGCGTTGAGCCCCAGCGCCAGCACGCCGCCGAGCGCGGAGGAGCCGGCACCGGCGGTGACGGCGAGCGCGTTGGCGGGCACCAGGTCGGCGCGCGCCACGACGTGCGGCAGCGCCGCGGACAGCCCGGCCTGCACGAACCGGCTCACCCCGGTGACGGCGAGCGCCGCGGCGAACAGCGGCGGCCCGGCCGCCCCGCCCGCCACCGCCGCGGCGACGAGGAGCACGAGCCCGGAGCGGACGAGGTTCGCCAGCAGGAGGACCCGCCGGCGGTCCCAGCGGTCCAGCAGCGCGCCGGCGAACGGGCCGATGAGCGAGTACGGCAGCAGCAGCACCGCCAGCCCGGCGGCGACGGCGAGCGGGTCGGCCTGCCGCTCGGGGTTGAACAGCACCGCCGCGCCCAGCGCGGCCTGGAACATGCCGTCGCCGGCCTGCGTCGCGAACCGGACCGCCAGCAGGCGCCGGTAGCCCGGGCCGCGGAGCCAGGGGCGGGGCGCGTCCGGCACGTCGGAAAGGCTGGCACACCGTGGGCCCGGAGGCGTCCGGGGTGCCAGGATGGGCGGGTGGTGGACGACTCGGGGGTGGCGCCCGGCACGCTGCTCGTGGCCGCGCCCGGGCTCGACGACCCGAACTTCCGGCGCACCGTCGTGTTCGTGATCGAGCACCAGCGCCACGGCAGCCTCGGGGTGGTCCTCAACCGCCCGAGCGACGTCGCCGTGCGCGAGGTGCTCCCCCGCTGGGCGCCGCTGTCGGCGGAACCGGACGCCGTGTACGTCGGCGGTCCGGTGGAGCCCGAGACGGCCCTGTGCCTGGCCGCGCTGCGCGCCGGCCAGTCGGCCGCCGTCCCGGGCCTCACCGGCGTGCGCGGGCCCGTCGCGCTCGTCGACCTGGAGGGCGACCCGCAGGCGGTGAGCAGCCGGCTGCGGGGCCTGCGCGTCTTCGCCGGCTACTCCGGGTGGGGGGCCGGGCAGCTGGCGGGGGAGATCTCCCGCGGCGACTGGATCGTGGTCCCGGGCCTGCCCGACGATGTCGTCACCGCGTCCGGGCCCGAGCTGTGGGCGCGGGTGCTGCGCCGCCAGGGCGTGCCGATCGCGCTGCTCGCGACCTACCCGGCGGACGTCAAGCTCAACTGACCGGCGCGCGGGACGCCGCCGGCGCCCCCAGGATGGGGACGTGCCCCGCCCCCGCCCCGAGCCCACCGGTCCCGGCCAGGAGTCGGTCTGGGACTACCCCCGCCCGCCGCGCGCCGAGGTCGACCGCCGCCGCGCCGTCCTCCGGTACGGCGGCGCGGTCGTCGCCGACACCGACGACCTCGTCCGCGTGCTGGAGACGAGCCACCCGCCCACCTTCTACCTGCCGCGCGCGGCGTTCGGCGAGCACCTCGTGCCCGTCGACCGGACGACGTTCTGCGAGTGGAAGGGCAGCGCCCGCTACGTCGACGTCGTCGTGCCCGGCGCCCCGCGCCTGGAGGCCGTGGGCTGGTGGTACCCCGAGCCCGACCGCCGCTACCCGGAGCTGCACGACCGGGTCGCCGTCTACGCGGGGCCGTTCGAGGAGATCACCCTCGACGGCGTGCGGGTCGAGCCGCAGCCCGGCGGGTTCTACGGCGGGTGGATCACCCCGGAGGTCGTGGGGCCGTTCAAGGGCGGGCCCGGGTCCTGGGGCTGGTGACCGCCGGACCGCTCACGCGCCCGGGGCCGCCCCGGGCTCGCCGACGGCGGCGGGCCGGCACCCGGCCACGAGGTCGCAGCCCGCGCAGGTGCCGGCGCAGGCCGCCGGCGGGGCCTCCACCGGGACGCGCTGCGCGGCCCGGTCGCCCAGCATCCCGCCGGCCCCGGCGAGCACCAGCAGCCCCACTACGGTCACGCCGAGCACGACCAGCGGCACGACGCCGGTCCCGGCGGCCACCACCGCGCCGCCCGCGACGGCCACGGCACCCGCCGCCCCGAGCGGTGCGGCGGCGACCCGGTTCGCCAGCGCGAACGCGGCGTCCGAGCGGAGCGTGGCGGCGGTGCGGACACCGGCCCAGCGGTTGCGCGGGAGCCGGCCGCGCGCGCCGAGCACCGCGACGGTCAGCAGGGCGACACCGGCGAGGACGAGCAGCGCGCCGAGGGGCAGGCGGGCGAACAGGGGCACCCCTCCAGGGTAGGTCAACCCGGTCGCGACCCGGGGCGCGCCGCCGCTACCCTGGTCGCGTGGCCCAGCGACTCCTCGCGAGCGCCGCGCCGGTCTGAGCGACACTCCCGGCGCGGTGACCCCTCATGCCTCTCGGCTGGGGGGTCTTCGACTTTTCCGGGACCAGGACGAGGGATGAGCATGAGCACCGACCCCAGCACCGCCGCCGCCACGACGGACGACGCCGCCCCGGGCGACGCGCTCCCGTTCCGCTACGGCGCGGCGCTGGCCGCGCAGATCGAGCGCCGCTGGCAGGACCGGTGGGAGGCCGAGGGCACGTTCCACACGCCCAACCCGTCGGGCCCGATGGCCGGCGACGTGGCGGGCGAGAAGTTCTACCTGATGGACATGTTCCCCTACCCCTCGAGCGCGGGCCTGCACGTCGGGCACCCGCTGGGGTACATCGGCACGGACGTCCTGGGCCGCTACCTGCGCATGACCGGCCGCACCGTGCTGCACACCATGGGCTACGACGCGTTCGGCCTGCCCGCCGAGCAGTACGCGGTGCAGACCGGCACGCACCCGCGCAAGACGACCGAGGAGAACATCGAGCGGTACCGGGCGCAGCTGCGGCAGCTGGGCCTGGCGCACGACCAGCGCCGCTCCGTCGCCACCACCGACGTCGAGTTCTACCGCTGGACGCAGTGGATCTTCCTGCAGATCTTCGGCAGCTGGTACGACGGCGAGCGCGCCCGCCCGATCGCCGAGCTGGAGGCGCAGCTGGCCTCCGGCGAGCGCCCCACGCCCGACGGGCGTCCCTGGGCCGAGCTGACCCGCGCCGAGCAGCGCGCCGTGATCGACGACCACCGGCTGGTCTACATCGCCGAGGCACCGGTCAACTGGTGCCCGGGACTGGGCACGGTGCTGGCCAACGAGGAGGTCACCGCCGACGGGCGCAGCGAGCGGGGCAACTTCCCCGTGTTCCGCCGCAACCTGAAGCAGTGGATGATGCGGATCACCGCCTACGCCGACCGGCTGGTCGCCGACCTGGACCGGCTGGACTGGCCCGAGTCGATCAAGGCGATGCAGCGCAACTGGATCGGCCGCTCCGAGGGCGCCCGCGTCCGCTTCCCCACCACCACCGGCACCGGCGCCCCCGCCGAGATCGAGGTGTTCACCACCCGGCCCGACACGCTGTTCGGCGCCACCTACATGGTGCTGGCGCCCGAGCACCCGCTGGTCGCGAGCCTGACCCCGCTGGCCTGGCCCCAGGGCACCGACGAGCGGTGGACGGGCGGGGCGGAGACCCCGGCCCTGGCCGTCGAGGACTACCGGCGCGCCGCGGCGCGCAAGTCCGAGCTGGACCGCCAGGAGAACCGCGAGAAGACCGGCGTGTTCACCGGCGCCCACGCGATCAACCCGGTGAACGGCCGGGAGATCCCGGTGTTCGTCGCCGACTACGTGCTGATGGGCTACGGCACCGGCGCGATCATGGCCGTGCCCGGGCAGGACCAGCGCGACTGGGACTTCGCCGCCGGCTTCGGCCTGCCGATCGTCCGCACCGTGGCACCGACGGAGGGCTTCGCCGGCGAGGCGTTCACGGGCGACGGCCCGGCGATCAACTCGGCGAACTCCGAGATCAGCCTGGACGGGCTGGGCGTGGCCGAGGCCAAGCGCGCGATCATCGACTGGCTGACCGCCCGCGGCGCCGGCGAGTCGGTGATCCAGTACAAGCTGCGCGACTGGCTGTTCTCCCGCCAGCGCTACTGGGGCGAGCCCTTCCCGATCGTCTGGGACGCCGACGGTCCGATCGCCGTCGACGAGGCGGACCTGCCGGTGGAGCTGCCCGAGATCGACGACTACTCGCCGAAGTCCTACGACCCCGACGACGCCGGCTCCTCCCCCGAACCGCCGCTGGGCCGGGCGACGGAGTGGCTGGACGCCGGCGACGGGCTGGTCCGCGAGACCAACACGATGCCGCAGTGGGCGGGCTCGTGCTGGTACCACCTGCGCTACCTGGACCCGCAGAACCACGAGCGGCTGGTCGACCCCGACGTCGAGCGGTACTGGCTGGGCCCGGACCCGGCCCGCCCGGGCGACCCGGGCGGCGTCGACCTGTACGTCGGCGGCGTCGAGCACGCCGTGCTGCACCTGCTGTACGCCCGCTTCTGGCACAAGGTGCTGCACGACCTGGGGCACGTCAGCTCGGCCGAGCCGTTCCGCCGGCTGGTCAACCAGGGCTACATCCAGGCCTTCGCCTACACCGACGCGCGCGGCACCTACGTGCCGGCCGAGGAGGTCTCGGGCGACGAGCAGACCGGTTTCACGTGGAACGGCGAGCCCGTGCGCCGGGAGTACGGGAAGATGGGCAAGTCGCTGCGCAACGTGGTGACCCCCGACGAGATGTGCGAGCGCTACGGCGCCGACACGTTCCGCCTGTACGAGATGTCGACGGGCCCGCTGGAGGCGTCCCGGCCGTGGTCCACGCGCGACGTCGTCGGCTCGCAGCGGTTCCTGCAGCGCGTGTGGCGCAACCTGGTCGACGAGCAGACCGGCGCGGTGACGGTCGTCGACGACGAGCCGGACGCCGACACCCTGCGCGCCCTGCACCGGGCGATCGCCGGGGTGCGCGAGGACTTCGCGGCCCTGCACTACAACACGGCGGCGGCGAAGCTGATCGAGCTGAACAACCACCTGACCAAGCGCGCGGCGCCGGTGCCGCGCGCGGTGGCCGAGCCGCTGGTGCTGATGATGGCGCCGCTGACGCCCCACATCGCCGAGGAGCTGTGGTCGCGGCTGGGGCACGCCGGGTCGCTGGCGCACCACCCGTTCCCCGAGGCCGACGAGCGCTGGCTGGTGGCGGACACCGTCGAGTACCCCATCCAGCTCAACGGCAAGGTGCGGTCGCGGATCACCGTGCCCGCCGCCGCGGCCGTCGCGGACGTGCAGGCGGCGGCGCTGGCCGATCAGAAGGTCGTCGAGCTGCTGGCCGGCCGGGCGCCCCGCAAGGTCATCGTCGTCCCGGGGCGGCTGGTCAACGTCGTCGCCTGACCGGCCTCGGGCGCGCGGGCGTCCCCGCGTCGCGGGCGATGGCCACGAACTCCGAGCGCGTCAGCCAGGCGTCCACGGCGTCCACCACCCCGGTGGCGTCGGCCAGCGCGGCCGGGCCCTCGTCCGGGGGCACCGGCCCGGCCGCGGCGAGCTCGGCCCGGCCGAGCAGCGAGCGCAGCAGCCGCCCGGCCTCCGGGTCGAGCCCGCGGTCGCGCACGACGTGCCGGACGAACTGCGCCCCCACCGCCGCGGGGTCCGCGGCCGGGGTGCGGTCCAGCGCGAGCAGGGCCTCCTCCGCCGCCGCGAGCGCCGCCCGGACGGCCAGCGCGACCACGGGCGCGGTGAACCCGGTGCTGACCAGCAGGTGGGCGGCGAACAGCTCCTCGCGGGCGCGGGCGACGCTCACCGGACGACCCCGCCCGCGGCCCGCCGCAGCGCGGCCGTGGCCGGGGCGGCGAGGTCGGCCGCGCTCACCGGCAGCGCGGTGACCAGCCGGCCGGAGCGCTCGGTGTGCCGCCACAGCACCTCGTCCAGCACGCGCAGCTCGTCCCACGGGTCGCTCGGCCCCGAGAGCACCAGCGCCAGGCCGAGGGCGTCGTCGGTGTCGGTGACGACGCGGACGCCCAGCAGCCGCTCGCCGTAGAGGTCGGCGAGGTCGGCGGCGACGGCGGTGGGCAGGTCGGGCGGTGCGCCCCCCGGGTCCGGGTGCCGCGCGGCCAGCGCGGCGGCCGCGGCCCCGTCGACGAGGCCCTCGTCGGCCAGCCAGCGCAGCGCGCGCCGGGCCGCGCGGGCGTCGCGGAAGCGGAACCACTGCTCGCGCAGGTCGGGGAACTCGACCAGGGTGTCCTTGAAGCGGCGGAACGCGCCGCGGCCCGCGATCGCCCGCTCCAGCAGGTCCGACGCCCGCCGGTGCTGCACGCCCGCCACGAAGTCGGCCAGGTCGCGGTAGCCCTCGCGGGCCGGGAGGGCGCGGACCTCCCGGAGGTCGTCGTCGGCGGCCGCGCCCGGCGCCCGCGGCACCAGCTCACCGGTGCGCAGGTGCAGGAACCAGCGCGTCGCGCCGTCGCGGTCGTCCAGCGCGTCGGCGAGGCGGCGCAGGTCGACCGATCCGGGATCGAGCATCGCCACCCCCGGTTCAGCCGTCCTCGGCGCGTCCGGACACGAGCTGCGCCAGCAGGACCGCCCCCCAGATGCCGATCGGGAACATCGGCCAGAAGAACAGCGCCCCGCCGGCGGCCACGGAGGTGATGCCCCAGATGCTGATGAGCACGATCGCGGTGCCCGCCCAGCTGCGCCACTCGTCCGCCTGCCGGTGCCGGACGGGGGGCGCCGCCGCGGCCCGCCGGGCGGGCACCGCCGCCGGCGCCGCGGGCAGGTCGGCCGTCACCCGCTCCAGCTCGCCGTACGTGCGCGCGGCGTAGGTCTGCTGCAGGCGCTCGTCGTAGTCGGTGAGCGTCAGGCGGCCCTCGTCCACGGCCACCTGCAGCCGCTGCGCCACGGCGCTGCGGTCCGCGTCCGACGCCCGGAGTTCCGAGCGCTCCAGTTCGCCGGCCATGGAGCCAGGTTAGAGCGCCGCCGCCCCGCAGCGCACCCCTCTCGCGACGGTCGTCAGGAACCGCTGGGGCGCAGCACCAGCTCGGTGAGCGCCGCGTCCGGCGGGGCGGTGACGGCGAGCAGCACCGCCCCGGCCACCGACTCCGGCCGCAGGTAGGCGGACGGGTCGTAGGTGCCGCCCTCGTGCGCGACGACCGCGCGCTGCATGTCGGTGTCGGTGCGGCCGGGGTGCACCGAGGTGACGCGCACGCCGTGCGGGGCCTCCTCGGCGCGCAGGGCGTCGGCGAAGGCGCGCAGCGCGAACTTGCTGGCCGCGTAGGACGCCCACCCCGGGCGGGCGTTCAGCCCGGCTCCGGAGTTGAGCAGCACCACCCGGCCCCGCGCGGCGCGCAGGGCGGGCAGGAGCAGCCGGGTGAGCTCCGCGACGGCCACCACGTTCACCTCGAACTGCCGGCGCCACACCGCGGCGGGCGTGTCGGCGACGGTGCCGAGCACCCCGGAGCCCGCGGAGTGGACCAGGACGTCGAGGCGCTCGATGCCGGCCACGGCGGCGGCCACCGCGTCGGGGTCGGTGAGCTCCACCGGCCAGGCCCGCGACCCGGGCAGCTGCGCCGCCAGCGCGTCCAGCGCGTCCCGGTCGCGCCCGCCGAGCAGGAGGTCGTGGCCGGGGGCCAGGGCGCGCGCCACGGCGGCGCCGATGCCGCGGGACGCACCGGTGACGAGCGCGACGGGCCTCACGGGCACCGACCCTACGCCGCGCCCCGGGCCCCCGGCAGCGCGGACGGGGTCAGCGCGGCGGCGGCGGCCACGACTGCGGGCCGCTCTGCGGGTGGATCACCGGGGGCGGCCCGGGCGGGGGCGGGGTCCACGCCGCCCCGCCCGGCGCCCCGCCGTGCCGCATGGCCACCGTCAGCGCCTGCGGGTGGCCGACGGCGGCGAGCCGCGCCTCGATCAGGCCGCGCAGCGCCTCGTCGTGCCACTCGCGGGCCTGGTGCCCGGCCGTCCCGCGGGCGATGCGGGCGCGCAGGAAGGCCAGGTCCGTCACCGCGGCCTGGTAGCGCACGACCGCCTCGGCCACCTGCTTGCCCGACCGCCGCCGCACGGCCGCCTGCCAGCCGCGCCGGCCGGCCAGGCTGGCGAGCAGCGGCACCTCGCTCGGGGCGATCCAGCCGTGGCGGGCGAACTCAGGCAGCTGGTCGGCCACCGTGCGCTGCTCGCGCCGGCGCTGCCACACCACCACCCCGATCATGATCAGGAACAGCGGCACCATCACGACGACGTACACGCCCAGGAACGCGACGCCGCCGCCCACGGTGGCCGAGCCGTTCCACAGGGCGTGCAGGCCGACGGCCACCAGGTAGCCGACGAGCACTGCGCCGACGCGCACGGCGACGCTGCCGCTGCGGGCCGCGACGCCCGCCCCGATGCCGATCATGGCCGTGAACAGCGGGTGCGCGAACGGCGAGAGCAGCCCGCGCAGCAGCAGCACGCCCAGCACCCCGCCGCTCTGCCCCGCCACCTGCTCCTCGGCGAAGGCGCTGCCCAGGTAGAGGACGTTCTCGGTGAACGCGAACCCGGCCGCCACCAGCCCAGCGTAGACGATGCCGTCGACCACGCCGTCGAACTCGCGGAACCGGAACAGCAGCAGGCCGACGAGGAACGAGCCCTTCACCGCCTCCTCGACCACCGGCGCCACCAGCACGGCGCCGTAGACGTCCCCGGCCCCCGTCACCGCGTCGATCACGACCGCGGCCGAGGAGTTGATGATGAGCGCGGTCAGGGCGGAGAAGCCGGCGCCCCACAGGAACGCGCCGAGCAGCAGCCGGGGCGGCTCGGGCTCCCAGCGGTCGATCCAGAGGAACGTCGCGACGACGGGACCGACCGGCAGCAGGGCGCACAGCGTGCCGACGAGGACGCCCGCCGTGCCGACGCTGCTGCTCACGATGCCCAGCACCACCAGCGCGCACACGGCCAGCAGGACCAGCCCGACGACGGGCCACAGCACGGACCGCCGCTGGCGCCCGGAGGTGGGCAGCGGCCCGTTCCCGTTCAGGATCAGCTGGGTCCTCTGCGTCCACTGCTGCGTCACCAGCACACCCTAGGCGGGGTCAGCGCGCGGCGTGCGGTTCGTCCGGGTCGTCGGGTGTGCGGCAGCAGCGCTCGAGCCACAGCCCGCCGCCGACCAGCACGAGCGCGCAGCCGAGCCCCACGGCCGCGCCCACGACGTCGTCCGCCGCGGCCGCGATCTCGCCGCTGCGGGGCAGCACGTAGACCAGCAGCCCGGCCCAGGCCCCGGCCACGATCGCCCCGCCCAGCGCGGACGCCTGCGCGACGACCACCGCCCGCGCCGCCACGAGCGGCTGCACGGGGACGGTGCCCGGGCGCCGCTCGATGCGGGCCCGCAGGGCGTTGCCCGCGATCACCTCGGCGACCCCGAGGACCCCCAGCGTGATCCCGGCCAGCGCGGGCACCGCCGGCAGGGAGCCGTAGGTCAGGCGCACCAGCAGGTGCACCACGACCGCGGCGACCGCCGCGGCCACCAGCAGGTCGCGCGGGCGGGTGGCGGTCACGGGGCGTCCCCGACGCGGCGCAGGCCGGACTCGTCCAGCCCGGCCAGCAGGTCGGCGACCCGCCCGCGGCCCGGCAGCCGCGCGTCCGGGTCGACGTCGAGCCAGGGCCGCAGGACGGTGGCGCGCTCCGGGGTGCCCGGGTGGGGGAGCAGCAGGTCGGGGTGGTCGCTGCGCACCGGCCCGTCCGGACCGGTCACCAGCACCACGTCGACGTCGAGCGTGCGCGGGCCCCACCGCACCTCCCGCACCCGGCCGGACGCCTCCTCCAGCGCCTGCCCGCGCCGCAGCCACGCCCAGGCGTCGGCGGCGGGGTCGTCCACGACGACGACCATGTTGAGGAAGTCCGGCTGCTCGACCCCGCCCCACGGCGCCGTCTCGTACACCGGCGAGGCGGCCACCAGCACGTCCGCGAAGCCGGCCAGCGCCGAGCGCAGGTGCGCGCGGCGGTCGCCGAGGTTGGAGCCGAGCGAGAGCACCGCGCGGGTCATGCCGGGACGGTCCCGCCCCCGCCCGCCCCGCGGCGGGACCTGCGCGCCACCACCGCGACGTCGGCGAACTCCAGCGGGATCGGCGCCTGCGGCTTGTGCAGCACCACCTCGACGGCCTGCACCCGCGGGTCGGTGAGCACGTCGTCGGCGATGCGGGCCGACACCGTCTCGATGAGGTCGCACGGCTCGCCGGCGACGATCGCCGCGGCCCGCTCGGCCAGCTCGCCGTAGTGGAGGGTGTCGGCCAGGTCGTCCGACGCGGCGGCGGGGGCGAGGTCCATCCACACGGTGACGTCGACGACGAAGTCCTGCCCGTCGCGCTTCTCGTGCTCGAACACGCCGTGGTGCCCGCGCACGCGCAGCCCGCGCAGCTCGATCCGGTCCATCAGGGGCCCGTTCCGGGCCGCGCCCGGGACGCCCCGAGCTGGTAGGCCGCCACCACCGCGACGGCGTCCATCGTCGCCTCGACGTCGTGCACCCGCACCCCCCACGCCCCGGCGGACGCGGCGAGCGCGCTGATCGCGGCCGTGGCGACGTCGCGGGCGGCGGGCGGGCGGGCGGTGCCCTCCACGTCGGCCAGCAGCTCGCCGAGGAAGCGCTTGCGCGACGCCCCGACCAGCACCGGGAACCCGAGCGCCACCAGGACGTCGAGCCGGCGCAGCAGCGCCCAGTTGTGCGCGGCGGTCTTGGCGAAGCCCAGGCCGGGGTCGAGCACGATGAGGTCCGGGTCCACCCCCGCCAGCACCGCCGAGTCGGCCCGCGCGACCAGCTCGGCCCGGACCTCGCCGATGACGTCCTCGTAGGAGGCCAGCTCGCCCATGCGGTCGCTGGGACCGCGCCAGTGCATGAGGATCCACGGCACCCGGGCGGCGGCGACGACGCGGGCCATCCGGGGGTCGGCCAGCCCGCCGGACACGTCGTTGACGAGCGAGGCCCCCGCGTCGAGCGCCGCCTCGGCGACGTCGGCCCGCGTCGTGTCGATGCTCACCCGCACCCCGGCCGCCACGAGGTCGCGGACGACGGGCAGCACGCGGGCGGTCTCCACGTCGGCCGCCACGCGGCCCGCGCCGGGACGGGTCGACTCGCCCCCGACGTCGACGACGTCGGCGCCCGCGTGGTGCATCGCGACCCCGTGGCCGACCGCGTGCTCGTGGTGGAGGTAGCGCCCGCCGTCGGAGAACGAGTCGGGCGTCACGTTGAGGACCCCCAGGACGGCGCAGCGTCCGGGTCGCGGCAGTGCGGGCATGGCGCTCAGGTACCCCGGATGAACGACAGCGCCTCGGCCCGCGAGGTGGGGGAGGTCTGGAAGATCCCCCGGACGGCCGAGGTCGTCGTGCGCGACCCGGGCTTGCGGATCCCGCGCATCCCCATGCACAGGTGCTCGGCCTCCATGACGACGATCACGCCGCGCGGGGCCAGCTTGCGCACCAGGGCGTCGGCGACCTGCCCGGTGAGCCGCTCCTGCACCTGCGGGCGCCGGGCGTACAGGTCGACCACGCGGGCGATCTTCGACAGCCCGGTGACCCGGCCGTTCTCGCCGGGGATGTAGCCCACGTGCGCCATGCCGTGGAACGGCACGAGGTGGTGCTCGCAGGTGCTGAACATCGGGATGTCGCGCACGAGGATCAGCTCGCGGTGCGACTCGTCGAACGTCTTCTCCAGCACCGAGTCCGGGTCGACGTACAGGCCCGCGAAGATCTCCTCGTAAGCCCGCGCGACCCGGGCCGGGGTCTCCCGCAGGCCCTCGCGGTCGGGGTCCTCCCCGACCGCGAGGAGCAGCTCGCGCACCGCGGCCTCGGCGCGGGCCCGGTCGATCGTCGGCCGGGACCCGTTCACCGTGCCCCGGTCGGCCGCCTCGACCGCCCGGTCGCTCTCGGTCGTGCTCAGCGCGGACCGCCCTGGTCGGGGCCGCCCTGGTCGTCGACGGGCGGACGGGCGCTGCTCCCGTTCGGGCCGTGGCCGTTGGTGCCGCCCGGGTGGGCCGGGGGCTGCGGACCCGTGCCGCCGGGCCAGTGCACGTCCGGGGGCCAGGCCTGGCCGGACGGCGTGGTGGCGGGCCGCCAGTCGGGCGGGGCCCCGTAGTTGCGGGGCACCGCGGTCGGGCGCTGCTCGGCCGGCCGCTGGTCGACCGCGGGCGGCGCGGGCACGGCCCAGCCGGTGGGCGGGCCGGGGGCGGGCAGCTCCGGGCCGCCGGCCGGGAAGGAGCCGACCGGGGCCGGCTCGCGCACCGGCTGGGCGTCCGGCGGCCACGGCTCGCCGCGCTCGCGGGCGCGCTCGGCGGGGGTCTGGATCGGCGGCTTGTCCGACGGCGTGCGGCCGCCGAAGTCGTTGAACGCCGTGATCCGGGGCCGCTTCTCCACCCGGCCGAAGATGCGCTCCAGGTCCTTGCGGGTGAGCGTCTCCTTCTCCAGGAGCTCGAACACCAGGTCGTCGAGGACGTCGCGGTAGGTGTTGAGGATCTCCCACGCCTCGGTGTGCGCGGCCTCGATGAGCGCGCGCACCTCCTCGTCGATCTCGTGGGCCACCTCGAGCGAGTAGTCGGCCTGGTTGCCCATCGAGCGGCCCAGGAACGGGTCGCCCTGCTCGCGGCCGTAGCGCACCGCGCCCAGCCGCGCGCTCATGCCGTACTCGGTGACCATCGCGCGGGCGATCTTCGTGGCCTGGTCGATGTCGGACGACGCGCCGGTGGTGGGCTCGTGGAACACGAGCTCCTCGGCCGAGCGCCCGCCCATGGCGAACACCAGGCGCCCGATCATCTCCGAGCGCGTCATGAGGCCCTTGTCGTCCTCGGGCACGACGAGCGCGTGCCCGCCGGTGCGCCCGCGGGGCAGGATCGTGAGCTTGTAGACCGGCTCCAGGTCCGGCATCGCCCACGCGGCGAGCGCGTGCCCGCCCTCGTGGTAGGCCGTGATCTTCTTCTCCTGCTCGGAGATGATCTTGCCCTTGCGCCGCGGACCGCCGATGACGCGGTCGACCGACTCCTCCAGCGCCGCGCCGTTGATCAGCGTGGCGTTCTCGCGCGCGGTGAGCAGCGCGGCCTCGTTGATGACGTTGGCCAGGTCGGCGCCGGACATGCCGACGGTGCGCTTGGCCAGGGAGTCGAAGTCGACGTCCGGGGCGAACGGCTTGCCCTTGGAGTGCACGGCCAGGATCGCGCGGCGGCCGGCCATGTCGGGGGCGCCGACCGGGATCTGGCGGTCGAAGCGGCCCGGGCGCAGCAGCGCGGGGTCGAGGATGTCGGGGCGGTTGGTGGCGGCGATGAGGATGATGCCGCCGCGCGCGTCGAAGCCGTCCATCTCGACGAGCAGCTGGTTGAGCGTCTGCTCGCGCTCGTCGTGCCCGCCGCCGAGGCCGGCGCCGCGCTGGCGGCCGACCGCGTCGATCTCGTCGACGAAGATGATGCACGGGCTGTTCTGCTTGGCCTGCTCGAACAGGTCGCGCACGCGCGACGCGCCGACGCCGACGAACATCTCGACGAAGTCCGAGCCGGAGATCGTGTAGAACGGCACGCCCGCCTCGCCGGCGACCGCGCGGGCCAGCAGCGTCTTGCCCGTGCCGGGCGGCCCGTAGAGCAGCACGCCCTTGGGGATCTTCGCGCCGAGCGCCTGGTAGCGCTGCGGGTTCTGCAGGAAGTCCTTGATCTCGTAGAGCTCCTCGACCGCCTCGTCGGCGCCGGCGACGTCGCCGAAGGTGGTCTTGGGCATGTCCTTGTTGAGCTGCTTGGCCTTGGACCGGCCGAAGGACATGACCCGGTTCCCGCCGCCCTGGGCGTTGTTCATCATCCAGAACAGGACGAGCAGCACCAGGCCGAGCGGGATGAGGTAGAGCAGCATCGTGGTCAGGAACGAGTCCTGGCGCACGCGCACGTCGAAGACGGGGTCGTTCGGCGCGTCCTCGAGGGCCACGACCAGGCGGTCGCTGGTCCGTTGCGGGAACTGGGTCAGCACCTGGGTGGTCTGCTGGCCCTCGACGTCGACCGGGTTGGCCAGCGTGAGCCGCAGGCGCTGCTCGCGGTCCTCCACGAGCGCCTCGGTCACGTTGCCCGAGCTGATCTGAGCGAGCGCTACGGACGTGTCGACGCGGCTGTAGCCGCGGGTGTCGTCGAACAGCACGCTGAAGGTGAAGTACACCAGGATCGCGACGAGGATCCAGATGAACGGGTTGCGGAGCAGGCGCTTGCGGTCCATTCAGATTCGGCCGGTTCGGCCTTCACCCTCCCTGGTGAGAACTCCGCGGCGCCGTGACCGGCCACGTCGGACCAGGGTAGCGGTCGGACGGGCGGCCTGCCCTGCGGTGCGGGCGTCGGCGGCGGTACCTGTGTGTTCGAACGAGCGGCCCGGGCCCGGTGTTCCCGGTCCCGGCGCCCCGCTGCCGCGCCCGGGCCCCCCTCGTCGACCCCCGCGCCGGGATTGGGGAGGATGACCCCGCGGGGCGGCGACGGGGGTGCGGTTCATGGTGCGGATCGGCAGGCGCGGCGCCGCCGCAGCGGCGGCGGGCGCGGTGGTCGCGGCGGCCCTCCTGGTCCCCCCGGGCGCGACGGCCTCGCCGCCCGCGCTCCCCGCCCCGGTGGTCCCGGCGGCCCCGGCCCCGGTCGAGGAGGTCGCGGCCTGGGCCCCCGTCGGCACCGCCGCGATCCGGCCCGGCGTCCTGACCGAGACCGGCGGCGGCGGGGTCTGCACCAGCAACTTCGTGTTCACCGCGGGCGGGCGCACGTTCCTCGGGCAGGCCGCGCACTGCGCCGGGACGGGGCCGGCCACGGAGACCGACGGCTGCACCTCGGCCACCGGCGGCCTCGGCACGCCGGTCGTGATCCGCGCCGTCGACGGGACCGAGCGGTCCGGCGTCCTGGCCTACAGCTCCTGGGTCGTCATGCAGGAGCGCGGCGAGACCGATCCCGACGAGTGCCGGTACAACGACTTCGCCCTGGTCGAGATCGCCGCCGCGGACGTCGCCGACGTCAACCCGAGCGCACCGTTCTTCGGCGGCCCCGCCGGGCTGGACGCCGACGGCCTGGCCGCGGGTGAGCAGGTCCACACCTACGGCGGCTCCCCGTCGGGCCTCGGGTTCGCCGGGCTCTCCCCGAAGGTCGGCGTCGGCGCGGGCGACGCGGGGGGCGGTCGCTACCACGAGGTCTTCGTCCTCGTCCCCGGCGTGCCCGGCGACTCCGGCAGCGGCTACCTGGGCGCCGGGGGCGCCGCGGTCGGGGTGCTGTCCACCCTCAACCTCGACCCGCCCCCGGTGAGCCACGGCGTCGCCGACCTGGCGAGCGCCCTGGCTTACGCCAGCGCGCACGGCGGGCTCGGCGAGGTGGCCCTGGTGGACGGCACCGAGCCGTTCACGCCGACGCCCGAGGGCGTCGACCCGGTCCTGCTCGCGACGCCGGCGGGGCCCCCGCTCGGCGGGTGAGGCGCCGCTCAGGCGTAGACGGACGGGTCGAGCGTGCCGATGTAGGGCAGGTCGCGGTAGCGCTCGGCGTAGTCGAGGCCGTAGCCGACGACGAACTCGTTGGGGATGTCGAAGCCGACGTAGCGCACCGGCACCTCGACCTTGATCGCGTCCGGCTTGCGCAGCAGCGTGCAGACCTCCAGCGAGGCGGGCCGGCGGGACTCCAGGTTCTTCAGCAGCCAGGACAGCGTCAGCCCGGAGTCGATGATGTCCTCGACGATGAGGACGTGCCGGTCGGCGATGTCGCGGTCGAGGTCCTTGAGGATCCGCACCACCCCCGACGACGAGGTCGACGAGCCGTAGGAGCTGACGGCCATGAACTCCAGCTGCACCGGGACGGGCAGCGCGCGGGCGAGGTCGGTCATGAACATCACCGCGCCCTTGAGCACGCCGACGAGCAGCAGGTCGCCCTGCCCGCCGGCGGTCCGGCCGGTGTCGGCGTAGTCGCGGCCGATCACGCCCGCGAGCTCCGCGGTCTTCTCCCGGATCGCCTGCTCGGTGACCAGCGTGGCGGCGATGTCACCGTCGTACACGGCGGGGGTTCTCCTCACGGGGGGTGGCGGGGGGCGAGGTCGAGCCTGCCATCCCGGCGCACCAGGTCCAACCCGCCGGGCAGCGCGACGCCCGTCCGGTCGGTGCCCGGGCGGGCCAGGCGCTCGGCCGCCCGCAGCTGCGCGTCGGTGCACCCGCGCACGTCACGGCCCCGCAGCCAGCGCCGCAGCGCGCGGCGCCGGACGGCGGGGGGCAGCCCGGCGAGCACGGCGGTGTCCGGTGGATCACCGGCCCGGTGCAGCGCGTCGCCGGCGAGCGCGTCGAGGGCGTCGTCGTCCTCGCGGAGCTGCGCCGCCGTGCGGGCCAGGGCGGCCGCGACGCCGCCGGCCAGCACGTCCTCCAGCAGCGGCAGCACCTCGTGGCGCAGCCGCACCCGGACGAAGCGGGGGTCGGTGTTGTGCGGGTCGTCCCACACCGGCAGGCCGAGCTCCGCGCAGGCCGCGCGCGTCGTCGCCCGCCGCAGCTCCAGCAGCGGGCGGCTCCACGGCGCGTCCCAGGGGCGCATGCCGGCGAGCGACCGCGCTCCCGACCCGCGGCCCAGCCCGAGCAGCACCGTCTCGGCCTGGTCGTCGAGGGTGTGGCCGAGCAGGACCGCCGTGTCGGGGTGCGGGCGCGCCGCCCGCAGCGCGGCGTAGCGGGCGGCGCGGGCCGCGGCCTCCGGCCCGCCGGGACCGGTGGCGTCCACGGGGTGCACGGCCGCGGGCACGCCCAGCCCGGCGAGCACGGCGGCGGTGGCCGCGGCCCGCGCCGCCGATCCGTCCTGCAGCCGGTGGTCCACCACGGCCGCGCGCACGTCGGGGTGCTCCGCGGCCGCGGCGGCGGCCAGCGCGAGGGAGTCCGCCCCGCCCGAGCAGCCCACCAGGACCGGCGCGGCGCGGACGGCCGGCGGGAGGGTGCGCAGCGCCGCCCGGACGGCCCGCCGCACCTCGCCGACCGCGCCCGCCACGGCGCCAGCCTGCCACTCCTCCGTCGCGGCCGGGCCCGGTGATCACCGGGGCCGGGCGGGTAACCGGGGGCCGTGGAGCTGAGCGCGACGGTCCTGGACACCCCCGACCCCCGCGGCCTGGCCGCCTTCTACCGCGAGCTGCTCGGGTGGGAGGTGCTGGAGGACGAGCCGGAGTGGGTGCGCATCGGCCCGGCGGGCGGCGGGCCGGGGCTGTCGTTCCAGCACGAGCCCGACCACGTCGTGCCGGCGTGGCCGGCGCGGCCGGGCGACCCGCGCATGCAGATGCACCTCGACGTGCTCGTCGACGACCTCGACGCCGCGTCGACCCGCGCCGTCGCGCTCGGGGCGCGGGTGGCCGAGCACCAGCCGCAGGAGCGCGTCCGGGTGCACCTCGACCCGGCCGGCCACCCGTTCTGCCTGTTCCTGCCCGGGGCGTAGCCCGTCCGGCGGCCGGGCGGGGATGCGGAACTCGCCGGACCCGGGTGCGGAACTCGCCGGACCCGGGTGCGGAACTCGCCGGGCGGGGGTGCGGAACTCGCCGGGTGCGGCGGTGGGTCAGCCGTGGATGCGGCGCACCCAGTCGCCGGGGCGGTCGAGCTCGGCGCGGGTGGGGAGGGTGTCCGGGCCCTCCCAGACGCGGTTGAACCCGTCCATCCCGGTGGCCAGCACGGCGTGCCGCACGAACGCGCCCCCGACGGCGTACTGCCGGACCTTCGCCTCCACCCCGAGCAGCGCGCGCAGGACGCGGTCGACCAGCCCTCCGCCGCGGCGGCGGATCGTGAACCGCGCCCGGATCGTGGCCACGCTCGGGACGACGTCCGGGCCGGCGGCGTCCATGACGTGGTCGGCGTGGCCCTCGAGCAGCGTGGTCAGGGCGAGCAGCCGGTCGAGCACGGCCCGCTGCTCGGGCCCCTGCAGCACCTCGACCAGCGCGAGGGCGTCGCCGCGGGAGTCGCGCAGCGCGCGGACGGCCTCGGGCAGGCGCTCGACCATCCCGGCCGACTCGGTGAGTGACAGCAGCCGGCCCACCTCGGCGGCGAAGTGCTCGCGCAGCCAGGGGACGGCGGTGAACTGCAGCCGGTGCGTGGCCTCGTGCAGGCACACCCACAGGCCGAAGTCGGTCGACGGCACGTCGAGCGCCTGCTGGGCGGCGTGCACGTTGGGGGCGACGAGCAGCAGCCGGCCGCCGCCGTCGGCGCCGCCGAACGGGTCGTACTGGCCGAGCACGCGACCGCCCAGGTAGGCGAGCACCCCGCCGATCTGCAGCCCGGCGGTGCGGGCGGTGACCGCCCGGGCCAGGCGCGGGGTGGCGGGCAGGCGGGCGTCGGCGGTGAGGGCGCGCATCCCGGCGACGGCGGCGGACGCCCAGGCCGGGCGGTCGACGACGTCGGCGGGCAGCAGCGGCAGCCCGGCGCCCAGCCCGGTGATCCCGCGGACGTGGCCCTCGGCGACGGCCGCGTCGGTGCGCAGCCGCTCGACGAGCTCGACCGCCTCGTCGAGGGTGACGACGGGACCCGGCGGGGTCAGGCGCCCGGCGGTGCGGGCGGCGAGCTCCCAGTCGACGGGCAACCCGGTGGCGGTGGCGGGGGCGGACGGCACCCGGCCCACGCTACGGAACGCGGGCCGTCCGCGCGGGGGTCAGCGGCAACCGCAGGCCGCCAGCTCGGCCGCGAGGGCGTCCAGCTCGGGGCGGATCTCGGCCGGGTTCACCCCGTTGGACATCAGCGCGAACACCAGCAGCCGCCCGTCGGCGTCGACCACGACCCCGGCCAGGCTGCTCACGCCGGTCAGCGTGCCGGTCTTGGCCCGGACGGTGCCCCGCCCGGCGGCGGCGTCGGACGAGGTGCCGAACCGCTCGTCCAGCGTCCCGTCCCCGCCCGCGACGGGCAGCCCGGTGATGATCGGGCGCAGGAACTCGACGTCGTCCTCGCCCTGCGTCGGGGCGGCGGCCGCGGCGACCAGCTCGCCGAGCAGCCGGGCGGGCACCCGGTCGAGCCGCGACAGCCCGCTGCCGTCCTGCAGCACCACGCCGGACGGGTCGAACCCGGCCTGGCCCAGCGCCTCCAGCGTCTGCTGGGCGGCCCCGGCGAACGTGGCCTCGCCCCCGCGGGCCAGCGCCACCTCGCGCGCCAGGGCCTCGGCCAGCACGTTGTCCGAGCTGCGCATCATGTGCTCGACGAGGACGGAGAACGGCGCCGAGAAGACCGCGCCGAGCTCCTGCGCCCCGCTGGGGGCGGTGCCCTCCTCGACGGCGTCCGGGTCGGCGTCGAGCAGCTCGGCCAGCGCGCGGCCGGCCGCGGGTCCGGGGTCGGTGACCCGCGGCCCGTCCTGCAGACGGGGGTCGGCCCGCCCGCCGTCGAGCATCGCCGGGACGATCGGGGTGACGTAGCCGCCGCCCACGTCACCCGGGTCCCAGCCCTCCGCCAGCTCCGGGCCCGACCAGCGCGACAGGTCGACCAGCACCCGCTCCACCGGCACCGGCGACGCCGCCCGCACCTCGTCGGCGAGCTCGCGCAGCCGCGACGGCGACGGGTAGGTCCCCGTCTCCCCCTCGGGCAGCGCGGTGAGCGTCGGGTCGCCCCCGCCCACCAGCACCACCGTCCCGGGCTCCGAGCCGGCCAGCACGCGGGTGGCGAAGGCGTCGCCCGCGTCCAGGGTGAGCAGCGCCGCGGCCCCGGTCAGCACCTTGGCGGTGGACCCGGGCACCAGCGGCTCGTCGGCGTCGACCGTCGCGAGGACCGACCGGTCGGCGGGGTCGAGCACCGCGGCGGTGAACTCGCCCGGCAGCTCGCCGGCCGCCTCGTCCAGCAGGGCGGCGACCCCGGCGGGCGTCGGGGCGGGGGCGTCGGTCGGCAGCGGCCCCAGCGCGGGGACGGGCTCGGCCGGCCGCGCCGTCGCGATCGGGTCGACCAGCCCCAGGTTCCGCACGAGCGTCGGCGCGCTCAGCGACACCGCGACGCCGAGCCCCGCCGCGAGCACGAGCACGAGCAGGACGCCCAGCGCCCGCCGCAGCCCGCGCCCGGGCACGCGCAGGCGGTCACCGATGCCCACCGACCGCACCTCCTCGTCCGCGCCCCCGCGCGGTGCACCAGACTAGGGGCGGGGCGGACCAGGCCCCGCACCGAACCTCAGGAGATGAACCCAGTGGACTTCGACGTCACCATCGAGATCCCCAAGGGCGGGCGCAACAAGTACGAGGTGGATCACGAGAGCGGCCGGATCCGCCTGGACCGCACCCTGTTCACCGCCACCCAGTACCCGGCCGACTACGGGTTCATCGAGAACAGCCTCGGCGAGGACGGCGACCCGCTCGACGCGCTGGTGCTCGTCCGGGAGCCCACGTTCCCGGGCTGCCTCATCCTGTGCCGCGCCATCGGCATGTTCCGGATGAAGGACGAGAAGGGCGGCGACGACAAGGTCCTCTGCGTGCCGTCGGTCGACCCCCGCCAGGAGCACCTGCGCGACATCCACCACCTCGCCGAGTTCGACCGCGCCGAGATCCAGCACTTCTTCGAGATCTACAAGGAGCTGGAGCCGGGCAAGAGCGTCGAGGGCGCCACCTGGGTCGGCCGCGCCGACGCCGAGCGCGAGATCCGGGCCAGCTACCAGCGCGCGAAGGACGAGGCGGCCGCCGCCGAGGCCGAGGGCAAGCCCGCGCACTGACGCCCGTCCCCGGATTGCAGGAAGGCCACCTTCACGCAAGCTCATTGCGTGAAGGTGGCCTTCCTGCAACGGGGAGGGTCAGTCCCGCCGGCGGGGCGGGGGTGCGGTCTCCTCCGCGGCGCCCGTCGTCACCACCGCGGGGACGGCGGCGGGGGTCGGGGCCTCCGCCGGGGCGGTGACGGGCGGGGCGGAGGCCCGCTCGTCCTCGTCGGCGCGCGCGTCGACGCCCGACTGGGTGCGCAGCGGCACCTCCTTCATCATGGTCACGGCGATCAGACCGAGGACGAGCACGGCCGCGGCGCCGAGGAACACGACGCTCATCGCGTCGGCGAAGCCCTCCAGGACCGGGCGGGCGAGCACCGGGTCGGCGGCGGACAGGAACGACGAGTCGTCGATCGGGAGCGGCGCCCCGCCCTGCAGCGAGCCGAGGATGGGCGCGTTGGCCGGGTCGGCCGCGGTGGCCGGGTCGGCGACCGCGGCCCGGAAGGCCGGGTCGCCCGCCGCGGCGGTGAACCGCTCCGCCACCTGCGGGCCCACGTTGCCGAACAGCACCGACAGGAACACGGCGGTGCCGAGCGTGCCGCCCATCTGCCGGAAGAACGTGGCCGACGCCGTGGCCACGCCCATGTCGCGCGGGGGCATCGCGTTCTGGATCGCGAGCGTGAGGGGCTGCATGTTGCCGCCCAGGCCCCAGCCGATGACGAGCATGATCGCCGCGACCTGCCAGTACGGCGTGTCGACGTCGATGATCGACAGCGACCCGATCCCGACGATCATCAGGCTCAGGCCGACGATCGGCCAGACCTTGTAGCGGCCGGTGCGCGAGATGAGCTGGCCCGACAGCACGGACATGCTCATGATCCCGAGCACGAGCGGCAGCGTCTGCAGGCCGGCCTCGGTGGGCGTCGCGCCCTTGACGATCTGCAGGTACAGCGGCAGCAGGGCGAGCGCCCCGAACATGCCCATGCCGGCGATCAGGCTCGCGACCGAGCCCCAGGCGAACACGCCGGTGCGGAAGAACCGCAGCGGCAGCAGCGCGTCGTCGCCGATGCGCCGCTCGGCCAGCAGGAACAGCCCGATCCCGACGACGCCGACGACGTAGCAGGCGACCGACCGGGCGGAGTCCCAGCCCCAGATCCGGCCCTGCTCGGCCACGATGAGCAGCGGCACCAGCCCGACGGTCAGCGCGAGGGCGCCGGGCCAGTCGATGCGGTGCTCGCGCTTGGTGTGCGGCACGTTGAGCACCTTCGTCACCACGACGAGCGCGAGGATGCCGAGCGGGACGTTGATGAGGAACACCCAGCGCCAGCCGGTGATGCCGAGGATCTCGGGCTGGCCGGCGAGGAAGCCGCCCGCCACCGGGCCGAGCACCGACGAGGTGCCGAACACGGCGACGAAGTAGCCCTGGTACTTGGCGCGCTCGCGGGGGGCCACGATGTCGCCGATGATCGTCAGGGCCAGCGAGAACAGGCCGCCGGCCCCCAGGCCCTGGATCGCCCGGAACGCGGCGAGCTGGTACATCGAGTCGGCGAACGTGCAGGCCACCGAGCCGATCACGAAGATCGAGATCGCGGCCAGGAACAGCGGCTTGCGGCCGAGGATGTCCGACAGCTTGCCGTAGAGCGGGGTCGTGATCGTGGCCGTGATCAGGTAGGCCGTGGTGGCCCAGGCCTGCAGGCTCAGGCCGTCGAGGTCGTCGGCGATGGTGCGGATGGACGTGGCGACGATCGTCTGGTCGAGCGCGGCCAGGAACATGCCGATCATCAGGCCGGCGAAGATCGTCATGATCTGCCGGTGGCTCAACGAACCCTGTGCGGGGTTCGCGACGGGCGCGGACATGGGGGGTCTCCTCAGGGCCCGGTCGGGGCGAGCGTGCGTCCCGGGCCGGTGCGGTTCTCGAAGTCGGTGGTGAAGCGGCCGAGCAGCTCGGCGAAGCGGCGCCGGTCGGCGGGCTCCCAGTCGGCGAGGATCGCGGCGATGTTCGCCGTGCGGGTGCGGCGGTTCTCCTCGAACACCCGGTGGCCCTCGGCGGTGGCGGCGAGCAGGGTCGCGCGGCCGTCCTCGGGGTCGGCGGTGCGCTCGACCAGCCCCAACCGCACGAGCTGGGCGATCTGCCGGCTCACGGTGGACGGGTCGGAGTGCACGGCCTCGGCCAGGGTGACGGCCCGCTGCGGGCCGTCCTTCACGAGGTGGACGAGCAGCAGGTAGGTGGGGCGCTCCACGGCGTCGGGGTGCTCGGCGCGGTGCGCGGCCTGCTTGCGCTCGATCAGGCGGACGAGCCGGACCAGCTCGATCCCGACGGCGTCGGCGACCGCGAGCTCGTCGTGACCGGACACGTTCCCCCTTCCGTCTTGCATGGACCATGCATGGAGTTGCCGAGTACAACTGTCCCCCCGGACGCCGCACCCGGCAACCCGGCCCGCTGTGATCCGGCCCTCGGGGGGCGGGTCAGCCGCCCAGCGCGGCCCGCCCGGCCGGGGTGAGCACGGCCGGGGCGAGGGCGACCCCGGCGTCGGGGACGGCGAGCAGGCCCGCGTCGACGAGCCGGGGCGCGGCGGAGAAGTCGGAGCAGGCCAGGCCGTCGACGAGCAGCACCCACCCGCACCCGCCCCGGAACTGGCACCGCCCGTCCGCCACCGCGCGCAGCAGGGCCCGGTCCCGTCCGCTCAGTCCCGCCGTGCCCGGTACCGCCGTCGCCATGCTCGCGCCCGCCATCTCCCCGACTCCCGCCGTTGGTCCACCGGACACCGGCGTACCCGGACGCACCGGGTGTCGCACCTCACAGGGCGGTGATCACCCCGTCGGGGCAGTGCGCAGCGCCGGTCAGACGCGCTCGAACACCGCCGCGAGGCCCTGCCCGCCGCCGATGCACATCGTCTCCAGCCCGTAGCGGGCGTCGCGGCGGGCCATCTCGCGGGTGAGCGTCGCGAGGATGCGCCCGCCGGTGGCCCCGACCGGGTGGCCGAGCGAGATGCCCGAGCCGTTGACGTTGGTCCGCGCGAAGTCGGCGTCGGTGAACCCCCACTCGCGCGTGCAGGCCAGCACCTGGGCGGCGAACGCCTCGTTCAGCTCGATGAGGTCCATGTCGGCGAGCGTCAGCGACGCGGCGTCCAGCGCCTTCGCGACCGCCGGCACCGGGCCGATGCCCATCGTGGCCGGCGGCACCCCGCCGACGCCCCAGGACACCAGCCGGGCGAGCGGGCGCAGGCCCAGCTCCTCGGCGCGGGCCGGGTGGGTGACCACGCAGACCGCCGCGCCGTCGTTCTGACCGCTGGCGTTGCCCGCGGTGACGGTGGCGTCCGGGTCGTCCTTCCCCAGGACCGGCCGCAGCCCGGCGAGCTTCTCCACCGACGAGTCGGCCCGGATGTGCTCGTCGGAGTCGACGACGGTCGTGCCCTTCCGCGTCGTGATCGACACCGGCACGATCTCCTCGGCGAACCGGCCCTCGTCCCGCGCCGCTGCGGCCCGCCGGTGCGACCGCACGGCGTACTCGTCCTGCTCCTCGCGCGGGATGCCGTACTCCCGGCGCAGGTTCTCCGCGGTCTCCAGCATGCCGCCCGGCACGGGGAAGTTGATCCCGCCCGCCGTGACGCGGCCGCGCGCGAGCGAGTCGTGGAGCAGGACCCCCGGCCCCGCCTTCGCGCCCCACCGCATGGACGTCGAGTAGAACGACGCGCCCGACATGCTCTCCGCGCCGCCGGCCAGCACGACGTCCGACGCTCCGGCCTGCACCTGCATCGCCGCGTACAGCACGGCCTGCAGCCCGGAGCCGCAGCGGCGGTCGAGCTGCAGCCCGGTGACGCTGACGGGGAGCCCGGCGTCGAGCGCGGCCACGCGCCCGATCGCCGGGGCGTCCATCGTCGGGTAGCAGTGCCCGAGCACGACGTCGTCGACGGCGTCCGGGGCGAGCCCGGTCCGCTCCAGCAGCCCGCGGATGACGGTGGCGGCCAGCTCGTGGGCCGGCACGTCGCGCAGCGACCCGCCGAAGCCCCCGACCGGGGTCCGCAGCGGCTCGCAGACGACGGCCGTCCTGGCGTCGGGGCGCATGGTCCTCCTCTACACGTACTGGCGGGTCAGCCACTCCGCGACCAGCGCGGGCTTCTCCGACCCCTCGATCTCGACGGTGACCCGGTTGACCAGCTGCACGCCGCCCGCCACGTCACCGACCTCGACGAGCTCGATGGTGCCCCGCACCTTGCTGCCGACGGGCACGGGTGAGGTGAAGCGCACCCTGTTGAGCCCGTAGTTGATGCCCATCCGCACCCCCTCGACCCGGTAGACCTGCGCGATCATCGCCGGCAGGAGCGACAGGGACAGGAACCCGTGGGCGATCGTCGTGCGGTAAGGCCCCTCCTGCGCCCGCTCGACGTCGACGTGGATCCACTGGTGGTCGTCGGTGGCGTCGGCGAACCCGTCGATCCGGCCCTGCTCGATCGTGGTCCAGTCGCTGCTGCCCACGGTCGTGCCCACGGCGGTCCGCAGGTCGTCCACCCCGGTGAAGACGCGCATCTGCTCTCCTCTCGTCGCGCGGCCCAGCCTGTCAGTCGGCGATCTGCAGGACCAGCTTCCCGGTGTTCTCGCCGCGGAACAGGCGCAGGAGCACCTCGGGGAAGTCGGCGACGCCGCCGCGCACCACGTCCTCGCGGCTGCGCAGCCGCCCCTCGCCCAGCCAGCGCCCCATCACCGCGGTGGCCTCGGGGTAGCGGTCGGCGTAGTCGAACACCACGAAGCCCTCCATCCGCGCCCGGTTGACCAGCAGGGACAGGTAGTTGGCCGGGCCGGGCGGGCGCTCGGTGGCGTTGTAGGCGCTGATCGCCCCGCAGATGACGACGCGGGCGCCGCGGCGCAGCCGGGTCAGCGCCGCGTCGAGGATCTCCCCGCCGACGTTGTCGAAGTAGACGTCGACCCCGTCCGGGGCGTGCCGGCGGACGGCCTTCCCGACGTCCTCGGCGCGGTAGTCGACGGCGGCGTCGAAGCCCAGCTCGTCGACGAGCCACGCGCACTTCTCCGGCCCGCCGGCGATGCCGACCACCCGGCAGCCCCGGATCCTCGCCAGCTGGCCCACGACGCTGCCGACCGCCCCCGCCGCCCCGGACACGAGGACGGTCTCGCCGTCGCGCAGCGCGCCGACGTCGAACAGGCCGAAGTAGGCCGTCATGCCGGTCATGCCGAGCAGCGCGAGGTGCGTGGTGACCGGCGCGGCACCGGGGTCGACGACGAGCACGCCCCGCCCGTCGGACTCCGCGTGCTCCTGCACCCCGAAGGCGCCGGTGACGACGGCGCCGGCGGGGAAGTCCGGGTGCCGCGACGCGGTGACCACGCCCGCGCCCTGCGCGCGCATGACCTCGCCGATGCCCACCGGCGGGATGTACGAGCGGCCCTCGTTCATCCAGCCGCGCATGGCCGGGTCGAGCGACAGGTGCGTCACGCGGACGACGAAGCGCCCGTCGCCCGGCTCCGGCACGGGCCCGGTGGTGTGCTCCCAGTCCTCGGCGGTGGGCAGGCCCTGCGGGCGGGCGGCCAGGCGCACCTGGTGGTTGTCGGTCATGGGGCTCTGTCTACCCCCGCGTCCGCCCCCCGCGCTCGACACGCGCGGCGACCGGGGCGGACGATGTCCGCTGTGGACGCCGTGCAGCGGTTCGGACGGGTCGTGGCCGTGCCCGAGCCCGCCCTGGACCGCGCCGCGCTCGCCCTGGCCGCCGGCGCCGACCCCGACCTCGACGAGCGGCGCTGGCTCGCCGAGCTCGACCGGCTCGCCGCCGGTGTGACCAGCGTGGACGGGCTGGTCCGGCGGCTGTTCGTCGACGAGGGCTTCCGCGGGAACACCACCGACTACGCCGACCCGCGCAACTCCCTGCTGCACCAGGTCCTGCACCGCCGCCTCGGCATCCCGATCACGCTCGCCGTCGTCACCATCGAGGTGGCCCGCCGGGCGGGCCTGGCGGTGGAGGGCGTCGGGATGCCCGGGCACTTCCTCGTCCGGCCGACCGGCACCGCCCGCTACCTCGACGTGTTCGCCGGCGGCGTCGAGGTGACCGGGGCGGAGTGCGAGGCCCTGTTCCGCCGGGCCACCGGGGCCGGGCCGGAGGTGCCGTTCGGGCCGCACCTGCTCACGGCCGCGCCGGTGCGCTCGATCCTCGCCCGGATGCTGGAGAACCTGCGCGGGGTCTACCGGGCGCGGCAGCGGCCCCGCGACCTGGAGTGGGTGCTGCGGATGCGGCTGCTGCTGCCCGGGGTGCGGCTCGCCGACGTCCTCGAGCTGGGCCGGGCCCTGGGCGACCAGGCCCGCTGGCCCGAGGGCGCCGCGCTGCTGGAGCAGCGGGCGCAGGGCGCCCCCGCCGCGCACGCCGAGCGGCTGCGCACCGCGGCGCGGAGCCTGCGGGCGCACCTCAACTGAGCGGGGTCCGGGACGGTCAGGTGCGCATCGTGGGACGGGGCCGGACGAGCTCGCGGTCGCCGGGCCGGCCCCGGTGCACCACCAGCAGCACCCCGTAGGCGACCAGCTCCAGCAGCCCGAACAGGAGCAGACCGACGGTGACGGCGAGCGTCGGCAGCGCGATCACCGGCAGCGCGGCGAGCAGCACCAGCAGCACGGCGGGCGCGTCGCGCAGCCAGCCGGGCCGGCCGTCGCGGTCGGTGAGCGAGCCCAGCCGCACCGCCCCCCACATGAACCAGCGCTGCAGGAACGGCACGCCCAGCTCGCGCATGGCCCGGCGGAACAGGCCGTCGGCGTCGCGCGGGCTGATCCGCCCGGCCGGCCGCTCGACGCGCACCAGGTGGTCGTGCAGCACCGCGGCGGCGGTGTAGCGCCCGTACTTGGGCACCAGCCAGGCGAAGACGCGCGGCACCGAGGCGAAGTCGGTGAGCGTGCCCTCGGGCACCGTGAAGGTGTCGGTGCGCCCGGCGTAGACGACCGGCTCCTCCAGCCGCCAGTCCGTGTCGTCGAACTGGCGCACGAGCACCCTCGGCCCGGTCACGAACGTCATCGCGGTGCGATCCCCCAGCTCCCGGTCCACGTCTGCCCGGGTGAGACGGTGAGCAGCCCGGTGCCGGAGTTGAGCGCGTCGGGCGGGCAGGTCATGGGCTCCACGGCGACGGCGCGGCCCCGGTCGGGGTGGTCGTCGGGGGTGAAGACCTGCACCCACCCGAACGCGGGGTCGGCCCACAGCTCCACGCCGCCGTCCGGGCCGTCGAGGCGGTGCCGCACCCGGCCGTCGACGGGCTGCGCCCCGCCGAAGGCGTGGTCGAGCTCGACCCCGCGCAGGGCCAGGCCGCTGCGCAGCTCCGGGTCGATCGGCTCCTCGGGCCCGACGGGCAGGCCGCGCTCCAGCGGCAGCCGGGTCGTGGCGGACAGCGTGAGCGTGCACTCGTCGGTGGCGGCGGCCCCGGCCCGCAGGTAGGGGTGCGCGCCGATCCCGAACGGCACGGGCGCGGCACCGACGTTGGTCACCGAGTGGGTGACGGTCAGCCCGCCCGCGTCGACGGCGAACCGGACGCGGGTGTCCAGCGGGACCGGCCAGCCCGGCTGGGCCGGCACCACCGCCGCGAGCGCGACCGCCTCGGGCGACCGCTCGACCGGCCGGTACAGCACGTGGCGCAGCAGGCCGTGGATGGCGTTCCCGGCGGGCGGCTCGGTGAGCGCGAGCTGCTGAGGCGCACCGCCGAAGGTCCAGCGCCCGCCCGCGGTGCGGTTGGGCCACGGCACCAGGACGGCCCCGGCCCCGCGCGGCGGGCGGGAGTCCAGCGGGAACGTCTCGACCAGGGGGCGCCCGCCGGCGGTGAGGACCCGGAGGCCGGCGCCGACCTCCGTGACGACCGCCCGGACGTCGCCGGACCGGATCTCGAACTGCTCGCCCGTGGGCGCCATCGGGGTGTGCACGGCACCCGACCCTAGGCCCGCGTCGTCGGCGCGGCCGGGTCCGGGCCGCTAGCCTGGCGCGACGTGGCCCCCTCGCGACGACTGCACGCGCTCATCACCAACGACGACGGCATCGACTCCCCCGGCCTGCGGGCCCTGGCGGAGGTCGCCCGGGACGCCGGGTTCGACGTGACGGTGGCGGCACCGCACATCGACTCCAGCGGGGTCGGCGGGTCGATCCTCGCCGTCCGCGAGGACGGCCGCGTCCGCCTGCACCCGCGCGAGCTGCCCGGACTGGACGGCGTCCGCGCCTACGCGGTGGAGGGCCACCCCGGGTTCATCGTGCACTCGGCCGGGCGCGGCTGGTTCGACCCGCAGCCCGACGTCGTGCTGTCCGGCGCCAACCTCGGGGCGAACGTGGGGCACGCCGTCCTGCACTCGGGCACCGTCGGCGCGGCCCTGACCGGCGGCCTGCACGGCTGGCGCGCGCTGGCGGTGTCGCTGGACTGCGGCTGGCAGCCGACCACCGAGCCGCACTGGGAGGCGATCGGGCACGTCGTGCCGGAGGTGCTGGAGCTGCTGCTCGCCCAGGAGGAGGGCACCGTGCTCAACCTCAACGTGCCCGACCGGACCCCCGACGGGATCAAGGAGCTGCGCGAGGCGCGGCTGTCGCGCTTCGGCGCGGTGCGGGTGCGGATCGACCACCGCACCGGCGACGACGGCGAGGGCCTCGTGCTGGGCAACGCCGAGGTCGCGGGCCCGGCCGAGCCCGGCACGGACACCGCGCTGCTGGAGGAGGGCCACCCGACCCTCACCCGCCTGGTGTCGGTGGACGAGCGCCCGGGCGTGCTGGGGGCGGCACAGCGCGCGTCCTGACCCCTCCGCCCGCGGGTCACCCCGGGTCCGGCGCCGGCCCGGCCCCGGCGTGCTCCCGGGTCCAGGCGCGGATCGCGCGGAGCGCCTCCCGGAACGGCCCCGCGGCGTCGGTGATCGCGTAGCGGGTGCGGGGCGGGGAGGCGGTGCGGGCGACCAGCCCGGCCTGCTCCAGCGCCCCGAGGCGCTGGGCGAGCGTGGCGCTGCTGGCCGTGCCGATGGTGCGGTGCAGCTCGTTGAAGCCCATCGGCTGCTCCGCGAGCGCGAGCAGCACCGGCAGCACCCACTTCTCGCCGAGCAGGCGCATGACCGGACCGCTGCCCGCCCGCTCGTCCGGCGTGCAGCAGGACATGGCGTCGAGCGCCGGCCGCAGCGCGCGCCCGGCGCCGGTGAGGTCGTAGCGGGTGCGCGGCGGCATCTGCGACAGCACGGTGCGGACGAGCAGCCCCGCGTCCTCCAGCGCGACCAGCCGCTGGCGCAGCGTGGTGGCCCCGGCTCCGCCGACGGCGCGCTGCAGCTCGTTGAAGCCCAGCGGCCCGTCCTGCAGGGCGACCACGACGGCCAGGCTCCACCGCTCCTGCAGGAGCCGCGCGACCTGCAGCGCGGCGTCGCCGCCTGCGGCGGGACGGGGGAGGGCCACACCCGGATGCTAGACGAGCGGGCCTTGCGGGCCCCGATGCTTCGTTCTACGTTGCGCTCATGGAATCGAAGCACAACCCGGCCGCCCTCGTCGTCGGCGGCACCCGCGGCATCGGCCGGGAGACCGCCCGCCTGCTGGCGGCCCGCGGCTGGACCGTCGTCATCAGCGGCCGCGACCCGGCGGCCGGGGCCGCCGCCGCTGCGGAGCTCGGGCCGCGCGTGGAGTTCGTCGCCGCCGACGTCTCCCGGCCCGCCGAGACGGCCCGGCTCGCCGACCGCGTGCGCGGGGCCGCGCCCGGGCTGCGCGCCGTGGTCCACTGCGCCGACGTGCTGCGCACCCGGCGCGCGGACACCCCGGAGGGGATCGAGGTCGCGTTCGCGACGAACTTCCTGTCGCGGGTGCAGCTCAACGACGCGCTGCTGGACCTGCTGCGGGCCAACGCCCCCGCGCGGATCGTGCACGTGGCGGCGGCCGGGATGCCGGGCCGGCTCGCCCTCGACCAGGTCCCGCCGGCGCCCGGCGCGAGCGCCGTCGCCGCCCACAACACCGGTCAGCGGGCCAACGACGTCTACGGCGTCGAGCTCGCGGCCCGCCTGGTCGGCACGGGCGTGGGCGTCGCGGTCCTCAACCCCGGCAACGTCGGCACGGACATCCGCCGCCGGATGGTGGCCGGTCCGCTGGCCCGCACCGCGCTGGGCGTGGTCGAGCTCGTCGCCCGGCCGTGGACCACCAGCCCGGCGCAGTGCGCCGAGCGCGTCGTCCGCCTGGCCACCGACGGCGACCTGCGGGGCGGTCCGCTGTTCTCCCCGGCGCTGCGGCCGAAGCCGCCCCGCCCCGCCGTCGCCGACCCCGGCGTGCGGGCCGCGCTGTGGACCCGGGCCCACGAGCTCGTCGGCGCCGCGGCGCCGGGCCCGCGGCACCCGACCGGCGCAGGTCCCGCCTAGTGCTCGTCGACGCCCGTCAGCTCGTGCTCCATCCGGTCGGCCACGTCCACGACCAGGCGGAACGAGCGGTCGAACCCGTCGAGCGCGGTGTCGTGCAGCGGGATGGCGTGCCGGAACAGCACCAGCCCGTCCACCGCGACGATCCCGCCCGTGACGGGCGCGGCCGCCATCCCCAGCGCCCGGCCGAGGTCGAGCTCGTGGAGGTGCCCGACCGCCGAGGTGATCTGCGCCCAGGGGTGCCCGTCCTCCCCGGTGACCAGCCGGACCGCCACCGTCTGGGCGCGCTCGCCGGTGGTGGGCAGGCGGAAGAACAGCTCGCCGTCCCGCTGGCGCATGATCTCGTAGCGCACGCGCACGAACGACAGCAGATCGTCCCAGTCGGCCACGGGCCGACCGTACCGCTCCGCCCGCCCTCAGGTCTGCAGCTGGTCCACCGGGGCGCGGTCGTCGGTGAGGACGGTCCCGCCGCGGCCGAACGCGCGGGTCGCGGCCTCGTCGAGCACCGAGCCGGGCTCGCCGCGCGCGTCCGCCGCCGCGGCCAGGGCGGCCGCGTCGGGCGGGGTGTCGGACGCGGCCAGCACGGCGTTGCCGCCGCCGCCGGGCTCCAGCTGGTCGGGCCGGATCATCAGCGTGACGTGGGCGAACCGCTCGCCCACCGTCGCGGTGACGGCCGACAGCAGGGCCAGCGGGTCGCGGTCGATCACGTTGAGCACGTAGAGCCCGCCGGGGCGCAGCACGCGGCGCACCTCGTCGACGAACTCCGTCGTGGCGAGGTGCCAGGGCACCGACCGCGCGCCGAACGCGTCGCCGACGACGAGGTCCGCCGAGGCCGTCGGCAGGTCCGCGAGCGTCGTGCGGGCGTCGCCGACGCGGACGTCCAGGCCCGGGATCGCGTCCACGCCCAGCTCGCGCCGCCCCAGGTCGACCACACCGGAGTCGACCTCCAGCACCGTCGACGTCGAGCCCGGTCGGGTGGCGGCGAGCCAGCGCGGCATCGTGAACCCGCCCCCGCCGACGTGCACCGCGGCCAGCGGCCGCCCGGCGGGGAACGCGGCGTCGACGGCGGCGGCGAACCGGCGGATGTAGGCGAACTCCAGGTGCGTGGGGTCGGCCAGGTCCACGTAGGAGTGGCGCAGGTCGTCGAGCACCAGCACCTGCGCGCTCGCCCGCTGCGGATCGGGCTCGACGCGCGCGCAGTAGTAGACGGTGTCGGTGTCGCAGCGCCCGGGCACGGCGACCAGCGCGACGGCCAGCACCAGCGCGGCACCGCCGAGCCGGGGCGCCGCGCGGCGGGCCTCCACCGACACGACGAGGGCGAGGGCCAGGCACGCGACCGCGGTGACGACCAGGATCGCGGTGACGGGCAGGAAGGTGACCAGCACGAACCCGGTGAGGAACGTCCCGGCCAGCGACCCGATCGTGCCGGCGGCCGACAGGTCGCCGATCACCGAGCCGGAGTCGTCCAGACCGGTGAGCCGGGCGCGGGTGACCGCGGGCGTCACCATGGCCAGCGCCGTGACCGACACCAGCGTGGAGGCCGCCACCAGCAGGACGGCCGCCACCGGGCCGGGTCCGAGCACGGGCCCGAGCAGCCGCACCAGCGGGCGGACGGCGAGCACGCCGAGCCCGCCGACGGCCAGGGCCCCGGCCGCGACGCGCCGCGGCGGCAGCGCGTCCGCCCACCGGCCGCCCAGGGCAGCCCCGACCGCGATCCCGGCCAGCGCCACCCCGATCACGGCGGTGGTGGACTCCAGGGTCAGCCCGACGTACGGGGCGACCAGGCGGGTGGCCAGGGTCTCGACGACGAGGATCGCCGCTCCGGACACGAGCACGACGAGCCGGGCGAAGCGGGCGTTCACCCCGTCATCGTCGTCCGCGGGACCGCCCCGCCCGCAGCCGCCCCCCGCTCCGGTCCCGCCCCCCGGTCGCAGCGGGGTGACCCCGCTGCGATCCAGCCGCAGCAGGGTCACCCCGCCGGCGTCGGGGGCGGGGCCGCGGCGATGTCCGCGCCCGGGTCCCGACCGGTCACGTGCTGTCCGGGAGGGCGTCACCGGCCGTGGTCAGCGTCCGCCGGGCCGTCGCCCTCCCGGGTGACGGGTGCCCGCCCGGAGGAGACCGCCGTGCCCTCCCGCTCCCGCCGCCCCGCGCCCGCCGCCCGACGACGTGCTCACCCCGGGCGCACCGACCCGCACCCCGGCGGCGTCCGCGGTGGAGAACGGGCGGCCGGGGGCGCGGCCGGCGTGATCGCTACGGTCGGGGCCGTGACCCGCTCCCGCACCATCGTGTTCGACCTCGGCGGCGTGCTCGTGCCGTCCAGCCGGGTCATCCCGCTGCTCGCCGCCGAGCTGGAGGTCTCCGAGGAGGCGTTCACCGCCGCCTACTGGACCGGCCGGATCGAGTTCGACCTGGGCGGGTCCACCACCGGGTACTGGACGTCGGTGGTGGAGGGGGTGGGCCGCGAGCCCGAGCCCGGGCTGCTGGAGCGGCTCGCCCGGATCGACGCGGAGAAGTGGTCGGACCTCCCCGACGCCAGCGCGGACCTGCTCACCGCGCTGCGCGACGAGCGCCTGGCCGTGCTGTCCAACGCCCCCGCCCCGCTGGCGGCCGCCGTCCGCGCGGCGGAGTGGAGCTCGGCGATGGACGCGCTGGTGTTCTCGGCCGAGGTCGCGCTGATGAAGCCGGACCCCGCGATCTACGCCCGGGCCGACGAGCTGCTCGGCACCGCGCCCGGCGCCGCGGTGTTCTTCGACGACAAGCCGGAGAACGTCGAGGCCGCCCGGGCCCACGGCTGGGAGGCGCACGTGTGGGAGGGGACGGACGCGGCCCGGGAGGTGCTGGGACGCGCCGGTGGCTGAGGCCGCGCGGCTCGCGGGTGGGTGGTCGGTCGACGACCACGGCGCCCGTCTCCGAGCGGTCGCGACCGGGCCCCCGCCGCGCTGATCGTGATCGGATGTGCGCGGCGGCCCCGGCCGGGACCGCACCGCGCATCCCGCGGCGATCACCCGGCGGCTGATCGCCGTCGGACGCCCGGTACGGCCCCCGGCGGGGCCGCACCGCGCACCCGGTCGCGATCAGCCCACCGCTACAGCCCCAGCTGCCGCGCGATGAGCATGCGCTGCACCTCGGAGGTGCCCTCGCCGATCTCCAGGATCTTCGCGTCGCGGTAGAAGCGGCCCACGGGGTACTCGTTCATGAACCCGTACCCGCCGAAGACCTGCGTGGCGTCGCGGGCGTTGTCCATGGCCGCGTTGGACGACACCAGCTTGGCGATGGCGGCCTCCTTCTTGAACGGCTTGCCCTGGAGCATCTTCGCGGCGGCGGCGTAGTAGGCGAGCCGGGCGGTGTGGGCGCGCGCCTCCATGTCGGCGATCTTGAACTGGATCGCCTGGTAGGAGCCGATGGCCTGGCCGAAGGCGTGCCGCTCGCGGGCGTAGCGCAGCGACTCGTCGACGCAGCCCTGCGCGAGCCCGACCGACAGCGCGGCGATCGCGACGCGGCCCTCGTCGAGGATCGACAGGAACTGGGCGTAGCCGCGGCCGCGCTCGCCGACCAGGTTGGCCGCCGGCACGCGCACGTCGTCGAAGGACAGCTCGCGGGTGTCCGAGCAGCACCAGCCGACCTTCGAGTACGGCGGGGCGACGCGCAGGCCCGGCGTGCCTGCGGGCACCATGATCGCCGAGATCTCCTTCTTGCCGCCCTCGCGCTCGCCGGTGATCGCGGTGACGGTGATGACCGAGGTGATGTCGGTGCCCGAGTTGGTGATGAACGCCTTGGACCCGTTGATCACCCACTCGTCGCCGTCCAGCCGGGCGGTGGTGCGCGACGCGCCGGCGTCGGAGCCCCCGCCGGCCTCGGTCAGCCCGAACGCGCCCAGCTTCTCGCCCGCGGCGAGGGCGGGCAGCCACTCCCGCTTCTGCTCCTCGGTGCCGAACCGGTAGATCGGCATCGCGCCCAGCGAGACGCCGGCCTCCAGGGTGATCGCGACCGACGAGTCGACCCGGGCCAGCTCCTCCAGGGCCAGGCACAGGGCGAAGTAGTCGCCGCCCATCCCGCCGTACTCCTCGGCGACGGGCAGGCCGAACAGGCCCATCGCCCCCATCTTCGCGACGATGTCGTAGGGGAACTCCCCGCGCTCGTAGAGCTCGCCGATGACCGGCGCGACCTCCTTGCGGGCGAAGTCCTCCACGGTGGCGCGCAGCGCCTCGTGCTCCTCGGTGAGTTCGAGGTCCATCACACGGGTCCTTCCGGGTCGACGGTCAGCAGTACGGCGTCGCGCGCCACGGTGGTGCCCGCGCGAGCGGTGAGCCCGCGGACGGTGCCGTCCACGGGAGCGGTGAGGACGTGCTCCATCTTCATGGCCTCGACGACCACGAGCCGGTCGCCGGCCGCCACGACCTGGCCCTCGGCCACCTCGACGACGGTGACCGTGCCGGGCATGGGCGACCGGACCGGCCCGCCCGCCCCCGCGGTCTCGCCGGCGACCGCGTCGGTGGGGGCCTGCTCGCGCACCGCCCAGGCGCGCCCGTCGCGGCCGATCCACAGGACCTCGCCGTCCCGGGCCACGGTGTAGGTCCGGTCGACCCCGTCGACCCGTGCGCGGAAGTGGTCGCCCGAGCCGCCGTATCCGCTCACGGGGGTCTCCGGGCCGTCGCCGACGACGACGGTCGCCCGCGCCGCCCGGCCGCGGGCCCGGACGACGACCGGGTCGCCGCCGTCCACGGCCATCCGCCACGTCGTCCAGGCCGGGGCGCCGACGCGCCAGCCGCCGGGCACGTCGAACGGGTCGACGACCGGGCCCGTCGGCTCCAGCTCCAGCAGCGAGCGGGCCGCGACCGCGGGCAGGACGTCGGCGGGCAGCTCGGTGCGGGTCCACTCCTCCAGCCGGCGGCCGACCAGCCCGGTGTCGAGCCGCCCGGCGCGCACGTCGGCGTCGGCCAGCAGGGCGCGCAGGAACGCGGTGTTCGTGCCCAGCCCGAGCACGACGGTGTCGCGCAGCGCCGCGTCGAGGCGCCGCAGGGCGTCCGCCCGGTCGCTGCCGTGCGCGATCACCTTGGCCAGCATCGGGTCGTAGTCGCTGCCGACGAACCCGCCGGCCGCGATCCCGGAGTCGACGCGCACGCCCTCGGGCCAGCGCAGCGCCAGCACGCGCCCGCCGGTGGGCAGGAACCCCGCGGCCGGGTCCTCGGCGTAGAGGCGCACCTCGGCGGCGTGCCCGCGCAGCTGCACGTCGTCCTGCGCGAGCGGCAGCGGCTCGCCCGCGGCCACCCGCAGCTGCAGCTCCACCAGGTCGAGCCCGGTGACGAGTTCGGTGACGGGGTGCTCCACCTGCAGGCGGGTGTTCATCTCCATGAAGAAGAACTCGTCGGGGGCGTCGGCGCCCACGATGAACTCGACCGTCCCCGCCCCGACGTACCCGACGGCCCGCGCCGCCTCGACGGCCGCTGCGCCCATCGTCGCCCGCTGCGCGGCGCTGAGCAGGGGCGACGGGGCCTCCTCGACGATCTTCTGGTGCCGCCGCTGCAGGCTGCACTCCCGCTCGCCGAGGTGGATCACGGTGCCGTGGGCGTCGGCCATCACCTGGATCTCGATGTGCCGCGGGGTGGTGACCAGCCGCTCGACGAGCAGCGTGTCGTCGCCGAACGAGCCGCGCGCCTCCCGCCGGGCCGAGGCGAGGGCGTCGGCCAGGTCCTCGGCGCGGTGCACCTCCCGCATGCCCTTGCCGCCGCCGCCCGCGCTGGGCTTGAGCAGCACCGGGTAGCCGACCTCCTCGACGGCGAGCGCGAGCGCGGCGTCGTCGAGCCCGGCGCCGTCCGACCCGGGGACGACGGGCACCCCCGCCTTCGCGACGGTCTGCTTGGCGCGGATCTTGTCGCCCATCGCCTCGATCGCCGAGGACGGCGGCCCGACGAACACGATCCCGGCCTCCTCGCAGGCCGCGGCGAACGCGGTGTTCTCGCTGAGGAAGCCGTAGCCGGGGTGCACCGCCTGCGCGCCGGTGGCCCGGGCGGCGGCGAGGATCGCGGGGATCGACAGGTAGCTCTGCGCGGCCGCGGCCGGCCCGATCCGCACCGCGACGTCGGCGGCGAGGACGTGCGGCGCGCCCGCGTCGGCGTCGGAGTGGACGGCGACGGACCGCACCCCGAGCCGCCGCAGCGTCCGGATCACGCGGACGGCGATCTCGCCCCGGTTGGCGACGAGCACGGTGTCAAACACGACGACCCTCCGTCGAGAACGACGTTGCTGCGGATTTCGAGCCCTCGGAACGACGACAGCGTCGTTCTCGACGGGGGCGGGGCTGGGGCACGGGGGTCACATCCGGAAGACGCCGAAGGCCGGCGGCGCCAGGGGCGCGTTCGCCGCCGCGGACAGGGACAGGCCGAGCACGGAGCGGGTGTCGGCGGGGTCGATGACGCCGTCGTCCCACAGCCGGGCCGTCGAGTAGTAGGGGTGGCCCTGGGTCTCGTACTGGGCGCGGATCGCGTCGGGGTCGGCGCCGGAGCCGACGGTCGACAGCACCGTCGCCGCCTGCTCGCCGCCCATCACCGAGATCCGGGCGTTGGGCCACATGAACAGGAACCGCGGCGAGTACGCCCGCCCGCACATCGAGTAGTTCCCGGCCCCGAACGACCCGCCGATGATCACCGTGAACTTCGGGACGCGGGTCGAGGCCACCGCCGTCACCATCTTCGCGCCGTTCTTCGCGATGCCGCCCGCCTCGTACTCGCGGCCGACCATGAACCCGGAGATGTTCTGCAGGAACACCAGCGGGATGCCGCGCTGGTCGCACAGCTCGACGAAGTGCGCGCCCTTGAGCGCGGACTCGGAGAACAGGATCCCGTTGTTGGCGACGATCCCGACGGGGTGGCCGTGGATCCGGGCGAACGTCGTGACGAGCGTGGTGCCGTACTCGGCCTTGAACTCGTGGTGCTCCGAGCCGTCCACGACGCGCTCGATGACCCGCCGCACGTCGTAGGGGGTGCGGGAGTCGACGGGCACCAGGTCGTAGAGGTCCTCGGCCGGGAACCGGGGCGGCACGGTCGGCGCGACGTCCCACGGCCGCGGGGGGCGCGGACCGAGCGTGCCGACGATCCGCCGCACGATCGACAGGGCGTGCGCGTCGTCGTCGGCGAGGTGGTCGGTGACGCCGGAGACCCGCGAGTGCAGCTCGCCCCCGCCCAGCTCCTCGGCCGTGACGACCTCGCCGGTGGCCGCCTTCACCAGCGGCGGCCCGCCGAGGAAGATCGTGCCCTGGTTGCGGACGATCACGGCCTCGTCGCTCATCGCCGGCACGTAGGCGCCGCCGGCCGTGCACGAGCCCAGCACCGCGGCGATCTGCGGGATGCCCCGCCCGGACATCTGCGCCTGGTTGTAGAAGATCCGCCCGAAGTGCTCGCGGTCGGGGAACACGTCGTCCTGCTCGGGCAGGTAGGCCCCGCCGGAGTCGACGAGGTAGACGCACGGCAGCCGGTTGTGCAGCGCCACCTCCTGCGCGCGCAGGTGCTTCTTCACCGTCATCGGGTAGTACGTGCCGCCCTTGACGGTGGCGTCGTTGGCGACGACGACGCACTCGCGCCCCGCGATCCGCCCGACGCCGGTGATGATCCCCGCGCCCGGGGCGTCGCCGCCGTAGAGGCCGTGCGCGGCGAGGGGGGAGAGCTCCAGGAACGGGCTCGACGGGTCGAGCAGCGCGTCGACGCGGTCGCGGGGCAGCAGCTTGCCGCGCTCGACGTGCCGGGCCCGCGACCGCTCCGGGCCGCCCAGCGCCGCGGTGGCCAGGCGCGCGCGGAGGTCGTCGACGAGGGCGCGGTGGTCCAGCGGCGGGGCAGTCGGGGCGGCGGCGACCATGGCGGGGATGTTAACCATCGTTAACCGCCCGCGCCAGGTCCGGCCGCGTCACACGAGCAGCTGCGTGCGGGCCAGCTCGGCGTACAGCGGGCTGCGCTCCAGGAGCTCGGCGTGCGTCCCGGCGGCCACCACCCGGCCCCGGTCGAGCACGACGATCTGGTCGGCGTCCACCACCGTGGACAGGCGGTGGGCGACGATCACCAGCGCGCGGGTGCCGTCGGCCGCGGCGTCGATGGCGTCGCGCAGGGCCTGCTCGTTGCGGGCGTCGAGGCTGGCGGTGGGCTCGTCGAGCAGCATCAGCCGCGGGCGCGCGAGCAGCGTGCGGGCGATGGCGAGCCGCTGGCGCTCCCCGCCCGACAGCAGCACGCCGCCCTCGCCGACGGGCGCGTCCAGGCCGAGCGGCGAGCGCTCCACCAGCCCGGTGAGGTTGACCGCGGCCAGCGCCTCGCCCAGGGCGCGCTCGTCGGCGTCGGGGGCGGCGAGCAGGAGGTTCTCCCGCAGGGTGCCGGCGAGCGCCGGCGCGTCCTGCTCGACGTAGCCGATCCCGGCGCGCAGCTCCTGGCGCCGCCACGAGCGGACGTCGACGCCGTCGACCAGCAGGGCGCCGCCGGTGACGTCGTAGAACCGCTCGACCAGCGCGAGGATCGTGGTCTTGCCCGCGCCCGACGGCCCGACGAGCGCGGTGCGCGTCCCGCGCGGCACGGTGAAGCCGACGCCGTGCAGGACCGCGGTGCCGTCGGCGTGGGTGAAGTCGACGTCGCGCAGCTCCAGCGCGGGGGCGCCGGGCACGGGCGGCGCGCTCACCGGGACGTCGCGGGCGTCCTCCGGCGGCAGCGCGCGCACCTCCTCGATGCGGGTCAGCGCGCCGAGCCCGCTCTGCAGCTGCGTCCAGGACCGGGCGAGCTGCGCCAGCGGGATCACCAGCAGGAACAGGTAGAGCACGAAGGACACCAGCTCGCCGACGGTCAGCTCGCCCGCGGCGACCCGCGCCCCGCCGATGCCGAGCACGGCGATGAACGAGCCCTGCGTGGCCAGGGTGGCCACGGGGGAGATCAGCGCCTCGAGCCGGGCGCTGCGCAGCCCGACCTCGTACGCCGCCCCGGCCGCGTCCTCCACCCCGCGCACCTCGCGGTCGGTGGCCCCGCCCGCCCGGATCGTGCGCACCCCCGTGATCGCGCGCTCCACCGCGGCCGTCATCTCCCCGACGCGGACCTGCGTGAGGGTGGACAGCGCGCGGACGCGACCCGACACGAGCGCGATGACGACGGCGCCGAACGCCACCGCGAGCAGCGTGACGCCGAGCAGCACGACGTCCACCAGCGCCATCGCCACGGCCGCCCCGACCACCACGACGAGCGAGCTCGCGATCTCCAGCAGGCCGGAGGTGACCACGGCCTGCAGCAGCGTCGTGTCGGCGCCGATGCGGGACATCAGGTCGCCGGTCCGGCGGGTGTCGTACTCCGCGACGGGCAGGCGCAGCAGCCGGTCGGCCAGCGTGCGCCGGGTGGACAGGACCAGGCCCTCCGCCGTGCGCTGCAGCAGGTAGGACTGCACCGCGCCGAGCGCCGCCCCGAACAGCAGCACCCCGACGAGCACCGCCGCCGTGGCCCCGACCGGCCCGGACTCCTGCACGGCGGTGATCACGCGCCCGACGAGCAGCGGCTGGGCGAGCGACGTGCCGGCCCCGACGAGCGACAGCGCGGCGACGACGATCATCGTCCCGCGCTGGGCCCGCAGGTAGGGCCACAGCCGGCGCAGCCCCGGCTCGTCGGGGGATCGAGCCGGACGCGCGCGCAGCATGACCTCCACAGTGGCACGGCGCCGACCCGGCCGCCCGCCGGTCCCGACGGGCAGCTCGTGGGGTTAGCGACCGTTCACCTCGCGGGATACGCTCCCCCGATGACGGCGGTCGGGTCGCGGCGCGAGCAGATCCTCGCCGTGGCCGCGCGGCTGTTCGCCCGCCACGGCTTCCACGGCGTGAGCATCGCCGACCTGGGTGCCGCCGTCGGCGTGAGCGGGCCCGCGCTCTACCGGCACTTCCCGGGCAAGGAGGCGCTGCTCACCGAGCTGCTCGTCGGCATCAGCGAGCACCTGCTGGCCGGCGGCCGGGAGCGGGCCGCGGCCTCCGACGACCCGGACGAGGTGCTCGCCGCCCTCGTGGAGTTCCAGGCCGCGTTCGCGCTGCGCGAGCCGGAGCTGATCGTCGTGCAGGACCGCGACCTCGCCAACCTGCCGCCCGCGGCGCAGAAGCAGGTGCGGCGCCTGCAGCGGACCTACGTCGAGATCTGGGTGGACGCCCTGCGCGCCCGCCACCCCGACCTCGCCCCGGAGGCCGCCCGCGTCGCCGCGCACGGCGCGTTCGGGCTGCTCAACTCCACCCCGCACGCCGGCCGCGGCCCGGCCGCGGCGGCGCTGCTCCGGGACATGGCCCTGGCCGCGCTCGCGGCGGCCGGCTCCGCCCGGGCCCGGTAGCGGTCGCCGCCGCGGGTCAGCGCCGGCGCAGCAGCGCCCGGGTGCTCCCCCGGCGGCCCCACGCGACGATCGCGACGAGCACCAGGACGGGACCCGGGACCACGACCATCGCGGCGCCCACGAACACCACGGTGAGGATCACGGCGCCGGTCATCAGCGCGACCAGGCCGAGCGCGGCGAGCCCCGTCAGCCGGGGCACCAGCAGGCCGATCGCGCCGAGCACCTCCAGGACGCCGATGGCGTACATGCCCGGCCCGCCCAGCCCCATCAGCTCGAAGCCGGCGACGGTCGTCGGGTCGGCGGCGAACTTCCCGGAGGCGGAGAACAGGAACAGCGCGGCGAGCAGCCCCTGCAGGACCCACAGGGCGACGTGCGCGGGGCGCGCGCGGCGGGCGGTCGTGGTGGCGGTGGTGGTGGCGGTGGTGGCGGTCATGTCGGCTCCTCGCGCTGGTGGGTGTTCCCCACCGGTGGGACGCCCGCACCTCCCGGAACTCATCGGCGCCCGCCCGGCCGGGGCTCAGGCGGCACGGACACCGCGGGTGCAGTGGGTGGTCCGGCGGCGCCGCGACCGGCCTGCGGCTCGGGATCGGCGTGGTGGCCCGGCCGATGACGCTGCACCCGGGCTACCGATCGCCCGGGGGACTGGCCAACCTGTGCCGGTGGACCTCAACTCCGACCTGGGCGAGTCGTTCGGCCGCTGGGTGCTCGGCGACGACGACGCGATGCTGGGCCTGGTCACCTCGGCCAACGTGGCCTGCGGGTTCCACGCCGGCGACGCCACCACGCTGCGCCGCACGTGCGCGGGCGCCGCCCGGCTGGGCGTCGTGGTCGGGGCGCAGGTGGCCTACCGCGACCTGGCCGGGTTCGGCCGCCGGTTCGTCGACGTGGAGCCGGGCGAGCTGGCCGACGACGTCGTCTACCAGATCGGCGCGCTCGACGGCCTGTGCCGCGTCGGCGGGACCCGCGTGCGGTACGTCAAGCCGCACGGCGCCCTGTACAACGCGACGGTGCACCACACCGCCCAGGCCCGCGCCGTCGTCGACGCGGTGCGCGCCTACGACGCCGACCTGCCGGTGCTCGGCCTGCCCGGCTCGGAGCTGCTGGCCGCCGCCGAGGCGGCCGGGCTGCGCGCCGTGCCGGAGTTCTTCGCCGACCGCGGCTACACCCCCGGGGGCACGCTCGTCCCGCGGCGCGAGCCGGGCGCGCTGCTGCACGACGCCGACGAGGTGGCCGCGCGGGTGGTGCGGCTCGTCGAGCACGGCACCGTGGCGGCGGTGGACGGCAGCGAGGTCGCGGTGCGGGCGGAGTCGGTGTGCGTGCACGGCGACACCCCGGACGCCGTCGGCCTGGCCGCGGCGGTCCGGCGGGCGCTGGACGGGGCGGGCGCGACCGTGGCGGCCTTCGCGTGACCGTGCGCGTGCTGCCGGTCGGGGACGCCGGCGTGCTCGTCGAGGTCCCGTCGCTGCCCGACGTGCTCGCGCTCGCCGCCGCCGTGCGCACCGCGGGGCTGCCGGGGGTGGTCGACGTCGTGCCGGCCGCGCGGACGGTGCTGCTGCTCGCCCCCGGCGTCGACCCGGCCCGACTGGGCGACGCCGTGCGCGCGCTGACCGTCGACCCGTCGGCCGAGCTGCCGGACGGCGGGACGGTCGACCTCCCGGTCGTCTACGACGGCCCCGACCTCGACGAGGTCGGCCGGCTCACCGGCCTGGGCGCCGACGGGGTGGTGGAGGCGCACACCGCGACGCCGTGGCGGGTGGCGTTCGGCGGGTTCGCGCCCGGCTTCGCCTACCTCGTCGGCGGCGCCCTGCCCGCCGTACCGCGACGGTCGGAACCGCGCACGACGGTGCCGGCGGGCGCGGTGGGCCTGGCCGGCGAGTACAGCGGCGTCTACCCGCGCCCGAGCCCGGGCGGCTGGCAGCTGATCGGCCGCACGGCGACGACCCTGTGGGACGCGCACAGAACCCCCCCGGCCCTCCTGACTCCCGGGACGCGCGTCCGCTTCCACCGCACTCCGGAGCCGGAACGCGGTCCCGACCGGCCCTCGGACCGCGTTCCGGCTCCGAGGTGCGGTCGGGTGGTGGAGGTGACGCGCGTCGGTGGGGTCGTCACCGTGCAGGACGCCGGGCGGCCCGGGCACCGGGACGTCGGGGTCGGGGCGGCGGGGGCCGCCGACCGGGGGGCGTGCGCGCTCGCGAACCGGCTCGTCGCCAACCCGCCGGGGGCCGCGGCGCTGGAGGTGGTGTTCGGGGGGCTCGGGCTGCGGGCCGGCGACGACCTCGCGGCCCCGCTGCTGGTGGCGCTCACCGGGGCGCCCGCCCCGGCGACCGTGGACGGCCGGCCCGTCGGGCACCACGCGCTGGTCGTCCTGCGCGCCGGGCAGGAGCTGCGGCTGGGCGCGCCGCCGTCCGGCCTGCGCACCTACCTCGCGGTCCGCGGCGGGATCGACGCGCCCGCCGAGCTGGGGTCGCGCAGCACCGACACGCTGTCCGGGCTCGGCCCCGCCCCGCTGCGTCCCGGCGACGTGCTGGCGGTCGGCCCCGAGCCGCGCGACCTGCCGCTCGTCGACGTCGCCCCGGTCGCCGTCCCGGGCGACGGGCCCGTCGTCCTGCGCGCGGTGCCGGGTCCCCGGGCCGACTGGGCCGCCGACCTGCGCGACCTGGAGCGGACCGGCTGGACGGCGTCCGCGCGCGGGGACCGCGTCGGCGTCCGGCTGGAGGGCGGCCCGCTGCGCCGCCTCGACCGCGGCGAGCTGCCCAGCGAGGGCCTCGTCCGCGGCGCCGTGCAGGTGCCGCCGGGCGGGGAGCCGGTGCTGTTCGGCGCCGACCACCCCGTCACCGGCGGCTACCCCGTCGTCGCCGTGGTGCGCGACGCCGACCTCGACCGGGCCGCGCAGCTGCGCCCCGGCCAGCCCGTCCGCTTCCGACTGGAGACCCGGTGACGCCCGAACAGGCCCGGGCGCGGTTCCGCGCCGGCCTCGTCACCCCCACCGCCGGCTGGTGCGACGGGTCCACCCGGGCCGACCTGGTCGCCGTCCCGCGGGAGCCGGCCCGGGACGTGCTGCTGTTCGCCCGGCGCAACCCGGAGCCCTGCCCCGTGCCCGGGGCGCCCGTCCACGTCGGCGACCCCCGCGAGCTGGGCACCGCCGACCTCGACGCCCCCAGCTCCGGCGACGCCGTGCGCCCCGAGCCCGGGGACGTGCCGGTGTTCCGGGCGTGCGGGGTCACCCCGCAGGCGGCGGTGGCCGAGTCGCGCCCGGCGCGCGCGATCACCCACGCCCCGGGCCACGCGCTCGTCACCCACGCCTACCGGCTCCGGCGGCGCCGCGACAGCCCCACCCCGACCAGGCACACCGCCCCGCCCACCAGCGCCAGCACCGGCGGGAGCTCGCCCAGCAGCACCGCGGACATGACGATCGTGATCGGCGGGACGACGTAGGTGGTGACGCCGAGCCGCCCCGCGTCCATGCGGGCCAGGGCGTAGGCCCAGGTGCTGAAGGCCAGCGCGGTGGGCACGAGGCCCAGGTAGACCAGCCCGGCGGTGGCGCCGGTCGGGGCGGTGGCCAGGTCGGCGAGCAGGCCGGGGGTGAACCCGAGGCAGGCGACCGCGCCGATCGCGCAGGCCAGGAACGTCACCTGCAGGACGGGGAGGCGGCGCAGCGCCGGCTTCTGCGCGAGCACCCCGATGGCGTAGGTGACCGCCGCGACCAGGCAGAGGACGACGCCGAGGACGTCGGCGGAGTCGGTGTTGGCCGTCGCGGCCCCGACGAGCACGGCCCCGGAGAACGCGATGCCCGCGCCGATCAGCAGCCAGCGGGGGAAGCCCTCGCCCAGCAGCAGCCCGGCGAACAGCGCGATGAGGATCGGGCCGACGTTGACCAGCATCGCGGTCGTCCCGGCGTCGACGCGCTGCTCGGCGGCGTTGAGCGCGACGTTGTAGACGGCGAACCACGCGAGCCCGCACAGCGCGATCAGCGCCCACTCCCGCCGGGTCGGGGTCACCCAGCGGCGGGTCGCGAGCAGGCCCGCGCCGAGCGCGAGCGCCCCGACGGCCAGCCGCCCCAGCGCCAGCGGCCCGGCGTCGTAGTGCGCGCCGACCGCGCGGATGCCGACGAAGGCCGACGCCCAGGCCAGCACGGTGACGACGACGGCGAGCAGGGCGCGGGAGCTGATCCGGGGAGCGGCGACGACCACGGACCCGACGCTAGGCCCGGCCCCGAGCCGCCGTCGCGCGGTTTCCCGCCATCCAGCCACGAGATCCCGCCGAGCAGGTCCGTGATCACCGGTGCGGTGCGGGAACGGCCGGATCCGGCCGGTCGCGCACCCGATCGGCGATCACCGCTCGCGCGCGGCCCGGATGTCGGGGATGCGGTCGCCGAGGAACCGGAGCAGGCCGCCGAGGTGGGTCGCCAGCTCCCCGCCGAGGCCGGTGAGGCTGTAGGTGACCTGCGGCGGGCTGGTGGGGGCGACGGCGCGGTGGACGAAGCCGTCGCCCTCCAGCGTCCGCAGCGTCTGGGCGAGCATCTTCTCGCTGACCCCGTCGATGCGGCGGCGCAGCGCGGAGAACCGCAGCGGCGACCCGTCCAGGGCGGCGATCACCAGCACCGCCCACTTGCTCGTGACGTGGTCGAGCACGACGCGGGTGGGGCACCCGCTGTCGAACGCGTCACCCTGCTGCGGCCACCTCGCGCTCGCGAGCTGCACGCTCACCTCCGGGTCGTGGACTTACCGGAAGGTACGTACTCACCAGGAGTTAGTGCAAGCCCTACGGTCGATCCCATGATCGCTCTCACCGGAGTCACCGGGAAGCTCGGCCGCGTCGCCGTCGAGGACCTCCTCACCCGCCTGCCCGCCACCGACCTCGTCGCCGTCGCCCGCGACCCCGGGAAGGCCGCCGACCTCACCGCGCGCGGGGTCGACGTCCGCCCCGGCGACTACGACGACCCCGCCTCGCTGCGGACCGCGTTCGCCGGCGCCGACGTGCTGCTGCTCGTCTCCAGCCCGGACACCACGCCGGGCGTCCGGCCGCGCCAGCACGGCAGCGCGATCGACGCCGCGAGGGCCGCCGGGGTCGGCCGGATCGTCTACACCAGCGCCGTCGGCGCGGAGGGCGGCCCGGGGTTCCTCGCCGACCACGGCGTCACCGAGGGCCTGCTGCGCGACTCCGGCGTGCCGCACACCGTGCTGCGCAACACCTTCTACCGCGAGCTGGCGGTCAACCCCGGGCTGCGCGAGGTCGTGGCGGCCGGCGAGCTGCGGGCGGCCGACGGCGGGGCGCCGGTGACCTTCGCCCCGATCCGCGAGCTGGGCCTCGCCGCCGCGGCCGCGCTCACCGGCGACGGCCACGCCGGCGCGACCTACGAGCTGCGCGGTCCGCAGTGGACCTACGCCGAGCTCGCCGCCGTCCTCACCGAGGTGTCGGGCCGGCCCGTGGCCTACCGCGCGGTGCCCTCGGCCGAGCTGGGCGGGGTCGGCTTCGTCCACGACCTCATCGCCTCGGGCCTGTTCAGCGAGCCGTCCGGCGACCTGGAGCGGCTCCTGGGGCGTCCGGCGGAGCCGCTGCGCGACGCGGTGGCGGCGGCGCTGGCCTGACCGGGCGGACCAGCGGCGCGACGGCCACCCAGCCCGTGGTCAGCGCGAGCCAGAGCCGCTGGTCCAGGCCCGCGTCCGGGCCCCCGACGCGCAGGGCGAGCGCCGCGGACCCGACGGCGACGGCGGCGGTCAGCGCGCCCGCCCGCCCGCGCCACCGCACCGCGAGGGCGAGCATCGCCGACACCGCGGCGACCTCGTAGCCGACCACGCCGACGACGTGCAGCGCGTCGGCGGGGTCGGCGGGCGCGTCGTTCGGCGCGGTCCCGCACCCGGCGGCCCCGAGCGGGCAGCCGGTGCGGAACGCCGCGACCACCAGCCCGCACGCCCCGGCCGCGGCCAGCGCCACCCCGGCCGCCCCCCGGACGGCGACCGCGGCGGCCAGGTGGGCCGCGGCGAGCACCACCAGCGCCGCGATCCCGGCGCCGGCCGCCTCCGACCCGCGGCCGGCGAGGCTGGAGACGTAGTCGGCCCGGGCCGAGTACCCGGGCGAGCCCGCCGCGGCGAGCACCGTGCCGAGCCAGAACAGGGCGACGCCGAGCGCCGGGAGCGCCCTCACCCCCCGGACGCCAGGTCGGCGTGCGCGGCCCGCAGCTCCCGCTTGAGGATCTTCCCGCTGGGGTTCTTGGGCAGCCCGTCGGCCAGCACGACGTACTTGGGCCGCTTGTAGCCGGCGAGCAGGCCGCGCACGTGCTCGTGCACCCGCTCGACGGTGAGCGCCGCGCCCTCCTTCGGCACCACGACGGCGGTGACGGCCTCGATCCAGGTCGGGTGGGCGATGCCGAACACGGCCACCTCGGCCACGCCGTCGAGCTGGTAGACCGCCTCCTCCACCTCGCGCGACGCGACGTTCTCCCCGCCGGTCTTGATCATGTCCTTCTTGCGGTCGACCACCGACAGGTAGCCGTCGGGGGTCATGACGCCCAGGTCGCCGGAGTGGAACCAGCCGCCCCGGAACGCCTCGGCGGTCTTCTCCTCGTCCTCGTAGTAGCCGAGAGCGGCGTGCGGGCTGCGGTGCACGATCTCGCCGACCTCGCCCGGGGCCACGGGGTTCCCGTCGTCGTCGACCAGCCGGGTCTCCACGTTGATCGCGGCCCGGCCGGCCGAGCCGGCGCGGGACAGCTGCTCGTCCGGACGCAGGATCGTGGCCAGCGGCGACATCTCGGTCTGGCCGTAGAAGTTCCAGAACCGCACGTCGGGCAGTCGCCGCGACAGCTCCTCGAGCACGGCGACGGGCATGGCCGAGGCCCCGTAGTAGCCCTTGCGCAGGCTCGACAGGTCGCGGGCGTCGAAGTCGGGGTGGCGCAGCAGCGAGATCCACACCGTCGGCGGGCAGAACAGCTTGGTGGCCCGCTCGCGCTCCACGGCGGCGAGCAGGGCGGCCGGTTCCGGCGCCGGCAGGATGACGCTGGTCGCGCCGAGGTGGACGTCGACGCAGAAGAAGCAGTCGAGCTGCGCGCAGTGGTACATCGGCAGCGCGTGCACCTCGATGTCGTCGCCGGTCATCCCGCCGTCGATCACGCAGGACACGTACTGGCTGATCAGCGACCGGCTGGAGAGCACCACGCCCTTGGGTCGCGACTCGGTGCCGGAGGTGTACATCAGGCGCAGCGGGTCGTCGTCGTCCACGGCGACGTCGGGCTCGTGCGCGGGCCCGGTGGTCCACCAGCCGTCGACGTCCTCCCAGCCCTCGGCGTCCCCGCCGATGCGGCCGCGCAGGGCCCCGGTGAGCCCGGCGGCGTCCAGCGCCGCCTGCGCCACCGGCAGCAGCGCCCCGCCGGCGACGAGGCCCTTCGCCCCGGAGTGGGTGAGGATGTAGGCGACCTCGTCGGGGCCGAGCATGAAGTTCACCGGCACGAGCACCACGCCGAGGCGCGCGGTGGCGAACACCAGCACGGCGTACTGGTAGGAGTTGCGCGCCAGCAGCGCGAGCCGGTCGCCCTTCACCAGGCCGCGGGCGGTCAGCGCGTGCGCGGCCCGGTTGACGGCGGCGTCGAACTCCGCGTAGGTGACCCGCCGGTCGCCGTCGACCACGGCGAGCTTGCCCGGGTACCGCCGCGCGGTGCGGTGCAGCACGTCGCCGAGGGAGTGCCGGCGGGCGCGGGCGATCGCGGCGGCGGTGCCGGGGTGCAGCGTCATGCGCGCCATGGTGCCGCCGGACCCGCCCGCCCGGAAGGGCTCAGGCGCCCGCCCCCGCCGACCGGGCCGCGGGACCGGGGGATGACGTCGGGTGGAGCAGCGACATGGACCGCCCGGCCCATCCGGAGGGTCGGTTCCGCTACCGGCCCGTGACCCGGATAGTGTGCGCCCACCTCGACGTCGGCGGCCCCGGTCCCCGGGCGCCACGGCGTCGGGCACCCGGACAGCGCAGTGCCGGTCACGCCGCGGTGCACCACCGCGGCGCGGCGACCGGCCGGGCGCCGGACGGGAACGGGGAGGGGACGCATGATCGAGCTGGACGCCGTCACCAAGGTCTACAAGGCCGGTGAGGTGGGGGTGAAGGCCCTGGACGGGGTCGACCTCGTCATCCCCGACGGCGAGCTCGTCGCGATCATGGGGCCGTCCGGCTCCGGCAAGAGCACGATGATGAACGTGCTGGGCTGCCTCGACGTCCCCAGCTCCGGGCACTACCGGCTCGACGGCACCGACGTCGGCACGCTGTCGGAGAACCGCCTCGCCGACATCCGCAACAAGCGCATCGGCTTCGTCTTCCAGTCCTTCAACCTCATCCCGCGCACGAGCGCGGTGCGCAACGTCGAGCTGCCGCTCGTCTACTCCGGGGTGCGGGCGGGGGAGCGGCGGCGCCGGGCGCGCACCGCGCTGCAGCAGGTGGGGCTGGCCGAACGGGCCGGGCACCTGCCCAACGAGCTGTCCGGCGGGCAGCAGCAGCGCGTGGCGATCGCCCGCGCGCTCGTCACCGCGCCGTCGCTGATCCTCGCCGACGAGCCCACCGGCAACCTGGACTCGGTGTCCACCGAGGAGATCATGCGGCTGCTCGTCGACCTCAACGCCAGCGGGCGCACGGTCGTGCTGATCACCCACGAGGACGAGGTGGCCGCGTACGCGCAGCGCGTGGTGCGCCTGCACGACGGCCGCATCGCCAGCGACGTGCGCAACCCGTCCGCGGTCGAGAAGACGGACGCGCTGCCGAGGGTCGCCGGCGGGGGACCGCGATGACGGTGCTGGAGTCGCTGCGGATCGCGCTGCGCAGCCTGCGCAGCAACAAGCTGCGCTCCGCGCTGACGACGCTGGGCATCGTCATCGGGGTCTCGGCCGTGATCGTGCTGGTGGCGCTGGGCAACGGCATCCAGTCCGGGTTCAGCGACACCTTCGGCGCGCTGGCCAACCAGATCACCGTGACGCCCAGCCCGGCCACCTCCGACGGCTCGACGCCGCGCGACCTCACCGACGCCGACGCGGAGGCGCTGGCCGACCCGGTCGCCGCGCCGGACATCGCGTCGGTGACCCCGACCGTCGGCGGGACCGCGCTGCTGCAGCTGCCCGGCGGCGGGCAGTACCGGGCGTCGGTCACCGGCAGCACGGCCGACTACCTGGGCGTCGTCGACCGCGAGCTCGTCGTCGGCCGCAACTTCGACGCCGCCGAGGAGCGCAGCCGCGCCAAGGTCGTGGTGCTCGGGCCCAACCCGGTGGCCGAGCTGTTCGCCGGCGACGCCGGCGCGGCGCTGGGCCAGGAGGTGCGCATCGGGCGCACCTCGTTCCGGATCATCGGCGTGGCCGAGTCCGACGGGCAGTCCGACGACGTCGCGATCATGCCGCTGGGCGCGGCGCGGGCCTACCTGCTCGGCGGCGACGACGCGCTGGGCGCCCTGGTCGTGGTGGCGCGGACGCCGGACACCGTGCAGCCCGCGCTCGACCAGATCACGACCATCCTCGACGAGCGCCACGACATCGACGACCCGGAGGGTCGCGACTACACGGCCACCGCGCTGCAGAGCCTGCTCGACCAGGCCAACCAGTTCCTCGGCTTCATCACGCTGTTCACGACGGCGGTGGCCGGGATCTCCCTGGTCGTCGGCGGCATCGGCGTCGCGAACATCATGCTGGTCAGCGTGACCGAGCGGACCCGCGAGATCGGGATCCGCAAGGCCATCGGCGCCCGGCGCCGCGCCATCCTCCAGCAGTTCCTCCTGGAGTCGACGCTGCTCGCCGGCCTGGGCGGGCTCATGGGCATCGCCCTGGGCGTCGGGATCTCGGTGGCCGCCGCGATCGTCCTGCCCGCCGCCGTCCCCGACTTCCCCGCCCCGGTGGTCTCCGTGCCCTCGGTGCTGCTCGCCTTCGGCATCAGCCTGCTCATCGGGCTCGTCGCCGGCGGCTACCCCGCCAACCGCGCCGCCCGGCTGCGCCCCATCGAAGCGCTGCGCTACCAGTGAGTGGAGTCCCCATGCGTCTCAGGTCCGTCGCGCTGCTCGCCGTGCTGGCGACGGCGGCGTGCACCGCCGCACCCGCCCCGCCCCCGGTGGTGCGGGTCGACCGCGGCCCGGTCGTCACCACGGTGGCCGCCTCCGGGACGCTCGTCGGCATCAGCCGGCAGAACCTCGGCTTCGCCGAGGGCGGGGAGCTGGTGGAGGTGCCGGTGAAGGTCGGCGACCGCGTCGCCGCCGGCCAGGTGCTCGCCCGGCTGGAGAACTTCGACCTGCAGCAGGAGCTGGAGCGGGCGCAGGCGCAGCTCGACAGCGCCCAGGCGCAGCTGGACAAGGTCGCCGGCAGCAACGCGGTCGACGCCGCCGAGGACAACCTCGAGCAGGCCCGCGAGGTGCTCGCGGCCACCGAGGAGCAGGCGGGCGAGACCGACGAGTCCAACGACACCGCCGTCGAGCGCGCCGAGGTGCAGCTGGCCTTCGACCGCGAGCAGCTCGAGCGGGCCGAGGACCGGCTCGCCGACGCCGAGGACGCCTGCCCCGGGGGCACGTCGACGGCGTCGGCCACGCCGACCCCCGCGCCGACGAGCGCGCAGCAGCCGCCGCCGTCCTCGCAGCAGCAGCAGCAGCCGCCTCCGTCGTCGCAGGCGAACCAGCCGCAGCCGACCCAGGCCAACAACGCCGCGGTGCGGCCCGTCTCCTACACCTCGCCCGCTCCGGCCCAGGCGGCCACCGACTGCCAGCAGACGGTGGACACCGCCGAGGACGCCGTCGAGCAGGCCCGCGGCACCGTGATCGCGTCGGAGACCGCGCTGGCCACCGCCGAGGAGCGCCGCGACGTCGACGAGGCGTCCGGCCGCGTGTCGGTGGAGAACGCCCGCTCCAGCGTCGTCACGGCCGAGGGCACCCTCGGCAGCGCGAGCGCCGACCGGCCCGCCGACACCGCGGTGCAGGAGGCGGCGGTGCGCGAGGCCCAGGTGGGCGTGGACATCGCGCAGCGCGACCTCGACGAGACCGCGCTGCGCGCCCCCACGGCCGGCGTGGTCTCGGAGATCAACGGGGCGGTCGGGGAGACCGTCGGCGCCGTGTCCGGCGCGACGACGCTGGCCCCGGGCAGCACCGCCCGCCTGCCCCAGCTGGCCGACACCACCGGCACCGGCGCCGGCGCGGCGACCGGCGGCGGGGGCGCGCTCATCGTGCTCGACGGCGTCGACTCGTTCCAGCTGGTCGTGCCGTTCGAGGAGTCCGACGCGACGCGCGTGCGGCCCGGCTCGCCGGCCTCGATCACCGTGGACGCCGCGGCCGACCGCGTGCGTCCCGCGCAGGTGCTCGCCGTCGCGCCGACCGCCACGGACGTGTCCGGGATCGTCAACTACTACGCGACGATCGTGCTCACCGAGGGCGACCCGGTGCTGCGCGACGGCCAGACGGCCGAGGCGTCGGTCGAGGTCGACGCGGTGCTCGACGTGCTGCGCGTGCCGTCCTCGGTGGTGCGCACCGAGGGCGGGCAGCGGGTCGTCGACGTGCCCGGCAGCGAGGAGCCGGTGCCGTTCACGCCCGGCGCCACCGGCGACGAGTTCACCGAGGTGCGCTCGGGGCTGACCCAGGGCCAGGAGGTGCTGCTGCCGCAGGGCCAGGTCACCGCGGTGCAGGGCGGGGGCCCGCCGCCGGCGAACTGACCGGGCGGCCGGCGGCCGCTCGTGCGCGCGGAGGAGTGTTCTAGCCCTCCTCCGCGCGCACGGGCGCCGGAGGCGCCGGTACTACCATCGGTGCGTGGTGCGGATCCCCCTGACCCCGGCCGAGCGCGAGCGCGGCGAGCGGCTCGGCGCGCTGCTGCGCGAGGCCCGGGGCGGGCGCAGCCCCGTCGACGTCGCCGCGGCCGCGGGGATCTCCCCCGAGACGCTGCGCAAGATCGAGACCGGCCGCATCCCGACCCCGGCGTTCTTCACGGTCGCGGCGCTCGCCGAGGCCCTGGGCCTGCCCCTGTCGGCCTGCGCGGCGGTGGAGCACCCGGTTGCAGGAAGGCCACCTTCACGCAACGAGGTGGCGTGAAGGTGGCCTTCCTGCAACGGGTCAGGGGGTGGTCGCCACCGAACGGCCGGGGCCGACGCCCCACCAGGAACCCGCCAGCAGCAGCACGCCCGGCAGCACCCCCGCCAGCACCGTGACGGCGGCCGGGGGCGCACCGGCCAGCGCCGCGCCGAGGCCCAGCGCCCCGCACACCGCCAGCGCGCCGCCGACCCACCCGATCGACCGCTCCCGCCACACCCGGGCGAGCAGCACGAAGTGCACGCCCACCACGAACGTCAGCCAGGGGAAGCGCGCACCGGGCAGGCCGAGCGCCCCGAGGGCCAGCGATCCCCCCACGACCGCCGCCACCTCGGCCAGCACCACCAGCGCGTAGCCGCGGCCGAACACCGGCGGGCGCTCCCCCGCCGGACCCGGGCCGCCGCGCAGGAGCACGCCCAGAAGCGCCGCCACCGAGAGCACGGCGCCGACGCGCAGCACCGCGTCCAGCGGCGACCCGAGAGCGCCCGCGTTCACCAGCACGTACACCAGCCCGAAGCCCGCACCGATGAGCCGCGCTATCCGATCCGCCGTCACGCCCCCATCGTCACCGGCGGCCGGGCTCCCCGGTAGCGAGGATCGTCACGACACCCGCAGGCCCGCGAGCCGGTCCACCGCCTCGGTCAGCACCTCGTCGCGCTTGCAGAAGGCGAACCGCACGAGCGTGCGCCCCAGGTCCGGGTCGGTGCAGAACACCGAGACCGGCACGGCGGCGACCCCGGCCAGCTCGGGCAGCCGCCAGCAGAACTCCAGGCCGTCGGTGACGCCGAGCGGCGCGGCGTCGGCGATGACGAAGTACGTGCCGGCCGGGGGGAACACGGTGAACCCGGCGGCCCGCAGGCCCGCCACCAGCAGGTCGCGCTTGCCCTGCAGCGAGGTCGCGAGGTCGGTGTAGAAGGAGTCGGGCAGGGCGAGCGCCGCGGCGACGGCCGGCTGGAACGGCGCGCCGGACACGTAGGTGAGGAACTGCTTGGCCGCCCGCACGGCCGCGACGAGCTCGCGCGGGCCGTGCACCCAGCCGATCTTCCAGCCCGTCACCGAGAACGTCTTCCCGGCCGAGGAGATCGTCAGCGTCCGCTCGGCCGCCCCGGGCAGCGTCGCGAACGGGACGTGCGTCGCGCCCTCGAACACCATGTGCTCGTACACCTCGTCGGAGACGACGACGGCGTCGTGCTCGGCCGCCAGCTCGGCGACCAGCGCGAGCTGGTCCCGGGTGAGCACCGCGCCCGTCGGGTTGTGCGGGGTGTTGAGCAGCACGGCGCGGGTGCGCGGGGAGAACGCCGCGCGCAGCTCGTCGGGGTCGGGGCCGAAGCCCGGGGGCCGCAGCGGGACCGCCCGCAGCGTCGCCCCGGACAGCGCGACCGTGGCCGCGTAGGAGTCGTAGAACGGCTGGAAGGTCACGACCTCGTCGCCCGGCCCGCACAGCGCGAGGACGGCGGCGGCGATGGCCTCGGTGGCCCCGGTCGTCACCAGGACGTCGTCGGGGTCGACGACCAGGCCGTGGAAGCGGCGCTGGTGCTCGGCCACGGCGGCGCGCAGCGCCGGGACGCCCGGACCGGGCGGGTACTGGTTGAGCCCGCCGGTGATGTTCGCGGCCGCGTCGGCCAGCAGCGACGCCGGCCCGTCGGTGTCCGGGAAGCCCTGCCCGAGATTGATCGCACCCGTCCGCAGGGCCAGCGCCGACATCTCGGCGAAGATCGTGGACGTGAACGGCCGCATCCGCTCCACCAGCATGCCCCCACGGTAATCGGGTGCGACTGATCACACCGGGGAACAACGCGCCCGAGCGCGCTCCTTGGACCGACGGTGACGACCCCTGCGGTGACGACCGCGCCGAACCGGCTGCGGATGATCGTGGTCCTGGGGCTGCTGATCGCCCTCGGTCCGCTGACGATCGACCTCTACCTCCCGGCCCTGCCGACCATCACCGCCGATCTGCTGGCGCCGGAGGCGGTCATCCAGCTGACGCTCACGGGCACGCTGCTCGGCCTGGCCGCCGGCCAGCTCGTCGTCGGCCCGCTGTCCGACGCGCTCGGCCGCCGGCGGCCCCTGCTCGCCGGGCTCGCCCTGCACGTCGCCGCGTCGCTGCTGTGCGTCGTCGCCCCGGACGTGGTGACCCTCGGCCTGTTCCGCGTGCTGCAGGGGCTCGGCGCCGCCGCCGGCGCGGTGATCACCATGGCCGTCGTCCGCGACCTCTACTCCGGGCGGGCCGCCGCCACGGTGCTGTCGCGCCTGATCCTCGTCATGGGGGCCGCGCCGGTGATCGCGCCGACGCTCGGCGGTGCCCTGCTCACCGTCACGTCCTGGCGCGGGGTCTTCGCCGCCCTCGCCGTGCTCGGCGCGCTGCTCGTGGTGCTGGCCGCGCTGGCCCTGCCCGAGACGCTGCCGCCGGCCCGCCGCCGCACCGCGGGTGTCCGCGGCACGCTGCGCGACTACGGCATGCTGCTGCACGACCGCACGTTCGTCGGGCTGGTGCTCGTCGCCGGCTTCGCGATGGCGGCCCTGCTCGCCTACGTCTCGGGCTCCTCGTTCGTGTTCCAGGAGCAGTACGGCCTCGACGAGCAGCAGTTCGGCCTGGCCTTCGGCTCGGGCGCGATCTGGCTGATCGTCGCGACCCAGCTGAACCCCGTGCTGCTGCGCCGCTTCGAGCCGCGGCAGATCCTGCTGGGCGCCACCGTCGCCGGGGCCGCCGCGGGCGCGGTGCTCGTCGGGATCGCCGCCACCGGGTTCCTCGGTCTCGCCGGTGTCCTGGTCGGCATGTGGGCGGTGCTGTTCGCCACCGGTCTCGCCCTGCCCAACGCCCCCGCGGTCGCGCTGGCCCGCCACGGCGAGGCCGCCGGCACCGCCGCCGCGCTCCTCGGGGCCGTGCAGTTCGGCGTCGGCGCGGCCGTGTCGCCGCTGGTCGGGGTCCTGGGCAACGACGCGATCGCCATGGCCGCCGTGGTCGCGGCGGGTCAGGTCATCGCGCTGGCCGTGCTCGTCACCGTGGTCAAGCCGTGGACGCTCGCCGACCTGGAGCCGGAGCCGGCGCTCGCCGCGCACTGAGCCGGCCCCGGAGCCCCGGGACCCGGGCGCGCTCAGGTCCCGACGGGCTCGGGGGTGCGCACCGCCAGGAAGGGCAGGAACGCCTGGGTCAGCGGACCGATGGCCAGGGCGTAGAGCACCGTCCCGACGCCGACGGTGCCCCCCAGCAGCCAGCCGGTGGCCAGCACGACGACCTCCAGCCCGGTGCGGACCAGGCGGACCGAGCGGCCGGTCCGGGCGGCGAGACCGGTCATCAGCCCGTCCCGGGGGCCGGGTCCGAGGCGCGCCCCGACGTAGGCGGCCGTGGCCACCCCGTTGAGCAGCACCCCGCCGAGCAGCAGGGCGATCCGCGGCACGAGCCCCTCGACCGGCGGGAGCAGAGCGAGCGCGGCGTCCACGGCGACGGCGATCACGACCACGTTCGCGACCGTGCCGATCCCCGGCCGCTGGCGCAGCGGGATCCACAGCAGCAGCACGACCGCCCCGGTGACCGCCGTGATCAGCCCGAAGCTCAGCGGGGTGCGCAGGGCCAGGCCCTCGTGCAGGACGTCCCACGGGTTGAGGCCCAGGCCGGCCCGGATCTGCATCGCCATCGACGTGCCGTAGAGCGCCAGCCCGCCGATCAGCTGGGGGAGGCGGCGGGCGGGGGCGTGGGTGACGGGGAGCGGGCGGAGGTCGACGACGGCCATGCCCCCATCCTGCGGCCGCTGGCCCGCCGGGCCAGGGCCAATCGGGGGCCGCTGGACCCGTCCTCCGCTCCGCACCGCGATCGGGGCGGTCGGCGGGCGGGTCGACCCGGCGCGGCGGGGGGCGCACCCGGATGATGGGCGCCGGTCCCGACCCCGGAGGTTCGCGGTGCGCAGGTGGTGGTCCGTCCTGGCCGTCCTGGTGGTGCTCGCCCTCGGGCAGCCCGCCACGGCCCTCGCCGAGCCGCCCTCGCGCGTCGACGCCGCCGTGGAGGACCGGGCGGGCGTCCTCGCCCCCGGGGACACCGGCCGGATCGCCGAGGCCGCCGCCCGCCTGCGGGCGGCGAACGGCCTGCAGCTGTTCGTCGTCTACGTCGACTCGTTCGACGGCGCCGACCCCGTGGAGTGGACGGACGACGCCGCGCGGCTCTCGCAGCTCGGCGTCGAGGACGTCCTGCTGGCCGTCGCGGTGCGCGACCGCGCCTACGGCACGTCCGTGGACCTCTCGGCACCGGTGGCGGACGCGACGCTGCGCGCCGCGGAGCGCGCCGCCGAGCAGCGCCTCGCCGCCGGCGACTGGGCGGGCGGCGCCGTCGCCCTCGCCGACGGGCTGGCCGGAGCGGGGGCCGGCGCCGGGGGCGGGACGGACGGCGGGATCGGCGTCGGAGCCGCGGTGCTCGGCGGCGTCGCGGTGCTCGGCGGCGGGGCGTACCTGCTGGCGCGCCGCCGCCGCGCGCGTCCCGCCGACCCCGCGCCCGGCCCCGCTCCCACCTCCGTCCCCGCCCCGCGCGACGAGTTCTCCGACGTCACCACCGACGACCTCGCCCACCGGGCCACGGCCGCCCTGCTGGAGGTCGACGAGGCGGTGCGCACGTCCGAGGCCGAGCTGTCGGCCGCGCGCGGGCACTTCGGCGACGCGGCGGTCGCCCCGTTCGCCGCGGCCGTGGAGGCCGCCCGGAACGATCTGGTGCGCGCCTTCACCCTGCGCCAGCAGCTCGACGACGACGTGCCCGAGGACGAGGCCGCGCGGCGCGCGCTGTGCGCCGAGATCGTCCGCACCTGCCGGGCCGCGGACGGGCGCCTCGACGAGCAGGTGGCCGCGTTCGACGCCCTGCGCGACCTGGAGGCGCGCGCCCCGGAGTACGTCACCGGGCTGGGGGCGCGCCGGGCCGAGCTCGCGGCGCGGCTCCCGCAGGCCGACGCGGCCCGGGCGGAGCTGGCCGCCCGCTACGCGCCCAGCGCGCTGGAGCCCGTGGCCGGGCACCTCGACCGGGCCCGCGAGCTGCTCGCCGCGGCCGCCGCGCAGATCGACGCGGCGGGGGCGGACCTGGCGGCCGGGCGGTCCCCGGACGCCGTCGTGTCCGGCCGGGCCGCCGAGGACGCGCTCACGCAGGTCGGCGCGCTGCTGGACGGGGTGTCCCGGCGCGGCGCCGAGCTCGCCGACGCCGCGGCCCGCCTCCCCGCCGCCCGCGCCGAGACCGACCAGGACCTCGCCGAGGCCCGGGCCGTCGCCGACCCCGACCTCGCCCCGGTCGTCGCCCGCGCCGAGGCTGCGCTGGCGGCGGCGGCCGAGCGGGAGGCCGGCGACCCCATCGCCGCGCTGCGGCTCGTCGATGACGCCGGGGCCGCCCTGGACGCGGCCATCGCGGACGCCCGCGCCGAGGCCGAGCACACCCGCCGGGCCACCGCCGTGCTGGAGCAGGCCCTGCTCACCGCCGGGGCGGCCGTCGCGGCGGCCGAGGACCACGTCGCCGCGCATCGCGGCGCCGTCGACGCCCCCGCGCGCACCCGGCTGGCCGAGGCGCGGCGCCACCTGCGGGCCGCCGCGTCCGGAGGGGACCCGACCGCCGCGCTGCAGCAGGCGCAGCTGGCCGAGGTCCGCGCGGAGGAGGCGCTGGCCCTGGCGCGCCAGGACGCGGCGAACTGGTCGTCCGGCCCGGGCGCCTCCGGCCTCGGTGTCGACCTGGGCAGCCTGGTCCTCGGCGGGATCCTGTCCGGCGGGTTCGGCGGCGGCTCCCGGGGCGGCGGGTTCGGGGGCGGGGGCTTCGGCGGCGGGTTCGGCGGGGGGCTCGGCGGGCCGGGCAGCTTCGGCGGCACCGCGTCGCGCGGTCGGCGCGGCGGCGGCGGGCGCTTCTGACGGGCCGCGCGGTCTAGACCCGGCCGAAGTCGTCCGGGTCGACCTCGTCGAGGAACGACCGGAACGCGGCCAGCTGCTGCTCGGGCGGCGCGTCCGTGCCGTCGGGGAACAGCTCGGAGATCGGCTGGCCCACCTCGTCGAGGATCCCGTCGGCCACCCCGATGGGCAGCCCCTCCCGCACGGCGACGGCGAGCGCGTCGCTGGGCCGCAGCGGCACCCGGACACCGCCGTCGACGACCAGCTCGGCGCGGAACACGCCGTCCTCCAGGCCGACGATCTCGGCGGCGTCGAGCCGGTGCCCGAGGCCCTGCAGCACGGGGAGCAGCACGTCCTGGGGCAGCAGGGGGTCCTCGGGTCCGCGCTGGCCCAGCGCGATCACGTCGGCCTGCGGCCGGCGCAGGAACACCGGGACGCAGCGGGTGCCGTCCACCTCACCGAGGAGCAGCACCGGCTCCCGGGTCCGGACGTGCACCACCAGCCGCAGCACGCGCACCGTCAGCATCGCCACCTCCCCACGAGCGGGTACCCAGTCAACCACGAAGAGTGTCACCGGAAGACCCGGAACCGCGCCCGTCGTCGCGGCCCGTCCGGCTCACAGCTCGGCGGGCCCCTCCTGCGGCTCCAGGCCGATGCGGGCCGCGACCTCGGCCATGACGTCCTGCACCGCCACCGTGTCGGCCAGCGGCATCGCCGCGCTCTCGGTCCGCCCGGCGGCGACGGCGTCGGTCACCTCGATCAGCTCGTGGGCGTAACCGGTGCCCAGCGGGGGCGCGCTGATCGTCTCCGGCTCGTGCCCGTGGCGGACGAGCACCAGCGAGCGGGGGTGGTGGAAGCGCGGCGGCACGTCGATCCACCCGCCCGTGCCGACGACGCGCGCGCCGCCCGGCGTCGCGCACCGCAGCGAGGCGAGCAGGCTCGCGCTGCGCCCGCCGGGGTAGCCGAGCAGCACCGCCTCCTCGACGTCGACCCCGGTGTCCGACAGCGCGCCGTGCGCCGCGACGGTCTCGGGCGTCCCCAGCACCATCTGCGCGAACGAGATCGGGTAGACGCCGACGTCGAACAGCGCGCCGCCGCCGAGGGCGGGGTTGTAGAAGCGGTCGGCCGGGTCGGTGCTGTGCTGCGCCCCCAGGTCGGCCTGCACCGACTGCACCTCGCCGATCGCGCCGTCGGCCAGCAGCTCGCGCAGCCGCACGATCGCGGGCTGGAAGCGCGTCCACATCGCCTCCATGACGAACACGCCCCGCTCCCGGGCCAGGTCGACGATCTCCCGCGTCGCCGCCGGCGTCACGGTGAACGCCTTCTCCACCAGCACGGCCTTGCCCGCCCGGACCGCGGCGAGGGTGACCGCGCGGTGCTGCGGGTGCGGGGTGGCGACGTAGAGGACGTCGACGTCCGGGTCGTCGACGATCGCCCGGTAGGAGCCGTGGGCGCGCTCGGCGCCGTGCTCCGCGGCGAAGGCCGCCGCCCGCTCCTCCGACCGCGACGCCACCGCCGTCAGCACCGCCCCGGGCACGTGCGGCAGGTCCCGCACCACCTTGTCCGCGATCCGACCCGGTCCGACGACACCCCAGCGCACTGTCATGGCCCCATCCGACCACCCCGGCGTGGTCGCGCCCACCGGGGGTATCCGCCGCCCGTGCCCGAGCTGCCCCCCGCCCCGCCCGACGGTCCCGACGGGGTCCCGCGCCGGGTGGCCGCCCCGCGCCCGCCCGGGCCCCGCCCGTCCGCCACCGGCGCGCGCGACCCCCGCCTCGACACCGACGAGCTGCGGCTGCTGATCGACCAGGCCCACGCCGACGTGCGGCGCACCGAGAGCGTCGGCCCCGCCCTGGCGCTGGGCGTGCTGCTGGCCTGCCTGCCCCTGCTGCTCGTGCTGGCGGGCCTGCTGCTCGCGTGAGGGACGCTCCCGCCGGGGACCGGGGACCCGGGTCAGGCGCGCGGCAGGGCCGGCACCCCGGCCAGCGCGGCGACCGCCTGCTCCACGGTCGGGAACGTGCGGAACACCGCGAGCCGCTCCACCACCGCCATCGGCAGCAGCTCGACCCGCGCCGCCACCCCGCAGACGTGCGTGTCGACCCCGAGCCGCCCGCAGCCGTGCGCGGCGCGCCGCAGCACGTCCAGGCCGCCGACGCCGAACGACCGCACGTCCCCGAGGTCCACGACCAGGTGCTGCACCCGTCCCGGCGGCGCCGCGAGGACGTCGAGCAGCCGGGCGAGCCGCGGCCCCGTCGTGCGGGTGAGCTCCCCCGCCACCCGCACCACGACCGTGCCGGGCGCCGGGTGCTCCACCGCCAGGGCCAGACCTTCGTCGAACGGTTCCATCTCGTGCCTCCAGGCGGGTGCCCGACCCCGTCGTCGGGGGACCCGAGCGGCCGAATACCCCGCGGCGAACGGCCCACACCCGGCCCTGACCGGAGGCGCGGGCGACCGGCTCCCGGGTGCCGGTCCCGCCGCCCGCGGCCCGGTCCGCCGGGTCAGCGCCCCGACAGGTCGGCCCGGTCGATCTTGCGGTGGAAGCGCATGCCGGCGAGCCCGCCCAGCACCGCCCCGACCAGGCTGACGCCCAGCGCGAGCAGCGCGGTGATGATGCCCGCGGCGGTCAGGGCAGCCGGGTCGATCGGGATCTGCGGCAGCCCGCCGATGGCGGTGAGCCCGCCGAGCTGCGAGCCGGCCACGGCGACGGCGATCGTGACCAGGATCGTGATGATCACGGTCCACACCCACACCGCCACGCCCTGCTTGGCCCCGCTGAAGCGCGCCATGCGGCCGGCGACGTACCCGCCGCAGTAGTAGGCGACGAACAGCACGACCAGCGCGACGATCGCGCTGACGATCCCGGTGGTCTGCGCCGCGCCCGGGTTCTGCACGACCTGCCCCGCCTGCGCGACCTGCGCCGGCTCGGCCGCCAGCCCGATCGCGCCCAGGACCGCCGCGGCCAGCCCGCTGAGCAGCACGGCCGTCCCGATGGCCGTGAGCCAGCCGAAGAAGGCCGCGCCCCACTTGATCCCGCCGAACTCGGCCTTCTGGCGGTGCAGCTCCTCGCGGCGGTCGGGGGCGTCGAAGCGGTGCTCGGGCGACGTCCGGCTACCGCTGTGCGAGCCGTCGAGCACCTCGGTGGGCTGGGCGTCGCGCCGGTCGGAGCCGGGTCCGGTCTGCAGGGGCGTGGTGCGGGGGTCGGGCTGGCTGCTGCTGCTCACGGGAGGGGCTCCTCGGCTCGGTGACGTCGGCCCGGGTACCCGTTCCGCGCCGCGACCACAACCGCCGAGCGGCCCCTCCTCTCAGCCGTACCGTTCGCTCCCGGCGGGGTCGTCGGCGCTGCGGCGGGGGGAGGGCACCGGCTGCTCCCCGCCGCGCTCGGCGGTGCCCAGCCACATCGCCGTCGCCTGCGCGCGGTTGTTCGCGCCCAGCTTGGCGAGCACCCGGCTCACGTGGGTCCCGGCCGTCCGGTCGGAGATGAACAGCTCCGCCGCGATCTGCTTGTTGGTGCGGCCGGTGACGAGCAGGTGCAGCACCTGCTGCTCCCGCTCGGTGAGGCCGAACTCGGGCACCCGGGGCACCGCGTCGCCGTCGAACGGGACGCGGGCGGCGCGCGCGGTCGCCTCGATCCGCGGGGTCAGCACGTCCATGCCCAGCTCCGCCGCGTCGAGGGCGGCGCGGCGCAGCTCGACCGGTCCCTCGGCCGAGCGGCGGGTGAGGAGGGCCTCCGCGAGCCGCCAGCGCGCGTAGGCGGCCCGCGGCCGGGCGCCCGCGCGGGTGAACCCGTCGACCGCGGCCCGCCACTCCGCCACCGCCGCGGAGCGGTGCTCGACGCGCAGCCGCTCCGCGCGGGCACCGGCGAGCACCGCCCGGCCCCACCCGTCGTCGGGCCGGCACGCGGCGAGCAGGCGGTCGGCGTCGGGGAGGACGTCGGGGCCCGTCCCGCGCCGGCCCGGTCCGGCGTCGGCGATCGCGTGCAGGACGTCACCGACGATCTCCGCGAGCACCGGCGGCGGCAGGTGCCGGTCGCCCCGCAGCAGCAGGGGCGCGATGTCGGCGAAGGCCCGGCGGGCCCCGTCGACGTCGCCCCGCCAGGCCGCCGCCCGCAGGTCCAGCACCCGGCAGGCCTCCTGGACGACCGGTGCGGTGGCCCGCCGCGCCGCCTCGACGCGCAGCCCGGCACCGTCGGGGCGGCCGCGCAGCAGGTCGAGCGCGGTCAGCGCGACCAGGGTGACGACCTGGGACGTGGCGAGCCCGGTGCCGCCGGCCGGGGCGACGTCGAGCAGCGGCAGCGGCCCGGCCGTGGTGAGGACGGCGGTCGAGCCGGGGCGGCCGAGCAGCTCGTCGACCTCCGACCAGCGGCCGAGCTCCACGAGGGCGGTCGTCGCGGTGCCGACGAGGGTCGCCCCGACGGTGCGGGGGGCGTCCTCCCCGAGGCGGGCGAGCACCGGGAGCACCACGTCCGCGGCGCGCCGGAACTCCCCGCGCCGGGCGAGGATCGACCCCAGCGCGCCGGCGGCCCGGCCCAGGAGCTCCGGGTCGTCGTCGTGCTGGGCCCGCTCGACGGCCCGCTCCAGCACCCGCACGGCGCGCTGCGGCTGCCCGTCCAGGTCGAGCGCGCGGGTGAGCGCGAACAGCGCGGACGCCTCGGCGGACCGGTGCCCCGCCGCCCGCGCCCGGCTGACGAGGTCGGTGGCCCGGTCGACCAGCTCGTGCGGCCCGCCGCCCCGCGAGAGCTCCAGCAGCAGGTGGCCCACCTCCACCTCGGTGCGCGGGCCCGTCTCGTCCAGCGGGACCAGGTGCCGCGCCCGCCGGTAGGCGGCGTCGACCTCGGTCCGCGGCGCGCGGGCGTGGTGCAGGCTGCGGCCGAGCTGGTGGTGCAGGGTGCCCAGCACCACGGGGTCGGCCGGTTCGCCGTGGGCGGCGATCGCGGCACGCAGGTGCCGGGCGGCGCGCCCCGCGTCCCCGGCGAGCAGCGCGGTCTCGGCGGCGCGCTGCTCCACCTCGGCGCGCAGCAGGCCCCCGCGCCGGGCCGCGTCGTCGTCCCACTCGGCGAGGGCCCGCTCGAACTGCGCGCGGGCCTCGTCGGGCGCCGGGACGCGCAGCGCCGCCACCCCCGCCGTGACGGCGGCGTCGACGGCCCGGGCGGCGTCGGCCGCGGCGCGCCAGTGGTGCGCGATCTCGGCGGCCAGCGCCGCGGCCTCGGCCCGGTCCGGGGGACGCGGCGCCTCGGGGGCCGAGAGCGTCTCCGCCATCCGCCGGTGCAGGTGCCGCCGCTCGGCGGGGAGCATCTGCGCCACGACCGCCTCCCGCACCAGGCCGTGGCGGAAGCTGTAGGTCAGGTCGGGGTGCGCCGTCAGGACGCCGGCCGTGTGCGCCTGCCGCAGCGGCTCCACCAGCTCCACCGGCTCGACGCCGTCCAGCGCGGCCAGCAGGTCGTGGCAGACGGGCCGGGCCGCGATCGCGATCCGCGCCACCACCCGCGCCACGCCGGGCGGGAGCTGGTCGAGCCGGTCGACCACCTGCTCGCGCACCGACTCGGGCAGGCCGGCGTCGGTGGCGCCGGACCGCACCAGCTCCTCGACGTAGAACGGGTTGCCACCGCTGCGCTCGTGCAGCCGGGCGACCGCGGGCTCGTCGGTCGGCCCGCCCAGCGCCAGCGCCAGGGCGCGGACGGCGGCCGCGTCGAGCGGCGGCACCGTCACGCGCCGGGTCCCCCAGCGGTCGAGCTCGGCCAGGTGGCTGCGGGTGATCCGCTCGACGCGCGGCTCGTCCGTGCGCAGGGTGAGCACCACCAGCAGGCGCCGACCCGCCGCCGCGCGGAGCAGGTACGGCACGGCCCCCAGCGTCAGCGCGTCGGCCCAGTGCACGTCCTCCAGCACCAGGACGGCCGGCGCGGGGCCGGTGAGCAGCGCCAGCAGGCGGGCGTGGACGTCGTGGGCCGGGCCCGGCGCGGTGCCGGCGGGGGCCGGGGGCGCCCCCCGCACCGCCTCCAGGAGCGCCCCGGCGGGCAGCAGGCCGGCGGCGAGGGGCTCGCAGTGACCGACCGCGGGCTCCCACCCCCGCTCCCGCGCCACCGCCAGGAACCTCTCGACCAGCCGGGTCTTGCCGACCCCCGCGTCCCCCCGGACGACGACGGCCACCGGTTCGCGCTCGTCCAGCAACCCGACCAGTTCCGACAGCTCCCGCTCGCGACCGACGAACACCCCCTGCGACGTCACGCGGCCCAGCATGCCCGCGGCCCGGTCGCGTCCCCGCCGGTCCCGTCGGCGCCGGCGGTGACGGGCCCGTCCGCTGCGGTCAGCGGGTGCTCATCAGCACGGGGCTGCGGTGAGCAGCGTGACGTACCCGGGGGCGTTCCCGGCGCCGGACGCGGTGCGGGAGGTACGTCGGTCGACGGATGGCAGGACGGGCCCGCGGTGGCAGTGTCGGAGTCCACCCCTGCCGTCGTCGTCCGCGGCGGGGCGCCGTCGCTCCCCTCCGCCCCGGCGGAACCTCGATCAGGAGTCCACGCTGTCCAGTCCGTCGTCGAGCCGGTACCGCCCGACCCCCGCTCCCCGACGGCACCGGCTGCGGACGAGCGCGCTGGGGGCCCCGCCGCGGCACGGGCCGGGGGCCGGCTCCGCAGCGGCCCGGCCCGGGGCGGCCGGCGGCGACACCGACTCGGGATCCGCGTGGGGGGCGGATCCCGGAGCGGAGGTGCTCGGCACCTCCCTCGGCGCGCCGGTGCTCGCGGGAGCGAGGGGTTCCCGCGAGCACCGGCGCCTCGACCACCTGCACGCGGAAGGCGGACGGACCATCGAGCGGGCGACCGGGGGGCAGGACGGGCCGCGCGAACCGCTGTCGCCGCGCGAGCTGGAGGTGGTGCGCCTGCTCGCCCTGGGCCGGACCAACGCGGAGATCGCGGAGGAGCTCTTCGTCGCGCTGTCGACCGTGAAGACCCACGTGAGCAACGTCCGGACGAAGCTGGCGGCGCGCAACCGCGTGGAGATCGCCGGCTGGGCGTGGGAGCACGGGCTCGTGCGCCGCGAGCCGGTCGCTCCGCCCCGGGCGGGGGTGCGGGGCACCGCGTCCGGGTGGCCGCACCCGCCCTGAGCACCGGCGCGCCCGCGGTCCCGCTCCGCGCCGGCCCCGTCAGCGCTCCGCCGGCCCGACGACCAGCCGGACCGGCCCGGCCAGCAGGGCCGTGGCGGACAGCCCGAACACGCGCCGGACGGTGTCGCTGGAGTGGCTGGGCGAGGCGGACCCGGCGTCGGCCGCCGCGGTGGTGAGGTCGTCGCCGCCGCTCAGCGCCCCGGCGACCCGCAGGACCCGGGCCCACGACCGGTAGCGGCGGGAGGACGTGCCCGCCCCGGCGGGAGGACAGGTGCAGGAAGCGCGACGGCGAGAGGCCGACGACCGTCAACCGCAGCGTCCGGCCCCTGACCGAGCGGGGGCTGCTGGAGTCCGTGCGCTTCCCGCACGACCGCCGGTCCGCGCGCTGGCCCTCACCGCCGCCGGCACCGCCGTCCTGACCGCGGCCGTGCCCCTGTGGCGCGCCGAGCAGGCCGAGAGCGCGCGCCGGCTGGGGGCGCCGTGGAGCGACCTGCGCCGGCAGCTCGGCCGGCTCGAAGGACCCCCGCCCGACCCCACCGCGGAGGTGGGCCCCCCGTGACCCCGCTCGACGTCGTCGGCGCGATCGTGCTGATCGCCTGCTTCCCCACCGCCCGCGCGGTCGTCGCGCGGTCCGTGCCGGCCGCGCGGGCGGTGCGGACCGGGATCGTCGCCGTCCTGACGGCGTGGTTCCAGCTGATCACGGCCACCGCGGTCCCGGGGGTCGGACCCGTCCCCGGGGCCGCCTTCGCCCTCCTGGTGCCGGTGCTCGGCGGCACCCTCCTGCTCGTGCGCAACCGGGAGGCGCGCCGCCTGCTCGCCGCCGCGGCGCTCGCCCCGCTGATCGCGCTCCACGCCACCCGGCTCGCGGGCGGCGCGTTCGTCCTGCTCGACGCGGAGGGCCGCCTCGCCGACCCGTTCGCCACGCTCGCCGGCCGGGGCGACGTGGTCGCCGCCGTCGCCGCCGTGCCCGTCGCCCTGCTCGCCCTGCGCCGGACCCCCGGCTGGGAGCGGTGGGTGCTGGCGTGGAACACCCTGGGGCTCGCCGACTTCCTGGTGGCGGTCCTCCTCGGCTTCACCTCCGACCCGGGGTCCCCGCTCCGCATCTTCACCGAGCCACCCGGCACCGAGCTGCTGTCCGAGCTGCTGTGGCGCTACATCCCCTTCTGCTTCGTCCCGCTCCACATCGTGGTGCACATCACCATCCACCTGAACCTGTTCCGGGCGTGGCGGGCTCAGCGGGCCGTGCCGGCGGCGTGAGCGGCCGCGGTGGTCACGGGTGGTCCTCCCGGTGGGTGCGGGCCGCCGGGAGGACCCGGCGGAGCGCGTCGTCGACCGCGGTGCCGACCAGGTCGACCAGCCGGGTGCGGTCGAGGGTGAGCCGTCCGGCGGCCGCGAGGGCGACGAGGCCGTGGGCGGTGGCCCACAGCTGCAGGACGGCGTCGTCCGGACGCTCCGCGCCGGCCGCGGCCAGGTGCTCGGCGAGGACGTCGCCGACGGCCTGGCCCTCGCGCCAGGCGTCGTCGGCGGCGACGTGGACGCCCCCGAGGCTGTACATGAGCCGGTAGAGCTCCGGCTCGTCGAGGGCGAAGTCGAGGTAGGCGCGGGCGCCGCGGTGGACGGCCGCCGCCGCGGCGGCGGGATCCGCGCCGGCCGGGCCGGCGGCCGCGGCCATCTCGGTGCGCAGGCGGGCGAAGCCGTCGCGGACCAGTGTCAGGAGGATGTCGTCACGGCCGGAGAAGTACCGGTAGGCGAAGTTCGCCGAGTACTCGATGCGGTCGGCGAGCCGGCGCATGGTGACCGCCTCCCACCCCTCGGCGCGGGCGAGGTCGTGGGCGGCGGTGAGGATGGCGAGCCGGGCACCGGCCCGCTCCCGGTCGCGCCGCCGCCGGGCCGGTGTGGCCGGCCCGGCGCCGTCGGCGGTCACCGCCCCCGCCCCCGGTCGTCGGCGCCCGCCTCCTCCGCGGGGGCGCCGAGCTGGGCGAGGAACTCGGCACCGTTGATCTCGTCCCAGTGCTCCACGGCCATGCCGTCGCGAACCCGCCAGATGTCGATCGAGCGCATCACCACCGGCCGACCGGTGGGGGGCAGCCCCAGGAACGGGCCGGTGGACGTGGCGCGGTAGGTGAACCGGGCCGCGACCCGGTCGCCGTCGACGAGGACGTCCTCGAGCGTCACGGCGGTGTCGGGGAACGCCGCGAACCACGACGCCCAGAAGGCGCGGTTGGCCTCCCGGCCGTCCGCGACGTAGGGGTTGTGGTTGACGTAGTCGACGGCGATGAAGCCGTCGACGGCGTCCGGGTCGTGGTCGTTCATGAGGTCGGCGAAGGCGTGGGCGACGGTCGGCGGGCGACTGCTGGTTACGTTGTACATCATGATGACAGTGTAACCAGAAGTGCGTTCGGGGGAGAACCTCACCACGACCGGGCTGCGCGAGACCGACCTGCGCATCGGCGACGTCCTGGCCGTCGGCCGGCTCCGGCTGCAGGTCACCCAGCCGCGGCGGACCTGCTTCGGGATCGACCTCCGCTACGGCGTCCCGCGGCTGGCCGAGGAGGTCCAGCGGTCCGGGTGGACCGGGTCCTACTGCCGGGTCCTGCACCCCGGGACGGTCGCGGCCGGCCGGGTCGTCGAGCTCGTCGAGCGCGGCCCGGGTGCGATCGACCTGGCCGAGCTCAAGCGGATGATGAACGTCGACCGGCACGACCGGGCGGGAGCGGAGGGCCTGCTCGGGGTGCCCGGGCTCCCCGAGCGCTGGCGGGCGGCGCTGCGGGCGCGGCTCCGCGGCGCGCTCGACGACGACCGGACCGGTTGCGCCCGTAGCCCCCCGCGCTGGTCCCGGGCCCGGCCCGACCCGTCCGGATCATCCTCCGGGGCGGGAACGCCGGAGCGCGGCATCCCGATCGACCGGATCGGGTACGCCCGGTCGTACCGGAGACGGGCAGGCATCCCGTACGGGAGGGGTGGACTGTTGGACGAACGACGAGCACCGTCCGGGCCGGGAGCGGGCCGGACGGTGGCGTCCGCCGGGCGGGTGGAGCGCTGGACCATCCCCCCGAACGCGGAGGAGCTGCGGCTCCTGCGCGCGCAGGTGCGGGCGGTCACACAGGCCTGGGGCATGCACGAGGACGACGGGGAGGACCTGCTCATCGTCGTCATCGAGCTGGTCAGCAACTCCATCGAGCACACCGGCACCACGAGCCGGCTGCTCCTGCGCCGGCTGCCCGACGCCGTCCACGTCATCGTCGCCGACGCCGCGACCGACGGTCCGCAGCTGCAGCCCCACGACGTCACCGCGGTGCGGGGTCGCGGCCTGCAGATGGTCGACCGGCTCGCGACGCACTGGGGCTGGGCCGAGCGGTCGGGCGGGAAGCTCATCTGGGCCACGCTGCGCCTCACCGCGCAGTGACCTCGCGATAACGTGCCGCCCGTCGACGACGTGCAAGGGGGAGACGCAGGTGCAGGACGAGCACAGCGCGCACGGGCTGGTGCGCACGACGCGCTGGCCCCGACCCGACCTGGTCCTGGTCGACCTCCGCGGCGACCTCGACCTGGCCACCGCGCCCGCGCTCACCGCCTACCTGCGCGAGCTCACCCGGAACCGGGTCGACCACCTGGTGCTCGACATGCGCCGCGTCACCTTCCTCGCCTCGTCCGGCCTCACCACGCTCGTCACCGCCCTGGCCGAGGCGCCCCACCCCGACCGGGTCCACCTGCTCGGCGTGCCCGGCAACCGCGTCGTCCGCCGCATCCTCCAGCTCACCCAGGTCGGCGAGCGGTTCGCCGAGCACGACGACCTCGACGCCCTCCTGCGCGAGCTCGACGCCGGGCGGTAGACCGGCCGCCGCTGTCACGTCCGCGCGCCGGGCGGTGTCTCCTCACCGACGGTCGGCGTACAGGAGGTCACGATGGCACCACGCGTTCCGAGGGCGGAGCTCACCGGCTTGACCGGGAGCCTGATCACGCGGTTCAGCCGCCGGATGTTCGGCAGGGTCCCCGAGTCGATCGGGGTGGTCTGGAACAGCCCGGGGGTGTTCCGGGCGGGGATGTCGCTCGGCCGGAGGGTCCAGGGGTGGGACCGGGTCGACGAGAGCCTCAAGTCGTTCGCGCACATGGCGGTGGCCGCGCAGGTCGGCTGCAGCTGGTGCCTCGACTACAACTACTTCCAGGCGCAGAACAGGCGGCTGGACCTGCGCAAGGCGAGCCAGGTGCCCCGGTGGCGGGAGTCGGAGGTGTTCACGCCGCTGGAGCGGGCGGTGATGGAGTACGCCGAGGCCATGACGGACACGCCGCCGACGGTCACCGACGAGCTGTCCGACCGCCTGCTCGAGCACCTGGGCGCCGCGGGGCTGGTCGAGCTCAACGCCGTCGTCGGCTTCGCCAACTACACGACCCGGTGCAACACGGCGCTCGGCATCGAGTCGGAGGGCTTCTCCGACGCGTGCGAGGTGCCGCTGGCGGCGCGCCCGGGCCCGCCCGGGGTGGCGTCGCGACCGTGACCGACGACCCGTTCACCGCCCACCGCAGCCTGCTGTTCACCGTGGCCTACGAGATGCTCGGGTCGGCGGCCGACGCGGACGACGTGCTCCAGGAAGCCTGGCTGCGGTGGGCCGACGTCGACCGGTCGCAGGTGCGCGACCCGCGCGCGTACCTCATCCGGGTCGTCACGCGGCAGGCGCTCAACCGCCTGCGCACGGTGTCGCGCCGCCGGGAGGACTACGTCGGCGAGTGGCTGCCCGAGCCCCTGCTGACCACCCCCGACGTCGCCGAGGACGTCGAGCTGGCGGAGAGCGTCTCGATCGCGGTGCTGACCGTGCTGGAGACGCTCGGGCCGACCGAGCGCGCGGTGTTCGTGCTCCGCGAGGTCTTCGACGTCCCCTACGACGAGATCGGCGAGGCCGTCGGGAAGTCCGCGGTCGCGGTGCGGCAGATCGCGCGGCGGGCCCGCGAGCACGTCGCGGCCCGGCGGCCCCGGGTGCGGGTGAGCCGGTCGGAGCAGCAGGCCGTGGTGGAGCGGTTCCTGGCGGCGCTGCGGACCGGGCGGCTCGACGACCTGATGGCGGTCCTGGCACCGGACGTGGTCCTCGTCGCCGACGGGGGCGGGCTGGCGACCGCCGTGCGGGTCCCGCTCCGGGGGGCCGGACGCATCGCGAAGCTGCTCGCGGCCGGGTGGCGGCAGCTGGGTCTGTTCGAGACGACGACCCTGTGGCTCAACGGCGCGCCCGCGGGCCGGATCGAGGCCGGTGGCGAGCTCACCGTGATGACGTTCGTCGTGGAGGACGGGCGGATCACGCGGATCTACGCGATGCGGAACCCGGAGAAGCTGGCGCGGCTCGACGAGCCGGCCGAACTCGCCCGGTGACGGGGCGGCGCCGGCCGCCGAGCCGGCGGTGCGCGAGGGCCGCGACGGCGAGGCCGGCGGGGGCGAGCAGGTACCAGCCGCTCAGGGCGGCCAGGACCAGGATCGGGGGCAGGGACCCCGCCGCGGCCCACCAGCCGGCCGTCCCGCGGGGCAGCAGGCGCAGGGCGGCGATCAGCCCGGCCCCGTAGACCGCGACCTGGGAGGCGGCGGTGAGCAGCACGAGGTGCTCGGTCGACCACCCGAGGGCCACGACGGCGGCCAGGCTGAGCAGCGCCTGCCCCGTGACGACGGCGAGGCTGCGGCGGGGGACGGCGCCCGGGGCGGCGGCCAGCCAGCGGGGCGCCTGTCCGGTGCGCCCCATCTCCCCGCCCAGCTCGGCCAGGCCGGCGACGTAGGTGTTCGAGCTGCCCAGGGTGACGACCACCGCCAGGGCGGCCGCGGCGGCCCCGGCCGCCCCGCCGACGACCGTGGCGAGCAGCTGGGTCACCGGCGCGCTCCCGCCGGGGTCGACGCCGGGCACGACGACCAGCGCGAGGGTGGTGCCGCCGGACAGGACCGCGACCACGACCAGGGTCACCGCCGTGGCGCGGGGCACGTCGCGCCGGGCGTCGGCGAAGCGGCCCGTGAGGTGGGCGGCGGCCTCCCACCCGGTGAGCAGCCAGAACAGGACCAGGGCGGCGGGCGCCACCGCGGCCCAGCCGTGCGGGGCGACGGGTGTCAGCCGCTCGAGCCGGAAGGCGGGCGCGACCAGCGCCAGGACCACCAGCAGCCCGCCGACCAGCAGCGCCGTGAGGGCGACCTGCATCCCGCCGGAGACCCGGACGCCCCGGACGGTGGCCGCGGCGGCGACGGCGAGGACCAGCAGCGCGGTGCCCAGCCGGGTCGCGGTCCCGCCGCCGACCGCGGCCTCCACGTAGTCCCCGGCGAAGAGCCCCATCACGGGCACCCCCAGCGGCACGCCGAGGTAGAACCACCAGGCGGTGACGGTACCGGCGGCCGGACCCAGGGCGCGGACGACGGAGCTGGAGACCCCGCCGGCGGCGGGGTACCGCGAGCCCAGCGCCGCGAACGCGACGGCCAGCGGCACCGAGAGGGCGACGAGCGCGGCGACGGCGACCAGGGCGGCCGGACCGGCGTCCCGGACGGCCAGGCCGGGCAGCACCAGGATCCCGGTACCGACCACCCCGGCGATCGTCAGCGCCGTGCCGGTCACCGGCCCCAGCCCCCGCTCGGGGCGGGCGGAACGGGGGTTGCGGACGTCCGGGGTCGTGGTCACCGCACGAGCGTCACCGAGCCGACCAACACTGGACAGTGGCTCGATAGCCACGTCACGTCAGGATCGGGACACTAGGGTGGCGGTGTGCGTCCCCACGTCGTCGCGGTGCCCGTCCTGGACGGGATGCCGCTGTTCGAGATCGGGGTCGCCGGGGAGGTCTTCGGGATGCCGCGCCCGGACCTGCTGCCCCGGCCCTACGAGGTCCGCGTCTGCGGCGTCGGCGACGGCCCCGTGCGCCTGCAGGGGGCGCCGCTGGTCCTGGGGGTCGACGCCGGTCTGGACGTGCTGCGCGGCGCGGACACCGTGGTGGTGCCGGCCCTGGCGTCCCCCGACGCGGAGGTGCCGGACGAGCTCGTCGACGCCCTGCGGGAGGCGTTCGGGCGGGGGGCCCGGATCGCCGGTGTCTGCACCGGCGCCTTCGCGCTGGCCGCGGCCGGCCTGCTCGACGGGCGCCGGGCCACCACGCACTGGATGCACGCGGCGGCCCTGGCCGAGCGGTTCCCCGCCGTCCGCGTCGACCCGAACGTGCTCTACGAGGTGGACGACCGGGTCGCGACGTCGGCGGGCACCGCGGCGGGGATCGACCTCTGCCTGGAGCTCGTGCGCCGGGACCACGGCACGGCGGTCGCCGCCGAGGTGGCCCGGCGGCTCGTCGTGCCGCCGCACCGCCAGGGCGGCCAGGCCCAGTACGTCTCGACCCCGCTGCCGACGGTCCCCGGCTCGGCGCTGGCGCCCCTGCTGGACTGGGCGCGGGCCCGCCTGGACCAGCCGCTCACCCTGCGGCTGCTCGCCCGCCGGGCCGGCACCACCACCCGCACACTCACCCGCCGGTTCACCGCCGAGCTGGGGCTCCCGCCGCTGCAGTGGCTCACCGCCGAGCGGGTCCGCCGGGCGCGCCAGCTTCTGGAGGACACCGGCCTGCCGATCGAGCTGATCGCCCAGCAGAGCGGCCTGGGGACGGCGGCCAACCTGCGGCTGCACTTCGTCCGCCAGACCGGGACGACGCCCACCGCCTACCGGGCCGCCTTCACCCGGCGGACGGCGGCGAGCTGACTCCGCCGGGCCACGGCCTCCGAGCGCAGCGACCAGCCCACGGGGATCCCGTGGATCTCGACTTGACCTCGAGTCCGATCGAGGTACGAGGCTGCACCTCCGACCGACGGAGGAGCTCCCGAGATGACCCTGCCCGTGCACCCCGACCCCCAGCAGGTCGCTGCCCACTGGACCCGCACGGCCTACGAGTCGATCATCGCCTTCACCCGGCGGGAGCAGGGGAGGCAGGGCTTCGCGCAACCGCAGTTCTGGATCCTGCGGCACCTGTCGCGCGACGACCTCTCGCCCGACGGCGGGGGGATGACCGTGCCGCAGCTCCGACTGGCGATGGCGGCGTACCTGCGGCCCGAGGACGACCTGGTGGTCGCTGCGGAAGTGCTCGGCGAGCGCGGCTGGGTCCGCCGGGACGAGGACGACCGCCTCTGGCTCACCGACGGGGGCGAGGCGGCCCGGCGGGAGATGCGGCGGTCCGCGCCGGAGATCCGCGCCATGATCCATGCGGGCGTCGACGACGCGGAGTACGTGCAGGCGCTCCGCGTGCTGCAGAAGCTCATCACCAACACGACCGCCGACCTCTAGCGCCCGCCCCGGCTCCGGTCCACCAGGGCCGAGCCGCTCGGCCCGGGAACCCGCAGACTGGTGCCGTGCCACCGCTGATCGTCACCGCGCAGCTCGCGCCGGAGCTGCAGGAGCGGTTCGACCGGCTGCGGCGCCAGCACTTCCCGCCCGAGCGCAACCACCTCGCCGCGCACGTCACGCTCTTCCACCACCTGCCGGGCGAGGAGGTGGACGCGGTGGCGGCCGACCTCACCGCGGCTGTGGCCGGTCCGGCGCCCGTCGCCGAGGTGGTCGGCGTGCGGTTGCTGGGCGGGGGCGTGGCCTACGACCTGCGCTCGCCGGAGGTGGACGAGGTGCGGGCCGGGCTCGCGCGGCGCTGGCGGCACTGGCTGCTCCCGCAGGACCGGGGGCGGCGACGGCTGCACGTCACCGTGCAGAACAAGGTCGCCTCCGACGCGGCCCGGGCCCTGCACGCCGCCCTCGCCGCCGACTTCGTCCCCGAGGCCGCCCCCGTGCCGGCGCTGCAGCTGTGGCGCTACCTCGGGGGACCGTGGGAGCCGGTCTCCCGCCACCCGTTCGCGGCGCCCGGCTCCGAGCGGTGAGCCGCTGCGCGACTGCGATGCAGGACCTGCGCGCAGCCGGTGGGACCCCGGTGCCGGTGGTGGAGCCGCCTTGGGGAGTCGAACCCCAGACCTACGCATTACGAGTGCGTCGCTCTAACCGACTGAGCTAAGGCGGCGGGTGGTGCGGCGTCGAGTGTAGGTCACCCGCTGCCGCACCCGGCTCGCGGGTCAGCCGGTGCCGGCGGGGCTGACGGCGAACTGGGCCGAGTCGTAGTAGGTGCGCAGCCAGGTGATGGTGTCGCCCTCGTAGCCGAAGGCGGTGACGCCGCGGTAGGTGATGGGGCGGCCGCCCTTGGCGAGGGTGGCCTCGCTGGTCCACTCCAGAGCGAACTCGTCGTCGCCCTCGACGGCGTTGTAGAACCGCGTGCTGATCTCCCCGAACTGGGAGCGGTACTCCTTCCAGAACGCCTCGACCTCGCCGCGGCGCTCGCCGCGGGCGTCGAAGCGCTGGGTGAGGGCGTCCTCGGCGAACAGCGCGGCGAGACCGGCGGCGTCGCCCTCGGCGTCGAGCCGGTGGAGCCCGTCGGCGAAGCGGCGGGCGCGGTCGTCCTTGATCTCGGTGTCAGCCATGGGTGATGACTACCCGCGGTGCAGCAGGGTCATCATCGCTTCGGCCGCGATCTCGGGCTTCACGTTCTGGTCCAGCGCGCTGCGGCAGGCGAGGACGGCCTCCAGGCGGCGCAGCGTGCTCTCCGGCGTCCACTCCGCGGCGGCGCGGCGCACGTCGGCGGCCCGGTCGGGGTTGGTCAGCGCCACCTCCGCGCCGGAGTGGGCGACGAGGACGTCGCGGAAGAAGCCGGTCAGGTCGACGAGCGCGCGGTCGATCGCGTCGCGCTGGGTGCGGGTGCTGCGCGACTTCTGCCGCTTCTCCAGGTCGCGCTCCGCCGCCTTCGCCGCCCGCGCCGCCCCCGCAACGCCCTTGCCGGTGCCGCCCGCCCCCATCGCGATGCCCAGCGCCTCGCGCTCGGCCGGGTCGCGCTCCTGGGCCAGGCTCGCCGCCTCCGCCCGCGCCCCGCGGACGATCTCGCCCGCGGCGGTGAACGCGTCGCCCAGGGACCGCAGCCGCAGCGGCACGGCCAGCACCTTCTCGCGCTGGGCGCGGGCGTCGGGGTCGCGGGCGAGGTGCCGGGCCCGGCCGATGTGCCCGCCGGCGACGGCGCCGGCCCACGCGGCGAGCTCGGGGTCGATCCCGTCGCGGCGCACGAGCACGTCGGCGATCGCGTCGGGCGCGGGGCTGCGCAGCGGCACCAGCCGGCAGCGGGACCGGATGGTGGTCGGCACGTCCTCGGGGTGGTCCGACGGCGAGCAGAGCAGGAACACCGTGTGCGCCGGCGGTTCCTCGATCGACTTGAGCAGCGCGTTGGCCGCGTTCTCCGTCAGCCGGTCGGCGTCGGTGATGATCAGCACCTGGTAGGGCCCCGTGGACGGGAGCCGGGCCGCGTCCTGCACGACCTGCCGCGTCTCCTTGACCCCGATGCTCAGCCCCTCGGGGACGATCTCCCGCACGTCGGCGTGCGTGCCCGAGAGCACCGTGTGGCAGACCGCGCAGTGCCCGCACCCGTGCTCCGGGCACTGCAGCGCCGCCGCGAAAGCCCGCGCGGCCACCGACCGCCCCGAGCCCGGAGGTCCGGTGAACAGCCAGGCGTGCGTCATCGCGGCGGGGTCGGTGGCCGCCGCGGACAGCTCGGCGACGGCGGCCGGCTGGCCCACCACCTCGTCCCAGACCGTCACGGCGCCTCCCCGCCCGCGCCCGTCGGGACGCCGCTCGGGCGGCCGCGGGGGACGGGCGGGAGCAGCGGGGCGAGCACGGCGTGGACGCGCTGCGCCACCTCGTCCGGGTCGCCCGCCGCCGGTACGACCAGGTGGCGCCCGGGCTCGGCCGCGACCGTGCGCGCCAGGAGCCTCTGCACGCGGGCGTGCTCCTCGCCCGGCAGGGTCCCGGCCGGGCCGGCGGCGGCGTCGAGCAGCACCGTGACGTCGGGGCGCAGCCGGCCGGTGGCCCACCGCGCCAGCCCGTCGAGCTCGGCCGGGTCGATCCCGTCGTCGTCCGCGCTGGACCGGGCGAGCGGGTCGGCGACGAAGCCGTCGACCACCACGACCGCCCCGCGGTCCAGCGCCGGGCGGACGACGCGCTCCACCAGGTCGGCCCGCACCGCGGCGGCGGCCAGCGCGCGGGCGCGGGGCCCGTCCAGCGCGGCCCCGCGGACCGCGGCCGACCAGCGCTCCCGGTCGCCGGACCCGTCCGGCGCCACGACGTCGTGGCCGTCGGCGCGCAGCCGGGCCGCGAGCCGCCCGGCTTGCTCGGTCGCTCCGGACACGCCCTCGACGGCCACCAGCAGCCCCGTCGTGCGCGGCAGCTCGGAGCGCCGCAGCGCCGCGAGCAGGACGGGCAGCAGGCCCGTCCGCCGGTCGTCCATCTGCCGGTGCGCGAGCAGGCCCACGACCACGGCGACGGCGCCGCCCGCGAGCATGACGATCCGCGTGCCGTCGACGAGGAACGCGCGCCCGAACAGCTGCACCGGCCGCACCCCGACCAGCCCGACCACGACCGGGACCAGCGCCATCGAGCCCAGCAGCGTGAGCCGCACGATCGACTGGACGAACGCGACCACCCGCCCGCGCACCTCGTCGGCGACCTCGGCCCCGATGATCGTCAGGCCGGTGAGGAACGCGACGCCCGCGAACGCGCCGACCAGGGCGACCGCGACGAGCGCGACGGCCAGGTGCGGGGCCAGCGCCACCCCGGCCAGCGCGACGCCCGCGGCGACGATCGCGGCCCCGAACAGCCGGCTGCGGGGCAGGCGCCGGGCCAGCTGCGGCGCCCCGCCCATGCCGGCCGCGAGCCCGGCGAACACGGCGGCGAACAGCAGTCCGTAGGCCGCGTTGCCCCCGCTGAGGCTGGCGGCGTAGAGCGTGCCGGAACCGATGATCGTGCCCCCGGCCGCGAACGCCCCGACGATGCCGATGACCAGCCCGCGCACGAGCGGCGTGCCGGTGACGTAGCGGACCCCGTCGCGCAGCAGGGCCAGCACGCTCGGCGCGCGCTCCCGGCGCTCGGTGGCGCGCCCGGAGATCTCGGGGATGCCGAACGCCACCGTCAAGGCCATGACCAGGTACGCGACGCCGGTGAACGCCACGGCGAAGTGCAGGGTGGCCGTCTCCCCGGACTCCCCGCCCACCATCGACCCGACCCGCGTCCACACCGTGAACAGGCCCGCGGCCAGCAGCACCGCCACCCCGTAAGTGACGACGAGGGCGAGCTGGTTGGCCGTCTCCACCTGGTCGGGCCGGCGCAGCAGGTTGGGCACCGCGGCGTCCTTGGCGGGGATCCAGAACATCGCGCAGAACTCGACGAGCAGCGTGGCGACCAGCAGCCACCACAGCTCCCCGACGACGGGGATCGACACGTAGAGCGCGAAGCGCGCCACGTCGCAGACGACCATGACCCGGCGCCGGTCGAAGCGGTCGGCCAGCGCCCCCGCGAGCGGGCCGAGCAGCAGCGCGGGCAGGAGCTTGGTGGCGACCACCCCGCCGAGCGCGAAGCTGGCGGCCGCGTAGCCGTCGGCGAGCTGGGTCGCCAGGGCCGACAGCGCGAGCAGGCTCAGCCACTCACCCGTCGCCGACCCCGCCGTGACCAGCCACAACCGGCGGAACGCCGGGATGGCCAGGACGCTGCGCACCCGGTGGGCGGTGGGCGCGGCGCCGGGGGAGCTCACGGAGCCAGGGTAGTCGCGGGCCCCCGCCGTCACCCGCGCAGGAGCTCCACCAGCATCTGGACGACGATCAGCGCGAACACGGCCGTGAAGAACAGCGTGAACAGCCGCGACCCGACCCGGCCCCGCATGAGCCGCGACAGCCCCAGGATCTCCGGCTCCTCCACGACCGGCGGGCGGGCGCGCAACAGCGGGGGCCGGTGCACCCCGGGCGCGGACGGCGCCACCGGCCGGGAGGGCCGCTCCACGCGCCGGCCGTCCCGCGCGACGAGGGAGACGGTCCCGCGGGGCGGCGTGCTCGGGACCCGCTGCCAGGGCGGGGCGACGGTCGCCAGCCACGCGGTGCTCGGCACCCGGCGGCGGGACGCCGGCCGGGCCGGTCCGGCGCCCGGAGCGGCCCGCGGCCGGGGCACCCCGTCGACGGTCATGGCGGCGATGGTAGGCCGGGGTCCGGCCGTGCGCCGGGTCCTCGGCGGCGCGACCACCCGGCCGGGGACGTGATCGACCCGGCCGGGTGCCGCGGGCGGGGTCAGCCCTCGCCGCCGTCCCCGTCGTCGCCGTCGTCCCCGCCGTCGCCGCCGTCGCCGTCGTCGCCGTCGCCGTCGCCCCCATCACCGTCGCCGTCGTCCCCGCCGCCGTCGCCGCCCTCACCGGGGGGCTCCGGGGGCGGACCGACGTCACCGGTGCTGACCAGGAGCTCGATCGTCTCGCCGGGCAGCGCCGTGCCGTTGGGGTTCTGCCCGACGACCGTGCCGCGGGAGGCGTTGTTGGGCTCGTCCCGGACGGTGACGGTCCAGCCCGCGGCCTCCAGGGTGGCCCGCGCGCTGTTCTGGCCGTCGCCGATCACGTTCGGCACGCGGGTCTCGGCACCGCCGGTGAGGAAGCGGTCCTCCACCGGGGGCATCGGGACCACCGGCTGGTCCGCCAGCACCGGCGTCATGGTGCCGTACCAGGTCTCGGCCGGGGTCTTGCCGCCGAAGATGGTGCCGGTGCCGCACGCGTAGGGCGCGCCGGGGCCGTCGCAGAGGGTGGCGGGGGTGCTGTCGTTGTCGAACGTGACCACCGCCCCGGACATGGTCTGCGGCACGATCCCGAGGAACGCCGCCGACTTGTGGCCCTGGGTCGTGCCGGTCTTGCCGGCCATCGGCCGGTCCCAGCCGACCTCGGTGGCCGCGCGGTACGCGGTGCCGCCGGGGAGGTCGTCCTTGGCGAGCGCGTTGAGCATCGCGTCGGCCAGGGCGGGCTCCACGGCCTGCTCGCAGGGCGCCTCGGTGAGCCGGACGGGGGCGCCGTCCGGGCCGGTGATCGTCTCGATGGGGCTGGGCGGGCACCACACGCCTCCGCTGGCGAGGGTGGCGCCGACGTTGGACAGCTCCAGCACGCTCGTCTGCTCGACGCCGAGGGTGAACGAGGCCCGCCCCTGCGACTTGATGACCTCGGCCCGGGACCGGTCCGGGAACTTCGGGTCCGGGTCGTTGAGCGAGCGCACGCCGAGCCGCACCGCCATGTCGACGACGTCGGGCACCCCGGTGAACTCCATCAGCTTCACGAACGCGGTGTTCGGCGACTGGGCCAGCGCGTCGGTGATCGACATGCGCGCGGGCAGGCTGTCGCTGGAGTTCCGCACGGGGAGCGGACGGCCCGCGCCGTCGATGTAGATCGGGGACGCGTAGCCGCTCGGGGGCACGGCGAGCTGGTAGTTGATGCCCAGCCCCTTCTCCAGCGCGGTCGCGGCGGTGAAGATCTTGTACGTGGAACCGGTCTGCGGGTTGGCGATGTAGGGCAGGCCGTAGCTGGTCTCGAACGCCTCGGCGTCCAGGCCGTACACCCGGCTCGACCCCATCGCGACGACGCGGTGCCGGTCGGTGCCGGGCTCCACCATCGCCATGACGTTCGCGACGTTCGGCTGGGTCGGGGGCACCTCGGCCGTCAGCGACGCCTGCATCGCGTCGAACGCCGCGCGGTCCAGGGTGCTGCGGATCGTGTAGCCGCCGCGGCGGAGCTGGTCCAGGTCGATCCCGGCGTCCTCCAGGTACAGCTGCACGTACTGGCAGAAGAACCCGACCTGCCCCGCGCCGATGCAGCCGTTGGTCTGCGTGTTCAGCGGGCTGACGACGCCCAGCGGGCTGGCCAGCGCCGCGTCGGCCTGGGTCCGGTCGATCATCTGCTGGTCGAGCATCTGCTGGATCACCAGGTTGCGGCGCTCCAGCGCGGCCTCGGGGTTGCGCACCGGGTCGGTGGCGGTGGTGCCGCGGACCATGCCGGCCAGCAGGGCGGCCTGCGGCACGGTCAGCTCGGCGGCCGACACCCCGAAGTAGGTCTGCGCCGCGGTCTCGATGCCGGCCGCGCCGTTGCCGAAGGAGACGATGTTCAGGTAGCGGGTGAGGATCTCCTCCTTCGCCAGCGTCTGCTCGAGCTGCAGCGCGATCTGCGCCTCCTTGAGCTTGCGCGCCGGCGTCTGCTCCGTGGCGCGCAGCCGCTCGGTCTCGGTGTCCGCGTCGACGAACAGCAGGTAGTTCTTCACGTACTGCTGCGTCAGCGTCGACGCGCCCTGCTCGATGTCGCCGCTGACGGAGTTGGTGACCACCGCCCGCACCGTGCCCTGCCAGTCGACGCCGGCGTGCTGGTAGAACCGCCGGTCCTCCACGGCCACGATGGCCGCCTTCATCGCCGCGGAGATCTGCTCCGAGCTCACGGCGCGCCGGTTCTGCTCCAGCTCCGGGTCGAAGAACCGGGCGATGACGTTGCCCTGGTCGTCGAGCACGACGGAGGTCTGGGGCAGCGGCTGGTCCAGCACGTCGGTGGACACGCTGCCGACGCTGTCGCTCGCGTCGTTGGCCACCAGCCCGAGGCCGATGGCGGCGGGGTAGGCGATGCCGGCCAGGACGACGCCGAGCAGGAGGGACAGACCGAGCAGCAGGCCGACCGGCCGCAGCAGGTGGCGCGGGGCTCTCACGGGGTCCGAGGTTACGCCCCGCCCCGTCATCCGCCGGTCAGGTCCTCCCCCCGCACGGGGCGAGGTTGAGTATTTCTACTCGCTCCCGGGGGGAACCGGACGCGCCCAGGATCCGTCAGTGGTGGTCGTCGAACCACGCACGGACGGTAGGAGGGGTCATGGCGGATCGGTGGAACTGGCGGGCGGCGTCGCAGTGCCGCGAGGTCGACGCCGAGGGGCTGTTCGTCACGGGAGCGGCGCAGCGGGAGGTCCGCGGCTTCTGCCGCACCTGCCCGGTGCGCACCGAGTGCCTGGCCCACGCGCTCGACCACCGCGTGGAGTTCGGGATCTGGGGCGGCATGACCGAGCGCCAGCGCCGCGCCCTGCTCCGCGCGCGCCCGGACGTGGCCTCCTGGCACGACCTGCTCACCGACGCGCGCCGCGACTACTACGCGGCCGACCCGCAGGACGTCGACGCGCAGGTCGAGCGGGCCCGCGCCCGCGCGACGGCCGCCGCCCTGGTGCGGTCGGCGTGAGCGCGCGCCGGGCGCGTGGTCACCGGTCCGGGCGCCGCCGTCGGCCGGTGGCGTCAGCGGGCCGTGCGCAGCTCGGCCGGGGGTGCGGCGGGCGGGGCGGCCGGGGTGGCCAGCCGGGTGCCGACCTCCCGCAGGCCGTCGAGGTCGGCGATGTCGCCGGCCACCACGGGCACGCGCGCCACGTCGACGCCGGGGTGGGCGTGGACGAACCGGGCGAGCAGCCGCTCCTCGCGCGCGGCCAGGTCGACGCGGTCGGCGTGCAGCCGCAGCACGGCCGCGGCGAGCGGGGCGCCGCGCAGTCCGTCGGCGACGTCGCGGGCCCTCTGCGCGGACAGGTCGGCGCGCACCGGGTGGGTGCGGTTGAGCACCAGCCCGGCCAGGGGCATGCCCTCGCCGGCGAGCCGGTCGACGAAGTACGCGGCCTCGCGCAGCGCGTCCGGCTCGGGCGCCGCCACCACGACGAACGCCGTGCCGGGCGAGCGCAGCAGGGCGTAGGTCGACTCGGCGCGCTCGCGGAAGCCGCCGAACATCGTGTCGAAGGCCTGCACGAACGCCGACGCGTCGGCCAGCAGCTGCCCGCCCAGGATCGTCGACACGGCCCGGGCGAACAACGTGAACCCGGCCCCGACCAGCCGGCGCAGGCCCGTGCCGCCGGCGCGGGCGGGGGCCGACAGCAGCCGGATCATGCGCCCGTCGAGGAACTTCGACATGCGCTGCGGGGCGTCGAGGAAGTCCAGGGCCGACCGGGACGGCGGGGTGTCCACGACGATCAGGTCCCACTCGCCGGTGGCCGCCAGGCGCCCCAGCTTCTCCATCGCCATGTACTCCTGCGTCCCGGAGAACGACGAGGAGATCGTCTGGTAGAAGGGGTTGGCCAGGATCGCCGCGGCCCGGTCGGGCTCGGCGTGCGCCTCCACCATCTCGTCGAAGGTGCGGCGCATGTCCAGCATCATCGCGCTCAGGTCGCCGTCCGCCGCCGCCACGCGGCCGGGCTCGTTGTCCAGCGCGCCCAGGCCGAGGGCCTGCGCGAGCCGCTTGGCCGGGTCGATCGTGAGCACGACGGTGCGCCGGCCCCGCTCGGCCGCGCGCAGCGCCAGCGCGGCGGCCGTCGTGGTCTTGCCGACCCCGCCCGACCCGCAGCAGATGATCACCTTCGTGGCGGGGTCGTCGACGAGCGCGTCGACGTCCAGCCGCTCCGCCACCTTCTTCGCGGGACTCATCGCGCTCCTCCGTCGTGCTCGGCCGCCGACCGGTGCCGCCCGCTCACCGGGCCACCGCCGGGGCGCCGAGCTCCTCGGCCAGCTCGTACAGCCCGCCCAGGTCGACGCCGTCGGTCAGCGTCGGCAGCTCCAGGCGGGGCAGGTCCGGCCCGGCGTCCAGGCGGGCCAGCGCCACGCTCTCGGCGTGCACGCGGACGGCGTGGTCGACGGTCTCGGCCACCAGCCCGTCGATGACGTCGGCGGGCAGGTCGAGACCGGCCGAGGCCAGCCCGGCGCGGATCCGCTCGGCGTCGACGCGGCCGTTCGCCGCGGCGCTGACCGAGCGGTCGGGCAGCCACTGGGGCCGCACCTGGTTGACGATGACCGCGCCGGGCCGCAGGTCGGCGGCGCGCAGCTGCTCGATCGCCTCCAGCGTCTCGGTGACGGGCAGGTCGGCCAGCAGCGTCACGAGGTGCACCACCGTCTCGTCGGAGTGCAGGAGCGACACCACGCCCTCGGCCTGGCTGTGGATGGGCCCGACCTTGGCCAGCTCGGCCATCGCCTTCGTGACGTCGAGGAAGGACACCACCCGGCCCGTCGGCGGGGCGTCGACCACCACGGCGTCGTAGACGTGCGCACCGTCCTTGCCGCGGCGGGTGACGCACTCCTTGACCTTGCCGGTGAGCAGCACGTCGCGCAGCCCCGGTGCGAGCGTGGTCGCGAACTCGATCGCGCCCATCCGCCGCAGCGTCCGCCCGGCCATGCCGAGGCGGTAGAACATCTCGAAGTACTCCAGCAGCGCCGCCTCCACGTCGACGGCGAGCGCGCGCACCTCGCCCCCGCCGGGGGCGACCGCGATCCGGCGCTCCTCGTAGGGCAGCGGCGGGGTGTCGAACAGCTGCGCGATGCCCTGGCGGCCCTCGACCTCGACGAGCAGCGTGCGCTTCCCGCCCGAGGCCAGCGCCAGGGCCAGCGCGGCGGCCACGGTCGTCTTGCCCGTGCCGCCCTTGCCGGTGACGACGTGCAACCGCGCGTCGGAGAGCGTCATGGCGTCCAGGTTACGAGCGGGTACGCCGCCCGGCCGCCCGGAGCGGCTGAGGCGCTGGCTACAGTCCCCTGACATGACCGAAACCCCCCGCTGGGAGTACCTCACGGCGCCGGTGCTGATCCACAACACCCAGGCGATCCTCAACAACTTCGGGCGGGACGGCTGGGAGCTGGTCACCGTCACCTCCGGCGCGAACGGCGAGCAGCTCGTCGCCTGGTTCAAGCGGCCGGTGCGGGGATGAGCGCCCGCGCGAAGCTGGCCGAGCTCGGGCTCGCGCTGCCGGCCGTCGCCGCGCCCGCCGGGGCCTACGTCCCGGCCCGGCGCAGCGGGGCGCACGTCTTCACCGCCGGGCAGCTGCCGATGGTCGACGGGGTGCTGCAGGCCACCGGCAAGGTGGGGGCCGAGGTCGACACGGACACCGCGAAGGGCCTGGCCCGGCTGTGCGCGCTCAACGCGCTCGCCGCCGTCGACGCGCTGGTCGGCCTGGACGCCGTGACCGGTGTCGTGAAGGTGACCGGCTTCGTCGCCTCCGCCCCGGGGTTCACCGACCAGCCAACCGTGCTCAACGGCGCGTCGGAGCTGTTCGGCGAGGTCTTCGGCGACGCCGGCGCACACGCCCGGTCGGCCGTCGGCGTGGCCGAGCTGCCCAAGGGCGCCCCGGTCGAGGTGGAGATCGTCGTCGAGGTCGCGGGATGACCGCGCGGCCGGCGTCCGCGACCCGCGTCCCCGCGGCGTCGTGAGGCCGGGGGGACCGGGCCCGGCCGCCCCCGAGCAGGCCGGTCACGAGCTGCTCCTCGCCCTCGCCGGCCGGCTGCCCGACGAGGTGCTGTGGCGGCTGCGCGACTGGCTCGCGGCCGGCGCGACGACCCCCGTCGGCGCCGTGCTGGCCCGGGAGCTGCTGCGCGGGCGCATCGCCCTCACCGACGCCGAGCGCGACCTGCTCGCCGCCAGCGCCGGCCGCTGGGGCGCCCCGGCCCGCCTGCTCGAGGCCGTCCTGCCGCTGGACGCCCCGCCGGCCAGCGACGCCGTGTTCGGTCCGGCCGCGGAGGTCGACACCGCGGCGCTGAGCGCCCTCGCCGTCGTCCGCGGCCATCCGGGCGCGGTCGACCTGCGCCTGGCCGTCCGGTCGGGTCCCGGGCCCGAGCAGCGCGTGGTGCTCGTCCAGGGGGGCACCGCGCCCTGGACGCTCACCGGCACCCTCCAGCGCGTGCTGCGCGCGCACGGCGACCGCACACCGTGCGTCGAGGTGCTCCCGGCGCACGGGGAGCGCTCGGCGTACCACCGGGCGGCCATCATCGGTGGGGCCTCGCTGTGGACGGCGGCCGACGCCGTGCTCGTCTGAGCGCACCAGGGAAGGGGATCGCCAGTGGTCGACCAGAGGATCGGGGACTCGTCCCACGACCTGCTGCTGGCCCTGGCCGGTCGGGTCGACGACGACCTGCTGGCCTGGTGCCGCGAGCTGATCGCGGTCGACGAGGACGCCCGGGCCGTCGAGCTCGTCTGCGGCACGCTCGCCGCCGACCGAACCCCCCTGCCGCCCGCCGTGCGCGACGCGCTCGTGGACGCGGCCCGGTCGGCCCGCACCGACCTCGACGCCGCCACCGCGCTCCCGCCGGCCGTCGACGCCGAGGTCCCCCACCGCTTCGACGCGACCCTGCCCGTCGTCGACGACCTGGCCGCCGCGGTCGCCGCGCTGCCCGCCCGGCAGGTCGCCGGCTGCCGGCTGCACCTCACCGCCCGCACCACCCCGGCCGGAGCCGCGCCCGGCCCCCTGCCGCAGCCGGTCGTCGTCGCGGAGGTCGGGCCGGAGGACTCCCGCCCGCTCGACGTGCTCGCCTACCAGCTCGCCATCGCCTGCGCCCGGGCCGGGGTGCCCGCCGCCGTCGAGGTGGTCGTGGCCGGGGCCGTGCTCCCGGCCTACCAGCGCGCGGCGCTGCTCGCGGCCCGGACCGACGTCGGGGACCGGGCGGGCGGTCCTCCGGCCTCCGAGGCCGTCACTCCGCGGCCCCCGCGCCGCCGGATCCCCGCGGCGCAGCCGGAGACGGCCGAGCTCGTGGCGACCGGACCCGTGGCGGCCGAGCCGGTGGTGGTCGAGCCCGTGGTCGCCGAGCCCGTGACCGTCGAGCCCGTGGTGGCCGAGCCCGTGACCGTCGAGCCGGTGACCGCAGAGCCCGCCGCCGCGCAGCTGCCGACCGCGCCGCCGCCGGCTCCGCCGGTGCGGCGGGTCATCGGTGCGCGCGCCCCCGAGTTGACGGAGTCGGCCGCCGGGCCGGCGGCCGCGCCCCGGCCGGCGTCCGCCGCGCCGCCCTCCGGGGTGTCCGAGACCGCCGGGGCCCGCCCGGAGGTCGAGGCGCCCGCCGCTGCCGCGCCCGCCGCGGCGGAGCGGGCACCGGTCGCCCCGGAGCCCGCCGCTCCTCCCGCCGAGCCGCGCTCCTCCCTCGCCGACCGGATGGCGGCCTGGGACGTCGTGGACGTCCCGGAGCCCGAGCCGTCCCGCACCACCGCCCCCGCGGGTGCGGCGGCGCCGGTGGCGCGCCCGCGCACCGACCGCCGCGTCCCCGCCGCCGACCGGGCCGTCGCCCGTCCGGCCACCCCCGAACGGCCGGCCACCCCCGATCGCGCGGCTGCGTCCGACCGCGCGGCCACCGCCGATCGCGCCACCACCGCGCCTCGCCCGGTCGCCGACCGCCCGGCTGCTGACCGGCCGACTGCCGACCGCCCGGCTCCTGACCGGCCGACTGCTGACCGGCCGGTCGCCGACCGTCCGGCTGGTGACCGTCCGGCTGGCGATCGGCCGGCTGCAGACCGCCCGGCCGTCGACCGGCCCGCTCCGGTCGATCGCCCGGCCGCCGAACGCTCGGCTGCTGACCGCCCGGCCGACGGTCGTCCGGTCGTCGACCGCCCCGTCGCCGATCGCCCGGCGGCCGGTCGTCCGGCTGCTGAACGCTCGGTTGCCGGTCGCCCGACTGCGGACCGTCCGGCTGCGGATCGCCGCGTCGCCGATCGCCCGGTTTCTGGCCGCCCGGCTGCCGCCCGCCCGGCTGCCGACCGTCCGACGGCGGACCGCCCACCTGCCGACGTCCCGGCTGCGGCCGACCGCCCGGCCGCGGCCGACCGCACCGCGGGCGCGGGTACCCGCCCCGAGAACGGCGCCCCCCGCGGGGGCGGACCGCGGCGGACCGCTCCGGCGCGCGAGACCGCCAGCACCCCCGCCGCCGGTGCGGCCCCGGCCCCGCGGGACGAGGAGCGCCCCGCCCCGTTCACCCGGGTGGACTCCGGACCGGTGTCGTTCGAGCCGGCGGCCCCCGGCAGCGCCCCGGCGTCGGAGGACGAGCGTCCGCGCTGGCCGGCGAACGGCGTCCTGCCCCGCCGCCGCTCCTCGCCCACCCCGCCGGACGAGGAGGCGGCGTCCGAGCGCACCCCCCGCCCGACGACGCTGCGGGCCTTCCTCCGGCCCGTGCCCGACCCGGCCGGCCAGCACTCCCAGCCGCCCGAGCCGGTGGAGGAGCCGCCGCGGGAGGCGGTCGTCCGTCCGCTGCGCCCCGCGCAGCCGGACGTCCCCGCGGCTCCGCCGATCGACCCGATGACCGACACCCGGCCCGACCTGACCGAGTTCCCGCACCCGGAGCCCGTGATCGACGAGCAGGACCCGCTCGGCCTGGGCCGCCTGCCCCTGGCGCGGGACGAGCCCGGGGAGCCGGGCGGCGACCCCTGGGCGTCCGACTGGCTCAGCGGCGACTGGGCGTCCCGAGCGACCCCGGTCGATGCGGACCGGCCCGAGGAGCCCCGGTCCGGCGGGGCCCCGGCGGCCGGTCCGGACCCGGCCCCGCCCCGTCCGGCGGACCGAGCGGCCGGCCCGTCCGCCCCGCTGCTGCCCCCCGAGGCGGCGGCCCGCCTCGACGACGACGACCGCGAGCTGCTCGCGCGGCTGCAGGCCGAGCTGGGAGGGACCGGCCGCCCGGCCGGGATCGCGCCGAACGGCCGGGGCCCGACCCCGCCCGACCTGGCCGGCTGACCGACCCCGGCGGGACCGGCCCGTCGAGGGTCGTGCGGCCGCGGCCCGCCACCAGGGCGGCCCGGCTCAGCGCCCCGCCGAGACCACCACCGCGTCGACGATCTCCTGCAGCCGCAGACCGCGGGCGGCGTCCAGCGCGGGCGGCGGGCCGTCCCCGCGCACCGCGGCCACGAGCTCGTCGAGAAGGCGGGCGTAGCAGGCCGAGGCGTCGGCGACCCGGCCCGAGACCTGGTGCCGGCCGACGCCGCCGAACACGGCCAGCTCGATCTCGGAGGGGTCCACGGGCAGCGACAGCGACAGCGCCATCGTGCTGAGCGCGCCGCCGACGTGGCGCAGCCCGACGTTCCACAGGTCCGGGTCGGAGCGGTGGGCCCACGCCACCTCGGTGACCGGGCCGAGCGCGACGTCGAGCAGGTCGATCACGTGCGGGCCGAGGTCGAGCAGCGCCCCGTGCTCCGCGCGCCACCCCGACTCGGCGTAGGGGCCGCCGAGCAGCGAGCCGGACAGCCAGCGCGTCACGCCGACGCTGTCGGCCCCCGCCCCGGCGGGGACGCCGTCGAGCCAGGCGCGGATGGCCGGGTCGAAGCGCAGGGTGAGCACCACGGACGACAGGACGCCCGCCGCCCGCACCGCGTCGGCGACCCCGCGGGCGCCCGCGAGGTCCTCGGCGAGCGGCTTCTCGCAGATCAGGTGCTTGCCGGCGGCGGCGGCCCGCACGGCCAGGCCGGCCTGGGCCCGGGGCGGCACGGCGAGGGCGACGACGTCCACGTCGTCGAGCAGCGCGTCCAGCTCGCCGACCGCCGTCGTGCCCAGCTCCGCGGCCAGCAGCCGGCCCGGTTCCGGGCGCCGCGTCCACACGCCGACGAGGTCGACGTCCGGATGGGCGGCCAGCCCCGGACCGTGCACCCGGCTCGCCCACGGCCCCGCCCCGATCAGTCCCACGCGCACGCCCCCGACCCTATGCCGATCTCCGTCCGGCCCGCTCCCCGGACGCTGCTCCCCGGACGCCGTCGAGCGCTTAGGGTGGCGCGCATGGACCGACGCCCCGCCGTCCCCCGCCCCGCGGCCACCGTGCTGCTCGTGCGGGACGCGCCGGGGCTGGAGGTGTTCCTGCAGCGGCGGGTGGCCGGGATGGCGTTCGCGGGCGGGATGACGGTGTTCCCCGGCGGCGGCGTGGACCCGGGTGACGTCGTCGACCCGGCGCTGTGGACCGGGCCGGGGCCGCAGTGGTGGGGTCGGCGCTTCGCGACCGGCCCGGAGGAGGCCGCCGGGCTGGTGCTCGCCGCCGTCCGCGAGACGTTCGAGGAGTGCGGCGTGCTGCTCGCCGTCGGACCCGACGGGGCCCCGCCGGTCGTCGACCCCGACGCGCGGGCCGACCTCGTGGCCCGCCGCCGGTCGCTGGGCGAGGTGCTCACCGCGGCCGGGCTGCGCGTGCGGGCCGACCTGCTCGCGCCGTGGGCGCGGTGGATCACCCCCGAGGAGTCGCCGCGCCGCTACGACACCGCCTTCTTCGTGGCCGAGGTGCCCGAGGGGCAGGACGCCGACGCCCACACCACCGAGGCCGTCGAGGCCCGCTGGTGGACGCCGGCCGAGGCGCTGGACCGCTGGCGGGCCGGGGAGCTGGAGCTGATGGCGCCGACGTTCCGGACGCTGCAGGAGATCGTCGAGCACGCCGACACCGCGTCCGTGCTGGCCGCCGCGGCGGCGCGGGAGATCCGGCCCGTGGTGCCGCGGGTGAAGCGCGAGGGCGACGAGGTGGTGGTCGTGCTGCCGGGCGACCCGGGCTTCGAGGTGGCCGCCGGGCACCTGCGGCCGGGCGGCGCCCCGTGACCGCCTACGGGCAGCTGCGGGCGGTCACGCCGCTGGCGTCGGTGCTGCTCGAGCGCAACCCGTCGCCGATGACGCTGGAAGGCACCAACACCTGGGTGCTGCGGGCGCCCGGGGAGGAGCGGTGCGTGGTCGTCGACCCGGGGGAGGACGACCCGGAGCACCTCGGCGCCGTCGCCGCGCAGGGGCCGGTCGCGCTCGTGCTGCTGACCCACCGCCACCCCGACCACGCCGGGGGCGCCCGCCGGTTCGCCGAGCTCACCGGGGCGCCGGTGCGGGCTCTGGACCCGTCGCTCGTGCTGGGCTCCGAGGCGCTGGGCGACGGCGAGGTCGTCGCGGCGGCGGGAGTCGAGCTGCGGGTGGTCGCCACGCCCGGCCACACGTCCGACTCGGTGTCGTTCCTGCTCGACGGGCCCGGCGCGCCCACGGCGGTGCTCACCGGCGACACGGTGCTCGGCCGCGGCACCACGGTGATCGCCCACCCGGACGGCCGGCTGGGTCCCTACCTGGAGTCCCTGCGCCGCCTGGCCGACCTCCCCCCGGCCACGGCCGTCCTGCCCGGGCACGGACCCGAGCTCCCCGACGCCGCCCAGGTGGCCGCGGCCTACCTGGCCCACCGCGAGCAGCGGCTCGACCAGGTCCGGGACGCGCTCGCGCGGCTCGGCCCGGACGCCTCCGCCCGCGCCGTCGTCGAGCTGGTCTACGCCGACGTCGACGAGTCCCTGTGGCCCGCGGCCGAGCTGTCCGTCCGGGCGCAGCTCGACCACCTGCGCTGACGCGCCCGTGCGCGGAAACGGCGGCTCCGGCCACCGTTTCCGCTCACGAGGGCCGTCAGGCCCGGACCGGGAGCTGCGCCGTCTTGGCCGGGGCGAGCGTGCCTCGCAGCAGCCACAGCAGCCCGGCCACCAGCAGGCCCGCGCCGGCGCCGAGGGTGAACGCGGCCGGCGGCCCGGCCAGCTCGACGACCAGGCCCGCGGACGACTGGCCGGCCGCGATGCCGAGCGTCGCGGCGGTGATCACCCAGCCGAACGCCTCGGCCGCGGTGCCGGGCGGCGCGGTGCGGTCGATACCGAGCGAATGGGCGGTGACCTGCGGGGTGATGACGGCGCCGGCCAGCAGCATCGCGACGACGAGCACCGGCAGCCCACCGCTCGCGCCGGACAGCGCCATGCCGCCGACGCAGACCGCGAACACGGCCAGCAGGAACGGCAGCCGCAGGTGCAGCGGCTCCGGCCAGGGTCGTAGCGAGTACAGGACACCGGCCAGCACGGAGGTCACCGACCACGCCGAGAGCAGCACGCCACCCAGCAGGGGCGCACCGATCGCCTCCGTGACGGCGGGGACGCCGACCTCGACCGAGCCGACGACCAGCCCGAACCCCAGGGACGCGAGCGTCACCGTGCGCACGCCGGGTCGCTCCATCGCACCGAACAGGCCCAGCCCCGGCCCCCGCTCGGCCCGACCCTGGGTGCGCACGGGGCGGCACAGCGCGAACGCGACCGAGCCGAGCACGAGTCCGCCGACGGCCACGGCGAGGCCGGTGCCGGGCCAGGGCGCGAGCACCAGGAACACGGCCAGGGCCGGCCCCAGGATGAAGAAGACCTCCAGGCTGATGGCCTCGTAGCTGTAGGCCGCGTCCCGGCGCGGCCCGGCCGGGACCAGCCGCGCCCACAGCGCGCGGGACGACCCGGGCAGCGCCGGCTGCGTCAGGCCGGTGACGACCGCGAGCCCGGCGAGCACGGCGGGCGCCTGCCCGGTCTCGACGGCCGCCACGAGCGCGGCCGCGGCCGCGGCGAGCAGTGCAGCGGCGACGATCAGCGGAACGGCCGGCCCGACCCGGTCGATCAGCCGGCCCTGCAGCACCGACCCCAGCGAGACGCCCACCAGCGTGCCCGCCGAGACCAGTCCGGCCACCGCGAACGATCCGGTCGCGCGCTCGACGTAGAGCAGCGTCGCGAGCCCCAGCATCGCGATCGGCAGCCGCCCGACGGCCGAGGCGAGGGCGGGCAGCGCCGCGCCGGGGGTGGTCAGGGCGGCGCGGTAGTCGGCGAGGGCGGCGGAGGGGGACACCGCCCCAGGGTGACACGGAATGGGACGCTCGTACCACTTCTATCCGCGCGCCGGGAGGGGCGCGGCGCAGCGTCAGCGGGCGCGGCGCGCCAGGCGCTCGGGCTCCAGGATCAGCACGCTCTTGCCCTCCAGCCGCAGCCAGCCGCGGTGGGCGAAGTCGGCGAGGGCCTTGTTCACCGTCTCGCGGCTCGCGCCGACGAGCTGGGCGATCTCCTCCTGGGTGAGGTCGTGCGTGACGCGCAGCAGCCCCGACTCCTGCGAGCCGAACTGGCGCGCGAGCTGCAGCAGCGACTTCGCCACCCGACCGGGCACGTCGGTGAAGATGAGGTCGGCCAGCATGTTGTTGGTGCGGCGCAGGCGCCGGGCCAGCACGCGCAGCAGCTGCTCGGCGATCTCGGGCCGCTTGCCGATCCACTCGCGCAGCGCGGCGCGGTCCATCGTGTAGCTGCGCACCTCGGTGACGGCGGTGGCCGACGACGTCCGCGGCCCCGGATCGAAGATCGACAGCTCGCCGAACATGTCCGACGGGCCGGCCACCATGAGCAGGTTCTCGCGCCCGTCGGGGGACTTCCGACCGATCTTGACCTTGCCGGTCGCGACGATGTACAGCCGGTCGCCCGGCTCGCCCTCCGCGAAGATCACGTGACCGCGGGGGAACTCGGCAGGCTCCAGCGCCTGCGCCAGGGCCTCGGCCGCGTGCGGCTCCACACCCTGGAAGATCCCTGCGCGGATCAGAACCTCGTCCACTGCACCGCTCCTCGTCCCCGCCGCTGCCCCGCGGCGGATCACCGGCGCGCCAGTGTAGGGGTTGGGACACGACCGCGTGTGATCGCGATCGTGCTCCCCGGGGCGCGTCCGGGCGAACCTGCTAGGCCGCCCGGTTCCCCCGCCGGGTCGCCTGCTTCGCGCGCGGCGAGCGGTTGCGCAACCGGAACAGCTCCAGCGCGCGGCCGGTGCCGGACCGGAACAGGGCCCGCACCTCGTCCGGACGGGGCCGCTCCAGCAGCTCCTCCAGCTCGTCGGTGCGCAGCGTGGACTCCCGCAGCTTGGACTCCACGCGCTCCATTCCGAGCGCGAAGAACATCACCAGCAGCGGCACGAGGACGGACAGCCAGGCAGTCATGTCGGGGGAGATGTTCCCGCACTCCCCGCCGTTACACCGGACCGGGGGTGCCCCGTTCGCGGACCCGATACCGATCCGTGATCCGACCTGCGGCGATCGTTCCGGTCGGGGGACGCCCGTACCCTCGACGGCGTGAGCACCCCGGCCAGCGCCCCGGCCCCGCCCGGACTCCCGTCCCCCCGCGCCACCGCCCGGCTGGCCCGGCGGATCGCCGAGGGCGAGCCGCCGCTGGGCCGGGCGCGGCGGGTCGGCCGGATGCTGCGCGAGCTCACGGCCACCCACGTCGACGCGCACTGCGAGCTGGACTTCACCACGCCGCTGGAGCTCGCCGTGGCCACGATCCTGTCCGCCCAGAGCACGGACCGGGGCGTCAACCTGGTCACCCCGGCGCTGTTCGCGCGCTACCCCACCGCCCTGGACTACGCGCAGGCCGACCGCGCCGAGCTGGAGGCGGCCGTCCGCAGCACGGGGTTCTTCCGCAACAAGGCGAACTCGCTGATCGGGCTGGGGGCCGCGGTCGTGGAGCGGCACGGCGGCGAGCTGCCGAGCACGCTCGAGGAGCTGGTGGAGCTGCCCGGCATCGGGCGCAAGACGGCCAACGTCATCCTCGGCAACGCCTTCGGCGTCCCCGGCATCACGGTCGACACGCACTTCGGCCGCCTGGTCCGGCGCTTCGGGTGGACCACCGAGGAGGACCCGGTGAAGGTCGAGCACGCGGTCGGCCCGCTGATCCCGAAGCGCGAGTGGACCATGACCTCCCACCGAGTGATCTTCCACGGCCGGCGGGTCTGCCACGCCCGCAAGCCGGCCTGCGGCGCCTGCACGCTGGCGGCCGACTGCCCGTCGTTCGGCCTCGGGCCGGTCGACCCGGAGAAGGCCGCGGCGCTGGTGAAGGGCCCGTCCCGCGCGTTCCTGCTCGCCCGCGCCGGCATCACCGAGGACGCCGCGCCCGCCCCGGCCCTGGACGACGCGCCGTGACCGCGCCCGCGGGGTCGGGCGGGGCGGCTCCGTGACGGCCCCCGAGCGCCGGGTCGGCCGGTCCGAGGTCGTGTCCACCGTCGTGGTCGTGCTGCTCGTGGTGCTGGCCGTCGTGGCGCTGTGGCCCCGCGACGCCCCCGCCCCGGCGCCCGCCGGGGCCCCCGCCGCGCCCGCGGCCGTCGTCGTCCCCGACGCCGAGCTGGCCCCGTTCCGGGCGTCGGCGGCCCTCCCGCCCTGCCCGGCCCCGACCGGTGCGCCCGTGCCGGACGGGCCGCTCGCCGGCCTCGTCGTCGGCTGCCTGGGGGCGCCCGGCCCGGTCGACCTCGGCGCCGTCTCGGCCGACCGCACCGTGCTGGTGAACCTCTGGGCGTCCTGGTGCGGCCCCTGCGTGGACGAGCTGCCGGTGCTGGCCGAGTACGCGGCCCGGCCGGACGCGGTCCCGGTGCTGCTGGTCGACGTCGACGACGACCCGCGCGCGGCGCTGAGCCTGCTCGGAGAGCTCGACCTCGGCCTGCCCTCCGCGGTCGACAGCGGCAGCGCCGTGCGCCTCGCCCTCGACGTGCCGCCGAGCCTGCCCTACTCCTACGTCGTCGCCCCCGACGGCACGACCACCCGGGTCGACCCGCCCGTGCCGTTCCGCACCGCCGACGAGGTGGCCGCGGCCGTGGCGCGCCTGGGTGCGGCGTGACCGGTCCGCGGCTGCGGCCCGACCTCGCCCCGGCCCACCTGCGGCCGCTGCTGCGCGGCCTGGCCGGCACGGGCGCGGCCGAGCTGAGCCGCCACGGGCTCCCCCCGCCCGCCGACGGCCGCCGCGCGGCGGTGCTCATCCTGCTCGGCGACGACCCGCGGCACGGCCCGGACGTGCTGCTCGTCGAGCGGGCCTCCACCCTGCGCACCCACGCCGGGCAGGTCGCGTTCCCCGGCGGCGGCGCCGACCCCACCGACGCCGACGCCGTCGCGACCGCCCTGCGCGAGGCCGAGGAGGAGACCGGGCTCGACCCGGGCGGCGTCGTCCCGATCGCCCAGCTCCCCGACCTGTTCCTGCCGCCGTCGGGGTTCGTCGTCACCCCCGTGGTGGCGCACTGGGAGCGGCCCTGCGCGGTGCGCGCCGTCGACGCGGGGGAGACCGCGGCCGTCGTCCGCGTCCCGCTGGCCGACCTCGCCGACCCCGCCCGCCGCGTCTGCGTCGGGCACCCCTCGGGCTACGTGGGGCCGGCCTTCCTGGTGGCGGGGTTGCTCGTCTGGGGATTCACGGGGGGCCTATTGTCCGCCGTACTGGATCTCGGGGGGTGGGCGCGCCCCTGGGACGCGACGCGGGTCCTCGACCTCGCCGGGGCCTGGACCGCCGCCCGCGCCGTCGACGAGGGGATGACTGGTTCGTGAGCTGGGTGGACCTGGTCGTCGTCGCGCTCGCACTGATCGCCGGGGTGTCGGGGTGGCGGCACGGGGTCGCCGTGGCGTTCCTGTCGTTCGTCGGCGTGCTGACCGGCGCGATCATCGGGGTGCGGCTCGCCCCCCTGCTCGTGGCCGGCATCGACAGCCCCAACGCCCAGATCATCGTGAGCATCCTGGTCGTCGTGCTGCTCGTCGCGATCGGCGAGACGACGGGGGTGTTCTTCGGCCGCCGCATCCGCGACCGCATCACCGGGGAGCGGTCGCTGACCGTCGACTCCACGCTCGGCGCCGTGCTGCAGGCGTTCACCGTGGTCGTGGCGGCCTGGCTGGTGGCGCTGCCGCTGGCCTCGGCCAGCTTCCCCGGCCTCGCCTCGGCCGTGCAGGGCTCGGAGGTGCTGCGCGGCGTCGACAGCGTCATGCCCCCGGGCGCTCGCGCGCTCCCCGACGAGCTGAGCAACCTGCTCGACAACTCCGGGTTCCCCCAGATCCTGCGCAGCCCCTTCGACAGCCCGCCGATCGGGGAGGTCGGCCCGCCCGACCCGGCCCTGGTCGCCAACCCCCTCGTCGCGGACCTCCAGGACAGCGTGCTCAAGGTGCGCGGGCGGGCCCCGTCGTGCCAGCGCGCGCTCGAGGGCACCGGGTTCGTGATCGGCGACGGCGTCGTGGTCACCAACGCGCACGTCGTCGCGGGCACCGAGGACGTCGGCGTGGAGGTGCGCACCGACCGGGGCGGGACGCGCGAGCTGGCCGGCACCGTCGTCGTCTACGACCCCTCGATCGACGTCGCCGTCATCCGCGTGCCCGACCTGGACGCCCCAGCGCTGCCGTTCCGCCCGCGGCCCGCCGCCCCGGGCGAGGACGTGATCATCCTCGGCTACCCGATGGACGGCCCGTACACCCCGTCCGCGGGCCGGGTGCGCCAGACGATCCAGCTGCAGGGCCCCGACATCTACGACGACGGCGAGGTCACCCGCGAGGTCTACACCGTCCGGGCCGTCGTGCGCTCGGGCAACTCGGGCGGGCCGATGGTCGACGTCGACGGCCAGGTCGTGGGCGTGGTGTTCGGCGCGGCGCTGGACGACAGCGAGACGGGGTTCGTCCTCACCAACGCCCAGGTGTCGACCGTGGTCAACCCGGACGCCCGGATCGACGACCCGGTCGGCACCGGGCCGTGCGCGAACTGATCAGACCTCGCGCGTGATCGTCTGGTCGCGCCCGGGGCCGACGCCGATGGCGCTCACCGGCGCCCCCGTCAGCTCCTCGACCCGCTCGACGTAGGCCCGCGCGGTGGCCGGGAGCTCGTCGAACGCCCGGCACGCCGACAGGTCCTCGAACCAGCCGGGCAACTCCTCGTACACCGGCACGGCGTGGTGCACGTCGGTCTGGGTCATCGGCATGTCCTCGACGCGCCGGCCGTCGATCTCGTAGCCGACGCAGACCGGGACGGTCTCCAGCCCGGACAGCACGTCGAGCTTGGTGAGGAAGAAGTCGGTGATGCCGTTGACGCGCACGGCGTAGCGGCCGATCACGGCGTCGAACCAGCCGCAGCGGCGCGGGCGCCCGGTCGTCACGCCGACCTCGCCGCCGGCCTTGCGCAGGTACTCGCCCATGGCGTCGAGCAGCTCGGTCGGGAACGGCCCGGAGCCGACGCGGGTGGTGTAGGCCTTGAGGATCCCGATCACCCGGGTGATCTTGTTCGGGCCGATGCCGGACCCCACCGAGGCGCCGCCGGCCGTCGGGTTCGAGCTGGTCACGAAGGGGTAGGTGCCGTGGTCGACGTCGAGCAGCGTGCCCTGCGAGCCCTCCAGCAGCAGCGTCTCGCCGCGCTCCAGGGCCTGGTTGAGCAGCAGGCGGGTGTCGGCGATGCGGGGGGCGAAGCGCTCGGCGTGGCCGAGCACGGTGTCGACGACCTCGTCGACGTCGAGCGCGCGGCGGTTGTAGACCTTCACCAGGACCTGGTTCTTCAGCGCGAGCGCCGCCTCGACCTTCTGGCGCAGGATCTTCTCGTCCAGCACGTCGGCCACGCGCACGCCGACCCGGGACACCTTGTCCTGGTAGGCCGGGCCGATGCCGCGGCCGGTGGTGCCGATCTTGGCCTTGCCCAGGAAGCGCTCGGTCACCTTGTCCATGGCCACGTGGTACGGCATGATCAGGTGGGCGTCGGCGGAGATCATCAGGCCGGACGTGTCCACCCCCCGGTCCTCCAGGCCCGCCAGCTCCCCGAGCAGGACGCCCGGGTCCACGACCACGCCGTTGCCGATCACGTTCTTCACGCCGGGCGTGAGGATGCCGGACGGGATGAGGTGCAGGGCGAAGTCCTGGCCGTCGGGCAGCACGACGGTGTGGCCGGCGTTGTTGCCGCCCTGGTAGCGCACCACCCACTCCACCTGGCCGCCGAGGATGTCGGTGGCCTTGCCCTTGCCCTCGTCGCCCCACTGGGCTCCGATCAGCACGATCGCCGGCATGTGACACTCCAGTCGGACTAGGGGGTGGACGTCTCGGTGGGCTCGGAAGCGGTGCTGCTGGTCTGCGGCGGTCAGGAGCGGCTCCCGCTCCACGGTAGTCGGGGTACCCCGGTCGTCCCCGGGGTGCCCGCCGTCGTCGTGCCGGCGCGGCCGCAGCGCGCCGACGTCGACCCCGTGCTGGCGCGGGAGCCCGGGCGGGTGATCGTCCACGGCACCGACGCCGACCTCGCCGCGGTGCTGCTGCGCCTGCTGCGCACCGAGCGGCTGGGGATCGAGGTGGCCCACCTGCCGGCCGGTCGCTCGGCCGTCGCGGCGCTGTTCGGGCTGCCGTCCGGCGGCGCCGCGGTCGACCTCGCCCGGGACGGGACGGCGGTGCCGACCCCGCTCGTCCGCGACGACACCGGCGGCGTCCTCGCCGGCCGCGCCGAGGTGCGCGGGCTGACCGGGGAGTGCTTCTGCGACGACGCGCTGGTGCTGCGCGGCGGCGCGCGGCGGCTGGTCGTGGCGGTCCGGCCGGACGGGATCGCGGTGCGCGCCGGCTGGGGCGGCGCCCCGCCCGACGGGAGCCTCCGCCCGGTGCCGCTCACGGCCCGGTCCGGCCGCGGCTCGGCGCTGGGACGGGCCGTGCAGCTGGGCGGGATGCCGTTCGTGCCCGTCGCCGACGGCGTCCCGCACCCCCGCCCCCTGGAGCGCCGCACCTGGTACCGCCACACCGCCGACTGGCTCCTCGTCCGCCCCTGACCGCGCCGGTCCCGCCCCCGTGCCCGGCGAGTTCCGCCCCCGCGCCCGGCGAGTTCCGCGCCCGTGCCCCGCGAGTTCCGCATCGGCGTACAGCGAGTTCCGCATCCGAGCGCAGCGAGTTCCGGCCATCGCTCGGCAGTGCGGGGCTCACCGGCCACCGGTGCGGAACTCGCCGGGCGAGAAGGCGGGACTCGCCGGGCGCGGATGCGGAACTCGCCGGGCAGGGATGCGGAACTCGCCCGGCGCGGGCGCGGAACTCGCCGGACGCGGGCGCGGAACTCGCCGGGCGTGAGTGTGGAACTCGCCGGGCGTGAGTGTGGAACTCGCCGGAGGGGGTGGGCTAGGCGGCGGGGCGCTGGTGGTAGGCGTCCACGTACTCCTGGCCCGACAGCACGGCGATGGCGTCCATGATCTCGTCGGTGACCGCTCGGCGGATCGCGCTGGAGCCGGACAGCCCGGCGTAGCGGGAGAAGTCGAGCGGGGCCCCGTAGCGCACGGTCACCCGGCGCAGGCGCGGGAGGCGCGTGCCGACCGGCTGGACCCGCTCGGTGCCGGTCAGCGCGACCGGCACGACGCGGGCCCCCGTCTCCAGGGCCAGGCTGGCGACGCCGGTGTGGCCGCGGTGCAGCCGCCCGTCGAGCGAGCGGGTGCCCTCGGGGTAGATCGCGAACGCGCCGCCGGCCTCGAGCACCCGCCGCGCCGCGTGCAGCGCGGCGAGTCCGGCCTTCGCGTTGCCGCGGTCGACCGGGACGTAGCCCAGCGCCGACAGGAGCGACGCCAGCGCGCGCCCCTTCATCCCGCGACCGGTGAAGTACTCGGCCTTGCCCAGGAACGACACGCGCCGGCCGGCCGTCAGCGCGATCACCGCGGTGTCGACGGCGGCGCGGTGGTTGGCGGCGATGATGACCGGGCCGTCGTGCGGGGCGCGGCCGGTGATCTCCGGCCGCCACAGCAGCCGGACGGCCGGGGCCAGCGCCCAGCGCACGAGGAGGTGCACGGGGCGGAATCGGCCGGTCATGCCGGGGGAGTTCCCGAAATCCTCTTGCGCCAGACGGGAGGATGTCCTCGACATGAGGCACTGACGCACCCCCGCCCCGGCCCGCGGCTCCGCCCGGCCGGCGCCCGGACCCCGTCCCCGGTGGTGCACCCGTGCCCTCAGCCCTCCTCGCCCACGACCTCGTCCGCGCCTACGGCGACCGGACCGTCCTCGACGGGCTCTCCCTCGTCGCCGCCCCGGGGCGGCGGATCGGCCTGATCGGGGAGAACGGCGCCGGCAAGTCGACGCTGCTGCGGCTGCTCGCCGGCGTCGAGCAGCCCGACGCCGGCCGCGTGACCCGGCCCGCCGACCTGGGGTTCGCCACCCAGGAGCTGCCCTGGCCCGGCTCGGCCACCCTCGGCGAGGTCCTCGACGACGCCCTGCGCGAGGCCCGCGCCGCCGTCCGCGAGCTGGACGCGCTCGCGCCGCGGCTCGCCGACCCGGTCGCCGCGCAGCGCTACGGCGAGCTGCTGGAGTGGGCGCAGGACCACGACGCGTGGGACGCCGACCGCCGCGCGGAGCTCACCCTCGACGGGCTCGGCCTGGCCGGGATCGCCCGCGACCGGCGGCTGGACACCCTGTCGGGCGGGCAGCGCAGCCGGGTCGGGCTGGCCGCGCTGCTCGTCCGCCGCCCGGCGGCGCTGCTGCTCGACGAGCCGACCAACCACCTCGACGACGCCGCGGCCGCGTTCCTGGAGCGGACGCTGCGGTCGCTGCCGGGGGTCGTCGTGGCGGCGAGCCACGACCGCGCCTTCCTCGACGCCGTCTGCACCGACGTGCTCGACCTCGACCCCGCCCTGGACGGCCCGACCCGGTACGGCGGCGGCTGGTCGGGCTACCTCGACGGCCGGCGGGCGGCCCGGGTGCGCTGGGAGCAGCGCTGGGCCGCCGAGCAGGACGAGCTGGCGGAGCTGCGCCGGTCGGTCGCGGTGACGGCGCGGGCGGTCGCGCCGGGTCGCCCCCGCGGCAACCAGTCCAAGCTCCTCTACGACTACAAGGGCGGCCGCGTCGATCACCAGGTGTCGCGCCGCGTGCGCAACGCCCGGCGCCGCCTCGACGAGCTGGCCCGCGACCAGGTCCGCCGCCCGCCGGAGCCGCTGCGGTTCGCGGGCGTCCTGGGCGACGCGGTGCCCGGTCCGGCGGCCGCGCTGCGCGACGTGCGGGTGCCCGGGCGGCTGCGCGTCGCCGCGCTCGACGTCGGGGCGCGCGACCGCGTCCTCGTCACCGGGCCGAACGGCGCCGGCAAGTCGACGCTGCTCGGCGTGCTGGCCGGGCGGGTGGCGGCGCAGGGGTCGGTGCACCGGCGCCGGGGCCTGCGGGTCGGGCTGCTCGCCCAGGAGGTCGCCCCGCCCGCGCCCGGCACCGCCCGCCAGGTCTACGCGGCGGCGGCCGGCCCGGCGGCGGTGCCGCTGGCCGACCTCGGGCTGCTCCCGCCCCGCGACGTCGACCGCCCGCTCGCCGCCCTGTCGGTCGGGCAGCGCCGGCGCGTCGAGCTGGCCGTGCTCGTGGCCCGCGCACCGCAGCTGCTGCTGCTCGACGAGCCGACCAACCACCTGTCCCCGGCGCTGTGCGACGAGCTGGAGGACGCGCTCGGCACCAGCCCGGGCGCCGTCGTCGTCGCGAGCCACGACCGCTGGCTGCGCCGGCGCTGGAGCGGCCGGGAGGTCGCCCTGGAACCGGTCGGCAGGATGGCCGGGTGTCCCGCGACCTGAGCGTGCACCTGCCCGGGCGCCCGGACGGGGAGCGCTTGGCCGCGGCCGCCCGCGCCGCCGGGGCCGAGCTCGGCGCGGGCGTCCTGCGCCGCGCCGGGCGCTACTGCGCCGACCTCGGCGAGCCGGAGCCCGTCGAGCCCGGCGACCTCCCCTTGCAGGTGGAGCCGGCCGACGTCGACGGCCCGCTCGCCGAGCGCCTCGACGCCTGCCGGTGGAGCGTCGCGGTCGTGGTGCAGGGCAGCGCACCGGACGGCGTCGAGCGGGCCGTCGCGTTCGCCCGCGCGCTCGCCGGGAGCGACGGCGTCGTCGAGGACCCGGCGGACGGGCTGTGGACCGCCGGGACGACGCACCGGCCGCAGCCGCGCACCGAGCGGACGGTCGACGTCGTGGAGCTGCGCTGGTACGCCCGGCGCGCCGACACCCCGGCCGACCTGCCGCAGCGGTGGCTCGACGCCTGCCGCGAGCACCTGCCCGCCGCCCTGCCCCGGCGCTTCGGCCCGTCCGAGCCGCTGCGGCACCGCTTCGACGCCGAGGGCGACGCCGGGTTCGCAACCGCCCATGGGGACGGTCTCCTGTTCCACCGCGGCACCCCGCCCTGCTACGACGGCAGCCTCGCGGGGGACGGGCGGGGCCCGGTGCTGGCGCACCGGCTGACGGTCGACCGGACCGCGGACCCCACCGCGCTGCTCGGGCTGTTCGTCGCGCTCGCGGGGGCGACGGCGGCGTTCTACGCGAACGCGTCGGTGCAGCGCGGCCTGACCTGGACCGGCTGCACCCTCCACGGCCCCGGACCGGACGACGACCTGTTCCTGGCCCCGGCCGGCGAGTGGATCGGGCTGCCGGCCCGGCCCGTCGCGTGGAGCTGGTTCGGCCCGGCCTACCTCCCGCTCCTGCCCCGCGCGCTGCCCACGGAGCCCGCGGGGGGCGGGCGCCTGCACCGCTGGTCCGACGGGCTGCTCGACCGGGACGCCCTGCCGCAGCGGTGGCTGCCGCCGGAGCTCACCGCGACGAGCTGGGACGAGCGCGCCACCCGCGCACCGCGCACGCGGCCGCGGTGGTGGGAGGCCCGGCGCGGCCGCCGGTAACCCGCCCGGAACCCCGCCGTAACGCGGCGCCGTGAGGATGGCCGCCATGCATCTGAGCCCGCAGGAGCGCGACAAGCTCCTCGTGCACGTCGCCGCGGACGTCGCGCAGGCCCGCCGGGACCGCGGCCTGCGGATGAACCACCCCGAGGCGGTCGCGCTGATCACCGTGCACGTGCTGGAGGGCGCGCGCGACGGGCGCACCGTCGCCGAGCTGATGGAGAGCGGGCGGCACGTGCTCGGCCGCGCCGACGTGCAGGACGGCGTGCCCGAGATGCTGCACTCGGTGCAGGTGGAGGCCACGTTCCCGGACGGCACCAAGCTCGTCACCGTGCACTCCCCGATCGCATGATCCCCGGCGAGATCCTCCCCGCCGACGGCCCGGTGGAGCTGAACCCCGGCCGCCCGCGGACCACGCTGGTCGTGGTCAACGCGGCGGACCGGCCCGTCCAGGTCGGGTCGCACTACCACTTCGCCGCGGCCAACCCCGGGCTCGAGTTCGACCGCGCCGCGGCGTGGGGGCTGCACCTCGACATCCCGGCCGGCACGTCGGTGCGGTTCGAGCCGGGCGTCGAGCGCGAGGTCGTGCTGGTCCCGCTGGCCGGGGCCCGGATCGTGCCGGGGCTGCGGCCGGAGTCGGCGGGGCCGCTGTGAGCAGCATCGACCGCGCCCGCTACGCCGACCTCTTCGGCCCCACGGTCGGTGACCGCATCCGGCTGGCCGACACGAACCTGCTCATCGAGGTCACCGAGGACCGCAGCCGCGGCGCGGGCTCGGGCGACGAGGTGCTGTTCGGTGGCGGCAAGGTGATCCGGGAGTCGATGGGCCAGTCCACCCGGACCTCCGCCGAGGGCGCGCCCGACCTGGTGATCACCGGCGCCGTCGTGCTGGACCACTGGGGCGTGGTCAAGGCCGACGTCGGGATCACCGACGGTCGGATCGTCGGGATCGGCAAGGCCGGCAACCCCGACGTGATGGACGGCGTCGACGACGCGCTCGTCATCGGCCCGTCGACGGAGATCATCGCCGGGAACGGGCGGATCCTCACCGCGGGCGGGGTCGACTGCCACGTCCACTTCATCTGCCCGGAGCTGGTCGACACCGCGCTCGCGTCCGGCCTCACCACCCTGGCCGGCGGGGGCACCGGCCCGGCCGACGGCACGAAGGCCACCACGGTCACCCCCGGGCCGCGGAGCATCGGCCGGATGCTGCAGGCGCTGGACCACCTGCCGGTCAACGTCCTGCTCATGGGCAAGGGCAACACCGTCAGCGAGGCCGCGCTGCGGGAGCAGCTGCGCGCAGGTGCGGGCGGGTTCAAGCTGCACGAGGACTGGGGCACCACGCCCGCGGCGATCGACGCGTGCCTGCGGGTCGCCGACGCGTCCGGCGTGCAGGTGGCGATCCACACCGACACGCTCAACGAGGCCGGCTTCCTGGAGTCCACCCTGGCCGCGATCGCCGGCCGGTCGATCAACGCGTTCCACACCGAGGGCGCGGGCGGCGGGCACGCGCCGGACATCATCGAGATCGTCTCCCGGGCCCACGTCCTGCCGTCCTCGACGAACCCGACCCGGCCGCACACCGTCAACACCCTCGACGAGCACCTCGACATGCTCATGGTCTGCCACCACCTCAACCCCTCGGTGCCCGAGGACCTCGCGTTCGCCGAGAGCCGGATCCGGCCGTCGACGATCGCGGCCGAGGACGTGCTGCACGATCTGGGCGCGATCTCGATGATCAGCTCGGACAGCCAGGCGATGGGCCGCATCGGCGAGGTGATCATCCGGACCTGGCAGACCGCGCACGTCATGAAGGCCGCGCGCGGCGCGCTGCCCGGCGACGGGGCGGCCGACAACCTGCGCGCCCGGCGCTACGTCGCGAAGTACACGATCAACCCGGCGATCGCGCACGGTCTGGCCGACGAGGTCGGGTCGGTGGAGGTCGGCAAGCTCGCCGACCTCGTGCTGTGGGACCCGGCGTTCTTCGGCGTCCGTCCGCACCTGGTGCTCAAGGGCGGGTCCATCGCGTGGGCGCAGATGGGCGACGCGAACGCCTCGATCCCCACGCCGCAGCCCGTGCTGGGGCGGCCGATGTTCGGCGCCGCCCCGCTGGTCGCCGCGGCGACGAGCCGCACCTTCGTCGCGCCCGCCGCCCTGGAGGCCGGGCTCGACCACCTCGGGCTGCGCAAGCCGGCCGTGCCGGTGGTCGACACCCGCCGCGTCGGGAAGGCGGACATGATCGCCAACTCGGCGGTCCCGGACGTGCGGGTGGACCCGGACTCGTTCGCCGTGCGCATCGACGGCGAGCTCGTCGAGCCGGCGCCGGTGGCCGAGCTGCCCCTGGCCCAGCGCTACTTCCTGTTCTGATGCCCGTCCCCGACGGCCGACGCCGTGATCAGCGCGGCGACGGTGTAGGCGCCCCCGAACGCGAGCAGGTCGCCGAGGTGGATCCCGTGGGTGTGCGACAGGTCCAGCACGATGGGCCCGATGCGCGTCCCCGCGGCCACGGCCAGCCCGAACAGCGTGGCGCCCACCCAGGCGAGGACGACCAGGGCGGCGCGCGGGACCGGGATCGCCATACCGGAGGGACGTCCGGCGCCGGGGACGAGTTCCACGGCGCCCGCCCGGGGTCCGGGTGACGGGCCTCGCCGCCCTCGCGCTGGCCGACGCCCGGTTCCCCGGCGGCGGGCACGCGCACTCCGGCGGCATCGAGGAGGCGGTGGCCCGCGGCCTGGTCCGCGACGTCGACGACCTGGGCTCGTTCCTGCTCGGGCGGCTGCGGACCGCGGGGCTGGTGGCGGCGGCGTTCGCGGCGCAGGCGGCGCGCACCGCGGCGGGAACGGCCGGCCCCGGGGGCGGGATCGACCGCGCACCGGTGCGGGACTCGCCGGGCGCGGATGCGGAACTCGCCGGGCCCGGGGGCGGAACTCGCGGGGTGCGGATGCGGGACTCGCCGGGGGAGTGGGCGGTGCTGGACGCCGAGCTGGACGCGCGGACGCCCTCGCCCGCGCAGCGGGCCGCGTCGCGGGCGCAGGGGCGGGCGGCGCTGCGGGCGGCCCGGCTGGCCTGGCCGTCGCCGGCGCTCGACGCGCTCGTGGCCGTGCACGCCCGCCCGCACCACCCCCTGCTGGTCGGCGCGGTGATCGCCGAGCCGGCCGACGCGGCGCGGTGCGTCGCGTACCTGTCGGTGTCCGGGCCCGCGTCGGCGGCGGTGCGGCTGCTCGGGCTCGACCCGCTCGCCGTCAACGCGGTGCTCGTCGGGCTGCCCGTCGACGCGGTCGCGGAGCGGGCGCGGGACGGGCTGCCCGCCACCGGATCGCCCGGCCTCGACCTCATGGCCGAGGCCCACGTCCAGGAACGAGAGAGGGTGCGTCTCTTTGTCAGCTGACCACACCGACCACCACCACGCCCCCGACCCGCACGGGCGCGCGGTCCGCATCGGCATCGGGGGGCCCGTCGGCAGCGGGAAGACCGCGCTGGTGGCCGCGCTGGCCCGGGCGCTGGCCCCGCGGCTGCGGCTGGCCGTGGTGACCAACGACATCTACACCACCGAGGACGCCGACTTCCTGCGCCGGGCCGGCGTGCTGGCCCCCGACCGGATCGAGGCCGTCCAGACCGGCTGCTGCCCCCACACCGCCATCCGCGACGACATCACCGCCAACCTGGAGGCCGTCGAGCTGCTGGAGGAGCGCTTCGGCGACCTCGACCTCGTGCTCGTGGAGAGCGGCGGCGACAACCTCACGGCCGTGTTCAGCCGCGGGCTGGTCGACCGGCAGATCTTCGTCGTCGACGTGGCCGGCGGGGACAAGGTGCCGCGCAAGGGCGGCCCGGGCGTCACCACGGCCGACCTGCTCGTGATCAACAAGGAGGACCTGGCCCCGCTCGTCGGTGCCGACATGGCCGTGATGACGGCGGACGCCCACCGCGTGCGCGGCGACCTGCCCGTCGTGGTGCAGTCGCTGGTCGTGGACCCGGGGGCGACGCAGGTGACCGAGTGGGTGCTCGCCCAGGTGGCGGCGGTGCCGCACTGAGCGCCGGGGCGGCCGGATGAGGGCGCGCGCCCGCCTGGTCGTCGCCCGCGACGGCGACCGGACGGTGGTGCGGGAGCTGCGGTCGCAGGCGCCGCTGTCGCTCGTGCCGCAGCGGGGGGCCGTGGCGCGCACCGGCCCGCTCACCGTGCACCTGGTCGGCTCGGCGGCCACCCCGCTGGGCGGGGACGACGTCGGGCTGGAGGTGCTGGTCGGGCGCGGGGCGGAGGTGGTGCTCACCGGAGTGGCCGCGGCCGTGGCGCTGGCCGGGCGCAGCCGGCTCGACGTCCGGTTCGCGGTCGCCGACGGCGGCGCGCTGGCCTACCGGCCGGAGCCGACGGTCGTCACGCGGCGGGCCGACCACACCGCGTCCCTGCACGCGCGGCTCGGCGCGGGGGCCCGGTTCGTCGCCCGGGAGGTGCTGGTGGCCGGCCGCACCGGCGAGCCGTCCGGGTGCTACCGCGGGGGCGTCCGGGTCGACGGCCCGGCCGGTCCGCTGCTCGTGCAGGCCCAGGAGCTGGGCGACCCCGCCCTGCACGCCTCCCCGGCGCACCTGGCCGGGCACCGGGTGCTGGCCACCGAGGTGCGGATCGGCGGTGCGGACCCGGCCGCGGCCACGGCCGGCGAGTGGTGGTCGCTCGTGCCGCTGGCCCGCGGGGGCAGCCTGGCCACGGCGGTGGCCGCCGACGCGGTGACGGCCCGGCGCCGCCTGGACGCCGCGCTGGCCGCGGTGCCGGTGCCGGTCGGCTGAGCCGCGCACGCCGCGGACGTCCGCGCACGGTGCCCGGTGCGCGGACGTCCGGTGGCTGCGCGGACCGTCAGGACGCGAACGCGTCGACGCCGGTCAGCTCGGCCGACAGCGCCCACAGGCGCGCGGCCTGCCCGGGGTCGATCGCGTAGTCGCGGACGCCCCGGCCCTCCTCCGAGGTCAGCGGGGCGACGTCGCAGTCCTCCAGGTACAGCCCGCCCAGCCCGGCGAGCTGCGGGCTCGTCGCCGCCCACACCTGGGTCGCGGCGCCCTGCTCCGGGGTCTTGAAGCCGCGCTCGGGCCGTTCCACCCCGTTCTCGTCGACCCAGCCCAGCTCGATCTGCTCCGCCAGGGGCAGGTGGCGCTGCAGCGGGGTGAGGATGCCCCCGGGGTGCAGCGCGAACGCGCGGACGCCCGCGTCCCGGGCCAGGGCGTCGAGGTGGACGGCGAACAGCACGTTGGCCGTCTTCGCCTGCCCGTAGGCCAGCCACTTGTCGTAGCCGGTGGTGAACTGCGGGTCGTCCCAGCGGATCGGGGAGAGGTGGTGCCCGCGCGAGGACACCGCGACCACCCGCGCGCCCGGGTGCAGGGCCGGTCGCAGCCGGTTGACCAGGGCGAAGTGCCCGAGGTGGTTGGTGGCGAACTGCGCCTCCCAGCCCGGGCCGACCCGGGTCTCGGGACACGCCATGATCCCGGCACTGCCGATCACGACGTCGAGCGCGCGGTCCGAGGCGAGGAACCGGTCGGCGAACGCGGCCACCGAGCCGAGGTCGCCGAGGTCCAGCTCGTCGACCTCCACGCCGTCGATCCCGGACAGGGCGTCCCGCGCCGCGGCCGGCCGGCGGGCGGGCACCACGACCCGCGCCCCGGCGCCCGCGAGCGCCCGGGTGGTCTCCAGCCCCAGGCCCGAGTAGCCGCCGGTGACGAGGGCCAGCCGGCCGGTGAGGTCGATCCCGGCGAGGACCTCGCGGGCGGTGGTGCGGGCGCCGAACCCGCTGTCGATCTTCTCCTGCGCTGCTGTCGTCACGTCCGGACACGGTAGGGCTTCGAGCGCGCGCGAAGGCAAGACGCTCAGCCGCGGCGGGCCCGGTAGGCGGCGACGGCCACCCGGTTGCCGCAGGCGGTGCTGCAGAACCGGCGCGAGCGGTTGCGCGACAGGTCGACCACGACGCCGGAGCAGGTCGGGTCGGCGCAGATCGACAGGCGGCTCATCTCGTCGGCCCGGATCACGTCGACCATCGCCATCGCCGTCTCGACGACGATCTGCTCGGCCAGCGGGGCGCCCGGCGCCACGGGGTGCAGGTGGTAGTCGAGGTGGTCGTGGCGCACCAGCTGCGGGCGGATCTCGTGCGCGGCCAGGATCCGGTTCACCAGCACCACGGCGGTGTCCCGGTCGGCGGTCAGGAGCTCCCGCACCGGCGCCCGCACCGCCCGGACGGCCTCCAGCTCGGCCGCGTCGCGGGTGCGCGAGCCGGTGTAGCCGTGCTCGGCGTAGAAGGCGTCGAGCTCGGCCGCGGTGGTGAGGGTGTCGGGCGCCTGCGCCGAGTTGACCAGGGCCGCCGCGGCCACCAGCGACGCGTCGGTGTCATCACCGAAAACCATGTTGACACATTACACCGGCCCCCCTAGCGTCATGACCCATGGTGGCGATGACTCATGACACGAGCCGGACGGCGTCGGGGCTCGGCCTGGCGGTCGCATCCGCCGCGTCGTTCGCGCTGTCCGGGCCGTTCGCGCGCGGGCTGCTGGAGGCGGGGTGGACGCCCGCCGCCGCCGTCGCGGTGCGGGTGCTCGTCGCCGCCCTCGTGCTCGTCCCCGTGGCGGTGGTCGCCCTGCGCGGGCGGTGGGGCCTGCTGCGGCGGAACGCCGGGCTGGTCGTGGTCTACGGCCTGGTCCCCGTGGCCGGCACGCAGCTGGCCTACTTCACCGCGGTCGGCTACATGGAGGTGGGGGCCGCGCTGCTGGTGGAGTACACCGCGCCGGTGCTCGTCCTCGCCTGGCTGTGGGCGCGCCACGGGCAGCGGCCGAACCGGATCACGATCGCCGGTGCCGTCGCCGCGCTCGCCGGGCTCGTGCTGGTGCTCGACCTGCTCTCCGGGGCCGACATCAGCGTCGTGGGCATCGTCTGGGCGCTCGGGGCGACGGTCGGCGCCGCCACCTACTTCGTGCTGTCGGCCGACGAGTCGCACGGCCTGCCCGGCGTCGTCCTGGCGGCGGGCGGGCTGCTCGTCGGCGGGATCGCCCTGCTGCTGGCCGGGGCCCTGGGCGTCGTGACGATGACCGCGACGACCGCCCCCGTCGTCCTCGGCGGCCTCGACGTGCCCTGGTGGGCGCCCGTGCTCGCGCTCGGGCTGGTCACCGCCGCGTTCGCCTACGTCACCGGCATCGCGGCCTCCCGGCGCCTCGGCTCGCGGCTGGCGTCGTTCGTGGCGCTGCTCGAGGTGCTGTTCGCGCTGGTCTTCTCCGCGCTGCTGCTCGCGGAGATCCCCGGTCCGGTCCAGCTGCTGGGCGGGCTGCTCGTGGTGGCCGGGGTCGTCGCCGTCCGGCTGGGGGAGCCGGCGCGGTAGGCCCCGGAGGCCTCCACGCGCCGCGGCCCGCCGCCGGCCGGGGGCGTCGGCGGGTCAGGCCGTTCGGCGCATCGCCCCGAGCGCGGCGTCGCGGCTCAGCCCGGTGGCCTGCAGCAGGTCCAGCGCGATGGAGCGCAGCTGGGCGACCATGACCTGCTCGGACGGGCCGGGCTCCCAGCCGTCGGACAGCGCGACGGCGTGGCGGACGACGCCGAGCACCGGCTCCCGGGCGCGCTTGCGGTCGCCGTCACGGCCCAGCTGGGCGGTGAGGGCGTCGATCGCGACGGCCAGCTCGCCGAGGGCGTCGGCGAGCTCGGGCGCGGCCGGCTCGTCGTCGCTCAGCGCCTGGTAGGTGCGCCGCACCAGCACGCGGGTGTTGCGCATGGCGTAGTCGGCCCGCTCGGCCAGCTCGGCGTAGCGGCCCAGCTCGCGGCGCCGCCGCCGGTACAGCGGCGCCACCCGCGTCACCTCGCGGCCGCCGCGCAGCTCGCCCCGCAGGGTGTCGATCAGCGGCTGGCTGGCCCGGGCGCGCTGCAGGGCGGCGGCGGCCGCGGCCACGTCCCGGTCGCGCAGCGCGGTCGCGGTGTCGCGCAGGACGCCCGCGATCTCGTCCAGCAGGGTGCGGGCCTCGCGGCGCACCGGGCGGACGGGATCGGTCGGGAGCACCGCCGCCACGGCGACGCCGATCACGCCGCCGATCAGGGCGTCGAGCCAGCGGTCGAACCCGGTCACGGGGTCCGGCGGGAGCAGGGTCGCCACCAGCACGGCCGACGACCCCGCCTGCCCCACCAGCAGGGTCGCGCCGTCGGCGAACACCGCGATCGCCATGGCCAGGGCCACGACCAGGGTGATCTGCCAGGGGCCGCTGCCGATCACCGAGATGAGCAGGTCGCCCACGAGGATGCCGACGCTGACCCCGACGACGAGCTCGACGACGCGGCGCAGCCGGCTGCCCAGCGACAGCCCCAGCGAGATCACGGCCGCGATCGGCGCGAAGAACGGCCGGTCGTGCCCCACGACGTCGCCGGCCACGAACCACGCCAGCCCGGCGGCCACCGCGCACTGCACGATGGGGATCGCGGAGAACCCCACCCGCCGCCCGCGCGTGCGGAGCTGCTCCCGCAGGCGCGCGGCGACGGGCACGGGCGGGCTACAGGCCGAGCGCGGCGGGGGCGGCCGGGTCGGAGTCGGCGAGGAAGGTCGCGGTGCGCTCCGCCTCGTCGGTCTCCCCGATGGCGACGGCCGCGCGGTGCAGCGCCGCCAGCGCGCGGAGGAACCCGCGGTTGGGCTCGTGCGCCCACGGCACCGGGCCGAAGCCCTTCCAGCCGTTGCGGCGCAGCCGGTCCAGGCTGCGGTGGTAGCCGGTGCGGGCGTAGGCGTACGCCGTGATCGTCTCCCCGGCGTCGAGCGCCCGCTCGGCCAGCACCGCCCAGGCGATCGCCGACGTCGGGTGGGCCGCCGCGACCTGCGCCGGGTCGGCGCCGCCGGCCAGCTCGCCCGCGGCCGGGTCGACCGGCAGCAGCGTCGGCTCCGGCCCCAGCAGGTTGCCGCCGATGCTCACGAGAGCCGCTGCCCGTCCGACCGCAGGTTCTGGCAGGCCAGCGTGACGCGCTCGGCCATGCCGACCTCGGCCTTCTTCAGGTACGACCGCGGGTCGTAGACCTTCTTGTTGCCGACCTCGCCGTCGATCTTCAGCACGCCGGAGTAGTTCTCGAACATGTGCCCGACGATCGGCCGCGTGAAGGCGTACTGCGTGTCGGTGTCGACGTTCATCTTGACGACACCGTAGTCCAGCGCCTCGTGGATCTCCTCGAGCAGCGAGCCGGAGCCGCCGTGGAAGACCAGGTCGAACGGCTTGCTGCCCTCGGCCAGGCCCAGCTTGGTCGTCGCGACCTCCTGGCCCTGCTTGAGGATCTCCGGGCGCAGCTTGACGTTGCCCGGCTTGTAGACGCCGTGCACGTTGCCGAACGTCGCCGCGAGCAGGTAGCGGCCCTTCTCGCCGGCCCCGAGCACCTCGACGGTGCGCTCGTAGTCGCCCGGCGCGGTGTAGAGCTTGTCGTTGATGTCGTTCGCGACGCCGTCCTCCTCGCCGCCGACGATCCCGATCTCGATCTCCAGGACGATGCGCGCCTTGCCGGCCAGCTCCAGCAGCTCCGCGGCGATGGAGAGGTTCTCCTCCAGCTCGACGGCCGACCCGTCCCACATGTGGCTCTGGAACAGCGGGTTGGCGCCCCGGTCGACGCGCTCCTGGCTCAGCGCGATCAGCGGGCGGACGTAGCCGTCCAGCTTGTCCTTGGGGCAGTGGTCGGTGTGCAGCGCGATGTTCACCGGGTACTGCTGCGCGACGACGTGCGCGTACTCGGCCAGCGCCGTGGCGCCGACGACCATGTCCTTGACGCGCGTGCCGGAGGCGAACTCGGCCCCGCCCGTCGACACCTGGACGATGCCGTCGCTCTCCGCCTCGGCGAACCCGCGCAGGGCGGCGTTGAGGGTCTCGCTGCTGGTCACGTTGATGGCGGGGTACGCGAAGCGCCCGCTCTTGGCGTTGTCGAGCATCTGGTTGTAGATCTCGGGCGTGGCGATGGGCACGGGGGACGTCCTCCTGGCACGGGTCGCGGTCGCCCGCAGTATCCCGCACCCGGCTCGCTAGCATGCGTGGCGTGGTGGCCGACGGGATCTCCGGTGCCGTCGAGCGCACCCTCTCGCGGCTGCGCAGCCTCGACTCCCGTCCGCCCGAGCCGCCCGCCGAGCCCGCGCCGGCCGCCCCGGGCGCACCGGCCGCCCCGCTCACCCTGGCCGACCTCTACCGCGACCACCGCATGCGCCTGGTCCGGCTCGCGATCCTGCTGGTCGACGACCCGGCCACCGCCGAGGACGTGGTGCAGGAGGCGTTCGCGGGGCTGCACCGGCACTGGGCGGGGCTGCGCGACGAGGCGGCGGCCGTCGGCTACCTGCGCACCGCGGTGGTCAACGGGTCGCGGTCGGTGCTGCGCCGCCGGCGCACCGCGCGCGAGTACGTGCCGCCCCACCAGGTCAACGCCCGGTCGGCGGAGTCGCTGGCGATGCTGTCGGCCGAGCACCAGGCCGTCGTCGACGCGCTGGCCACCCTGCCGCCCCGGCAGCGCGAGGTGCTCGTGCTGCGCTACTACGGCGGGCTGTCCGAGGCCGAGATCGCCGAGGTCACGGGGATCACGAAGGGCACCGTGAAGTCGACGGCGAGCCGCGCGCTGGACGCCGTGTCCCACGTCCTGCGACCCGGGGGAGCACCGTGAGCGAGGAGGCTGCGTGAGCACCGACGACTCCGAGCGGCGGCTCGCCGAGGCCCTGCGCGCCCAGGCCCGCGGCGGCGGGCGCCCGGTGCTGCCGCCCCGCGCGGACCCGCCGCCGACCGGGCCGTCGGTGCCCGCGCTGCTGGCGCTGTGGCTGCTCGTCGGCGCCGTCCTCGGGTGCGCGCTCGCCCTGCTGTCGCTGCTGGTGCCCGGGGCGCTGCCCGGCTTCGGCTGACCGGCGCCGCCCGGTCCGCGTGGCCGGATCCGAGGGGTGCCCGTCGTTGACGCCGCCGGGTCCGCGGCCCCACGGTGGGCGCGTGCCCCACCAGGTCGTCATCCCGCTCTTCCCGGGGATCCAGCCCCTCGACGTGACGGGACCGCACGAGGTGCTGCGGGCCGTCACCGGGCGCGTCGACCCCGATTACGACGTCGTGCTCGTCGCCGCGGAGCCCGGACCGGTGACCGCGGGGAGCGGCCTGCAGCTCCTCGCCGCCTCGGGCCTGCCCGAGTCGGACCCCATCGGCACGCTGCTCGTCCCCGGCGGCCCCGGCACGCGGGAGGCGCTGGCCGACGGGGCGTTCGTCGCCTGGCTGGGCCGCGCGGCGGCGCGCGCCGAGCGGGTCGCCTCGGTCTGCACCGGCGCGTTCCTGCTCGCGGCGGCCGGGCTGCTCGACGGGCACCCGGCCACCACGCACTGGCGGTGGACCGGCGAGCTCGAGCGGCGCTTCCCCGCCGTCGACGTCCACCCCGACGCGATCTGGGTGCGCGACGGGCGGCTGTGGACCTCCGCCGGGGTCACCGCGGGCATCGACCTCGCGCTCGCGCTGCTGGAGGCCGACCACGGCGTCGACGTCGCCCAGGCGGTCGCGCGCGAGTTCGTCGTGTTCCTGCGCCGACCGGGCGGGCAGAGCCAGTTCGCCGCGCCGGTGTGGACCGAACCGGCGGCGCGGCCGTCGGTGCGCGCCGCGCAGGACCTCATCCACGCCGACCCCGCCACCGACCTGCGGGTCCCCGTCCTCGCCCGGCGCTGCGGCATGAGCGAGCGGCACTTCAGCCGCGAGTTCACCCGGCTGCTCGGCTGCCCGCCCGGCGACTACATCGAGCAGGTCCGCGTCGAGACCGCCCGGCGGCTGCTGGAGTCCGGGCCCGTGCTCGTCGGCGTCGCCGCCGCCCGCGCCGGGTTCGGCTCCCCCGAGACGATGCGCCGCGCGTTCCTGCGGCGCCTCGGCGTCCCACCCGACCACTACCGGCGCGTGCACGCGCCGGGGAGGAGGACCTGACGTGCAGGTCGCCATCGCCCTGTTCCCCCGCCTGACCGCGCTCGACGCGATCGGTCCCTACGAGGTGCTCCAGCGCGTCCCCGCGCTGGACGTCGTGTTCGTCGCCGAGCGCCGCGGGGAGGTGCGCACCGAGAACGGCTTCCTCGGGCTCACGGCCGACGCGACCCTCGCCGACGTGCCCGCACCCGACGTCGTGCTCGTCCCCGGCGGGGTCGGCAGCCGCGAGCAGCTGGACGGCCCGCTCGTCGAGTGGCTGCGCGCCGTGCACCCGGGGACGCGGTACACCACCTCGGTGTGCACGGGTTCGCTCGTGCTGGCCGCGGCCGGGCTGCTCGACGGGCTGACGGCCACCACGCACTGGAGCGTCCTGCCGCTGCTGGAGCGCTTCGGCGCCCGACCGGTCACGCAGCGCGTCGTGGAGCACCTCGACCGGCGGATCCTCACCGCGGCGGGCGTCTCGGCCGGCATCGACATGGGGATCCGGCTGGTCGAGCTGCTCGTCGACGACGTCGCCGCGCGCGCCGCGCAGGTGATGATCGAGTACGATCCGCGGCCGCCCTTCGACGCCGGGCACCCCGACCGCGTGGGTGCGGACGTCATGGCGCGCGTGGGCGAGTACGGGGCGGTGCGGGCGTGACCGCGCCGGTGACGGCCCGGTCGGCGCTGCGCGACCGCCGGTTCTGGGTCCACTTCGCGCAGATGCTCGTCGCCATGCTCGCCGGGATGGTGCTGCTCGGGATGCTGTGGCCGCACCCGCCCTCGGTGGAGGGGATGGCCCTGGTCATGGCGACGAACATGACGATCGGCATGACGGCCTGGATGGCCTGGCGCCGGCACGGGTGGCGGCCGATCGGCGAGATGGCGCTCGCGATGTACGTGCCGTTCGTCGTGCTGTTCCCGCCGCACTGGGCCGGTCTGCTGTCCGCCGGCGCCGTGCTCGGGCTGGGGCACGTGCTGATGCTCCCGGCGATGCTGGCCGCCATGCTGCTGCGCCCGGCCGAGTACGCGGGGCACTGAGGCGGGGCTACCGCCGACCGGCCGCGCTCGCCGCCGCGGGGGCCGGCCCGGACCCGGAGCGGGCCGCGACCAGGACGGCGCCGGTGGCGAGCAGCCAGGTGAAGAACAGCACCGTGAGCACCGTCGAGAGGGGCCCGAGCGCGCCGGGGGCGGGCCACTCCAGCCACTGCAGCAGGCCGAACAGCGGGTTCAGGACCACGCCGACCGTCCCGAGCCGGAGCGGGAAGCGGCCGGAGCGGCGCATCGCGACGCCCAGGGCGGTGCCCCAGACCGCGAGGAAGACCCAGCCGAGGTTGCTGCCGAGCCCGCCCGCGAGGAACGCGGTCATCCCCTCGAACACGACGCCGGCGGCGGCCTGCGCCGCCGGGTCCGCGGCGTCGGTGTAGATCGCCGCCAGGCGCGTGACCGCGAACGGCCACGCCAGGTGGTCCAGGGCGAGCAGGAGGCCGCCCAGCGCCCCGAACTGGGTGGCGACGGGCAGGAACCGGGTGCGGTCCGGCCCCAGCAGCCCGAGCAGGGCGTGGGCCGCGGCGATCAGGGCCGCCGCCCCGACGACGCGCACGTAGAACAGCGCGCTGACGCCGACCGGGTCGGCGGCGACGGTGGGCAGGACGGCCCCGGCGGGCAGGACGGAGACGTCGGCGAGGCCGTAGCCGATCTGGGCGATGGGCGCGCTGACGCCGGCGACGACGGCGATGAACGCCAGCAGGGATCCGGTGGCTCGTGCGGACACGGTGCTCCTCGGGCAGGAGGGGGACCGGTCCGGCGGAGCCGGACCGGATCGGGACGGGGGCGGCCGCGGTCGCCCGGGTGCGCTCTCAGCGGGTGCGGTCCCGCAGGCCGGCCTGGTCGAGGAGGACCTCGACCTGGTGGCGGAAGGCCGCGGCGGGGTCGGGCAGCATCAGGCCCAGGTGGCCGAAGACCTCCAGGCAGACCAGGCCGTGGACGCGGCCCCACGCGGCGAGGAAGTGCGCCACCACCCGGTCGGGCCGGCCGGCCAGGTGCGCCGCCACCGGCACCGGCGGCTCCGCGGGCGGGAGGTCGGGCAGCAGCCCCTCGGCGTCGGCGCGGTCCAGGACCCCCAGCACCACCCGGGCGAGCCGGGCCGCGCTCGGCACGGTCGGCCCGTCGAGGGGGGCGTGGTAGGCCGGCACGGGAGCGCCGAACACCAGTCCGAAGTCGACCGGGTCGGTGAGCGCCCGCTCCCGGTAGGCCAGGGCGACCGCGCGGAACTGGTCCGCCGGCGGGGCTGCCGGGTCCACCACCGCCTCGACGGCCGAGGCGAGGGCGTCGTAGCCGTCGGCGACGAGGGCCGTGAGCAGGTCGTCGCGGTTGGCGAAGTAGCGGTACAGGCCCGGCTGGCTCAGCCCCGCCCCCCGCGCGACCGCGCTGAGGGTCAGGGCGTGGGCGCCGCCCCGCGCGATCTCCCGCCGGGCGACCGCCTTGATCTCGCGCACGGTCGCCGCCCGCAGGTTCTCGCGCCGACCGGCCACGAGGGCCATGCCTACCACGACCGCCCGGCGGGCAGCGGCGAGCGGGGCGCGGACGTCCCGGCGTCGTCCCGGACGTCGACGCCGCGGAGCGCGAGGACCGCGCCGAAGGCGATGAGCCAGGCGTAGAAGGTGACCTGGCCGACCGCGCCGACGGTGCCGATCAGACCCGTGGTGCTGCCGAGGAACTCGGCGTAGTTGATCGAGATGCCGACGACGGCGAGGAGCCCCCACACCGCCAGCCACGACGGCAGCTGCCCCGCGCGCCACATCACGGCGGTCGTGCCCAGGGCCCACACGATGACGCAGAGCAGCCCGAGGTTCCCGCCCAGGCCGTCCCCGAGGTAGGAGAACAGGCTCTCGTAGGTGAGCGCGGCCGCGTCCCGGGTCGCCGCGCTGCTGGCCGGGTCGAGGAAGGCGTCGGCCAGGCGCGGCACCAGGAACGGCCAGAGCACGTAGTCCAGGGCCCGCAGCACGCCGGCCAGCGCCCCGAACGCCGCCAGGCTCACGGTCAGCAGGGTGCGCGGCACCAGCAGGAGCACCCCGATCGCGATGGGGATGCGCAGCAGCTCCGCGAGGGTGGTCGCGTAGAAGGCCCCGATGACCAGGTCCCGGTTCGCGTCGAAGGCGGCGAACAGCGCGGCCGGGTCGTCCTCGGCGATGCCCGGGTAGCCGAACGCCGGGCCCAGCAGGGCCTGGCCGGCGCCGAAGGTCAGGGCGAGCGCGATCATCATCAGGCCGAGGGCGACGTGCCGCCGGCGGTCGGTGGGTGGGTGGTGGACGGCGTTCGGCATCGGGACTCCCTCGTTCTGCAATGGTCTATCGCAGAGCGAACTTACATCTCCTAACCTGGCACTGTCAGCCTTCGGGGTCGACCGCACCTGTGGGATCGCTGAGGGCTGTCGTCACCTCGCGGAGGGAGATCCCGGCCCGGCTGGGGCGGCCTGGTTCGGCGACGGTCGTCGGATCCGGACATACTCCGCCCGCGCGTTCGCGGTGGACCTGCCTGGTGAGGCCGCGACCGCGCTCGGTGCGGACGACCAGCGGGGAACGGAGCAGAGGTGGAGGCAGCCGCGTCGTCGGGCGGTGTGCCGTCGTCGGACGGCGGGATGTCGGACGGTGCGGCGCTGGTCGGTGGGCGCTACCGGCTGGGGGACGTCGTGGGGTACGGCGCCTCGGCCGTCGTGCACCGGGCCGTGGACGTCCGGTCGGGCGGTGTGGTCGCCCTGAAGCTGTTCACGACGGCCGGTTCGCGCGGGCAGCGGGTCCAGCAGCGCCGTGAGATCCAGGCACTGTCCCACCTGGAGCACCCGGGCCTGGTCCGGTTGCTGGACGGCGACGGCGCCGGACCGCAGCCGTTCGTGGTCACCGAGCTGGTCGAGGGCCCGTCGCTGGCCGAAGTGCTGGAGAACGGGCCACTGCCCCCGGCCGAGGTGCAGCGGCTGGGCAGCGGGTTGGCTGCGGCGCTGGCCCACGTGCACGAGCACGGGTTCGTCCACCGCGACGTCAAACCGTCCAACGTGCTGCTCGACGGGGGGCGGCCCCGGTTGGCCGACTTCGGCATCGCCCGCGCCCTGGACGGCACGGTGGCCACGACGACCGGTGCCGCGGTCGGGACCGCGGCGTACATGGCTCCCGAGCAGGTGCGCGGCCGCACCGTCGAGGCACCGGCGGACGTGTACTCGCTGGGCCTGGTGCTGATCGAGGCGCTCACCGGGCAGCGCGAGTACCCGGGCACCGCGGTGGAGTCGGCCATCGCCCGGCTGCACCGGCCCCCGGTCGTGCCCGAGGGCCTGCCCGCACCGCTGCGCCGGGCGATCGCGGCGATGACGCGCACGGAACCGGAACGGCGCCCGCCCGCCGCCGACATCGCGGCGATGCTGTCCGCCCCGCCCCCTGTCGTCACCGCGCGCCGGCGCCGGAGCCTGCTGATCGGCGCCGCTGCGGCCGTGGCGGGTCTCGCCGTCGTCGGTGCGACCGGGCTGCTCGGTGCCGCGCCCGCGGACGTCCCCACGTCGCCCGAGGCGGCCTCGCCGGCGGGCCCGTCGTCCGCGGCCGCACCGTCGTCCGCGGCCGCACCGCCGTCCGGACCGCCCCCGGCGGACGTCCCGCCGTCCGTTCGGGAGCCGGCGACGGTGGAGGGTGGAGTCGTCGGATCCACCGCGTCGGCCGCACCGCCGACCCCGGCACCGGGCGCAGCCGCGCCGGAACCGCCGGCGCGCACCGGCGGATCCGCGGGGACCGGCGGTCCCGGGCGGAGCGGAGAGGCCAGGACCGCGACCCCCGGTGGCGGTGGCGGTGGCGCTACCGGTCCCGGCGGCGGCGCACCCGCGGTGGACCGCGGTAACGGCGGTGGTGGCGGTGGTGGCGGTGGTGGCGACGACGACAGCGACGACGACGACGGCGACGACGGGGACGACGACGGCGACGACGACGGGGGCGACGACTGACCGACTGCTCGTCGCCGACGTCGAGGGTGCCGGGCGCGTCGTGGCCCCCCGCCGACCGTGACTCCTCGTCCGGCCGCAGTCCGCGCCGGCGGGTCCACCCGGCAGGGCTTGGGCGGGGTGGGTGGGTGGGGGCGGTGCGGGGCCGGCGTCGCGGGCCGGCGCGCAGCGGGGACGTGGATCTCGGCGACCGCCCCGTCGGCCTGCGAACCGATCGAACTCTTGTTCGCATGGATATCGGTGGACTGCGCTACGGTCTCCGCCATGGACAGCATCGAGCAGCACGGGGCATGGCAGCAGGAGACGATCCGGCGCTACGGGTGGGCGCTGCAGGCGGTGCTCGGCGAGGAGGACTCACCCCCGTTCGTCTACACGGTGGGGCTCACGGGGTTCGGCCACCCCGAGCTGATCCTGTTCGCCACCGCCCAGGCCACGGCGGCCGCGGTCCTCAACGACCTGGGCGAGCTGGTGCGGGGCGGGCGGGTGCTCGCGGCGGGCGACCGGGTGTCGGTGCGCAACGGCGACGTCCACCTGCTCGACTTCCCCGGCGCGGAGAACTGGCTCTACGCCGCCGACGACCTCTACCGCACGCCCGGCGGCGACCCGGTGCGGGCTCTGCTGGTCCTGCCGGTCGACGACCTGGTGCCCGCGCCGGGGGCGGACCGGCCGTGCCGGTGCTGCCCCTGAGGGAGCGGTCGGGTCACCAGGCCCGGGTGAGGTCGGCGTGCTGGCGGACCCACGCGTGCATCGCGATGCCCGCCGCCACCCCGGCGTTGATCGAGCGGGTGGAGCCGAACTGCGCGATCGACACGGTCAGCGCGGCCTCGGCGCGCGCCTCGTCGGTCACGCCCGGGCCCTCCTGCCCGAACAGCAGCAGGCACTCCCGGGGCAGGTCCGCCGTCTCCAGCCGCTGCGCGCCCGGGGTGTTGTCCACCGCCACCACGGCGAGGCCGGCGCCCCGGGCGAACGCGGCCACGCCGGCGACGTCGTCGTGGTGGTGCACGGTCAGGTACCGGTCGGTCACCATCGCCCCGCGCCGGTTCCACCGCCGCCGCCCCACCACGTGCACCCCGGCCGCCCCGAACGCGTTCGCCGTGCGCACCACGGTGCCGATGTTGTGGTCGTGGCCGAAGTTCTCGATGGCCACGTGGAACGGGTGGGCCCGGGCGGCGAGGTCGGCCGCCACGGCCTCGCGCCGCCAGTACCGGTAGGCGTCCACGACGTTGCGGGCGTCGCCGTGCTCCAGCAGGTCGGGGTCGTAGCGCTCGTCCTGCGGCGGCGGGCCCGGCCACGGCCCGACCCCCACCCGGCCCGGCGGCGCCCACTCGCTGGGCCCGCCCCCGTCGTCGCCGTCCCGCACGGAGCCGGGCCCCCTAGAGGCCGAGGTCGGCCGGGCCGAGCAGGGCGCGGTACGGCGCGCCCTCGGCCTCGATCGCCTCGCGCGCCCCGGTGTCGCGGTCGACCACCGTGGCCACGCCGACCACCTCGGCGCCGGCCGCCCGCACGGCGCGCACCGCGGTCAGCGGCGACCCGCCGGTCGTGGAGGTGTCCTCGACGACGAGGACCCGGCGGCCCGCGACGTCCGGTCCCTCGACCAACCGCTGCATCCCGTGCTGCTTGGCCGCCTTGCGCACGACGAACGCGTCGACGGGCGGCGCGTCCGGCTCCGCGGCCGCGGCGTGCAGCACGGCCGCGGCGACCGGGTCCGCCCCGAGGGTCAGCCCGCCGACGGCGTCGTAGGCCCAGTCGGCGGTGAGCAGCCGCAGCAGCCGCCCGACGAGCGGCGCGCCGCGGTGGTGCAGCGTCACGCGGCGCAGGTCGACGTAGTGGTCGGCCTCGACGCCCGAGGACAGGGTGACCCGGCCGTGCACCACGGCCAGCTCGCGGACCAGGGCGGACAGCTCCGCCAGCTCCGTACCCCCGTGCGCGCTCACGTCCGGTCCCGGTCGAGGTTCGCCACGATCCGGCGCACCACCGAGCGCGGCAGCGCGTCGGCCAGCGCGACGATCGCCCGGTACTGCGGGCTCGGCACGGAGATCGTCCGGCCGCGGGCCAGGTCGGCCAGCGCGTCGTCGACGACGCGGTCGGCGTCGAGCCACAGGGGCCCGGTCCGGGCGCCCACGTCGACCCCCGCCCGCTCGTGGAACTCGGTGCGGACGAAGCCCGGGCACAGCGCCATCGCCCGCACGTCCGTGCCCTCCAGCGAGGCCGCGATCCCCTCGGTGAACGTGACCACCCACGCCTTGTCGGCGCTGTAGGTGGAGCCGCGCCCGGGCAGGAAGCCCGCCACGCTCGCGACGTTGAGCACCGCGCCGCGGCGGCGCGCCACCATCCCGGGCAGTGCGGCGCGCGTCAGCTGCAGCACCGCCGCCACGTTGACGGCGAGCTGGCCGGCCAGCGCGTCGGGCTCGCAGGCCAGGAACGCCTGCCCCAGCGCGAAGCCGGCGTTGTTGACCAGCAGGTCGACCGGCTCGCCGGCCAGCCGCTCCGCGACGCGGGCGCGCCCGGCGTCGGTGGCGAGGTCGGCGGGCAGCACCTCGGCGGCCACCCCGGCGCGGCGCGCGGTCTCCGCGGCGGCGGTCAGGCGCTCCTCGTCGCGGGCGACGAGGACGAGGTCGCGGCCGTCGCGGGTCAGCCGGCGCACGAAGGCGGCGCCGATGCCGGCGGTGGCGCCGGTGATCAGGGCGGTGGGCACGGGAGCTCGTCCTCGGTCCGGGTCAGCGGTGGGTGGCCCGGGCCGCGGTCTCCAGCGCCGTGGCGACCTCGGCGAGGTCCGCGATGAGGTCCTGGATGCGCGCGGAGTCGGCGTCCAGCGGCGCGGTGGCGAGCACCCACGACTCCTCGGCCCACAGCAGCTCGACGTCGTCGCCGACGCGGTCGCCCGCCTTCGCCAGCCGGTCGGTGAGCAGCGGGCGCACGGCGTCGGCGTCCGCCACGAAGGCGTAGCGCTCGCCGACGGGCTCCAGCAGGTCGAGCCCGGCGTCGTCGGGCAGCGGGGCCGAGGGCAGGCGCAGCTCGACGGCGGCGGGCAGCGGGTCGCGCAGCTGCACGGCGGCGAGCACGGAGCTGCGGCGCCCGGCCTGCTCGTGGTCGAACACGTACGCCTGCCGCGGCCCGTCGGGCGTCGGGACGTCGCCGCTGATCAGGTCGCGGGCGACCCCCGGCCCGCCCTGGTGGATGGTGCCGTAGCGCCAGCGGCTGGGCAGCACCGGATCGGTGTCCTGGAACTCCCATCCCCGGGCGGCGGCCCAGCGTCGGCGGTCGCGCACGCCGCCGCCGCCCCCGAGCCCGCCGCGGCGGTCGAGCACCAGCAGCGCCGCACCCGCGACCAGCGCGACCACGGCGATCACGAACCACACGCCCGCAGGGATGCCCACGGCCGAGAGGCTAGACCCGTGCCCGCGGGTCCGCGGGGGTGGCGCGCCGTGCCCCGTGTTGCAGGAAGGCCACCTTCACGCAAGGACGTTGCGTGAAGGTGGCCTTCCTGCAATCAGATGGTGGTGGCCACCGGGAGGGCGCGGCCCACGATCAGGCCGCCCGTGCCGCCCTCGGCGGTCGGGTCCAGGTCGACCCGGACGGTGTCGCCCTCACGGACGTCGCCGGCCAGCAGCTCGCGGGCGAGCTGGTCACCGATCGCCGACTGCACCAGCCGGCGCAGCGGCCGGGCCCCGTAGACGGGGTCGAACCCGTTGAGGGCCAGCCACTCGCGCGCCGCGTCGGACACGTCGAGCGTGAGCCGCTTCTTCGCGAGCCGGGTGCGCAGCACGCCGATCTGGATGTCGACGATGTGCGTGAGCTCCTCGGTCGACAGCGCGTGGAACACCACGACGTCGTCGAGCCGGTTGAGGAACTCCGGCTTGAAGTGCCGCTGCACCGCGTCCATGACGTACGCGCGCCGGGCGGCGTCGTCGAGGTCCGGCCCGCCCTTGCTGCCCAGGTTGGAGGTCAGCACGAGGATCGTGTTGCGGAAGTCGACCGTGCGGCCCTGCCCGTCGGTGAGCCGGCCGTCGTCGAGCACCTGCAGCAGCGTGTCGAACACGTCCGGGTGCGCCTTCTCCACCTCGTCGAACAGCACGACGCTGTACGGGCGGCGCCGCACGGCCTCGGTGAGCTGGCCGCCCTGGTCGTAGCCGACGTAGCCGGGGGGCGCGCCGACGAGCCGGGCCACCGAGTGCTTCTCGGAGTACTCGCTCATGTCGATGCGCACCATCGCGCGCTCGTCGTCGAACAGGAACCCGGCCAGCGCCTTCGCCAGCTCGGTCTTGCCGACGCCGGTGGGCCCGAGGAACAGGAACGAGCCGGTGGGCCGGTTCTCGTCGGCGATGCCGGCCCGGGCGCGGCGCACCGCGTCGGACACGGCCCGCACGGCCTCGGTCTGCCCGACGACGCGCTTGCCGAGCTCGTCCTCCATGCGCAGCAGCTTGGCCGTCTCGCCCTCGAGCATGCGGCCGGCGGGGATGCCGGTCCACGCCGAGACGACGTCGGCGACGTCGTCGGGCCCGACCTCCTCCTTGAGCATGAGGTCGGCGTCGGGCGCGGTCACCTCCGTGGCCGCCGCGAGCTTCTTCTCGATCTCGGGGATGCGGCCGTAGCGCAGCTCGGCCGCGCGGCCCAGGTCGCCGTCGCGCTCGGCGCGCTCGGACTCCCCGCGCAGCGCCTCCAGCTGCTCCTTGAGCTCGCGGACGCCCTCGATCGCGCCGCGCTCGTTCTGCCAGCGCGCGGTGAGGGCGGCGAGCTGCTCGCGCTGCTCGGCCAGCTCGGCCCGCAGCGCGGCGAGCCGGTCCACCGAGGCGGCGTCGGACTCCTTGGCCAGCGCCATCTCCTCGATCTCCAGCCGGCGCACGGCCCGCTCCACCGTGTCGATCTCGACCGGCCGCGAGTCGATCTCCATGCGCAGCCGGGACGCGGCCTCGTCGACGAGGTCGATGGCCTTGTCGGGCAGGAAGCGCGCGGTGATGTAGCGGTCGGACAGCGCCGCGGCGGCGACCAGGGCGGCGTCGGTGATCCGGACGCCGTGGTGCACCTCGTAGCGCTCCTTGAGCCCGCGCAGGATGCCGACGGTGTCCTCCACCGACGGCTCGCCCACGTAGACCTGCTGGAAGCGGCGCTCCAGGGCCGGGTCCTTCTCGATGCGCTGGCGGTACTCGTCGAGCGTGGTGGCGCCGACCAGGCGCAGCTCGCCGCGGGCGAGCATCGGCTTGATCATGTTGCCGGCGTCCATCGCGCCCTCGGCGCCGCCCGCGCCGACGATCGTGTGCAGCTCGTCGATGAAGGTGACGATCTTCCCGGCACTCTCGGTGATCTCCTTGAGCACGGCCTTGAGCCGCTCCTCGAACTCGCCGCGGTACTTCGCGCCGGCCACCATCGAGCCGAGGTCGAGGGACACCACGCGCTTGCCGCGCAGCGACTCCGGCACGTCGCCGGCCACGATCCGCTGGGCCAGGCCCTCGACGATCGCGGTCTTGCCGACGCCGGGCTCGCCGATCAGCACGGGGTTGTTCTTGGTGCGCCGCGACAGCACCTGCACGACGCGGCGGATCTCGGTGTCGCGCCCGACCACCGGGTCGAGGTCGCCGGAGCGCGCCCGCTCGGTGAGGTCGACGCCGTACTTCTCCAGCGCCTGGTAGGTGCCCTCGGGGTCCGGGCTGGTCACCCGGCTCGACCCGCGCACCTTCGCGAACGCCTCGCGCAGCGCCTCGGGCCCGGCGCCGTGGCGGCGCAGCAGGTCGGCGACCGCGCTGCGCGTGGACGCCAGCCCGACGAGCAGGTGCTCGGTGGAGACGTACTCGTCGCCCATCTCGGTGGCGAGCTGCTGGGCGGCGGTGATCGCGCCCAGGGCGTCGCGGGACAGCTGCGGGGCCCCGACGGTGGCGCCGGCGGCCGACGGCAGCTTCTGCCCGAGCGCGGAGACCTCGGCGCGGACGGCGGCCGGGTCGGCGCCGACGGCGGCCAGCAGCGGCGCGGCGATCCCGTCGCCCTGCGCGAGCAGCGCGCCGAGGAGGTGGGTGGGGCCGACGTCGGGGTTGCCGGCGAGGGCCGCGGCCTGGACGGCGGCGGAGACGGCCTGCTGGGCCTTCGTGGTGGGGTTGAACGAGTCCATCTGAGGACTACTCCTCCTGCGTGCGGTACGTCCGTCGGGCGCCGGTCATCGTGCCCGTTGACTCCTTCAACGGCAGGAGAGTTGAGTCTGTTCCGCTCAGGTCCGCAGGATCTGCCGCGCGTCCCGCCACATCCGGGTCACGATCTCCCCGGCCGGCTCGGCCCGGGCCAGCGCGGCCGACTGCCCGGCCCACGCGCTGACCCGGTCGACGCCCCCGGGTTCGCCCCGGCGCCACTGCGCCACCAGCGCCCGCTGCTGCGGGTACGGGGCCGCCGGTCCGGTCCAGCCGGTGACGTAGGGCGTGGGCGCCGCGCGGCCCAGCCGGCCCGAGTAGGCGCGGGTGGGCACGGTGGCCTCGGGGGCGAGCCCGTCGAGCGCCGCCGCCCAGCCGGGGTCGATCGCGGCCTCCGGGCTGCGCAGCAGCGCCGTGCCCACCTGCACGGCGCTCGCGCCGAGGGCCAGCGCGGCGGCGACCCCGCGCCCGTCCGCGATCCCCCCGGCGGCGATCACCGGCACGTCGAGGTGGTCGACGAGGTGCGGGACCAGCGCGACCAGCCCCACCTGCGTGCGCTCCGCGGCGGCCGGGTCGAACACGCCGCGGTGCCCGCCCGCCTCCAGCCCCTGCGCCACGACGGCGTCGGCGCCGGCCTCCTGCGCGGCGAGCGCCTCGTCGAGGGTGGTGGCGCAGGCGAACCACGCGATCCCGGCGGCGTGCAGCCGCCGGACGAGCTCCGGCGGGAGCAGGCCCATGATCGACGAGGCGGCGGTCGGCCGGGCCGCGAGGACCGCCTCGCACTGCGCGGCGAAGTCCGGCGCCGGCGGCCCCGGCTCGCCGGGCGTCCCGAGCCGCGCCAGCGCCTCGCGGGCCGCGGCGGCGCGCGCGGGGTCGTCGACGGGCGGGTCGGGCACCCACACGTTGAGCTGCAGCGGGCCGCCGGAGAGGGCGCGGAACTCCTCGACCCAGCGGGCGATCCGCTCCGGGGGGTCCAGCACCACCCCGGCCGCCCCCATGCCCCCCGCCTCCGCCACGGCCGCGGCCAGGGCGGGCGGGCACGCCCCGGCCATCGGGGCCATGAGCACCGGCACCGCCAGCCCGAACCGCTCGCAGAACTCCCGTGCGCCCATCCCCACCCCGTTCCCGGTCGCCGCGACCCGCCCGGTGCGCGTCGTCCGCGCGGACGGACCACCCTCCCGCAGTCAGGGCGCGTACGGCCACACGATCGTGACGTGCAGCGGCGCGTCCCCGCTCGGGGCGTTGTGCCACACCTCCCGCGGCGGGCCGACGGGGGTGCCGCTCCCGCGGGTGATCCACGCGTGCACGTCGTCGTAGACGCCGAGGATGCCGGGGAACCACGTCTCCTCCCCGACCGCGTCCCGCGCCGCCGCGGTGCCGCCGGGCATCCGGTGGCTGCGGACGTCGCCGGTGAGGTCGGTGAGGCCGTCCACGGGGAGCGCGATCTCCAGCGGCCCGTCGGAGTCGTCGGTGACCGGCTCGTGGAACACCCCGAACGGCCGGCCCGTCACGGTGAGGCCCGCGGCCGCGGCGAGGTCGCGGAGCCGGTGCAGCTCGGCCACCACCACCGGCTCGATGTCGGCGGGCCGGAGGCGCCGCAGGACGCTCAGCACGCACTGGTCGGGCAGGACGACGCTGGTCACGGTGCTCACGGGGGTCTCCTCGGTCAGGTGGGCGCGGACGCGGCGCAGCACGGCGGTGCCGGCCGACGACCGGCGGGCGTGGGCGGCCGCGACGCGGTCGAGCGCCGCCACGGCGGTGTCGGGACCGGCGTGGACGACCGCCGCGATGTCGTCGAGCGACACGCCCGCCGAGCGCAGCAGCCCGACGAGCCACCCCGTCCGCACCTGGTCCGGGCGGTAGTAGCGGTAGCCGTTCACCGGGTCCACGCGGTGGGGCGGCAGCAGCCCGCACTCCGCGTAGATCCGCAGCGCCTTCGCCGAGAGCAGCGTGCTCTGCGCGAAGCGACCCGCCGTCAGCAGCCCGTCCGTCGTCCCTCCGGTCACGGACCCACCGTCCCGCTCGCCCCGGGGGCGAGGTCAAGCGCAGACCCGGGACCGCCCCCGGCGGCCCCCGTCCATACTGCCCCCGTGCCCGACGACCCCCTGCTCGCCAGCCTGCTCGCGGCCGTCGACGCCGCCCCCGGCGACGTCCCGCTGCGCCTGCACGTCGCCGAGCTGCTCGCCGGGCGCGACCGGCTGCCCGAGGCCCTGGCGCACTGCACCTCGGTGCTGGCCCACCACCCCGGCCACCCGGCCGCGGTCGCGCTGCTGCAGCGGCTCACCGCGCTGATCGCCCGGCCCGTCGAACCGGAGCCGTTCGACTGGCTGCGGGCCGAGGAGCAGCTCGGCCCGGAGGGGCCGGTCGACCCGGCGCCCGCACCGGTGCCGGTGCACGAGGCGCCCGACCCCGTGACCGACGTCGAGCGGCCGGGGCTGCGGCTGGCCGACGTCGGGGGGATGGAGCACGTCAAGCAGCGCCTGGAGCTGGCGCTGCTGGGCCCGATGCGCCACCCCGAGATGGCCCGCGCCTTCGGCAAGGGCCTCGGCGGCGGCCTGCTCATGTACGGCCCGCCCGGCTGCGGGAAGACCTTCCTCGCCCGCGCGGTGGCGGGGGAGCTGGGCGCGGCGTTCTTCTCCGTCGGCGTCGCCGACGTGCTCGACATGTGGACCGGGTCGAGCGAGCGCAACCTCGCGCAGGTGTTCGCCACCGCGCGCCGGCACGCCCCGTGCGTGCTGTTCTTCGACGAGATCGACGCCCTGGGCCAGAAGCGCTCGCACCTCGCGCACTCCTCCAGCCTGCGCAACACGGTGAACACGCTGCTGGCCGAGCTGGACCGGCCCGACGACGACGTGTTCGTGCTCGGCGCCACCAACCACCCGTGGGACGTCGACCCGGCCCTGCGGCGGCCGGGCCGGTTCGACCGCATGGTGCTGGTCCTGCCGCCCGACGCCGCGGCGCGCGCCGCGGTCCTGCGCCACCACCTGGCGGGGCGCCCGCTCGCCGGCGTCGACGTCGAGCGGCTGGCCCGGGCCACCGAGCACTTCTCCGGGGCCGACCTCGCCCACGTCTGCTCGACCGCCACCGAGCGGGCCCTCGCCGACTCGGTCCGGACCGGCCGGCTGCGCCCGATCGGCCAGGACGACCTCACCGCCGCCCTGCGGGAGGTGCGGCCGAGCACCGGCCCGTGGTTCGCCACCGCCCGCAACGTGGTCGCCTTCGCCAACACCGACGGCAGCTACGACGACCTGGCCGCCCACCTCAAGAGGAACCGGGACCTGTGACCGCGACCCGCGGGGCGGCCGACCGCGTCGCCCACCTGCGCGCCCTGCGCCGCCTCGACGACGCGGAGCGCGAGGCGCGCCGGGCGCTGGCGGCCGAGCCGGGCGACGGCGCGCTGCTCACCGAGCTCGCCGCGGTCCTGCTGCAGGCCGAGCGCGGTCCCGACGCCCTGACCGCGGCCGACGCCGCCGCCGCGGCGGCACCGCAGGACGAGCGGGTGCACCGCATCCGGGCCCTCGCGCTCGCCCGCCTGGGCCGCCACGACGAGGCGACCCGCGCCGGGTACGCCGCCGTCACCCTGGCGCCGGAGGAGCCGCTCGCGGCGCTGAACTACGCCCACGTCCTGCAGCTGGCCGGGCGGACGACCGACGCCCGCGACGTCGCCGTGCGGGCGGTCGTGCTGGCGCCGAACGAGCCGCGCGCCCACCTGCGGCTGGCCGACATCGCCTCCGACCTGGGCGACGTCGCCACGGCCCGGCGGGGCTACGAGGAGGCGCTGCGCCTGGACCCGGACAACGCCGCCGCCCGCCACGACCTGGCCGTGCTCGACGTCCGGGCGCACCGCCCGGGGGCCGCGCTGCGCGGGCTCGTGGCGGCCGGCCAGCTCGACCCGACCGAGCCGATGGTGCTGCGCAACGTCGCGGCCGTGCTGTGGAACCTCGCCTGGTTCCTGCGGGTCGCGCTGGTGGTGGGCGTGTTCGTGGTCGTCGGGACGGCGGCGGACCCGACGTCCGGCTCCGCCCGCGTCGCGGCGGGGGCCGTGCTGGCCGTGGTCGCGGGAGCGGCGTGGTGGTTCGGCCGCGACCTGCCGCGCGCCGTCCGGCCCGCGCTCGGGGCGGCGCTGCGGCAGGACCGGGCGCTGCGGTTCACCTGGGTCGCGCTCGGCGCGTGCACCGCGGTGTTCGCCGTCGTGGTCGGGACGGGTCTCGCCGGGCTGGCGGTGCTGGTCTGGTTCGTCCTCGCCCTGCTCGCCGTCGTGGCGGTGGTGGTCGGGCAGCTGCGCCGCCGGCGGTCCTGAGCCCGGCGCACCCGGCGGGGGGACCGCCACCCTACCGGGTGTGCACGACGGGTCGCAGCGCGTGGCCGCCCGTGCACTACTCTCTCGCCCTAGCACCACCTCTCCCCGGACCCCCGGCCGGGGGGCCGTCGAGCAGAGGAGCCGTTCCCCGATGACTGCCGAGCAGCTCCTCACCGCCGACCTGCCCGCCGCCCGCGCCCCCCGCTCCGAGGCGGCCGCGGCAGTGCAGATCATCCGCTCCAGCTTCGCCCTGGTGGAGCCGCGGGCCGAGGACCTCGGGCGGCACTTCTACGCCACGCTGTTCAGCCGGGCCCCCGAGACGCGCGACCTGTTCCCCGTCAACATGGAGGTGCAGCGCAGCCGCCTGCTGCGCGCGCTCGTGCACGTGGTGCAGATGGTCGACCAGCCCGACGAGCTGGTGCCCTTCCTGCAGCAGCTCGGCCGCGACCACCGCAAGTTCGGCGTGCTCGCCCAGCACTACGACGCCGTCGGGGCGGCGCTGCTGTCGGCCATCGCCGAGTTCGCCGGGCCCGCGTGGACGCCGGAGGTCGAGCAGGCGTGGACCGGCGCCTACGGCGTGGTCGCGGGGGCCATGCGCGACGCCGCGGCGGCCGAGCGGGGCCCCGCCTCCTGGCTGGGCCGGGTCGTCGACCACCAGCGCCTCGGCTGGGACCTGGCGAAGATCACCGTGCAGGCCAGCGAGCCGATCCCCTACCGCGCCGGCCAGTACGTCTCGGTCGAGACGCCGCAGCGGCCCCGCCTGTGGCGCTACCTGTCCCCGGCCTGCGCGCCGCGCCGCGACGGGCTGCTGGAGTTCCACGTCCGGGCCGTGCCGGGCGGCTGGGTGTCCCGCGCGATCGTGGCGCACTCCCGCGTGGGCGACACCTGGCGCATCGGCCCGCCCATGGGCCGGATGGCGCTCGACCCGACCTCCGGGCGCGACCTGCTCATGGTGGCGGGCGGCACCGGCATGGCCCCGATCAAGGCGCTGCTGGAGCACCTGGCCGCGCAGGAGCGCCGCCCCCGCACGCAGGTGTTCGTCGGCGGCCGCACCCGCGACGACCTCTACGACGTGCCGGTCCTGCGGCGGCTGTCCTACAGCAACCCCTGGCTCGACGTCGTCCCCGTCCTCGAGGCCGACGACGGCGAGTCCGGCGCCCAGCGGGGCACGCTCGCCGACGTCGTCACCCGCTACGGCGCCTGGGCCGGCCACGACGTGCTGGTCTGCGGCTCCCCGTCGATGATCCGGGCGACCGTGTCGCGGATGCTCGTGGCGGGCACGCCGCTGGACCGCATCCGCTACGACCCGTTCACGATGGACTGAACCTCACCCGTCGAGCAGGTCCAGTTCGACGAGCAGGCCCGCCATGACCGCGGCGGTGCGGGTGTCCGTGCCCCAGACCCGGGCGAGCTGCTCGGCGTCCGCGCCGGTGTAGCCGGCTCCGGTGAAGCGGTCGACCAGGGCGTCGTCGGCCGCCGGGTCGGCCGGATCGATCGGTTCGCCGTTGAGGTCGGCCTTCACCACGATGGCCCCGGCCCCCGCGCTCGCCTCCACGTCCCAGACCCGCGCCAGCTCCTCGGCGTCGGCGGCCAGCCGCTGCGCGTCGCCGTCCGCGCGGTACTCCGGGGCGATCGTGGAGGCCAGCCCGGGGAGGAGGTCGGGGTCGAGCCACCCCGGGTCGATCGGCGGTCCCCCGATCGCGGGCGCGGCGGTGCTCGACGGGACGGGCGGGGCCGACGGCAGCGCCGACACCGGTGCCGAGGGTGGTGCCGACGCCGGGGCCGACGCGGCCGGGGGTGGCGCGGCCGGCGTGAGGGTCGGTGGCCCGTCACCGCCGGCCTGCAGCGCGGCGACGACCGCGCCGGCCGCGGCGACGGCCGCCACCGACAGCGCCGGCGCGGCGACGGCCCGGGTGCGGGCCCGCCGGCGGCGGCGCCGCTCCACGATGCCCAGCACCTCGTCCAGGGGCAGCGGCTGGTCCGGCCGCCGGTGCTCGTTCACGTCGCACCCCCCGCTGCGGTCGCGTCGCCGTCCAGGTGCCGGCGCAGGCGGGTCCGGGCCCCGCTGAGCAGCGCCGACACCGTGCCCGTCGCCACGCCCATGCGCTCGGCGATCTGGCGTTCGCTCAGATCGTCCCAGTAGCGCAGCCGGACCGCGGTGCGCATCCGGTGCGGCAGGGCCCGCACCGCCCGGTAGACGTCGTCGCGGTGCTCGTCGACGCCGGGGATCACCGCGGGCAGCAGCCGGGCCAGGGCCCGGCTCTCCAGCGTGCGCTGCTGCCAGCCGCGCCGGCACAGGTTCACCGCGACCCGGTGCACCCAGCCCTCCGGCGAGTCCATCTCCGACACCCGCTCCCACCGCTCGTACGCGCGGGCGAAGGCCTCCGCCGTGGCCTCCCGCGCGACCAGGGGGTCGCCGACGACCGCGCCGACCCCGCGCCCCACCTCCGCGGCGGCGGCCGCGTACCAGGCCCCGAAGTCCCGCGTCGCCGGCGCACCGATCTCGACGATCACCACTCCTTCCGCCCCCACCGCGCCAGCACGGCCGCGTCCTGCTCGGTCCGGCCGCTCGGGCGGGGGACGGGCCCCCCGGTCCGGCAGCGCTCCAGCAGCCCCTCGACCACCGCGGCCTGCCGCAGGATCGTCGGCGCGTCGGCGGACCCGGGCAGGATGCGGACCTCGAGCGTGTCGCGGACCGCGGGTGCGCGGACCACGTGCAGCAGGTTGACGTCGCTGTACTTGGACAGCTCCACCCCGTCGAGCGCCGCCCGGGCCTCGTCCCACGTGCGCAGCCCGCGCAGCACCGGGACCAGGTCCACCAGCGCCGCCGGCGGCGGGGCGAGACGCCGGCAGGCCCGGTTGGTGCCGAACAGCCGCCAGAGGGCGTCGCGCCACCCCTCGAAGAGCGCGACGACCTCGGCGAACGCCGCCGGCGTGCGGAACGGGGCGGCGTCGAAGTGGAGGTGCACCGCCGCCTCGGCGGGCACCGTGCACCCCAGCCGCCGCGCGGGTCCCAGCAGGCGCTCCAGCGCCTCGCCGTGGCCCTCGACGAGCGGCGGGGTGATGATCTCGGCGGGCCGGTGGCGCTCCCCGGGCAGCGGGGCCGCCATCGCGACGCTCGCGCCGTCGGCGTCGGCGACGCGGTGGACCGCGCCGGTGCGGGTCACCCGCGTCCCGAACAGCCGGGCCACCGGCTCCAGCACCTCGGCCAGCCCGGCGGCCGGGTCGCACACCCGCGCGGCCAGGTTGAGCAGCCGCGGGTCGTCGGTGACGACGCGGTGCCAGCCCGGCAGGGGCGGTGCCCGGCGGTCCAGGTCGGCGACGATCGTGATGTCGTCGACCACCGAGCACAGCGGCGCCCCGTCCGCCCCGGTGACGTCGAAGCCCCGGGTGAGGTGGCGGAAGGCGGTCATCCCCGGCACGGCCGACGGCTCGCTGTCCCGGTGGAAGCGCGGCCGCACCCCGCCGCCCGCCGCCTCCGCGATCGCCCCGGCCACGTCGGCGCGCGTGGCACCGCGGGGGGCGAGGAGCTCGACCTCCACGCCCACCCTCGACCCCAGCTCGACGACCACCCGCCGCGTCCCCTCAGGCCCCGGCGGGGTCGACGAACGGCAGGACGCCCACCGACGCGAGCTCGGCGCCCGCCCGGGCCTGCGCCTCGGCGACGTCGACCCCCCACTGCCCGGCCAGCAGGGCGGCGTCGTCGGCGGTGTACCCGGCCGCGGTGAACGCCGCGGCCAGGTCCTCCGGCGTCCGGCCCTCCGCGGCGGAGGGGTCGGCGTGCGGCGACGCCGCGAGGGCCGTCCCGTCGCGCAGGTGGCCGCCCGCCTTCACCTTCGCGCTGTAGGGGTCGGGCAGCCCCCAGCGCTGCGCCAGCACCTCGGCGTCGGCGAAGCCGTAGCCCGCGTCGAAGAACAGGGTGGCCGCCTCGGCCTCCGCCACCTCTCCGGTCGGCAGGTCGACGAACGGCAGCACCCCGACGGTCTTGAGCTCGCGGCCCGCGCGCACCGCCGCCTCGGCGGCGTCGATCCCCCACGCCTGCGCCAGCACGTCGATGTCGTCGGGTGCGTACCCCCACGAGACGGCCACCTGGGCGAGGTGCTCGTCGGACAGGCCGTCGTCGAGCGTCGGGTCGGCCAGCGGCGAGTCCGCCAGCGCGGTGCCCCCCAGCAGGACCCGACCGGCCTCGACCTTGGCCGCGAAGGAGTCGGGCAGCCCCCGGAGCTCGGCCAGCAGCACCGCGTCGTCGTAGCCGTACCCGGCGGCGTAGAACGCGTCGGCGGCGGCCACGTCGGCGGCGGACACCTCGGGAACAGCCTCGTCGATCGGGACCTCGCCGGCCGGCACCTCGTCGGCCGACGGCGTGGGGGCCGGGGCGCGCAGGGCCACCGGGTCGACCACGGCGGCCCGCTCGGCCAGGACCACCGCGTCGGCCGCCTCCGCCGGACGGGCCGCGGACGCCGCGTCGGACACCGCGTTCGCCACGGCGGGCAGGGCGACGGCCGAGCCGACGACGGGCAGGGCGATGAGGCCCAGGGCGGCGATCGCGCGGGACCGGCTGCGGCGGGCGGGGTCGGGGTGCATGGGGCTCCTCGTCGGACGGGCGGCGCCGGGTCGGCGCCGTCTCCCGTCCCGATGAGCCCGCAGCGTCGCAGAACCCTTACCGCTGTGACGCGGGTCTCAGCGCTCGCGCCGACCGCTGGGTCGCCACACGACCAGCGCCTGGCGCCGGTCCACCGGCACGAGGTCGCGGCGGTAGGAGGCGTGCACGCTGGCCGCGGCTTCGTCGGCGGCCGCGCGGGCGGCGAGCAGCTCCGCCGCCATGGCGTCTATCCGGCCGCGCAGCTCGTCCACCTGCTGCTCCAGCTCGATGATCCGCTTGATGCCGGCGAGGTTGACACCCTCCTCCTGGGAGAGCCGCTGCACCTCGCGCAGCAGCGCGATGTCCCGGGCGGAGTAGCGCCGCCCCCCACCGGCCGACCGGCCGGGGCTCACGAGCCCCAGCCGGTCGTAGCTGCGCAGCGTCTGGGCGTGCATCCCGGCCAGCTCGGCCGCCACCGAGATGACGAACACCGGCTGGTCGGGCGCCGTCCCCGGCGGCAGCGTCATCGCGCGCCCCCGGTCATCGTCCCTCCCGGAGCAGGTCGGCTCGGGGGTCGTCCCCCTTCGTGGCCTCGGCGTAGGCCTGCAGGGCCGCGGTGGCCTCGTCGTCCAGCCGCGCCGGCACCGCCACCTCGACGGTGACCAGCAGGTCGCCCGTGCGGGTGCGGCCCTGCACGCCGCGGCCCTTGACGCGGAACGTCCGCCCGCTCGCCGTGCCCGGCGGCACCCGCAGCGACACCGTGGTGTCGAGCGTCGGCACGGTCACCGTGGCCCCGAGCGCCAGCTCGGGGAAGGTGACGGGCACGGTGAGGGTGAGGTCGTCGGCGTTGCGGGCCGACCGGCCGAACAGCCGGTGCGGGGTGACGTGCACGGTGACGTACAGGTCACCGGCCGGAGCGCCCCCGCGACCGGGCTCGCCCTGGCCCTTGAGCCGCACCTTCTGCCCGTCGTCGACGCCCGCGGGGATGCGGACGGTGAGCGACCGGGTGCGCGTGCTCACCCCGTCGCCGCCGCACTCCGGGCACGGATCGTCGATCAGCCGGCCGGTACCGCGGCAGTCGCGGCAGGGCTCGGAGAACGCGAACGCGCCCTCGCTGCGGCTGACCAGGCCGCGCCCGCTGCACGTCGGGCAGGTGCGCGGGGTCGTGCCCGGCCGGGCCCCCGAGCCGCCGCAGCGCTCGCAGCGGCCCGGGGACGACAGCTTGATCGGGACGTCGGCGCCCCGCACCGCCTGCACGAAGTCGACGCGCAGCTCGGTCTCGACGTCGGCCCCGCGGCGGGCGCCGCTGGTCGCGGCGCCCCCGCGGCCCCCGGCCTGGCGGCCGAGGATGTCGGACAGGATGTCGCCGAAGCCGCCCCCGGCCCCGGCGCCACCGCCGGCCGTGCGGCCGAAGATGTCGCCGAAGTCGAAGCCCTGGGCCCCGCCCCCGCCGGGGAAGCCGCCCCCACCGGGGAAACCGCCCCCGGGGAAGCCGCCCCCGCCGGCGAACAGGGCCCGGGTCTCGTCGTACTCGCGACGCTTCTTGTCGTCGTTGAGCACGCCGTAGGCCTCGGAGACCTTCTTGAACCGCGCCTCGGCCCGGGCGTCACCGGGGTTGGCGTCGGGGTGGAGCTCCCGGGCCAGCTTCCGGTACGCCTTCTTGATCTCCTCGCCGGACGCGTCGGAGGAGACGCCCAGCTCGCGGTAGAAGTCCTTCTCGATCCAGTCGCGCTGGGTCATCCCGCCTCCTTCCCTACTGCTCGCTGTGCTGCTCGGTCGGTGCGTCGGCGCGGTCGGTGACCGCCACCATCGCGGGCCGCAGGACGCGGTCGCCGACGCGGTAGCCGCGCCGCATCACCGTCGACACCACCGTGACGGTGGGGCCGGCGGCGTCGGACGCCTCGTGCTGGACGGCCTCGTGCACCGCCGGGTCGAACGCCTCGCCCTCGGTGCCGAACGCCTCCAGGCCCTGCTTCTGCACGACGGTGACGAGCTTGTCGGCCACCGCCTTGAACGGGCCGGTCAGGTCGCCGTGCAGCGCCGCCCGGTCGAGGTCGTCGAGCACGGTGAGCAGCTCGGACACCACCTGCGTCCGGGCGGCGACGGCCACGGCCTCGCGGTCGCGGTCGACCCGGCGCCGGTAGTTGGCGTACTCGGCCGAGACGCGCTGCAGGTCGGCCGTGCGCTCCGCCACCTGGGCGGCGAGCTCGGCGGCCGCGAGATCGGCCATGGCGTCGGCGGCGGGGTCGGCGATCGGCTGGCCGGTCTCCGGGTCGACCCCGGCCGGCTCGTCGCCGGCCGGGGTGCGCACCTCGCCGGTCACCGGGTCGATCCGGCGCCGGTCCCGGACCACGACCCGCTCGCCCTCACCGTCGTCGGTGCGCTCGCTGCGGTCGTTGTCGCTCACTTGCGGTCCTTCTCCTCGTCGACGATCTCGGCGTCCACCACGTCGTCCTCGGCGGGGGTCTGCTGGGTCCCGGCGTCGGGGCCGGGCGCGCCGGCCTCGCCGGCCGCGGCCTGCTGGGCGTAGAGCGCCTGGCCCAGCTTCTGCGACTCGGTGGCGAGCCGCTCGGACGCGGTCTTGATCGCCTCGCCGTCGGTGCCCTTGAGGGCCTCCTGCGTCTCGGTGATCGCCTTGTTCACCTCGTCCTTGATGTCGGCCGGGAGCTTGTCGTCGTTCTCCTTGACGAACTTCTCCGTCTGGTAGACCAGCGTCTCGGCCTGGTTGCGGATCTCGGCCTCCTCGCGGCGGCGCTTGTCCTCCTCGGCGTGCTGCTCGGCCTCGCGCATCATCCGGTCGATCTCGTCCTTGGACAGGGCGGACCCGCCGGTGATCGTCATGGCCTGGCTCTTGCCGGTGCCCAGGTCCTTCGCGGAGACGTTGACGATGCCGTTGGCGTCGATGTCGAACGACACCTCGATCTGCGGCACGCCGCGGGGGGCGGGCGGCAGGCCGGTCAGCTCGAACATGCCGAGCTTCTTGTTGTAGGCGGCGATCTCGCGCTCGCCCTGGAACACCTGGATCGCCACGGACGGCTGGTTGTCGTCGGCCGTGGAGAAGACCTCGGACCGCTTGGTCGGGATCGTGGTGTTGCGCTCGATGAGCTTGGTCATCACGCCGCCCTTGGTCTCGATGCCCAGGGACAGCGGGGTGACGTCGAGCAGCAGGACGTCCTTGACCTCACCGCGGAGCACGCCGGCCTGCAGCGCGGCGCCGACGGCGACGACCTCGTCCGGGTTGACGCCCTTGTTGGGCTCCTTGCCGCCGGTGAGCTCCTTGACGAGCTCGGTGACGGCCGGCATCCGGGTGGAGCCGCCGACGAGCACCACGTGGTCGATCTGGCCGACGGAGATCCCGGCGTCCTTGATGACCTGGTTGAACGGGGTGCGGGTGCGGTCGAGCAGGTCGGAGGTGATCCGCTGGAACTCCGCCCGCGACAGCGTCTCGTCGAGGAACAGCGGGTTCTTGTCCGCGTCGACGGTGATGTAGGGCAGGTTGATGGTCGCGCTGTTCTGCGAGGACAGCTCGATCTTCGCCTTCTCCGCGGCCTCGCGCAGGCGCTGCATGGCCATCTTGTCGCGGGTCAGGTCGATGCCCTGGCCGCTGCGGAACTTGTCGACGAGCCAGTTGATGATCCGCTCGTCCCAGTCGTCGCCGCCGAGGTGGTTGTCGCCGTTGGTGGCCTTCACCTCGACCACGCCCTCGCCGATCTCCAGCAGGGACACGTCGAACGTGCCGCCGCCGAGGTCGAACACGAGGATCGTCTGGTCCTTCTCGCCCTTGTCCAGGCCGTACGCCAGCGCGGCCGCGGTGGGCTCGTTGACGATGCGCAGGACGTTGAGGCCCGCGATCTGCCCGGCCTCCTTGGTGGCCTGGCGCTGGCTGTCCTCGAAGTACGCCGGCACCGTGATGACGGCGTCGGTGATCGTCTCGCCCAGGTAGGACTCGGCGTCGCGCTTGAGCTTCTGCAGCACGCGCGCGCTGATCTCCTGCGCGGAGTACTTCTTGCCGTCGATGTCGTCGGTGGCCCAGCCGGTGCCGATGTGGCGCTTGACCGACCGGATCGTCCGGTCGACGTTCGTGACGGCCTGGTTCTTCGCCGACTGCCCGACGAGCACCTCGCCGTTGCGGGCGAAGGCCACGACCGAGGGGGTGGTGCGCGCGCCCTCGGAGTTGGCGATGACCGTCGGCTCGCCGCCCTCGAGGACGGCGACGACGGAGTTGGTGGTCCCGAGGTCGATGCCGACCGCACGAGCCATGGTGGTTGCCTCCGGTGGTAGTGCTGCTTCACAGCGACTTGCGTTGGTCCGGCTCAAGTCTGCCACGGCGCCCCCACGGGGGTTGAGTGGGCACCGCTCAACTTGTCTGCCGGTCCAACGACCACCGGTGCGGGGTTGTTCCCGCCCCCCTACAGCGGGTCGGCGGGACGGGGGACGACCCGGCCCGCCGAGACGGGGGGCAGGGGGTCGTCGACGGGGGCGAGGACCCGGTGCGACCCCGGGTCCGCGACGGGCCGGTCGGCCGCGTCGCGGTACTCCAGCTCGCCGTCCGGGCCCAGGTCCGCCACGTACCCGGCGGCGGCGAGCTGGCCCTCGTCGAGGTCGGTCAGCCGCTCGCGGCGGCTGGGCACGACCACGTACTCCGGCCACGGCAGGTGGCCGTAGGCGTCGTGCAGGTCGGCGAGCAGCCCGACGAACACCTGCTGCCAGCGCAGCGGCATCGACTGCGCCAGCGACCGCGGCACCACGAGGTGGTCCGGGGTGGCGCCCGGGGCGGGCCGGTCGAGGTAGTCGGCGACGGGGGTGGTGGACGCCGGCGCAGCCGGTTCGGGTGGCATCGTTCGCTCCTGGGGTCGTACGTCCGCTCCAGCCTCCCAGCCCGCCGCGGGGGACGTCGGGGGCGGGTCAGGCCCGGTTGGGGGTCGTCCCGGGCCGGGTGGCCAGCGGCACCAGCTCCCGGTGGTCCCAGTTCATCGGCCGCACCCGGACGAACTCGCCCGTGTACGGCGCCTCCACGTACTGCTCGTTGCCGATGTACATCGCGACGTGGTGGATGGTCGAGGGGTCCGACCTGTCGGTGGCGTAGAAGAACAGGTCGCCCGGCTGCATCTGGCGCACCGGGAGGTGCCCGCCGGCGTAGAACTGCTGGCGCGACACCCGCGGCAGGTTGATCCCGGCCGCCTGCCAGGCCCGCATGAGCAGCCCCGAGCAGTCGTAGCGGTCCGGGCCGGTGCCGCCCCACAGGTAGGGCTTGCCCACCTCGCCCAGGGCGAACGCGATCGCGGTGCCGGCCACGCCCTCGGCGAGGACCGCGGTGCGCCCGCACCCGGCGGGGTCGGCCACGTCGGCGAGCTGGGTGACCAGGTCGGCGGCCAGGCCCTCCCACTTCGCGTAGGCGTCGGGGAACGCCGAGCGCTGCACGGTCTGGGCGGCCACGGTGACCGGCATCCGCTCCCAGCCCGGCACCTCGAGCAGCCGCTCGATGAAGATCGTGGTGCTGTACACGGGGTCGGTGACCTGCGCGGGCGAGCCCCACCCCTGCGAGGGCCGCTGCTGGAACAGCCCCAGGGAGTCCCGGTCGCCGTAGTCGATGTTGCGGAGCGTGGACTCCTGCATCGCGGTGGCCAGCGCCACCAGCCAGGCCCGGGGCGGGGCGCCCAGGTCGCGGGCCACCCCGATGATGGTGGCGGCGTTCGCCCGCTGCTCGTCGGACAGGGTCGCCGCGGTGCTGCCGGCCCGCCCGCCCGCGCTCGCGAGCCCGACGCCGCCGCTCAGCCCGGCGTCGCACGACCAGGTGTCCGCGGCGGGCCGGCTGCCGCCGCCGTTGACGGTGAAGGCGATGAACCCGACCAGCAGCACCAGGGCGAGCGCGAGCGCGACGGCGACGGCCGGCACGAGCAGCCGCAGCGGGCGCAGCACGCGCATCCGGCGCCCCCTCAGGCCTGGTCGTAGCCGGACACGCGCCATTCGCCGAGCTCGGTGCGCACGACGAGGACCAGCAGCGTCACGGTGTCGGTGGGCACCTCGGCCCGCACCGAGCTCTCCGCGACCCGCACCGCCCGCGGGGCGCCGGCGACCTGCGTCGCGGGCACGTTGGCGGGGTCGACCGTGCCCAGCACGCCGAGGTACTCCTCGGTGGTCAGGGGCCGCAGGCCCGCCAGCCACTGCGCGGCCGTGGTGCCCTCGGCGGGGCGCACCCAGGCGGCGGCCCACCGCCCGGCGACGTCGAGGGCCTCCGGGTCGGCGCTGGAGGGGGCCAGCGTGGTCGGCACGAGGTCGGGCACCGGCGGCAGCGCGGTCGGTGTCGGGGTGCGCGGTGCGCCGCTCGGGCGCGCGGTGGCGGACGGGCCCGACGGGGCCGGGGCGGCCGCCGGGGCCGGCGGGGGCGGTGGCCCGGCCAGGGCGGCCAGCCCGCTGGTGAGGGCGACGGCGGCCAGGGCCGCCACCGCGACGGTGAGGGCGAGGCGGGCCGGTGAGCGCAGCGGCCACTGCCACAGCGCGCGGTAGGCCGCGGCCCGGCCGCGGGGCGACCTAATCGGCACGGCCGCCGCCGTTGCCCACGGAGTCGTAGGCGGACCGCGGGCGGTAGATCCGGTACACCGGCACCCCGTCGACGATCTCGGCCTGCACCGGCCGGGCCGCGCCCGGCCGCAGCGGGACGGCGTCGGGCCGGCGGTACAGCGACCGGTCGTCCACCTCGCCGGCCTCGGCCCACCCCGGGGGCCGCCCGCCCGGGCGGCTCGCCCCGGCCGGCAGCGCCGCCCGGCGCGCCGAGGGGACGAGCACCGGCTCCGGCGCCGCGACGCCCGCGCGCTGCGGCGCGACCCGCTCGGCCGTCGCCCGCACGCGCGCCACCGGCTCGGCCTCCGGGCGGGTGCCGCCGCCGTACGCCCCGCCCGGGCCGGCGCGCCGCTCCTCCCACCAGCGGCTCTGCCGGTCCTCCTCGGGCCCGCCGCGCACCCGCCGCCAGACGCGCGACATCGGGCCGTCACCCGCGCCGGGGACGATCCCGCCGAACTGCTCGCGGGTCAGCGACACCATCGACACGAGCCGGCGGAACGGCCGCGCCACGGCCCACAGCACGACGGTGACGACGCCGGTGACGAGCAGGGCCAGCCACAGGTCGACGCCGGACCCGGGGGCGAACAGCGACACGACCAGCAGCGCGTGCAGCCCGGCCAGCGCCCCGACGACGAGGGTGTTGACGATCGCGGCGCCGCCGACGCGCAGCAGCGCCGGCAGGACGTCGGGCTTGAGCACCGCGACCACGGCGATGGCCGGGGCGGTCATCACCAGCAGCCGCAGCACCAGCATCGCGACCAGCACCAGCACCTTGGACAGCAGCTGGAACAGCGCGATGCACAGCGCCTGCACCACCGCGAGCACCCCCGCGCCGGTGCGGCTGCCCGCCTCGCCGGTGAAGTAGGGGTACCGGTCGCCGAGCTGCTCGCCGATGGCGGCGAACTCGGCCTTCTTCTGCTGGGCCAGCTCCAGGCCGGCGCGGCCCTCGGCCACCTCGGCCTTCGTGAACGTCTGGGCGCGCAGCAGGTCGCGGCCGAACTGCTGCGCCTGCGGCGCGTCCGCGGCGCCGAACCCGCCGCGCAGCCAGTTCTGGTAGACGACCTGGTCGACCAGCACCGTCGGCAGGGTGTCGCGGTCGCCCAGGCCGAGGTTGCCGAGGAAGCCCTCCTGCATCTGCGTGACGCCGTCGAGCAGCAGCCCGTCGGCGGCGCGCGACCACTCGACCGGCGCCAGGTACGCGGCCGAGGCGAGCACCAGGGCGATCAGCGCGAACGCCCCGCGCTGGGCCTGCCGGGCCAGGTCGCCGCGCAGGGCCAGCACGAGCAGGACCACGGCCAGCACCAGCAGCACCGGCCCGATGAACGTGGTGAACACCGCGTCGTACATCGCCCGCGTGGCCGTCGTGATCAGCTCGTCGAGCGGGGCGAGCACCTCGCCGCCGTCGGCGATCAGGTAGTGGGCCCAGTTCACGCCGCCGACCGCGAACTTCGCGACGTTGAGGGCCTGGTTGCCCAGCCACGTGTCGGTCGTGCTGGCCGGGTTGAACACCGCCTGCCCGGCGCAGCCCAGGTCGTAGTTGTGCCAGACCAGCCCGGCGTAGCCGACCTCGTTGTAGACGCTCCCGGGCTCGCCCGCGCTCAGGGTCGGCGGGTCCAGGGAGCCGACCAGGCCCGACCCCGGGCGGTCCGGTTCCGGGCTCTCCTTGCAGTCGAAGGGCTGGGCCGACGCCGGGGTGCCCAGCAGCACCGACCCGCCGACGAGCGCGGTGACGACGAGCAGCGCGCCGCGGCGGTGCGGCCGCGCGCCGGGCGCGGGGCGGCGTCGCCGCCACGCCACCACGACGGCAGCGACCAGCACCAGCCCCACCGGCACCAGGCCGGGGGGCAGCCCCCCGGCCGTCACCGCACGGTCTCCCCGGCCCGCGAGCTGCTGCCGCTCGGGCGGGCACCGCCCACGGGGGCGCGGCCGTCACCGGCGCGGCTGCCGTTCGCGACGGGCGGCTCGGCGGGGTCGTCCGGGTCGCCGAGGTCGTCGTCCAGCAGCTCCGCCCCCGCGGGGACCCCGCGCAGGCCGCTGTGGGCGACCCGGCCCCGCGCGTCCGCGCGCCCGGGACCGGGGTCGGCGCGGTGCGGGTCGAGGAGGCCGTCGGGGTCGTCGAGCTCGGCGAACCCGTCGCGCTCGTCGGGGAGGTCGGGCGGGTCGTCGGGGAGGTCGTCGGCCACGATCTCGGCCAGCGGGGGCAGGACCGTCAGGTTCGGGGGCTCGTCCGGGGCGCGCACCGCGGCCGGGCGGGTGGCCGCCGGCACGCCGCGCAGGGAGATCCGGCTCGCGTCCGGGTTGGTGTCCAGCGCCGCCCGGACGTGCTCCAGGTGCGGCGCCTCCAGGTCGATCCGGATCTTCTCGACCCCGCCGTGGCCGTCGGCGAACACGAACTGCCGCGGGGTGTCGTCGGGCCGGTCGTCGTGCCGCGGGCGCGGCGACAGCGTGCCGAGCATCTGCTCGTAGCCGACGCCGGTGGGCACCTTGAGCAGGCGCAGCGCGTCGGTCTGCGCCTCCTCGTCGTCGGTGCGTCCGACGAAGACGGCGTTGACCAGGGAGGCGAACCCCGACACCCGCAGCAGGTCGCCCGCGAGCTGCGAGGCGAACAGCGCGCGGACGTTGAACTTGCGGGAGTCGCGGGCCAGCCGGTCGATGAGCACCTTGCCCGTCGGCACCTGGGACAGGAAGTGCGTCTCGTCCAGCGCGACGCCCTTGCGCTGGTTGCGGTCGGCCTCGTAGATCGTGCGCTGGGTCAGCCAGGACGCGAGGTTGAGCAGCTCGACGGCGAGCGACTCGCCGTCGGTCCACTCGTCGCGCGGGCTGCCCGGCCGGGGCAGGGTCATGCCCTGCATCGTCAGCACGGTGAGCCGGAAGTCGCGGTCGGCGTGCCACGGGTCGTCGCGCGTGGTGTCCGGGAACAGCAGCGCGGCCTGCGGCAGCTCGCGCCGCTCGTCGAGGAAGTCGGCGACGACGCCGGCGTGCTCCTCGCCGTCGCGGGCGTGCCGGCGCAGGGCGTCGATCACCAGCCCGGGGTGCCGGTCGACGGCACCTCCCACCTCGCGCACCGCGCGGAGCAGCACGATCCGGGTGTGGGGGAGCTTGGCGATGTCGTAGGGGAGCAGCCCGGTGAGCACGTCGAGGACGAGCCGGCGCCGCGTGGCCGCGGCCAGGCTGCGCTCGCGGCGCCACGCCCGCTCGGGGTCCTCCTCGTCGGCGAAGTGGTCGGGCCGCGGCTCGGCCACGACGCGGTAGGGGTTGAGGATGCCGGGGTCGGCGCGCAGCAGGTTGATGTGCCGGGAGAACGGCGCCAGCTCGGGCAGGCGGGTCAGTTCCGAGAGGGGACCGGAGGGGTCGAGGACCGTCCAGCGGGCGCCCATGCGGAGGGTCTTGTAGACGGTCAGGCCGGTCAGGAAGGACTTGCCGCTCCCCAACCCGCCCACTACAGCAGTCAGGCCAGACGAGCGCCGCACCTCCTGCGCGAGCCAGGGGTCCCACGCCACCGGCCGCCGGGTGGCGGTGCAGGTCTCGCCGATCATGATCCCGCGGCGGTCGCCGACGCTGGCCGTGGCGGCGGGGACGGCGGCGGCGGCCCAGGTGACCGACCCGCGGCGGCGGTAGGCGGTGGACGCCAGCGGCTCGCCGGGGATGAACTCGCGCGCGTACTTGTACTGCGCCTCCGGGTGCTCCATGAGCACCTTGGGCCGGTAGACGTCGAGCACCTGCTGCGCGCGGCTGACCGCCTCCGCCTCGTCCTTGCCGGAGACGGCGACGCGCCACCAGCCGTAGAGCCGGGTGTTGAGCTGGGTGAGGCCGGTGGTGAGCTCGTCCTCGACCTCCAGCACCCGCTCGGCCTGGCGCGCCAGCGACATCGGGGGGTCCATGTCGTGGTCGTGGGTGTAGTGGCGGATCTGGCTGCGCACCTTGCCCATCTGGCGCTGCAGCTCGCCCGCCACCTCCTCCGGCCGCCGGATGTACATCCGCGCCGACCACTCGACCGGGAAGGGCAGCCGGTCGGAGTGCTGCATCCACGGGTCGTCGACCTCGGGGATGCGCAGGCCCTCCATGAGCCCGACGGACAGCACGGCGACGTGGCGGCGCACGGTCTGCGACCGGATCCGGCCGACGACCTGCACCGTCGGGGCGTAGGGCTCCTGGTGCAGGTCGACGCCGTCGGTGAAGGCCGCGAGGTCCTCGGTCTCCCAGCGGGCGACGCCGCGGGGCGCCGCGGCCAGCGTGCGGGGCGCGGGCAGGCCCAGCGCGCAGCTGCGGCGCAGCAGCCACGCGAGGTCGTCGGTGGACGCGGGGACGGCGTCGAGGCCGCTGCCGGCCACGAGCTCGTCGAGATGGGCCACCTCGCTGCCCAGCGCGGCGAGCTCCGCCCGCACGGCGGCCGGCGCCACCCGGCGCAGGACCGGCGCGGCGGCCTCCACCCAGCGGTCGAGCGTGCCGCGACCGGAGACCTCGACGCCGAGGAAGACCTCCTTGTCCGACATCGACAGGCCCATGAGGTGGCGCTGCTCACCCTCCAGGAACCCGTCCCAGCCCAGCGCCCCGGCCACGTCGGGCATGCGGCCCAGCGCGTTGTTGTCGAACGACTCCGCCCACATGTGCACGGGGTAGGGGCGGGTGGTGACCCGCAGGTGCAGCCAGCGCCCCTGCAGCTCCCCGAGCTGGGCGGCGATCTGGCGGATCAGCAGCTCGCGCTGGGAGTCGCTGCGGAAGCTCCACGCCTGCGCGGCGAGCCGGTACCAGGCCATCACCTGGGTGCCGGTGCGCGTCAGGTGGCCCTCGATCGAGCGCAGCGCGATGTCGGGGGTGTAGGTCGGCAGCTTCGCCTCCCCGGCCAGCGCCCGTCCCCGGCGGCGGCGCGGCTCGCGGGAGCGGTCGTCGCGGCGGTCACCGCGGGCCACGGCCGCGCCCCTTCCACGCCCGGGGCTCGACGGCGGCGCGGGTCCGGCGCGGCGGCGCCGCCACCGGACCCAGGCGGACGTGGCCGGACCGCACCGCACCGCCGGCGGTGGCCGTGCGCGCCCGCGGGCCCCGCACCTCGTGCCCGAACAGGGTGAGGACCTGCCCGAGCGGGCGCTCGTAGCCGATGCGCTGCCCGAGCAGCCGCGTGACGGCCACGGTGAGGACGAGCGCCCAGGCGACCGAGAAGAAGTCGAGCCCGATGCCGATGCGGCGCTGGACGAACATGACCAGGATCATGACGAGCAGGCCGACGCCGTAGGAGACGTAGCGGGCCCGCCAGGGGAACGTGGCGCGCGGCGGACCGAGCCACACGGAGTCGACCCGGTACACCTCGTCGTCGGTGCTGACGAGCAAGCCCGTCACCCCGTGATGAGGGAGGCGAGGAACGTGCCGATCGCCGGACCGTTGCCGGACACGGCGATGCCCAGCGCCACCAGCCCGACGATGAGGCCCACGCTGCGGCGCGCGACGCCGGCGTTGTCGCCGCGGCCCCCGAGCCACAGCAGGATCACCGCGATGCTGAGCAGGATCAGCGGGACGACGTTGTCCTGGATCCAGCTCTGCAGCCCGGTGGTGCTGAGCCCCCCGGGCTGGGCCAGGACGGTCGTGATCGCGTCGCGTGCACTCACGGCGACTCCTCCAGCTCGGACCGGTCAGGTGCTCCGGACCGGGCCGCTGCCGCACCGATCACCCGGATCAGCCCGGGCCAGGGCGACCCGGAACTCGGTCCGTACCGCAGTACAGCACGCTTCACCGGAGGAATCCTAGGGCGAGGCGCGGGCGTCACCCCTTTCCGGGCGTCCGTTCCCGGGCGCACACGCGCACCTCACGTCGGCGGGTGTCCCGATCGCCCGTTCGGAGGTACCCTCCCGGGATGCGCTGGGCCGGTCGGGTCGCCGCCCGCGGTGCGGCGCGCGTCACGGGTCCACGGGCTCGCTCCGGACGTTACCGGCCGGTAAGTTGTGCGCTGATCTGCCGGGACGTCGATGTCGGGGCGCCCCGTTAGTCTGCTCGACGACGGTGCGCGGCCCACCACCCGCGCGCCGAGCCTGGAGGTCCTCGAAGTGGAAGTGCTGCGTCTGGTCATCGGTCTGGGGATGACGGCGGTGGCCCTGGCGTTCGCCGGCCGCCGGGGGTTCTGGATCTACAGGCTCATCCGGTCCGGCCAACCGGCCAACGACCGCACCGACGGGCTGAACGAGCGGATCCGCGCGCAGTTCGTCGAGGTGCTGGGGCAGCGCAAGCTGCTGAAGTGGAGCGTGCCCGGGCTGGCGCACCTGTTCACCTTCTACGCCTTCATCATCCTGGCCACGGTCTACCTCGAGGCCTACGGCGCGCTGTTCGACCCGCAGTTCGCGATCCCGCTGATCGGGCGCTGGCCCGTGCTGGGCTTCCTGCAGGACACGATCGCGGTGCTGGCGCTGGCGTCGCTGGTGGCGTTCTCGGTGATCCGGCTGCGCAACGCGCCGGAGCGCAAGGCGCGGGCGTCGCGGTTCTACGGCAGCCACACCGGCGGCGCGTGGCTCATCCTGTTCATGATCTTCAACGTCCTCTGGACGATGTTCCTGTTCCGCGCGCCGGCCTCGGCGCTGGGCTACCTGCCCTACTCCTCGGGCGCGTGGGTCTCGATCGGCCTCGGGAACCTGATGTCCGGGCTGTCGCAGGGCACCCTGCTGGTGCTGGAGACCGTCGGGCTGCTGCTGCACATCGGCGTGATGCTCGCCTTCCTGATCATCATCGCCTACAGCAAGCACCTGCACATCTTCACCGCGCCGGTCAACGTCGCGGCCAAGCGCCTGCCCAAGGCGCTCGGCCCCCTGCCGGCGATGGAGTCGGGCGGCAAGCCGATCGACTTCGAGGACCCGGGCGAGGACGACGTCTTCGGGCGCGGCAAGATCGAGGACTTCACCTGGAAGGGCATGCTCGACTTCACGACCTGCACGGAGTGCGGTCGCTGCCAGAGCCAGTGCCCGGCGTGGAACACCGGCAAGCCGCTGTCGCCCAAGCTCGTGATCATGGACCTGCGCGACCACATGCTCGCGAAGGCGCCGTACATGATCGGCGGGAAGGACATGCCGTCGGAGGGCGGCCTCGACCTCAGCGCCGGTTTCAAGGACGACAACTACCACGACGTGCCCGAGTCCGGGTTCGAGCGCGTGCGCGGGTCCGGCCCGGAGCAGGCGCTGCGCCCGCTGGTCGGCACCGCCGAGCAGGGCGGCGTGATCGACCCCGACGTGCTGTGGTCGTGCACCACCTGCGGGGCGTGCGTGGAGCAGTGCCCGGTGGACATCGAGCACGTCGACCACATCGTCGACATGCGCCGCCACCAGGTGCTCATCGAGTCGGAGTTCCCCTCCGAGCTCGGCGGGCTGTTCAAGAACCTGGAGAACAAGGGCAACCCGTGGGGGCAGAACCAGCGCGAGCGGCTGGACTGGACCAAGAAGCTCGGGTTCACCGTCAACGTCTTCGACGGCGAGCTCGCCCCCGAGGTCGAGTACCTGTTCTGGATCGGCTGCGCGGGCGCGTTCGACGACGGGCAGAAGAAGACCGTGCAGGCCACCGCGGAGCTGCTGCACCGCGCCGGGGTGGAGTACGTGGTGCTCGGCCCGGAGGAGACCTGCACCGGCGACCCGGCGCGCCGCTCGGGCAACGAGTTCCTGTTCCAGATGCTCGCCCAGCAGAACGTCGAGGTCCTCAACGCGGTCTTCGAGGGCCGCGAGCCGGGCACGCGCAAGATCGTCACGACCTGCCCGCACTGCCTCAACACCCTGGGCCGGGAGTACCCGCAGCTCGACGGGCACTACGAGGTCGTCCACCACACCCAGCTGCTGAACAAGCTGGTCCGCGAGGGCAAGCTCGTCCCGGTGGCCGCGCCGGCCGAGGACGCGAAGGCGCCGGTCACCTACCACGACCCGTGCTACCTCGGCCGCCACAACGAGGTCTACGAGGAGCCGCGCGAGCTCATCGGCGCCGTCGCCACGCTGACGGAGATGCCGCGCCACGCCGAGCGGTCCATGTGCTGCGGCGCGGGCGGGGCGCGGATGTGGATGGAGGAGCGGATCGGGCAGCGGGTGAACGTCAACCGCACCGAGGAGGCCCTGGCCACCCTCGGCGCCGGTGCCCCGGCCGAGGCCGTGCTCAACGACACCGGCGCGGTGGCGCGGACCAGCGGGGCGGACGGGGCGCAGGCGGGCGCGGCCGGCACCATCGCGGTCGGCTGCCCGTTCTGCAAGACGATGCTGTCGGACGGGCTCACCCAGAAGCAGGGCGAGGGCGTCGGGGCGAACGTCGAGATCCGCGACGTCTCGCAGATGCTGCTCGAGGCCGTCAAGCGCGGTGACCCGGCCGGTGACGGCCACTCGACCAACGGGTCCTCCGCCCCCGGCGGGAAGCCGGCCGGGGAGAAGGCGCCGGCGGGCGACGCCCAGGCCTGAGCCGCCACCCACCGGGGGCCGGTCCGCAGCGTCGCGGACCGGCCCCCGGTGGTTCAGCAGGGGGCGAAGCCGGCGAGGAAGTAGGTGCCACCCGGGGGCGGTGATCGGCGGACCACGACCTGGCCGAGGTCCTGCCCCCCGAGGGTCGGGCCCGCCCAGGCGGTGCGGCAGCCGTTCGTGATCCAGGTGTCGCCGGCGGCCACGGTGCTGGCCTCCAGGTCGTCGTAGTCACCGACGGCTCCACCCGCGGTGGACCGGAACGACGCGACGGCCGACGTGCAGTCCGGCGCACCGGAGGCGGCGGTGAAGGCGTCGCGGGCCGGGACGTCCAGCAGCCCGCACACCGCGGTGGCGTCCCCCTGGACGATGCCCTCGAGCAGGGCCGGCAGCACGCGCTCCGGACTGCGCTCCCCGGTGAGGGCGTAGTTCTGCTCGTTCGCCGCGCGGCTCTCGGCGCGGGCCTCCTCGTCGGCGCGGGCGTTCGCCAGCACCAGCGCCGTTCCGCTGGCGACGCACAGCACCGCCCCGACGGCCGCGACCCGCCACGCCGGCAGCCGCAGCAGCCCGGCGACGAGCACGCCGATGCTGGCGGCCAGGGCCCAGGCCCACGGCGTGGTGGACACCATCAGACCGGCCACGACGACGAGCCCGGCGACGTGCCAGACCCACCCCGACAGCAGCCGGTCCAGCCGCAGCACGGCCAGCAGCACGAGCGCGCCCAGCCCGGCGAGCCACGGGATCCACGACAGCCCGGCGAACGGCCAGAGCAGCAGCGCGGCGGCGGCGATCCCCACGCCGGAGGCGCCTCGGCGGGTGCGGGTCAGCCGCGTCCACAGGGTCGACGGGGCCGCGGGCAGCGCGGGGCGCTCGGGCCGGGGCGGCGGCGAGGAGTCCATCGCTGCGCGACGCTACCGGTGCCCGCCGCCGCGCGGCACGGGATCAGAGCCAGCCGTTGTCGCGGGCCCGCTCCACCGCGTCCAGCCGGGTGCCGGCCCCCAGCTTGGTCATCGCCGAGGACAGGTAGTTGCGCACCGTGCCCGGGGACAGGTGCACCCGGCGGGCGATGTCCGCCGCCGTGCCGGTGGCGTCGACGTGGCGCAGCACCTCCAGCTCCCGCTCGGTGAGCGGGCACTCCTCGGTCATCAGCGCCGTCATCGCGAGCTCGGGGTCGACGTAGCGCCCGCCGCCGTGGACGCGGCGGATCACGTCGGCCAGGACGGACGCGGGTGCGCTCTTCGTGACGAAGCCGGTGGCCCCCGCGGCCAGCGCGCGGCGGAGCACGCCGGGCCGGGCGTGGCGGGTGAGGATGATGCAGCGGGTGCCGGGGGCGTGGGCGGCGACCCACTGCGCCACCTCGGCGCCGTCGCGGCCGGGCATCTCGACGTCGAGCACGGCCACGTCGGGGCGGTGCTGCTGCACGGCGGCCACGGCCTCGTCGCCGGTGCCGGCCTCGCCGACGACCTGCAGGTCGGCCTCCAGGCCCAGCAGCGCGCCGACCGCGCCCCGCGTGAGGGACTCGTCGTCGGCGAGGACCAGCCGGATCATCGGACGCCCGCCGGGAGCCGGGCGTCGACGCGGAACCGGCCGTCGTCGGTGGGTCCGGCGTCGAGCCGACCGGCGTGCTCGCGCAGGTAGCGGTCCAGCGCCAGCAGGCCGGTGCCCGTCCCGTCGCCGGGGGGCAGCGCACCGTCGTTGACGACCTGCAGCCGACCGCCGTCGCCGTCCACCTCGATCTCGATCGAGCAGTGGCTGGGCTGGGCGTGGCGCAGCACGTTCGTCATCGCCTCGCGGAGCACCCGGCCGAGCACGTTGCGGGCGGTCGGCCCGAGCGTCGCCGGGTCGCCGCGCACCACGAGCGCCACCCCGGCCGAGGCGAGCACGGCGCGGGCGCCGGCCAGCTCGTCGACGAGGTCGGTGGCGCGGGTGTCGCGGACCAGCGCCCGCACCTCCGACAGCGACTGCCGGGCCACCTGCTGCACCTCCTCCATCTCCGTCCTCGCCCGCACGGGGTCGGCGTCCTGCAGGCGCGCGGCCAGCTCGCTCTTGAACGCGACGACCTCCAGCGCGTGGCCGAGGATGTCGTGCAGGTCGTCGGCCAGGCGCAGCCGCTCGCGCGCCGTGGCGAGCTCGGTGGCGGTGCGGCGGGCCCCGTCGAGGTCGATCACGGCCTTGAGCCACCACAGCCGCTCCACGTCGAGCACCCACATGCCGCCCACGTAGAGCACGACGATGGCCAGGTTCATCCAGCGCAGCACGTCCCAGCCCGGGTCGTCCGGGGGGTAGGACAGCTCCATCGCGATCCACGCCCCGGCGGTGGCGAGCACCGTGGTGCCCGCGATCCACCACGCGGCCGTGCGGGCGCGCCGGCCGCCGACGACGTCGCCGAGCAGGACGCCGCCGACCAGCGACCACAGCCCCCCGATCGGCCCGGACGCCGCCCCCACCACCGTGATCGCCAGGCCGACCGCGGACGCCACCGCGATGAACCAGGGCGCGGCCGGCCGGCCCAGCGACGTCATCAGCTCGCGGATCCGCCACAGGTGCAGCCCGAAACCGGCGATGTAGAGGAGCAGCAGCCAGGGCAGGTACTCGGGGGAGGTGGCTCCGGTGACGATCGGGATCAGCACGAACAGCAGGTAGACCATCGTGCTGATCACGCCGATCCGGCCGTACCGGCGGGCCGATCGGACGCGGCGCTCCTCGAACCCGGGCAGCGGGGTGTCCACGCGCGCACCGTAGCCCAGCGCGCCCGTGCGGCCGTCCGGCCGATGACAGCTGTCACCGCCGTCCGTGCGCGGTGTCAGCGCGGGTCGTGATCGCCGCGACTACTGCCCGTCGGGCCCGCGCGGCAGCCTGGTCCCATGACGCAGACGACCACCGGACCGGCGGCGGTGCCGCGGGCCGCCGACCGGGACGCGGCTATCACCGTGCGCGGCCTGCGGGTGCGCTACGGCGACTTCGACGCCGTGCGCGGCATCGACCTGGACGTGCGGCGCGGTGAGGTGTTCGCGCTGCTCGGCACGAACGGGGCGGGCAAGACGACGACGCTGGAGGTGCTGGAGGGCTTCGGGACGCGCAGCGGGGGGCAGGTGAGCGTCCTCGGCCTCGACCCGGCGGTCGACCGGGCCGCGCTGCAGCCGCGGATGGGGATCCAGCTGCAGGAGGGCGGCTTCGTCGACGAGCTCACGGTGCTGGAGACCCTCGAGCTGTGGCAGCGGCTCGTGGAGCGGCCCGACCGGCCCGGGCGGCTGCTGGAGCGCTTCGAGCTGGTCGCGCGCCGCGACGTCGCCGTCAGCAAGCTGTCGGGCGGGGAGAAGCGCCGGCTCGACCTGGCGATGGCGGTGTGGGGGTCGCCGGAGCTGGTGGTGCTGGACGAGCCGACGACCGGGCTGGACCCGGAGTCGCGCCGGCGCACCTGGGACGCGATCCAGGAGCTGCAGGAGGCGGGTCGCACGGTGCTGCTGACCACGCACTACCTGGAGGAGGCCGAGGCGCTGGCCGACCGCGTCGCGATCATGCACGCGGGCCGGCTCGCCGTCTCGGGCACGCTCGCGGAGATCGTGGCCGCCCAGCCGTCGGGGTTCTCGGCGACGGTGCCCGCGGGCACGACGGACCTGCCGGCGCTGCGGGGGACGCTGGCCCGCGACGGGGACCGGGTGCGGGTGCGCACCGACGACCTGCAGGCCGACCTGACGGAGTTCCTGACCTGGGCCGCCGCTCGAGGGGTGCGGCTGTCCGGGTTGCGGGCGGCGCCGGCGTCGCTGGCCGACATCTACCACGCGGTGCGCGACGAGGAGGTCGGGGCATGACCACGGCGGTGCGGGAACCGGCGGTGCGCCAGACGCAGGTGAGCCGGGTGCTGGCCCTGGCCGGGGCCGAGGTGAAGCTGCTGGTGCGCAACCGGACGGCGGCGATCTCGTCGCTGTTCCTGCCGATCGCGCTGGGTGCGTTCTTCGCGTTCACGCTCGGCCCGGGCGCCGATGGGCCGTGGGGGACCATCGTCGCCCTGCAGCTGGTGCTGACGTTCACGATGGGCGTCTACATCACGATCACGACCGCGGTGGTGTCGCGCCGCCAGACCCGCGTGCTGAAGCGGCTGCGCACCTCCGGCCTGTCCGACCTGGGCGTGCTGCTCGCCGTCACCGGACCGGGCGTCGCGATCGCGCTCCTGCACCTGGTGCTCTACCTGGTGATCGACGTCCTGCTCGGGATGCCGCTCGCGCTGGACCCGGTGCCGCTGCTGCTCGCGGTGCTCGGCGGGTTCGCCCTGTGCGTCACCGCGGGGTTCGCGACCGCGAACGTCACCCCGACGCCCGAGCGCGCGCAGATCACGACGCTGCCGCTGTTCTTCGTCATGTTCGCGGCGGCGTTCGCGCTGCCGCTGGTGCCCGCCGGCTCGCCGTTCCAGGCGGTGGTGCTGGTGCCCGGCGCGCCGCTGGGCCAGCTGACGCAGCTGGCGTTCGCCGGGGGCACCTGGGCCCCGGGCCTGCTGGGCCTGCCCGCGGTGCTGCCGGGGGTGCTCAGCCTGGTCCTGTGGACGGTGGTGTTCGCCGTGCTGGCCCGGCGGAACCTGCGCTGGGACCCGCGCTCGGTCTAGCCCGGGTCCCGCCGCGTCTCGACGCGGTGGAACCCCCGCCACGCCCGCGACGGCGTCGGCCCGCGCTGCCCCTGGTAGCGGGAGCCGACGCCGTCGCTGCCGTAGGGGCGCTGCGCCGGGCTGGACAGCCGGAACAGGCACAGCTGGCCGATCTTCATGCCCGGCCAGAGCGTCATCGGCAGGTTGGCGACGTTGGACAGCTCCAGCGTGATGTGCCCCGTGAACCCGGGGTCGATGAACCCCGCCGTGGAGTGGGTGAGCAGGCCGAGGCGGCCGAGGGACGATTTGCCCTCCAACCGCCCCGCGAGGTCGGCGGGCAGCACGACGGACTCGAACGTCGACCCGAGCACGAACTCGCCGGGGTGCAGCACGAACGGGTCGTCGCCGTCCGGTTCGACCACGGTCGTCAGCTCGTCCTGCTGCTGCATCGGGTCGATGTGGGTGTAGCGGGAGTTCTGGAAGACGCGGAAGAAGCGGTCCAGCCGCACGTCGATGCTCGACGGCTGGAGCATCGCGGGGTCCCACGGATCGAGGACGAGGCGCCCGCCGTCGAGCTCCTTCCGCAGGTCGCCGTCGGAGAGCAGCACGGGACGACCCTACTGGCGGCGCTCGTCCTCGCCGCTGGGCGCCGGGTCGGCGGTCCGGGTGCTGCGGGGGTCGGCGCTGCGGGGGTCGGGGATCGTCGGGTCGGGCAGCACGGGCGCGGCCAGCACCGGGGAGTCGGCCAGGCCGAACATCCAGGCCACCGCCTGCTCGACGCGCACGGCCTCCTTGCCGTCCGACGGTGGCGCGGCGCGGGTCGGCGCGACGGCCAGCACCTGCCGCACCGTGGTCATGACGTCGGGCGAGCCGATGCTGCGGATCGAGTCGCCCGGCTGCGGCACGTGCGGCCCGTCGACGAGCACGGCCGGCGTGCCCAGCCCGGGGGCGTCGGTGACGAGCTCCGGGTCGTCGGAGACGAGGACGGTGGCGGCGGCGACGAGGCCCACCAGCTCGGCCAGCGGGACGCGGCGCGAGACGGTGGCGCGGTCGTGGCGCAGCAGGGGCGCGGCCGCGCCGTGCGCCGCCAGCTCGCCGAACACGACGATCTCGATGCCGGGCTCGCGCTCGAGCAGGTCGGGCAGGCCGGCGAGCACGCCGAGGGAGTCGCCGCGGTCGAGCCCGACCAGCACCAGCTTGGACGAACCGGCCCGCACCCGGCGCACGAGCCGGGCGTAGCGCAGGTCGGCCGGGGCGGGGTTGGCGGCCATCGTGTCGCCGACGGGGATGGCGTTGGGCCCGATCGGGCTGCCCAGCGCGGCTCCCCCGGTGGTGAGGAACAGGGAGGCGAGCTGGCCGATGACGCGCCGGTTCGCCTCCTGGGGGAACGGACAGAGCAGGTCGTCGCTGGCCACACCGGCCTGCAGGTGCACCACCGGGATCTGCCGCCAGAACGCGACCTGGGCGGCCATCGCGGCCGTCATCCCGCCGCCGTACACCATGACTGCGGACGGGTCGAGGTCGACGAGCAGCTCGTCGAGGCGCGTCATCAGCATCGCGCCCACCCCGGCGGGGTGCACCGGTGGCCGCTCCCGCGGGAGCAGCGTGACGTCGGCGGGCACACCGAGCGCCTCGAACGCCTCGTGCACGCCCATCGGGTCGGTGCCGGTGGCCACGGTGAGCGCGGTGATCCGGTTGGCGTCGGCGAACGCCGTGGCGACGGGCGCGAGGCGGGCGACCTCGGGGCGGCTGCCGGCGATCAGCAGGACGTCGTGATCGTGGTCCTGCTCCGGGAGCGAGCCCAGCTGCTCTTCCTGGGACATCTGCGTCCTTGCCGGCCTGGGGGAGCTGGCCTGGTCGGGGGGCCTCGTCAGTGTGAACGGCCCGACCCGCCCCGTCGAGACCCTCTGCGGCCGGCGCGCTGGGCCCTGGGCGAGAACCACCCGGACGGGGGTACCTGAGTGCTGTGACGAGCACGCTGCGTGACCTGCTACGCTTGCTCGAGCACGCTGCGGATGTAGTTCAATGGTAGAACATCAGCTTCCCAAGCTGAATACGCGGGTTCGATTCCCGTCATCCGCTCCACACCGAAGGCCCAGCTCAGCGCGGTACTCCCGCCGAGCTGGGCCTTCGTCGTGTGCGGGCACGGGGATCGGTGTGCGATGCCCGTGGCATCAGCGTGAGCACGGGCGACCGCCGTCGCCTCGGCGTCCTGGGACCCGCCGATCCGGCCGTTACCGAGTCGGCCCGGTCGTGCGCACCAGCCGGCTCACCCCCGCGGTGTCCGCGCGGTCGACGGCGAGCGGTTCCCGGTTCGGGAACGGCCTCGACCCCGGCCCGGCTCACCCCACCGATGAGGGGTCGCAGGTGTCCGGGCGTCGGACCAGCCCCGGTGATCGTCGCCGGACGCACGGCCCCGTCCCGGCGAGGGCCGTGGTGCGCGGTCCGCGGCGATCATCGACCGGGTGATCACCGCGGGACGTGCGCCGCGGCCCCGGACGGGGCGCCGCCGCACGTCCGACGACGATCGGTCACCGGACGGCGCACGAGTCGCCCGCGACGTCCGCACCACACCGCTGGTCCACCGGCCGCGGGGCGTGGTCGGCTCGGAGCGGCCCCCTCGGGGGATCCTCCTCGTGATCGAGCTGCCCGCCGCTCTCGGCGTCCTCCTGGTCGCCCTCGGCACGGTCCTGACCCCCGGGCCGAACATGATCTACCTGGTCTCCCGGGCGATCTCCCGGGGACGGCGGGCCGGACCGGTCCCCCTGACCGGCACGGCCGCGGGGTTCCTCTGCTACCTGCTGGCCGCCACCGCCGGGCTGTCGGCGCTGTTCGCCGCCGTCCCCGCCGCGCACGCCGCGGTCGAGATCGCCGGGGCCCTGTACCTCGCGTGGCGGGCGTGGGGCGTGCTGCGGCCGGGCGGGCGCTCGCCGTTCGAGGCCCGCGAGTCGATCCGGAGTCGGACGTGCGGCTGTTCGGGATGGGCCTGCTCACCGACCTCCTCGATCCCGAGACCGCGCTGATGCACGTGGCCCTGCTGCCGCAGTTCGTCGACCCCGCGGCGGGGGAGAGCCGGCGCCAGCTGCTCCAGCTCGGGGCGTCCAGATCGTCGTCGCGGTCACCGTGAACGGGCTGATCGTCCTGACCGCGGCCTCGCTGTCCCGGTTCCTGGCCGCGGCCCCGCATCGTGACGGCCCAGCGCTGGGCGGCCGGCAGCCTCCTGGGCGCCTTCGCCGTGCGGACCGCGTTCGAGCCGGCTCCGGCGCGGCCGTAGCACCGCGTCCGGCCGCGGCGGGCCGTCCCGCGGCGGTACGCGGCCCGGCCGGTCCAGGGCGCGACGCGGTCACCGGGTGCCGCAGGCCGTGGACGTCGGGCGGCCCGTCCCACCGGCAGCGCGCTCCGGCGGCGGACGCCCCACCGGTCCGGCGCCGCCGGCCGGCCTTCCGCGCCAGCCGGGTCGGGCTGACCGGCGGGCGCTGCCGCGGCCCGTCGGGCTCCCCCGACGTCCGGGCCCGGAGGGGTCGGGGCGCGGCTGCGCGGGTAGCCCCCATCGAGGGACGCGCGCCCCGACGGCGGGGCGAGCACCCGCTGCGGTCCGGGAGGAGCCGACACATGCTCCACTCCGGCACCGGGCCCGATGCGCGCGACGACCGCGCCGGCGACCGGGACGACACCGCCGACCACCGCGACGACCTCGCCCGCGACCGCGACACCGCCGCCCAGCAGCGCGACAGCGACGCCGAACAGCGCCTCGCCGCGGCCCAGCCCCAGGCCGACGACCTCGCCGACCGGCTCCACCGCACCAGCCTGCAGATCCTGGACCGGCTGGCCCGCATCGAGCACACCACCCTCGACCGCACCGACTGGCCCGACCTGCCCCCCGCCGCGCTCGCCCGGCTCGACGCGCTGCTCGCCGAGCAGCGCGCCCTGGCCCGCCTCGACCGCCAGGCCGTCCACGCCCTGCTCGACGACCTCCACGACGCCGTGCAGGAGCTGCGCCGCGACGACCGGGCCGCCTCCCGCGAACGCCGCGCGGCCGGGCGGGACCGCCACCACTCCCTGGGGGATCGCACCGACTCCGGTCAGGACCGCCGCGACGCGCGGGCCGACCGCCACCAGGCGGCCATCGACCGCGAACAGGTCCACCCCCGCGACCTGCCCACCCCGCCCGCCGCGACCGACCCGGCCCTCCCGCACCCGGAGGACCGGGCGGCCGGCCGGCACGCCCGGACCATCGCCAGGTCGCGTCAGCACATCGCCGAGACCCGCAGCTACCTCAACGGCATCGGTCGGGACCAGGCGGTCCCACCCGACCCGGACGGCGCACCGGCTCCTCCCGACCCCGGCGCGTGATCGGCGGCGCGTCCACCGCGCACCGGGCTCCCCGACCGGTCCGGGGCGGCGCCGCAGAGCCGCTCGCTCCGGCAGGTCGTGGAGGCGACCGGGCCCCCCGCCGCTCCACGTGAGGGCCGAGGACGACGGCCGGAACGCGCACGTGCCGCCGCTCCGGCCGCGCGGCCGTCGCCCTGAGCGGCCGGACCGCCGAGCGGTCCCCCGGGCCGCCGCCGGAGCGGCGATCAGGGCGTCCGCGCGACCGCCCGCTCCATCCACTCCACCGCGAACGCGCACACCGCCGCCGCGTCGACGAGCACGCCGTCCGCCGCGCCGACGGCGCCGCGCGCCCCCCGGCCCGTGACCAGGAAGTCGGTGACGATCTCGGCGAAGTAGTCGTCGGCGAACCCGTCGACGACCGGGTCGGCCGTGTCGAACTCCTCCACCGTCCGCCACCGCACCCCGTCGGGCGCCGCGAACGGCACCTCGTACCGGATCACGCGCTTGCCGGGCAGGTCGGCGAGGTGCTCGGCGTGGTGCAGCAGCGTCATCGTGTCCAGCGGCGCGCCGATCATGACGACCTTCCCGCCCTCCTCCACCAGCTTCGCCAGCGGCGAACCGGGGCCGTAGCCGTAGTCGAGCGGGTGGTCGGCGGTGAACCGGTCGGCGCGCGCGCCGAGGGCGGCGACCGACGCGCCCGGGCTGCCGCTGCGCCGCGCGCCGGGCCACGTCCGCAGGAACTCGGGCAGGGCGCCGTTGTCGCGCGCGGCGCGCGAGGACCCTGGGTCGAACGGCGGCACGTGCTCGCGCCACTCCGCCGGCACGCGACCGTCGGCGTCGAGCAGCTCGTCGTAGCGGGCGTCCCAGTCGGTGTAGGCGAGCACCGTGCCGCCGGGGGACACGGCGTCGAGCAGCGCGCCGACGACGGCGTCGGGCCCGTTGAGCAGCCGCCCCACCCGGCTCAGCGCACCGTGCGCCAGCACGGCGTCCCCGGGACGCAGGCCCAGCGCGGTCAGGTCGGCGCGCAGCGCGGCGCGGGTGACGAACACGGCCCGACCCTAGGAGCCGCCCGCCCCCGCCACCACGCAGTTCCTCCGGCGGCCGATGAGTCCGGCCGGCCCGCGTCGTCCCCCCGGTGACCGCACCGCGACCAGGAGGACGCCATGACCGCCACCACCACCGCCGCCACCCCGACCCGCCGCCGCGTCCTGTGGACCGTGCAGATCCTCGTCGGGCTGTTCTTCGTGGTCGCCTCGGCCGCGCCCAAGCTGTTCGGCGAGCCGTACGCCGTCGCGATCTTCGACGAGATCGGTGCGGGGGACTGGTTCCGCTACGCCATCGGTCTCGTCGAACTCGCCGGCGGGATCGGGCTGCTCGTGCCGCGCCTGGCCGCGGCCGCCGCCGTCGGGCTGGTGGGTCTGATGATCGGGGCCGCGTACACGCAGGTCGTCGTGTTCGACGCGCCCGCCACGACGGCGACCCCGATCGTCCTCGGCCTGGTCTGCGCCGGCATCGCCCGGGCCCGCCGCGCCGACCTGCGCGCGCTCGTCCGGCGGTGAACCGCGCGCGCTGGACGGTGCGCGGGTCAGCGGGCGCGGCGCAGGCGCGCCGGGGCCTTCCGCCGCCACGCCTCCTCCACCAGCTCGGCGAGCTGCGCCGGGTCGACGCGCTCCAGGTCGACCAGGACCGCGCCGTGGCCGTCGTAGTGCGGCGTGGTCGTGAAGGCCGGGTCGCCCGAGGCGAGCAGAGCCTCCTTCTCCTCGAGGCTGCACATCAGCACCAGCAGCCCCTCGGCCTCCGTGCGCAGCCGCGCGAAGCCCTTCCCGCGCACCTCCAGCGAGGGCGTGCGGTACCGGGTCGACTCCTCGACCTCCGGCAGCCCGCGCCCGATCGCGACGACGTCGTCCCAGCTCGGCATGCGCCCATCCTCCCGCCGGCGTCGTGGACGGAACGGACCTCGACGCGCGGGCTCAGCGGCGCCGCGGCTCGACCGGGGAGCGGGCCAGCACCACGACCCCCGCGACGGCGACCGCCAGGCCGAGGCCGAACGCGGGCGCCCAGCCGGGGCGCACCGGGTCACCGAGCAGCGCGATCCCGGCCAGGCCCGGCACCACCACCTCGGTGACGGTCAGCAGCGCCGTCATCGACGCGACGCCGCCGCGCGACAGGGCGGCCGTGCACCCGATCAGGCCGACCGCCCAGAAGCCGAGCAGCAGGTGGACGGCCGGCTGGGCCAGCAGCGCGGCGGGGTCGGGCCCGCTCTGCACGTGCGCGACGCGGACGGCGAGCGCGCCACCGCCGAACCCCAGCCCGGCGACGACGGCGAGCGGCCAGCCGTGCCGCCCGCGGCGCAGCACCAGCACCGCGACGGCCAGCAGCAGCACCGACACGAGCAGCACGACGTCGACGGCCGGGGAGCGGACGGGCGGGCGGGTCGCGCCCGCGGACGCGGCCACGAGGACGAGCCCGGCCAGGCAGGCCGGCACCGCCCAGCGGTCCGCGCGGCGCAGGCCGGTGCCGAACAGCCGCGGGGCGGCCAGCGCGGTCAGGGCGATCGCCCCGCCCAGCACGGCCTGCACCGCGAACACCGGGAGGAAGCGCAGGGCGACCGCGCTGCACAGCCAGGCCAGCCCGTCCGCGCCGAGGCCGGCGAGGTAGCGGGGCTGCAGCGCGACCGGGCGCCGGCGGGTGGCGCGCAGGGCGCCGTCGGCCTGCAGCAGCGCCCCGACGCTGTTGAGCAGCATGGCCACCAGGGCTGCCCCCAGCCCGATCAGCACGCGCGCACCACGGTGATCAGGATGCCGCCCCGCCGCCCGCGCCCCGCGGAGTGGTCCCCCCGGCGGGAGGACCCGCGGGGCTCAGACGGTGGCGGCCGCGGTCGGCGCCGGGTCCGGGGTGCCGCCGGAACCGCCGGCGGCGGTACCGGTCCCGACGGGGGTGCCGACGGTCCCGCCGCTGTCGGGGGTCCCGTCGCCACCGCCACCCGGGTCGCCGGGCGGCGTGCTGGGTCCGCTGGCGCCGGGCGGTGGCTCACCACTCGGTTCGCTGGGGGGTGTGCCGCCGCCGGTCGGCGTGCCGCCACCGGGCGGGGTGCCGCCGGTGGAGGGTTCGGGGCCGGTGGAGGGGTCGGGTGCGGGGTCGGGATCCGGGTTGGACCCGGTCGGCTCCGTCGGTCCGGGGTCGACGGGCGGGACCGGGTCCGGCTCGGTGTCCCCGGGCGGGGCGACTGGCCCCGGGACTGCGCCGCCGCCGGCCGGGGCGCCCCCCGCTCCACCGCCGCCCGCGCCTCCACCTGCGGGAGCACCGCCACCCGCCCCACCGCCGGCGGGCGCACCACCCCCCGCCGGAGCGCCACCGCCCGTCCCGCCGCCGCCCACGGGAGCGCCGCCACCGCCGCCACCGCCGGCACCGTCACCGGCGGGGGCCCCGCCCCCGTCGGGGACCGGTGCGGCCGGAGCGCCGGGCTCCCCGGCGGGGGTCGTGGTACCGGCCTGGCCGCCGAGGCTGGGCACGGGCCCGCTGCCACCGGAGCCCGCCCCGTCGCCCGCGGCGGAGTCGCCGAGCAGCACGATCGCGCCCACGACCACCGCGGCGGCGACGAGCGCACCGGCGCCGACCAGCAGGCCGCCCCGCCGACCGGACGCCGGTCCCGCGAGCGCGCCCGGGTCCCGGTCCACCGGGCGGACCGCCGGACGCTGCGGGGCGGCTCCGGGTTCGGGCCGGGCGAACAGCGGGGCCGCGGGCTCGCGCGCGGGCCCGCCCATCCGCACGACCCCCCGGGGCGGGGTCGGCGCAGGCCGCGGCGGCGGCGCGGTCGGGAGGGCGCGCGCGGTGGTTCCGGCGGCGGCGCCCGCCCCGGCGAGCGCGACGGCCGGCGCGCCGGCGGCCGCGGTGCGGGACGCGGCCGGCTCCGGGGACACGGCCAGCGCGGCGCCCTTCGCGATGGCGTTCTTCGGGTCGGCGTCCACCGCCACCGGCCGCCCCAGCCCCTCGGACACGAGCTGGGTGACCAGCGGGATCCGCGACGAGCCGCCGACCAGCAGCACGGCGGTCAGCTGCTCGGGGGTCAGCTCCGCCGAGGTGACGGCGCCGCGCAGGGCCTTCACCGTCTCCTCGACCAGCGGGCGCACCATCGACTCGAACTCGCTGCGGTGCAGCCGCACCGCGCCGCGCGCCTCGGGCAGCAGCACCGGGATCGTGACCTCGGTGTCGGCGGACAGGGCCTCCTTGGCCTCCGTGCAGTCGCGGCGGATGCGCGCCACCGCCGACAGCACGGCCGGGTCGGCCGGGTCGAGGGCCGCGAAGGCCTCCGGCATCGCCTCGCGGACGTGCTCGAACACCACCTCGTCGAAGTCGATGCCGCCCAGGCGCTCCAGGCCCTCGGGGCGGCCGAGCAGGCCGAAGGCCTCCCCGGGGTGCCCCGGCTCGGCCTTGCGCACGACGGCGGCGTCGAACGTGCCGCCGCCCAGGTCGTAGACCGCGATGGTGGAACCGGGTTCCACCCGCTCGGCGGCCGCGTAGTGCAGCGCGGCGGCCTGCGGCTCGGCGAGGAAGGTGGCGGTGAGGCCGTGGGCGCCCAGGGCGCCGGCGAGCAGGTCGCGCTTGTGCGGGCCCCACGACGCGGGGTGGGTGACGGCGATGCGCGCGGCCGGTCCGCCCTCGCGCTCCGCGACGCGGTCGACGACCCACCGCACGAGCAGCGCCGACAGCTCCTCGGGGGCGTGCGCCCGGCCGGCCACGACGATCGGGGTCGGGTCGCCGATGCGCCGCTTGACCTCGCGGACGACGCGGTCGGGGTCGGTGTGCGCACGGCGCTCCGCGGCCTCGCCGACGACGACGGCGCCGTCGGGGGCCAGGAACAGCACCGACGGGACCGTGGCGCTGCGCGAGCCCAGGTTGACGACCTCGGGCTCCGCCCGCTGCCGGTCGTCGGAGCGGCACACCGCGGCCGCGGTGAACGTCGTGCCGAGGTCGATGCCGAGCTGGTAGCCCCCGTGCGGTCCGGTCACGGTGTCCCCCCGCGGGTGGTCGTCGGTGCCGTGCCGGTCCCTGCGTGCCTCGGTGCCGTCGCGCGCTCGGCCACGGTCCCCCCCTCGTCGCTGCCCTCTCCCCGCCATCGGACCGTGGGCGCAATCCGTTAGCCCTACCGGCTCAACCCGACCCGATCGGGTCGCGATCCCCCGATCCCCTAATCCCCCCGGGGGCGACCCCCCGTCCCCCCGCCGCCGCGGACTGTGGCCGATCCCCGATGGCCGGCCCCGGCCCGGGCCCTAACTTCTGCACCAACGCCGGATCACCCCGGCGACCGGCACACCCCCACAGGAGTCACCATGAGCAGCAGCCTCAGCGCCACGATCGCCGAGATCCTCGAGAAGATCTTCGGGGAGGACAAGGAGGAGTTCCTCGCGAACCCCGAGGAGTACCTGGCCGAGCACGGCCTCGACGACCTGTCCTGCGCCGACTTCGACGACGCGCTGGTCTCCTTCCTCGAGAACGCCGAGTTCTCCAACGACCGCGACGGTGTGAACCTGGGCGGGACGTTCGACAACGACAACGAGATCCGCACCGAGCGCCAGGACGGCGAGTCCGACCACGAGGCCATCGCCCGCCACCTCACCGAGGTCGTGCACGAGTACGGCGACACCTACATCACCAACAACAACGACGACCGCGACACCTACGTCGACAACTCCTTCCAGGGCACCGTCCTGGGCGACGCCACCTTCGACAACGACACCGTGGTCGCCTCCGGCGACGGTGCCGTGGCCGCCGGCGGCGACGTCGACGGCGTGGTGACCGGCGACGACAACGTCATCGGCGACGGCAACAACGTGGGCGACGGCGCGTTCGGCGACGGCGCGATCCAGGGCGGCGTGACCGTCGACGACGGCGGCGCCTTCGGCAACAACGGCGGCACCGCGAACGGCCTGCAGGACAACAGCGACAACTCGGTGAGCAACGAGGACTCGTTCAACGACAACTCGGACAACTCCGACAACAGCGACAACTCGGACAACTCCGACAACTCGGTCGACATCGAGGACAACAGCGACAACTCCTTCACCGACGAGAGCGACAACTCCGTCGACCTGGAGGACAACAGCGACAACTCCTTCACCGACAACAGCGACAACTCGGTGAACGACTCCGGCAACCTCGACATCGACGCCGTCTGATCGACCACCAGCACGACCGGTGACAGGCCGGTCCGCCCCGGGGACGCCCGGGGCGGGCCGGCCTTTCTCTATGGTGGGGTCAGGCAGGAGTCGGAAGAGACGGAGCGGACAGCAGTGGCGGTACCCGCGGCGACGGAGCTGGTGGACCTCGCGCTCAAGGCGACGGCGGCGTACGGCCGGCCGGACCTGGGCGCGCGGCTGGAGGCCACCCGCGCGCGGCTGGAGGACCCCAACGTCCGGGTGCTCGTGGTCGGGGAGTTCAAGCAGGGCAAGAGCCAGCTGGTGAACGCCCTGGTCAACGCCCCCGTCTGCCCCGTCGACGACGACCTCGCCACCGCCGTCCCCACCGCGGTGCGCTACGCCGAGCAGCCCGCGGTCACGCTCGTGTGGGACGGCGAGACGGGCCGGCGCACCGAGGTGCCGATCGAGAAGCTGGCCGACTACGTCTCCGAGGCCGGCAACCCGGCCAACCGCCACGGCCTGCTGCGCGCCGAGGTGGGGCTGCCCCGCAAGCTGCTCGCCGGTGGGCTGGTGCTGGTCGACACGCCGGGCGTCGGCGGCCTGGGCTCCGCGCACGGCGCCGCCACCGCCGCGGCCCTGCCCACGGCGGACGCGGTGCTGCTGGTGTCCGACGCCTCGCAGGAGTACACCGCGCCGGAGCTGGAGTTCCTCTCGGCCGCGATGGCGCTGTGCCCCAACGTCGCGGGCGTCGTCACCAAGACCGACCTCTACCCCCAGTGGCGCCGCATCGTGGAGCTCGACCGCGGCCACCTGCAGCGGGCGGGGGTGGGGGCGGAGCTGTTTCCGTGCTCGTCGGTGCTGCGGCTGGAGGCGGTGCGCAGCGACGACGCCGACCTCAACACCGAGTCGGGGTTCGCCGCGCTGATCGCCTACCTGCGCACCGAGGTGCTCGCCCGCGCCGACGACCTGGACCGCCGCTCCACCAGCCAGGACGTGCTCGCCGTCAGCGCGCAGCTGGCCGCGGGGATGCGCGCCGAGCTGGCCGCGCAGCGCAACCCGGCCGAGGCGGGCGAGCTCGTCGCCGGCCTGGAGAAGGCCCGGGCCCGGGCCGCGGCGCTGAAGGACCGGTCCGCGCGCTGGCAGCACACCCTCGGCGACGGCGTGCAGGACCTCACGGCCGACATCGAGTACGACCTGCGCGACCGGCTGCGCGCCATCGGCCGCGAGGCCGACGAGCTGCTGGAGGCCGCCGACCCCAAGGACACCTGGGACCAGTTCACCGAGTGGCTGTCCGGGCAGGTCGCGTCGGCGACGTCGGCGAACTTCGTGTGGGCCGGGCAGCGCGCGGAGTGGCTGGCCGGTCAGGTGGCCGAGCACTTCGCCGCGGACGGCGACGCCATCCTGCCCGCGCTGCGCACCCGGCGGACCGACGTCCGCGGGGAGGTCGACCGGCTGGAGCGGCCCGAGCAGGAGGCCATGGGCTTCGGCCAGAAGCTCTACGTCGGCGCCCGCGGCGGGTACGGCGGCATGCTGATGATCGGCCTGGCCAGCAGCCTGGCCGGGTTCCTCCTGATCAACCCCGTGTCGATCGGGGCGGGCCTGCTCTTCGGGGCCAAGACCGTCCGCGACGAGAAGAAGCGCCAGCTGGCGCAGCGGACGCAGGAGGCCAAGAACGCCGTCCGCAAGCACCTCGACGAGGTCCAGTTCCAGGTGGGCAAGGACTCGCGCGACATGCTCCGCCAGGTGCAGCGCCAGCTGCGCGACCACTTCACCGCGCTCGCCGAGGAGCTGCAGACGTCGGTCGGCGCCTCGGTGAAGGCCGCGCAGACCGCCGTCAGCAGCGACGAGAACGTCCGGAGGGCCCGGATCCGCGACCTCGAGGCCGAGATCGCGCGGATCGAGGGGCTGGAGGAGCGGGCCCGCAAGCTGGCTCCCGCGCCGCGCAAGGTGCTGGCGTGAACCCGTCCCCGACGGGCGCGGTCCCCCTGGGGGTCTCCGTGCGGGGCGTGCTGCGCCAGGCGATCGACGTCTACCGCGACAGCCCGCAGGCCACCGCCTGGCTGCGCCAGCACCTGGCCCGCTTCGAGGAGCCGCTGCGCGTGGCCGTCGCCGGGAAGGTGAAGGCCGGCAAGTCGACCCTGCTCAACGCGCTGGTGGGCGAGGAGATCGCCCCCACCGACGCGGGGGAGTGCACGCGCGTCGTCACCTGGTACCAGGACGGGCCGAGCCCGAAGGTGCTGATGGTGCCGCGCGAGGGACCGGCCCGGCCGCTCACCGTCGTCCGCCGCGACGGCGCGCTCACCCTCGACCTGGGCGGCGTGCCGGCCGAGCGCGTCGACCGGCTGATCGTCGACTGGCCCTCCCAGAGCCTGCGCACCACCGCGCTGATCGACACCCCGGGCATCGCGTCGCTGTCGGCCGACACCTCCGCGCGGGCCGGCGCGTTCCTCGTCCCCGAGGACGCCCCCGCCCCCGCCGACGCCGTGCTCTACCTGATGCGCCACCTGCACGCCTCCGACGTGCGCTTCCTGGAGTCGTTCCACGACCGGGGCGTGGCGCGCGCGGCGCCGGTGAACACCGTCGCGATCCTGTCGCGCGCCGACGAGATCGGCGTGGGCCGGCTCGACGCCATGGCCTCGGCCCGCAAGATCGCCGGCCGCTACCGGCGCGACGAGACGGTGCGCTCGCTGTGCCAGACCGTCGTCGCCGTGGCCGGGCTGCTGGCGCAGAGCGCCCGCACCATGCGCCAGGTCGAGTTCTCGGCGCTGCAGACCCTCGCGAAGGCCGACGCCTCGGTGACCGACCCGCTGCTGCTGTCCGCCGACCGGTTCGTCCGCGACGCGCCGGGGGCGCCGCTCGCCGCGGAGGTGCGGGGGCAGCTGCTGGAGCGCTTCGGGGTCTTCGGGGTGCGCACCGCGATCACGCTGCTGCGCCGGGGGCTCGACGACCCCGCGAAGCTGTCGGCGGAGCTGGTGAAGCGCAGCGGCCTCGACGAGCTGCGCGAGGTCCTCACCACGCAGTTCACCGAGCGCCGCGACCTGCTCAAGAGCCGCTCCGCGCTGCTGGCGCTGGACCTCGTGCTGCGGCGCGAGCCGATCCCGGCCTCGCAGCTCCTGGTCCGGGAGGTGGAGCGGATCACGGCGGGGGCGCACGAGTTCACCGAGCTGCGGCTGCTCACGGCGCTGCGCACGCGGGTCGTCGCGCTGCCGCAGAAGGAGCTGCGCAAGGAGGCCGAGCGCCTGCTGGGCGGCGACGGCGGGACGCCCGCCGCCCGGCTCGGGCTCGACCCCGCGAGCGATCCGGGCACGCTGCGCGCCGCGGCCCTGGAGGCCCTGTCGGCGTGGCAGCGCCGGGCGGAGAGCCCGCTGTCGGACCGCGCGCAGGTGGGCACGGCCCGCACGCTCGTCCGCACCTGCGAGGGCATCCTGTCGTCGCTGCCCCGCTGAGCGGGCGCCGGGTCAGGCGCCCGCCTGCTGCCCGACGATCGCCCGGAGCTGGGCGAACAGGTCGCCCCGGCTGCCCGAGCCCAGGCGCTGGCGCATCCGGGCGACGTGGTGCTCCACCGTCTTCGCCGAGATGAACAGCCGCTCGCCGATCTGCTTGTAGGTCAGGCCCTCCAGCACCAGCACGGCCACCTCCTGCTCGCGCTCGGACAGCGGCTGGTCGGTCGCCGCCGGCTCCTCGGGGGCGTCGGTCGGCGCGACCGGCGACGGGCCCTGCTGCAGCGCGCGCGCCGCGCCCAGCAGCGCGCTCATCGCGGCCTTGTCCCGGGTGCGGATCGCGGCCTGGCCGGCGAGGCGCCCGCCGTCCCAGCTCAGCCCCACGGCGTGCAGGCCGCGGGCCGCGCTCTCCACCGCCGGGGCGTCGACGTCCCCGCCGAGCACGCGCAGCCACTGCCGGGCGCCCTCGGCCATCGCGGCGGCGTACCGGCTGGTGGACGCGCCCGCCTCCAGCGCGGCGACGTCCGGGGCGGCCGCGGCGGGCGTGTCGGCGAACATCGCGGCGTGCACCCCCGCCCAGTGCAGGGGCGCCGCCCACAGCAGCGGGTCGCCCAGGGCGTGCAGCAGGGCGCGGGCCTCCTCGAGGTGCGGGGCCACCCAGCTCTGCTCGCGCAGCCGGGCCGCCGCGACGCGCAGCTCGGCGAGGATCGGCAGCACGAACAGGTCGACGGGGTGGTGCACGATCGCCGCGCGGGCCCGCGTCCAGCCCAGCGCGAGCGCGGCGCGGTCGCCGGTCCGGCGGGCCAGGGCGACCTCCAGGCCGGCGGCGAGCAGCTCGTCGCGCGGCTCCAGCCCGGACCCGACCTCGGTCAGCACGGCGCGCGCCGCCGGCAGGGTGCCGCGGTAGGCGGCGATCCAGCCGAGCAGCAGCCGGTGCCGCGCCGCGGCCCCGCACCCGCCCAGCCCCACGGCGACGGCCCGGTCGAGCACCGACTGCGCGACGGCCAGCTCGCCGCACTGCACGGCGACGAGCGCGGCCAGGGCGGCGGGGGAGTCGGGCAGCAGCGCGGCGCGGTGCGGGGGCTCGATCAGCCCGGCCGCGCGCACCAGCTTCGACATCGCCGAGGTCGGCGACCCCGTGACCGACTCGACCACGCCCTGCGCGATCAGCTCGACCGCGCCCGACTGGAGCGTGGGGGCGCGGCGGCGGGCCCCGGGCGCGAGGACGGCGCGCGCCTCGTCGAGCGCGCCCGTCCCGACGAGCGCGGGCACGGCGACGGCCGCGTCGGCGCCGAGCTCGGCCACGGCGAACCGGGCGGTGTCGGCGCTGCGGGCGAGGTTGCCGCGGCGCGCGAGGACCGCCGCGGCGGCGGCTGCGGCCCGCCGGCCGTCCCGGCGCGGCACGGCGTCCGGGTCGTCCTCCAGCGCGGCGAGCACGGTGTCGGCGTGCGCGGAGGCGGTGTCCAGCTCCCCGGCGACGGCGGCCGCCTCCGCGCGGCGCGCCGCGAGCAGCAGCGCCGGGGTGCCCGCCCGCACCGCCGCGGCGTAGAGCTCCTCCGCGGATCCGGTGCCGTCGCGCACCGCGCGGTCGCCCGCCGCGGCCAGGACCTCGGCGACCGCCCGCCCGGTCGCGCCGGCCGCCGCCAGCGCCCGCGCCGCCGCCCCGGCGTCCCCGCCCCGCTCCAGCTCGATCTCGGCCAGCGCGCGCCGCGCCTCGGTGACGGCGGCGGGCGGCGTGCGCGCGAGCACCGCCGCGTCCACGAGCGGGATCGGCCGGCCCCCGGCCAGCAGGTGCCCGCCGGCGACGGCCAGCTGCACCAGCTCGTCGGCGGCCCCCGCGTCGGGCAGGCCGAGCAGCGGCACCAGCACCTCGGCGTCGGTGGGGGCGCCCACCGCGCGGGCCAGCAGCAGCGCCGCGACGCCGGGGTCGAGGGCGTCGAGCGCGTACCCGACCTGGGCGAGCAGCCCCGGCGGCAGCTCCCCGGCCGTCGGCGCCGCCGGGAGCAGCCGGTCGACGAGCGCCGGCACGCCGCCGGTCAGCCGCAGGACGAGCTCGGTGTCGACCGGCTGGTCCGGCACGAGCCGCGCGGCGCGGGCCCGCACGCCGGCACCGTCCAGCGCGTCCAGCACGAGCGGGCGGCCGCGGGCGGCGAGCAGGGCGCCGAGCGCGGCCAGCGCGGGCGGGCGGGGGTGCGGCCGGTGGGCGACCACGACCCGCGCCCCGGGTTCGCGGGCGTGCTCGGCGAGCCGCGCCAGGGCGTCGGCGTCGAGGCGGTGCGCGTCGTCGACCACGACGGCGGCCCCGGGCCCGGGCGCGTCCACCACCGGGACGCCCGCGCGCTCCCAGGCCTCGGCGAGGGCGGCGAGCAGCACCGACTTGCCGAACCCGCCCGGCGCCACGACGTCGACCAGGCGCGCCCCCTCCGGGTCGGCGACCACCCGGCGCAGCAGCGCCTGCGGGCCGGGCGCCCCCGCGAGGCGGCCGTCCGGATCGGCGGCCGTCATCGGCATCCGCGTTCCTCCCCTCCCCGGAGCGCCCGGCGGACGAGGGCCGGGCCGGTCGCGCCCGGGGGTCCCCGACGGGGCTCCCGTCCCCCGAGCGCTGTGACCCGAGGAGGGTAGCGCCGCTCGCCCGGGCGGCGGCCCCCACCGTCACCCGGTGGGGTGGCCTGGCAGGATGCTGCGGCGTGGGCGAGCGGTCCCGCCGTCCACCGCAGGGGCGCCGCGCACGCGGCGACGACCGCCGACGAGGAGGTCCAGTGCCCGACCGGGTGTGGGCGATCGTGCTCGCGGGCGGTGTCGCACGCCGCTTCGGTCAGCGGCCCAAGCAGTTCGAGCGCGTCGGGGGCGTCCGGATGGTCGACCGCACGGTGGCCGCCGCCCGCCGCACCTGCCACGGCGTCGTGGTCGTCCTGCCGCCCGGGCGGGCCTGGGACGGCGAGCCGGTCGACGCCGTCGCGCAGGGCGGGGACCACCAGTCGGAGTCGCTGCGGGCCGGGCTCGCGGAGGTGCCGCGCGACGCCGACGTCGTCGTGGTGTGCGACCCGGCGCACCCCCTGGCCGGCGACCGCCTGTTCACCGCGGTCGTCGACGCCGTGCTCGCCGGCGCCGACGGGGCCGTGCCGGTGGTGCCGGTCCTGGAGGTGGTGCAGCGCGTCGAGAACGGCCGCGTCGTCGCCACCCTCCCCAAGCACGACCTGGTGCTGACCCAGTCCCCCCAGGCGTTCCGCGCGGCCGTGCTGCGCGCGGTGCACGCCGACCTGCCCCGCCCGGTCGAGAACTCCGGGCTCCTCGTCGAGCGCGGCCACCGCGTCGACACCGTGCCGGGCGACCCAGCCAACCTGCACGTCACCACACCCGCCGAGCTGGCCGTGCTGGACCGGCTCGCCACGGAAGGACAGCCAGCCTGATGGACCCGAACACCCCCGTCGTCATCCTCTGCGGCGGCCAGGGCACCCGCATCCGCGAGGTGAGCGAGCGCCTGCCCAAGGGCATGGTCGACATCGGCGGGCAGCCGATCCTGTGGCACATCATGAAGCTCTACAGCCACTACGGGTACCGCCGCTTCGTCCTGTGCCTGGGCTACAAGGGCTGGGAGATCAAGCAGTTCTTCCTGGACTACCGCGCCCACACCTCGGACTTCACCCTGAAGCTCTCCGACGGCGACCACGAGCCCCGCTTCTCCGGCGCCACCGCCGACGAGGACTGGGAGATCACCTTCGCCGAGACCGGCCTGGAGACCGGCACCGGCGCCCGGCTGCGCCGCATCCGCGACTACATCGACACCCCGCAGTTCCACATGACCTACGGCGACGGCGTGTCGGCGGTCGACATCGACAACCTCGCGCGCGTCCACCTGGAGGCGGGCCGGGTCGGCACGGTCACCGGTGTGCACCCGACGTCGAAGTTCGGCGAGATGCGGGTCGACGGGGACGTCGTCGCGGAGTTCAACGAGAAGCCCACCCAGGTCACGGGCTGGGTCAGCGGCGGGTACTTCGTGTTCGACCGGTCGTTCCTCGACGACTACCTGAACGACGACGAGGACCTGTTCCTGGAGGCCGAGCCCCTGCAGCGGCTCGCCCGCGACCAGCAGCTCACCGTGAACAAGCACGAGGGCTTCTGGGCCGCGATGGACACCTACAAGGACTACCAGGCCCTCAACGCGATGTGGCTCAAGGGCGACGCCCCGTGGAAGCTGTGGAAGGACCCGACCCGCACCTGGTGACGGCCCGGAGATGGCAGGAAGGCCACCTTCATGCAACGAGCTTGCGTGGAGGTGGCCTTCCTGCAACCGGGGACGGCGGGGTTGTCGTGGTTACCGGTCGGTAATAAGCTGCGGGCTACCGACCGGTAGAAGGAGTGACGGGGCCATGGGCCACTTCAGGAGCAACCTGCGCGACCTCGAGTTCAACCTGTTCGAGGTGTTCCGGGTGCAGGACCAGCTGGGCACCGCGCCGTTCGACGGTGTCGACCTGCAGACGGCGCGCGACACCCTCCGCGAGCTCAACGCCGTCGCGACCGGCCCGCTGGCCGAGTCGTTCGCCGACGCCGACCGCAACCCGCCGGTCTTCGACCCGGCCACCCACACGGTGACCCTGCCGCAGAGCCTCAAGGACGCCTACCGCGTGCTGTGGGACGGTGAGTGGTGGCGCCTGGGCCTGCCCGCCGAGCTGGGCGGCTACGGCATCCCGCCGTCGGTGCAGTGGGCCGCCGCGGAGCTGATCCTGGGCTCCAACCCGGCCGCGTTCCTGTACCTGGCCGGGCCGAGCTTCGCCTCCGTCGTGCACGCCAACGGCACCGACGAGCAGAAGCACTGGGCCGAGCTCATGATCGAGCGCGGGTGGGGCGCCACGATGGTGCTCACCGAGCCCGACGCCGGCTCCGACGTGGGCGCGAGCCGCACGAGGGCCGTGCAGCAGGCGGACGGCAGCTGGCACCTCGACGGCGTCAAGCGCTTCATCACCTCGGCCGAGCACGACCTGACCGAGAACATCGTGCACCTGGTGCTGGCCCGCCCCGAGGGCGCCGGGATCACCGCGCGGCCGGGCACCAAGGGCCTGTCGCTGTTCCTCGTGCCGAAGTTCCACTTCGACCCGCGGACCGGGGAGCCGGGCGAGCGCAACGGCGCCTTCGTCACCGGGGTCGAGCACAAGATGGGGCTCAAGGCGTCCACGACCTGCGAGCTGACGTTCGGCCAGCACGGCGTCCCCGCCGTCGGCTGGCTGCTGGGCGACGTGCACGACGGCATCGCCCAGATGTTCCAGGTGATCGAGTACGCCCGGATGCTGGTGGGCACGAAGGCCATCGGCACGCTGTCGGCCGGCTACCTCGCCGCGCTGGACTACGCGAAGACCCGCGTCCAGGGCGCCGACCTGCCGCGGATGCTCGACAAGACCGCGCCGCGCGTCACGATCACCCACCACGCCGACGTCCGGCGGCTGCTCATGACGAACAAGGCCTACGCGGAGGGTCTGCGGGCGCTCTACACCTACACCGCCACCTGGCAGGACCGGATCCGCGCCGGCGAGGCGGCGGGGGAGGACACGACCCTCGCCGAGAAGGTCAACGACCTGCTGCTGCCGATCGTCAAGGGCGTCGGGTCGGAGCGGGCCACCGAGCAGCTGCCCCAGGCGCTGCAGGTGTTCGGCGGGTCGGGCTACCTGCAGGACTACCCGATCGAGCAGTACATCCGCGACGCGAAGATCGACTCGCTGTACGAGGGCACGACGGCGATCCAGTCGCTCGACCTGCTGTTCCGCAAGATCGTGCGCGACAACGGGCAGGCGCTGCTCGCCGTCTCCGGGGAGATCCAGGCGTTCCTCGACGCCGAGGGCGGCAACGGCCGGCTCAAGGAGGACCGCGCGCTGCTCGCGACGGCGCTCGCCGACGTCCAGGGCATGCTCGGCGCGCTGACCGGCTTCCTGATGGCGAGCCAGCAGGACCCGCAGGCGCTCCACCGGGTCGGCCAGCACAGCGTCCGGTTCCTCATGGCCCTGGGCGACCTGCTCGTCGGCTGGCTGCTGCTGCGCCAGGCCGACGTCGCCCTGGCCGCGCTGGGCGGCGAGGTCGCCGCGAAGGACCGCCCGTTCTACGAGGGCAAGGTCGCCGTGGCGCACTTCTTCGCCAGCACGCAGCTGCCGCTGCTGACGGCGCAGCGGGGCATCGTCGAGAAGGCCGACGACGCCCTGATGGAGCTCGACGAGGCCGCCTTCTAGGCGCCTCCGGCGCCCTGTGAGCGGATACGGCGGTCCCGGCCGCCGTATCCGCTCACGGGCGGCGTCAGCCGCTGATGTAGCTGTGGAGCTGCGCGCGCTCCTGCTCGAGCGCGTCGATGCGGGCCTTGACCAGGTCGCCGATGCTGACGATCCCGATCAGGACGCCGTCGACCACCACCGGCAGGTGCCGGAACCGGCCCGCCGTCATGACGGCGGCCAGCTCCGCGACGTCGTCCCCCGGTGAGCAGGTCGTGGGGTCGGCGGTCATCAGGTCGGCCGCCCGCAGGCCGAGCACGCCCGCGCCGCCCGCGTGCAGCCGCCGCACGACGTCGCGCTCGGACACGATGCCCACCAGCCGACCGCCGTCGAGGACCGGCAGCGCGCCGATGTTGCGGGCCGCCAGCCGGGCGATCAGATCGGGCACCGGGGCGTCCGGGGCCACGGTGTCGACCTCGGCGCCCTTGTTCCGCAGTACGTCAGCGATGCGCATGCCCACCCCGATCGTCGACGGCCGTGTCGCGGTCGAGGGTAGGCGGCGTGATGCCGATCACGGAAGTCCCCGAGCGGTCAGTCCCCGCCGCAGACCACCCGCGGGGCCGGGTTGTACCGCGTCGTCTGCGTCTCCGTCGTGACCTCGCCGGTCACGAGGTTCCGCAGGGTGCGGGTGTCGGTCACGGTGAACCCCTGCGACCCCTGGCTCGGGGAGCACTGCTCGCCCTCCGGCACGACCACGGTGTTCGGCTCGGTGAAGGCGGTCCGCGGGCTCGTCTCCCCCGTCACCTCGAAGTACTTCGTGCCGTAGAAGATGACGGTGATGTCGGTCGGCGTCCAGACCGTGCGGATCAGCACCGCGGTGGGGGTGTCGTTGCGGAAGCGCATGTCGAGCGCCCCGGTGACGATCGTGGCCTCGCGCCCCTCGGGGTAGCGGGAGATGTAGAAGCTGTGCGGCCGGTGCTCGACGTCGGTCATGCCGGCGAGGTAGGCCGCGTTGTAGGTCGTCGTGGCCACCTGCGACACGCCACCGGCGATGCCGCGGCCCGCCCGGCCGTTCTCGATCACGCCGGCCTCGACGTAGCCGTTGGCCGCGGTGCGCGGGCCCGTGACGGCGTCCAGGCTGAAGGTCTCGCCCGAGCCGACGATCGTGCCGTCGACCAGCTCCGCGGCGCGGCGGATGTTGATCCCGGAGTCCTGGGCGAACCCGCGCGTGGTGAACCGGCTGATCTCGCCGGCGGTGCCCAGCGCCTCCAGCTCCGCGGTGGTGACGTCGGCGGGCTGGTCGGCGTACACGGCCGTGATCTCGCGGTCCCCGTCCTCCGCCAGCACCGGCAGCAGCGCGGCCAGCGTGGCCTCGTAGTCGACACCGCGGCCGTCCTGCGAGGGGATGATCGTCGGCGGCGTCGCGCTGAAGTCCAGGTCCGCGTTGCGGGCCTCCTGCTCGGAGTCGGCGAGCTGGTCCTCCAGGGCGTCGGTGATCACCGTCGGGTTGAGGACGGGATTCAGCCCGCCGGTCTCCCCGGGCTCGAACGAGAGCGCCTCGGCGATGGTCTCCGGCTCCAGCACGCCCTCGGTGTCGTCCTCGCCGACCACGGTGACCGGGCCGGACACCGCGGGCGCGGCGACGTCGGCGACGGCGGTGGCGACGTCCTCGGCGGTGGTGCGGGCCGGGAGCTCGGTCAGCGGCAGGGCGACGGGCCGCCCCGACGCCCAGTCGCTCTTGACGACGTCGACCGCGGCCGGGCCGTCGAGCCGCTGGCCGGGCACGGGGTCGACGGGGACGGGGACGGTGCCCTCGAACCGGACCGTGCCCTCGACGGGCTCGGTGTCGACCACGGGCGCGAGCTGCTGGATCGCGGTGGTCAGGGCCTGGTCGTCGGCGGTGGTGACGACGCCGAGCACGTTGCTCGTGGTGAAGAACGACGTGATCCGGGTGATCGGGTTGAGCGGCTGGTCGCCGGCCTGCGCCAGCGTGCCGTCCCAGTCGACCGCGAGGCCGGCCGCCACCGGGTCGATCTCGCTGGTGACGGTGCCGGCGACGACCGGCACGGGCCGCGTGGACCGGGGCTCGATCGCGGTGCGGAGCTCCTGCTCGGCGTCGGCGAGCGAGAGGCCCCCGACGTCGAGGCCGGCCACCGTCGTGCCGCGCGGCACGGAGCCGGCGCTGGCCACGAGGTCGGCCACGTAGAGGAGCCCGAGCAGCGCCAGGACGGCCGCGGTGACGAGCAGGGGGCGCCGGCGGCGGGACCGTCCGCCGCCACCACCGGCGGCGGTGTCGCCGTCGGGCCGGGCCGGCACGCGGACCGGGGCGGGCGGCGCACCGGCCGGTCGGACCTCCAGGCGCTGGGTCGGGGGGTCGTACGGCGTCGGCGGCGTGGACGGGTGCGGAGCGACTGTGCTCAGCGGGATCACCTGCGTGGTCTCGGCGTCGGAGGTCGACACCGGGACGGCCCGCGTCGCGGCGGCGCCCCCCGGGGCCGGGGTCGGGCGGGTGGGGGCCTCGCCCGCCGCCGGTGCGGGCAGGGCCACCCGCACGGTGTCGTCGTGGCCGCCGGGCTGCTCCGCGCGCGGGGCGGAGCGGGTGTCCTCGGCCGCGGACCGGATCGCCTCGGAGGTCCGGCCGGGGATCGCGACCGTGCTGGTCGCGTCGTCGGGGGCGGGCGCGACCCGGGACGACGCGGCGGCGCTCCCCGCGGGGCGCGCCGCGGCGGCCTTCGGGGGCTGCCGCGCGGGTTCGAACAGCGACGTCCGCTCGGCGTCGCCCGTCCCGTCGGCCGCGGTGTCCCGCGCCGGGTCGGGGGCGGAGGTGGCGTCGACCGGAGCGGGGGAGGTCGCCGCGCCCCCGGTGGACGCCCGGCCGGTCGCCGCGCCGGTCGTGCCGGTGCCGTTCGACCCGGTGCCGTTCGACCCGGTGCCGTTCGACCCGGTGCCGCCCGACCCGGTGCCGCCCGATCCGGCGTCGGTCGTGCCCGCGCTGTCCGTACCGGTGCCGGTGTCCGTCGTCGCGGGGGTCGACCCGGCGGCGTCGGCGGCAGCGCCGGTCGCCGGCGCCCCGCCGGTCCCCGTGCCGGCTGCCGCGCCGTTCGCCGTGGTGCCGGCGGCGGCCGCGCCCTCCGGCGGGGCGCCCTCGGCCGCGGCGCCGGACGCTGCCGCGCCGGTCGCCGGCGCGCCGGTCGTCGTTGCGCTGTCACCGCCGCTGGTCGCGGGGCCGCCGGCGACGGTGTCGTCGACCGAGCTGCCGGCGGTCGCGCCACCGTCGGCGGAACCGGTGGAGGGGGCGGCGGTGGCGTCCGTCCCGGCCCCGTCCGCGGTCGCGCTCCCGTTCGTCGTGCCGCCGGTGCCCGCGCCGTTCGTCGCCGGGCTCCCCGGCGCGCCGTCCGACCCGGAGCGGACCGGCCCGGCGCCGTTCGTCCCGGCCCCGCCCGCCGTCGCGGCGCTCCCGTTCGTCGGGCCGTCGCCGACCGGCGCGGAGCCGTCGGGCGGACCGGCCGCGGGCCCGCGCCCCGCGCTCGCACCGCTGGTCCCCGCGGACTCCGCGGTCGGACGCCCGGTCTCCTCGCCGGTCGAGGACTGCCGCTCGGGCATCACGCCGTCTTCCCCTCCACACCAGTCCCGGGGCCGCTCGGCCCCGGAGCACTACAGGTACAGGCCGGTCCCGTGCTCGGTCCGCTCGGTGGCGACGGCGTGCAGCTCGCGCTCCCGCAGGACCAGGTACGTCTGGCCCTGCACCTCGACCTCGAACTGCTCGTCCCGCGCGAACAGCACGCGGTCCCCCGTCTTCACCGTGCGCACGTGCTGACCGACCCCGAACACCTCGCCCCACACAAGACGTCTGGCGACCGACGCGGTTGCCGGGATCACGATCCCGGATCCGCTGCGCCGCTCGCCCGTGCCCTCGGTGTCCCGCACCATCACGCGGTCGTGCAGCATCTGGATCTCGAGTACCGGGTCCTGCACGCCGCGATGCTAGTGGCCCGCCCGACACTCCTCGGAGGCGCCCGGGAAGAAGGAGGCCCCGCGGTGCTGCCAGGTCGGGGGTCCGACAGCACCGCGGAGCCGTCATGGAGTTCGCTCCAGGACGACCGGGTGTTAGCCCCGCGGACCGGGATCCGGGCGTTTCACCCGATCGGCGCAACCCGGTCAGTGCTGAGCGAGCAGGTAGCGACCGAAGTGGGGCACGGTGAACGCGATGTGCCCCCGTTGGGCGGAGAACACGAGCCCCTTCTTGAGGAGGCTGTCACGGGCCGGGGAGAGCGACGACGCCCGCCGCTCCAGGTGCTCGGCGATCCCCGCGGTGCGGACGGGCTCGTCCCGGCCGTCGGTGAGCTCGGCCATGGCGCGCAGGTACTCGCGCTCGGCCGGCGTGGCGCGCTCGAAGCGGGAGCCGAAGAAGCCGACGGCCAGCTCCGCCTCGGCCTCGGGAGCGGCCACGGTCACGTCGCCGACCCCGATCGGGCTGCGCGGCGCGGCGTCCCAGGCGGCCTTGCCGTAGGCCTGCACGAAGTACGGGTAGCCGCCGGAGCGCTCGTAGAGGGCGTCGAGCGCGTCGGTGTCGAACGCCGCGCCCTCCCGCTCCGCCGGCGCGAGCAGCGCGAAGTCGGCGTCGGCGCGGTCGAGCTGGCCGATGCGGGCGTAGCGGAACAGCCGCTCGGAGTAGGACTTCGACGCCGACAGCACCGCGGGCAGGTGCGGCAGCCCCGCCCCCACGACGACGAGCGGCGCGCGCGACTGCGACAGCTCGTGGCAGGCCGCGCAGAGCGCCGACACGTCGTCGGGTTCGAGGTCCTGCATCTCGTCGATGAGCAGCGCGACCCCGGTCTCCAGGTCGGCGGCCAGCGTGGCGACCTCGGTGAACAGCTCGACCAGGTCGATCTCGATGTCGCCGGAGTCGGCGCGCCCCGTCCGCACGGGCACGTCGATGCCGGGCTGCCAGCGGTCGCGCAGCTTCGCGTCGGCCGGGGCCGAGCGCAGCGCGAAGGCCTTGAGCACGCCGAGCACCTCGGCGACGCGCTCGCCGTCCGGGTGGCGGACGGCGAGGTCGCGGATCGCGCGGTGCAGCGCCGCCGACAGCGGGCGGCGCAGGCCGGCGTCCGGCCGGGCCTCGATCTTCCCCGCGCCCCAGCCCGCGCGGACGGCCATGGAGCGCAGCTCCCCGAGCAGGACGGTCTTGCCCACCCCGCGCAGCCCGGTGAGCACGAGGCTGCGCTCGGGACGTCCGCGGGCGACGCGCTCCAGCACGATGTCGAACGCGTCGAGCTCCCTGTCCCGGCCGGCCAGCTCGGGCGGGCGCTGGCCGGCGCCGGGGGCGAACGGGTTGCGCACGGGGTCCACGATCGGACCGTATCCGCTCCTCTCGCCGATCCCGTAGACGTCGCTAGCGAGGGCGGTGGCGTGTCGTCGCTCGGCTCGTATCCGGCTCTCTAGTCCCCGGGCCAGAAAGCGGTGTCAGGCCCGACGGGTGGCGGCGTCGGCCAGGCAGAACAGCCCGAACGCCGCGAACCCGCCCGCCACCAGGGCCAGCGGCACCGGTGCGGTGCCGGCGACGGTCCGCAGGGCGGCGTCGATCCCGCCCGCCCGCTGGGGGTCGCCGGACAGCGCGGCCAGCCCGATCAGCACGCCGACCGTGCCGAGGGCGATCGCGCGGGCGAGGTGCCCCCACACGCCGAGCGCGCTGATGGCCCGGCGCAGCGGCGGGGGCACCCGGCCCAGGTCGAGGTCGCCGAGGAACGTGCGCTGCACGCCGGTGTAGACCATCGCCACCGCGATGCCCAGGACGGTGGCCGCCAGGGCGCCGAGCAGCAGCCGCCCGGCCGGCAGGGCCAGCACGGTCGCGGCGAGCCCGCGGACGGACGAGTCGCCGCCCCCGCCGCGCACCCCGCGGAGGAACTCGACGATCAGCACCGCCAGGGCGGTGATCGCGATCGACTTCGACACCGCACCGACCCGCTTGCGCATCCGCTCGCCGCCGGAGACCCAGCGGAACCCGACGGCCGCGGCCACGACCTGCCACAGGGCGAAGGAGATCAGGCCCACCGCGGTGAGGGCGAGGACCGCGAACCCCCCGCCCGTGCGGGCGACCGTGCCGACGGCCCCGCCCGCGTCGGCCGGGGCCTCGGGCACGCGGAAGGCCAGCTGCAGGCCGAGCCAGGCGACGAGGACGTGCACCAGGCCGTAGCCGACCAGCCCGACCCGGCCCAGCACGTCGACGACCCGGCCGGGCGCGTCGGACCGGCCGCCCCGCACGAGCCGCCGCAGGCGCACCACCGGGCCGGACACTCCGCGCTGGTACCCCCGCCGGTCGACGGGCAACCGCTACGGGCCTCTACGTCCGTCTAGCGCGCAGGCGAGAGGAGCGGATACGTCCCGATGGGGGGTCCGCCGGCTGTAACGCGCGCGCCCCGACCGGAGATCACCTGGATGTGGAGACCCCGCTGCGCCGCCCGACGGCCCCGGCCCGGCGCCTCCTCGCCCGGGCGCAGGCGGGGGCGGCCGTGCTGGTGCTGGCCCTGGCCCTGGCGCTCGGGGGACAGGTGCAGGCCCACCTCGACGCCCACCCGGACCGGCCGACCGTCCTGGTCGAGGTGCCGGGCGGGGTGGTCACCGCCGGGCCGTCCGAGTACGACGGGGTGCTGGCCGGGATCGCCGTCGCCCTGGTCGGGTGGACGCTGATCGGGTCGGCCGGCACCGTCGGCCGCCGGCGGCTCGACGACCGCGACGACCGGCGCTGGGAGCGCGAGTGGGCCGTCGTCGAGCCGACCTGGAGCGGTCGCGTCGGTCGCTGAGGCTCAGCTCGCGCGGCGCTCGGGCGTCGACGGCGGCTCGACGGTCCCCTCGACGACGGTCCCCTCGATGACGACGTGCGGCCGCTCGTCGGGCACCACGGTGCCGTCGACGACCGGGCCCTGCGAGCGGATGCGCGCGGTGCGCAGGCCCGGGGCCCGCTCCTCGGCGGCGCGCACCAGCCGGCGCCGCACCAGCGCCCGCGTGGGCGGCAGCACCAGCAGCAGCCCGGCCAGGTCGGTGACCAGGCCCGGGAGGAACAGCAGCACGCCGCCCGCCGCGACCAGCAGCCCGTCGGTGACCTCCGGGTGCGCCACCCGGCGCTCGCCGACGGCGGCGGCGAGGGCCTGCGCGGCCCGCACCCCCTCGCGGCGGGCGAGCCACAGGCCGAGCAGCGACCCGGCCAGCAGGACCACCAGCGTCCAGCCCGGACCGATCGCCGAGCCCAGCGCGACGAGGGCGACGATCTCGACCACCAGGTACAGGAGCACGAACGGCATGCCCCTCCAACGAACGGGACGCCGTCCGTGCTCCCGTGTGCGCATCACGACTGGATGTCACCGGTCACGGCCGCAGCGGCGTCACCGCACCAGGGCGTGCCCGGTCGAGAAGACGCCGCCCGGGTCGAGCCGGTGCTTCACCGCCAGCAGCCGGGCGAGGTCGGCGTCGTCCCAGAGCCGCCGGACGCGGTCCGGCCCCGCGCACCCGAGGAAGTTGAGCAGCGGGCCGCGCGCGGCCCAGGGGGCCATCCGGTCGACCAGGGCCTGGGTGATCGCCGGCATCGTCTCGGCGAGCGGCCCCGCCATCGGGCCCAGCGCGAACAGCGTGAACGCGGCCCCGCGCCCGGCGACGGAGTTGGGGACGCGCGCCGGTCGGCCGACCGCGCCCCCCAGGTGCCGCAGCTCCACCATGATCAGCGGCACCTCGACGCCCGGGCCGGCCGCGGCGAGCAGGGCGTCGACGGCCTCGGCGGGCAGCTCGCGCAGCGTGGCGCCGCGCTCCCACGTCGGCATCGGGTCGACGGGGTCCATGTGGATCGCGTCGACGGCGGCGTAGGGCATGTCCGCGACCAGGTCCAGGACCGCGGGCGCGACGGCCCGCATCGGTGCGAGCAGCTCCGCCCCCTCCGCGGCCGGGCCCAGGTGGGCGAACCGCAGGTGCACCACGAACCGGCCGCGCAGCGGCTCGGGCAGCTCGGGCAGCGGAGGCAGCCGGAGCAGGGCGATCGAGGTCGTGGTCTCCTCGGGCAGCGTCGCGACCCAGGTGCGGTAGGTGTGCAGCAGCTCCGCCGCCGCCTCCCCGGGGAAGAACACGCCCCCGCCGTACAGGCTCGCCACCGGCACCAGGTCGAGCTCCAGCTCGGTCACGATCCCGAAGTTGCCCTTGCCGCCGCGCAGCGCCCAGAACAGCTCCGGGTCGCTGACCGCGTCGACCCGGCGGACCTCCCCGTCGGCGGTGACGAGCTCCGCGCTGCGCACGTGGTCGGCGGCGAAGCCGTAGCGGCGGGCCATCGGGCCCAGCCCGCCGCCGAGGGTGTAGCCGACCACGCCGACGCCGCTCGACGACCCGTTGAGCGGGGCCAGACCGTGCGGCGCGGCCGCCTCGATGACCTGCGCCCAGCGGACGCCCGCCCCGACCCGGGCGGTGCGGGCCACCGGGTCGACCGTCACCGCCGACATGCGGCGGGTGGTGACGAGCACGGCGCCGGCGAGGTCGGAGACCAGGCCGTGCCCGGTGGACTGGACGGCGACGGGACGGCCGCACCGCACGGCCCAGCGGACGGCGGCGGCGACGTCGGCGGCCGACGCGGCCCCGACGACGGCCGCGGGGCGCGGCGTGTGCGTGGTGTTGAAGCCGGCGACCTCGGCCGCCACGCGCGGGTCGGCGCCGGCCAGGACCGGGCCGGTGACCTCGTGCTGCAGGTCGTCGAGGACGTCGGAGGGGGAGGAGGTGGTCATCGGGGTCTCCGGGTACGGGCAGCGGTCCGGGGTGGTCCGCCGAGCGGGGACGACGATGCTCAGCGCTCCTCGGGAACGGCTGGAGCCGGCTCCAGATCGGGTCCAGGACGACTCGGGAACCGCTCGGGGCGGGCTGCGGCTCAGTCCAGCCGCGCTCGGGCGGCCCGGGCGCGGTCGGCCCACGGGACGGCGCCGAGCGCGGTGTCGACCCGGACGGCGCGGTCGAGGTGGTCGCGCGCGGCGCGGGCGTCGCCGGTGCGGGCCGCGAGCCGGCCGAGCACGCCGTGCACCGACCCCCAGCACGCGTTGGCCGTGCCGGCGACCACCAGCTCGGCGGCCTGGGGGAGCAGGTCGCGGTAGAGGGCGGCCGGGTCGGGCGTGCCGAGCAGCGCCGCCACCTCGCCCCAGGCGGCCAGCAGGAAGTCGGTGCTCCAGTCGACGGGCAGGGCCGTCGAGGACCGCTCGGCCAGCCGCCGGGCGGCCGCGACGTCGCCCGCCCCGGCCAGGGCCAGCACCGCCACCGGCCGCAGCGCGGCGAAGTCGCCGACGGTGCCGTCCACCAGCTCGCCGGCGACCTCGGCCAGGCGGCCCTGCCCCCACCGCACCGTCATGAGCTGCACGAACCGGCACCAGCCCGCTCCCCAGAGGCTGGTGCGCCGCTGGATGTCCCAGGCCTGCTCCGCGTGCTCCTCCGCCAGGTCCCACTCGCCGCGCAGCGTCGCGTGCCCGGCCTCCTGGTAGCCCACCTGGGCCCGCAGCTCGGCCAGGCCGAGGTCGGTGGCGAGCCGCTGGGCCCGGGCCAGGTCGGCCACCGCCAGCTCCACCTCGGCGAACCGCAGAGCGAGCGCGGCGCGGTGCAGCCGCGCCACGGCCTCGGTGTGGGCCGGGAGTCCGGGCAGCCCGAGCGCTTCGTCGAGGACCGCCCTCCGCTCGGCCTCCCCGCGCGGCACCCAGCCGGCGAGGTAGGCGTTGTTGAGGACGCGGCCCAGGAGCGGCACGTCGCCCAGGCGCCGCGCGATGGCCGCCGCCTCCCGCGCCGCGGCCATCCCCTCGGGGCGCCGCGGCGTGTAGCAGAGCTCGCAGGCCAGCGTCCCCAGCAGCTCGGCCCGGCGGCGGGGGGCGCGCTCCGCGTCGGTCGCGGCGATCAGGTCGTCGAGCCGGGCGACGAGCACGTCGTCGCACGTGCCGTAGGGCCGCCAGTTCCACAGGGCCACCCCGCCGAACACGCCGGCCGCCTCCGCCGCCCCGGCGGTGTCCCCGCGCTGCAGGGCCAGGTCCAGCGCCCGGGACAGCGCGGCCTGCGCGCCGACCGGGTCGCCGGCGGCCCGCCGGTCGCGGCCCAGCGCCACCAGCAGCTCCTGGGTCCGGGCCGCGTCGGCGCCGTCGGCGAGCTCGACCGCGCGCGCGAGGTGCTCGGCCGCGGTGGTGAACGCGAAGCGCTCCCGCGCTGCGGCCGCCGCGGCGACGGCGTGCCGCAGGGCCGTGCCCGGGCCGGCGAACGGTCCGGCCAGGTAGGAGTGGTGGGCCAGCGCGTCGAGCCGGGCCGCGCCGGGCAGCTCCTCCAGCGCGCGGGCGATCTGGTGGTGCAGGCGCGCCCGCCGCGACCGCGTGAGGCCCGCGACGATCGTCTCCCGCACCAGGTCGTGGCTGAACCGCCACACCCAGCCCTCGCCCTCCTCGACCACCATCCCGCTGATGACGGCGGGCTCCAGCAGCACCGCGATCTGCTCCGGGTCGAGCTGCGCGGCGCCCTCCAGCACGTCGAGCGGGAACTCGCGGCCGACGACGGCGGCCAGCGTCAGCAGCGCGCGGGTGTCGTCGGGGAGCCGGCCCAGTCGCCGCTCCAGCACGTCGCGGACCGAGTCCGGGATGTCGGTCGAGCCGGGGCGGGTGTCGAGCCGCCGCTCGCTGCGCAGCAGCTCGATGAGCTCGACGAGGAAGAACGGGTTGCCCTCCGTGCGCCGGCGCAGCTCCCCGGCCAGGTCCGGATCGGCCGGGCCGCGGCCGGCCAGCAGCTCCGCGACCTCCTCGTCGCGCAGCCCGCGCAGCGACAGGCGCGTCACCGACCGCTCCCGGGCCAGCTCGGCCAGCGTGTGCACCAGCGCGTCGGTGCGCTCCGCGACCGAGTCCCGCAGCGTGGCCAGGACCAGCACCGGCATCGGCGCGATCCGGCCGACGAGGAAGCGCAGCAGGTGCAGCGAGAGTGGGTCGGCGCCGTGCAGGTCGTCCAGGACGACCAGCAGCGGGCCCTCGTCGGCCGCCGCCGCGAGCGCCGCGGTGATGCGGTCGAACAGCGCGGTGCGCCGGGTGTCGCTGTCGCCCCCGGCGTCCTCGGCCGACTCGGCGGGCAGCGGCCCGCTGCCGGGCGCCAGGGCGTGCAGCACCTGCGTCCACGGCCACAGGGCGGGCGCGGCGGCCTCGTCGGCGCACCGGCTCCACGCCACCCGCATCCCGCGGGCGGTGGCGACGGTCGCCACCTCCTCGGCCAGCCGGGTCTTCCCGATGCCGGCCTCACCGCTGAGCAGCACCACCGCCCCGGACCCCGTCGCCGCCGCCGACAGCCGCGCGACGAGCGCGGACAGCTCCGCCCCGCGGCCGACGAAGCCCGCCCCGTCCGGGGCGCCCGGCGGCGGTCCGGCCCGGGCCGCCACCGGCGGTCGCGGCCCGTCGACGGCGGGGTCCTGGGTGAGGACCGCGCGCTCCAGGCGCTGCAGCTCGGGGCCGGGGTCGATGCCCAGCTCGTCGCGCAGCAGCGCGCGGCAGCTGCCGTACGCCGCCAGCGCGTCGGCCTGGCGGCCCGTGCGGTACAGCGCGAGCATCAGCGATCCCCACAGCCGCTCCCGCAGGGGGTGCACCGCCACCAGGCGCTCCAGCTCGGCCACCGCGTCCTGCGCCCGGCCCGCGGCCAGCATCGCCTCGACGTGGCGCTCCAGCGCCACCGCCCGCAGCTCGGCCAGCCGGGCGCGGTCGGCCTGCACGGCCGGGTCGCCGTCGCCGAGGTCGGCGTAGGGCTCGCCGCGCCACAGGCCCAGGGCGGCGAGCAGCACCGCGTCCGCATCGCGGGGACGACCGGCGTCGAGCAGGCGCTGGCCCTCGGCGAGCGCCGACTCGAACCGGAGCACGTCGAGCTCGTCGTCGGCGACGGCCAGCGCGTACCCGGGCGGGCGGGTCAGCAGCCGGGTCGGCGCGGCCCGGGGCGCACGGTCGGGTTCGAGCAGCCGCCGCAGCTGGGAGACGTAGGACTGCAGCGTGCCGGTGGCCGTGGCGGGCGGCTCGCCCGCCCAGAGCGTCTCGTTGATCCGGTCCAGGGCCACGACGCGGCCGTGGTCGGCGAGCAGCAGCGTGAGCAGCGAGCGCAGCTTGGGGCTGCCGGGGTCGACGGACCGCCCGTCGGCCGCGGCGACCTCCAGCGGTCCCAGGACGCGGAACTGCACCGGGGCACTGTAGGCACGCGCCCCGCCCGCCTCTAGAGCACGAGCTCCCACACCCCACCGTCGAGACGGGTGTAGCCCAGCCCGACGAGCATGCGCCGGCCCTGGTCGGTGCCGGGGTCGGGGATCCGCGCCAGCCGGCAGCCCTCCGCCCGCACCGCCGTGGTGACCTGCCGGGCGAGCCGGGGTCCGTACCCGTGCCCGCGGTGGCGGACGGGCACCCCGCCGCCGACGACCGTCGCGACGTCCCCGTCGCGGTGCACCTCGATCACGGCCTTCGGGTCCGAGCCGGCGGGTGCGGCGAGGTCCTCCAGCGTGTAGACGACGACCCCGCGCGGACCACGCCCCCGCCGGGGGGTGCGCCGCATCAGGTGCGACTCGGCCGAGGAGTCCCCGATCGTCATGGCCGCATCCTGCCCGGCCCGCTTGCGGCCGACTTGAGGCGGCGAGGACCCGGACCGGCGCGCGCCGGTCCGGGCCCTGCAGCGCCCCGGGCCCCGGCCCGGCTCACCAGGTCAGGGCGAGCCCCGGGTCGGTGAGCAGGGCGCCGACGTCGGCGAGGAACCGCGAGCCCTGCTCGCCGTCGACGAGCCGGTGGTCGAACGACAGCGCCAGCTGGCACACCGTGCGCACGGCCAGCTGCCCGTCCACGACCCAGGGCGTCGGCTTGATCGCGCCGACGGCCAGGATCCCGGCCTCGCCGGGGTTGAGGATCGGGGTGCCGGTGTCGACGCCGAACACGCCCACGTTGGTGATCGTGAACGTGCCCCCGACCAGGTCCGCCGGCGGCGTCCTCCCCGACCGCGCGGTGTCGGTGAGCGCGCCGAGCGCCACCGCCAGCTCCTTGAGCGTGAGCGCGTCGGCGTCGCGGACCTTGGGCACCATCAGCCCCCGCGGCGTCGCCGCGGCGATCCCCAGCTGCACCCGGTCGTGGAAGACGATCTCGCCGGCCTGCTCGTCCCAGCGGGCGTTGACCTCGGGCGTGCGCGCCAGCGCCAGGCACACCGCCTTCGCGACGAACGCGAGCGGCGTCAGCTTCACGTCGCGGTACTCCCGCGACGCGCGGAGCCGGTCGCGCAGCGCCATCGTCTCCGTGACGTCGACGGCGAGGAACTCCGTGACGTGCGGCGCGGTGAACGCGCTCGCCACCATCGCCGCCGCCGTCGCCTTGCGCACCCCGCGGATCGGCTCGCGCCGCACGCCGTCCGGGCGGCTCGCGACGGGCTCCGCGACCGGCTCGACCGCCCCGGCGGCGTGCGCCCGGACGTCGTCGCGGGTGATCACGCCGTCGGCGGCGGACGGGGTGACCAGGCGCAGGTCGACCCCGAGGTCGCGGGCCAGCTTGCGCACCGGTGGCTTGGCCAGCGGCACGGGCCCGGCCCCGTTGACGACCGACCCGGCGACGGGCTCCGCGGCGGTGGCCCCCGCCGTCCCCGCCGCTGCAGCGAGGTGGCCTTGCTGCAGCTCAGCTGCAGCAGAGCCACCCCGCTGCACCGGGGCCGGGGGTGCCGTGGCGTCGGCGAGGGCGGCCGGCGCCGGCGGTGCGGGCGGCGCGGGGGTGCGGCGGGGGCGGCGGGCCACCGAGCCCGGGCGGGGGCCGTAGCCGACCAGCGTGGCGATGCGGCCGTCCTTGCCCGCCTCCCCGATCTTCGCGCCGGTCTCCTCGGCGACCGGCGCGACCGGTGCGACCGTGGCCGTGCCGGCCTCGGCCGTCTCGATGGCGATGATCGGCGAGCCGACCGCCACGGTCTGGCCGGGCTCCACCAGCAGCTGCCCGACCGTGCCCGCGTACGGGCTGGGCAGCTCGACGGCGGCCTTGGCCGTCTCGATCTCGCACAGGATCTGGTTGACCACCACCGTGTCGCCGGGGGCGACGTTCCAGGTGACGACCTCGGCCTCGGTGAGCCCCTCACCGACGTCGGGCATGGCGAACTCGCGCAGCATCCGGCTCACCAGGCCATCGAGCGGTCGACGGCGTCGAGCACGCGGTCGAGGTCGGGGAGGTACTCCTCCTCGCACTTGCTCGGCGGGTAGGGCGTGTCGAAGCCCGTCACGCGCAGCACGGGCGCCTCCAGGGAGTGGAAGCACTCCTCCTGCACGCGCGTCGCGACCTCCGAGGCCACCGACGTCTCCGACGGCGCCTCCGCGACGACGACGAGCCGGCCCGTGCGGCGCACGGAGTCGAACACCGGGCCCAGGTCGAGCGGGGACAGCGTGCGCAGGTCGACCACCTCGAGGTCGTGCCCGTCGGCGGTGGCGGCCTCGGCGGCCTCCAGGCACGTCTTCAGCACCGGCCCGTACCCGGCGAGCGTCAGCGACGAGCCGGGCCGGGCGACCCGGGAGGTGTGCAGGGGCGGGGGCGTCGCTGCGAGGTCGACCTCGGCCTTCTCCCAGTACCGCCGCTTGGGCTCGAAGAAGATCACCGGGTCGTCGGAGGCGACGGCCTGCTGGATCATCCAGTAGGCGTCGACCGGGTTGGAGCAGGCGACGACCTTGAGCCCCGGGACGTGGGCGAACAGCGCCTCGGGCGACTCGCTGTGGTGCTCCACCGCGCCGATGCCGCCGCCGAACGGGATGCGCACGACGACCGGCACCTTCACCCGGCCCTGCGAACGGAAGTGCAGCTTCGCGAGCTGGGAGACGATCTGGTCGTAGCCCGGGAAGACGAAACCGTCGAACTGGATCTCGCACACCGGCCGGAACCCGCGGATCGCCAGGCCGACGGCGGTGCCGATGATGCCGCTCTCGGCCAGCGGGGTGTCGAGCACGCGCTGCTCGCCGAAGTCCTTCTGCAGGCCGTCGGTGACGCGGAAGACGCCGCCGAGCTTGCCGACGTCCTCGCCCATCACGAGGACCTTCGGGTCGCGCTCCATCGCGGCGCGCAGCCCCTCGTTGATCGCCTTGGCCAGGGTCAGCGTCGCCATCTCAGGCCCCCTCGAAGGACGCGTGGTACGCCAGGAACCGCTCGCGCTGGGCCTCCAGCACGGGCGAGGGCTCGTCGTAGACGCCGGTGAACATCCGGTCCGGGGCGGGTGCGGGCATGTCCACGCAGAACTGCCGGAACCGGGCGGCGAGCTCGTCGGCCTGCGCCTGGACGTCGTCGAAGAACTCCTGCTCGACGCCGTGGGTGCGCACCAGGTGCACGCGGACGCGCTCGATCGGGTCCTTGAGCTTCCACAGCTCCAGCTCGTCGGCGAGCCGGTAGCGGGTGGGGTCGTCGGAGGTGGTGTGGGCGTCCATCCGGTAGGTGAACGCCTCGACGAGCACCGGGCCGTTGCCGGTGCGGCACTCCTCCAGCGCCCAGCGGGTGACGGCGAGGCACGCGAGCACGTCGTTGCCGTCGACGCGGACGCCCTCGAAGCCGTAGCCCTGGGCGCGCCGGTAGAGCGGCACGCGGGTCTGGCGCTCGGTGGGCTCGGAGATCGCCCACTGGTTGTTCTGGCAGTAGAAGACGACGGGCGCGTCGTAGACCGCGGCCCACACGAAGCCCTCGTGCACGTCGCCCTGGCTGGTGGCGCCGTCGCCGAAGAAGCAGATGGTCGCTTCGGCGTCCGGTCCGTCGCCGACCCTGCCCTCGAACTTCTGGCCCATCGCGTAGCCGGTGGCGTTGAGGCACTGGTTGCCGATGACGATGGTGTAGAGGTGGAAGCCGGTGGACCGGGGGTCCCAGCTGCCGTGGTCGGTGCCGCGGAAGATGCCGAGCAGCTCGGTGGGGTCGATCCCGCGGCACCAGGCGATGCCGTGCTCGCGGTAGGACGGGAAGGCCATGTCCTGCGGGGCCATGGCGCGGCCGGCGCCGATCTGCGCGGCCTCCTGGCCGAGCAGCGGCACCCAGATGCCCAGCTGGCCCTGGCGCTGCAGCGCGTTGCCCTCGCGGTCGAACCGGCGGACGAGCACGAGGTCGCGGTAGAGGTCCTTGAGCTGCTCGACGCCCACGTCGGCCGCGTAGGGCTCGAAGCGCGGGTTCGGCACCCGCTCGCCCTCGGGCGTCAGCAGCTGGACCAGGTCGGGGCCGCCGTCGTCGGTGCCCTTGAGCCCGGCGATGACGTGCTCGCGGCTCGGCGGAGAGTCGGCCTCGGCGGACGTCGGCGGCGTCCAGTCCTGCGGTACGGACACGGGTGCTCCTCGGGGTCGTCGCCCGCGTCCGTTCGTGGCGGGCGCGGACGGGCTCGGCCGGTGCGCCGCCCCGGGTGGGGGCGTGCGAGCACCGGCGCTGCGCCGACATCCTGGCACGAGGGACCCGCGACGGGGGAGCACCTGCTCCCCCGTCGGCCGGTCAGTGCGCCTGCGGCGGGGTGCCGGGCTTCCCGTAGGCCTGCGTCGGGCCCTCGGGGGGGTAGCCGCCGGGGCCGTAGCCGGGCGTCCCGTAGGTGCCGTTGCCGTTGGCCGGCGGGTAGCTCGACGAGCCGGGCGGCGTGCTCGGGATGCCGGCGACGCCCTTCGCCTTCTTGGCGACGCCGTCGATGGCGGTGCGGTACTTGCCCTTCGTCTGCTTGTCGACGAAGGAGGCGGCCTGGTCGACGTACCGGCTCGCCTTCTCGGGGTTGCTCTTCGCGTAGCGGCGGGCGGCCTCGGCCGCGGTGGCCAGCGTGGCCAGTCTCCTGAACAGGGGCATGTCGCCACGGTACCCATTCCGGACAGGGGAGTACGCCTCGTCACCAACGGTGTTGTCACGCAACGGTGACCAACTTCCGGGTGTCGGGGAGGTGACGAGGTGGCACGATCCCCGCCCAGACCGGTCACCCACCGTGGAGGTACCAACCGTGCTCCGTCGCAGCATCCCCGCGACCCTGTCCGCCGCCGCGCTCGCCGCCGTCCTGGCGGGCTGCGCGTCCACGGGCGGGGGGACGCCACCGCCCGCGGCGGAGGGTGGGGCCGCGTCCGGGGCCGGGGCGGCGCCGGCGGTCGAGCTGATCCAGGACGGCCAGCTCACCACCTGCACGCAGATCCCCTACGAGCCGTTCCAGTACCGCGAGGGCGACCGGATCGTCGGGTTCGACGTGGAGATCGTCGACCTCGTCGCGACCCGGCTGGGCGTCACCCAGCAGATCGTCGAGACCCCCTTCGAGGGGATCCAGTCCGGCATCGCGCTCGACACCGGGCTGTGCGACATCGGCGCCGCCGCCATGACGATCACCGACACGCGCGAGGAGAACCTCGACTTCTCCGCCCCCTACTTCGACGCCACCCAGGCCCTGCTCGTGCCGCCGGGGTCCGACATCGCCGGTCCCGAGCAGCTCGCCGGCCGCCGGCTGGGCGTCCAGAACGCGACCACCGGGGCGCAGTACGCGCAGGAGAACATCGCCGGCGCCGAGCTGGTGACCTTCGACGACATCGGCCTGCTGCTCACCGCCCTGCAGACCGGCGAGGTGGACGCGGCGATCAACGACAACGCGCCGCTGCTCGACTTCGCGAACAAGAACGAGGGCTACACGGTGACCACCGAGTTCGACACCGGCGAGCAGTACGGGCTGGCCGTGCGCACGGGCAACACCGCGCTGGTCGAGGAGGTCAACGCGGCGCTGGCGGAGGCGCGCTCGGACGGCACGTACGACGCCCTGTTCGAGAAGTACTTCGGCCAGGCGCCGAGCGGGAGCTGACCGCGCCGATGGCACTCACCCGTCGCCAGCGGGCCCGGGCCTGGCGGGGCGCGCAGTACGCGCTCGCCGTCGTGATCGTCGTCGTGCTGGCGCTCACCGCGGACTGGGCGAACATCGGCCGGCAGTTCTTCGACCTGCAGGCGGCCGCGGCGCTGTTCCCGGACGTCGTCGTCATCGCCCTGCGCAACACGATCGTGTTCACCGCGCTCGGGTTCCTGCTCGCCCTCGCGCTGGGCCTCGTGCTGGCGCTCATGCGGCTGTCGTCGGTCGCGGTGTACCGGTGGGTGGCCGGCGCCTACGTCGAGTTCTTCCGCGGCCTGCCGGCGCTGCTCATCGTCATCGCGATCGGCTTCGGCATCCCCCTGGCGTTCCAGGTCCGGCTCGACCGCACGCTCGCGATCACGATCGCCCTGGGCGTGGTGGGGTCGGCCTACATCTGCGAGACGATCCGCGCCGGCATCCAGTCCGTGCCGCGCGGCCAGGTGGAGGCCGCCCGGTCGCTCGGGATGTCCCCGGCCCGCACGATGGTGACCATCGTGATCCCGCAGGCGTTCCGCACCGTGCTGCCGCCGCTGACCAACGAGCTGATCCTGCTGACGAAGGACTCCTCGCTGGCGTTCCTGCTCGGCTCGACGCTGGAGCAGTACGAGCTCGCCCAGTTCGGCCGCACCGCGCTCAACGAGATCCGCAGCCTGACCCCGGTCGTCGTGGTGGGGCTGTGCTACCTGGTCATCACGCTCCCGCTGTCCTACCTGGCCCGGCGCCTGGAGAGGCGCTTCGGGAGCGTCGGCCAGCCGAAGGGGGCGGAGGTATGACCGAGCCGGCGGTGGTGATCACCGACCTGCACAAGTCGTTCGGGTCGGTGGAGGTGCTGCGCGGGATCGACCTGACCGTCGCCCGCGGCGAGGTCGTCTGCATCATCGGCCCGTCCGGCTCGGGCAAGTCGACGCTGCTGCGCTGCGTCAACCTGCTGGAGGAGCCCACGAGCGGGTCGGTCGTCGTCGAGGGCCGGGAGCTGACCGACCCGGACTGCGAGATCGACGAGGCCCGCACCTCGATCGGCATGGTCTTCCAGTCGTTCAACCTGTTCAGCCACCTGTCGGTGCTGGACAACCTCACGATCGCGCAGCGCCGCGTGCTCCGCCGCGACCGGGCCGAGGCCGAGCGAGTGGCGAAGGCCAACCTGGACCGCGTCGGGCTGGGCGACCGGGGCTCGGCGTCGCCGTCCCAGCTGTCGGGCGGCCAGCAGCAGCGCGTCGCCATCGCCCGGGCGCTGTCGATGGACCCGGCGGTGATGCTGTTCGACGAGCCCACCTCGGCGCTCGACCCGGAGCTGGTCGGCGACGTCCTCGACGTCATGCGCGGGCTGGCCCGGGACGGCATGACCATGCTCGTGGTGACCCACGAGATCCAGTTCGCGCGCGAGGTGGCGGACCGGGTGCTGTTCATCGACGGCGGCGTCATCGTCGAGCAGGGCCCGCCGGCGGAGATCATCGGCTCGCCGCGCGAGCCCCGGACGCGCGAGTTCCTGGCCCGCGTCCAGCACATCGGCTGAGGACGCGCCCACCGCCCGGCCGCACGGGGACTCCCCGTGCGGACCGGGCCGGCCGCGCGGTCAGTCCACCAGGAACGCGAGCAGGGCCCGGTTGAACTCGTCGGCGTGGCTGGCGTTGAGCCCGTGCGGACCGCCCTCGATCAGCACGAGCTCGGCCCCCGGGAGCGCGGCGGCGCTGCGCTTGCCGCTGACCTCGAACGGGACGATCGCGTCCGCGTCGCCGTGGACGACGAGCGCCGGGACGGTGACCGCCGCGACGTCGCCGCGGAAGTCGGTGCGGCCGAACGCGGTGATGCAGTCCAGCGTGCCCTTCGGCGAGGCCCCGGCGGCGATCGCCTTCGCGTGCAGGCGCTGGTCCTCGCTCACCTTCAGCTCCCCGTTCGCGGAGAAGAAGGTGGTGGTGAACTGCTCGAGGAACGCCAGGCGGTCGCCCCGCACCCCGGCCCGGAACGCCTCGATCGTGGCGTCGTCGAGCCCGCCGTCGGGGTTGTCGTCGCTCTTGTACAGGTAGGGCGGCACCGCGGCGGCGAGCACGATGCTGCGCAGGCGCCCCTCGCCGCCGTGCCGGGCGGCGTACCGGACGACCTCGCCGCCGCCCATCGAGAACCCGACGAGCGTCACGTCGGTCAGGTCGAGGTGCTCCAGCAGGGCGCGCAGGTCGGCGGTGAAGGTGTCGTAGTCGTAGCCCGTCCACGGCTGCGAGGACCGCCCGAAGCCGCGCCGGTCGTAGGCGATCACGCGGTAGCCGGCCTCGACGAGCACCTCCTCCTGGGCCTCCCACGAGGCGCCCGACAGCGGCCAGCCGTGGATGAGCACCACCGGACGGCCGGCGCCGTGGTCGGTGTAGTGCAGTTCGATGGGCGCGGAGTTCTCGGTACCGACGGTGAGGGTGGCCACGACGCGGTCGTACCCGGGCCCGTCGGGGCTCACCCGCCGGCGCGCTCGGCCTCGCCGCGCAGGATGCAGAACTCGTTGCCCTCGGGGTCGGCGAGCACGACCCAGCCGCCCCCGTCGGGCCTGCGCAGGTCGTCGACGACGACGGCGCCGAGGGCGAGCAGCCGGGCCAGCTCCTCGTCGCGGGTGCCCTCGGCCGGCACGAGGTCCAGGTGGACCCGGTTCTCGCCCCGCTTCGGCTCGGGCACCTCGATGAACAGCAGCCGGGTCCGGCCGTCCGGGGACAGGATCAGGCACTCCTCGTCGCCGGCCTCGTTCGGGTCGTCCGGGTCCCCGGCGAAGCCGAGCACCCGGCCCCAGAAGACCGACTGCGCGTGCGCGTCGCGGGCGTCGAACGTGGTGTGCGAGATGACGGCGGTCACGGCGCCCGACCCTCACCGACCGGTCGGGCGGTGTCGAGCGGTCTGCCGGCGGCCGCTGTGGTCGGGTGAACCGGTCGGACATCGCGGAGGGTGTGGTGACCGCGCTCAGGCGGCTACGGCTCGCTGCGCCACAGCGCGTCCACCGGCAGCGCGCGCAGCCGATCGCCGAAGGGGAGGCTCTGCGGGCCGGTGTGCAGGACGAACCCCGCACGGAAGCGGTCGCCCAGCCTCCGGGCGAGGTGGCGGAGACCGCGGAAGTCGTCGGATCGCGGGGTGTCCGAGGCTCTGACCTCGATCCCGACCACCTCGCCCGAGGCGCGCTCCAGCACGGCGTCGACCTCCACCCCGTCGCGGTCGCGGAAGTGGAACAACCGCACGGGCTCATCGGACCAGGTGAGCTGACGCGCCAGTTCCCCGAGGACGAAGTTCTCCAACAGCGGGCCCACGGACCGGCCCGGCCCCGGGAAGCCGATGAGGCGAGCGGCCAGACCGGAGTCGTTGACCAGGAGCTTCGGTGTCGCGACCGCCCGCTGCGTCAGGTTGGACGACCAGGCCGGGATCGTGCGGACGACGAAGACCAGTTCCAGCACGTCGAGGTAGCGGCGTGCGGTCTGGCGGGGCAGGCCCACGTCGCGCGCGATGGCCTCGACCACCGCGAGGCCGCCCATCCGGGCCGCGATGACGCCGAGCAGGGCGCGGAGGTCGGCGGGACGCTCGACGTCGGAGACGAGCCGGACGTCCCGAGCGATCAGATCGGCGACGTAGGAGTCGAAGTAGCGCGCTCGTCGCCGTCCGGGGGGACGGCGTACAGCCTCCGGATAGCCGCCGCGCACGGCGCGTTCCACGTAGTCGGCCTTGCGCAGCTCCGACGGCCCCGGGTCGAGAGCGCTGCCGTGCCGGAACGCGGCGTCGACGAAGCCGTCCGGGCGCCCGTCGATCTCGCCCTGGGACAGTGGCCACAGCTCGATGGTCTCGGTTCGGCCGGTCAGGGCGTCGGGGATCTCCCGGAGCCCCAGCAGGCGCGCTGAACCGGTGAGCAGGTAGCGGCCGGGCCGGGGATCCTGGTCGACCTCGTACTTGACCGCCAGGAGGAGGTCCGGGACGCGTTGCACCTCGTCGATCAGGAGCAGACCCGGGTGCCGCACGAAGCCCGCCGGGTCGTCGCGGGCCGCTTCGCGCTCAGCGGCGTCGTCGAGGAAGCGGGCCGCTGCGCCCGGGCGGCCCTGCAGGACGAGCCTGGCGAGCGTGCTCTTGCCGACCTGCCGTGCGCCGTTGACGACGACCACCCGGGTGTCGGCGAGCGCCTCGGCCACGAGCGCCTCAGCGTGCCGGGCGATGACGTCCGAGGCGCTCACACCCCGGAACTCTAGTGCACGTGGTGGATCTGCCGAGGAGATGGTGGTGGATCTGCCGCTACTGACGTGGTGGATCAGCCGGACCTGTTGTGGTGGATCTGCCGCGCCCTCGCATCCAGAGGGCGTTCCGTGCTGTCAGCCGGTCGTCCCGGACGGGTCGCGGGGCAGCCGGCCCATGAGGAAGAACTCCGGGTTGGGGCGAAGCGCCGTGAGGTGGGCGAGCCGGTTGGACATCGCGAACAGCGCGGTGATCGCGCCGACGTCCCAGATCTCGTCCTCGGACAGCCCGGCGAGCCGCGCGTCGTCGAGCTCGGCGTCGGTGAGCGCGGCCGGGTCCGCCGCGATCAGCAGGGCCAGGTCGACGATCGCGCGCTCCCGCGGGGACAGCGCCGTGCCGTAGGGGTTGGTGGCCACGCGGTCGGCGATCTCGGGGTCCCGCGTGCGCAGCCGCAGGATCGCCCCGTGCGCCACGACGCAGTACGTGCAGTGGTTCGCGCCGGACGTCGCGACGACGACCAGCTCCCGCTCGGCCCTCGACAGCCCCTCGTCGGAGTCCATGAGCGCGTCGTGGTGGTCGAGGAAGGCGCGCAGCTCCCGCGGCCGCCGGGCCAGCGCCCGGAAGACGTTGGGCACGAAACCCGACCGCTGCGCGATCGCGCCGATGCGCTCCCGCAGGTCGTCGGGCATGTCCTCGAGTTCGACGTGCCCGAACCGGCTCACCTCGTGCGTCTGCGCGTCCACGGCTCGACGCTAGCGGGTCGGCGGGGGACGATGGGCCGGTGTCCGTGCCCGAGGACGAGCGGTCGGCGATCGCCACCTGGTGCGCCGCGCGCGTGCCCGCCGCCGAGCGCCCGCGGTGGCGGCTGGGCTGGGCCGTGCAGGGGGACGACGTGACGCTGGTGGAGCGGCGCGCCCCGGAGCCGCCCGAGGTGCGCTGGTCGTCGACGCCGCTGGCCCGGCTGAGCCGCGACGGCGACGGCCGGTGGACGCTGCACCGCCCCGGCCCGGGCGGCACGTGGCGGCCGACGACCTGCGGGCCGGACCCGGTGGCCCTGCTGGAGGATCAGGCGCCGGCCTGACGCACCGCCGTCGGGCCGGTCGCGCGCTGGGGGGCCGCGAACGGCACGACCCGGCCGAGCCGGGGCGGTGCGCCCCGGACGGTGGTGGCCCCGGCGCGCCGCAGCACGCTCAGCACCGTCGGCGACTCCTCGACCGCGTCCGCCGGCCCCACCACCGCGACGGTCCGCGGGGCGACGGCGGTGAGCAGCAGCCGCTCGACCCCGAGCCGCGCGGCGCCGAGCACCACGACCACGTCGGCGGAGTCCGGCTCCGGGAGCCCCCGCAGGAGCGCCTCGCACGGCAGGAAGCAGGCCAGCCCGGGCACGCCGCCGGACCGGGAGTCCCAGGCCGCGGCGACGCCGGGCGCCTGCGCGCGCAGCACCTCCAGGAGCTCGCCGCGCCGCTGCTGGTCGCGCTGCTGGCGGCGGGCCGCCCCCAGGGCGTCGACCGCGCCGGCGAAGGCCGCCGCGTCGCGGGACCGCAGCGCGTCGACGGCGTCCCGGTGCTCGGGGGCGGTGCGGTCGGCGGGGGCGCGGCCGGCGAGGTCGTCGGCCAGCGCGTCGAGCCGGGCCGCGGCCTCGGTGGCCGAGCCGTGGTCGACGCTGTCGAGGATCGCCGCGGCCATGGTCCCGGCCGCGGGCACGTCGGGCACCTGCAGGGGGGAGTCCTCGGCCAGGAACAGCACGTCGTGGCGCAGCGACCCCACCGCCCGGGCGGCCGCCGCCACCCGCTGCAGGGCCGCCTCCAGCGGCTGGAGGTCCTCCGGGCGCTGCGGCGGGGGCACCCGCATCTGCACGCAGGCCGACTCGATGCGCCGCAGCCGCGACTGCAGCTCCAGCTGCCCGATGACCCGCAGCAGGTCGGCCTCGTTCTCCGGCTCGCGGCCGCCGACGCGGATCGTCCGCAGCAGGGGCGCGACCTCCCGCTGCAGGCTGCCCGGGAAGTAGCGGCGCGCCCGCCCGCCGTCGACGAGGAACTGGTGGTAGTCGCACAGCAGGTCCACCGCGTCCGACGGCAGCGGCGCGAGGAACTCGACCGGCGTGGCGTAGTGCCGGCGCCGCAGGATCGCCTGCGCCTGGGCCAGCTCCTCGAGGGTGCGGTCGAACGGGCTGCGGTGCCGGCTGTGGATGAGGTGGCCGAGCAGCTCCCAGCACCACGGCTCGTCGTCGGCGTCCCGCAGCGCGTCGAGGCGGAGGACGACGCAGCGGGCCACGGCCGTGACCGCCTCGCGCCGGGCCGGCTCCACCCCGGCCAGCACCCCGGCCACGATCGACGGCGCGGTGGTGGGGGCGCTCGCGGCCCGGGCGCAGAGCCGCTCGACCTCGGCCGCGACGGGCAGCGCGGCCGCCGGGGGCAGCCGCTGGCCGGTGCGGGCGCGGGCGGCGGGGGTGGTGCCGGCCTGCAGCCGGCGCAGCTCGCGCAGCTCGCCCGGGTCCAGGGCGGGCAGGGCGTCGAGCACCGGTCCGGCGAGGTGGCGGCGGACCGCGTCCAGCTCGGCGGGGGTGTCGGCGGCGACGACGACGCGGCAGCCGTCGGCGACCAGCTCGGCCACGGCGGTGGCGACGGTCGCCGGGGCGGCGTCGTCGAGCACGAGGAGCGGCTGGTGGCGCACGGCCCGGACGACGCCGGCCGCGGTGGGGTCGTCCGGCCGGCGCGGGGCCGGGGTCTCGGCGACGGACGCCGCCAGGCCCTCGGCCAGGCGCCGGATCCCGGGCGGGACGGTGCCGCCCCGGATGATCCCGGCGATCCGGTCGCGCGCCACCTCGGTGGCCCGGTGGCCCTGGGCGGCCGCGGACAGCCGCTCGACGAACACGAGCAGGTCGGCGGCGTCGTCCGGGGCGGACCCCGACGGTCCGACGGGTCCGGCTTCCTGCACCTGGTCACCTCCGGCACGGCGCCGCCGGTCCTCCGGCGACGGTCACAGCGTGTATCGCGGTCGTCGACGGAATGTTGCACCTCGGACGGGTGGATGGGCAATGGCCCCCCGCCGAAAGGTCACTCCCGACGGGCGTCCGGCACCCGATCGGGGTTCCGCGGCCCGGCCGGCGCGGAGTCGGCGGGCGAGCGGAGGGGACGCGCCGGCGCGCTCCGGAGCCCGGCCCCCAGTTGCAGGAAGGCCACCTCCACGCAAGGAGATTGCGTGAAGGTGGCCTTCCTGCAACGGGGGTGGGGCCGGGTCAGGCGCCCAGGCGGAGCTTCAGCGCCTCCAGCTCGTCGCGCATCGACGTCGGGAGGTTGTCGCCGATCGTGGCGAACCACTCCTCGATGAGCGGCAGCTCCGCCTTCCACTCCTCGACGTCGACGGCCAGCGCCGCCTCGACGTCGGCGAGGGGGGCGTCGAGGCCGTCGAGGTCGAGCTGGTCGGCGGTGGGCACGTAGCCGATCGCGGTCTCGGTGGCCGCGGCCGTGCCCGCCATGCGCTCGATGCACCACTTGAGGACCCGGCTGTTCTCGCCGAACCCGGGCCACAGGAACCGGCCGTCGTCCCCGCGGCGGAACCAGTTGACGTAGAAGATCCTCGGCAGCTTGTCGGCGTCGGCGCCCTTGCCGGTGTCCACCCAGTGCTGGAAGTACTCGCCGACGTTGTAGCCGAGGAACGGCAGCATGGCCATCGGGTCGCGGCGCACCTCGCCGAGCCCGCCCGCCGCCGCCGCGGTCTTCTCGCTCGACATCGTGGCGCCCATGAACGTGCCGTGCTGCCAGTCGCGCGCCTCGGCGACCAGCGGGATCGTCGTCTTGCGGCGCCCCCCGAAGAGGATCGCCGAGATCGGCACGCCGCGGGGGTCCTCCCACTCCGGGGCGACGACGGGGCACTGCGCGATGGGGGTGGTGTAGCGGGAGTTGGGGTGGGCGGCCGGCTCGTCGGAGTCGGGCGTCCAGTCCGCGCCGGTCCAGCTGGTCAGGTGCTGGGGGTCGCCCTCCAGGCCCTCCCACCACACGTCGCCGTCGTCGGTGAGCGCGACGTTGGTGAAGAGCGAGTTGCCCTGCTCGATGGTCCTCATCGCGTTCGGGTTGGTCTTCCAGTTGGTGCCCGGCGCGACGCCGAAGAAGCCGTACTCGGGGTTGACGGCGTAGAGTCGGCCGTCGGGGCCGAAGCGCATCCACGCGATGTCGTCGCCGACGGTCTCGGCGCGCCAGCCCGGGACGGTGGGCTGCAGCATCGCCAGGTTGGTCTTGCCGCACGCCGACGGGAACGCGGCCGCGACGTAGTGCGCCTCGCCGTCGGGGGAGATCAGCTTGAGGATGAGCATGTGCTCGGCGAGCCAGCCCTCCTCGTGGGCGACGGCCGAGGCGATGCGCAGGGCGTAGCACTTCTTGCCCAGCAGGGCGTTGCCGCCGTAGCCCGAGCCGTAGCTCCAGATCTCGCGGGTCTCGGGGAAGTGGCTGATGTACTTGGTCTCGTTGCACGGCCACGCGACGTCGGCCTGACCGGGCTCCAGCGGGGCGCCGACGGAGTGCAGGCACTTGACGAACGTGTCGCCGCGGTCGTCGAACAGCGGCAGGACCGCCGCGCCCATGCGCGTCATGATCTTCATCGAGGCCACGACGTACTCGGAGTCGGTGATCTCCACGCCGAGCATCGGCGGGTCGGCGTCGAGCGGCCCCATGCAGAACGGGATGACGTACATCGTGCGCCCGCGCATCGATCCGCGGTACAGCTCCGTCATCGTCGACTTCATCTCGTCGGGCGCGACCCAGTTGTTCGTGGGGCCCGCTCCCGACTCCGTCGCAGAACAGATGAACGTGCGCTCCTCGACCCGCGCGACATCATCGGGATCGGATGCGGCCCAGAACGAATTCGGTTTCTTCTCCAGGCGCCTGAACGTTCCCGCATCGACGAGCGCACTCGTCATCCGGTCCCACTCCTCGTCGGAGCCGTCGACCCAGACGACCCGGTCAGGCCCGGTGAGCTCGGCCACCTCCCGGACCCAGGCCAGCAGCCGGGCGTTCTCGGTGGGTGCGTGATCGAGGCCTGGCACGGTCGCCGTCGTCATCTGGGTTCTCCCTCGCCGGTTCTTCCGGGAATGCCGCGGCCCACCCTCTCCGCGTCGCAGATCGGGTGGGCTCGTCCGGGTGGAAACCGACGGTACCGGCGCGGGCGCGATTCCCCCAACCGCTGGTCGCTGTCGATTCACTCACAAGACCGATCCAGCACATCGATTCAGTGGTGGTCAGCGCTTGGTGACCGCGGGGAGCGGGTAGGTGGTGGGCGGGACCTGGACCACGACCCGGGTGACTGCGTACCGTTCTGACCGGGCGGGCGGTACGCCGGGAACCGCACCCGCGGGAGGACTTGCTGTGTCGGACACCGCCATGTACATCACGCTGCTGGTCGTCGCCATCGTGCTGACGTTCCTCGTCGGCCGGCTGCTGGTGACGGCGGGTGAGCCGTTCCTCCAGGAGGTGTTCCAGGAGCGCTCCGTGACGCGGTCGGTGAACCTGCTGCTCTCGGTGCTGTTCCACCTGATCACCCTGGGCGTGCTGGCGATCATCACGGTCGTCGACTTCGCCAGCGACATGGAGCCGCTCCAGCAGTTCGTGGTGAAGCTGGGCGTGGTGCTGATCGTGCTCGGCATCGCCTACGGCATCTCGATGCTCGTGCTGATCCGCGTCCGCGAGCGCCGCCGCGCCGCGCAGATCTCCGAGGAGGTGCAGGAGCGGCTGGCCGAGCGCGCCGCGCCGCGCCCGGTCGTCGACCCCACCCTCCCGCCGGCGGTCCCGCAGGTGCCCAAGCAGCTCTGAGGCCCCGCCGGCCGGATCAGCCGCGCAGGCCGGCCCGGACCGCGAGCGCCACGGCCAGCAGGGCCACCGCGCCGACCAGCGCCGTCAGGTGCATCCCGCCCGTGAACGCGGTGCGGGCCGAGTCGAGCAGCAGCGTCCCGTCCACGCCGCCGAGCCGGGCGGCGGTCGTCGCGGCGCCGCCGAGCGTCTCGTGCGCCGCCGTCGCCAGGCGGGGGTCGGTGCCCTCGGGCACGGCCACGCCCGACCGGTAGACCGCGGCCAGCACGCTGCCCAGCACGGCTGTGCCGAGCACGGCCCCGATCTCGTAGGCCGTCTCCGACACCGCCGACGCGGCCCCGGCGCGGTCCGGCGGGGCGGCGGTGAGGATCGCGTCGTTCGTGATCGTCTCCGACAGCCCGATGCCGGCGCCGACGAGCACGGCGGCGGTGGCGAGCAGGACCGTGCCCTCCGGTCCGGCGACGAGCAGGCACAGCAGGTACCCGGCCGCCGCGGTGAGCAGCCCGGCGGTCACCAGCGTGCGCAGCGCGAACCGGCGGGCCAGCTGCGCCGCCGCGACGCCCGCCACCATCGTGATCGCGAACCCGGGCAGCAGCACCAGCCCGGCGTCGAGCGGGGAGAGCCCGGCCACCAGCAGCAGGTACTGCGCCGAGAAGAACAGCAGCCCGGTGAGCGCGAACATCGTGGCCGCGTTGGCCAGGGCGGACAGCCGCAGCACCGGCGAGGCGAACAGCCCCACGTCGAGCAGCGGCTCCTCGCCCGCGGCGCTGCGGGCCCGGGCGCGGCGCACGAACAGCACGCCGGCCCCGACGCCGACCAGCAGCGCGAGCCCGGCCCCGGCCGTCGGGCCGTCGTGGGCGACGGTCTTGATCGCGAGCACGGTCGGGGCCATCGCGAGCAGCGACAGCAGCACGCCCCACGGGTCGAGGCCGCCGGCGCGGTCGGGCCGCGACTCGGGCAGGACGAGCGCGCCGAGCACGAGCAGCGCGACCATCACCGGGACGTTGACCAGGAAGATCGCGCTCCAGTCGAAGTGCTCGAGCAGCACCCCGCCGACGATCGGGCCGACCGCCGCGCCGGCGGCGAACCCGGTGGCCCACAGGGCCACGGCGAACCGGCGCTGGGTGCGGTCGACGAACAGCGAGCGCAGCAGGGCCAGCGTGGAGGGCATGAGCATCGCGCCGAAGAAGCCGAGCAGGGCGCGGGCCGCGATGAGGTGCACGGCGTCGGTGGCGAACGTGGCGGCCAGGGACACCGCGCCGAACCCGGCCACGCCGATCAGCAGGGTGCGGCGCCGGCCGATGCGGTCCCCCAGGGTGCCCATGGTGACCAGCAGGCCCGCGAGGACCAGCGGGTAGACGTCGACGATCCACAGCTGCTCGTCGGCGGTCGGGCCCAGGGCGGTCGCGATCGCCGGCAGGGCGAAGCCGAGGACGGTGTTGTCGATCGCCACGAGCAGGGTGGGGAGGAACAGGACGGCCAGGCCGAGCCACTCGCGGCGGCCGGCCCGGAGGGCGACGACGGTCATCTCACTGCCTTTCTCTATACCGTCCAGACGGTACAGTCGGGAACGCTTCCGCCGCCCCGTGTGTTCCACCACCCCCCGGTTAGGCTGCGCCGATGGCCGGCGCCCGTGACCGCGTCCTCGACGCCTACGAGACGCTCCTGATCGACCACGGAGCGGCCTCGGTCACGCTCGACGCCGTGGCCGCCGCGGCCGAGGTGTCCAAGGGCGGCCTGCTCTACCACTTCGCGTCCAAGGACGCGCTGGTCGCGGGCCTGCTCGACCGCCTGCGCGAGCGCAGCGCGGCCGACGCCGACGCCATCCGCTCCGCCCCCGACGGCTCCGTCGCCTACTACGTCCGCACCTCCGCCCCGGGCGGCGGCGTCCCGGGCGGGGTGACGCGCACCTACCTCGCCGTGCTGCGCATCGCCGACGGCACCGCGACCGGGCGCGCCGTGCGCGACGCGCTCGCCGCCGTCGACGCCGACGCCTACGAGGCCCTGCGCGCCGAGCTGCACGACCCGGTGCTGGCCTGGCTGGCCCAGCTGGTCGGGGACGGGCTCTACCTGCGCACCCTCACCGGGACGCCCCTGCCCGAGGGCCTGGGCGTGGAGGACCTGCTGGCCCGCATGCGCACCTACCTCCCCCGCGACTGACCGCCCCCCGTCGAGGACGGCGCTGCTGCGGTTCCGGGGCTCCTGGAACCGCGACAGCGTCGTTCTCGACGGGGGGACCCGTCCCCGGTCGCAGCGGGGTGACACCGCTGCGACTGGATCGGAGCGGTGTCACCCCGCTGCGACGGGGGTGGATCAGCCGAAGGGCCAGCGGCGGGACGGTCGGGCGGCGGGCACCAGCTCCGGCCCCGATCGGGCGATCACCGGCAGCGGGATCGGGAGCCGGTGGCTCGTGACGTTCCAGTACCGGCCCTCGGGGTCCGCCGCGCGCCAGGCGTTCGCCAGGCGGGCGATGGCGTCGGCGTCGAGGTGCCGGCGGGGCCGCGGGCGCATCCCGCAGCGCTCCCGGATCTCGCGGTCCAGGGCGCGCCACGCGTCGTCCGCCGTGGTGTGGACGCTCACGGTCGGCCGGTCGTCGGACTGGCCCACCAGCAGGGTGTAGGCGCTGACCATCTCGTAGGACACGATCCCGCCCTCCTCGGTCGTTCGGTCGGCGGCGACGTCCTCGGCGCGCTACGCGGAGTCAACTCCATGATCACCACGGGGGGAACCGCGACCCCCCCGGGGAGCGCCGGGCGGCCGCGCACCGGCGCCCGGCGCTCACCGGCCCAGCGACACCGACGACATCGTGAACTCCGGGACGCGGACGGCCGGCACGGCGGTGCGGGTGAACCAGTCCTTCCACTCCCGCGGCAGGGTGCGCTCGGTCGTGCCGACGTCGGTGGCCTGGCGCAGGACGTCGAGCGGGGAGTGGTTGAAGCGGAAGTTGTGGTCGACCTCGCCGACGACCTCGCCGCCCTCCACCAGGTAGACCCCGTCGCGGGTCAGTCCGGTGAGCAGCAGCGTCTCGGGGTCGACCAGCCGGATGTACCACAGGCAGGTGAGCAGCAGGCCGCGGTCGACGCGGGCGGCGAGCTCGTCGACCGACCCGCCGGTGCCCCCGGTGAGCAGCAGGTTGTCGCCGGGCGGGGTGAACCGCGCGCCGAACTCGGCGGCCTCGGCGCGGGAGAAGCCGAGCTCGGCGACCGCACCGTCGCGCACCCACTCGACGCGGCGGGTGGGGGCGCCGTTGTCGAACACGCTCAGCGCGTCGCCCGAGCGCGTGGTGGTGAGGAACGGCTCGTACTCCAGGCCGGGGGCGAACGGGTCGCTGGCCAGCGTCAGCGGCAGGTCGGTGAGCCGCTCGCCGACGCGCGTGCCGTCCGGCCCGGCCAGCGCGCTGCGGCCCTCGTGCGCCGGGCGCCCGTCCATCGACCAGGCCAGGTAGATCATCAGGTCGGCCACGGCCGACGGCGGCAGCACCGTGTCGTAGCGCCCGGCCGGGAGCTCCACGCGCCGCGCGCCCCACTCCAGCCGCCGGGCCGCCTGCGCGGCGAGGTCCACGACGTCGACGTCCGCGAAGTCGGCGGTGGAGGCGCCCGTCCAGGCCGAGCCGGTCAGGTCCGGGGTCTTCGCGTTCAGCTCCACCGAGCCGGTGGGCTGCACCCAGCGCCGCCGCACCCCCGCCGACGTGCCGAGCCAGGTCGTGACCAGCTCGTGGCTGGCGAAGCCGTACTGCCGCTGCGGCCCGGCCAGCACCTCGGCCAGCCCGTCGGCGAGGCGGGAGAACACCCCGATCGAGGTCTCCTCCGCGGGCTCGGCCCAGGCCGGGTCGGCGTCGCCGGGCTCCGGGAGCGGTGCCGCGTCGCGGGCCGGTCCGGCGTCGCGGGCGCTCGCCTCGGCCGCGCGGACGAGGTCGGTGAGCTGGGCCGCGTCGGTGACCGCCACCCCGGAGGACACCACCCCGGCCGCCGTCCCGCCGTCCACGGCGACGAGCGCGATCACCGTGACCCGCTGCGCAGAGGTGTGCCCGTTCGTCGTCATCGTGCTGTTCGCCCAGCGCAGCACGGCCTCGCTGGAGCGGCGGACGAGCACGACGCAGCCGTGCAGGTGCGCGCCCGCGGCGAGCCCGCGCTCCACGATCTCCTGCGGGCCGATCACGCGCCCTCCTCCGCGGTGTTGAGCACGGTGACGCCCCGGAAGCGCGCCGACGGGCAGCCGTGGCTCACCGCCGCGACCTGCCCCGGTTGGGCCTTGCCGCAGTTCATCGCCCCGTGCAGCACCCAGGTCGACTCCCCGCCGACGGCGTCGAGCGAGCCCCAGAAGTCGGTGGTCGTGGCCTGGTAGGCGACGTCGCGCAGCTGCCCGGCCAGCCGCCCGTCCTCGATGCGGAAGAAGCGCTGGCCGGTGAACTGGAAGTTGTAGCGCTGCATGTCGATCGACCAGCTCCTGTCGCCCACGACGTAGATCCCCCGCTCGACGCCGGCGATCAGCTCCTCGGTGGAGGTGTCGCGCACCGGGTCGGGCCGCAGCGAGACGTTGGCCATCCGCTGGATCGGCACGTGGTGGGGGGAGTCGGCGAAGGCGCAGCCGTTGGAGCGCTCCAGGCCGAGCCGGGGCGCGAAGGTGCGGTCGAGCTGGTAGCCGACGAGCACGCCGTCGCGCACGAGGTCCCACTCGCCGGTGGCGACGCCGTCGTCGTCGAAGCCGGTGGTGGCGAGCCCGTGCGGCACGGTGCGGTCCCCGGTGACGTGCATGTGCTCCGAGCCGTAGCGCAGCGTCCCCAGCTGGTCGGGGGTGGCGAACGACGACCCGGCGTAGGCGGCCTCGTAGCCGATCGCGCGGTCGTACTCGGTGGCGTGCCCGACCGACTCGTGGATGGTCAGCCACAGGTTGGTCGGGTCGATCACCAGGTCGTAGGCCCCCGCCCGGACGCTCGGCGCCTTCGTCTTCTCCGCCAGCAGCCCGGGCACCTCGGCGAGCTCGGCGTCCCAGTCCCAGCAGGCAGGGCCCCGGCCGGTGCCGCGCAGGTACTCCCACCCGCGCCCGACGGGCGGGGCGAGGGAGCTCATGGTCTCGAAGCCGCCCGCCGCCCGGTCGACCGCGGTGGCGGTGAACGACGGCGCGATCCGCACCCGCTGCTGGACCGTCCGCGTGCCGGCGAGGTCGGCGTAGAACTTGCACTCCCGGACCTGCGCGACGGAGGCGTCGGCGTGGTCGACGCCGTCGGCCGCCAGCAGCCGCGCGCTCCACTCGGCGAGCAGCTCGACCTTCTCGCGCGTCGGCACGGTGAACGGGTCGACGTCGTAGGCCGACACCCACTCGCCGACGTGCACCGGCTCGTCCGCCCGCTCCACCCGCTCGATCGCGACCGGCGCCAGCGTCCGCGCCACCGCGACCGCCCGCTCGGCGACGGCGGCGGCGCGGTCGGTGCCCACCTCGCCGTGCGAGGCGAAGCCCCACACCCCGTCGACGAGCACGCGCACGGCCAGCCCGACCTCGACGTCGTCGGCCACACCGGTGACGTGCCCGTCGCGCAGGTCGATCGACTGCGTGGTGATCCGCTCGACCCGCAGGTCGGCGTGCTGCGCCCCGAGCGCGCGGGCGCGGTCGAGCGCGGCGTCGGCGAGCGCGTCCAGGGGCAGGCCGGTGAACGCGGGGTCGATCCGGGACATGGCGACGACACTATCGGCCGCGGAGCGGCCCGGCGGCCCCGTCGGCGCGCGTGCGCCGCGGTCCGGCGCCCGGGCGGTCAGGGGCGTCCGCGGAGCAGGCGCAGCAGGACCTCGACCAGCGAGTCGTCGTCGGCGCACTCCGGCGCCTCCACGGTGGCGCGGCCGTCCTCGTGCAGGCGCACCGTGCGGTCGGCGAGGCCGTCGGTGCCGAGGTCGGTGTGCAGCAGCAGGTCCTCGCCGTCGGGGTCGAACACCGAGTCCGGCGTCCCGTCGCCGTCGGAGTCGAAGCCGGAGCGGACGTCCGGGCCGCGGCAGGGTCCGTCGGCGCCGGGTCCGTCGGGCTCGTCCGGCACGGACCACGGGGTGCGCGGGGCGGGGTCAGCCACCGCCCGCCCCCGTCGTGAGCAGCACCAGCTCGGCGTCGAGCGCGGCGCGGTGCCGGCCGACCGCGGCGTCGAGGTCGGCCCCGGCCCCGGCGGCGAGCGCGGTGGCCGCGTGGGCGAGACCGGCGTCGAGGTCGGCCGCGACGGCGTCGAGCAGCTCGCCGCACCAGCGGCGCAGCCGGGCGCGGTCGGTGGCGGCCCGGCGGTGCCGCACGGCGACGACCAGCACCCCGGCGCCGGCGCCCGCGGCGGGCAGCAGCAGGGCCGGGCCGGCCGCGGTGGCGCCCACCGCCACCGCCAGCGACGCGACGACCAGCGGCAGCGCGGCGGTGCGCCACACGGCGGCGTCGGCGAGGACGGCGGCGGGGCCCGGGCGGTCGGGCGCCGGAGGGGCCGGCCGGGCGGGGGGCAGCGGGGGGACCGCGGGCCAGCGGGCGGGCAGCCGGAGCCCGCGGTCGGCGGCCGTGCGGCGGACCGCCGCCCGCGCCCCGTGCGCCCAGGTCCCCTGCGCGCGGTCCGCGACCGCCGCCGCCGCGACCGGGAGCAGGGCGACGAGCGCGCGGGGCCGGGGCCCGGCGAGGTGCGCGTCCGCCTCCCGGCGCAGCGCCGCCAGCTCCGCGGCCGCGGCCGTGCGGGCCCCGGAGCGGGCGAGCAGCAGCGCGTCCCGCAGCGCCGCGCGGTGGCCGGGTGCGAGCAGCGCCCGCCGCTCGCGCAGCTCCCGGCGGCGGGCGCGGACGGCGTCGCCGTAGCGGTCGGGACCGGCGGTCGCGGCGGGGGTCACCCGGGCAGGGTGGCACGCGGGGGGTGCTCCGCGGGGCCGTTCGGGAACACCCGCCGCGTACGCTCGACGGTCGTGTCCGCCCCGATCCCGACGTTCGTGCACCACCGCAGCCGCCTCACCGAGGGCCAGCAGCGGGCGTGGGACCGCTGGTGGCCGGAGCTCGGCCGCGACGTGCGCGACGTCGTGTCCGGCGCCGTCCCCTACGACCCGCCCGCCTGGTTCGGCCGCAGCGCCCCGCTGGTGCTGGAGATCGGCTCGGGGATGGGCGAGTCCACCGCCGCGCTCGCCGCGGCCGCGCCGGACGTCGACCACCTCGCCGTCGAGGTGTTCGAACCCGGCCTGGCGCAGCTGCTCATGCGCGTCGCCGATGCCGGGCTGACCAACCTCGCGCTGCTGCGCGGCGATGCGCTGGCCCTGCTGCGCGAGAGCGTCCCCGAGGGCTCCCTCGACGCCGTGCGGATCTTCTTCCCCGACCCGTGGCCCAAGCGCCGCCACCGCAAGCGCCGCCTCGTCCAGCCCGACGTGGTCGCGCTCGTCGCCTCCCGGATCCGGGTCGGCGGCGTCCTGCACCTGGCGACCGACTGGGCCGACTACGCCACGCAGATGCTCGCGGTCTGCACGGGTGAGCCCCGGCTGCGCAACTGCTCGCCCGACGGCTGGACGCCGCGGCCGGAGTGGCGGCCCGTCACCAAGTTCGAGGAGCGCGCCCGGATCGAGGGACGCGAGGTGCACGACCTGGTGTTCCGGAGGGTCGCCGTTGTGTGACCGTCCGTGACCCGGTAGGAAGGGACCGGACATCGGAGGGTGACCGAGGGAGGACTGTGTGTCGACACTGGTCGAGCCCCACTCCCCTCCGCCCGCCCTGCGCACCTGCCCCGTGCGACCGGTCCCGGCCGCTCCCGCCGCCGTCCCGGACCCCGCCGCCGCGGCCGAGTTCGTCGAGCGGTTCACCGCGGAGACCCGCCCCGGCCGGTCCGCCGCCGACCGTCTGGAGGAGGTCCGCCGGGAGCTGGGCGAGACGGGCACCTACACCCACACCGCCGCTGAGCTGGTCTTCGGCGCCCGCGTGGCCTGGCGCAACGCCGCCCGCTGCATCGGGCGGCTGTACTGGAACAGCCTGCACGTGCGCGACCGGCGCACGGTCTCGGCGCCCGCCGACGTCGCCGCCGAGTGCGCCGGGCACCTGCGCGACGCCACCCGCGGGGGCCGGATCCGGTCCACCATCACGGTGTTCGCGCCCGACCGGCCCGGAGCTCCCGGGCCGCGGATCCACAACGACCAGCTCGTCCGCTACGCCGGCCACCGCACCGCCGGCGGCGGGGTGCGCGGTGACGGTCGGTACACGGCCTTCACCGATCGCGCGGTCGAGCTGGGCTGGCGGCGGCCCGAGCCCGCGGGCCGGTTCGACGTCCTGCCCCTGCTGATCTCCACCGGCGACGCCGAGCCGGAGCTGCACGAGCTGCCGCGCGACGCCGTGCTGGAGGTGCCGCTGGTGCACCCCGAGCTGGCCTGGTTCGCCGAGCTGCGGCTGCGCTGGCACGCGGTTCCGGCGATCAGCAACATGCCGCTGGAGATCGGGGGCGTCACCTACCCCGCCGCCCCCTTCAACGGCTGGTACCTGGGCACCGAGATCGGCGCCCGCAACCTGGCCGACGCCGACCGCTACGACCTGCTGCCCGTCGTCGCCGAGCACCTGGGCCTGGACACCTCCTCGGAGCGCACCCTGTGGCGCGACCGCGCCGTGGTGGAGGTGCTCCGCGCGGTGCAGCACTCGTTCGACCTCGCGGGCGTCACGATGGCCGACCACCACAGCGAGTCCGAGCGGTTCCTCACCCACGTCGCCCGCGAGGAGCGGGCCGGGCGGGCCTGCCCGACCGACTGGAGCTGGATCGTCCCCCCGGTCAGCGGCGGCCTGACGAAGGTCTACCACCGCTACTACGACCCGCCGGACGACGCGCTGCGCCCCGCCTACCTCCCGCCCCGCCCCTGACGGCACCCCGCCCCCGCCGGGTCCCGCCCCCACATCCGGCGAGTTCCGCGCCCGTGTCCCGCGAGTTCCGCATCCGCGCCCGGCGAGTCCCGCCCTCGTGCCCGGCGGGTTCCGCACCCGCGCGCGGTGGGTCCCGCTCCCGCGCTCAGGCGGGCGCGGGCAGCCCGGGCACCTGCCGGCTGCGGCCGCGGAACTCGGCCACCACGACGTCCCCGCACCGCACGGTGACGTCGTAGAGGCCCGAACGGCCGGTCCGCGCCCGCTCGCGGGCCTCGGCCACGAGCTCGTCGCCGGCGCGGGCCGGGTTCAGGAACGCGACGTCGGCGCCGGAGGCGACCGCCGGGACGCCCTCGCTGTTGCAGGCGTAGGCGAACGCGGCGTCGGCCAGCAGGAACACGTAGCCGCCGTGGCAGATGCCGTGCCCGTTGACGTGGCGGTCCTCCACGGTCAGCGCGACGCGCGCGCGTCCCGGCCCCACGTCCAGCAACCGCACCCCGGCCCCGCGCCCGGCCGCGTCGGCCCGTTCCATGGCGGCCGCCGTGCGCTCGGCCGTCTCCTGCTCAGCGGCCCCGAACGGGCGATCGTCCACGGCGGCGACCCTAACGGGTCAGCGGGATAGGGTCCGCCCATGACCGACGTGCCGACGGCCTCCCGCGTCCTGCTGGTGTGGGACGCCCCGAACATGGACATGAGCCTCGGCTCGCTGCTCGGCACCCGGCCCACGTCCGCGTTCCGGCCCCGCTTCGACGCCGTCGGCCGCTGGCTGCTCGACCTCGCCGGTGACGACGCGACCGCGGAGGCCACCGTCTTCACCAACGTCGTCCCGGGCAGCACCGAGGTCGTCCGGCCGTGGGTGGAGGCGCTGCGCAACGTCGGGTTCGCCGTCTTCGCCAAGCCGAAGACCAGCGACGACTCCGACGTCGACGACGACATGCTCCGCCACATCGCGCTGCGGGCGGGGGAGGGCGGCCTCGAGCACGTCGTCGTCGCCTCCGGGGACGGGCGGGCGTTCCGCGAGCCGCTGGAGGAGCTCCGGGACGCCGGCACGTTCGTCACCGTGATCGGGTTCCGCGAGCACGCGTCGTTCGCGCTGAACTCAGAGGTCATCGAGTTCGTCGACCTGGAGGACATCGAGGGCGTGTTCCGCGAGCCGCTGCCGCGCATCACCCTCGACGCCCTGCCCGAGGGCGGCGCCTGGCTGCCGCCGTTCCGCTCCCTGCGCTCGCTGCTGGAGTCCCGCCGGTGATCCGCTTCACCGCGCCGGTCGTGCTGCCCTGCGACCCGGCGTGCTCGGTGCTGCGCGACGGCGTCGTCGACGTCGACGACACGGGCCGGATCTCCTTCGTCGGGTCGCGCTCGACCGCCCCCGCCTCGGACGCACCGGTCACGGCCCTGACCGGTGCGCTGCTGCCCGGGCTGGTCAACACCCACGCCCACACCCCGATGCTGCCGCTGCGCGGCGCGGGCGGCGACCTGCCGCTGCTGCGCTGGCTGCACGAGGTGATGTGGCCGATGGAGGCCCGGCTGTCGGCCGACGACGTCCGCACCGCGATGACGGCGGGCGCGGTGGAGCTGCTGCGCACCGGCTGCACCACGAGCGTGGAGATGTACCTGCACACCGACGCGATCGTGCGGGCGGTGCAGGACGTCGGCTCGCGGGTGCTGCTCACGCCCGGCGTGATCGCCGCACCGGGCTGGGACCGGCTCGGCACGTGGGAGCAGATGCGCGACGCGACGTCGGCCCGGATCGACTCCGGCGGGCTCGTGCAGGGCCGCGTCGAGCTCGGCTACGGGCCGCACGCCGCGTACACGCTGCCGGTCGAGGCGCTCGCGTCGGTGGCCGAGCACGCGCAGGCCCGCGGGGCGCTCCTGCACATCCACGTGGCGGAGGCGCCCGAGGAGGACGCGCCCCAGCGCGCGTCGCACGGGTCGGTGCCGGCGCTGCTCGACTCGGTCGGCGCGCTGGACGGGCGGGTGCTCGCCGCGCATGCCGTGCAGCTGTCCGACGACGACATCGCCCTGTTCGCGGCCCGGGGCACCGCGGTGGCCCACTGCCCGGGCTCCAACGCCAAGCTCGCGGCGGGGATCGCGCGGGTCACGGCGCTGCGCCGGGCCGGGGTGCGCGTCGGCCTGGGCACGGACGGGCCAGCGTCGGGCGACGACCTCGACGTCTGGGCGCAGGCCCGGCTCGCCGGCCTGCTCGCCCGCGTGAACAGCGGGGACGCCGCCGCGCTGACCGCCGCCGAGCTGCTGCTCATGGCCACCCGCGACGGCGCCGCCGCCATCGACCGCCCCGACCTCGGCGCGCTCGAATCCGGCCGGTGGGCCGACCTCGTCCACCTCGACCTCGACGACCCCGTCTTCACCGACCCGGCCGACGACGCCCAGCTGCTGTCCAACCTCGTCTGGGCCGGGGGCGCCCGGCTCGTGCGGGACGTGTGGGTCGCCGGCGAGGCCGTCGTGGCGGCGGGGAGACCGACGCGCGTGGACGCGGCCGCGACGACCGCCGCGGTCCGCGCCCTCGCCACCCGCCTCCGTCTCTAGCCCCCGCTCCCGGCGGGTCCGGACGCGCGACTCGCCCCGCCCGCACGCGACTCGCCGCGCACGGATGCGCGACTCGCCGGGCACGAGTGCGGAACTCGCCGGGCATGGGCGCGGGACTCGCCGGGCATGGGCGCGGGACTCGCCGGACCGGTACGCGGAACTCACCGCGCACGAATGCGGAACTCGCCGGGCCGGTACGCGGAACTCACCGCGCACGAGTGCGGGACTCGCCGGGCGCGGGGGCGAAACTCGCTGAGCCCGCACGCGGGGCTCGCCGGGGGCGGGGGCGGGCCGCCTCCGCGCTCAGCCGGCGAGCAGGGCGTGGCGGCCGTCGGAGTCGGGCCGGGCCCGGCGCCGGCCGGAGCGCCGGCCGGCGGTGCCGGCCGGGTACCGGGCGGGTCCGGCCGCCGCGACCAGCGCCTGCACCGGGATCGGTGCGGTCAGCGGGTCGCGGTGGAACTCGTCGACCGCCTCCGGGCTGCGCGGCGCCGCCCGGCTCCCGGCGCGGCTCAGCGCCGCGAAGATCGGCGTCAGTGCGGCGTCCTCGTCCAACGCGTGCCGCCCCGACAGTGCTCCCGTCGTCCCCCGCAGCTCGCCGTGGGTCTGGATCAGATCCGACATCCGTCACCTCCGTGTCCGTGGGCGCTCCGGCCGTCCCTGGAACCGGGTCGTGCAGCGCCCCCTCGCCACCCACAACGGGGACACCCCGACGGGGAAACGGTCCCCGACCGACGATCACGGCTCCGCGGGCCGATTCCCCCCGTTCGGGTGGTCCGGCCCCGGGATCGCACCCTCTCGAGTGCACGGGCGGCGCCCGCTGCAGCCGTCGTGGCCAGGATCCAGCCCGCGGCCACCAGCGCGACGGCGATCCACTGCGACGCCCCGGCCGGCTGCCGGTACCGGTCCTGCCCGGGGTCCACGATCGGGAGCAGGGTGTCGGCGGCGAAGATCCAGGGGTTCCAGGCCGGGCCCTGGTCGGCGTCGACGGGGCGCGGTTCGTTCGGCGCGAACCACGCGCCGCCGAGCACCCACAGGCCCGCCGACCAGCAGACCGCCGGCCAGGGGCGGTACCCGTGGCCCACGGTGACGCGCTGCAGGAACCCCACGTCCGGCCGGTGGGGCCCGTGCCCCGGTACCGCCGGCGCTGCCGCGCGACGAGCACGGTCCCGGCCTTCTCCTCCTGGCCGTGCCGCCGGTGGGCGGCCGCCAGCTGGTCCGACGACCGCGGTGAGTAGCCGTCACTCACCCCGATGACCCAACGCACGCGCTGATGGACGTCCACCGGCGGGGGTGTCGCCGGACGATCCGCACACGAACCCCTCCAGCGACACGTGACCGCGCGTGGTCGGTTCCCACAGCGGTGCCGCGTCGAGGAACCGGCCGACGCGGGCCTCGTCGAGCAGCACCACCCCGTCGGCCCGCCGAGCACCGCCCCCTGTGGCTCCTCCGCCGCGTCCTGCGCCACCCGCCCCCCGATCCGTGCCGGTCCCGGGACGATCCGGGCAGCCGGGGGCGGTCACCGCCAGGGCCCGCGGCGGGCCGGCCCCGGTCGTACCCGACCCTCAGTCGTACAGGGAGACGGGGGCGTCCGGGTCGCGGCCGTGCTCGCGCTCGTACTCGGCGAGGGCCTCGGCGTAGCGGTCGGCGCGCACCAGCGTGCGGTCCGGCAGGCGCACGAGGTGGACGCCCCCGGCGTCGCTGTCGTTGCGGTGCCAGTCGTCCTTCCACCCGGCCCGGGTCCACGGTGCGCCCATGCGACCAGGGTAGGTCCGCCGGCGGGCCCGGTCCGCCCGGCGACGGGCCGTGCGCGACGCGCCGCTCCTCGTGGCGCACCGGGCCGGAGCCGACTAGCTTTCCGGCGTGGCAGAGATCGTCCCGCTGAGCCGGGCCGTCGCGGACCTGGTGCACGACGGCGACACCGTCGCCCTGGAGGGCTTCACCCACCTGATCCCGTTCGCCGCGGCCCACGAGATCATCCGGCAGGGCCGCCGGGACCTCACGCTGGTGCGGATGACCCCCGACCTGGTCTACGACCAGATGATCGGCGCCGGCTGCGCGCGCAAGCTGGTGTTCTCCTGGGGCGGCAACCCGGGGGTGGGGTCGCTGCACCGCATGCGCGACGCGCTGGGCTCCGGCTGGCCGGTGCCGCTGGAGATCGAGGAGCACAGCCACGCGGGCATGGCCAACCGCTACGTGGCCGGCGCGTCGGGGTTGCCGTTCGCGGTGCTGCGCGGGTACGCCGGCACGGAGCTGCCGCTGCACACCGACACGATCTCCACGGTCACCTGCCCGTTCACCGACGAGGAGCTGGCGGCGGTGCGGGCGGTGAACCCGGACGTGACCGTGGTGCACGCCCAGCGCGCCGACCGCGCCGGCAACGTGCAGCTGTGGGGGATCCTCGGCGTGCAGAAGGAGGCGGTGCTCGCGGCGTCCCGCGCGCTCGTCACCGTCGAGGAGGTCGTCGACGAGCTGGAACCCGTGCCCGGCGCGATCGTGCTGCCGAGCTGGGTGCTCGCGGCGGTGTCGGTCGCCCCTCGGGGCGCGTCGCCGTCCTACGCGTACGGGTACTACGACCGCGACAACGCCGCGTACCGGGCGTGGGACGCGATCGGCCGCGACCGCGAGGCGTTCGGGGCGTGGCTGAAGGACCTCCGGGAGGGCGCGTGAGCACGGCCGAGGTGACCTGGACCGCCGACGAGATGATGACGGTCGCGGCGGCCCGCAGCCTGCGGGACGGGCAGGTGTGCTTCGTCGGGATCGGGCTGCCGTCCACGGCGGCCAACCTGGCGCGGCGGCTCCACGCACCCCGCCTGGTGCTGATCTACGAGTCGGGCACGATCGGCACCGAGCCCGAGGAGCTGCCGCTGTCCATCGGCGACGGGATCCTCGTCGACGCGGCGCTGTCGGTGGTGTCGGTGCCGGAGGTCTTCAACTACTGGCTGCAGCCGGGCCGCATCGACGTCGGGTTCCTCTCCGGGGCCCAGCTCGACCGCTTCGGCAACATCAACACCACCGTGATCGGCGAGTACGACGCCCCGTCGGTGCGCCTGCCCGGCTCGGGCGGCGCGCCGGAGATCGCGGCGAACTGCCGCGAGGTGGTCGTGGTGATGCGCCAGCGGCTCCGGTCGTTCGTGTCCCAGGTCGACTTCGTCACCTCGGTCGGGCACGGCTCCGGGCCGGGCGACCGGCAGCGGCTGGGGCTGCGCGGCGCCGGGCCGACGCGCGTCATCACCGACTTGGGCGTGCTCGAGCCCGACCCGGACTCGGCCGAGCTGGTGCTCACCGCGCTGCACACCGGCGTCGCGCTGGAGCAGGTGCACGCGGAGACGGGGTGGGAGCTGGAGGTCTCGCCGGACCTGAAGTACACCGCGCCCCCGGGCGAGGCGGAGCTGACGACGCTGCGCGCGATGCGGACGGTCGGCGTGTCGTGACCGTCGCGCTGCACCACGCCGTGACGGGTCCGCCCGACGCGCCGCCGCTGGTGCTGGCCGGCTCCCTGGGCTCCACCCTCGCCATGTGGGACCCGCAGCTCGACGCCCTGTCGCAGCGCTTCCGGGTGGTGCGGATCGACCACCGCGGGCACGGCGCCTCGCCGGTCCCGCCCGGCCCGTACCGGGTCGCCGACCTGGCCGGCGACGTCCTCGCCCTGCTCGACGCCCTCGGCCTGCCCCGCGTCGCCTGGTGCGGGCTCTCCCTGGGCGGGGTCGTCGGGCAGCACCTCGCGACGGAGGCGCCGGAGCGGATCTCCCGGCTGGTGCTCGCCTGCACGTCGGCGCACTGGCCCGACGGCACGGTGTGGTCCGACCGGGCGGCGGCGGTGCGGGCGCACGGCACGGCCTCGATCGCCGACGCGGTCGTGCAGCGCTGGTTCACCCCGGACTGGGCCGCGGCGCACCCCGACGTCGTCGCCGGTGCGGTCGCGCAGGTGGCCGGGACGTCCGACGAGGGCTACGCCGGCTGCTGCGACGCCCTGCGCGCGTGGGACCACCGGTCCCGCCTGGGCGCCGTCACCGCGCCGACGCTCGTGCTCGCCGGGGCGGCCGATCCCGCCACGCCCGTGGAGCCGCACGCCCGCACCCTCGCCGAGGGCGTCCCGGGGGCCCGTCTGGAGGTGCTGGACGCCGCGCACCTGGCCACGGTCGAGCGGGCGGAGCAGGCCACTGCGCTGATCGCCGAGCACTGCGCGTCCTGACGCGCGCGTTTGGTGACCGCTGTCACGGCCCACCCTCCGGACGTGCTCAACGATCGGGAACGGCGTGCACTGGCGGTGATCGAGCGGCAGCTCGCGGCCGGTGACCCGGAGTTCGTGCAGATCTTCCGCGCTCCGGTCCGGCCCCCCGCCGGGGTGCTGCTGGCCCGCGTCCTCATGGTGCTCGGGCTGGCCGTGGTGGTGCTGGGCAGCGCGACGGTGGCCCTCCCCGTCGCGGCGCTCGGCACGGCCGTCACCCTCGGGGGGTCGCTGCTGATGGTGCCGCGGGGCCGGGACGCGACCGGGGCCGACCCCGCCGCCTGACCCGGCCCCGGCGCCCGCGGGCTACCCGGTCGACCGGTCGTCGGCCGGGGGCGCGTCCGCGTCGTCCTCCGGCGGCACGTCCGGGTCGCTGTCCTCGTCGGGGGCGGGCGTCTCCGTCACCCCGGCGTCCTGCGACGTCGCGTCGGGGTCGTCACCGGCGCTGCGGTCGCCTCGGTCCCCCGCGTCGCCCGTCTCCCCGCCGTCGCCGGTGTCGGCGTCATCGGTGGGGGCGTCGTCGGTGGGCGCCTCGTCGGTGGGCGTCGTCGACTCCTCGTCGCCGGACCCGTCGTCCGTCCCCGGCTCGGCCGGCGGCGGGGCGACCACGCGCCCGACCGAGGTGCCCGACTCGCCGCTGCCGATCGTCGACCCGCGGACCAGCTCCACACCGGTGACGGCGAGCAGGGCGAGGGCGAACGCGAGCACGCCGAGCACCACCGCGACCACCCGCCGGCGGCGGCGCCGCGGCGGTGGCGCCGGGGCCAGCACGGTCGTCTCCTCGGGCGAGGGGCGGGGGCCCGGCACGGTCGCCCCCGGTCGCACGCGGGCGAGCACGACGCGGGTGCGCTCCAGCGACCGCTGGTAGAGCACCGCGGCGATGGTGCTGGCCACGGCGCCGATCGCGGCACCCGTCACGGTGCCCGCGGCCCCGGTGAAGGACCCGATCACCGCGCTGGTGGCGGCGGCGCCCCCGGCGGCGAGCACCTTGCTCACCGTGAGGTCGGGACTGGGCGGGGTCTCCGGGGCGGCCCCGGGGACGGGGAGTCGGACGGTCGGTTCGTCGGTGCGGCGGGGCGTGGGTGGCAAGGCGGGGCTCGACTTCGCTCTCGGGTGCGGATCCGGACGGTGAACGCTCCGGGTTGCCCGTTCACTCCGCCGTGTCACCTCCAGCGGGCACTCTCACGCAGGTTGCGCCGGATGCCGGATCCCCCCGTGGCCCGCGGGCAGGGCCGACCGGACCAGCGGCCACGAGGTGAGCACGCACAGGGCCACCAGCGGCCAGGTGAGCACGACCTGGGCCGTGGCCAGGGCGACGACGGCGCCCGCGGAGTAGAGCGGGAGGAACACCGCCAGCCGGACGACGTACTGCGCCGCCCACACCCAGCTCGCCCGCTGGTAGCCGCGCAGCAGGTCCGGGTCGCGCCGCCAGCGTGTGCGCTGCCCGAGCAGCGTGCCGACGATCACGCCGAGCAGCGGCCAGCGGACCACGATCGAGACCGCCCAGGCCAGCGCGCTGAGCGCGTTGCTCACGATCCGGACGAGGAAGAAGTCGGCCGCGTTGCCCGTCACCAGCGCGATCGTGGCGGCGAGGGCGACGCCCAGCAGCCCGAACACGACCGCGCGCGGGGGCCGGCCGGAGCGGAGCCGCAGCGCGGCCAGCCCGGCGGCGGTCAGCAGCGCGGCGCCGCTGCCCCAGGCCACCGGGGCCCCGACGCCCAGCGCCCCCGCGACGAGCCACGCCACCGCGAACGCGACGACGGGGAGCGTGGCGTCGACGGCTCCGGAGCGTCCGCCGAGCACCTCGGCGAGCGAGGGCTCGGGACCGGTTGCGGGAGGGGCCACGGATCCAGGGTGCCCCACCTCCGATCGGGTGGTGGCGCCGCGGTCGGCGACGGAGGACAGTGGGTGGCCCCCGCGAGTGCGGCGGGTGGCGCGGAGGTGAACGGCGGTGGTGCGCGTGTGGGGCAGCTTCATGGCGGTGGGGGACAGCTTCACCGAGGGTCTCGACGACTGGCGCGCCGACGGGTCGCCCCGCGGCTGGGCCGACCGGGTGGCCGAGCAGCTCGCCACCGGGCGTCCCGGCTTCCGCTACGCCAACCTCGCCGTGCGCGGCAAGCTGCTGGACCAGGTCGTGGACGACCAGCTGCCCGTCGTCGAGCGCGTGCGCCCCGAGCTGGTGTCGTTCTGCGCCGGCGGCAACGACCTGATCCGGCTCCAGTGCGACGTCGACGACGTGGCCGCGCGCTTCGACGCCGCGCTGGCCCGGGTGGCGGCCACGGGCGCGGACGTGTTCGTCTTCACCGGCTTCGACCTCGGCCGGATGCACCCGATGATCCGCCGCCTGCGCGGCCGGGTGGCCTGCTTCAACGAGTCGATGCGGGTCAGCGCGGAGCGGCACGGCGCGCTCGTGGTCGACCTGTGGGGGATGGCCCCGCTCACCGACCCCCGCGCCTGGGGCCCCGACCGGCTGCACCTGCGGCCCGACGCGCACCGCCGCGTCGCCCTGCGCGTGCTGGAGGCGCTGCGGCAGCCGGTGGACGACGACTGGCGCGTCCCGCTGCCGGACGGGGAGCCGGCGCCGTGGCGCGACCGCCAGCTCGAGGACCTGCGGTGGATGCGCGACTTCGCCGTGCCCCACATCCGCAAGCGCCTGCGCGGCCACCGCACGGGCGACGGCTTCCTGCCCAAGCGCCCGGACCTGCTCCCGCTGGAGTGACCCCGCCGGCCCGTCACGCGCCGCCCTCCTCCTCGGGGGCCGGCAGGGGGTAGGCGCCGTCCTCGTCGTGCACCTCGCGGCCGGTGACCGGCGGGGTGAACACGCAGACCGTCCGCATCAGCGTGCGCGGGCGCAGCCGGTGGCGCTCGTGGCCGTCCAGGACGTAGGTCGACCCCGGCCCCAGCCGGTGGGTCGTGCCGGTCTCCCGGTCGAGCAGCTCGCCCTCGCCCTCGACCACGAAGACGGCCTCGACGTGGTGGGTGTAGCGGAAGTCGTGGACGGTGCCGGGCTGCAGCACCGTCTCGTGCAGGGAGAACCCGACCCCGTCGCGGGCCAGCAGGATCCGCCGGCTGCGCCAGCCCGCGGCCTCGACGTCGCGGTCGGTCCCCGTGATCTCGTCCAGCGTCCGCACGATCATGTCGCAGCTCCCCGGGTCGTGGCGTCCGACGCGTCCGGCTACCCGGTCGGCGCCGCGGCGTCACCTCCAGGTGACGGGCAGCTCCGCGAGCCCTCCGGTGATCAGGTCGGTGCGGTGCCGCAGCGCGGCCGGGTCGACGGCGAGCTCCAGGTCCGGCCGGCGCGCCACCAGCGCGTCGAGCAGCTCGACCAGCTCGATCCGGGCCAGCGGCGCGCCGAGGCAGAAGCGCGGCCCGTGGCCGAAGGTCAGGTGGGGGTTGGGCGACCGGGTGGTGTCGAACCGGGCCGGGTCCGGGAAGCGGCGCGGGTCGTGGTTCGGCCCGTGCACCCCGAGCAGGACGAGGTCGCCGGCCGCGACCCGGACCCCGCCCAGCTGCAGGTCCTCGGCGGCGTAGCGCACCGTGCCGCCGTCGGGGGACTCCGCGCCCGGCAGCTCCACCCGCAGGACCTCCTCCACCGCGGCCGGGATCCCGCTGCGGTCCCGGACGAGCGCGTCCCACCGGTCGCGGTGGGTCATCAGGAGCACGACCCCGCGGTCGATGGCCGCCGCGGTCGTCTCGTGCCCGGCGAACAGCAGCCCCGCCGCCAGGCCGGCCACCTCGTCCGGGTCGTCGGGCGCGTCGGCGACGAGCAGGGAGAGGACGTCGTCGGCGGGCTCGGCCCGCTTGCGCTCCACCAGCTCGCGCACGTAGCCGAACAGCGCGCCCATCCCGGCGAGCGACCGCGCCTCGTCGCTGTGGTGCGCCGCGTCGGTCGACCAGACCCGGAACGCGTCGCGGTCGCCGGCGGGCACCCCCAGCAGCTCGCAGATCACGAGCGCCGGCAGGGGGAACGACACGGCCTCGTGCAGGTCCAGGGGCGGGCGCCCGGCGAACGCGGTGTCGAGCAGTCCGTCGACGAGCTCGCGGACGCGCGGGCGCAGCGCGGCCATCCGCCGGGCGGAGAACGCCGGGGAGAGCAGGCGGCGCATCCGCGCGTGGTCGACCGCCTCGGTGGCGTGCTCGCCCAGCGGCCCGCCGAACACCGCCGAGCGCGAGTACCGGGCGGCCCGCTCCGGCTCGGGGTGGGACCGGCCCAGCCGCGGGTCGGTGAGCAGGGTGCGGACGTCGTCGTAGCCGGTGACGAGCCAGGCCGGGTCACCGATCGGGGTGGTGGTGGGACGGACGTCCATCGGGCTCCTCCCGTCGATCGCGTCGGATGCGACGCGTCGCATTCGACGGTACCGGGATCGCTAGGATCCGTCGATGACCGACCGGCACGCCCCCGGCGTGGACGAGGCCTACGCCGTCATGGAGCACGTCCGCGCGCTGCGCCAGGAGCTGCTCACGGGCGCGCCGGAGCCGGTCGGCGACGAGGCCGGCAGCGGGCTGACCGGCCCGCAGATCGCCGCCATGACCCACATCGCCACCCGCGACCCGGTCACCGTCACCGAGCTGGCCCGGGCGCTGCACCTGAGCCACAGCACCACGTCGGGCATCGTCGACCGGCTCCAGGCCCGCGGGTTCGTCACCCGCACCCGCGACGAGCACGACCGCCGGGTCACCCGGATCGCGGCGACCGGCGTGGTCGCCGACTACGTCGAGCGGCTGGAGGCGGGCCCGTTCGGCCGGCTGACCCGGGCGATGGCCGACGCGTCCGAAGCCGACCGGCGGGCGGTGCTCGACGGTCTCGCCGCGCTCCGCCGCCTGCTCGCCGAGCGCCCCGCGGGTCAGGTCAGCGACCGGCCCGCCAGCATCGAGAACGGCCGCTGGTAGGCCGAGCCCAGCAGGCGCACCAGCGCGTCGAGCACCTTCGCGTCGTTGCCGACGAGCACGCGGGGCCGGTTGCGCTCCACGCCCCGCAGGATCACCTCCGCGGCCCGCTCGGGCGGCATCCGCAGCGCGGTGCGCTCGAAGCGCTCCATCGCCGCGCCGTCCTCGTACCCGACGCCGCGGCCGGCGTTGCGGGCGATGGCGGTGCGCACCCCGCCGGGGTGCACGCAGGTGACCCGCACCGGGTGGCCCGCCAGCAGCATCTCCTGGCGCAGCGCCTCGGTGAACCCGCGCACGGCGAACTTGGCCGCGTTGTAGGCGCTCTGCCCGGGCACGGCGAGCAGCCCGAACAGGCTGGAGATGTTGACGACGTGGCCCGCGCCGGAGGCGATGAGGTGGGGCAGGAACGCCTTCGTGCCGTGCACGACGCCCCAGAAGTCGATGTCGACGACCTTCTCGATCTGCGCGAACGTCGAGTCGAGCACCGTGCCCGCGAACGCGACGCCGGCGTTGTTGTACACCTGGTGGACCACGCCGAAGTGGTCCGCGACCTCGTCGGCGTAGGCCAGGAACGCCTCCCGGTCGGTGACGTCGAGCGCGTCGCCGCGCACCTCGCCGCGGATGCCCGCCACCGTCTCGGCCAGCCCGTCGGCGTCGATGTCGGACAGCGCCAGCCGCGCCCCCCGCCGGGCCAGGTCGTGGGCCAGCGCCCGCCCGATCCCCGACCCGGCCCCGGTCACCACAGCCACGCGTCCCGCGAAGTCCGTCACGGCCGTCATCGTGGTCCACCCGCCGGTGGCGAGGAAGGGCGTCGGGCAGACTGCGGACGTGGACTTCCGCTCCGCCTACCGCCACGGCTTCGCCCGCGTCGCGGCCTGCACGCTGCGCACGACCATCGCCGACCCGGCGGCCAACGCCCGCGCGGTGCTGGAGACCGCGCGGGAGTGCCACGCCGACGGCGTCGCCGTCGCGGTGTTCCCCGAGCTGACGCTCTCGGGCTACTCGATCGAGGACGTCCTGCTCCAGGACGTGCTGCTCGACGAGGTGCAGCGCGCGCTGGGCGAGATCGTCGCGGCGTCGGCGGACCTGCTGCCGGTGCTCGTCGTCGGGGCGCCGCTGCGGCACGGCCACCGCATCCTCAACACCGCCGTCGTCGTGCACCGGGGCCGGGTGCTCGGGGTGGCGCCCAAGTCCTACCTGCCGACCTACCGCGAGTTCTACGAGCGCCGCCAGGTCGCGCCCGGCGACGACGTGCGCGGCACGATCCGCATCGGGGACGCGGACGTCCCGATCGGGCCGGACCTGCTGTTCGCCGCTGCCGACGTGCCGGGCCTGGTGCTGCACGTCGAGATCTGCGAGGACATGTGGGTGCCCGTCCCGCCCAGCGCGGAGGCGGCGCTGGGCGGCGCCACGGTGCTGGCCAACCTGTCGGGCTCGCCGATCACCGTCGGCCGCGCGGAGGACCGCGAGCTGTACGCGCGCTCGGCGTCCTCGCGCTGCCTGGCCGCCTACGTCTACGCCGCCGCGGGCGAGGGCGAGTCGACCACGGACCTGGCCTGGGACGGCCAGACGATGGTGTTCGAGAACGGCGTGCTGCTGGGGGAGACCGAGCGGTTCCCGCAGGGCCCGCGGCGCACCGTCGTCGACGTCGACCTCGACCTGCTGCGCGCCGAGCGGCTGCGGATGGGCACCTTCGACGACAACCGCCGCCACCACGCGCCGCAGTTCCGGCGGGTCGGGTTCCGCCTGGACCCGCCCGGCGACGACCTCGGCCTGCGCCGGGAGGTCGAGCGGTTCCCCTTCGTCCCCTCCGACCCCGAGCGGCTCGACCTCGACTGCTTCGAGGCCTACAACATCCAGGTCGCCGGGCTGGAGCAGCGGCTGCGCGCCATCGGGCACCCGAAGGTCGTCATCGGGGTGTCGGGCGGGCTGGACTCCACGCACGCGCTGATCGTCGCGGCCCGGGCGATGGACCGGCAGCAGCGCCCGCGCAGCGACATCCTCGCGTTCACCCTGCCCGGGTTCGCCACCGGCGAGCGGACGAAGGGCAACGCGGTCGCGCTGTGCCGGGCGCTGGGCGTCACGTTCACCGAGCTGGACATCCGCTCGACCGCGACGCTGATGCTGGAGAACCTCGGCCACCCGTTCGGCCGCGGCGAGCCGGTCCACGACGTGACGTTCGAGAACGTCCAGGCCGGGCTGCGCACCGACTACCTGTTCCGCGCGGCCAACCAGCGCGGCGGGATCGTGCTCGGCACCGGCGACCTGTCCGAGCTCGCGCTGGGCTGGTCCACCTACGGCGTCGGCGACCAGATGTCGCACTACAACGTCAACGGGGGCGTGCCCAAGACGCAGATCCAGCACCTCATCCGCTGGGTCGCCGGCGGGGACCTGTTCCCCGACGAGGTCGGAGACGTGCTGCGCTCGGTCCTCGACACCGAGATCACCCCCGAGCTCGTGCCGGTCGGGGAGGACGGTCAGGCGCAGAGCAGCGAGGCCAGCGTGGGTCCGTACGCCCTGCAGGACTTCACGCTGTTCCACGTGCTGCGCTACGGGTTCCGACCGTCGAAGATCGCCTTCCTGGCCTGGCACGCCTGGCACGACGCCTCGGCCGGCGACTGGCCGCCCGGCTTCCCCGAGGGCGAGCGCCCCGCCTACGACCTGGCCGCGGTCCGCCGCTGGCTGCTGGTGTTCGCGCAGCGGTTCTACGCGTTCAGCCAGTTCAAGCGCTCCGCGATGCCGAACGGGCCCAAGGTGTCCGCCGGCGGGTCGCTCTCCCCGCGGGGGGACTGGCGGGCGCCGTCGGACATGTCGGCGCGGATCTGGACCGAGGAGATCCGGCGCGAGGTGCCCGAGGCCTGAGCGCCCACCACCCGCCGCAGCGGGGCGCCGCCCGGCCGCTCGCCCCGGCGGTGGGCGCCCCCGCTGGCTAGGGTCGGGACGTGCCCGAGATCGACACCAGCCGCCCCCACGAGGCCCGCGTCTACGACTACATCCTCGGCGGCAAGGACAACTACGCCGTCGACCGCGCGGTCGGCGACCAGATGATCGCGGCCGTGCCCTCGATGCCGGCGGGGGCGCGGGCCAACCGGGACTTCCTCCGGCGCGCGGTGCGGTTCGCCGCCGAGCAGGGCGTCGACCAGTTCCTCGACATCGGCACCGGGCTGCCGACCGCGGAGAACACCCACGAGGTCGCGGAGGCGGCGAACCCGGCCGCGCGCACGCTGTACGTCGACTACGACCCGCTCGTCCACGTGCACGCCCAGGCGCTGCTGGTCGGCGAGAACACCTCCTACGTGCTGGGCGACCTGCGCGAGCCGCAGCCGATCCTCGACGCCGCGGCCCGCCACCTCGACCTGGAGCGGCCCGTCGCGGTCCTGCTCGTCGCGGTCCTGCACCACCTGCTCGACGCCGACGACCCGCACCGCCACGTCCGCACGGTGCTCGACGCCGTCCCGGCCGGGTCCCACCTCATCCTGAGCCACGCCACCTGGGACTTCATCACCCCGGCGGAGGTCGAGCAGCTCGAGGCCGTGGCCGCCGCCTCCGGCATGCAGCTCCGCCCGCGCAGCCGCGCGGAGATCGAGCCGTTCCTCGACGGGCTCGAGGTCGTCGAGCCCGGTCTCGTCGCCGTGACGGCGTGGCGGCCCGAGGGCGACGGGCCCGCCACCACCGAGGGCGTCGGGCACTACGGCGTCGTGGCGCGCAAGCCAGCCTGACCCCGCCCGCCCGCCCGCGACCCGCCACCCGCGTTGCAGGAAGGCCACCTTCACGCAAGCTCCTTGCATGAAGGTGGCCTTCCTGCAATCCAGGGCCGGGGCGTGCCGGGCGCCGCGGACGGGGGCACCGATGAGTTCCCGGCCTCCCGTCCGTCCCACCGGCATGGACACCACACCCACCACGGGGCCGCGGAAGGCGGGCCGGCGCGAGTGGATCGGTCTGTCGGTGCTCGCGCTGGCCTGCCTGCTCTACGTCATGGACCTCACCGTGCTGCACCTCGCGGTGCCGGACCTGTCCGCCGACCTGCAGCCCACGGCGTCGGAGCTCCTGTGGATCATCGATGTGTACGGCTTCATGGTGGCGGGCGCCCTGGTCACCATGGGCACGCTCGGCGACCGCATCGGGCGCCGGCGCCTGCTCATGATCGGGGCGGCGGCGTTCGGGGCGGTGTCGGTGCTGGCCGCGTTCTCGACGACGCCGGAGATGCTGATCGTCAGCCGCGCGCTGCTCGGGATCGCCGGGGCGACGGTGGCGCCCTCGACCCTGTCGCTGATCTTCCACATGTTCACCGACCCCAGGGAGCGCTCGCTGGCCATCGGGATCTGGATCAGCGCGTTCTCCGCCGGCAGCGCGATCGGGCCGGTGCTGGGCGGGCTGGTGCTGGAGTGGTTCTGGTGGGGCGCGGTGTTCCTGCTGGCCCTGCCCGTGATGGGGGCGCTGCTCGTGCTCGGCCCCCGCGTGCTGCCCGAGTACCGCGACCCGGACGTCGGGCGGCTCGACCTGCGCAGCGCTGCGCAGTCGGTCGTCGCGCTGCTCGCGGTGGTGTTCGGGCTCAAGGAGCTGGCCGTGCACGGGGTCGGCCCGGTGCCGCTCGCGGCGCTCGCCCTCGGTGTCGCCGTGGGCGCCGCCTGGGTCCGCCGGCAGCGGCGCCTGCCCGATCCGATGATCGACGTGGCGTTGTTCCGGCTCCCCGCGTTCCGCACCGCGCTCGCCGTCAACTTCCTGGCGATCTTCGTGATGGTCGGCTACTTCCTGTTCATCGGCCAGTACCTGCAGCTCGTCGTCGGGCTGTCCCCGCTGCGGGCGGGGCTGTGGTCGCTGCCCGGTGCGCTCGCGTTCGTGGCGGCCTCGCAGCTCGCGCCGCGCCTGCTCGGTGGCCTCCGCCCGGGGAGCGTCGTGGCCGGCGGGCTCGCGGTGTCGGCCGCCGGGCTGCTGCTGCTCGCGACCGTGCAGGTGGCGGGCGGGCTGACCGCGGTCGTCCTCGCCTCCGTCGTCGTCTCGCTCGGCATGGGCCCGGTGTTCGGGCTGACCACCGAGATGGTCGTCGGCGCCGCCCCGCCCGAGCGGGCCGGCGCGGCGTCGGGCGTCTCGGAGACCGCGGCGGAGCTGGGCGGGGCGCTGGGCCTGGCCGTGCTGGGCAGCGTCGGCGCGGCGATCTACCGCGCCGGGATCGACGCCTCGTTCCCCGGCGCCCCCGAGGCGGCGCGGGACACCCTCGGCGGGGCCGTCGCCGTCGCGGGCCGGGTGCCCGGGGGCGCGGAGCTGCTGACCGTGGCGCAGCAGTCGTTCGTCGCGGGCCTGCAGCTGACCAGCCTCGTGGCCGCGGTGATCGCGGCGGTGATCGCCGTGGTGGCGGGGGTGGCCCTGCGGGAGCCCGCCCCGTCCCCGTCCCCGGAGCCCGCCCCGGCCTGACGGCCTCGTGAGCGGATGTGGCGGCCGGAGCCGCCACATCCGCTCACGGGCGCGTCAGCGCCGGTGGTGGGTCGGGGCCAGGCGGTAGACCGGCGTGGGGATGCCGACCAGCCGGGCCTTGATCTGCAGCGCCAGGTAGAGCGAGTAGTAGCGGCTCTGGTGCAGGTTGCCGCCGTGGAACCACAGGTCCGGCTGCTGGGTGGGCTTCCACATGTTGCGCTGCTCGCCCTCCCACGGCCCCGGGTCCTTGGTGGTGTCCGACCCCAGGCCCCAGACCTTGCCGACCTTCGCCGCCACCTCCTCGCCGACGACGTCGGCGGCCAGGTCGATCATCGAGCCGTAGCCGGTGGCCCAGACGACCAGGTCGGCGGGCAGGCGCGTGCCGTCGTCCAGCACCACCTCGGACTCCGTCAGCTCGACGACCTGCCCGCGCGCCAGCTTGATCTTCCCGTCGGCGACGAGGTCGGCCGCGCCGACGTCGATGTAGTAGCCCGAGCCGCGGCGCAGGTACTTCATGAACAGCCCGGAGTCGTCGTCGCCGAAGTCCAGGTCGAAGCCCGCCTCCTCCAGCCGCCGGTAGAAGTCCGCGTCGCGCTCGCGCGCCGCGTCGTACACCGGCTTCTGGAACCGGTGCATGATCCGGTAGGGCAGCGAGGCGAAGATCGTGTCCGCCTTGTGCGTGGTGACGCCCGCGGCCACGGCGCGCTCGGAGTACAGGTCGCCGAGCCCGAGATCCATCAGCGTCTCGGACCGGATGATGTGGGTGGAGCTGCGCTGCACCATCGTGACGTCGGCGCCCACCTCCCACAGGGCGCCGCAGATGTCGTGGGCGGAGTTGTTCGACCCGACGACCACCACCCGCTTGCCCTTGTAGGCGTCCGGACCGGGGTGCTGCGAGGAGTGGTGCTGCTCGCCCCGGAAGGTCCCCGCCCCGGGGATCTCCGGCACGTTCGGCTTGCCCGACACCCCGAGGGCGAACACGACGTGCTTCGGCCGGAGCACGACCTCCTCGCCGGCGCGGTCGACGACGACCTCCCACCCGTCGCCGGTGTGGCGCGCGCTGCGGGCGGTGCTGGAGCCCCAGTAGTTCAGCTCCATCACCCGCGCGTACATCTCCAGCCAGTCGCCGATCTTGTCCTTCGGCGCGAACACCGGCCAGTTCTCCGGGAACGGGATGTAGGGCAGGTGGTCGTACCAGACCGGGTCGTGCAGGGCGAGGGTGCGGTAGCGCTTGCGCCAGGAGTCCCCGGGGCGCTCGTTGCGGTCCAGGATGATCGTCGGGACGCCGAGCTGGCGCAGCCGCGCCCCCAGGGCGATCCCACCCTGCCCGCCGCCGATGACGACGACGTCGGGCTGGGTCGTGTAGCCCAGCTCCGCGGCCTCGGCCTCCCGCTGCTCCTTCCAGGTGCGCCGGTCGGGGTCGGCGCCGTGCTGGACGCCGACCGGCCGCCGGTCGCGCTTCGGCTCCTCGTGGCCCTTGAGCTCGTCGAGGGTGGTGAGCAGCGTGAACGCCCGGCCCTCGGCGTCGAGGCGCAGGTGCCCGCTGCCGCGGCCGACGGCGGTCTCGAACGCGAGCCACGCCTCGGTGATCCCGTCGCTCTCGACGGGCTCCTCGGTGGTGCGGAAGCCCGAGGCGCCCGCACCGGTGTGCGCGACGAGGTCGGCGACGCCCGCCGGCCCCTCCACGGTGGTGATGTTCCAGGTGAACGCGACGAGGTCGCGCCAGAAGCTCTCCGCGGCGAACAGCGCGCCGGCGGCCTCGGCGTCCTGCGCGGCCAGGGCGCGCTCGAAGGCCGCCAGCCAGTCGTCGACGCGGACGGCGGCCGCCGACCGGGTGCCCTCGGCGGTGGCGGTCACGCGGGGGCTCCGGTCGGTGCGTCGTGCGGCGGGACGAGGATCTGCACGGGGTCCTCCCTCGGGTCGGCCGGCTCCCGGTCGGCTGTGACGCGGGTCATGGGCACTCCACCGCACGCGGCGGGCGGGGGCAACGGTTGCACCCGCGTTGCACGCCGTCCGCACAGGTCAGCGGCGCACCGCGAGCGCGACCCCCTCCGCGATCCGGTACGGGCGCGTCGCCACGACGGCGCCGATCGAGCGGCGCAGCCGGCTGACCTCCGCGCGCACCGTGACGACGTGCTCGCCGTCGCCGTAGAGGGCGCCGCTGAGCCGCTCGGCCGTGAGCCCGGCGGGGCCCGCGCGGTGGAGCAGCTCGACGATCCCGGCGTGGCGCCGCGACAGCGCCGTGCGCCACGGGCCGTCGGGGGAGGCCACCTCCAGGACGGGGGCGCCGGTGAGGTCCAGGACCGCGTCGGTCCGCCGATCGGCGCCCGCGGGCCGGACCAGCCAGCCGTCGCGCAGCGGCTCGGACACGCACGGCCCCAGCCCCGGCACGACGATCCCGGCCCCGGCCCGGGGCGCCTCGACCCGGTCCCGCGTCCGGACGCCGCGCTGGTGGGCGACCCAGCCCTGGTCGTCGACGACCAGCGCCGGGCCGGCCACCGCGGCGAGGACGTGCTCGGCGCCGGACCGGATGCGCTCCAGGCGCCGCTCGTGGTGCCACCACAGCGTCGACTCCGCCAGCCGCACCCCCGTCCCGACCAGGGCCTCGATGGCGGGGTGCAGCGTCAGGGCCGGACCGCTGATGTCGACGACGCCCAGCAGCCGCCCGTCGCGGGGGTCGTGGATCGGGGACGCCGTGCAGTACCACGGGTGCTGGCCCGGCTCGAAGTGCTCGGCGGAGAACAGCTGCACCGGCGCCTCCTCCGCCAGGGCGGTCCCGATGGCGTTGGTGCCGACCCGCCGCTCGGTCCACTCCGCGCCCTCGCCGAACCCGAGCGCGTCGGCCTGGTGGCGCACCGCGGCCGACCCCTCGCGCCACAGCACGACCCCGTCGGCGTCCGCGACGACCAGCAGGAACAGCGACGCGTCGGCCACGCTCGCGACGGTCCGCACCAGGTCGGGGACGACGAGCGCCAGCGGCGAGCCCCGCCGGCGGCGCTCCACGTCGATCGCGGGCAGCGGGTCGCGCGCCCCGGGGACCCCCGGGTCGAGCCCGGCCGACAGCACGCGCTCCCACGAGCGCTCCACGAGCGGGCGGGGCCGCAGGGGCGGGCGCCCGCCCCCGAGGACGGCGTCGTGCACGCGGCGCAGCCGCCGGGCGTGCTCGGCCAGGTCGGTGCCCGGCCGGATCGCGCCGAAGGCCATCGCGCGCACCTCCCGACCGGCTGCTCCGCCCGAACCGGGACCAGCGTAGGCGGCGGGACGTGCCGTGCACCACAGCTCCACCGGACGGGGGGTTTCGGACCGGCGATCGGGGCAACACCGCGGGGGTGCGGATCGTCATCACCGGAGCCAGCGGCAACCTCGGCACGGCCCTGCTGAGGCGGCTGACCGGCCACGACGTCGTCGGCGTGTGCCGGCGCCCCCCGGAGGGCGGGGAGCCCTACGACGGGGTGCGCTGGGTGTCGCTCGACCTTTCCGCGCCCGCGCCCGCCCTCGGCCCCGTGTTCGAGGGCGCCGACGCGGTGGTCCACCTGGCGTGGGGCTTCCAGCCCTCCCGCGACGTGGCCTACCTGGAGCGGCTCGGTGTCGGCGGCACGCGGGCGGTCGTGGAGGCCGCGCAGGCCGCGGGCGTGCCGCACCTGGTCCACCTGTCCTCGCTGGGCGCCTACTCGCCCGGCGCGGACGTGCCGGTGGACGAGTCCTGGCCCACGCGCGGCATCGGCTCGCTGGCCTACAGCCGCCACAAGGTCGCCGCCGAGCGGATCCTCGACGAGCACGAGCGCCAGCACCCCAACGGCACCGCGGTGGCCCGGATGCGCCCCGGCCTCGTCCTGCAGCGCGCCGCCGGCAGCGCCCTGCTGCGCTACGGGATGCCCGCCTACGTCCCGGCGGGCCTGCTGCGGTACCTCCCGCTGCTGCCGCTGGACCGGCGCCTCGTCGTGCCCGTGGTGCACGCCGACGACGTCGCCGACGCGATCGTGCGCGTGCTGGAGCGCCGCGCGACCGGCGCGTTCAACCTGGCCGCCGAGCCGCCCGTCGACCGCGACGTGATCGCCGCCGCCCTCGGCGCCCGGCCCGTCCACCTGCCCGCCCCGGTGCTGCGCACCGCGGCCGCCCTCGCCTGGCGGCTGCGCGTGCAGCCGCTGGACCCCGGCTGGATCGACCTGGCCTTCGCCGTGCCGCTGCTCGACACCACCCGCGCCCGCACCGAGCTGGGCTGGACGCCGTCGGTGCCCGCTGACGCCGCCCTGCGCGAGGTGCTGGACGGGATGGTCGACCACGCCGGCACCACGAGCCCCGTGCTGCGCCGCCGCACCGTGCGCGGCGAGCTGGACGACCTCGTCCGCGGGGGACCGATCGGCTCCCGCGCCCGTCCGTAGGAAGGAACCGCCATGTCCCGCCCCCGCTCCGCCGTCCGCCACCCCGTCCAGACCGCCGCGCTCGCCGTGGCGGCCGTGTTCGTGCTCGTCGGGATCCTGGGCTTCATCCCCGGGATCACGAGCAACTACGACCAGCTGATGGTCGCCGGGCACGAGTCCGGCGCGCTGCTCCTGGGCCTGTTCCAGGTCTCGGTCCTGCACAACCTCGTGCACCTCGCCTTCGGCGCCGTCGGGTTCGCGCTGGCCCGCACCGCCGCCGGGGCGCGCAACTACCTGATCTTCGGCGGCGTCGTCTACGCCGTGCTGTGGGTCTACGGCCTGCTGATCGACCCGACGAGCGCCGCCAACTTCGTGCCGCTGAACACGGCCGACAACTGGCTGCACTTCGTCCTCGCGGTGGGCATGATCGCCCTCGGCGTGCTGCTCGGGCGCGACGTCGTCGCCCGCGCCCGCCGGTAGTCGGGACCACCGGTAGTCAGGACCGGCTGCGGTCGCGGGCGCCGCTCTCCCACAGCGGCCCCGCGACCAGCCAGATCCCGACGACGAGCCAGCAGCGGCCGGTCCAGCCGTACAGCACGGCGTCCTGCTCGGGGTCGCCGGGGAGGACGGCCAGGCCGAGCAGCGTCACCGACGCGATCGCGGCCGCGACGACGACCCGGCGCCACTCCCGCCACAGGTGCGCCCGCCGCTGCGGCCCGTGCCGGGGCACTCGCACCGGGGGCGGGCCGCCCGCGAAGCGGTGCGCGAACCGCACGTCGGCCCAGCGGACGACCGCCGGTCCGAACGCCACGCTGAACCCCAGGTAGATCCCGGCCAGGCCGTGCACCGTCCCGGCCGGCTCCCCGCGCCCCAGGTCCAGGGCGACCGCGACGACGAGCACCACGTCCAGCAGCGGGACCGACGCCAGCAGCACCGTGCTGAGCCCCCGCAGCCGCAGCAGGTAGCGCGCCGCCAGCCCGGCCCCCAGCAGCACCCACAGCCCGATCTCGCACGCGACGATGACGGCGGCGACCGGGTTCTCCCGGACCAGTTCGACCACGCGGCCATGGTCGGCTCCGCCGGTGGACCGGCGCGTCGGCGTCCCGACCGATCTCCGCGTCATCCCTCCGGCGGAGGTGTCCCGCGCCCGCTGGCGGGCAGAGTGGGGATGTGCCGGACGTGCTCGTGGTCGGGGCCGGGCCCACGGGACTGACCGCCGCGCTGCTGCTCGCCGCCCGCGGGGTGGCGTGCGAGGTCGTCGACCGCCACCGCGGCGTCCGGCCGGAGCCCCGGGCCGTGCACCTCGACGGCGTGGCCGCCCGCATCCTGCGCCGGGCCGGGGTCGACCTGGCCGCCATCAGCCGCCCCGCGCCGGGCCTGCGGATGCTCGACCCGCGCGGGCGCCCGTTCGCCGAGTTCGCGCGCTCGCCCGACGGGCGCGACGGGCACCCCGAGTCGAACCTGTTCCACCAGCCCGACCTGGAGGCGCTGCTGCGCGACGCCGTGGCCGCGCGCCCGGGGATCGTGCTGCGGGAGGGCGTGGAGCTGCGCGGGCTGGACGGCGCCGGGCGGGCGCTGCTGCCCGACGGCCCGGTGGGCGCGGGCCGGGTCCTGGGCTGCGACGGGGCCGGCAGCACCGTCCGGCGGGCGATCGGGGCGCGGTGGCGGGCGCTGGGCTTCCAGGAGCGCTGGTGCGTCCTCGACGTCCGCGCCGCGCTGCCGGCGTGGGGCGGGGTGGAGCAGCGCTGCGACCGGCGCCGGCCCGCCACGTTCGTGCCGCTGCCGGGCGGGCGGGTGCGGTTCGAGTTCCGGATGCGCCGCGGCGAGACCGCCAACGACGTCGTCGCGCAGCTCGGCCCGCTCACGGCGGCCTGGCGCGGACCGGTCCCCGTGGACGCGCTGCACGTGGAGCGGGTCGCCGCGTACACGGTGCGCGCGGCCGTCGCCGACCGCTGGCACCGCGGCCGCGCCGTGCTGCTGGGCGACGCCGCGCACGTCACCCCGCCGTTCGTCGGGCAGGGCCTCGGCGCCGGGCTGCGCGACGCCGACGCGCTGGCCTGGCGGGTCGCCGCCGTCCTCGACGGGGCCGACGAGGCCCTGCTGGAGGACTACCGCCGCGAGCGCGAGCGCGACGTCCGCGCCGCCGTCCGGGCCGCCGTCCGCGTCGGGCGCGCCCTGGCCCACCCGCGCGCCGCCCGGGTGCTGCAGGTGCCCGCCGTGCGCCGGCGCGCGGAGCGGGACCTCGCGGTGCGCCGCCCGCCCGGGCCGCGCCTGGACGCCCCGCGCGACCCCGCCGACCCGGTCGGCACCACCTGCCCCCTGGTGACCGTGGGCGGGCGCCCCGTCGACGACCTGCTCGGGGACGGGCCCCTGCTGCTGACGACCGGACCGACCCGCCCGGGCGTCCGCACCGTCGAGCTCGGCCCGGACGACCGCGCCGCCCGCGCCTGGCTCGCCGGCGCTCGCGTGGCCGCGGTGCTGCTGCGGCCCGACGGGGTGGTCGTGGCGAGCGTGCCCGGTCAGGTACCGCGCAGCAGCGCGGCGTAGAGCGTCAGGCCGGGACCGAACGCCAGCGCCACGGCCGCCTTCCCGGGCCGGGGACGGCCCCGGCGCCGCAGCTCCTCCAGCACCAGCAGCACCGTCGCCGAGGAGCAGTTGCCGCACTCGGCCAGCACGTGGCGGGAGGCGTCGAGGGCGTCGCCGGGCAGATCGAGCTGCTCGGCCGCGACGTCGAGGATGCGCGGCCCGCCCGGGTGCACGGCCCACGCGTCGACGTCGCCCTGCGCGACCCCGTGGCGCTCCAGCAGCGTGTGCACCACGTCGCGGACGTGCTTCGCGAGCACGCCGGGCACGGCGGGCGACAGGCCCATCCGGAAGCCCAGGTCGGTGACGTCCCACGTCATGTGGTCGGCCGTCGCCGGGTCCGTGCGGGCGGCGACGTCGACGACCTGCAGGCCCGAGCCGCCGGGGCGGAGCACGACGGCCGCGGCGGCGTCGCCGAACAGGGCGTGGGTGACGAGCTGCTCGCGCTCGCGCTCGTCGCCCGGGGGCTGCACGTGCAGGGAGGTCAGCTCCAGGCAGAGCAGGACGGCGGGGCGGCCGCGGCTGGTGACGTGGTCGGCGGCGGCGCCGAGGGCGGGCAGCGCGGCGTAGCAGCCCATGTGCCCGACGATCAGCCGCTGCACGTCCGGGGCCATGCCGAGGTCGGCGGCGACCCGGATGTCCAGGCCCGGGGTGGCGTAGCCGGTGCAGGAGGCCACGGCGAACAGGCCGACGTCACCGGGGTCGAGGCCCGCGTCGCCGAGCGCGGCCGTGACGGCCTCCTTGCCCAGCGGCAGGGCCTCGGCGGAGTAGCGGCGCATCCGCTGGCCGGTCGACCAGCCGGAGACGTCCTCGGCGCTCGGGTCGACGACGGTGTGGCGTCGGCGCACCCCGGCCCCGAGGAACAGGCGCTCGTCCACGCGGCTCTGCGAGCGCTGGGCGAAGTAGCCGTCCCAGAGCTCCCGCTGGGTGTGTCCGGGACCGGGCAGGGCAGCGCCGAACCCGGCGACGGAGGCGTCCACCCCCCAGGAGTACACCGGTCCGGGGCCGGTCACACCTCGCGGTGACCGACGCCCTGGAACAGGACCGCCGTGCTGAACGTCGGCACGATGGCGACCGGGCCCCGCCGCCGCGCCAGCCAGCGCACGGTGTCCCGGGCCGACGGGCGCACCCCGCGCAGCGCCAGTCGCACGCCGTGCCGCGCGCACTCGCGCACCAGCTCCGCGCGGTCGACCAGCAGCGCCGGGTCGTGGATGCCGGGGGGCGGGCCACCCGGCATCCGCTCGGCGAGGGTGATCGCGGCGAACCGGCACAGCGCGGTGTCGGCGAGGGAGTCGAGGACGAGCAGGCCGCCGGGCCGCAGCAGGCGGCAGGCCTCCGCGACGGCGGCGGGCAGGTCGGTGACGTGCTCCAGGATCTCCCCGGCCGTGACGACGTCGGCGCAGCCGTCGCGCAGCGGCACGGCGGTGACGTCGCCGCGCACCGGGACGACGCCGTGCGTCGCCGCCTGCGCCAGCGCCGACGCGGTGAGGTCGACGCCGACGTGCCGGTACCCCTTGCCGGCGACGTGCGGTGCCATCAGCCCGGCACCGCAGCCGAGGTCGACGAGCACCGCGCCGTCCCGCCACGCCGGGGGGACCAGGGCGCCCCGGGCCGCGGCCAGCCAGTGCAGCATCGCGAAGGGACCGGCGGGGTCCCACCAGTGCTCCGCGAGGTCGTCGTACTGACGGACGTCGTTCGCCTCGCGCACTCCCCGAGGCTGCCAGACTCGTGGTCGTGAGGCAGGTCGAGGCGCTGCTGAGGAGCTCCCATCCCGAGCCGACGGCGATGGTGACGCTGCTGCTCGCCGCCCTCGCCGCCACGGTCGGCCACGGGCCGGCCGGGGTGGCGCTGGTCGGGGCGGCCGTGCTGACCGGGCAGCTGTCGATCGGCTGGCTCAACGACGCGCTCGACGCCGGGCGCGACGCCGCGGTCGGCCGCGCCGACAAGCCGGTCGTCTCCGGAGCGGTGACGGCGACGCGGGTGCGGTCCGCCGCCCTCGTCGCCGGGGCGGTGTGCGTGCCGCTGTCGCTGGCCCTGGGCCCGCTCGCCGGGGCGGCGCACCTGGTGGCGGTGGCCGCCGGCTGGGTCTACGACCTGCGCCTGAAGTCGACCGCGGCCTCGGTGGTGCCCTACGTCGTGTGCTTCGGGCTGCTGCCCGCGGTGGTGGTGCTCGCCCTGCCCGGCGCCCCCGTCCCGCCGTGGTGGCTCGTGGCGGGCGGCGCGCTGCTCGGCGCCGGGGCGCACTTCGCGAACGTGCTGCCCGACCTCGACGACGACGCGGCCACCGGCGTCCGCGGCCTGCCGCACCGCCTCGGGGCCGCGGGCAGCCGCGCGGCCGCCGCGGTCCTGATGCTGGCCGCCACCGCCGTGCTCGCGGCGGGCGCCCCCGTGCCCGCGGCGGTGGCGGTCGGCGCCCCGCTGCTGGCCGGGCTCGTGCTGGTCGTCGGCTTCCTACGCGGTCGCCGCCCGGGCTCGCGCGCACCGTTCCAGGCGGTCCTGGTGGCGGCCGCCGTCGCGGTCGCCATGCTGCTCACGGCCGGCCCGGCCCTGGTCCCCGCCTGACCCCCGCCCGGCGAGTCCCGCCCCCGTGCCCGGCGAGTCCCGCACTGACGCTCGCCGAGTTCCGCGCCCGCGCTCGGCGAGTTCCGCATCCGCGCCCGGTGAGTCCCGCGCCCATGCCCGTCGCGAACCGCCGGCGGCGGGTCGGACGCGGGCTCAGCGCCGCAGGAGCTCCGCGAGCACCCGACCCAGCGCCGCCGCGGGAACCGTGCCGCGGGCCTGGCCGAGCTCGACGGCGGCGTCGAAGACGTCCGCGTGCCGGGCCGCGGCCCGCACCGCGGCGTCGAGCAGCCGCGGCCGGGCCAGCAGCGCGGCCAGCCCGGCGCTGTGCCGGTGGTGCCGGGAGAAGCAGCGCCGCATCGCCCGCCGGTGCTGCCGCCCGGCGTCCGCACCCTGCAGCGCGGCCCGCCCGGCCAGCACCCCGGAGGCCAGCGCGTCGAAGATCCCCTCGCCGGTCAGCGGGTTGACGCTCGCGGCGGCGTCGCCGACGAGCAGCACCCGGCCGTCGGGGTGGAAGCGGGGCGTGGTCGACAGGGGGAGGTGGTGCCCGCGCACCGTCGCCGGGTCGGGTTCCTGGCCGGGCAGCAGGCGGCGCAGCCCGGCGAGGAGCTCGGCCCGGGTGCCGGCGGCGCTGCGGTCGAACACCCCGAAGCCCACGTTCGCCCCGCCGTCGGCCAGCGGGAACGACCAGGCGTAGCCCGGGACCGGGCCGGCCGCGAACTCGATGACCATCGCGTCCGGGTCGTCGGTGGCGGGGGCGTAGCCGCGGATCGCCACCGCCGTGTGCCGCGGCGCGGCCCGGGGCGCGTCGAGCGCGCGGCGGACCGCGGAGTGCGCGCCGTCCGCCCCGATCACCGCACGGGCCGACCACGCCCCGTCGAGCACGACCCGGTCGTCGCGGACCTCGACCCGGCGCACCCGGTGCCGGTGCAGCCGCGCCCCGCGCGCCACCGCCGCGTCGACGAGCGCGGCGTCGAACTCCGCCCGCCGGACCACCCGGTTGGGCTCGGTGCAGGCCCGGTCGGCGACCTGCCCGCCCGGGGCCCGGAACCGCAGCCGCGGCACGAGCGCCGCGGCCGGTCCCGGCACCTCCAGCGCGTCGAGCAGCGCGTACGCCTGCGAGGCGACGGCGTCGCCGCAGGCCTTGTCGCGGGGGAACGCGGCGGCGTCGAGCAGCACGACGTCGGCGTGCGGCCGCAGCTGCAGCACCCGCAGCGCCGCGGCGCACCCGGCCGGTCCGGCCCCGACGACGGCCACGTCACAGCGCTCCACACCGGTGGTCTACCCCGCCGGGGCCGGGTCAGCCTCCGGGGACGGGCCGGGCGGGGGCGCGGCGAGCGCCGTGCGCACCGCGGCCAGCACCGCGTCGGGCGGGATCGCGGCCAGGCAGGCCGGGCCGCGGGCGTCCAGCGGGCACACCGCGTCCCACCAGCACACCTGCTCGGTGATGGCGGTCGGCCGGCGGTGCGGGCAGCCGGGCAGGCCCTGCAGGTCGATCGCGGGCGGGTCGAGGCCGTAGCGGGAGGCCAGCGTCGGCCCGAACAGCCCGACGGTCCGCGCCCCGACCGCCCCCGCCACGCGGACGGGACCGGTGTCCGGCCCGACGACCACCCCGCCCCGGTCGGCGACGGCGGCGAACACGGCGGCGAGCCCCCGCAGGTCGGTCGGGGGCAGCGGGCGACCCCACCGCCCGTCCCCGGCCACGACGAGCGGCGGCTCGCCCCGCTCCCGGGTGAGCAGCCCCGCCAGCTCGGCCCAGTGCGGCCACACCTTCACGGCCATGCCGGCGTGGGGCACGAGCACCACCGGCCGGTCGCCGGGCACGTCGGCGGCGGCCCGCTCGGCGTCGGTGAGGCGGATCGCGGGCGGCCGGTAGGGCCCGTCGACGAGCCCCTCCGCGGCGAGGATCTCGACGTACCGCTGCGCGACGGGCTGGTCGGGCGGCGGGTCGCGCCACAGGTTGGTGACGCTCCGCGGCGCGCGGGCGCGGATCGCCGCGCCGATCCCGGAGTGGTCGGTGGTGCTGACGACGAGCCCGGGCCCCCGGTCCAGCTCGGCCTCCACGGCGGCGAGCTCCCGCCCCTCCTCCGCCACGACCACGCCGGCGACGGCCGGGTCGGCCGCCAGCAGCACGTGGCCGGGGGCGTGGGTGAGCACCCGCACCGGCCCGTGCCGGCGGGCGAGCGCGTGGACGGCGGGCAGCACCATGACGAGGTCGCCCAGGCCGCCGAGCAGGTCGACGACCAGCGGCCGGGCACCGGTCACGGGGCGCCCCGGCCTCGGGCGACCCCGGCGTAGAGGTCGCGGTGGGCGGCGGCGATCCGCGGCCACGTGCGCTCGGCCCCGAGCGCCGCGCCCCCCGCGGCCACCTCCTCGCGCAGCCGGTCGTCGTCGAGCAGCCGGGTGAGCGCCTCGACGAGCGCGCCGCCGTCCCGCACGCGGGGGGCGACGACGACCGTCCTCCCGTCGACCAGCTCGGGATCGGCCGGGTCCGCCGCGGTGACGACCGTCGGCAGGCCGTGCGCGAAGGCCGACAGCACCGCGCCGCTCTTCGTCGTCGCACCGGCGGTGAAGGGGAAGGCCGCGACGTCGGAGGCGCGCAGGGCCGCCGACACCTCGGCGGCCGGCCGGTGCCCGGTGATCGTGACGTGCCCGCCCCGGTCGGCGACGTGCGCCTCCAGCTCCGCGCGGAACGCCGCGGCCTCGTCGGCGGGCAGCGCGAGCGAGGTGAACCCGCCCAGCACCAGCACGTGCACCGGCCGGCCCGCGGCCCGCAGCGCAGCGGCGGCGTCGACGAGGTACCGGACGCCCTTGACCGGGTGCACGAACCCGAAGAACGCCACCACCTGCGCGTCCCGGGGCACTCCGAGCGAGGCGCGCACGGCGTCGCGGTCGACGGGCCCGTGGTCGGCGACGTTGGGCGCGAGCGGCACGAGCACGGCCTCCCGGCCCAGCCGGGTGCGCAGGGCGGCGGCGTGCCCGGCGTTCGTCACGACCGCGGCGGCGCTGCGGGGGGCCAGCCGGCCGGTCTCGCGGTCGAACCAGCCGCGCCGCTCCACCGCCCGCCAGGCCCGGTCGGGCACCCACGCCGGGGACGCCCACCAGCCGTACTCGTGCAGCGTGGTGACGACGGGCGCGCCGAGCAGGTCGGGCAGCAGCCCCGGCCGGCCGGAGAACCGGAACGCCGACGGCGCGAACTGGACGTGCACGACGTCCGGCGCGGCGGCCCGCACCCGCCGCGCGGTCGCCCGCAGCCCGTCGAACGGGACACCGACGACCTCGACGCCGACGTCGCCCAGCGCGGCGGTGAGCAGGCGCGTGTAGTCGGCGACGCCGTCCCGCTCGGGATCGGCCCGCCCCTGGACCACGGCGACGCGCACGACGGCCAGTGCCCGCGCGCCGCCCCGCGAAACCCCGGCGGCCGGACCGATGAGTCCGGCGGCCCGGGGACGTCCTACCCGGAGGGACCGACCGGAGGAGGCAGGCATGACCGGAGTACGGGTGCTCGTGGGCACGCGCAAGGGCGCGTTCGTGCTCACCGCGGACGGGGCGCGCCGCGACTGGACGGTGGACGGGCCGTTCTTCGGCGGCTGGGAGATCTACCACGTGGCGGGGTCGCCGGCGGACCCCGACCGGATCTGGGCGTCGCAGTCGGGCGGCTGGTTCGGCCAGCAGGTCCAGCGCTCCGACGACGGCGGGCGCACGTGGGCGGCGGTCGGCAACGACTTCACCTACGCGACCGTGCCGGGCACCCACCAGTGGTACGACGGCACGCCGCACCCGTGGGAGTTCGCGCGGGTGTGGAACCTGCTGCCGTCGTCGACCGACCCGGACGTCCTCCTCGCCGGGGTCGAGGACGCGGCGCTGTTCCGGTCCGTCGACGGCGGCGGCACCTGGACCGAGCTGTCCGGGCTCCGGGAGCACGGCTCGGGCCCGCACTGGCAGCCGGGCGCGGGCGGAATGTGCCTGCACACGATCCTGCCCGATCCCTCCGCGCCCGACCGGATGCTGGTCGCGATCTCCGCGGCGGGGGTCTTCCGCACCGACGACGGCGGGAAGACCTGGCGGGCGGCCAACCGCGGCCTGGTCAGCGAGGGCATCCCCGACCCGGACGCCGAGGTCGGGCACTGCGTGCACAAGCTCGCCCTGCACCCGGCGCGGCCGGAGACGGTGTACATGCAGAAGCACTGGGACGTCATGCGCAGCGACGACTTCGGCGAGCACTGGCACGACATCGGCGGGGACCTGCCCACGGACTTCGGGTTCGTCGTGGACGTCCACGCCCACGACCCCGACACCGTCTACGTCGTCCCGATCACCTCCGACGCCGAGCACTACCCGCCCGACGGGCGGCTGCGCGTCTACCGCAGCCGCACCGGCGGGCACGAGTGGGAACCGCTGACCGGGGGCCTGCCCCAGCAGCACTGCTACGTCGACGTGCTGCGCGACGCGATGGCCGTCGACCGGCTCGACGAGTGCGGGGTCTACTTCGGGACGACCGGGGGGCAGGTCTACGCCTCCCCCGACGCGGGGGACACGTGGGCGCCGATCGTGCGGGACCTGCCGGCGGTGCTGTCGGTCCAGGTCCAGACGCTGTGAGCGAGCTCGCGAGCTCGCCCGACGGCGCTGCCGTGACCGTCGTGCGGGTCAAGCTGCCGACCCACCTGCGGCGGCTCGCGCAGGTCGACGGCGAGATCGCGCTCGACGTCGACGGCCCGATGACGGTCGGCGCCGTCCTCGACGCCCTGGAGGCCCGCCACCCCGTGCTCCGCGGCGCGATCCGCGACCGCGCCACGGGGCGGCGGCGGGCGTTCGTGCGCTTCTTCGCCTGCGAGGAGGACCTGTCGCACGACGGCCCGGACGCCGCGCTGCCCGAGCCGGTGGTCCGCGGCGCGGAGCCGCTGCTGGTGGTGGGGGCGATGGCCGGGGGCTGACGGCCGGGAGGGCGCCGAGCGTGCACCCGCGGGGCCCGGGACCGCACCGGGTGCACGCTCGACGGACTCCCCGGCCGCTCCGCGCCGGTCCGGCAATCCCGTTGCACCGGCGTCTAGCGTCGTCCGGGTGCGTGGGGGGAGGGCGGTCGAGGCGGTCGTGCCGGCGCGGTTGGGCCGGGGCTTCCGGTGGCTGCTCGCGTCGTCGTGGCTGTCGAACCTCGGTGACGGCCTGGCCGTCGCGGCCGGGCCGCTGCTGGTGGCCTCGCGCACCGACGACCCGTTCCTCATCGCCCTGGGCGCGACGGCGCTGTGGGCGCCGCCGCTGCTGTTCGGCCTGCTGGCCGGGGCGCTCACCGACCGGTTCGACCGCCGCCGCATCGTGATCGGGGTCGACCTGGTCCGCTGCGCCGTGCTGCTCGTCCTCGCGCTGAGCGTCGCCACCGGCACGGCGTCGGTCGCGGTCGTGCTGGTGGCCCTGTTCGTGCTCGGCACCGCGGAGACCTTCGCCGACAACGCCGCGCAGACGCTGCTGCCCGCGCTCGTGCACCGCGACGACCTCGCCGTCGGCAACGCCCGCCTGCAGGTCGGGTTCATCGGGTTCAACCAGCTCGCGGGCCCCGTCCTCGGGGCGCTGCTGTTCACCGCGTCGACCGCCTCGCCGCTGCTCGCGCAGGCGGTGCTGGTGGCCGCGGCCGCGGTGCTGACCGGCCGCATCGCGCTCCCGCGCCACCGCCCGCCGACCACCCGGATGCGCCTGCGCCGCGACGTCGTCGCCGGCCTGCGCTGGACGTGGCGGCACCCCGCCGTCCGGACGCTGGTCCTGACGATCACCGTGTTCAACGTGACGTTCGGGGCCGCCTGGTCGGTGCTCGTGCTCTACGCGACCGAGCGCCTGGGGCTGGGGCCGCTCGGGTTCGCCGCCGTCACCCTCGCGCAGGCGGTGGGCGGGCTGGCCGGCACGCTCGCCTACGGGTGGATCACCCGGCACGTCAGCCTGGGCGGGCTCATGCGCATCGGCCTGGTGGTCGAGACCCTGACCCACGCCGCCCTGGCCGCGACGTCCAGCCCGGCCGTTGCGCTGCCGGTGTTCGTGGTGTTCGGGGCGCACGCCTTCGTGTGGGGCACGACGTCGATCACCGTGCGGCAGCGGGCCGTGCCCGCCGAGCTGCAGGGCCGCGTCGGCAGCGTCAACACGATCGGCGTGTTCGGCGGCCTGGTCGTCGGCTCCGCGCTCGGCGGCCTGCTCGCGGCGTGGGGCGACGTCACCACCCCGTTCTGGTTCGCGTTCGCCGGGTCGGCGGTGTTCGTCGTCCTCATCTGGCGCCAGCTCGCCCACATCGCCCACGACCCGGAGCCCGTGCGCTGACCCGGCTCAGCCCGGGACCGCCACCGGCTGCTGAGCGCGCCGCCAGCGCCCGGGCGCGGTGCCGACCTCGCGGGTGAACGCCGCGGCGAAGGCGTACTCCGTCGCGTACCCCACCTGCCGCGCGACCTGCGCCAGCGTCGCCCCGTCCAGCAGCGCCTCGCGGGCCAGCTGCATGCGCCACCACGTGAGGTAGGTCAGCGGCGGCCGCCCCACCTCGGCGGTGAACCGGCGGGCCAGCGACGCCCGGCTGACGCCGGCCACCCGGGCCAGCCCGGCGACCGTCCACGGGTGCGCCGGATCGGAGTGCACCGCCCGCAGCGCCGCGGCGACGGCGGGGTCCCGCGGGGCGCCGGCCCACGCCGGCGGGTGCAGCTGGTCGGCCCACAGCACCCGCAGCACGGCCACGAGCAGCACGTCGAGCAGGCGGTCGAGCACCGTCTGGCGCCCCGCGTGCTCCCGGCCGATCTCGGCGGTGAGCAGGGCCAGCGCCGCCGCGACCGTCGGGTCCGCGGCCGGCACGACGGAGGCGACCGGCAGGGCGGCGAGCAGGTCCTCGCAGAGCACCCCGCGGAAGGTGTAGCTGCCGCACAGCACCTCGGTGGCCGGGCCGTCGCCGGGCAGCTCCAGCGGGGAGGACGCGTGCTCGGCGAGGACCCGTTCCAGCGGCACCGCGACCGCGTCGGGCGCGGTGAGCACGTCGTAGGGCTCGGCGGTGCGCAGCAGCAGCACGTGCCCGGCCGGCACGTGCACCGGTGCCCGTCCGGCGGCGCGGCACCACGCCTCGCCGGACAGGACGGCGTGCACCGACAGCCGGGACTCCTCGGCGATGCGCAGTCCCCACGCGCCGCGCAGCCGCGAGTGGGCGAAGAGCGAGCCGTGCGCCTGCGCGCGCCCGAGCAGGTCGGCGAGAGCGTCCACGACCGGATCGTAGACGATCGCGTAAGCGGTAGCGGTTCTCGCGCATCCCGTCGTCGCACCGCGGGCGGTTGACTGGCCGCATGGCCACGTACCTCGTCCTCGGCGGCACCGGCAAGACCGGCCGCCGCCTCACCCGGCAGCTGTCCGCCTCCGGGCACACCGTCCGCGCCGCCGCCCGCACGCCGGGCAGCGCCGCCCCCGGCGTCGACCCCGTCCGCTTCGACTGGGCCGACGACAGCACGTGGGGCCCGGCCCTCGTGGGGGTCGCGGGCGCCTACCTGATCCCGCCGGCGCTGCGCACCGACCACGCGCCGCTGCTGGGCGACCTGGCCGGGCGGGCCGCGGACGCCGGCGTCGAGCGCCTGGTCCTGCTCTCGGCCCGGGGGGTCGACCAGGGCTCGTCCAACCCGCTGCTCGACGCCGAGCGCGCGGTGACCGCCGCCGCCGGGGACCGGGCGGCCGTCACCGTGGTGCGGCCCTCCTGGTTCGCGCAGAACGCGACCGAGTCCTTCTTCCGCCCGGGCCTGGAGCAGGGCACCCTGGTCGCCCCCACCGGCGACGGCGCCGTGCCGTGGATCGACGCCGAGGACATCGCCGCCGTCGCCGCGGCCGCGCTCACCGGGGACGGGCACGCGGGCCGGGTCTACGAGCTCAGCGGCCCGCGGGCGCTGACGCTGGCCGAGACCGCCGCGGTCCTCGCGCCGCACGTGGGCCGCGACGTCCGGCACGTGGACCTGCCGGTGGAGCAGTGGGTGGAGGGCGCGGCGGCGAACGGCCTGCCGCGCGACTACGCGCAGCTGCTCGGCGGGCTGTTCGAGGTCATCCGCGCCGGCCACGAGGCCCCGCTGAGCGACGGCGTGCAGCAGGCCCTGGGTCGCGAGCCCGTCTCCTACGAGGACTGGGCGGCGCGGGAGGCCGGTGCCCTGGCCGCCTGACGCAGCACGTCCACCTCCTCGGCGCGCTGCCGGCGGCTGACCTCCGCGTCCTCGACGATCGTCGAGCCGTGGAACGTGCCGGCGAACAGGTGCAGCTCCACGGGCACGTCCGCCGCGGCGAGGGCCAGCGCGAAGGCGACGCCCTCGTCGCGCAGCGGGTCGAGCTGCCCGACCGCGACGTAGGCGGGCGGCAGCCCCCGCAGGTCGGTGGCCCGCGCCGGTGCGGCGTACGGGGGCGGGTCGTCGCGGTGCGGGCCGAGGTAGGCCGCCCAGCTCGCGGCGGCGCTCTCCCGGGTCCAGACCGGGGTGGCGACGGCCGCGCGCATGCTCGGCGTGCGCAGCCGGTCGTCCAGCGCGGGCTGGACGAGCAGCAGGAACCCGGGCAGCGGGCCGCCGGTGTCGCGCAGGCGCAGCGCCAGCCCGGCCGCGAGCCCGCCGCCGGCGCTCTCCCCGCGCACCGCGCCCGGCCCGACGTGCTCGCGGGTCCACAGCCAGCCGGTGAGCACGTCGTCCAGCGGGCCGGGGTAGGGCGTCTCGGGCGCGAGCCGGTAGCCCACCGCCACCACCGTGACGCCCAGCGCGCGCGCCAGCTCGACGTTGCGGACGTGCGCGGAGTCGAGGTCGCCGACGACGAACCCGCCGCCGTGGACGTCGTAGACCGCCCCGGGCGCGGCGCCGTCGGGCCGGTAGACCCGCAGCGGGACCGCGCCCGCACGCTCGTCGGACACGGTCACCCCGGACAGGTCGGGCTCCGGCCGCTGCGCCACCGCCGCGGCGACCTCGGCGCGCACGCCGTCGACGTCGGTGACGTCCACGGGGGGCAGCAGCGGCAGCGCCGGGGCCAGCTCGGGGTCGATCGCGTCGGGCACGCGGCGATCCTGCCGCCGCCGCGACCGGCGCGCGAACCGCCCGCCGGTCGCGGGACGCCGCTCAGGGCCGTTCGATCACCGACCCCGGGCGTCCTCTCACGCGTCCGCGGCGCGCTCCAGGGCCCGCACGACCGTCTTCCGGTCCTTGCCGCCCTGCTCCTGGTGCAGGGCCCGCCGCGCGGCGTCCGGCGACAGGTGCCGCGCGGCCTTCACCGCCTCCGCCGCGGTCATCGTCCCGACCTCCGCCGCCTCGCGCGCCGCCCGCGCCGCGTCCGGGTTCTCCGCGCGCTGGCGGCCGTCGGCGGAGGCTGCGCGCTTCGCGTCCTGCGTGCGCTCCCGCTCCTCGGGCGAGAGCTCCTCCCAGGCCGCCGCGGGCAGGTAGCGCTCGGTCTCCTCGCCGTGGCGCGCCCGGTCGCCGCCGGACTCGGTGCGCCAGTCCTGCTCGGTCCAGCGCTCCAGGTCGCGCTGCGCCCCCGTGCGCTCGTCGGGGTGGCGGTAGCCGCCGCCCGCCTTCTCGTACTCGGTCGTGAGCAGCTGGCTCTTGCGCGCCGACCACTGCCCGGCGCGCCCGCCGCGGTCCGACGCCTTGATCTCCTCCTTGAGGCGCGCCCGCAGCTCCGGCTCGGTGTAGTCGTCGCGGTAGTCGTCCGCCGTCTTCCCCATGCGCGGCGGGTACCCGCCGCGACCGCGGGGAACAGGGCGGGGATGGGATGTGCGGTGGCGGCGTCGGGGGCGTGGACGGATCCGGACGGGATCCGCCGCCCCGCGGGCGAGGTGCACGGCTGGCGGCCGGGCACGAACCAGACGGTGTGCGGGCTGGCGCTGAGCCGCTCGCGGCTCGACCGGTACCCGCACGTCGACTGGGCCGACGTGCAGCCGGAGTCGGGCCGCCACGCCGACGAGGTCGGCCGGGTCTGCCCGCGGTGCGCGGCGGCCGAGCGGCCCCGGCGCCGCGACACCCGCCGCCGGCGGCGCCCCGGCTGAGCCGCAGGCGTGGGCCGGGCGGGCGCGGGTAGAGCTGGACGCATGACGTCCCCCGACGAGAACCCGCCCCTCGCCGAGTCCGGCGGCGAGCACGACCCCGAGGCCGCCGAGGCCTACGCGGAGTCGGTGTCCATCGACCCGACCCCGCAGGAGATCGAGACCTACCTGCACATCGCGGGGGCGACCGACGAGTGATCGAACCGTGATCGGGTAGTCGCCCGGCATGGGAGCCGAGCCGTCCGTCGTCGGGATCAACCGCACCCAGGACGGCTCGGTGGCCGTCACCCGGGGCGCGTCCACGGTGTACTCGCTGCAGAAGGAGCGCCTGAGCCGCCGCAAGCACCACTGGGGCCGGCTCGGTGACCTGCCGAAGCTCTACGTGCCGGTGATGCCGGCGCTGCGCGAGCCCGTCGACCTGGTCGTGGAGTGCTTCTCCTCCGACGACGAGGTCAAGCACATCGAGGCCTACCACGACGAGGTGCGCGAGGCGCTCACCTTCACCGGCGAGCCCCGCATCGTCACGATCTCCCACCACCTCTCGCACCTCTACAGCGCGTTCTGGCCGTCCCCGTACGACTCCGCCGCGGCGATGATCATCGACGGCCAGGGCAGCCCGGTCCGCGACTTCACCGAGGAGTGGGGGACGGGCGAGGACGTCCCGCCGGACCTGCTGGAGGTCAGCTCGTTCTACCGCTGCGAGCGCGGGCAGCAGCCGGTGTGCATCGCCAAGCAGCTGTGGGACGGCGACTGGGACCACCCCACCGGCCTGGGCTGCTTCTACTACCTGCTCACCCGCGTGATGTTCACCGGCGAGGGCAGCGAGGGCAAGGTCATGGGGCTGGCCCCGTTCGGCCGGGCTGCCGCGTTCGACCTGCCCGAGCTGGTCGTCGACGGGCACGAGGTCTCGATCCCGCGCGAGTGGCTGGAGGTCTTCGAGGACAAGGAGCGGTTCTCCCACTTCCTCGACGGGCCGGGCTCGTTCCAGGACGCCGCCGACCTCGCCGCGGCCGGGCAGCGGGCGTTCGAGACCGCGCTGCTGCGCGTCACCGCCTGGCTGCACGAGCAGACGGGCGAGCGGAACGTCGTGTTCGCGGGCGGCACCGCCCTGAACTGCTCGGCCAACGGGCGGATCCTGCGCGAGAGCGCCTTCGACGACGTGTTCATCCCGCCGAGCGCCCACGACGGCGGCACCGCGCTGGGCTGCGCGCTGTACGGGCAGATCGAGGTCCTGGGCCGGGAGGCCGGCTTCCGCTGGACCGACGACTTCCTCGGCCCGGACGCCGACCCCGACGCCCTCGCCGCCGCCGTCCGCACCGCGCAGGACGACCCGACCCTGGAGGTCGAGCGGCCCGCCGACCTCGCCGCCCGCACGGCGGAGCTGCTCGCCGCCGGGTGCGTCGTGGCCGTGCACCAGGACCGCAGCGAGTCCGGGCCCCGCGCCCTGGGCCACCGCAGCATCCTCGGCGACGCCCGGCACCCCGCGATGCGCGACTTCATCAACTTCCGGGTCAAGGGCCGCGAGTGGTTCCGCCCGCTGGCCCCGCTGGTGCTGGCCGAGCGCCAGGAGGAGTTCTTCGACGTCGACCGCCCGGCCCGGTTCATGCAGCTCGCCATCGACGTCCGCCCGGAGCACCGGCAGGCGCTGCCGGCGATCACCCACGTCGACGGCACCGCCCGCATCCAGACCGTCGAGGCGGGCAGCACGCCGTTCCTGCACGCGCTGCTGGCCGCGTTCGACGCCGCCACCGGCTGCCCGGTGCTGCTCAACACCTCGCTCAACGGCAAGGGCGACCCGCTGACCGAGAGCCCGGCCGACTCGCTGGCCGTGCTGGTCAGCACGGAGATGCACGCCCTCGTGCTGGGCGAGCACCTGCTGGTCAAGCGCGGTGCGACCCCGGTGCCGCACGACTGGGAGCCGTAGCGCGCCTCCGGCGCCCGTGCGCGGAAACGGCGGCTCCGGCCGCCGTTTCCGCTCACGAGGGCGTCAGCCCGGCCAGGACGTTGTGCGTCACCCGCTCCAGGGCGGGGCAGGTGCCGCCGGCGACGACCCGCGGCCAGTCGACCGTCGCCCCGGTGAACACCGTGCCGCCGCGGGTGTAGAGGCCCATCGTGGCGGCGGAGTTGCCGTTGCCCCAGCCGCTCGGGGCGATGTCGCCGACGCCCAGGATCGTGAACCCGGGCGGGGTGCCGTCGTCGCCGGTCGGCTCGGCCGGGCGGGTCGGCGTCCAGCGCGCGCGGTCGAAGTGCGCCCCGTCGGCCTCGTAGCCGACGACGTACTCGCGCTCGCCGACGACGTCGCCGTCGCGCAGGCCGGTGCCCTCGTAGACCCAGTGGTCGGCGTGCTGCACCCGGTAGCCGACGCGGACGGGGAAGTGGTCGGCGTGCCGCTCGCCGCCGTTGCGGAAGCTCACCCCGGTCAGGTGGTTCTCCGGGCGGTCCGGCCCGGCCGGGTCCCACCAGTTCCCGGCCCGGCGGAACCGGTGGTCGTCGAGCTCCACGCGCCACCAGCAGGTGTTGCCCCCCAGGAACGCGGCGTTGCCGCCGGCCGCGACGTGGGCCTCCGCGTGGTCGCGCATCGCGTCGGTCCAGTACTCGTCGTGCCCGGCCGAGAGCAGCAGCGGCCGGTGAGCGAGCAGGTCGGGGTCGCGGTGCAGGTCGAGGTCGGTGCAGAAGTCCAGCTCGTAGCCGGCGCGCTCCAGCCAGGCGATGAACGGCGCGTCCCAGTGCACGAACGTCTGGCGGGGCGTGGGGTCGAACGGGTCGCGGTTGAACATGTCGAACGGCGTGCCCCCGGTGCCGCCGCCCGGGCGGCGCACCGACACCGACGGTGGCACGCCGGCCGGCAGCGGCTCGGGCAGGTTGTAGAGGCTCCAGCCGTCGGCGGGCACCACCGTGTTGTAGGCGTGCCAGGTCAGCAGGGGCAGCTTGTAGAGGATCGGTGCCGGTCGCCCCCGCACCACGAACAGCGCCTGCGCGGAGCGGGCGTCGGGCCGCGGCGGCGCGTCGATCGGCGGCAGCGCGCCGCCGTCGCCCTCCACCAGGACGGCGAGGTGGACGCCGCGCCAGGCCCCGGGCACCTCGATCACGTGCCCGGGCCAGCCCCAGTCCTCGTGCGGGGCCCCGCGGGGGGCCGCCTCGCCGGGCAGCCAGCCGGTGGCGGCGACGGGTTCGAGCTCGGCCCCGCAGCGGTAGACGAGCACGCAGAAGGCCGGGGCGTCGGTCGAGACGCGGAGCACCAGCCGCCCGCCCGCGGCGACGGTCGGGTCGTCGGGGTAGCCCAGGATCACGGCCCCGGATTCCCGCGACCGCCGTCCGCAACCCGTGGCGTCAGCCGGACCCCAGCCGGGCGAGGTCCCGCTCGGCGAAGCGGTGGTGGGCGCAGTGCTCGTGGGCGACGACGAGCAGGCACTCGCCCACCGTGTGCGGCTCCTCCTCGCCCCGCGGCCCGGCGGACGCGGTGCGGACCTCGGTCAGCCGCTCGTCGGTGAGGCCGTCGAGCAGGGCCCGCACCGAGGCCGTCCGCGCCGCGTGCAGGGCCACGACCTCGTCGAACGGGGGTCGCGCACCGACGTCGAGGCCGAGCTGGGGCGCGTCGTCGGACATGTCGGTGGGCGGCAGGGCGAGCGGGTGGTGCGGCGCGCCGCCGCCGGTCGCGAGCCGGCCGATCCACACCTCGATCGCGAAGACGAGGTGGCGCAGCGTCTCCGTGACCGACCACTCGCCGTCCACCCGCTCGTGCCGCGCCGCCTCCGGCAGCGACCGCGCGCGGGCGATCGTGCCGGCCCACAGGCGCTCGACGGTCGTCCACAGCGCGCGGTGGTCGTCGGCGGTGCGCACCGTCCGCAGCTGGACCCGTTCGGGATGGCGCCGGTCCAGCTCGGCGGCCACGTAGGCGCTGACGTCGACACCGTCGACGACCACCCGTCCCGCGGCACCGTCGAACCCGTCGACGCGCAGGCCGTCGACGGCGCAGCTCGTGATGGACGCCCCGCGCAGGTCGCAGTCGCGGAACCGCGCCCCCGTCAGGTCGGCGAGGTGGAACCGCGCTCCGCGGAACGCGTCGGTGCGCGCGTGCTGCTCGACCACGCCCGCGGACGGTACCCGCGGCCGGGGCCGGGCCACCAGCGCCGCACACCGGTACCAGCGGGCCCGGCGCCGATCGATCCGCTCGGGGAGCGGCGCCGGCGGCCGGGCCCGTCGGGTCAGGAGCCGCCGGGCTCGCCGCCCAGGTGGCTCTTGAGCTCCTTCATCACCGTGTTGGGGCCGTCGACCTCGCGGAGGCCCTTGAGCGCCTCGACGAGCTCCTCCTCCCCGCCGTTCTTCTCGGCCAGCGCGGAGAGCGCCTTCCCGTCCATCGGGTAGTCGGCACCCTTGAGCGCCTTCTGCACCTCGGTCACCTGGAACGAGGGGCCCTCGACGTCCTTGTAGTGCTTCTCGTCCTTGGAGTTCCCGCCCGGCGTGGGGCCGCCGAGGGAGCCCTTGAGCTCCTTCATCACCGTGTTCGGCCCGTCCACCTGGCGGACGCCCTTGAGCGCGTCGACCAGCTCCGCCTCGGCGCCGTTCTTCTTCGCCAGCGCGGAGAGCTGCTCGCCGTCCATCGGGTAGTCGGCGCCCTTGAGCGCCTTCTGCACCTCGGTCACCTGGAAAGCCATGCGGTAGCGGTACCCGCTCCGCCGTGATCCACGCCCCGCTCCCCGCGATGCGGCCCCCGAGCGGCGGCGGGTCGGGTAGGAAGGAACCGTGACCGTCGTGGGGGCCGTGTTCCGTCCGCAGTTCCCGCCCGACCGGCTCGGGGCCATGGCCCGCGCGGCCGACGAGGCCGGGCTGGCGGAGCTGTGGCTGTGGGAGGACTGCTTCTTCGAGGGCGGCGTGGCGACCGCCGCCGCGGCGCTGGCCCGGACCGAGCGGCTGCGGGTCGCGGTCGGGGTGCTCCCGGTCCCGCTGCGCAACCCGGCGCTGACGGCGATGGAGACCGCCGCGCTGGAGCGGATGTTCCCGGGCCGGTTCGTCCTCGGCGTCGGGCACGGGGTGCAGGACTGGATGGGCCAGGTGGGCGCGCGCGTCGACTCGCCGCTGACCCTGCTGCGCGAGCACCTCGACGCGCTGCGGGCACTGCTGCGCGGCGAGCGGGTGACGAGCGCGGGCCGCTACGTGCGGCTCACCGACGTCGGGCTGGAGCGCCCGCCGGCCGTCCCGCCCGCTGTGCTCGCCGCCGCCACGGGGCCGCGCACGGTCCGCCTGGCCGGGGAGGCGGCCGACGGCACCGTGCTCACCTCCCGGTCGACGCCGGCCGACGTGCGCCGCGCCCGCGGGCTGATCGACGAGGGGCGCGCAGCGGCCGGCCGCACCGACCCCCATCGCCTCGTCGTGTACCTCAAGACCACCACCGGCCCGGACGCCGCCGAGCGGCTCGCCGCCGAGGTCGCGCGCACCGGCCACGACCCGGCCGCGGGTGTCGCCGGACCGCCCGCGGCGATCGCCTCGGCCGTCGACGAGCTCGCCGCCGCGGGCGCGGACGTCGTGGTGCTGGAACCGACCGGCGACGAGCCCGACCCCGAGGGCTTCGTCCGGGTCGCCGCGCAGGAGGTCGCGCCCCTCGTGGCGCGGTGAGGCCGTCCCCGGCGTCCGGTGCCGGCCCCACGGCCGGACCGGGAGCCGGGAACCCCAGGCACCCGCCCGCGGGCGGGTGGTCCGGTGGCGATCGGTGGCTCGACGCCCCGGATCCGGGGCCGCCGGCGCGGACCGTCCCTTCCGGTCCGCGCCGGCGCCCCACCCTCGGCGGGACCACCCGCTCGCAGACGGGTGGTTGACAACGATCGGCCGAGGGTATCTCGCAACTCGCCGGCGATCAGGGGCGCCTGACCGGGTCGACCGGGCCACTGCGGACGAGCCACCGTCCGCACCGCAGCTGCTCGTGAAGGGGACGCAACATGCTGGAGAACATCGAGAGGGCAGTGGGGGACGGCTTCGCACTCGTGGCGAGGTTCGTCCCGCAGCTGCTGCTCTTCCTGGTCATCCTGCTCATCGGCTGGTTGATCGCGAAGGGCCTGCGGAAGGCCACCAACGCGATCCTCGAGCGGGTCGGCTTCGACCGGGCCGTCGAGCGCGGCGGCGTCGGCCGGATGCTGGCCCGCTCCAAGTACGACGCCAGCGACCTGATCGCCACCGTCGTCTACTACGCCGTCCTGCTGATCACGCTGCAGATCGCGTTCTCCGCCTTCGGCCCGAACCCGATCTCCGACCTGCTGACGCAGTTCGTGGCGTTCCTGCCGCGGATCATCGTCGCGATCGTCATCGTCGTCATCGCCGCCGCGATCGCCGCTGCGGTGAAGGACCTCGTCGGCAGCGCGCTGGGCGGTCTGTCCTACGGCCGGATCCTGGCCACCACCGCGTCGGTCTTCATCCTCGGCCTGGGCGTCATCGCCGCGCTGTCCCAGATCGGCGTGGCGATCGCCGTCACCCTGCCGGTGCTGATCACCGTCCTCGCGACCGTCGGCGGCATCCTCGTCGTCGGTGTCGGCGGCGGCCTGATCGCCCCGATGCGCCAGCGCTGGGAGACCATCCTCAACCGCGCCGAGCAGGAGGCGCCGCGCGCGGCGGCCGAGGCCCGCACCGCGCAGGCCACGACCGCGGCGGCCACGACCGACCCGACGCTCCACACCGCCCCGACCGAGCAGATGCCGGCCCCGGGCAACGGTGCCGGTTCCTACGCCCCCGGTGCCACCCGCTAGCAGCGGGCGGGCCCGGCGGGCCACCACGACCACGACCACGAGGAGAACCAGAGAATGATCACTCAGGACCAGCTGCGCAACGTCATCGGCGCCACCGCGTACGACCGCGACGGCGACAAGATCGGCAAGGTCGGTCAGGTCTACTACGACGACGACACCGACCAGCCCAAGTGGATCACGGTGAACACCGGGTTCTTCGGCACCTCCGAGAGCTTCGTGCCGGTGCAGGGCGCCGAGGTCGGCTCCGACCGCGTGACGGTCGGCTACGACAAGGCCACCGTCAAGAACGCGCCGAACATCGCCGAGGACGGCCACCTCACGCCCGAGGAGGAGCAGCGCCTCTACCAGCACTACAGCCTCGACTACACCGGCGGCACGGTCGGCACCGACACCGGTGTCGGCACGGGCGTCGGCACCGGTGTCGGCACCGGCGGACGGGTCGACGACCGCGAGGGCGTGTTCGCCGGCGAGGAGCGTCCGGCCGTCGGCCACGACACCTCCGGCCCGACCACGGACAGCGCGATGACCCGCTCCGAGGAGCACCTGCGCGTCGGCACCGAGACCCGCGAGGCCGGCCGCGCGCGGCTGCGCAAGCACATCGTCAGCGAGCACCAGTCGGTGCAGGTGCCGGTGAGCCACGAGGAGGTGCGGGTCGAGCGCGAGCCGATCACCGACGCCAACCGCGGTGACGCCTACGACGGCCCCGCGCTGTCGGAGGAGGAGCACGAGGTCGTGCTGCACGCCGAGCGCCCGGTGGTCGACACCGAGGTCGAGGCCGTGGAGCGCGTGCGCCTGGACACCGAGACGGTGCGGGGCACCGAGACCGTCAGCGGTGAGGTGCGCAAGGAGGAGATCGAGGTCGTCGACGACGCCACGCGCGGCCGTCGCTCCTGATCCGATCCCCGCACGACCCGGCGCCCCGGCGAGCACCCGCTCGCCGGGGCGCCGTCGTCCCCGGGAGGATCCGCGACGGGGACCGGACCGCGCACGGGAGGATGGGGCACCGTGGCCCGCACCGACGCCTTCGAGGCCGAACGCCCCCGCCTGGTCCGGCTGGCCGGACGCCTGCTCGGCGACGACGCGGAGGCCGAGGACATCGTCCAGCTGGCGTGGCTGCGCCTGCGGGGCACCGACCAGGAGATCGAGAACCTGCCCGGTTGGCTCACGACGGTCGCGACCCGCCTGTGCCTGGACCGGCTCCGCGCCCGGGTGCCGGAGCCCGTCGACGAGGAGCCGCTGGACGCGGTCCCCGGCGGCGACCCGGCCGACGGGGTGGCGCTCGCCGACGCCGTCGGCTCGGCGCTGGGGGTGGTCCTGGACCGGCTCACCCCGACCGAGCGGGTCGCGTTCGTGATGCACGACAGCTTCGGGTTCGACTTCGCCGCGGTCGCCGCGACGCTGGGCACCACCCCCGCGGCGGCGCGCAAGCTCGCGTCCCGCGCCCGCGCCAAGGTGGTCGCGCCCGCCCCGCAGGACGCCCCGGCCGACTGGGCCGTCGTCGACGCATTCCTCGCGGCGTCGCGGGGCGGTGACGTCGGCCGCCTGCTCGACCTGCTGGCCCCGCACGTGCTCGTCACCGCGGACGCCGCGGCGGCGGCCGTGGGGGCCCCCGAGCGGATCGCGGGGCGGCGGGAGGTCGCGGCGTTCTTCGACGGCGCCGCGAGGACCGCCCGGCCGTTCTTCGTCGGCGACCGCCCCGGGGCGGCCTGGGTCCACCGCGGCCGCCCCCGGGTGGTGTTCGACTTCACCGTCGTCGACGGCCGGGTGACCCGGATCGAGTTCCGCGCCGACGCGGCGGTGCTCGCCGGGATCCGGGCGCGCGCCGGCGAGCGGCCCGTCGACGGGGGTGCGCCCGGCTGACGCGGGCGCCCCCCGTCGGCGTCAGCCGACCGGGAGCTCGGCGAACGCCTTCTTCGTGCTGCGGTACCAGCCCATGGCGCGGACCGGGTGGCGCCAGCGGTTCTTCATCTCCTCGTGCGCCGGCCCGTGCGCCGCGTCCCCGCCGCGGGCCGCCTGGCGCAGGTGCCGGTCCTGCGCCTTGATGACGTCGTCGGCGGTGTCCCCGGTGAGCTCGAGGTCGCAGGGACCGCCCAGCTGGCGGCAGGTCATGGTGCGCATCGCGTCTCCTGGTGAGTGGTGGGTCGGGCGGTCGTTCCCGCCTCTGCCCCGTTGACGGACGGGCGGCCCGGAATGTGACGGGACGGCCGGCGGTGCGCCGGGGCACCGGCCGGTGTGCCAGCCTCAGGGTGTGACGGCGGCAGGGCCGCGGGCCGGGGGACCCCTGGCCGAGGCGGCGTACCAGGACATCCGGCGCCGCGTGCTGCGCTGCGAGCTCGCTCCCGGGGAGCGGGTGAGCGAGGCCGGGCTGGTGGTGCTCACCGGGCACAGCCGGACACCGGTGCGCGAGGCGCTCGGCCGGCTCGCCCGCGAGGGCCTGGTCCGGCCGATCCCGCGGCAGGGCTACCAGGTCACCCCGGTGACCCTGGGTGACGTCGAGGACCTGTTCGACATGTGGTCCATCCTCGGCCCGGCCGCGGCCGAGCGCGCCGCCGGCCGGTTGACCCCGGCGCAGCGGGAGCGGATGCGCGCGGCCCTGGAGGTGGGCGGGTACCGCGCCGAGGACGCCGCCAGCGTGGACGCGTTCCTGGCCGCCTCGCACGACGCCCAGGTCACCATGGCCGAGGCGACCGGCAACGTGCGGCTGGTGGAGGCCGTCGAGCGGCTCGACGCCGACTTCCAGCGCGTGTTCCGCCTGGCGTTCCTCGCCCACGACCTCGGGCCCCGGGTCAGCGCGGTGTTCGCCGAGCTCCTCGACGCGCTCACCGCCGGTGACGCCGCCCGGGCGCGCGACACCGCGGCGCGGGCGATCGCCTGGGCGCGCGAGGACACGGTGGCGACGCTGCGGAACTCGCCCAGCGTGCTCGGCGCCCCCATCACGGGTGTTTGAGCGGCCCGTCCGCGTCCCTTGACGTTCGTGACATGCCACACGCATTCTGTGGCATGTCACGAGCTCGAGGAGGAGACATGACGACGCTGTCCGACCCGCCCCGCCCGCCCGCGTCCGCCGTCCCGCGTTCCCACCTGGACCGCCGGCCGCTGCGGCTGCAGGGCCCCGACGTCGGCTACCACCAGAACTGGTACGCGGTCGCCCTGTCCGGCGACGTCGCCCCGGGCCGGGTGGTGGGGCGCGACCTCCTCGGCGGGCGGGTGATCGTCTACCGGGGCGCGGACGGCGCGGCCCGGGTGCTCACCGCCTTCTGCCGGCACCTGGGCGCCGACCTGTCGCGCGGGACGGTCGTCGGCGACGAGGTGCAGTGCGAGTTCCACCACTGGCAGTACGGCGGCGACGGGCGCTGCACCCGCATCCCGGCCGGGGGCGCCGTCCCGGAGCAGGCGCGGCTGTTCTCGTTCCCGGTCGCCGAGCGGTGGGGGCTGATCTGGGCGTTCAACGGCGAGGAGCCGCTGTTCGACCCCCCCGGCTTCCGCGACGCCGAGGCGGCCGACCTGGTGTGGCGCGTGCAGCCCGGCCCCCCGCAGCCGCAGGAGCCGTGGGTGATGCTGTCGAACTCCCACGACTACCAGCACCTGCGGATCCTGCACGAGATGGCGCTGGTCGAGGGGCCGGTGAACATGCGCAACACGCGCTGGCACCTCGAGCACGACTCGACCTTCGAGATGCCCGGCGGCGCCCCGTTCGAGCAGCGGATCCGGGTCACGGGCACCAACACGATCGCGCTCTGCGGCACCCTGGCGGGCGTCGGGCGGCTGTTCAGCCTCTACACCGCCACGATGCAGCCCGACGGCGGCAGCGTCTCGTACGTGGTGTCGGCCACGAGCCGGCCCGACCCGGGCGACGCGGCGGCGGTCGCGGCCGCCGAGGAGCGCCTGGACATGACCACCGCGTTCTTCTACGGCCTCATGGAGGACGACGTGCCGCTGCTCGACGCGGCCCGGTTCCGTCCCGGGATCCTGCTGGAGGCCGACCGGGAGCTCGCGCTGTACTTCGACCACGTCCGCAGCTACCCCACGGCCGACCCGATGGCGGGGTACCTGTGATGCGGGCCGTCGACGCCGCCGCCGTCGCCCCGTCCACCGTCTCCGGGCACCGCGCCGGCACGATCGGCTTCCGCCGGCTGCTCTCGGGCGACCCGGACGGTCCGAGCAACTTCGAGGCCAGCCTCACCACGGCGGGCGCGGACTACTACACCCCCCGGCACCGCCACACCTTCGACCAGGTGCGCCTCGCCCTGCGCGGGACGTTCAACTGGGCCGCGCGGCAGGACCTGCAGGTGGGCGAGGTGCTCTACGTCCCGGAGGGCACCTGGTACGGCCCGCAGCACGGCTCGGACACCTCGCTGGTGCTCCTCCTGCAGTACGGCGGCGCCGGCGGGGCCGGGTTCCTGTCCTACGACCGGCTCGACGCCGGGCACCGCGCGCTCGCCGAGCGGGGCGCGTTCGAGCGCGGGATCTACCACCCGGCCGACGGCGGGAGGGCCGTCGACGGCTACGAGGCGATCCACCGCCACGTCACCGGGCGGGACGTCGCCTACCCCCCGGCCCGCTACGGGCAGCCGGTGGTGATCCGCCCGGAGGCGTTCGCCTGGACCCCGACCGCCGAACCGGGTGTCGCGGTCCGCCCGCTCGGCTCCTTCGGCGAGCGCGGCCACGGCTTCGCGGTGCTGCGGCTCGCCGCCGGCGCCGTCCACCGCCCCGCGCCGGCGGACGCCGTGCGCGTGCTGTTCCTGGTCCGCGGGGCGCTGCGGGTCGGCGACGACGTGCTCGGCGAGCACTCCGCCCTCGCCCTCGACCCCGGCGAGGCCGGCGCGGCGCTCGAGGCCGTCGAGGAGACCGAGCTGTTCGTCACCACCCTGCACCGGGAGGCACCGTGACCCTGCCCCTGCGCGCGGCCCAGGCCGCCCTCGCCCGCACCCTGGAGGCGGCCCGGGCGGACGGGCTCGCCGTCGCCGCCGTCGTCACCGACCTGGGCGGCCGCGTGGTGACCGCCGCCCGCATGGACGGGGCCGGCTTCGTCCACCTCGAGGTGGCCCAGCGCAAGGCCACCGCCGCCGCCATCTTCGGCGCCCCCACCCACGTCGTGGCGGAGCTGGCCGCCGACCCGCTGCTGGCCGGCGCGCTCACCGCCGTCCGCGACGTCCTGGTCCTGCCCGGCGGCTTCCCCCTCACCGCCGACGGCGCGCTGGCCGCGGACGGCGCGGCCTGCGCGGGCGGCCTGGGCATCGCCGGGGGCCACTACACCCAGGACCGCGCCGTGGGGGAGGCCGCGCTCGCCGGTCCACCGGCGCCCTGACGGGCGGGCGGGCGCCGCCCCGGCGCGGTTGGGCTCACCCGCCGGCGTCGACCACCCGGACCCCGGCCGCGGCGATCCGGCGCACCGCGTCGCCGTCGGGGGCGTCGGTGACCACGCTGCTCACCGCGGCGAGGGGGAGGACCAGGAACCGCGACGCGGCGCCGATCTTCTCGGCGCTCGCGAGCACGTGGGTCTCGGCCGCGCGCCGGGCGAGCGCGCGCTTCATCGCGGCCTCGTCGGCGTCCCCGGTGGTGAGGCCGGCCTCGTGGTGGACGCCGGTGACGCCGAGCAGGAACACGTCCGCCCAGACGCCCTGCGCCGCCTCCACCGCGGCCGCCCCGCACGTCACCATCGAGTGCCGGAACAGCCGCCCGCCGAGCACCTGCACCTCGACGCCCGCGTGGTCGGCGAGCGCCACCGCGACGGTCGGGCTGTGGGTGACGACGGTGGCCTCCAGGTCCCGCGGCAGCGCCGCCACCACGGCCAGGGCGGTGGTGCCGCCGTCGAGGATCGCGGTGCTGCCCGGCCGGACCAGCCCGGCCGCCACCGCCGCGACCCGCTCCTTGCTCTCCACGGCCACCTGCTGCCGGGTGGGGTAGTCGGCGATCGCGGGGGACACCGGCAGGGCGCCGCCGTAGACGCGCTGGCAGAGCCCGGCGGCGGCCAGCTCGCGCAGGTCGCGCCGCACGCTGTCCTCGGACACGCCCAGCTCGGCGGCCAGGTCCTTCGCGACGAGCCGGCCGTCGCGGCCCAGCCGCTCGACCAGCCAGTCGCGGCGCTGCGCTCGGAGCATGCACGTTCTCCCTTGTTCCTGCCGAGTGTTGCACGTTATCCTGTCGGGTGTGACCGCACCGATGCTCATCCTCATCGCCGGGCCCTACCGCTCCGGCACCGGCGACGACCCGGCTCTCATGGCGCGCAACCTGGCCCGGCTGGAGGAGGCCGCCTGGCCCGTCTTCCGCGCCGGCCACGTGCCCGTGATCGGCGAGTGGGTGGCGCTGCCCGTCCTGCGCTCGGCCGGGGCGGACGGCCCGCTCGACCCGTTCGCGGAGCAGGTCATGTACCCGACCGCCGAGCGCCTGCTGGAGCACTGCGACGCCGTGCTGCGGCTGCCCGGGGAGTCGCGCGGCGCCGACCAGGACGTCGCCATCGCCCGCCGCCGCGGCATCCCGGTGTACGACCGGGTCGAGCAGATCCCCGGCCACCGCCCGGCCGAGCCCGCAGGCCGGTGATCACCGGTCCGGTGCCGGACCGGCCGGATCCGGCCGCTCGGGCACCGGACCGGTGATCACGACCCCGTCCCACGACCCGGCGGGCGTCCGCGGGTCGGGGGGCGTCACCGGCCGGGCAGGCCGATCTCCGGGGGGTCGCGGTCGGGGCGCAGGCCCCGCCACACGGCGTGCCGGAGCCGCCCGTCGTGGGTCAGCCTGCGGTAGGCCACCTCGCCGACCACGACCGGCCGCACCCAGCGCGCGGCGCGGGCCTCGGGACGCGGGACCGGGTCGGCGAAGGGCGGGCGGTCGTGCGCCAGCGGGGCCAGGACGCGGTGCAGGTCGGTCAGGGCCGCGTCGGTGAAACCCGTGCCGACGTGGCCCAGGTAGCGCAGCGCGCCGCTCGCGTCGTGGGCCCCGAGCAGCAGGGAGCCGACGCCGCCGGCGCGCCGGCCCTTCCCCGCGGTCCACGCGCCGATCACCACCTCCTGGGTGCGCAGCAGCGCCGACTTCACCCAGGCCGCGGACCGGCGCCCCGGCTCGTAGCGGGAGCCGCGGCGCTTGCTGACCACGCCCTCCAGCCCGTGGGCCCGGGCGATCTCCAGCAGCCGGGCCGCCGGCAGGTCGACGGAGGGGGGCGGCACCGCGACGCCGGGCACGTCGGCGAGGCCGAGGCCGTCGAGCACCTCGCGGCGCACGTCGTAGGTCTCGCCGAGCAGGGAGCGGCCGCCGACCTGCAGGACGTCGAACACGAAGAACTGCACCGGGACGGCGGCGACCAGCTCGGGGGTGGGTCCGCGCACGTGCATCCGGTGCTGGAGCCACCCGAAGTCGGGCCGGCCGGCGGCGTCGAGGGCGACGATCTCGCCGTCGAGCAGCACCGGCACCCCGCCCGTCCACGGCGCCGTGCCCGCGAGGTCGGGGTAGCCGCCCGTCACGTCGTTGCCGTTGCGGCTGGTCAGCTCCAGCCCGGCCGGGGTGCTCGCGGCGAGGGCGCGGATCCCGTCCCACTTGAACTCCACCGCCCAGCCGTCCCCGGCGGGAGGGTCGCCGATCGACGCGAACATGGGCCGCAGCCCCGTCGGCAGCGGCCCGGGCGTCGGGGGGCTCGGCTCGGACACCGCCGCAGCCTGCCCCACCGCCGGCCCCGACGGCGAGACCCGCAACCGTCCGGGTGACCTCCGCGGGGGAGGGCCGGGCGCTCAGGTGCCGCGCGGGGAGCCGTCGATCAGCGCGGCGGCGAGGGCGTCGACGGCGGCGGCGCGGCGCTCGGCGCCGGTGCCGCACCCGGCCAGGTGGGTCTGCTGCTCGGCGGTGAGCGGGGCGAGCAGGGCGTGGGCGATCGGGTCGGCGTCCAGGTCGGGCCGCACCTGCGCGAGGAGGATCTGCACGTGCTGGTGCCAGAACCGGTACACCGGCGCCCGGTAGCGGGCGCCCGGCGCGGCGTGCTCGTAGGCGGTGACGAGCGCGGAGTACCGGTCGACGAAGCCGTGGACGGCCCGCAGGAACGCGCGCAGGCGCTCCCCGGCGGGCGCGCCGGGTCCCAGCGGCGGGGGACCGGACAGCACGTCGGTCTGCAGGTCGATCGCGCGCTGCTCGAACAGGGCGTTCATCAGTCCCTCGCGGCTGCCGAAGCGGCGGAACAGCGTGCCGGTCCCGACCCCGGCGGCCGCCGCCACGGCGCTCGTCGGCACCGCCTCCGCGCCCGGCCCGACGAGCAGCCGCTCGGCGGCGTCGAGGATCTTGCGCCGGTTGCGGGCGGCGTCGGCCCGCTCGGCCACCGGCTGGTTCAGCAGGGGCAGGTGACGCACGTCATCCTCGCGCAACCGGACTGCTCCTCCGTACAGTGGCCGAAGCGGACTGCCAGTCCGCTTCATCGGTCCCGCGACCCGGCGGGTGGACGGTAGCCCGGGGGAGGCGCCGCCGTCCCCGGCGACCTACCGGCCCGCCGCAGGGAGGAGCAGTCGTGCACGCAGTCGTCATCGAGGAGTTCGGCGGACCGGAGGTGCTGCGGTCCACCACGGTCGACCGGCCCGAGCCCGGTCCCGGGCAGGTCCTGGTCCGGGTCACCGCGATCGGGCTGAACTACGGCGAGGTGATGATGCGGTCCGGGAACTACCCGGCCCTGCCCCCGCTCCCGGCCGTGCTGGGCAGCGAGCTCGTCGGCGTCGTCGAGGAGGTCGGCGACGGCGCCGACCCCGACCTGGTCGGCCGGCGGGTCGTGACGATGCGGGCGGTCGACGCCTACGCCGAGTTCGCCGTCGCCCCGGCCACCGGCGTCACCCCGGTGCCCGACGGGATCCCCGACGAGCGGGCCGCGGCCGTGCTCGTCCAGGGCCTGACCGCGCTCGGCATCGTCCGCGACGCGGCCCGGCTGCAGCCGGGCGAGGTCGTGCTGGTGCCGGCGGCGGCGGGCGGCGTCGGCACGCTCCTGGTGCAGCTCGCGAAGGCGGCGGGGGCCGTCGTCGTCGCCGCGGCGAGCTCGCCCGCCAAGCTCGACCTGGCCCGCCGGCTCGGCGCCGACGCCACCGTCGACTACACCCGCGACGGGTGGGTCGACGAGGTGCGCGCCGCGTTCCCGGACGGCCTGCACGCGGTGCTGGAGGCCACCGGCGGCGAGGTCGCCGCGCAGGCGCTGTCGCTCCTGCGGCCCGTCGTCGGCCGGATGGTGCTCTACGGGGGCGCGAGCGGCGTCCCGCCCGCGTTCGGCCCGCTGGACCTGGTGTTCGGCAACCTCACCGTCACCGGGTTCGCGCTCCCGCCGCTCCTGGCCGTGCCCGGGTGGTACGACGGGGCCGTCGCGGACCTGCTCGGGCGGGTCGCCGACGGCCGGCTCGAGGTGGTCGTCGGCGAGCGGGTCCCGCTCGCCGAGGCCGCCCGCGCCCACGCGCGGATGCAGGAGCGCGGCAGCACCGGCAAGGTCGTGCTCGTCCCCTGAGCGGCCGGCGCCCGCTGAAGACGCCTTCAGCGGGCGTCAGCCCCGTTTCAGGTCGCTCCGCCAGGCTCCGCGGCACCACACCGGAACCGACCGCGGAGGACCCGATGACCCTGACCCACCACCCCCGTCCGAGCGCGCCACCCGTCGACGGCGCCGCGCCGCGGCACGCCCGCCGCCGGATGGCCCCCGCGCTGTACGCGCTCCACGTCGCCGCGCGGTTCTTCATCGCCGCGGCGCTGCTGATGTACTCGGGCGCGAAGGTGTTCGGGACCCAGCTGGCCTACTCGACCATCACCGCCGACACCCCGGTCTCCAGCCTGACCGGGTTCGAGCTGATGTGGCAGTTCTACGGCTGGTCCCGCCCGTTCGTGGCCCTGATCGTCGCCGCCCAGGTGACCGCCGCCGTCCTGGTCGTGGTGCCCCGGACCACGCGCCTGGGCTACCTGCTCACCATCGCGCTGATGGGCAACATCGTCGCGATGGACGTCTTCTACGGCGTCTCGGGCGGGCTGGAGGCGGCGCTCGCGGTGCTCGGGGCGGCGCTCGTGCTGCTCCTGGTCGACGCCCGCCCGCTGCTGCGCTTCCTGTTCGCCGCGCCGATGGTGCCGGCCGCGGTCAAGCCCCGGGTCGCCGTGCGCCTGGGGTGGCTGCGCTGGGTCGCGCTGCCGGTCCTCGCCGCGGGCGCGGTCGCCCTCCCGTACGCCCTCGTCCAGCAGCCCGGGTTCGGGCGGACCGAGCTGCACGGCGTCTGGGAGGCCGCCGCCGACACGGCCCCGGGCGGGCTCGTGCGGTTCTACGTCGACGACAACCAGGCGTGCGCGATCCGGGACCGGGGCTCGCTGCTGGACCGCCCGCGCTACGGCGAGTGCACCGTGGACGAGCAGGCCGACCGGCTGACCGTCGGCATCGTCGACCCCGAGGGCGCCCTGCCCGACTTCCGCTTCGCCGGGGCCTACGCGCTCAGCGCCGACGGCGCCCGCCTGGTCCTCCGCCCCGACGACGGCTCCGCCGAGATCGTGCTGACCCGCCTGGAGGAGCGCGAGCGCGGCCTGGACGCGCTCGGGTCCTGACGGCCCGGCCGTGCGCGAGGTCGCGGTGCGGCCCGGTCCGCCGGGTCGGCACACTCCCGGTGTGTCCTGGTGGCGGCGGCGGTCGATCCGCACGCGGGTCGCGGTGGCGGCGACGGGGGCGGCGCTCGCCTCGGTGCTCGTGCTCGGCAGCGCGATCCTGGCGGTGTTCATCGGGATCGCCTCCGAGGCCGACCCCGCCAGCGACCTCTTCCCGCCCGAGCTGACCCAGCGGATCCGGTCCTCGATCGCCCCCGGGTTCACCGGCGGCGGCCTGGGACCGCCGGAGGACCTGACGATCCTGGTCGTGGCGGCCGGCGCCGACGACGTCCTGGCGAGCTCCCCGGCCGACCGCTTCGACGAGGCGGTGCTGGCCCTCCCCGAGTGGCGGTACGCGGTGGCCGAGGTGCGGGCCGGACGGGCCGAGGTGGTGTTCAGCAGCCTGCGACTCGGAGCGCTGCTCACGGTGCTGGGCCTGCTGGTGCTGATCCTGGTCGTGGTGGCCGCCGCGACCTGGTGGGCGACCAGCCGGGCCCTGCGCCCGGTCGGCGCGATCGGCCGGGAGATGGAGGAGATCAGCGGCCGCCGGCTCCACCGCCGCGTGCCGGTGCCCCCCGGCGACGACGAGGTGGCCCGGCTCGCGCGCACCATGAACACGATGCTCGACCGGTTGCAGGCGGCGTCCGACGAGCAGCGCCGGTTCATCGCGGACGCCTCGCACGAGCTGCGCAACCCGGTCGCCGCCATCCGGGCGGCCGTCGAGGTCCCGCTGGCGCACCCCGGCGCGGTCGACCCGCTGGCCGCCCTGCGCGACCTGGACGCCGAGAGCCTGCGCCTGCAGCAGGTCGTCGCCGACCTGCTCGACCTGGCCCGGCTCGGCGAGGGCCACGTCGGGCGGCGCTCCGAGGTCGACCTCGACGACGTCGTGCTGGAGGAGGTGGCGCGGGTGCGCCGGCTGCACCCCGCCCACCGCGTCGACGCCCGCCACCTGGGCGGGGGCCGGGTCGACGGCCACGCCGGGCAGCTGGCGCGCCTGGTGCGCAACCTGCTGGAGAACGCCGCCCGCTACGGCCGCGGCCGGATCGCGGTCGGCCTGACCGGCTCCGACGGCCCGGTCCGCCTGGTCGTCGACGACGACGGGCCGGGCGTGCCCGCCGAGCAGCGGGAGCGGGTCTTCGAGGCGTTCGTCCGCCTGGACCGGGCCCGCGACCGCGAGTCCGGCGGCACGGGTCTCGGGCTCGCCCTGGTGCGCACGATCGCGACCGCCCACGGCGGGCGGGTCGACGTCGCCGACGCGCCCGGGGGCGGGGCGCGCTTCGTCGTCACGCTCCCCGCGGCGGCTCCAGCCGGTAGCCCAGACCCCGCAGCGTCGTGATCATCGGCCGGCCGAACGGCTTGTCGACCTTGCGGCGCAGGTGCCCCACGTAGACCTCGACGATGTTCGGGTCGCCCTCGAAGTCGTAGCCCCACACCTGCCGCAGCGCCTCGTCCTTGCCCACGACCCGCCCGCTGCGCCGCAGGAGCAGCTCCAGCAGCGCGCGCTCCCGGGAGGTCAGCGCGATCGGGTGCCCGGCGCGGCTGCAGGTGCCCTCGACCGTGTCCAGGGTCAGGTCGCCGGCGGTGAGGGCCACCGACCGGACCTCGGGGCCGCGCCGGACCAGCGCGCGCAGCCGCGCCACGAGCACCACGTAGGAGAACGGCTTGGTCAGGTAGTCGTCGGCGCCGGTGTCGAGGCCCTCGGCCTCGTCGTACTCGCCGTCCTTCGCCGTGAGCATGAGGATCGGGGTGGTGACCCCGTCCGCCCGCAGCTTCGCGCAGACCGCGTAGCCGTTCATCCCCGGCAGCATGATGTCGAGGACGAGCACGTCGTAGGACTGCTCGCGGGCCCGCCAGTACGCCTCGCGGCCGTCGTGCACGACCTCGACGGTGAACCCCTCGGCCTGCAGCCCCCGCGCGACCATCGCGGCCAGCGTCCGCTCGTCCTCCACCAGCAGCACGTGCACCGGCCCAGTGTGCCCGCCGCCGCCCCGGCCCCCGGCTCAGGTCCGGGAGCGGACGCGCCGGTGCGTCGACGTGCTCGGCCCCGGAACGGCGCACCGTCCGACCGTCCGCGCACCGTGCACCGTGCGCGAACGGTCGCAGGGTGCGCCGACCGCCGCCGTGCGCGCGGGCCCGCGTCACTGCGCGCTCCCGGCCCGATGCCCGGCGCCTGCGCGCGGCGGTCGACGGCATCGTGGCGGGCCTGCGGGCCCCCGCTACGCCCGCAGCGGTCGCCGTCGGGGACGACGCCCGCGCGGGCGGGTAGAACAGGACGCATGCGGGCCTTCGTCGCGCTCGTGCCCCCACCGGACGCGCTCACCGAGCTGGCCGCCGCCGTCGCGGCGCTGCCGGAGGAGCCGGCGCTGCGGTGGAGCCCTCCCGCGCAGCGGCACCTCACCCTGGCGTTCCTGGGCGAGGTCGACGGACCCGCCGGCGACGAGCTCCGCACCCGGCTCGCCCGGGCCGCGCGGCGCCACCCGCCCGTGCCGCTGGCCCTGGCCGGCGGCGGCCGGTTCGGGGACCGGGTGCTGTGGGCCGGTGTGGACGGCGACCGGGAGGCGCTGCGCCGGCTCGCCGGCACCGTCCGCGCGGCCGCCCGCCGGTCCGGCCTGCCCGTGGACGAGCGGCCCTACCGCCCGCACCTCACGCTGGCCCGCGCCCGCCCGCCCGCGCCGGACCTGCGTCCCCTCGCCGGGGCCCTGCGCGGGTTCGTCGGCCGGCCGTGGACCGCGTCGGAGGTCCACCTCGTGCGCAGCGACCTCGGTGCCGGGCCCGGCGGCGGGGCCCGGCACGAGGTCGTCGCGACCTGGGAGCTGACCGGCCGGCCCCGCTGACCGGCGGACGGCGGCCGTCGTCCTACACGTCCCTCCCCGGGCCGACCGCGGTCGCCGCCGCGGCGAGCCCCGCCTGCAGGAGGGCGGTGTCGGCCGCGGCGGTGAGCATGCGGGCCCCCCGGGCCGCCCACTCGACGGCCATGGCGGGGTCGCTGCAGTGCAGCCCGGCCACCACCCCGTGCTCCCGGCAGGTGGTGATCACCTGCTGGATCATCCGCTCGACGGCGGGCGAGTCGCGGTAGGTGGCGCGCCCGTGGCCGGTGCTCAGCGCGAGGTCGTTGGGGCCGATGTAGACCCCGTCGACGCCGTCGACGCCGACGATCTCCTCCAGGTGGTCCAGCGCGGCGCTGCTCTCCACCATGACCAGGCAGGTGACGGCGGCGTTCTGGTCGTCCGGGCCGGGCGTCGGCCCGGGGTCGACGCCGGCCCACATCGGTCCCCAGCTGCGGGTCCCGCGGGGCGGGTAGCGGCAGGCCGCGGCGGCCGAGCGGGCGGCGTCCGCGGTCTCGACCATCGGCACGACGATCGTCGACGCCCCCAGGTCCAGCGCCCGCATGATCGCGTGCGGCTCGTTCCAGGACACGCGCACGGCGGGCGCCCGACCGGCCGCGCGGACGGCCCGGACGACCGCGCCGGCGTCGGCGGGGGTGGCGTGGCCGTGCTGCAGGTCGATGCAGGTGTAGTCGAACGGGCCGCCCGCGACGAGCGCGGCGACCACGGGGTCGGCGAGGCTGCTCCAGATCCCGAAGGCGGGCCGGTCCCGCTCCCACAGGTCCTGCAGGCGGGTCGGTGCGTCGGTGGGGGGCATGCGGTCAGCCGGCGAAGGCGGTCGGCGCGAGCCCGACGGGGCCCGGGCGGGCGGTGAACAGGCCGCCGGCGAGCGGTTGCGCCGACAGGGCGGCGTCGTCGAGGCCCTGTCGGGCCGTGGTGATGACCAGCCGGTCGAGGTGCTCGCCGACGAAGGCGACCGCGGTGACCCGGCTCGCCGGGACGTGCACCACCGTGAGCAGCGCGGCGTCGGGGGCGTAGCGGCGGACCTGGCCGCCGCCCCACAGCGCGATCCACACCGCGCCCTCGGCGTCGACGACGAGGCCGTCGGGCACCCCCTCCTCGGGGGCCAGGTGCACCCACGGGGTGCGCGCGCCGAGCGCGCCGGTGGCCGGGTCGTAGACGATGCGGTCGACCCGGCCCGTCGGGCTGTCGGCGTAGTAGAGCGTCCGGCCGTCGGGGCTCCACCCGAGGCCGTTGGAGACGGTGGCCCCGGTGAGCAGCGTGCTGACGCGTCCGTCGGGGTCGAGGCGGTGGAGCACGCCGGTGCCCGGCTCCTCGGCGAGGTGCAGGCTGCCGGCGAGGAACCGGCCGGCGGGGTCGACCACGCCGTCGTTCATCCGCATGACGGCGGTGTCGTGCCCGACCGGCACCACGGTCTCGGTGCCGTCCGGGTCGAGCAGGGCGAATCCCTCCGCGACGGCGGCGACGAGCCCGCCGCCGGCGCGGGGGGCGACCGCGCCGACGGAGCGGCCCAGGTCCCGGCCGGTCGTCGCCCCGGTGACCGGGTCGAGCGTGGCCACCCGGCCGGCGGGGATGTCGACCCAGAGCACCTGCCGCGTCCGGGGGTCCCAGCGCGGTCCCTCGGCCAGCTCCGCGCGGGCGTCGAGGAGCAGGTCCGCGGTCAGCTCCGACGGTCGGCGCCGCGCGCCGTCGGGGTCGGCGCGCGTCCTGGTGCGCCCGTCGACGGGGCGGGTCGGGTCCTGCTCACCGGGCACCACGGCCTCCTGGTCCTCCTCGTCGCGAACTCCTCGCGACCGGTACCCGCACCGTACGGACGCCCGCGGTCAGGGGCCGCGCCCGAGCCCCGCGTCCCGGGCGCGGACGATCGCCGCGGCGCGATCGGTGACGCCGAGCTTGGCGAAGATCGAGCTGACGTAGTTGCGCACGGTCTTGTCCGACAGGTGCATCCGGCGGGCGACGGCGGGGTTGGGCAGGCCGGCGGCCATGAGGTCGAGCACGGCCCGCTCGCGGTCGGACAGCTCCGGGAACGGCTTGGCGACCACCCCCGAGCCCGCGGTGAAGAACGCCCGCAGCCGCCGCGCCACCTCCGGCCCGTACACGGCCTGCCCGGCGGCCACCCCGCGGACGGCGTGCCCGATCTCGTCCTGGCCGGCGCCCTTGAGCACGTAGCCGCGCGCACCGGCCTGGATCGCGGCGAAGACGCTCTCGTCGTCGTCGGCCATGGTGAGCACCAGGACCCCGACCTCGGGCGCCTCGGTCGCGAGCCGGCGCGTGGCCTCGACGCCGTTGCCGGCCGGCATGTGCAGGTCCATGAGGACGACGTCCGGCTGCAGCTCGACCGCCAGGCGCACCCCCTCCGCCCCGTCGGCGGCCTGCCCGACCACCTCGACGCCGAGGTCGGCCAGCAGGACGGCGAGGCCCTGGCGGAACACGGGGTGGTCGTCGACGACGACGGCGCGGGTCACGGGGCGACCTCCAGGGTGCCGAGGGGCAGGCGCAGGTGCACGCGGGTGCCCCGGACCGGGCCCGGGCCGACGTGCACGACCCCGCCGAGCTCCGCGGCGCGCTCGTGCATCGCCCGGATCCCCAGCCCCGGCCGCGGCACGTCGGGCAGCCCGCACCCGTCGTCGGCGACCTCGAGCTCGAGCGCCCCGTCCGTCGTGCGCAGGGTCAGGGCGACGCTCCCGGCGTCCGCGTGGCGCAGCGCGTTGGTCACGGCCTCCTGCCCGATCCGGTACGCGGCCACCTCGACCGCCGCCGGCAGGGGACCGAGCTCGCCCGCGACCACCTCGACGCCCGGGGGAGCGGCGGACCGCAGGGCGCCGGCCAGGCCCAGCTCGTCGAGCGCGGGCGGGCGCAGGCCGTGCACCAGCCGGCGGACGTCGGCGACGGCGTCGCGGGCGTGCCCGTACGCGGAGTCCAGCAGGTCCCGGGCGCGGTCGGGGTCCCCGCGGCGCAGCGCGGACCGCGCGGTGTCGACGCCCATGACCACCCCGGACAGCTGCGGGCCCAGGCCGTCGTGGAGGTCGCGGCGGATGCGCCGGCGCTCCTCCTCGCGGGCGACGACCAGGCGTTCCCGGGACGCGGTCAGGTCGTCGACCAGGCGCAGTGCGTGCGCCACCGCGGCGAGCGGGGCGGCGACGGCGCGCAGGGCCCGCCGGTCGGCGGACCCGAGCCGGTCGCGGGCGACGAGCAGCCGCCCGACCCGCGTCCCGTGCACGGCCAGCGGGACGGACGCCGGGGCGTCGGGCAGGTCCCCGTCCTGCACCCGCACCGACCGGTCGTCGGGCAGCGCGACCTCGACCGCGGCCCCGGTCAGGCGCAGGCCCGTGCGGACCACCGCCACCGCCCCGACCAGCGCCGCGCGCGGGGCGGGCGCGTCGCGCACGGCGTCGTCGATGCGCCGGACGAGGGCGAGCGGGTCGCCGCGGTCGCCGTGCAGCGCCCGGTCGACCGCCCGCTGCACCCGCACGCGCGCCGGGTGGAAGGCCAGCGCGAGCGCGAACGCGGCCACGAACGCCGGCACCCCGCCGGCCGTGCCGAGCAGGGCGCCCGCCCAGCCGACGACCGCGGCGTAGGCGAGCGCGGCCCCGGCCAGCAGGACCACCGCGACGACGGTGCGGCGGACGAGCTCGTCGAGGTCGTAGAGCCGGTGGCGCACCGCTGCGACGGCGATCGTCGCCGGCACGGCGAGCACGGCGACCGACGTCGTCCAGGGCGGCACCGGCGCCGCCGCGACCAGCGCGACCGCGGCCAGGACCGTCGCGACGCCGTAGCCGACCCAGCCGACCCGGCGGCGCTCCTCGGGACCGGCCCGCCGCACCCGCACGGCCAGCGACGCCAGCCCGGTCAGGGCCAGCAGGCCGGTCACCGCGAGCAGCACCGGGGCGGCCGCCGCCGGCACCGGGCCGGCCAGCGGGTTGGGCACCCCGGGGAACGGCGTGTCCGGGGCCAGCGCGAGCGCCGCGGACCCCAGGAGCGCGACCGCGACGCCGGCCCGCGCGAACGGCGCCCAGCGCGGCGACAGCGGGCGCCCCTCGGGCAGCACCTGCGGGAGCACGCCGGCCACCAGCGCGAGCGGCGGGAACCACGCCCACGCCGACGTCCACGCGGCGACGGCCGTCCACGCCGGGGCGCCGGGCGGCAGGACCTCGCCGCCGGCGAGCGCGGCCGCCGTCGCCGAGAGCGCCAGGACGAAGGCGCCGGCGGTCGCGCCGATCGCGAGCAGCAGCCACCCGATCCGGCGGGCCGCGGGCACCCCGACGAGCAGCGCCCCGGCCACCGAGAACGACGGCGCGATCACCGCCTCGGGCGTGCCGAACAGCCGGGGCAGGTACCCCAGCCCGGTCACCAGCGGCAGCGCGACGGCCCCCGCCGCGGCGGCGCAGGCCAGCACGGCGACGAGCCGGGCCGCCGTGACGGCGACCCGGTCCCGCGCTCCGGCGTGATCCACGGCCGGCCAGCCTAGGCGACGCGGCGGGCGTGCAGGGCCAGCCCGACGGCACCGGCGACGAACAGCCAGTGCGGGTCCACCGGCCCGACCCGGCCGACGCCGAAGTCGAGGACGAGGAACACCAGCAGGCACACCGGGATCCAGCGGGCCACGACGCCCGTGCGCAGCAGCCCCGCGGCCAGCGTCGCGATCCCCAGCACGCAGCCGGCGAGGAAGGGCACGAACACGAGCACCGGGAGGACCGGCGAGGACTCCAGGGCGGTCAGCGCCTCCACCGCACCGGCCCGGTCGGCGGACAGCGCGGCCACGAGCTGGGCCAGCGCGAGCAGGTGCACGGCGAACAGGCCCCACATGCCGGCGACGAGCAGGCCGGCGGCCGCCGTCGCGGTGCGCGGCATCCGGCGCCGCAGCAGGCGGGCCGCCCACACCAGCCCGACCGCGAGCGGGGGCACGGCGAGGGCGCCGGCGCCCATGACGGCGGCGAACGCGACCGGTCGGTCGGCGACGCCCGCGACCTGCTCGGCGAGCCCGGCGGGGCGCTCGCCCAGCAGCGGCGTGAGCACCGCGGAGGCGAGGTTGCCGACCGCGCCGACGACGAGCGCGGTCGGGCCGACGCGGTCGAGCACGGAGGTGCGGGCGGTCGCGGCGGGGGCGGTGGTGGTGGTCATCGGTCTGGTCCTCCCGGTGGTCGCGGGGTGTTCTCCCCGCTGCTGGAGGGAGGTTCGCCCGGCGGGCGTCCCGCCGGCCTGGGACCGGTGTCCCCTCCTCACCAGGACGCGGCGCCGGCGTCCCCGCCGCGGACCGCGCCGGTCCGGCCGCCGGTCGGGCTCACCCCGGGTCGACGGCCGGCGCGCGCCCCGCCCCGACCTGGGTCACCGGGCGCGGCCCGAACCGCTGCTCGATGTCGCCGAGCACTGTGCGCAGCAACCGGTCGAGGGTGTCGCGCTGGGCCGGGTCCAGTGCGGAGAGCAGGTCCTCGTCGACCTCGGCGATGCTGCCGACGAGCCGGTCGACCAGGGCGTGGCCCTCCGGCAGCAGCCGGACGACGCGCCGGCGCGACCCGGGGACCCGCCCGCGCTCGACCAGCCCGGCCTGCTCGGCCCGGGCCAGGCGCTGCGAGATCGCCCCGGCCGTCACCATCGCCCGGTGCGCGATCTCCCCCGGCGCGAGCTCGTAGGGGGGCCCGGCGCGGCGCAGGACCGAGAGCAGGTCGAGGGTCGCCTGGTCGGCACCGCCGTCGGCGATCACGCGCCGGCGCTGGTCGCCGAGGACCTTCGCCAGCTGCCAGACCCGCGTCACCACCGCCATCGCCCCGACCGGCGTGCCGGGGCGCTCCCGGGCCCACGCCGCCGTGATCGCGTCCACCCCGGCGTCGCCCACGGCCGCGCCGCCCGGTCCCGGAGCCTCGTCCACCTGGCCCACCTCCTACTTAAGGTCTAAGATTCAGACCTAAAGCCAATGAGAGGAGCGTACATGCGCACCGTCGTCGTCACCGGGGCCGGCACCGGCATCGGACGCGCCGTCGCCGGGACCTTCCACGCCGCCGGCGACCGGGTGGTCCTCACCGGTCGCCGCGCAGACGTCGTCGAGGCGGCCGCCGCCGCGCTGGGCGGACCGGCCCGCGCGGTGGCGTTCGACGCCACCGATCCCGAGCAGGTCCTCGCCGCCCTGGAGCACGTTCCCGACCGGGTCGACGTGCTGGTCAACAACGCCGGCGGCAACACCGACTTCGACCGACCCGCACCGGCCACGCTCGCCGAGACGGCCGCGGCGTGGCGCGCCAACCTCGACGCGAACCTGCTCTCGGCGGTCCTGGTCACCACGGCCCTGCTCGACCGGCTCGGGCCCGGCGCGGCCGTGGTCAACATCGGGTCCATCGCCGCGGACAAGGGCGCGGGGGCCTACGGCGCCGCGAAGGCCGGGCTCGCCTCCTGGACGGTCGACCTCGCCCGCCGGCTCGGCCCGCTCGGCGTCACCGTCAACACCCTCGCCCCCGGCTACGTCGCCGCCACCGAGTTCTTCCGGGACCGGCTCACCGACGAGCGCCACCGGGCGCTGGTCGACGCCTCCCTCACCGGCCGGGCCGGCCGGCCCGACGACATCGCCGGCGCCGCGGCCTTCCTCGCCGGCCCGACCGCCCGCCAGATCACCGGGCAGGTCCTCGCCGTGAACGGCGGGGAGCACACCTCGCGCTAACCGGGACGACGGGCACCAGCATCCCTCCCTCACGACCGGTGCGTCGGCCGCCTGGACGGATCCCGGCGCGCAGGAGGCCCGCGGAGCTGCGGCGCCGGAGCCGCGGAGCCGCCGTCGCGGGGAGGCGGGTGGACCGGTGCGCCCCGGCCCCGCGGGTACCGTCGGTCCGTGGCGCTGTCCCCGCACGTCCCGGACCTCGGCGCGCTGGAGGTGCTGCTCACCGTGGCGCGCACCCGGAGCCTGGGGGCGGCGGGCCGCGAGCTCGGGCTGTCGCAGCAGGCGGTGTCGGCGCGGGTGCGGACGGCGGAGCGGCTCGTCGGGGTGCGGCTGCTGCAGCGCGGCACGCGGGGCAGCACGCTCACCGAGGACGGCGCGCTGCTCGCCGGCTGGGCCGAGCGGGTGCTGGCCGCGGCGACCGAGCTCGACGCGGCCATCGCCGCCCTGCGCGGGGTCCGCGACTCCCGGCTGGACGTGGCGGCCAGCCACACCGTCGCCGAGTACCTCCTGCCGGGCTGGCTGGCCGGGCTGCGCGTCGAGCTCGGCCCGGGCACCGGGGTCAACCTCGTGGTGCGCAACTCCACGGAGGTCGCGCGGACCGTGCTCGACGGCGGCGCGGACGTCGGCTTCGTCGAGGGGCCCGACCTGCCCGCGGGGCTCGACGCCGTCACCGTCGCCGTCGACCGGCTCGTGCTGGTCGTCGCGCCGGGCCACCGGTGGACCCGGCGCCGCGGGGGCGTCGACCCGGCCGAGCTGGCGGGCACCGCCCTCGTCTCCCGCGAGCGCGGTTCGGGCAGCCGCGGCGTGCTCGACCGGGCGCTGGCCGCCGCGGCCCCCGACGTCGTCCGCCCCGGGCCGGCGCTGGAGCTGGCGGCCACGACGGCGATCCGCCAGGCCGTGATGGCCGGGGCGGGGCCGGCCGTGCTGTCCCAGCTGGCCGTCCGCGACGACGTCGACGCCGGGCGGCTGGTCCGCGTCCGCACGTCCGGCCGGATCGACCTGCGCCGCGAGCTGCGCGGGGTCTGGCCCGCCGGGTCCCCGCCGGCCGGGCCGGCGCGACTGCTGCTCGACATCGCCCGCCGGGCCCGTCCCGCCCCCGCGTGACCCCGCTGGACGGGCACAACCGCCCTTTGTGACCTCCCCACGACGAGCCCGGTACCGGACACCGGCGCGGGCCCGCAGGATCGACGGTGTGCTCCCCTCGACGTCCGCCCGGCCCGCCCCGACGGTCGCCGCCCCGGCCCACCCCGTGCACCGCGCCGGCCTGCTGCGCGACCTCGAGCACCCCCGCGACCTGTTCGCCGGCATCGGCCCGAACTGGTACGCCTCGATCATGGGCACCGGCATCGTCGCCAACGCCGCGGTCACCCTGCCCCTGCAGCCCCCCGGCCTGCGCGTCGCCGCCCTCGTCGTCTGGCTGCTCGCCGCCGGCCTGCTCGTCGCCCTGACCGCGGCCTGGGCAGTGCACTGGCGGCGCCACCCCGCCGCCGCGCGCGGGCACGCCGCGAACCCCGTGATGGCCCAGTTCTACGGCGCACCCCCGATGGCCCTGCTCACCGTCGGCGCGGGTGCGCTGCTGGTGGGCCGCGACCTGCTGGGCGAGCCCGTCGCCGTCGCCGTCTCCGCCGCACTGTGGACCCTGGGCACGCTGGCCGGACTGGCCAGCGCGGCCGCCGTGCCCTACCTCGTGTTCACCCGCCACGACGTCACCCCGGGCTCGGTGTTCGGCGGCTGGCTCATGCCCGTCGTGCCCCCGATGGTCTCGGCCGCCACCGGCGCCCTGCTGATCCCGCACGCCCCGGCCGGGCAGCTCCGGCTCACGCTGCTGCTGGCCTGCTACGCGATGTTCGGGCTCGGCCTGATCGCCTCGGTGATCATCACGACGCTGGTCTGGTACCGCCTCGCGCTGCACGACGTCGGCCCGGCCGTCACCGTGCCCACCGTCTGGATCGTGCTCGGCTGGCTCGGCCAGTCGATCACCGCGGTCAACCTGCTCGGCGACCGGGCCCACCTCGCGATCGACGCGCCGTACGCCGCGGCCTTCGAGGTGCTCGGCGTCGTCTACGGCGTCCCCGTCCTCGGCTTCACCCTGCTGTGGGCGACGATCGCCGCCGCGCTCACGCTCCGCACGGCCCGGGCCCACCTGCCGTTCGCGCTGACCTGGTGGTCGTTCACCTTCCCCGTCGGCACCGTCGTCACCGGCACCAGCGCGCTCGCCGCGAGCACCGGGTCGACCGCGGTCGCCGGGCTCGCCGTTGCGCTCTACGTCGGCCTGCTGGGCGCCTGGGGCACCGTCGCCACCCGCACCGCCCGGGGCAGCGCCGCCGGGCGGCTGTTCCGGGTCTGACGGCCGCCGCGGCGGATCAGCCGCCCGCCGCCGGACGCGGGTCGGGTGCGGGGACGTCGTCGGACCCCCGCTGCTCGAGGTAGCGCCGCCCCCACTCCGTCATCGAGGCCACGGTCGCCTCCAGGTTGCGGCCCAGGTCGGTGAGCGAGTACTCGACCTTCGGCGGCACCTGGGCGTAGACCTCGCGGTGCACGACCCCGTCGCGCTCCAGCTCGCGCAGCTGGAGCGTGAGCATCTGCTGGGTGACGCCCGGGATCCGGCGACGCAGCTCCCCGAAGCGCAGCGTGCCCCCGAGCAGGCTGTGCACGACGAGCGGCTTCCACTTGCCCCCGATGACGTTCACGGCGGCGGTGACCGGGCACCGGCCGTGGTCCCCCGTCGGTGGGTCCTCCACGTCGACCTCCTCGGTATGAAGAACAGGACTACGTCGGAAAAACCTGCGTACTTGTCGATCCGGACGTTGCCCGCGATCGTCCTCGTACACATCCCGCGAGGTCAAGGAGACGACGATGACGCAGACGATCGACCGAGTGCTGGTCTACGGCGCGACGGGGGCGCAGGCCCGGCCCGTGGCCCGCAGACTGCTCGAGGGCGGGGTCGCGGTCCGGGTGGCGACCCGCGACCCGGCCCGGGCCGAGGACCTCCGCGCCCTCGGGGCGGAGGTGGTCACCGCCGACTTCACCGACCCCGACAGCCTCCGCGCGGCCAGCGAGGGCGTCGACGGGGTGTTCCTGCTCGTGCCGTTCCTCGACCCGCAGCCCGACCACGGGCGCAACGCGATCGACGCCGCCGCGAAGGCCGGGGTGCGCCTGCTGGTGTGGAACCCGACCGGCACGATCCTGCCGCAGCGCACGGGCAACCCCGGGATGGACGTCCGCTACGACGTGTTCGAGCACCTGAAGGCCAGCGGCGTCCCGCACGTCGTGCTCCAGCCCACCGGCTACATGGAGAACTTCCTCGGCCCGTGGACCGCGCCGGAGATCGCCCGCGACGACGTCTTCGCCTACCCCGTCCCGGTCGAGGTCCAGATGCAGCTCGTCACCTACGAGGACGTGGCCGCGTTCGCCGTCGAGGCGTTCCGCCGGCCCGAGCTCGCGGACCTCGTCCTCGAGGTCAGCGGCCCCGAGCGGCTCGACCCCGTGCAGCTCGCCGAGCGGTTCTCCCGGGCGCTGGGCCGCACCATCACCTTCCGCCAGATGCCGCCCCGGGAGTTCGGAGCCCACTTCGACACCATGCTCGGCCCGGGCGCGGGCGACGACGTCGTGGCCGCGTACGAGAACATCGCGGAGAACCCCCGGATCCTCACCACGGACGTCGACCTCGACGTCGCCCTGGCCCGGCTCCCGATCACGCCCACCCCGTTCGAGGAGTGGGTCCGCCGCAACGCGGCGGCGTTCACCGCCTGACCTCCCGCGCCGGTCCCGTCGACGGGCGCGGTACGACGGGATCCGACGGTCCCGCCGCGGACCGCACGCGGAGGCCGGGTGACCACGACCGCCCCGTCGAGAACGACGTCGCTGCTGCCGGAAGGTGCGCGGGACAGCAGCGACGTCGTTCTCGACGGTCACACGGGGCGCCGTCCCGCCGCGTCGGCGCGCCGCAAGCCGGTCGTCAGGAAGACCGGGCCCAGGACCGCCCCGGCCGCGAGGCGGGACCTCGTGCGGGCGGAGGGGCCGGAGGCGAGCGCCGTCGGGCGGGTGCTGCGCGGGGTGCTGGTCGTCGTCATCGTGCTCTCCGCGGTCGCGGTCGGGCGCCCGGCGGCGCCACTGCCCGTGCGTCGCGCGGAGCGGACCGCTCCGGACGCGCCCGCGAGGAACTCTTTCCCACCGCGAGCGTCGACCCCGCCCGGCTGCCGATCGAGCCCGTACCGGAGCGGGTCGACCCGGACCCCGCCCGCACCCACCGGGTCCCGCCGAGGTCGTGCCGCCGGTCGGCGGGAAGCCGGCGGCGGCCCGGTGTCTCACATTGCGACGCGACGCCGGCGTCCCGGCCCGTCGGGCAACCCACGGACCATGACCAGCAGCGTGGACGACGCCCCCGACCCGGACTCCGAGGAGTTCCTCGCCGAGCACAACCCCGTCGAGAAGGTGAGTCCCGGCACCACCGCGGACGCCCCGGCGACCGACCCGACCCTGATCTCCACGGACCCGGCCCCGGACGAGGGGACCTCGCCGGGCACCGGGGGGTAGCGCCCCCAGCCCGGGCGCCCGGCGCCGACCGGACCGGCGGCCGCCGGCCCCCGGACGGGCCGGACCCCCGAGGGTCGACCCCGACCTCGCCCCCATCCACCGGACCCCTGTCGGGGTGGTGCCGCTCGCCGGCGACGAGGGCGTCCCGGGATCACCGCTCCCAGGTGTGCACGGGCCGGTTGCTGTGCATGAGGGGGATGTAGCGCTCCAGCATCCCGCGCAGGGCGGCCGCGCGGTCGAGCCCGGCCCGCTGCAGGTCCTCCACGCAGCGAACCTGCCAGGCGGCGCCGTTCACCCCGCCGGCGCAGCGGGCCTCGATGATGCCGAGCAGCCGGTCGCGCTCGCCCGGGTCGACCCCCCAGGCCGCCAGGCCGGAGTGCGCGAGCGGCAGCAGCCGGCGCAGGACCAGCTCCGCGGCGGGCACCGGGCCGAGGCCGGGCCAGTACAGCGTGGCGTCGAGCCCGTCGCGGGCCCCGCTGTGCAGGTTCTCCTCGGCCGCGGAGAACGACATCCGCGACCAGATCGGCCGCTCCTGCTCGGCCAGCGCGCGGACCAGCCCGTAGTAGAACGCCGCGTTGGCCATGGCGTCCACGACCGTGGGCCCGGCGGGCAGCACCCGGTTCTCCACGCGCAGGTGCGGGCGGCCGTCGACGACGTCGTAGATCGGCCGGTTCCAGCGGTAGACCGTGCCGTTGTGCAGGGAGAGCTCTGTCAGCGCGGGCACGCCGCCGCGCTCCAGCTCGGTGGCCGGGTCGTCGTCCTCGCAGAGGGGCAGCAGCGCGGGGAAGAAGCGGGCGTTCTCCTCGAACAGGTCGAACACCGAGGTCACCCAGCGCTCGCCGAACCACACCCGGGGACGCACCCCCTGCTCCTGGAGCTCCGCCGGTCGCGTGTCCGTGGCCTGGGTGAACAGCGGGATGCGGGTCTCCCGCCACAGCTCCCGGCCGAACAGGAAGGGGGAGTTGGCGCCCACCGCGAGCTGCACACCGGCGATCGCCTGCGCCGCGTTCCAGTACGGCGCGAACCGCCCGGGGCTGACCTGCAGGTGCAGCTGGAGGCTCGTGCAGGCCGCCTCCGGGATGATCGAGTCGGCGTGGGTGCTCAGGCGCTCGACGCCGTCGATCTCCAGGGCGATGTCCTCGCCCCGGGCGGCGAAGATCTGGTCGTTGAGCGCGGCGTAGCGGGGGTTGCGGGTCATCGCGTCGATGCTCACGTGCCGGGGCATCAGCGTCGGCAGGATCCCGGTCATCACCAGACGCGCGCCCCCGGTCCGGGCGCTCTCGTCGGCGGAGTCCAGGCTGGCCCGCACGGCCCGCTCGTACTCGGCCAGGCCGGTCCCGTCGATCTGCCGCGGCGGGACGTTGATCTCGATGTTGAACCGGCCCATCTCGGTCTGGAAGGCGGGGTCGGCGACCAGCTCCAGCACGCGGTCGTTGACGTTCGCCGGCTCGCCCCGCTCGTCGACGAGGTTGAGCTCGATCTCCATGCCCGTCATGGGCCGGTCGACCTCGAACCGGGACTCGGCCAGCATCTGCGCGAGGACGTCGAGGCAGGTCCGGAGCTTGTCGCGGAACCGCGTGCGGTCCTGCCGGCTGAACACCACGCGCTCGACATCGCGACCCATCTCGTGTCCCTCCGGTGGTCGGGCTGACCGACGACCCATGCTCGGGGAGTCCGCGGGCGGCGTCCATCGGGAGCGCGGTCGGCACCGTGGACGGGGACACCATCCGGCGCCGGGTGGTCGAGGACGACGTCCCGCTGCTCGGACGCCGGCTGGCCGAGCCCCGGGTGGCCCGCCGGTGGAACCACGAGACCTCCCCCTGCTCGACGGCCGCCCGTTCGGCCTGGCGCGGCGGTCGCGGATCGCCGACCACCCCGACGAGCTGGCCGGGTCCGCCGCCCTAGTCCCGGTGCCGCCGGAGACGATGACGATCGACCACCTGATCGGCGGACTCGGCCCGTCGGGTCGCGGGCTCGGCATGCGGATGATCCGCTCGCTCGTCGCAGCGACCCGGGACGAGCACCCGCGGGCGAGCGGCATCGTCGTGGCCGCGACGATGCCGCCGTGACGGACTTCCACGCGCTGCACGTCCCGGGCCGGCCCTTCGTGCTGCCGAACGCGTGGGACGTGGGGTCCGCGCGCCTGCTGGCGGCGGCGGGCGCACCCGCGGTCGGCACGACGAGCCTGGGCGTGGCGGCGAGCGCCGGTGTCCCGGACGGGTTCCGCGCGGCGCGGGAGGCGCTGGTGGCGGCGACGCGGGTCGTCGCCGCGTGCGGCCTGCCGTGCCCCGTGTCGGCCGACCTGCAGGACGGGTTCTCCGACGATCCCGGCGAGGTCGCCGCGCTGGTCGCGTCCCTGCCGGTGGCGGGGGTCAACCTGGAGGACTCGACGGACGGGCGGCTGCGGGACCCGGACGTGCTGGCGCGGACCGTGGCGGCGGTGCGGGCCGCGGCCCCGGGCGTGTTCGTCAACGCGCGCACGGACGTGTTCTGGCTGGGCGGGCACGACACGGACGACGCGCGGGCCCGGGTGCGCCGCTACGCCGACGCCGGCGCGGACGGCGTGTTCGTCCCCGGCGTCACCGACCTCGCGCTGGTGGAGTCGCTGGCGCGCGACGCCGGCGTCCCGCTGAACGTCCTGGCGTCCCCGGCGCGGACGCTCCAGGACTGGGCGCGGGCCGGCGTCGCGCGGGTCAGCACGGGTTCGCTGCTGTACCGGGCCGCGCTCGGCGCCGCCCGCGAGCTGGCTGGGGTGGCCGCGTCGTCCGCGCCGGCGGACGGGCCGGCGCTGACCTACGCGCAGGTCCAGGCCCTGCACGGGGACGCCCGACCCGGGTGACGGCCGACGCCCCGGCCGACCGCGGGTGCGGCGGGCCGGGGCGTCGTCGTGCTGCGATCAGCGCAGGTCGTACCGGTCCAGGTTCATGACCTTGTCCCACGCCTTCACGAAGTCGTGGACGAACCGCTCCAACGCGTCGTCGAAGGAGTAGACCTCGGCGATGCCGCGCAGGATGGAGTTCGAGCCGAACACCAGGTCGACCGCGGTGGCGGTGCGCACCACGTTCCCCTGGGCGTCACGGGCCTCGTAGACGCCCTCGTCCTCGACCGACGTGCTCCACTGGACGTCCAGGTCCAGCAGCGTGCGGAAGAAGTCCTGGCTCAGCACGCCCGGCCGGTCGGTGAAGACGCCGTGCCGCGCCCCGCCGGTGTTGGCGCCCAGCACGCGCAGCCCGCCGACCAGGACGGTCATCTCCTTGGGCGTGAGCTCCAGCATGTAGGCGCGGTCGACCAGCAGCGTCTCCGGCGCCAGCTTGACGTCGGGGCCGATCCAGTTGCGGAACCCGTCGGCGCGGGGCTCCAGGTACCGGAACGTGTCGACGTCGGTCTGCTCCTGCGTGGCGTCGGTCCGGCCCGGGGCGAACGGGACGGTGACGTCCACACCGCCGTCGGACGCGGCCTTCTCCACGGCGGCGCAGCCGGCCAGCACGATCGTGTCGGCGAGCGAGACGGGCTTGCCGAACGCCTGCCGGATCTCGTCGAGCTTCGCGACGACCTCCTGCGTGCCGGCGTTGACCGCCCAGCTCGCCTGGGGCTCCAGGCGCAGGCGGGCGCCGTTCGCGCCGCCGCGCTTGTCGGTGCCGCGGTAGGACGCGGCGGCCGACCAGGCGGTGTGCACGAGCTGCGGCACGGTCAGGCCCGACGCGAGGATCTGCGCCTTGAGCTCGGCGGCGTCGGCCTCCGACAGCAGCTCGTGCTCGACCGGCGGGACCGGGTCCTGCCAGAGCAGCACCTCCTGCGGCACCCACGGGCCGACGTAGCGCGAGAGCGGGCCCATGTCGCGGTGCAGCAGCTTGAACCACGCCCGGCGGTAGGCGTCGGCGAACGCCTCGGGGTCGTCGCGGAACCGCTCGGAGATCTTGCGGTACTCCGGGTCGGCGATCAGCGCGAGGTCGGTCGTCGCCATCATCGGCGGGTTCTTCTTGCCCTCGATGTGCGCGTCGGGCACGAGCTCCTGGCCCTCGGCCTCCTTGGGCTTCCACTGCTTGGCGCCCGCGGGGCTCTCGGTCAGCTCCCACTCGAAGCCGAAGAGCATGTCCCAGTAGCCGTTGTCCCACTGCACGGGGTTCGGGGTCCAGGCGCCCTCGAGGCCGCTGGTGATGGTGTCGGCGCCCTTGCCGGTGCCGTTCTGGTTCTTCCAGCCCAGCCCGCCGGAGTGCACCGGGCAGCCCTCGGGCTCGGGGCCGACGAGGCTCGGGTCACCGGCGCCGTGCGCCTTGCCGAACGTGTGGCCGCCGGCGATCAGCGCGACGGTCTCCTCGTCGTTCATCGCCATCCGGCCGAAGGTCAGGCGGATGTCGTGGGCCGACGCGAGCGGGTCCGGCTGGCCCTTCGGGCCCTCCGGGTTGACGTAGATCAGGCCCATGGTGACGGCGCCGAGGTCGCCCTCGAGCTCGAGCGGGCCGTCGGAGCTGTAGCGCTCGTCGCCGAGCCAGGTGTCCTCCGGACCCCAGAAGACCTCCTCCGGCTGCCAGGTGTCCTCGCGGCCGAAGGCGAAGCCGAACGTCTCGAAGCCCATGTCCTCGTGGGCCACGTTGCCGGCGAGCACCAGCAGGTCGGCCCAGGACAGGCTGCGGCCGTACTTCTGCTTGACCGGCAGCAGCAGGCGGCGGGCCTTGTCGAGGTTGCCGTTGTCGGGCCAGCTGTTGAGCGGGGCGAAGCGCTGGGCGCCGGAACCGCCGCCGCCGCGGCCGTCGAGCTGGCGGTAGGTGCCGGCGGCGTGCCACGACATGCGGATGAACAGCGGGCCGTAGTGGCCCCAGTCGGCCGGCCACCAGTCCTGCGAGGTGCGCATGACCGAGACGATGTCGGCCTTGACCGCGTCGAAGTCCAGCTGCGAGACGGCCTTCTTGTAGTCGAAGTCGGCGCCCAGCGGGTCGGACTCGCGCGAGGGCCGGTTCAGGACACCGAGGTCGACCTGGTTCGGCCACCAGTCGCGGACGCTGCGCGGCCGGTTGTCGGTGTGGAACGTGGGACCCGGCAGCGCCGGGTTCTCGCTCTCGCTCGTGCTCGCGGTGCTGTCGGTGCCCTGCGGGCTCGCGGAGGAGTCGCGGGGCTTCGGGTCGGCCAGGGCCGGGTTCTCGCTCTCGGGCACGTCAGTCCTTCCTGAGGGGGACGCCGGTCCCGGAGGGCCGGCCTGCCTGGTGCACGGGTGGGTCGGGGTGGTGGAGCGCGGTCAGCGGGCTGCGGACGGGGACTGGCAGGCGGGGCACAGGCCCCAGTAGACGACCTCGGCCTGCTCGATCGTGAAGCCGGCGGCGTCGGACGCGGTCAGGCACGGGGTCTCGCCCACCGCGCAGTCGACGTCGCTCACCGCGGCGCAGGAGCGGCAGACGAGGTGGTGGTGGTTGTCGCCCACCCGCGCCTCGTAGCGGGCGACCGAGCCCGCCGGCTGGAACCGGCGGACGAGCCCGGCGTCGGTGAGGGCGCGCAGGACGTCGTAGACGGCCTGGTGCGACACCGATCCGAGCCGCGCCCGGGTCGCCGCCATCAGCGTCTCGGTGTCGGCGTGCGGGTGGTCGTGCACCGCCGACAGCACGGCCTTGCGCGGCCCCGTGACGCGCAGATCGGCGTCACGCAGGAGCTGCTCGACCTGCGGGGGGTTCTGCACGGGTCCATCCCACCACGGAGAACAGACTGGATCAAGTCCAGAACAGCCGCGTCTCAGGATGAGACGAGCGTCGCTCCCGGGGGCGGGCCGACGGGTCCGGGTGCGCCTCGCGGTCCTTCCCGGGCCCGGACGGGACGAGGCCGGCGAGGGCGTGGTCGGCGATCCGGCGGGCCGCGGCCGGGTCGGGGGCTGGTGGCGCAGCAGGAGCCGGTGGTGGAGCGGCCCGTGGACGACGTCGATCGCGGCGTCGAGGTCGACGTCGCGGCGGATCTGCCGCGCTCGCGGACCCGGGCGAACGCGGCGTGCGCCTCGGCCCGCCGTGGCCGGGCCGGCGGCCGCGGCGGTGACGGCTTCCGGTCAGGCGTCGCGGGACCTCAGCGCGAGCAGGGCGACGTCGTCGTCCCCGGCGGGGGCCATCTCCTCGAGGACGCGGTCGCAGAACTCGTCGAGGGGGAGTCCGGCGTGCCGGCCGGCGGCGTCGACGAGCCGTGCGAGACCGGCGTCGATGTCGGACCCGCGGCGCTCGACGAGCCCGTCGGTGTAGAGGAGCACCGTGTCCCCCGCGCCCACCGCCGCGTCGTGGTCCGATCGCGGTCGCTCCGGCACGAGCCCGATGAGCAGCTCGGGGTCGCTGTCCAGCACGACGGTCGTCCCGTCGGACCGGACCAGGACCGGCGGCGGGTGGCCGGCGTTCGACCAGCACACCGCGGTCGCGGTCGGGCCGGGTTCGATGGTCGCGATGACCAGGGTGGCCATGCCGGGGACCGACAGCCGCCGCAGGGCGAGGTCCAGGTCGGTCAGGAGCCCGGACGGGGTCGGGTGGCCGGTCTGGGCGATGCCGCGCAGGAGGTTGCGCAGGTGGGCCATGGTGGCGGCGGCGGGCCCGTCGTGACCGACGACGTCACCGATGATCGCGGCCGTCCGGCCGTCGGGCAGGGGGAACGCGTCGTACCAGTCGCCGCCGATCTCCGCGTGCGCGGCGGCGGGGAGGTAGCGGACGGCCGAGGTGAGCCCCCCGAGCGGCGGAGGGTCGGTCAGCAGGCTGCGCTGCAGCGTCGTGGCGAGCTGCTGCACCTGCAGGTCGGCGGCCCGGGCGCGCTCCTGCTCGGCGATCCGCTCCTCCCGCCGCATCCGGGCGTCGCAGGCCAGGACGCCGGCGACCCCGCCGAGGCCGACCCCCGTCAGGCGCACCACCTGCGCGAAGAGCTGGTCCGGGCGGTACTGGTCGTTGTACACGCCCAGCAGCGCGGCCACGACCAGCGCGAGCACGGCGTAGCCGACGGTGGAGCGCCGCCCCAGGTTGATCGCGGCGAGGAACGGGGCGATGGCGGTGAGGCCGAGGACCACCTGACCGGGCCCGGCGAGGACGTCCAGCACCGCCACGGCCACGAGGGCGACAGCCGGCGCGGCGTGCCACCGCAGCCGGACCCCGGGCACGAGGATGATCGCCTCCTCACCGGCGGTCCGCACGCGGTCGGGCACGACCGTCAGCGCAACGCTAGAGCATTCCGGTGGACGCGGGGTGCCCCGTCCCCGATCGGGAGCCGACCGCGCGGACGTGCGGCGCGGTCGGCTCCCCGCCCGGGATCAGGGGGACGGGGCGGGCTGGAGGATCTCCAGCCGGAGCCCGTCGGGGTCGGTGGAGTGCGCGAAGGTCGCGCCGACGACGTCGGGCGCCCCGTCCTCGGCGGCATGACCCCGACGCCTTGCGCCGCCGCTCGGGCTCGCGCCGTGCGGGGCCCTCCCACCGGGGGCGCGGGTCGTCGGGCCAGCGGGACCTCCTCGAGGCGGCCGGAGCCGGGCGACGACCTCAGGTCGCCGCGGCCCTGTCGGCAGCCCCCTCGCCGTCGAGCAGGTGGCGGTCGGCCCAGGCCTGGAGCTCGGTGAACACCCCGCGCAGGTCCTGGCCGCGCTCGGTGAGCTGGTAGCGCACGCCGACCGGCGGGCCCTCGAGCACGATCCGGTCCACCAGCCCGGCGTCGGCGAGCTCCTGCAGCCGCTCGGCGAGCATGCGGTCGGTGAGCCCGGGCACGGCGCGGACGATCTCGCCGAAGCGCGCGGGCCGCTGCAGCAGCACCCCCAGGATGATCCCGTTCCAGCGCTTGCCCAGCAGCCGGAACACGGCGGTGAGCTGCACCTCGCAGTGCAGCGTCCGGGCCGCCCCGGGGTCGCCGTCCTCGCCGCTCCCGCCCATGGAGGACAGCGTAGTGGCCCTCGAAGCCCTCGGCTGCTACGTTTTCGTAAGTAGCAGGGCGAAGCGTAGTAGCCCTGGGGACCCGGAGCGGACCATGACCACGCTGACCACCACCGAGCACGGCCTGGAGCTCGACGAGGCGTTCGCCGAGCCCGCGTCCGAGGAGGTGCTGCAGGCCACCGCGGAGGCGCTGCGCGACCGCGGGCACACCGTGCTCGTCGTCGACGACCCGGCCGCGGCCCGGACCGCCGTGCTCGACCTCCTGCCGCCGGACCGCAGCGTCTTCACCATGTCGTCGGAGACGCTCAAGGACACCGGCCTGGACGAGGAGATCAACACCAGCGGCCGCTACGACGCGATCCGCCCGCGCATCTACGCGATGGACTTCCCCACGCAGCAGGACGACATCCGCCGCCTCGGCGCGTCGGCCGACGTCGTGATCGGCAGCGTGCACGCCGTCACCGCCGACGGCACGCTGGTCACCACCTCGTCCACCGGCAGCCAGCTCGGCCTGTACGCCTTCGGCGCCGGGAAGGTCGTCCACGTCGTCGGCGCCCAGAAGCTCGTGCCCGACCTGGACACCGCCCTGCGCCGGTTCCGCCTCTACAGCTGGCCGCTGGAGGACGTCCGCTTCCGCCGCGAGCACGGCCGGCCCAGCACCATCGGCAAGACGCTCATCACCGAGCGCGAGGTCGTCCCCGGTCGCAGCACCGTCGTCCTCGTCCGCGCCGCGACGGGGTTCTGAGGGCGGGCGGACCAGGGAGGTCGACCAGGCCCCGACGAGCTCCGGGACCGGCACGGGTCGTCCCGGCCGATTACACTCCCCTCGACATGAGCCCGCTACGGCGATCACAGCGCGTCGGTGGGGCGCGTGTCCGGGAAGCCGCGGAACCCCGCGGATGTCCTCCCCCCACGCGGGTCGGCCGTCGGGCGCCGACCGGCGCGGCGGTGCCGGCGTCCTCGTCACCACCGGTCCCGACCCGCTGCCCGGGCGACCGGGCGTGACGGCACCGGAGCGCTACCTGGCGTCGTTCCCCGCCGGGGAGGTCGAGGAGTTCCCGGTGGTGGGCCTCGACGTGCTCGACGTGCCGCTGCACTGCGCCACCCTGCCGACGACCCCCCGGCACCCCGGCGGCGGCGGGCTGGGCTACGGCGCGACGGCCGAGGAGGCCCGCACGGGCGCGCTGGGCGAGATGGCGGAGATGGCGCTGTCCACCCGGGCGCTGGCCGGGGCGACGCGGGTCGAGGCCTCGTACGCGGAGCTGGTCCGGAAGGAGGGCGCCGGGCGGGTCCAGGACCCGCGCACCCTCGCCCTGGAGGCGGGGAGCGCCTACACCGACGACCGCGTGCTGCAGTGGCTGCCGATGAGCCGGCTGCGGGACGGGGAGCCGGTGCTGGTGCCCGCCGAGCTGGTGGCGTCCACGCCCGCCGACCTGCCCGGGCCCCCACCGCCCGCCGGGTGGCTCACCACGGTCATCACCAACGGGCAGGGCGCCGCGTTCGACGCCGACCGGGCCGTGGTGCACGCGGTGCTGGAGGTCCTGCAGCGCGACGGCAACGCGACCACCTTCCGCGCGATGGACCGCGGCGTCGTCGTCGACCTCGACGGCCTGACCGACCCCGATGCGCTCGCCCTGCTCGGCCGGCTCGACGCCGCCGGGATCGAGGTGACGGTCAAGCTCGCGAGCACCGACCTCGGCGTCGTGGACGTGTACGCGGTCGGCTGCTCCCGCGACGGGTCCGAACCGGTGCCGATCATGGCGACCGCCTGCGGTGAGGCGGCGCACCCCGACCGCGACACCGCCGTGCGCAAGGCGCTGCACGAGTTCGCCGCGGCCCGGGCCCGCAAGGCGTTCATGCACGGCCCGCTCGACCTCGTCCGCACCGCCACCCCGCCCGGCTACCTCGACGCGTGGCTGTCGGGGCACCCGCCGGAGCGGCTCGTCGAGGAGGACCGGGCGCTGGCCGCGATGATCGAGTGGTCCGAGGCGGGCACCCCCGCCCTGGTGGGGCTGCTGCGCGACACCGTGCTGGCCCGGCGCTCGACGGTGGCGCTGGCCGAGCTGCCGACCTGGCGCGGGGACGACCTGCGCGCCCGGGTCGTCGACGGACTGCACGCGCGCGGGTTCGACGTCCTGGTGCACCTGCAGCCGTCGGCGGGTGACGCGGTGGCGGCGAAGGTGGTGGTGCCCGGCTGCGAGGTCGAGACGATGTCGTACGGGCGGATCGGCGAGCGCGGCGTGCGGCGGCTGCTCGAGCGCGGCGACCCCCTGGTCGCGGTGGGGGCCGACCCCGGCGGGTGGGGACGGGTGCACCTCACCGCCGAGGCGCAGGAGCGGCTCGGCGGCCCGGCGTGGTTCGACCGGGAGGGCGCGCGGCGGCGCGTCGGCGCTCTGTACCCGCTCTACCGAGAGCCCGGGCGCCACGTCGCGGCGCGGGTGCTCGACCGGAGGAGGACCGGCTGAACGCACCGCCGCCGCCGCCGGGCGCGGCGCCGGCGCGATCGGCGGGGACGCTCCACCGTGCTCACCCGTGGGCCGGGTGTCCGTCGGCCGGGTAGGTCTGCCCCGGTCGGGGGTCCCGGTGCGGCTGCTCGGTCCCGTTCACGAACCAGGACAGCGGCCGCCGGGTGCCCAGCTCCCCGACGGTGAACCGAGTGACGCTGGTGGCCAGCACCCGGAAGTCGTTCGAGCGGTCGCGGGCGTACTCGTTCGCGTCGCCCTCGGTCAGGAACACGATCTCCACCGCTCCGACGTCCTGGGGTCGGACGGTGTGCACGGTGAACGCGTAGCGAACCATGCGGCCAGACTAGGACATACCCGGTCATCGAGGGACAGAAGAGGCTGTGACCTGGGCTGATCGCCATAGCATCACCGGGTGACCGATCGGCTCCTCACAACTCCTGAGCTTGCTCAGGCGTTGGGCCTGTCGACCCGATCGATCCGCCGCTACCTGCGGGACGGCAAGATCGCGCCGGACATCACCTCACCGGGCGGACACCACCGGTGGAACCTGGAGAGCGTCCGGGCTCAGCTCCGCGCGCTCCGGGAGCGTCCCGACGGCTGAGCCCCGCCGGTGCAGCCCACCGGTGGAGCGATCGAGCAGTCACGCAGCAGGTGCTGCTCGTCCTCGCCGTGGGCGCGCTGCTGCCGGAGGGCGCCGTCACCGACCGGCCGGTGCTGCTGGTCGCCCGCGACCCCGGCGCCGGTGCCGCGGTCGGAGCATCGGCGGTGTCCGTGAGCAACCTGACCGTGGCCGTCTCCCCCGCTCCGGCCACCGACTCGCCACCGCGATCGGCGTGCCCACCCGGAGCCGTCATGGTGCTCGCTGCCGCCCGGGGCCCGGGCCGGGCGACCCCAGCATCGACCTGCCCCCCGGTGGATCCCCCGACCACCCACCGGACGGAGGAGCGCACGATCACGCTGAACGACCTCCCGGAGGCCACCACGGCCACGAGGGCGAGGATCGGCGCGGGGCGCTGGCGCCCGACGGAGGCGGTCACCCCGGCCGGGAGGTCGGGGTACCGGTGCCACCCGGGGGGACGGTGCGGACCCGCACCGTCGTCCCCGGGTCCCGGCGCTCGTCCGCCCCTCCCGCCGGACGAGCGCCCACCGGTCAGCCGGGGGTGATCACGACCTTGAGGGCCTGGTTGGCCGCGGCGTTCGTGAACACGTCGTAGGCCTCGTCCATCTGGTCGAAGGTGAACCGGTGGGTGCCCATCTTCTCGGCCGGGATGCGACCGCTGGCCACCATCTTGAGCAGCGTCGGGATCGACACGGTGTCGACCAGGCCCATGGTCAGGGTCACGTTGCTGATCCACATGTCCTGCATGGGCAGCTCGACCGGGGTCCCGTGCACCCCGACGTTGGCGATGGTGCCCCCGGGCCGCACCAGCGACGCCGCGGTCAGCAGGGTCTCCGGGTAGCCGACCGCCTCGATCGCGACGTCGACGCCCAGGCCGTCGGTCAGCGCGGTGACGTCGGAGACGGTGCCCGGTCCGACCTCGACGGCGTCGGTGGCGCCGAACTCCAGCGCCTTCTCCAGGCGGAACTTGTTGGAGTCGATGGCGATGACCTTCGACGCCCCCCACAGGCCGGTGGTCAGGACGGCGGAGAGCCCGACGGCGCCGGCGCCGACGACCGCGACGGTGTCACCGGGCTCGACCCGGCCGGCGAGCACGCCGACCTCGTAGCCGGTGGGCAGCGAGTCGGCCAGGAAGATCGCCTGATCGTCGGTGACGTCCTGCGGCACGGCGTAGAGGGAGGTGTCGGCGAAGGGCACGCGCACGTACTCGGCCTGGGTGCCGTCGATGAGGTGCCCGAAGATCCAGCCGATCCCACCGACGGTCTGGCAGTGCGAGGGCATGCCGCGCTGGCAGTACTCGCACCGCCCGCACTTGGTGATCGCCGGGACCAGCACCCGGTCGCCGACGGAGAACCCGCTGACCGCGTCACCGACCGCGGTGATCGTCCCGACGGCCTCGTGGCCGAGGATGCGCCCGTCGGTCACCGCGGCGACGTCGCCCTGCAGGATGTGCAGGTCCGTGCCGCAGATGGTGGTGGTGTCGACCCGCACCACGACGTCGGTCGGGTCCTGCACGGCGGCGTCGGGGACGTCCTCCCACGCCTTCTCGCCCGGTCCGTGGTAAACCAGCGCCTTCATCAGCTACCTCCGTCGGTGGTGCGACGGCTGCCCGGGGCCCGGGCGCGTCGGTCCCGCCGACGCTAGGCACGTCGGGCCGGGGTGACTGTCCCGATTTCGGACGACTCGCGCGCCGGTTGCGGGCCGCGGAGCGCCCGGTGACCCGGATCCGGGACACCGGGCTCACGCGATGTAGCTGATCCCGAAGGCGTCGATCTTGCGGTAGAGCGAGGACCGGGCGATGCCGAGCATCGCCGCCGCCTTGTAGCGGTTGCCGCTGGCCTCGTAGAGGGCCTGGATGATCGCGTCGCACTGCGCGGTCTCCAGCATCGACAGCCGCGGCGCCCGGCTGGCGAAGCACGACGCCGGCAGGTCCGGCGGCTGGATCACCCCCACCGGTTTGCGGGTGGAGACGTAGCGCAGCACGTCCTCCAGCTCGCGCACGTTCCCCGGCCAGGCGTAGCCCTCCAGCACGCGCACCACCTGCAGGCTCAGCCGGAGCGACCCGCCCCCGGCCATGCTCGCCAGGATCGACTGCGCGATCTCGCCCAGCTCCTCGACCCGGTAGCGCAGCGCCGGCACCCGGACCGTCTCGTGGAAGTGGCGCAGCAGCAACCCGTAGGGGCGGGTCGCGTCCACCGAGGCGCTGTCCACGCACCCCACGACCAGCAGTGCGCTCGGCAGCACCACCAGGGTGCGCAGGGATTCGTCCAGCCGGCGGGCGGCGACCGGACCGAGGAGGTTCAGCTGCTCCAGCACCAGCAGGTGGGGCCGCTCGGTCAGCTCCTCGACCACCCCGTGCAGCGGGTCCGGCGCGCTGGCCGGGTCGCCGATCCGCGAGCAGTCGATCCTGCGCGTCGCCCCGAGCGGGAACGCCCGGCGGAACTGCTGCAGCGCCAGGGTCCGCTTCCCCGAACCGGCCTCCCCCACCAGCAGGTGGTGGCGGCGCCGCCCGACGCTGGCCGCGACCTCGTGGCGGGCCCGCAGGTACGGGCTGAGCAGCTCCCGGTTCGCCCGCATCCGCGCTTCGGCGTGCCGCTCCGCTCGCCGGTCACCGCGCAGGTCGGCCGCGTAGTCCCGGCGCACGGTCGGTGCGACGTGCGCCCCCTGCCGGCGCGCCGCCTCCGACACCGGGGAGGGCCGGCCCGGCTCCACCGGCCCGCCGGCCACCACCGCACCCACCGCCCGGCCCTCGCACACCACCGCGGCGACCGACACCTCCGCGCAGCGACCCGACGGCAGGTCCACGTGGCGCACCGCCTCGTCGCCCGCGGACAGCACCACACCGGCCAGCACCAGGTCGACCAGGCTGCACTGGTCGGGATCGGGCAGCCGACGGGCCCCCGGGTCGGTCAGCACCAGCTCGCCGTCGCTGGCCAGCACCCACTCCGCGTCCGAGGCGCACGCCCTCCCGAACTGCTCCAGCACGGCCAGGCCCGCGCGGTGCCGCCGGCCGTCGACCGCCTCGGCGACCCGCCCGGCCAGCATCCCGGCCACCGCCGGCGCCAGCGACGACGCCGAGGAGACGTGCGACAGCACGACCACCACGTCCGGCGCCCCGCCCTCACCGCACGCCACCGGGGCCGCGGCCTCGGACAGCCATGTCAGCTCGGGGTGCAGGTGCTCGGCCCCGTCCACCCGGACCGCGCGACCCTCACGGGCGGCCAGCGCCGCCGCGGTCGTCCCCACCTCCGCCTCGCCGAAGCGGTACCCCGGCACGAACGACACCACGTCCAGGAGCTCGGCCAGTGCGGCGTCGCCGTCCCGCCGGACCCGCACCACCCCGTCCGACCCCACCAGCGCGAGCGAGCACGCCGGCGCCGGGTCGGTGCCCACGAACGCGGCGAACACCGCTTCCGCCTCCACCGCGGCGACCGACGCGACGCCGTGGCCGACGTAGCACGGGGCCCACCGGTCCGGCGTCACCGACTCCGCCGAGCGCCGCCACGACGCCGCGACCTCCGGTCGCACGGCACCGCCGTCGGGATCGAGCCGACCGCCGTCCAGGAACCGGCGCCGCGCCGCCTCGATCCCCAACGCCCGCACCCGCCCAGGCTAGGCGCGCCCGCGCCGCCCGCCCAGACCACGCGGACGGGTGGTCGGCGCCGGCCGCCGTGCTCGGCGGTGCGCCGGCGGTCCTGCTCCGCAGGATCCTCGCGGCCGCACGTCCTCCCGGGCCCCGTGCCATCGTCGGGTGCAGGAGAGCCGTGCGCGGCCCGCCGGCGTGGGCCCTGATCGCCGACCTCCACCTGGTCCTCGGCACGCTCTCGGGGCTGATCGCCCTCTGGCTGTTGTGGCGGCCGGGGTGCGCACCTCCGGGTGACGCCCGCTCCGCTGCGCCTCCGGACTGCGGGCGGTCGCGGGGCATCAGGGGGCAGGGTCACTCCGTGTCGGCCCGGCGGAGCGCCCGGCGCGTCCGGAGCCCTCGCGCCGCGGACCGATCCGGGCCGCACCGGCCGGCGATGCGCTTCCCGCCGCCGGTGGAACCGCGGGTTCCCGGACGACCTCCGCGCATCGCCGCGCCGGGCCGAGCTGCGCCTCCGCCCAGCCGGTCAGCCCCTCCCGGCGTGGCGCTCGGCCCGTCCCAGCGCCGTCCGCAGCGCGTCGGCGTCGCGCCGGCCCGCCCACGCGGGGGTGCCGCGCCGGTAGCGCCGACCCTCGGCCAGCGGGCCGACGTCGACGGCGTCGAAGCCGAACTCGTCGATCAGCCCGGCGACCGTCCGCTTCGCCGCTGCGTCGTCGCCCGCGATCGCCAGGGCCCGGCGCCCGGGGGTCCCGGAGGGCTGTCCCTGCGTCGCCAGCTCCCCGGCGCCGATGTCGTTGATCGCCTCGACCACGCGCGAGGCCGGCAGGTGGCGCTGGAGCAGCTCGCTCGTCGTGGTGGTCCCGGCCTCCAGCTCGGGGAGCACGCCGTCGCGGTGGGGGAGGTGGTCGTTCGCGTCGATCACCACCTTCCCCGCGAGCGGCCCCACCGGGACGGTCCGGTGGTCCCCCAGCGGGATCGCGACCGCCACGACGTCCCCCGCGGCCGCCGCCTCCCCGGCGGTCGCCGCCCGGGCCCTCGGACCCAGCTCCTCCACCAGACCGGAGAGGACCTCCGGCCCGCGGGAGCCGCTGAGCACCGCGTCGTGCCCGGCGCCGACCGCCAGGCGGGCGAGCGCGCCGCCGATCTCCCCGCTCCCGAGGAGGCCGAGGGTCGTCACGGCGGAGATGTCGAGGCGGCTGATCAGACCCCCCCGGACGGTGAACGAGTACCGCAGGGTGCCGCGGGACAGGACGCGACCGTGCCGGTCCCGCACCGTCTGGTCGATGTGCACGGCCGTCCGGTCCGGCGACAGCGCGACGAACCGGACCGGTTCGTCGTGGGTGCGGGTCTGCGTGAACTGGTGGAGCCAGTACCGCCGGACGGCGGCCCGGCCGACCAGCCTCGCGTCCCCGTCCGGCCAGTCCACGTCCTCGGTGAGGAGCTCGAGCAACCCGTCGACGTCGCGGCGGTTGTACGCCGCGTACGCGTTGTCGAGGAGGTCGCGGTGCGTCATGCCTCTGCCTCTTCCCGTCCGTGGCGTCGGAGTGCGAGGAGCAGGTCCCGCACGGCGGCGGGCCGGGACAGGAACGGGTGGTGGCCGGCCTCGAGCTCGACGACGTCCCCCGCCCGCCGGGCGAACTCGCGCTGCCGCTCCGCGGGTGTGCCCCGGTCCTGGGTGCAGACGAGGTAGGTGGTGGGCACCTGCTTCCAGGCCGCGGCCCCGACCGGCTGGCCCAGGACCTGCAGGCTCTGCCGCGCCAGCCGCTCGCCCGCCTGCGACCGGACGTCCTCGTCGCAGTCCTGCAGGAACGTCTCGACGAGCAGTTCGGGCCGCACGCCGAACGTGTCCGCGTCGGGATCGACGTCGAGGAACGGCGCCGGACCGCCGTCGCCGCCGAACTCCGACAGGCTCTGCCCGACCTCGGGCAGGTAGCTGGAGATCAGCACCAGGTGCCGCACGGAGGCGATGCCCTCGGCGGCCTCCGCGGTCACGATGCCGCCGTAGCTGTGCGCGACCACCACGGTCGGCTCGTCGCCGGCGGTCAGGACCCGGCGGACCTCGGCGACGTCCTCGGGCAGCCCGGCGCCACCCGCGACACCCGTCTCACCGCAGCTCGGGAGCGCGGGCGCCGTGCTCGACACGCCCCGCTCCTGCAGCAGCTCGGCCGTGCGGTGCCACCACCACGACCCGTCCCGCACGCACGCCCCGTGCACGAAAACCACCCGCATCGTCCGCCTCCACGCCCGTCGAGATCCGTCCTCCCCGACGGTAGACGTGATGGTTGTTACGTGAAAAAGCGCCGGACCGGTGTCGTGCGGAGCGCGGGTCGGGCCGCGTGCGGATCCGGCGCCGGACGCCGAGGAGGAGTCGCGTCGTGCCGTCGGGGCAGGTCGTCCAGCCCGAGGAGGCGGTCCATCAGCCGCCAGCGGAACGCGGCGGTCAGCGCCAGGAACCACAGCAGGAGCGCCGGGACGACGCTGGTCCAGATCGGGCGGGCCGGGTCGGTGATGCCGAAGTAGTCGGCCAGGGCGGGCGTGTAGAGGACGACGAAGAACGCCGCGGTCAGCAGGGCCACCATGATCACGGGCCGGCGGTCGGGGCTGGGCCGGGTCCAGGCGGCGAACACCCGGTGCGGCGGGAAGAGGAACAGCAGCAGCCCGAAGGAGGCGAAGGTGATGAAGGTCGACAGGGCGGTCTGCGCGCCGAGGGTGGCTGCGGCCGCGACGAAGCCCGGGTCGGTGGCGGGCAGCCCCGTGTAGCCCTCGAACTCGGCGATCACGAAGGCGGGGACCCCGGGATCGGCGAGCCCGCTGGTGAGGGCGAGCGAGTGGAACGAGTAGACGGCCACCGCGAACCCGGCGGTGATCACCGAGGCCGGGATGACGAACCGGGCGAGCGACGCGAGCAGGCCGGGCGCGGGCCGCGTCGCCGGGGCCCACAGCGTGAGGAGGAACGTGGGGACGCCCACGGTGAGCAGGGTGAGGCCGACCTGGGTGGGCTCGTAGGGGAAGCCGAGGCCGAGCAGGGTGACGGCCAGGATCACCAGGGCCTGGGTGGCCACGCGGGTGAGGAAGACGAACATCGACGTCGCGATGCCGTTGATGATCCTCCGACCTTCGCGCTGGGCGGGGAGCAGCGCGGCGAAGGAGTCCTCGACCAGCACGATGTCCGCCACGTCGCGCGTCACGCCGCTGCCGCTGCGCATGGCCACGCCGACGTGGGCGCGCTTGAGCGCGCGGGCGTCGTTGACCCCGTCGCCGATCATGGCGACGTAGTGGCCGCCCCGGCGCAGGGCGTCGACGATGCGTTCCTTCTGGTGGGGGGCGACCCGCCCGAAGACGGTGGTGCGCTCGACCAGGTCGTCGAGCTGGGGGTCGGTGAGGGCGTCGAGGTCGCCGCCGTCGACCGGCGCGCCGCCGTCGAGGCCGGCCCGGGTGGCCAGGGCGGCCACGGTGCGCGGGTCGTCGCCGGAGAGGACCTTCATCGCCACCCCCTGCTCGCGCAGCCCGACGATCGTCTCGGCGACGTCGGGGCGCAGCTCGTCGCCCAGGGTGACCAGGGCGAGCGGCGTGAGCGGCGGCAGTGACGGACGGTCCCGGGCATCGCGCAGGTCGCCCTCGGCGCGGGCCAGCACGAGCACCCGCAGACCCCGGGCAGCGCGGTCGGCCACCCGCTCGTCGAGCGGCTGACCGGACAGGGCGGGAGCCAGGGCGTCCGGGGCGCCCAGGACGTAGGTGCCGTCGTCGCCGGTCACGCCGCTCCAGCGCAGCGCCGAGGTGAACGGCACCTCGTCACGGACCGTCCAGGGCTCCCCGGGCAGCGCGGCGGCCAGGGCCCGGCTGGTCAGGTTGGGCGCCGAACCGCTGCGGGCCAGCGCGCCGAGGATCCGCCGGACGTCGTCGTCGCCGTGGGGGCCCACGGGCTCGACGGCGGTCAGCCGGAGCTGCCCGCTGGTGAGGGTGCCGGTCTTGTCGGTGCACAGCACGTCGATGTTGCTGATCGACTCCACGGCGTTGACCTGCTGGATCAGCGCGCCGCGGCCGGCGATGCGGCTCGCACCGACGGTGTAGGCCACCGCGATGAGGAAGAATAGGCCGTAGGGCACCAGCCCGGACAGCACGGCGCTGGTCTGCACGATGCGCAGCAGCGCGAAGCCCTCCAGCACCGCCTGGGCCAGGATCGTCACGCTCATGAGGGCGACGAGCACCATCACCAGCCGCACGACGAACTCCATGCGCCGCTGCAGGGGCGTCCTGTCCACCGTCGGGATCCGCGCCTCGGTGGTGAGCGCGTGGGCGTGCGCGTCGGCGCCGACACCGCTGGCGAGCTGGTGGCCCTCCCCGCCCGAGCACCAGCTCCCCGAGAGCAGCTCGTCGCCCGGGCGCTTGACGACCGGGTCGGACTCGCCGGTCAGCAGCGACTCGTCGGCCTCCAGCCGGTCGGAGGGCCCGTCGAGCAGCGGCCCGTCGACGACCACCTGATCACCCGTCCGCACGTGCACGACGTCGCCCCGCACCACGTGCTCCGGGGGCACCGGCACGTCCCGGCCGTCGCGCACCACCGTGACGGTGGTCTGGTCGAGCAGCTGCAACCGGTCGAGCTTGCGCTTGGCCCGCAGCTCCTGCACCGAGGACAGGACGGCGTTGATCAGGCCGAGCCCCACGCTGACCAGCGCGTCGTTGTAGCGGCCCAGCGACAGCAGGACGACGCCGATGACGAACAGGATGGAGTTGTAGAAGGAGAAGACGTTGGTGCGCAGGATCTGCGCGTAGGTGCGGGAGGCGCGCTGGGCCGCAGCGTTCCCCTCGCCGCGCCGGCGCCGCAGCTCGGCCTCGGCGGAGGTGAGTCCCACCGGCACGGCCCTCTCACCGGTCGTCCGCACCGCCCCACCTCTTCCTCGTCCTCGGCGGATCCGTTCGCAGCGCCGATCGTGCTGGAGGTCGTGCGCCGGCGCCGCGCGGGGCGCTGCTCCGTCCGGCCCGGTCGCCCCGTGACCGGGGCCCCGCTGCTCGGGCGATCGGAGAGCCGGGGGTCGGGATCGAACCGACGACCTACCGCTGACAAGACGCCCGTTTCACGTGCGCATGTCCTCCACCAGCGCCGATACTCTTCGCGCCGGCCGCACAGGTGCTGCCTGACGACTGCGGTCCACCCTGCTTCGTGCCACATCGCGTGCCACGCCGGCGCTCCTGCGCGATCGCACCGAACAGCTCGACCGCCGACCGTGGCGGGTGTACCCGAGCCGCAGAGCTCCCGACGGCGACGCTGCTGATGCGATGATGGCGGACGAGGGAGGTGGCGACCATGAGCGTGTCCTCCGCGGACGGTGCGCACGAGTTCGTCGTCGCACCGGAGCTGGCCGAGGTCGCCGAGCGTCTCGGCGTGCCCCTGCACGCCGGTGATCGGGTCCGCTTCGAGGTGATCGACGGTGAGCGGGACGCCGCGCCGCGCCGCCGGCGGCTGGGCTGGCTCGGCAGCGTCAGCACCGGCGAGCACACCCTGAGCGAGCGGGCCAAGGACGACATCCGCGACGGGATGGGCCGGCGCGCTGACTGAGGTCCTCGTCGACGCCGGCCCGCTCATCGCCGGCTTCGACGACACCGACGTCCGGCACGACGAGTGCTCCCGCCTGCTGGAGACCCTGCCCGGGCCGCTGCTCGTGCCGGCGACGATCGTGGCCGAGGTCGGCTACATGATCGGCCGCTACCGCTTCGGTGCAGCGGCCGAGGCCGCCTTCCTCCGCTCGTTCGCCTCGCGCGACCTCGTCGTCGCCGATCTGGTCGAGGACGACTTCGAGCGCATGGCCCAGCTCGTGCAGCAGTACGAGGACTTCCCGCTCGGCGGCTCGGACGCGAGCGTCATGGCGATCGCCGAACGGCGCTCGATCACGACGATCCTCACGACCGATCGACGCCACTTCGCTGCGGTTCGACCGCGGCACATCGAGGCGTTCCATCTTCTGCCGTAGCCGCCTGTCCGTCGTCAACGTCGCGCCGGCTTCTCGGCCCCTCGCACTGCGGGCGAAGCTGGATGCAGACCTACGACGATCTGGGGCCAGTTGCGATCCTCCGCGACCATGGCCATCAGCCGCTCGAGGCGTGCCCGGTCCGACGTACCGTCCACGATGCCAGCGGCGTCCAGCGCAGCAACACCGCCGCTCAGAGTGGAGCCGGGGGTCGGGATCGAACCGACGACCTACCGCTTACAAGGCGGTTGCTCTACCACTGAGCTACACCGGCGGACGCAACCATCGTAGAGCGCTGCAGGACGACCGTCGGCGCGCGGTGCGCGCCCCGGTGCCGCGGCCACCGCTGGGTGAAGGCCGGGTGGGCGGCGCGGACCGCCCGCAGGTGCTGCACCGGATCGGCATCGCCCGGCACGCGCGCGGCGCCCGCCCCAGCCCGGCGAGCGGTGCGCCCCGGGCGGTGCCCCCGGTCCGCCCCGCGGGGAGCGCCCCGGCCCCTACCCTGGCCGGGTCCCCATCGATGACGACCAGCAGGTGGTCCATGCCCGACGACCGCGTCCGCCTCACCCGCCGCGTCGGCCGCACCCTGCGCCGCGAGGCCCACGAGCTCATCACGCCCGGCCCACCGACCGTGCAGCTGGCGGCGCCGGTCGGCCCGGAGGTGCCCGACGACGCGCGGGTGCAGGAGGTCCTCGACCTCTGCATGCGCATCGGCGAGGTGCTCCTGGCCTCCGGCGAGAGCGCCGACGAGACGACGCGCGTGATGATGCGGCTCGCGTCCGCGTCCGGGCTGTCCGCTGTGGATGTCGACATCACGTTCACCTCCATCACGATGTGCTGCCACCGCGGCATGACCGCGCCGCCGGTGACGTCCATGCGCCTGGTGCGCCACCGGGCCCTGGACCTCTCGCGGCTGCTCGCCGTCGGGCGGATCATCGACCGCGTCGAGGCGGGGCGGGTGGACGTCCGCGGTGCCGGCGCCGAGCTGTCCGAGGTGGTGCGCGCGCCGCACCCCTACCCGCGGTGGGTCGCGACGGTCGGCTGGGCCGGGCTGGCCGCGTCGATCGCCGTGCTGCTCGGCGGCGACGCCGTCACCGGGGCGGTCGCGTTCGTCGTCACCGCGGTGATCGACCGCATCGGCCGCGTGCTGACCCGGCGCGGCCTGCCGGCGTTCTTCCAGCAGGTGCTGGGCGGGATGCTCGCCACCCTGGCGACGGCGGCGCTGTTCGCCGCCGGGGTGTTCCCGCCGGGTACCCGGCCGTCGCTGGTCATCGCGGCCAGCATCACGGTGCTGCTGTCCGGGCTGTCGCTGGTGGGCACGGTGCAGGACGCGATCTCCGGCTACTACGTCACCTCGGCCGGCCGCGCCGTCGAGATCGCCCTGCTGTCGGCCGGGCTGCTGACGGGCGTGGTGCTCGGCCTGCGGATCGCCCTGGAGTTCGCGCCGCCGCTGGAGGTGGCGGGCGCGCTGCCGACGGGCTTCGCGCGGCTGTCGCTGTCGGTGCTCGCCGCCGCGACGGCCACCGCCGCGTTCGGCCTGGCCGGGTACGCACCCGGACGCTCCCTGGTCGCCTCCTCGCTCGCCGGTGCCGCCGGGTGGGGCGTCTACGCGGCGCTCGTGCTGGGCGCGGGCCTGGGGCCGGTGCCCGCCACCGGCGCCGCGGCCGTGGTCGTCGGGGCCGCCGCCGGCGCGTTCCGCCGGGGCGGCGGGGTGCCGCCGCTGGTGGTCGTCCTGGCCGGCATCACCCCGCTGCTGCCGGGGTTCACCGCGTACCGCGGCTTCTACCAGCTGGCCGTCGAGGGCGCGGTGGACGGCCTGGTCACGGTGACGCTCGCGCTCGCGATCGGCCTCGCGCTCGCCGCGGGCGTCGCGCTGGGGGACCTGCTGACCCGCCCGCACCCGGCCCGGTCCCGGTCGGTCGCAGACCCCGCGTCCCCGGCCGGCTCCGCGTAGGCTCCGCGGACGTGACGACGCCCACCACGACGACGACCGCCGGGACGACCTCCACCGGGACGACCGACGCCGACTTCGTCGTCGTGGCGAACCGGCTGCCCGTCGACCTGGAGAAGCTCCCCGACGGGACGCAGCGCTGGAAGCGCAGCCCGGGCGGGCTGGTCACGGCGCTGGAGCCGATGCTGCGCAGCCGCGACGGGGCGTGGGTCGGCTGGCCCGGCGTCCCCGACGCCCACGCGGACCCGTTCGTCGAGGACGGGCTCACCCTGCACCCCGTCGAGCTCTCGGCGCAGGACGTCGCGGACTACTACGAGGGCTTCTCCAACGGCACGCTGTGGCCGCTCTACCACGACGTCGTCGCGCCGCCGGCGTTCCACCGGCACTGGTGGCAGGCCTACGTGCGGGTCAACCAGCGCTTCGCCGAGGCCGCCGCCGCCGTCGCCGCGCAGGGCGCGACGGTGTGGGTGCAGGACTACCAGCTCCAGCTGCTCCCGGCCCTGCTCCGCGAGCTGCGCCCCGACCTGCGCATCGGCTTCTTCCTGCACATCCCGTTCCCGCCCGTGGAGCTGTTCGCGCAGCTGCCCTGGCGCACCCGGATCATCGAGGGCCTGCTCGGGGCCGACCTCGTGGGCTTCCACACCCCCGGCGGCGCCCGGAACTTCCGTCTGCTCGCCACCCGCTTCACCGACGCCACCGCGGGCCGCAGCGAGCTGCACCACGGGGGCCGCACGATCAAGACCGGCGCCTTCCCGATCTCCATCGACTCCGCGCACCTCGACCAGCTCTCCCGCGCCGACGCCGTCCAGCAGCGGGCCAAGCAGATCCGCGAGGACCTCGGCAACCCCGGGCGGATCATCCTCGGCGTCGACCGGCTCGACTACACCAAGGGCATCGACGTGCGGCTGCGCGCGTTCGAGGAGCTGCTCGCGGAGGACCGCGCGGGCGACACCGTCATGATCCAGCTGGCCACGCCCAGCCGGGAGCGCGTGGAGCACTACCAGAAGATGCGCGCCGAGATCGAGCAGTCCGTCGGGCGCATCAACGGCGAGCACGCGCAGGTGGGCCGCCCGGTGCTGCACTACCTGCACCAGTCGCTGCCCCGCGACGAGCTGACCGCGTTCTTCGCCGCCGCCGACGTCATGCTGGTCACCCCGCTGCGCGACGGCATGAACCTCGTGGCCAAGGAGTACGTCGCCTGCCGCGGCGACCTCGGCGGCGTGCTGGTGCTGTCGGAGTTCGCCGGGGCCGCGATCGAGCTCAAGGACGCCGTCCTGGTCAACCCGCACGACACCGACGGGGTCAAGGACGCGCTGCACCGGGCCCTGACCATGGAGCCCGCCGAGAGCCGGCGGCGCATGAAGGCGCTGCGCCGCCAGGTGCTCACCCACGACGTCGACCGCTGGGCGCGCAGCTTCCTCGACGCGCTCGGGCTGCCGGCCCCGGAGGAGACCCCGTGACCGACCTGGACGCCGCGCTGGAGGGCCTGGCCGCTGCACCGCGCCTGCTGGTCGCCCTGGACTTCGACGGCGTGCTCGCGCCGATCGTCGACGTGCCCTCGCAGGCCCGCCCGCTGCCCGCGTCCGCCCGGGCCGTCGCCGCCCTCGCGGCGCTGCCCGACACCGCGGTCGCGCTCGTGTCGGGGCGGGGGCTGGCCGACCTGGCCGCCGTGTCCGGCCTCGGCCCGCCCGTGCGGCTCGTCGGCAGCCACGGCGGCGAGTTCGACGACGGCGGCGCCGTGCTCGACGACGAGCAGCGCGCCCGGCTGGACGCGCTCGCCGCGGAGCTCGCGGCGCTGGTGGACGGCGAGCCGGGCGTCGCGCTCGAGCACAAGCCCGCCGGCGTCGCCGTGCACGTGCGCAACGCCGCCCCGGACGTCGCCGTCCGGGTGCTGGACGCCGTGCGCGCCGGGCCCGCCCGCCGCGACGGGGTCGACGCCACGCCGGGCAAGGCCGTGCTCGACCTCGCCGTGCTGCAGGTGAACAAGGGCCTGGCCGTCGACGTGCTGCGCGAGCGCACCGGCGCCGACGCCGTCCTGTTCGCGGGCGACGACGTCACCGACGAGACCGCGTTCGCGGTCCTCCGCGACACCGACGTGGGCGTCAAGGTGGGCGACGGGGAGACGGCCGCCGGGCACCGCGTCGCCGACCCGCCCGCGGTGGCCGGGCTCCTGGAGAACCTGGTGGCGCTGCGCGCCCGTGCGCGCGGAGAGGTGCTCTAGCCCGTCCCCGCGCTCACGAGCGGGCGGAGCCCGCGAGCCGGCGCCCGGCGTCGTCCCACGTCGGCACCTGCCCCGCGGGCAGCGTCCAGAAGACGAACGCCGAGTCGTCCATCGCGCTGCGCTGCCGCCGCATGATCGACCGGTGCGGCTCGCGGCCCACCAGCCCGTCCAGCGCGGCGCGGTCGCGCCACGCGCTGAGCGTGCGGAACTCCCGCCGCAGCGGCCGGACCTCCAGCGCGACGCCGACGGCGCCGTCGGCCGCGCGCACCTGCCGGTGCACGCGCATCGCGTCGAGGAGGAACGGCAGCACGTGGCGGGGCCGGCGCACGCGGAACCACGAGGCCATCACCACCACCTCGCCGGTCGGGTCCGGGTCGACGGTCGTCCAGGGCAGTGCGGGCACGGGGTCCTCCTCGGGTAGGTCTTGACAGTGACAAGATGCTCCCTCGATCCCCGTCTTGTCAACGTCAAGATGTGGGCTACCCTCGCTCCCGTGCCCTACCACCACGGCGACCTGCGACGCGCCCTGCTCCACGCCGCCCTCGACGCGGTCACCGAGCACGGCCCGGCCGGGCTGAGCCTGCGCGACGTCGCCCGGCGCGCCGGGGTGTCGCACGCGGCGCCCGCGCACCACTTCGGGGACAAGGCGGGGCTGCTCACCGCGCTGGCCGCCGAGGGCTGGGACCTGCTCGTCGAGGCGCTCCGGGCGCGGGGCGGCGACTTCCGCGACCAGGGCGTGGCCTACGTCCTGTTCGCGACCGGGCACCCGGCCCACTTCGCCGTCATGCGGGCGCCCGGCCTGACCCGCGAGGACGACCCGGCCCTCGTCGCCGCGCGCCGCCGGGCGGACGCCGCGCTGCGGGCCGGCGCCGCGAGCGCCGACCCGGACCCGGCGACCGCGCTGGCCGGGTGGGCGCTCGTGCACGGACTGTCGGCCCTGCTGCTGGAGGGCTCGGTGCGTCCCGGGCCGGGCGAGGACGTCGCCGCGCTCGCCCGCGCCGTGACCGGGCGGCTGGTCGGCTGACCTACCAGCCGGAGAAGAACCGCTCCGGCGCGCGGGCGGGTCCGCTCGTGCCGCCGACGATCAGCTCGGTGGGCAGGGTGATCGTGCGGGGCCGGTTGCGGTCGCCCCGCTCCAGCAGCAGCTCCCCGGCCGCGCGCCCCTTCTCCAGCACCGGCTGGCGCACGGTCGTCAGGCCGGCCCGCATGCCCTCGGGCACGCCGTCGAACCCGCTGATCGTGAGGTCCTCGGGCACGGCGAGGCCGCGCTGGCCGGCGTGCCGCAGCGCACCGAGCGCGAGGATGTCGGAGGTGCAGACGACGGCGGTGAGGTCGGGGTGCGCGGAGAGGAGCTCCGCGGCGCCCGACTGCCCGGCGTCGACGCTGTGGATGAAGCGCTCGTGCACCGGCACGTCCGCCCAGTCGACGCCGAACTCGGCGAAGCCCTCGCGCAGCCCGGCCAGCCGGTCGCGCTGCACCGGGTAGGTCGCGCCGAGCTGGCGCGCGATGTCGGCGGGGCCGTCGTGGCGCCCCCGGCCCAGCCGCATGCAGAGCACGCCGACGCGGCGGTGGCCCAGCTCGCCGAGGTGGCGCGCCAGGCCGAGCATCGCGGCACGGTCGTCGACCCCGACCCGGTCGACGCCCTCGACGTCGACGGGCTGGTCGCTGACGACGGTGGGGACCGGGCGCTCCAGCACGGCCTTGAAGTGCGGGTCGTCCTCCTGCACGGAGTAGACGACGAACCCGTCGACGCCGGCCTGGTGCACCGCGGTGACGTCGACCTGCTCCGGGCTGACCGGCACCAGCAGCAGGCCCGACCCCGCCCGCTCGCACGCCAGGGCGAGGCCCTCCAGGAAGCCGGTCGCGGCCGGGTCGCGGAAGGCGTAGGACAGCGCCTCGGTGAGCAGGAGGCCGACGGCACCCGCGCGGCGGGTGCGCAGCGAGCGGGCGACGGGGTCGGGTCCGGGGTAGCCGAGGCGCCGGGCCGCCTCCAGCACCCGGGCGCGCAGCGGCGCGGAGAGCTGGTCGGGGCGGTTGTAGGCGTTGGAGACCGTCGTCCGGGACACGCCGAGCTCGGCGGCCAGCGACGCCAGAGTCGCCGGTCGCCGTACGTCGCGCGAACCCCTCACCAGGTCACGGTAACGGTTCAGTCCGCAGGTCGGAAGCGGGGCGGCCGCGCGTCGTGCGCCACACGCTAGAGTGAATCGACAACGGTTATCGTCATTGGAGCACAGCCTGATGCCCGTCCACCGCCCGCTCACCGCGGCCACCGCCGCCCTGGCCGTCCTCACGCTCGCCGCCTGCGGTTCCGGTGGGGCCGCCGCGCCGGCTTCCGCGCCCGCCGCTGCGCCGGCCGCCGCGGCGGCCGACGACAGCACGCTGACCGTCGTCGCCTCGACCAACGTCTACGGCAGCATCGCCGAGGCCGTCGGGGGTGGCCTCGTCACCGTCGAGTCGCTCATCACGGACCCGTCCGCCGACCCGCACTCCTACGAGAGCACCCCGGCCGACGCCGCCACGGTCGCCGAGGCCGATGTCGTCATCCACAACGGCGGCGGGTACGACGAGTTCATGCCGCAGCTGCTGGAGTCCGCCGGCGGCGAGCCGACCGTGCTGGAGGTCGCCGCGCTGTCCGGCCTGGTCCCCGCCGAGGAGGGCGCCGCCGGCGAGGAGGAGGCCCACGCCGAGGGCGAGGCCCACGCCGAGGGCGAGGAGCACGGGCACGGCGAGTTCAACGAGCACTTCTGGTACAGCCTCCCCACCGTGCAGACGCTCGCCACCGACCTCGCCGAGGCCCTGGGCGCGGCCGACACCGCCAACGCCGCCGCCTACACCGCCAACGCGGAGGCCTTCTCCGCCGAGGTCGACGGCCTGATCGAGCAGGTGGAGGCGGCCGGCGCCTCCGTGCCCGGGGGCCGCGTCGCGGTCACCGAGCCGCTGCCCGGCTACCTGGTCGAGGCCGCGGGGCTCACCGACGTCACCCCGCCGGAGTTCAGCGAGGCCGTCGAGGAGGACACCGACCCGCCCGCCGCGGTCGTCGCCGATACGCTCGCCCTGTTCGAGCGGGGCGGGGCACCGGTCCAGGCGCTGATCGTCAACGCGCAGACCGAGACCCCCACCACCGACCAGGTGCGTGCAGCCGCGGAGGGGGCCGGGGTCGCGGTGGTGGAGATGTCCGAGACGCTGCCCGAGGGGCAGACGAGCTACACGACGTGGATGGGTGCCCAGATCCAGGCGCTGACCGCCGCGCTCAACCCGGTCTGATGGCCGTCGACCCCGCCCTCCGGCGCCCCGAGCAGCGCACCTCCGCGGTGTCGCTGCGGGGCGCGGCCGTCCGGTTCAACGAGCGGACGCTCTGGGACGGGCTCGACCTGGACGTCGCGCCCGGCGAGTTCGTCGCCGTGCTGGGCCCCAACGGGTCGGGCAAGACGACGCTCGTCCGGGTGCTGCTGGGCCTGCTCCCGCTGACGGCGGGGGAGGTCCGCGTCGGCGGCGCCGCACCGCGCCGGGGCGACCCCACCATCGGCTACGTGCCGCAGCAGAAGGCGCTCGACGCCGACCTGCCGCTGCGGGGGCGCGACCTCGTCGGCCTCGGCCTCGACGGGCACCGCCCCGGGCTGGGGCTGCGCGGGCGCCGCGAGCGCCGCCGCCGCGTGGACGAGGCGCTGGCCGCCGTGCACGGCACCGCCTACGCCGACGCGCCCGTCGGCCGGCTCTCCGGCGGCGAGCAGCAGCGCCTGCGCGTCGCCCAGGCGCTGGTCGGCGACCCGTCGGTGCTGCTGTGCGACGAGCCGCTGCTCTCGCTCGACCTCGCGCACCAGCGCGTCGTCACCGAGCTCATCGACGAGCGCCGCCGCACCGCCGGCACCGCGGTCGTCTTCGTCACCCACGAGATCAACCCGGTGCTGCCGCTGGTCGACCGCGTGCTCCACCTCGTCGACGGCCGGTTCCGGATCGGGACGACCGACGAGGTCATGACCTCGGAGGTGCTCTCCGAGCTCTACCGCACCGACGTCGAGGTGCTGCGGCTGCGCGACCGGATCGTCGTCGTCGGGGCCGACGGCAGCGGGGAGCACTGCTGATGGACCGCCTGATCAGCTTCGAGGGCCTCGGGCGCCTGCTGGAGCTGCCCTTCGTGCAGAGCGCGCTGATCGCCTGCGCCGTGCTCGGCGTCGTCGCCGGGGCGCTGGCGCCGCTGATCGTGGCCCGCGGCATGGCCTTCGCGGTGCACGGCACCGCCGAGCTGGCCTTCACCGGCGGCGCCGCGGCCCTGCTGCTCGGCGCGTCCGTGGCCGGCGGGGCGGTGGCCGGGGCCGTCGTCGCGGCGCTCGTCTTCGGCTGGCTCGGGCTGCAGCAGCGCGAGCGCGACTCCGTGATCGGCGTCGTGCTCGCCTTCGGCCTCGGGCTCGGCGTGCTGCTGCTCGCGCTCTACAGCGGGCGGGCGTCGAACAAGTTCGGCCTGCTCACCGGCTCGATCGTGGCCGTCGACTCCACCAACATCGTCGTGCTGTCGGTCGTGGCGGTGCTCGTGCTGGCCGTGCTGGCGGTGCTCTACCGGCCGCTGCTGTTCGCGAGCACCGACCCCGACGTCGCACTGGCCCGGGGGGTGCCGGTGCGGGCGCTGTCGATGGTGTTCGCCGTGCTGATCGGGCTGACCACGGCGCTGGCCGTGCCGATCGTCGGCGCGATCCTCGTGCTGTCGGTGATGATCGCGCCGGGGGCGGCGGCCGCGCGCGTCACGGCCCACCCGCTGCTCGCCACCCTGCTCGCGATCGTCATCGCCGAGATCGCGCTGGTCGGGGGCGTGGTGCTCTCGCTGGCCCCCGGCCTGCCCGTCTCCGGCTACGTCGCCGCTCTCGCGTTCTTCCTCTACCTGCTGTGCCGGGGCGTCGGGCGGCTGCGCCGCTCGTGAGCGCGGAGCGGTGCTGGAGCACCGCTACGCGCTCACGAGCGCCGGAGGCGCCGCTGCCGGGCGATCTCGGCCAGCACCACGCCGCCGGCGACCGAGGCGTTGAGACTCTCCACCGGCCCGGCCATCGGGATCGACACGGTCACGTCGCACGTCTCGCGCACCAGCCGCGACAGGCCCTTGCCCTCCGACCCGACCACGACGACCACCGGGTCGCCCGCCAGCTCGAAGTCGTCCAGCGACACGGCGCCCTCGGTGTCCAGCCCGGCGATCATGAGCCCGGCCGAGGCGTACTCCTGCAGCGTGCGGGTCAGGTTCGTCGCGCGGGCCACGGGGACGCGCGCGGCGGTGCCCGCGCTCGTCCGCCACGCGACGGCCGTCATCCCCGCGGCCCGGCGCTGCGGCAGCACGACACCGTGCCCGCCGAACGCGCCGACCGAGCGGACGAGCGCGCCCAGGTTGCGGGGGTCGGTCACGCCGTCCAGCGCGACGATCAGCGCGGGTTCGCCGCTGTCACCGGCGATCTCCAGCAGCTCGTCGGGGTGGGCGTAGGCGTAGGGCGGCACGGTCAGCGCGATGCCCTGGTGCAGCGCCCCGCCCGACATGCGGTCCAGGTCGGGCTTCGGCACCTCCAGGATGGAGATGCCCGCGTCCGCGGCCAGGTGCACCGCCTCGGCGATGCGCTCGTCCGACGTCGCCCCCACCGCCACCTGCAGCGCCGTCGCGGGAACGCCGACGCGCAGGCACTCGAGGACCGGGTTGCGGCCCAGCACGGTCTCGGGCGTGTCGCCGTCACCCGCGCGGCGCTTGTGCCCCGCCGTGCGGCCGCCCGCGGCCCGCGCCTTCTCCGCGCGGGCCGCCTTGCGCGCCGCGGGGTGCCCGGGGCGCATCTCCTTGGGCGGGGTCGGGCCCTTGCCCTGCAGCGCGCGTCGGCGCTGCCCGCCGGACCCGACCACCATCCCCTTCTTCGTGCCGTCCTTGCGCATCGCTCCGCGACGCTGGGAGTTGCCGGCCATCGTCCTTCTCTTCTCAGCTGCTGGTCAGCGACCAGGTGGAGCCGCCGGGGCCGTCCTCGACGGTCACCCCGGCGGCGGTGAGGCGGTCGCGCACCTCGTCGGCGGCGGCGAAGTCGCGCGCCGCCCGCGCCTCCTGGCGCGTCGCGAGCAGGTCGCCCACGAGCGCGCCCAGGGCCGTGCGCGCGGCGTCGTCGGCCGCGCCGCCGGTGCGCCACTGCTCGTCGAGCGGGTCGAGACCCAGCACGGCGGTCATCGCGCGCACCGAGCCGGCCGCGGCGAGGGCCGCGGCGCGGTCCCCCGCGTCGAGCGCGGTGTTGCCCTCCCGGACCGCGCCGTGCACGGCGGCGAGCGCGCCGGGCGTGCCCAGGTCGTCGTCCATGGCCGCCGTGAAGGCGGGGGCGAGCTCACCCGGCCCCGGGACGCCGACGCGCTCGGCGACCCGGTGCACGAACGACTCGATCCGCCGGTAGGCCGCCACGGCCTCCTGCAGCGCGACGTCGGTGAACTCGATCGTCGACCGGTAGTGCGGGGCCACGAGGTAGTAGCGCAGCTCGACCCCGCGCACCTTCTCCAGCAGCACGTCGACGCCCAGGGTGTTGCCCAGGCTCTTCGACATCTTCTCCCCGCCGAGGGTCACCCAGGCGTTGTGCAGCCAGTACCGCGCGAACCCGTCGCCCGCCGCGTGGCTCTGCGCCTGCTCGTTCTCGTGGTGGGGGAACACCAGGTCGATGCCGCCGCCGTGGATGTCGAACTCGCCGCCCAGGTAGCTCGCGGCCATGGCCGAGCACTCCAGGTGCCAGCCGGGCCGGCCGCGGCCCCACGGCGTCGGCCAGGACGGCTCGCCGGGCTTGGCGCTCTTCCACATCGCGAAGTCGACGGGGTCGCGCTTGCGGGCGACGTCGCTCTCGCCCTGCTCCACCTCGTCGACGCGCTGGCCGGACAGCGACCCGTACTCGGGCCAGGACCGCACCGCGAAGTAGACGTCGGCGCCGACGGCGTAGGCGTGGCCCTTCTCGATCAGCCGCTCCATCAGCTCGACCATCTGCGGCACGTGGCCGGTGGCGCGCGGCTCGATCGACGGCGGCAGGCAGCCCAGCGCGGTGTAGGCCCGCTGGAACGCCCGCTCGTGCGTGGCCGCCCACTCCCACCACGGCCGGCCGTGCTCGGCGGCCTTGACGAGGATCTTGTCGTCGATGTCGGTGACGTTGCGGACGAGCGTGACGTCGAGGCCCTGGTGGGTGAGCCAGCGACGGAGCACGTCGTAGTCCAGCCCGCTGCGGACGTGCCCGATGTGCGGCAGGCCCTGCACGGTGGCCCCGCAGACGTAGATCGACGCAGCTCCGGGCCGCAGGGGGACGAAGTCCCGCTGCTCTCTCGTCGCGGTGTCGAACAGTCGGAGGGTCACGGTCCCAGGGTACGGAGGTCCGGTTCGTCCACGACGCGGGGCGGCGGGGCGCGGCACCGTGGAGGCCATGACCGAGATCTACCCGCGCCTCGTCGTCGACGGCGCCGACCGGGCCCTGGCCTTCTACACCGCCGCGTTCGGCGGGCGGGTCGCCGAGCGGTTCACCGACCCGTCCGGGCGGGTCGTGCACGCGCTGGTGAACGTCGACGGCGCCCGCTTCGGGGTCAAGGACGCAGACTCCTACGACCCGGCCCCGACCCCGGGCGCCGTCCCGGTGGTCGTCGCGCTGTACGTCGACGACCCCGACGCCGTCGCCGCCCGGATGGAGGCGGGGGGCGCGGAGGTGGTGTTCCCGGTGGCCGACCAGGAGTACGGCGAGCGGGGCGGGCGCCTCGCCGACCCGTTCGGCCACCTCTGGATGCTGGCCCGCCGCCCCTGACCCCGCCCCCGGCGAGTTCCGCACCGGCGCCCGCGAGTTCCGCACTCCCGCCCGGCGAGTCCTGCACCCGTGCTCGGCGGGTTCCACATCCGCGTCATCCGCTGTGCAGCGGGGTGACACCGCTGCGGTCCGGTCGGAGCGGTGTCACCCCGCTGCGACGGGCGCCCCGATGCGTCCGCGCCTGAGAGCGTGTTGTGAAACCTGGTGATCGTTCGGCGTGGCGTTGGTGGTAGCGGCCGGGACACCGTGATCATCGGATCGGGTGTGCTCGTGTTCGTGCCGCCCGTTGTATGACTCGTCGCTGA